>ENA-OWPB01000004-OWPB01000004.1-human-gut-metagenome-genome-assembly--contig:-NODE-4-length-420557-cov-45.156225_pt1 | contig 420557 bp, 308 predicted proteins | sample MGYA00248260_ERZ651838 | MGnify/ENA primary metagenome ERZ651838 (study PRJEB26924, sample SAMEA4378304) | human gut metagenome | biome: human gut; feature: human-associated habitat; material: faeces... | reverse complement strand
CGCCTTGAGACAGGCCCCGGATTACTTGGCACCGGAGTTTTTTCTTACAGGAATGTTATAGGTCTTTTCCGCAAGGTCAATCATGCAGTCGTAGGCGTCACGGGCCATGTTGGACTGCTTCAACTCTACTTCCAGGGACTTGATTTTCCGCTCGAGCTCATGAATACGGTCATGAAGCTCCTGTTCCGTCTGACTTAGTTTCTTGCTCATAATGGGACTTGGTTTATCTTCAATCCCAAAGATACGAAGCCAGCGGCTAATTGTGGTACGTTTCAGACCTTTTTCACGTTCAAATTCACTGTGATTCTGAGAAGAACACATGTATTCTTCCAGATAAGACAGACATTCTGCCTTTGAATACTTTCGATTTTTACGCATGTTACTAAATAAATTGTGTCAACTTATTTAGTACACTACAGTGGTTGGAAGCCTTGTGTAAAATTAAAAAGTGTTGTTTTTTGCGTTTGGGAAGAATATATTGTGAACCTTCTAATTTTTATAAAAAAAGCAGTTGAAGTGCCTGTTATCCCGAAAAAAGTTTGTAGACTTGTGCCCGTTATTGTAAAAAACAACCTGATTTAAGAATTATGATTATAGGAATTGATGTAGGAGGAAGCACTACCAAGATTGTCGGGGTGAAAGACGGTGAAATCAGAAATCCGATGTTTGTCACTGCCAAGGACCCTGTCACTTCGCTGTTTGGTGCATTCGGGAAATATATATACGACCATTCTATCCAGCTTTCGGAGGTGGAGCAGGTAATGCTGACCGGAGTGGGAAGTTCATACATTCAGCAGCCCTTGTATGGTTTGCCTACGGCCCGTACGGATGAGTTTATCGCCAACGGTCTGAGTGCCCAGTATGCCACGGGGCTGGACCGGCTCATGGTGGTGAGTATGGGGACGGGCACTTCCTTTGTGAAGGTGGAACATGAAAAGATTCGCCATGTGGGCGGAATCGGTATCGGGGGAGGCACACTGATGGGATTGTCGCGTTTGTTATTGCATACGCAGGACATTCTGTGGGTGTCAGAACTGGCTGGAAAGGGTAATTTGCAGAATGTGGACTTGCAGATTCAAGATATTTGCCAGACTTCCTTGCCCGGATTGCCACTTGATGCCACGGCTTCCTTATTGGGTAAGTTGGATAACAATGTATCTCCCGAAGATTTGGCGTTGGGCTTGATGCACATGGTGTTGCAGTCCATCGGACAGGCAGCCGTACTTTCAGCGTTGGAAATGGGAATCCGTGATTTTGTGTTGATTGGAAATCTGACCCAGTTGCCCCAGTGCCGTCCGGTTTTCGATACTATTGCGCAGATGTACGATGTGCGTTTTATCATTCCAGCAAATGCGGAATATCAGACGGCCATAGGAGCCGCATTGGCTTATATCAAAAAAATAGAAACAACTCCGGTAAGGTGATGGGCCTTATCGGAGTTGTTTCTATTGGTGAATCTTGTGTTTCCGTTATTTCTGCCTCAGGATGTCAGCCATCAGGTAAACCTGGCTTTCCGACAATCCTTGTGCCGTCAGTGCATCCTTGTCAGCCAAGAACTGTGAGATGAACTCCTCATCCGATTTGCAGGCCGTTTCTGCTTTCCGGTAGTGAGTTAACGCCTGAGGTATGTTCCCCATAGCCAGATACACGTGACCTGAGTTCAGCCAGTCGTTGGCTTGTGGATTTTCCAAAGCAAGTAACTTATCATACATCCGGACAGCTTCTTCGTATTTACCGGACATGAAATAGCACCAGCCGATGGCGCGTCGTGCCTTTTCCGGATGTGTTTCCAGGAATTCTACCTTATAGAATACCTTAATGGCCTCCGGATAATTTTTCAGTGCCGCAAGGCATTGACCGGTTTGCATCAGGATGTGCAGGTTGTCAGGGTCAAATTCAAGCACTTTCTGGAAGCAGAAGGCTGCCTGAGAATAATCACCCGACAGCTTGTGGCATTGAGCCAGATGTTTGAGCGTCCATAAATGGTTGGGTTTTATCGTATCTGCCTGCAGGTAAGCTTTAACCGCCTTGTCATAAAGTTTGCTTTTTTGGTAGGCAAATCCTAATTTCTGCCAGGTTTCTGCGTTGGCCGGATTCTGTTGGGCCAGACTTTCATAAAGTTCGGCGGCTTCTTGCATATATCCCTTTGAGAAGAGGTAGTCTGTAATCTGACCGTGATACGTTCCTTTCAGTATCAAAGGACGGAGCAGAGGATTGTTCCAGAAATCCAGTCTCTCACGGAAAATGTCTTGCATTTCCTGTTTGAATTTCCACAGTTTATAGAAGCGGTATAAATTGTGGATGTATTGCCGTTGTATGTAGTTGATTTTCTGTTCTGTCGGATTTTCGCTGATCTTAAGATCATTGAATATCGAGTCTTCTCCATTTAATTTGGAGCGCATGAAGGTCTGCTGGTCGGCAGGAAGTGACTGCATGGCCAGGCAGAAAGAGTATTTGTCCGAGTCGCAGAACATTTGGGAGTTGACAACCATACCTAACAACGATTTCTCATCGAATGCTTTGTCTTTATAAATCTGGTACAAGTCGGGCACTTTCATGCTGAACAGATAGAACCAGTGGGCTGCTTCCTGAAAGAACGGGAAGGTCTTGAGTTGTGAAAAGGCAGTCATGTAGGTGTCGGCCCCTTCCAGTTGCAACTCTCCCAGTTCACGGATGTGGCTGTTTATCTGTTCCAGGTCTTTCTGCCATTCCGGGTTGAGGTCTTCTATATCTTCTATTTCGATGACTTTTGATTCCGGATTTCTGAGATTGGGATTGCGCATCATTTGAGGAATAATTTCTTCCTTCATTTTCTTGTCTATCTTCTCTGTCTCGCGTGAAAGGAGGAAGATGATTTGTATGTCGTGCAACTGTTTCAAGGCAGCAGGGTCATCTTCCATCAGTTTCAATGCAGAGACCAATTCCGGATACAGGTTTATCCGGTCAGCCTGAAAGTAAGCTGCAAGGGCAATCCCCGTCAATGCCCGTTGGGTCACGGTCGGTTCCTTGGTTTGCTGATAAGCTATGAGTAACAGCAGGAATTTCCGGCTGTCAAAAAGCTGGAGCAGGTTGAGGGTGACGGCACTTATCATTACAGCTTTGTCGTTGGCAGCCATGGATGGTGAGAATAGAAGTTCACGTGCTTCTTGGTAGTCTTCTTCACTCCATTGTGTAGAGACCCATATCTTGTTGAACAGCTCATCGATGGTGTGCTCATGCAACGTATAACTGTGTATTCTCTGCGCTTCTTCTTTGTTGACTTGCGACATGTCGAATGTGCGTTTAGCTGCTTCCAGCATGAAATCGAGTTCCTTGAATGAGTGTGGAGGGGTTTGGGCGAACTTGCGGAATGTGTCGGCAAAATAGCCATACGCCTTATCCCATTCTTTCAGGAAATACGTCTTGTCTGCCAGTTCATATCCCTTGCAAAGCAACTGATTGTAAATCGCTTCGCGCTGCGGGTCTTGTGTGCCCATTGCCATATATTGAAGCATGTACTCATAAGTCGTTTGTTGGGTTTCAATCTGCGACTTTAATTCCCAGTTGTTAAGTGTGGCTGCAGCTTCCTTAATTTGGGTGAATGCTTCTTTCAATCTTTTCTCGTTTAACAGTTGAATGATTTCCTTATGCATGATGTCGTTTCAGAAGTCTTAAAAATACAATCAGAAAAATACCTTATTAAAAAACTTTTTCTTGTAGGCAAAAGTAATAATTATTTCTTACTTTTTATCCGTCGTATGTCTGCAAATGAAAAAAATATAGCCAAAAATGTTTCTGTTTCTTTCTCATTTTTAGAGTCTTAATGTTGGTTGGAGATTTTTTTCAAAAAAAATGGTTTTTCGAATAGGGGTTTTACCAAAGATGTGCGTTATGAAGACAAAAACACCCGGCCGGGTGAAACAACAGAGAAATTAAACGTAAGACTTTTTTAAAACTAAAAAACTAGACTTTATGAAAATTCAATTGATTGCTTTATCTTTGTGTGTGTTAGCAAGTACAAATCTGGTAAAAGGACAGGGTTTTACTCCTTCTGAAAATAAACACGAAATACGTTTGTCTGTCAGTGACGGACTGACACAAGGATCGGTAGATATATTGGGAATGGGATTGGCAGATGCCGTGACAGGGAGCAAGCGTACGGATGAAAACTACAGTTTGGTGTATGGATTTGGTTACCGCTATTCGTTAGGCCGTTTCAAGGTAGGAACAGATTTGGGTTTTTCTTCTTCCAACAGTAAACTGGCATTAGCTGGTGAACAGGCTCCTTCATTGAAAGAGAGTAATGTGAATTTCATGATTCTTCCGGCCGCAGAATTTGTATATTATAAAAGAGGCTTGTTTGAATTGTATGGAACGGCTGCTGCCGGTGTTAACCTGAGTCGTCACAAAGAAACTGCTTTGACGGATGCCGGAAAGAAGGCTGCAAAGAAAGCAGATTTGAGCACTTCGTTCGCTTATCAGGTAAATCCGATTGCCTTGAGGGTAGGAAATGACCGGATTGGCGGTTTTGTAGAAGCCGGATTAGGAAATAAAGGCTTCTTGACAGCTGGTGTAAGTTTGAAATTCTGATTATTCGTATTGACGGAATCATGATAATGAGAGCCGATAGAAAGGACATATTCAAATCCCGGTTTCAGGAACATTATTCAAGGCTGTGCCGTATAGCCTATGGATATGTTTCTGACCAGGACGACGCGGAAGATATTGTGCAGGAACTGTTTATCAGCGTATGGAACAAACGACTGGATGACATGCCTGAGAAGGAGTTTGCTGCCTATATGACTACCTCCGTGAGAAACAGTTGCGTATCCTTTCTGCGGAAGCGTAAGGAAGATACGGTGTCGATAGATGATCATCCGGCTTCTGCAAGTTGTATGCCGGATGAAACTCCTGAAGAAGGTAAGACGCTTCAGGATATATTGGACTCGGCATTGGAGACTCTTCCTCCCAGATGCAAGGACGTTTTTTTACTGGCCAAGCTTCAGGGGTTGAAATATCGTGAAATAGCTGAGAAGTTGGAGGTGTCAGAGAAAACAGTGGAAAACCAGATGACAAAGGCTATCAAGCTGCTTCGTGCGTATGTGGCAGCGCATGGTGCGCTGTTGGTAACGGTGGCTGCCATTATTTTGTCCATTATTATAAATTGTGAATAAGACCATGAATAACAAGGAAGATATAGACCAACTGCTGGCCCGTTATTTTGCGGGTGAACCGCTAAGTCTTGTTCAGCAAAAGGAACTGGACACATGGATTGCGGCTCATCGACAGGAGTTTGAACAGATTCACAAGCTGATGCAGGCTCCGGTAAGGACTGCGGAAGAAATTCATTTTGATGCGGATAAAGCCTGGGCCAAAATTGAGCCGCGTCTGGAAAACCGGACACGGGCAGTGACATTTGAACGGAAGATGACCTTTTTCCTTTCCGTGGCAGCTTCGTTATTGGTGTTGCTGGGCATCGGTGCCTTTTATCTGTTCCGTGCACCGGCAGAAGAGGGATTGTATTATGCCAATGCGGATAGAACAGTAAAGCAGATAGTTTTGCCCGACAGCTCAGAGGTGATTTTATATCCAGAAGCTACATTGTCTTATTATTTTTCGGATAAAGAAAAAGGAAGAATGACCACATTGAAAGGAAAGGCTTTCTTTCAGGTGAAAAAGATGCATGGAATTCCTTTTAGGGTGAAAACTGACTTTCTGGATGTAGAAGTACTTGGAACTTCGTTTTTGGTAGACGTGGCACAGAAAGAAAAAGCCGGAGTGTTTGTTAAAACCGGAAAGGTGCGCGTGGAATCCGCTGAACATGAAGTGGTGATTCAAGCCAATGAAAAGGCAGAACTGAAAGGGAGCGTCTTGAAAACGGATACGATTCGTCGTCCGCAGGATGTATTCGGTGTGGACGATTCGGTACTGATTTTTGAGCAGGCACCCATTACGGAAGTGGTGAAGGTGATTCGGGAAAAGACAGGTATACAGATTGATTTGGCCGAAGGGTTGGAGAAAAATCTGATTACGACCCGGATAAACAGCAATGAGCCGGACATAGCCGGAGAACTGGCTTTTCTTTGTGGATGTAAATGCGAGACATTGGTGAAAGGAAAACATTACAGGTTATATGAAAAGTAAATGGCTGCTTCTCTTGCTGTGGATGTGCATGGTTGCACGACCGGAAGCATGGGGGCAGGAAGTCAAATCAGCGAATACGGTAGCGGAAGAGTGGATACAAGTGAACTCCTCTTCCGCTACCGTATTGCAGTGGTTTGAATGGATTGAAAAAAGTACGGGAATCGTGCTTTCATATAATCCTGCACAGATGGAGTTAGGTGAGGTGTGCCGGATAGAGCCGGGAGGGAGAATGACGGTAGAAGAACTTTTGCATTGCATCCTCTCCGGTTATCAGGTGAAAATTGCTTTTGTACCTCCTCGTAAACTGGTGGTTCATGCACGGAAGATTGAAAGTTATGATGTCAGCGGTACAGTGTCCGAAGTGGACAGCGAAGAACGTTTGTATGGTGCGGTCGTGACACTGGAGGATAAGGATGGAAAACAATGGAATACCATTTCGAATGGAAAAGGGATTTTCCGTCTGCATGTACCCGAAGGAACATATACAGTGAAAACTTCTTACATGGGCTACACTCCGCAGGTGCAGTCGGTCCGGGTGACGAGAGACTGTTTTATCCGTACCCGTATGAAACCATTGTTGTTTGAGATAGAAGAAATTACCGTGGAGTCGGGTAAACGGGAAAATGAACTGGGAGAACTGACTCCGTCTAATTTGCTGGCTTTTAGTGGGGGAGACCTGTTCTCGCAGATATGGATTCTGCCGGGGGTGACTTCTTCTTTGGTCGGACAGAATTTTATGGTCGACGGGGGCGGATACGATGAGAACTTGCTGTTGCTGGATGGCGTACCCGTGTTTCATCCCGGACATTTCAGTTCGCTTTTGCCCGTGTTCAACGGGGATGCCGTGAAGAACATGGTTTTTCATAAAGGTTTCTTTCCGACTCCTTTGGAGGGACGGATTTCGTCGGTTACGGAAGTTAATCTGAAAGAGGGAAATAAGAAAGAGCATGTGCGTACCTTGACGTTGGACATGCCGGCTGCATCCGCCATGCTTGAGGGGCCGATTATCAAGAATAAACTGTCGTATATGGTCGGGGCACGCAGAAGCTGGCTGGACTTCTTTGACAGTCTTTTGTCGGAAGAAAATCGTTTGAATCATTCTACTTATGATTATAATGCTAAATTATCGTACAATTTGTCTCCTGTTACCACAATGAATTTTCTGGCCTACGGTGCCCGTGATGATTATCATTTACCCATCGAGGAAAACGGTGAAAATGTGTCAGTACTGCGTTGGGACAATCAGGCCTATCAGCTCTCGTTTGCCACACAGAAGGGTAGATTGGGAAATTCGACAGCGGTATTTTATTCTACTCATACCAATCGCGCTTATATGGGAGAGATAAAAGAGGATACGGACGGATATGTACATAGCGGTATCAAGTCGCTCAACGTGACGACGGACTTTAGCTATTCGCTGGAGAACCTCTATCATGCACGTTGGGGAGTGAAATATGCGTATGAAGTCTACGATTTGGTTTCTCAAGGTGAGGAGATGCGGGTACGGCATGAGCCGGTGAATCAGGTATCGGTTTATTATGACAACCTGTTGCGTATATCTCCGGAATTCTCTGTGCAGGTGGGGGTGCATGGGGTGGCCTATTGCCCACAGCATCATCGGTCGTATTATAGCATTCAGCCGCGTCTGTCGGTGAAATATTTCCCGTCGGAAAGAAATCTGCTTTATCTGAACTTTTCGAAGATGGAGCAGTTTTATCATTTCCTTCGTTTCGACAGCTTTTCTTTGCCTACGGACTTCAGAATGCCCAGCATTGACGGTTTCAAGCCTCGCTCTTCCGAGCATTATGAGATGGGATGGAAGCATTTTATGAATTCAGGACAGTGTGAAGTCTCTGTGTACTATAAAACGAGGCGGAATGTGCTGGCCTTGCGTCCGGACACATGGGTTGAAGATGAGGGATGGCAGCATTTTATGAATTCAGGACAGTGTGAAGTCTCTGTGTACTATAAAACGAGGCGGAATGTGCTGGCCTTGCGTCCGGACACATGGGTTGAAGATGAGGGATGGCAGAAATACTTGATGGTAGGTAATGGAGACAGTTATGGGGTGAAAGGATATTTATATCAGCGCTGGAAGCGTTGGAGTCTGCAACTATCGTATGCTTACTCCCGAAGCCGGGAGTGGTTTGGTGAGTTGCCGGAAAAAGGGAAGGTGCCCTCTTTGTACGATGTACCTCATCAGTTGGGGGAAGCCTTGTCGTATCAGTTGACGACTCATTCTTCTTTCTCTGTAGGAGGCATGCTGCGTTCCGGAAAAGTCCGGTTCTTGAATGAAGATTATGAGCCTTTGTCAGTAGAAGAATTTCGTGAAAAGCGTGAGCCGCTGAATTATCGGGTGGATGTGGGCTATTCTTACCGGAAATCATTCGGCGATAAATTGCTCTTGCTTCGTTTGGGTGTATATAATGTAGTGGGAAATCCTTCCGAAGAAGATATTTTGAGTTTTTATTCCGTGCACTGGAGTGGCAACTGTTTGCCGTACGGAAGTCTCAGCTTTAAATTTTAAGGAAGAGTTGCCGTTGTATTCTTTGTTTTTTGTGCGCATATTCAAACGAGATTGATTATTTTTGCAGCATCTATTGATGAGACAATGAGTATAAAAGAGCTTCAAGAGGTATATGCCAAGCATCCTAATGTGGCAGGCTTGGCTTCTTTACGTAAAAATAAGGATATAAAGACTGTTTATTTGGAAGGTATGCACAGTTCGTGTGCTTCCTTGTATGCTTCGGTATCGGTCAAGACGATGCCGGGAATTCATGTGTTTATACTGAACGATTTGGAGGAAGCTGGGTATTTTTACCATGACCTGGTGCAGGTGGACGGAGAGACTGATGTCCTGTTTTTTCCGTCTTCTTACCGTCGTGCCATCAAATACGGACAGAAAGATGCAGCCAATGAAATTCTTCGCACGGAAGTGCTGAGCAGACTGGAGCAGAAGAAGCCGGTCACGGTAGTCACTTATCCGGAAGCTTTGGCAGAGAAAGTAGTTTCTCGGAAACGACTCTCGGATGCGATGCTGACCTTGAAAGTGGGACAGCAGGAAGATACGGTCAAATTGATGGAGACGCTTTCCAAGTATGGGTTTGAGCATGTGGACTATGTCTATGAGCCTGGACAGTTTGCTTTGCGCGGCAGCATTCTTGACGTGTATTCTTTTGCATCGGAATATCCTTACCGCATTGACTTTTTCGGAGATGAAATTGATAGTTTGCGTACGTTTGAAGTAGAAACTCAGTTGTCGAAAGAAAAGAAAGATTCTATCTGTATTGTACCTGAACTTTCAGGAACGGAAGGAGCGGATATCTGTTTTCTGGATTTCGTGGATAAGGACGCTACACTTTGGGTAAAAGACTTGCTCTGGGTGCGCGAACGTATTCAGGCCGTACACGATGAGGCGGTTTCTCCTCAGGCACTGAAAGCGTATGAAGGCGAGCAGACGGAACTGATGAATTTGTCCAGGAAACTGATTGACGGAGCCGAATTCACGGTGCGTGCCCTTGAATTCTTCCGGGTAGATTTCGGACATAAGGCCTTAGGAACTCCGCAGGCACGCTTGTCGTTCGAGACCTCCGTACAACCCATTTTCCACAAGAATTTTGATTTGGTTGCAAGTTCTTTCACCGATTTTCTGCAACGGAAATATCGTCTGTATATTTGTTCAGACAGCATGAAGCAGACGGAACGTCTGAAAGATATTTTTAAGGAAAGAGGCGATGACATTACCTTTGAACCGGTAGACCGTACGTTGCATGAAGGGTTTGTGGACCATGCGTTGCGGGTTTGTGTGTTTACGGACCATCAGATTTTTGACCGATTCCATAAATACAACCTTCGCAGTGACAAGGCACGTAGCGGAAAAGTGGCATTGTCGCTCAAGGAACTGAACATGTTTGAACCGGGCGATTATGTGGTACATATCGACCACGGTATCGGGCGCTTTGCAGGCCTGGTGCGTATTCCGAACGGAAACACTACGCAGGAGGTCATCAAACTGGTGTATCAGAATGAGGATGTGGTGTTTGTATCCATTCATTCATTACATAAAATTTCCAAGTACAAAGGAAAAGAAGGAGAACAACCCCGTATCAGTAAGCTGGGCACAGGAGCATGGGAAAAAATCAAGGAACGGACGAAGACGAAAATTAAGGATATTGCCCGTGATTTGATTAAACTTTATTCTCAGCGTAAACAGGAGAAAGGGTTTAAATATAGCCCGGACAGCTTTTTACAGCACGAACTGGAGGCCAGTTTCTTGTATGAAGATACTCCGGACCAGTTGAAGGCTACTCAGGAAGTAAAGGCGGACATGGAGAGTGATAAGCCGATGGACCGTCTCGTCTGTGGTGACGTGGGTTTTGGTAAGACGGAGGTCGCTATCCGTGCTGCATTTAAGGCAGTGACCGACAACAAGCAGGTAGCGGTGCTGGTGCCGACTACGGTACTGGCTTACCAGCACTTCCAGACTTTCAAGAAACGTCTGGAGGATATGCCTTGTAAGGTGGAATACCTGAGCCGGGCACGTACGGCAAAGGATACAAGCCGTATTCTGAAAGAGTTGGCCGACGGAAAAATCAATATCCTTATCGGTACGCATAAGATTATTGGCAAAAGTGTCAAATTCAAGGATTTGGGTCTGCTTATCATTGACGAGGAGCAGAAGTTCGGTGTAAGCGTGAAAGAAAAGCTTCGTCAGCTGAAGGTTAATGTAGATACGCTGACATTGACGGCTACTCCTATTCCGCGTACCCTTCAGTTCTCTTTGATGGGGGCCAGAGACTTGTCTGTCATCCAGACGCCTCCTCCCAACCGTTACCCTATTCAGACAGAAGTGCATACATTCAATGAAGAAATTATATCCGAAGCCATCAATTTTGAAATGAGCCGCAACGGGCAGGTTTTCTTTGTGAACAACCGCATTCAGAATCTGGTGGAGCTGAAGGCGATGATTCTGCGGAATATACCGGATTGTCGGGTATGTATCGGGCATGGACAGATGCAGCCGGAAGAACTGGAGAAGATTATCTTCGACTTTGTCAATTATGATTATGATGTATTGTTGGCCACGACGATTATTGAGAGTGGAATTGACATCCCTAATGCCAACACCATCATTATCAATCAGGCGCAGAATTTTGGATTGAGCGACTTGCACCAGATGCGCGGACGAGTGGGACGAGGCAATAAGAAAGCATTCTGCTATTTGCTGGCACCACCTTTGTCATCGCTTACACCGGAAGCCAGACGCCGTTTGCAGGCCATTGAGAATTTCAGTGATTTGGGCAGTGGCATTCACATTGCCATGCAGGATTTGGACATCCGTGGAGCTGGAAATATGTTGGGTGCAGAACAGAGTGGTTTTATTGCGGACTTGGGATATGAAACTTATCAGAAGATTCTGAATGAAGCGGTTACTGAACTGAAGAATGAGGAATTTGCCGATTTGTATGCCGAGGAAATCAAAGCGGGTGAAGAAAAAATCAGCGGAGAGGAGTTTGTGGATGAATGTACGGTGGAAAGTGACCTGGAGTTGCTCTTCCCGAATGAGTACATTCCGAGCAGCAGTGAGCGAATGTTGCTGTATCGTGAACTGGACAAGCTTGAACTGGATAAGGATGTGGAAACCTTTAAGGCCAAGCTGGTTGACCGTTTCGGAAAAATACCGCCAGAAGGGGAAGAGTTGCTGCGTATTGTTCCGTTGAGACGTCTGGCCAAGCGTTTGGGCGTAGAAAAAGTGGTATTGAAGGCAGAACGGATGACGCTCTATTTCGTCAGCAACTTGGACAGTCCGTATTATCAGAGTGTGGCTTTTGGCAAGTTTATTGAATATATGGCCAAGAATCCTCGTTATTGCAATTTGAGAGAGCAGAACGGGCGTCGCAGCATGGTAGTATCGAAAGTGACAGATGTGAAGAGTGCAGTAAGCATCTTGCAGGAAATTGTCAGCATCGAAGCAAAGTAGCCGGTTTCTCAAAGCAGTGACAAGGGGATTTCATTTCTGTTTCATGGGAAGTGTTTTCATGATTTTCCAAGCTACATAAGAGGGAATTAAGTGGAGTAATGGTGTAACTTCGCGCCTAAAATTTGGAAAATATATGAAGAAAAGAGGATGGATTGTGCTGTTCCTGGCTTTTCCTTTGTGGATGCAGGGACAAAGTGCACGTGAGGAGATTGGAAAGAATCCGGCATTGGCTGCAGGAAAATATTATGCTTATCAGGCTCCGGAGGAGAAGTTGACTCCGGCTCCTGCAGGGTATGAACCTTTTTATATATCCATGTTTGCTCGGCATGGTTCCCGGTATCTTACAAAAGAGAAGAAGTATGCAGCGCCGTTGTCACTCCTTCTTGAAGCAGACGAGGAGGGAGTGTTGACTCCTGATGGAAAGCGTGTGCTGAAGGTGGTGGCTTCTCTGGCCCAGGAGGCAGAAGGGCGTTATGGAGAATTGACTCCGAAGGGAGCGCAGCAGCATCGGGAATTGATAGACCGGATGTTTCACCGTTACCCGGAGGTGTTCAGTGACGGTACGCATGTGGATGCACGCTCCACATACAAGACCCGTGCTTTTCTTTCCATGGCTGCCGGATGTGTGGAATTGAAAGGTTTGAATCCTAAACTGAATGTTACGACACAGACCAGTGAGGCGGATGCTTATTATATAAAGTATAAGAATCCCTTGTATGAAGCACAGCATTTGGAGAATGTGGATTCCGTGTATCGTGCTGCCGATAGTGTGTATGTACATCCGGAACGATTGATGAAACAGATGTTCCGTGACTCTGTTTACGTGGAAAAACATGTGGATGCCGTGAAACTGATGATGGATTTGTTCGAACTTCATGGCATCAGTCAAAGTAGTTACAACCAACCGGATCTTTCTTTTTTATTTACTCCCGAAGAACAGTATGATTTGTGGCAGCGGAATAATTTTGAATGGTATTACGAAAAAGGGCCTTCTCCATTGAGCGATACGTGCATGTATAAGCTGGAACGAAATCTGCTGAATAATTTTATAGAAACAGCTGATACGGTAATTGCTTCCCGGAAAAATGCGGTGACATTACGTTACGGGCATGACACGAACCTGGCTCCATTGGCCACGCTGATGGGAATGAACGCACTGCAAAAGGAGACTGTCGATTGGAATAAGATAGCAGATACATATCGCACTTATCGCCTGATTCCGATGTGTGGCAATGTCCAGCTTATTTTCTATCGAAAACAAGGCAATCAGGATATTTTGGTGAAATTACTGCTGAATGAACGTGAAGTCACACTTCCCTTGCGGACGGATGTCTCACCTTATTATCATTGGAGCGATGTAAGGGAATATTGGAAGCGGGTTGTAAAAGGAATTTCCCTTCCAGAAAGTAAAGATAAATAATCGCATTTGTAATATGTTTGTAAAAAGAGGTATTTGCGGGCTGGGCCTGGAAGTACCTCTTTTTTATTGTAAAGGATATTGCGTGTAAATGTAACACAATAGAAATCTCTATGCAATACCTATGAAAATCATACGGGATACTTTTGCAGCAAATAAGGAAAGCAAATGAAATCTAAGATTGTATTGGTATTGTTATCACTGATGTCGGCTGGAGTTCAAGCTGGTGTGATAAAAGGTAAAATTAAGGATGCACAAACTGGAGAGGAGATTATAGGTGCATCGGTGATTGTGAAGGAAGATCCTGGAAAAGGAACAGTAACCGGATTGGACGGAAGTTTTAATCTGTCGGTGAACAGAGACAAATATACGCTGGTCTGTTCTTATGTGGGCTATAAAAAATATGAAGTTAGCGTAGCAGCAGATAAGAAAGAAATTGTAATTCCTTTGAAGAGTGACGACGTTGCTCTGGATGAAGTGGTGGTGGTAGCTTCTAATCCGGGAAGAACTGAAGCTGGTGCAAGAGGCATCGAACGTCAGGCTATGAACGTGGTGAATGTGATGAGTGCGAAGGCGATAGAACTTTCTCCAGATATTACGGTAGCCAACGTGATTCAGCGAATGTCAGGTGTGACAATTGAACGTAACAGTAGCGGTGAAGGACAGTATGCCATTCTTCGCGGTATGGATAAGCGTTACAACTATACATTAGTAAATGGAGTGAAAATTCCGAGTCCGGATAACAAAAATCGTTTTGTGCCGCTGGATATTTTCCCGTCAGAAATGTTGGACCGTTTGGAAGTAACCAAATCTTTGACCGCCAATATGGAAGGTGACGGAATCGGAGGAGCGGTCAATTTGATTATGAAGGATGCGCCTTCTGAACGTCAGTTTACGGCAAATCTGTCAACCGGTTACAATGCAATGTATTTTGATCGCGATTTTCAGTCGTTCAATCACGGAGCGATTGTGAAGAAATCTCCTTATGAGCAGATGGGAATGCCGGAAGACAGCCGAGTAACAATGGATAACTTTACGACAGATAATCTGCGGATGAAATGGAACAAACCGTTGCCCGATTTGACTGCCGGATTATCTTACGGTGACCGCTTCTTTAACAATAAATTGGGTGTGATGCTGGCAGGTAGTTATCTGAATACGTATCGAGGAAAAGAAAGTCAGTTGTATTATCAGCCGGGAACAACCCACAATGGTATCGAATACCGAAATTATTCTTCTCAACAGACTCGTATCGGGGCTCATGCCAAACTGGATTATCATATCAATGCCAATCATAAACTGACCTGGTATAATGGATATATGGATATGAGAGAAGCAGAAGTACGTGACGGACATGACGACAAAGAAGGAGCCGTACGTATGAAGTGGAATCATCAGTATATTATCAATTCTACACTGAAAGGTGAACATGCCTTTCTGGAAGGTGGTGCACTTCGTTTGAATTGGTCGGCTGTACTTTCAAAGGCATACAGTGAAACACCGGATAATGCGGAAATCTTCTTATTGGGTAACCATGTACAGACTTCTGGAGCAGCCATCCGTCGTTGGGAGCATAACTCCGATAAAGACAAGGCCGGATACCTTGATTTGATGTATAAGTTGAAACTGGATGGAGGTTCTGTATTCGACTTCTCGGTAGGAGGTATGTACCGCGATAAGAAACGTGACAGCTTCTTCAATGAATATACCTTTAACTCTGCTACGGGAGTGAAAGATCCCCAGTATCAGGGAGAGGACTGGAATAACTACGATGAAATCTTGTCTACTCCGCTTAAGTACGGTAACATCAGTGATCCGTTAAACTATGATGCCACTGAAAAGATTGGTGCAGGATATGGAATGGTGAAATACACATACCGGAAATGGGAATTTATTGCAGGCGTTCGTGTGGAACATACCAATCAAGGCTATACATTGAAGTTCCCTACAGAGAATACAGATCCTGAAGGAAACCAGAAATATACGGATGTATTGCCGAGTTTCCATGCAAAATACGGAGTACATAAAAACGCGAACCTGCGTTTCTCGTATGCTCGTTCCATCAACCGTCCCAGCTTCTTTGAAATTGTTCCTTACAGCATTATCAATGAAGATTATAAGGAAAAAGGAAATCCGGATTTGAAACATACGGTAGCCGATAACCTTGATTTGCGTTATGAATTCTTCCCGAAATCATCTGAGCAGTTCATGGTAGGTATGTTCTACAAGAGACTGAAGAATCCGATTGAATACGGATTGCTGAACGAAGGACAGGATACCTATTATAAACCGATGAATTTTGGTAATGCTACCAACTTAGGAGTAGAAGTGGATGTAATGAAATATTTTAACTGGTTTGGAATAAAAGCTAATTATACCTACACGCATTCTTCCATTACGACCGAAAAGCGAATCATGGATGGAAATGATGTGAAGACCTGCACTCAGACCCGTCCGTTGTTTGGTCAGGCTGCCCATGTAGCAAATCTGTCACTGCTGTTCAAAAGTACCAAATATGGCTGGGAAGGACAGATTGCCGGAAGTTATACCGGAAAGCGTTTGAGTGATATTTCTAACTGGTATGATGACGATATTTGGGAAGATGGCTATATGCAGTTGGATGCTTCTGTAGAGAAAAGCTTTAAGAATGGTATCAGTCTTTTTGCTAAGGCATCTAACTTGCTGGATACTCCTTTGCTTCGCTTTATTCAGAATGGCCCTCGTACGAAGAATGTCAACTCTGAACGTAACAATGGCAATGTGATAGAGCGAAAGGAATGGCACGGACAGTCATTTATGCTGGGAATCAGATACAAACTATAATAAAGAGATAAAGAATTATATTGACTAACATTTCTAAATTATTACAAAATGAAACTGAAAAATTATTTGTTGGCCGGCACGGCTCTGGTAGCATTGTCTTTTATGGCAGCTTGTACAGAAGAAGACCCGATTGCAAACGGGGATGGAACTGAGACTCCCGGAAACAATGACGATGGAAATAACGATGAAAATGCCGATGGTGGAAATGGAGAGACAACTGACAACATCATTGTCTGGCCTGCAGATACGATAGTAAATCTGACCAACCATTACACAGTGCCCGAAGGTAAAAGCCTTGTAATCAAGGAAGGTGTGAAAATCATTGTAAGTACAGCAGGAGTAGGAGCCAATCATGTTCCGGTAGAATTTACCGTAAATGGAAACTTGTATTGTGAAGGTACTGCCGAAAAGCCTATCTTGTTCTCTGTTCCAGAAGATGAACGTACAAAAGAAAATATTTTTGCAGGTCTCTGGGGAGGTATTGTGGCTTCATCCACTTGTGAAGAAATGTTGATTGACCATACAATCATTGAATACACAGGAGGTCAGGTTGTGGAAGGTTCTCCTGCTGCTGCATCTGAAGTGTATACTGCTGGAGACGATGCCTATCCGCAGATTACCACCAATAACATCAATGGACATTATGTCATTACCAACTCTGTATTGCGCAACGGTTGGTCAGATGGTATTTATTTGATGGGTGGAAATGCCATCATCGCTAACAATGTGTTTGCTGCAAACGGATATGATGGCGCAGAAGCTGTGAACGTAAAAGCAGGATGTGTGGTCGATGTAGCTGGAAACGTCATGTTCAGCCCGAACACTAACGGTTTGAAACTCTCCAGCTCAGGTCAGAGTGATACACGTGCTTTGGCAAAAATCCAGGCATACAACAATACCATTATCAATGCAGGATGGCGTCGTGACGGTGAAAAAGGCGGTGGCGTGTATGTAGAAAAGAATGCCTTGGCCAATGTGTTCAATAACCTGATGGTGAACTGTAAGTTCAGAGCGATGACTCCTAGCTTCGACATTCCAAATGATCCGGAAGAAGGATACAATGATAAGTCAGTTATTGACTATAACTACTATGCTTCAGGTACACAGAAAAGTGACGTAGTGTTTGCAGATGAGTCTGGTGTGGCTTACTCTTGGGAAGGATATGCTTATGCGCATGAAGATTATAATGAAGGAGTGGTAGATGCACACAGTGTAATTACAAAGACACAGGAGGCATGTGCTACTAATGATCCGAAATTCGTAAACTATCCGATTAATGAAGTAGGTTTGACCGATTATGTATATCAGGACGCGTGGGATTTCCATGTACAGGCTGGCTCACCGGTACTGACTGGTGCTTACAATGGTAATGATGCTACTATGCAACCTTATTTCGGTACATCAGGTTTGACAGTAAACGGAAAAACTTATACCTCTCCGAAAGTGGAAGCTCGCTTCGGAGCATACGGTACAAAATAATAAAATCCTTTTCTAGGTTTTGTTAAGGCAGTTGTGAAACTGCATTTTTCCTTAGACGAATAAGTCCGGACATTCTTGTTTCGGACTTATTTTTTGAAAACTTTCAGCAGAGGAGTTTTCCTGATTTTATTCAGAATTGGGATTTACCTTTGCAACAACAAACAAATAATTGATAAAACTAAAATGATTATGATTTCATTAAAAAGAATTTTCTGTACATGTTGTCTGCTTTTATCGGTATGGGCAGTTTTTGCACAAGGTCCTTCAGAATGGAAGGCATTAGAGAAACCCTTGAATTTTTATCTGGCAAATGATTTGGGCCGTAATGGATATTACGACCAGAAACCTATCGCCGAATTGATGGGTCAGATGGCAGAGAATGTAGATATTGAAGCAGTGGTAGCAGCCGGCGATGTGCATCACTTTGAAGGCGTACGCAGTGTAAACGATCCGTTGTGGATGACCAACTACGAACTGGTGTACAGCCATCCGGAACTGATGATTCCATGGTATCCTATATTGGGTAATCATGAATATCGTGGTAATACGCAGGCTGTATTGGATTATAGTCAGGTGAGTGCCCGTTGGGAGATGCTGGCACGTTATTACACAAAGGTGCTGGAGAACGATGATATTACGGTGCGCCTGGTAATGATTGACACAGCCCCTCTGTTGGATAAATACCGTAAGGATACGGAAAAGTATCCGGATGCATGCAAGCAAGATATGGACAAGCAGTTGGCATGGTTGGATTCTGTACTGACATCTGCCAAAGAAGACTGGGTGCTGGTTGTGGGTCACCATCCTATTTATGCGGATACAGACAAGAATGATTCGGAACGCCTGGATATGGAAAAACGGGTAGACAGTATTTTGCGCAAGCATAACAATGTAAATATGTATTTGTGCGGACATATCCATAACTTCCAGCATATACGCAAAGCAGGAAGCAAGATAGATTATGTAGTGAACACTTCCGCATCTTTGAGCCGCAAGGTGAAAGCTGTAGAAGGCACTGTGTTCTGTAGCGGAGAAACAGGTTTCTCTTTGATTTCTGCCGATAAGAAAGAATTGTGCCTGTATATGATTAATAAGGAAGGCAAAGTGTTGCATACAGTAAGACAGACCCGTTAATGTGGCTTTCTGCCTGTTTCCATTATTTTGCAAACTCGACTTTGCGTTATTGTTTTAAAATAGATAATCCTCTCCTCATTTTTAGGTATTTTTGAGGGAAAGAGTAGCAATTTGGCAAAAAAAGAGACATTCGTTGGAACGGTGTCTCTTTTTTTGCTATTTTTGCACAGTTTTTGGGGCATTTGTGCCGAATCGACTATGAGGGGCATGCAGATGCTCAGTTTATTGGACTATATGAGAATAGTCCGGCATCAAAAGAAATCATTATTAAAACATAAAGCATGATACACAAAGTATTAATCGCTAACCGTGGTGAAATTGCTGTGCGCGTGATGCGTTCTTGCCGTGAAATGGGTATCCGTACCGTAGCAGTTTTTTCCGAAGCCGACAGAACGGCTCGCCACGTACTTTATGCAGATGAGGCTTGCCTGATAGGTCCGGCAGCATCTCGCGAAAGTTATCTGAACATAGATAAAATTATCATGGCTGCAAAACGTCATGGAGTAGATGCTATTCATCCGGGATATGGCTTCTTGTCTGAAAATTCAGAATTTGCACGCCGTTGCCGTCAGGAAGGTATCATTTTTATTGGTCCGGATCCTGAAACGATGGATGCGATGGGTGACAAGATTTCTGCCCGTAAACACATGATTGCAGCTGGAGTGCCGGTCGTTCCGGGTACAGAACAGCCGTTGCAGAGTGTAGAAGAGGCTAAGGAAATCTGTAACAAAATCGGTTATCCGGTCATGCTGAAAGCTTCTATGGGAGGCGGTGGTAAAGGTATGCGTCTGATTCACAGCGAAGATGAAGTGGAAGAAGCATACAATACAGCCCGTTCTGAATCTATGTCTTCTTTTGGTGACGATACCGTTTATCTGGAGAAATTTGTGGAAGAACCGCATCATATCGAATTCCAGATTTTAGGAGATAATTTCGGAAATGCCGTACACTTGTTTGAACGCGAATGTTCTATCCAGCGTCGTAACCAGAAAATCGTAGAAGAAACTCCTTCTCCTTTCGTAACTCCTGAATTGCGTCAGAAAATGGGTGAGGCAGCTGTGGCTGCGGCTAAGGCTGTACACTATAAAGGAGCCGGTACGATTGAATTCCTGGTCGACAAGCACCGCAATTTCTACTTCCTGGAAATGAATACCCGTTTGCAGGTAGAACATCCTATTACAGAAGAAGTGGTAGGTGTAGACTTGGTAAAAGAACAGCTTCGTGTAGCCAATAACGAGCCGTTGCACTTCAAACAGGAAGATTTGAAACAGCGCGGACATGCCATCGAATGCCGTATCTGTGCAGAAGATTCTGAAAACAACTTTATGCCTTCACCGGGTGTTATCCGTCAGCTGATGGAGCCGAATGGTATCGGTGTGCGTATCGATAGCTATGTGTATGAAAGCTACGAAATTCCTATTTACTATGACCCGATGATTGGTAAACTGATTGTATGGGCTACTACTCGTGAATTCGCCATCGAACGTATGCGTCGCGTGTTGTACGAATACAAGATTACCGGTTTGAAGACCAATATCGGTTACCTGCGTCACATCATGAACGTGCCTGATTTTGTAGAAGGACATTACAACACCTTGTTCATCCCGAAACATCAGGACATGTTGCGTGAGTGGGCCGGACAGAAAGAAGAGGAAACTGAAAACATCGCCATGATTGCGGCTTACATTGACTACCTGATGAACCTGGAAGAAAACAAGTCAGCATCAAGCGACAACCGTCCTATCAGCCGCTGGCGTGAGTTTGGCCTGAAAAAAGGTGTGCTGAGAATCTAAGTATTTTGAATTAAAGTAGAAGATTATGGAAATACATATAGGAGACAGAGTTGCGGATGTGACATTGGTCAGCAAAGAAGGCAACAAGGTACAGTTGACCATTGACGGTGTTCCATACGATGTAGACATCGTGATGGCCGAAAATGGTAGCTGCTCCATTCTGCACGAAGGAAAGTCGTACAATGCCGAACTGATTCGTAAGGAAGGTGGAAAGAGCTATACTGTAAATGCACATTATCAGTCATACAACATTGACATCATCGATTCACAGGCTAAATACCTGCGTATGCGTAAGGGCGGTGACGAGAAACAGCAGGATAAGATTGTTTCTCCGATGCCGGGTAAGGTAGTCAAGATTCCGGTGAAAGCAGGTGACCGTCTGCAGGCTGGCGACATCGTAGTAGTGATTGAAGCTATGAAGATGCAGAGCAACTACAAGGTAAACAGCGAATGCGTAGTGAAGGAAATCCTGGTAAACGAAGGAGATTCTGTCAACAGCAATCAGGTGATAATGACTTTGGATGTAATTAAAGAAGACGAACAATGACAACAGCAGAACAATATAAGAAATTTGAGGAGCTGGATAAGCTTGCTTCTCAGGGTGGTGGCGTAGAACGCGTGGAAAGACAGCACGCCAACGGTCACATGACAGCCCGCGAACGTATCGACATGTTGCTCGATAAGGGTACGTTCAATGAAATGGACAAGTTCGTAATCCATCACTGTACAGACTTCGGAATGGATAAGAATCACATTCCGGGTGACGGTATCGTATGTGGTTACGGTAAGATTGACGGACGTCTGGTGTACGTATATGCATACGACTTCACCGTATACGGCGGTACACTGAGTGCGACAGGTGCACAGAAGATTGTGAAAGTGCAGGAACTGGCATTGAAGAACGGTGCTCCGGTGATTGCCTTGAACGACTCAGGTGGTGCACGTATCCAGGAAGGTGTAGGCAGTATCTCAGGTTACGCTTCTATCTTCTACCAGAATACCATCGCTTCAGGTGTGATTCCGCAGATTTCGGCCATCTTAGGTCCTTGTGCAGGTGGTGCTTGCTACTCTCCGGCACTGACCGACTTCATCTTCATGGTGAAGGAAAAGAGCCACATGTTCATCACAGGTCCGGACGTAGTGAAGGCCGTGACACACGAAGAAGTGGACAAGGAAGAACTGGGTGGTGCTTATACCCACAGCAGCAAGAGCGGTGTAACTCACTTCCTTTGCGATACAGAAGAAGAAACTTTGATGAGCATCCGTGAATTGTTGAGCTTCCTTCCGTCTAACAACATGGAAGATGCGCCGATGATTCCTTGCACTGACGACATCCGCCGTGCAGAAGAATCACTGATGACAGTTATTCCGGATGACCCGAACATGCCGTACGACATCAAGAACATCATCGAACCGGTAGTCGACAACCACTACTTCTTTGAAGTGATGCCTCACTTTGCCAAGAACATCGTGGTAGGATTCGCTCGCCTGGGCGGACGTTCTGTAGGTATCGTAGCCAACCAGCCTGCTTACCTGGCCGGTGTGCTCGACATCGATGCTTCTGACAAGGCTTCTCGCTTTATCCGTTTCTGCGACTGCTTCAATATTCCTATCGTTACTTTCGAAGACGTACCGGGCTTCTTGCCGGGATGCACACAGGAACACAACGGTATCATCCGTCACGGAGCGAAGATTGTGTATGCGTACGCAGAAGCTACAGTGCCTAAGATTACCGTAATTACCCGTAAGGCTTACGGTGGTGCTTACATCGTAATGAACAGTAAGCCTATAGGTGCCGATGTAAACTTCTCTTACCCGACTGCAGAAATCGCCGTAATGGGTGCCGACGGTGCCGTAAATATCCTGTACCGCAAGGCTACTCCGGAAGAAAAGGCGAAGGCAGTAGAAGAATACAAGGAAAAATTCTCTAATCCTTACCGTGCAGCCGAACAGGGTTATATTGATGAAATCATCCTTCCGAAGGATACTCGCTATAAACTGATTCAGGCATTGGAAATGACTCAGAACAAGAGCCAGAGCAATCCGCCGAAGAAACACGGTAACATGCCGCTGTAATCAGGTAGCGATTGTATAGAAAATAAATAAGAAGAAGCGAAGAATTCCGCCGGTCATACGTGAGGAGTTCTTCGCTTTCTTGTATCGTGTTCACATTAGACTCTTTTTATATGAAGGAAGCATTCATAAAACTGCATCTTTCCATTCTCATTGCCGGAGGAACGGGGATTTTCGGGAAACTGATTTCCCTGAATGAAGGCCTGCTTGTGTGGTACCGTATGATGTTCGCCTCCGTGATGTTTTTCCTGTTGCTTTCGTTTCTGAAAAAGCTGCGGAAAGTGACCTTGGGCGATGTAACCAAGATTGGCTCAGTGGGATTGCTGTTGGCCTTGCACTGGATATTCTTCTATGGAAGTATCAAAGCCTCCAATGTATCCATCGGCGTGGTTTGTCTTTCGCTGATGAGCATCTTTACCGCCATCTTTGAGCCCCTCATCAATCGTCATCGCATTTCCTTGCGGGAGATTCTGTTCAGTCTGGTAGCCGTGCTGGGCATTGTGCTGATATTCCATTTTGACACTCGCTACCGGGTGGGTATCTGTATGGGAGTCATTTCGTCGGCTTTAGCTTCTCTGTTTACCATTGTCAACAAGAAGGTAGCCGTGAACTACACCTCCAGTACCATGCTGCTTTACGAGATGCTGGGCGGTTTCTTAGGGCTCTCCTGCATCCTGCCGGCTTATTTGCATTACTTCCCGGTGCCCTCTATTCTTCCCGGCGCCCAGGATTTGATTTACCTGCTTTGCCTGGCTTCGGTATGTACCGTGGGACTTTATATCCTCCAGATTCAGGTACTGAAAGTGATTTCCGCCTTTACGGTCAATTTGAGCTATAACCTGGAGCCGATATACAGCATCATCGGTGCCATGCTGATATTTCAGGAAGCCAAAGACTTGAACTTCAGCTTTTACTTAGGACTGGGACTGATTGTCCTGTCGGTCGTACTCCAGACCCTCAATGTGTTGTCGCAGCACCATAAGTTTATTCCTTCATTGTATGTAAAATGGAAACGTTGAAGAACCGTATCGTTAAACTGCTGGGCACCCTGAACGAGCGGGTGTACGGCAAAGAAGAAGTCATGGCCCTGGCGCTGCTTTCGGCTGTGGCGGGAGAGAGCATTTTCCTGCTGGGCCCTCCGGGAGTGGCCAAGAGTATGGTAGCCCGCCGGTTGAAACTGATGTTCCGTGGAGGGACAGCTTTCGAATACCTCATGTCGCGGTTCAGTACCCCCGACGAAATATTCGGTCCCGTATCCATCGCCCGGCTGAAAAACGAAGATACCTACGAACGCATGACAGAAGGCTATCTGCCCACCGCCACCGTCGTCTTCCTGGATGAAATTTGGAAAGCCGGTCCCGCCATACAGAATGCCCTTCTGACCGTCATCAATGAGAAAATCTTCCGCAACGGACAGTTTTCGGTACGAGTTCCCATGAAAGGACTGATTGCCGCATCGAACGAACTTCCGACTTCAGGACAAGGACTGGAGGCACTGTACGACCGCTTCCTGGTGCGTAAGTTAGTGGGCGGTATTGAAGACCTGTCCGATTTCGACCGGATGATTTCCACTGCCGACGAAAGCGAACCGAAAATGGACGAAAGCCTGGCAGTGAGCGACGAAGAATACCGCCAGTGGCAGGAACAGATGAAATTCGTCGGCCTGCACTATTCCGTGCTGGAAGTCATCCATTCCATCAAGGATAAATTAGAAGATTATAACCGCCAGCTGGAGAATGCCGATTCACTCTTCTCTGTGGCACTCTACGTGTCCGACCGTCGTTGGAAGAAAATCGTCCGTCTGCTGCGGGCATCTGCCTTTCTGCAAGGAAACACCGAGGTACGCCTGTCCGACTGCCTGCTGATGGTACATTGTCTGTGGAACGAGACCAGTCAGATAGACTGGGTACGCGATGCCGTGCTGACGGCAGTAGGCGAGAGCGTGCGTGGCTACGTACTGAACCTGTCGGGCATTGAAGCCGATTTGCAGGCTTTGAAGAAAGAGCTCGACTCGGCAGGAGCCTTGCGCGAACGGGCCGATGCCGGACTGCAACTGGTCGATGCATACTACTATCAGGTGGAACGCGTACGCCTGGCCGGACGGCTGCTCCTCTTTGCGTCCGACTATCAGCAGCTGGACGACACCGGCAAACAGTTCTATCTGCATAAAGACAAGTACAAGACCGATTGCTATGTACTGAAGAAATACGACCCTTCCATGCGCAACAAGGTATCCCCATCGAAAGTCTATACCCTGCGCCGTGGCCGTCGTTCAGTATTTATCAACGACTATGAATACCCCTTGCTGTGCACTCCCGACTGTGCGTCGCTGCCCGCCATGGAAGTACAGGCGCAGGAAGACATCCCCGCACGCTTCAGCCAGTTGGAACAACGGCTCAGCCATGCAGAAGCCCATTGCGGCGACTGGGTGAAAGAAGAAGCCGACTACTGCGCAAACCATTTGTTTGTCGGGAAAAGAGAGAAAGAAGCCATGAGCCGGATACTGGGCGAACCGTCGAAAGCCCTGTTCCGCTATCGGAACGAGTTGGAGGAAATGAAACATGCATACCGGAAAGAGAACGAGGAATATCCGTCTGAAAGACCTGAAGACAGCCTATTTGGAGCAACTTCGTGAGCGAAGCCGGGCGCGGATGGAAGAATACATTCAGGAGCGTACCGTGCTGGAAAGTGAACTGGAAGAATGCATCTGGGAATATTATCGCCAGACGGCTCCCTCCTTGCAGGAATTCTATTCGCGCTACACCCCCGAATGGGAAGTCTTCTACGAGCACGAAACCCTGCCGCCGACCGATTTCCTGATATTTCTGAAACGAATGGAAACAGCCTTCCGCAAACGCTACACCCTGGCCGAACTCGACGTATCCTATTACATCGGTCGCCTGTCCCGGCTTCCCGAGCGGAGCGAAGAACGGGCAGCCTTGCAGGAACTCTTCCTCGACAAGTGGCACCATCTGCTCACGGTCAAGGAATACGACTATCAGTATCAGCACCTCTTCCGTCTGTGCGAAGGATTTCAGATTTTAGATAAATCGTTCGGTCTGAAAACGGAAGGCGACATCCTGGGTTCGCGTGTGAAGTGGCTGTTGCGGAACCATCCGGAACTCTACCATAAAGTAGTCCCCTACGAAAAAGCCATGGAGCAGAACCGCCAGATACGCGAGCTGGTGCGCTGCCTGGGGAAGAACGTGGGTGGACGGAAAGAATGTTTCGATTCCTTGTCTGGACTTCAGGCCGACAGTCTGATTCGTCATGCCCCCCAGAGCGATGTGGAAGGTGTGACCTTGGGCGATGACCTTAACAGTCTGTTGCCCGTGGAGTACTGTTACCTCACGGATGAGGTGCTACATCCCTTCTTCATGCAACGTTATGTGGAAAAACGCCTGCAGCAGTTTGATTCCTTTTCGCATGAGGACACTTCCAATCCCTCACCGGAAAAAAAGAAAGTCAGCTCACAGGGTCCTTATATCATTTGTGTAGATACTTCCGGTTCCATGAGAGAAGCGCGTGAACGACTGGCCAAATCGGCTGTGCTGGCCATTGCCCGTCTGACGGAGGCCACTTCGCGGAAATGTTATGTCATCAATTTTTCGGAGGATATACAAACCTTGCTGATTCGTGACCTGAAAACCGATTTCCCGATGCTGGTGGATTTCCTGCAACGTCGTTTCGATGGAGGAACCGATGCTCGTCCAGCTTTTGCCGAGGCCCTGATGATGCTGCGCACCCACTGCTGGCAACGTGCCGACGTGGTGATGATTTCCGATTTTGAGATGCCCCCTCCCGATGACGCGTTGCTGGCCGACATTCACCGTGCCCGTTTGCGGGGTACTTCCTTCTATGCGCTGGTGTTCGGTTCTCATCCGGAAACGGACTACCTTCATGAGTGCGAAAAGTACTGGGATATGTATTAGTTTGAAAAATCATCTTGCTTTTCTTTTGTAAATATTGTTGAGTAAAAGATTTGAAATTCGGAATTCTGCTTTCTTTTTGAATAGTTGAATTTCGCATTTTTTCTTACCGTAGATTTTGTCACCCCTTTCAGAAGCCTTCTGGGAGGGGTGACTTTTGTGTAAAAATGAAGGTTTGAGCGAATTTAGGTAATTAAACACGAGAAAATCTGTGTGAAAAGTGAGATTTCGGGCGAAAATGCCGAAGCGTTTGGAGGAAAACCCTAAAGAGCTTTTGGGAAAACTCTTTTACGTTTGGAGGAAAACGCAAGTGCGTTTGAACTTAAATGTACTTGCGTTTTTGGAAATGCGCTTTTGGGCGTTCTGAGAGGGGAAAGTAAGTGAAGACTTTTGAGGACTTTCGTTGCTGGAATGAGATAAATTATGAATGAAGTGAAAGTGTCTTTTTGTAGCTTTTTTTATGAGACTTGTGGATTATGGACGTATGTTTATAGTTCCAAGTGTAATTATGGTGAAATATTTTCTGATTTGATTTCTGTTTGAATTTGTGAATAGGTTTTTCCTTCTCAAAAAGAGAATTACAGAATCTTGGAGGGTAAACTGGAAAGCCTGGATGTAAGATTCAAGTAATTGACATTTTGTTAATGAAAAGTATTTCAGCATCAAAAATTAGCTTTCAGTCATAAGAAAATATGAAAAATATATGTTACTTTTACGTTGTGACTATTGTTGCAATTCTATTGTGTGCTATTGTTTTTTTGATTGTCTAAAAGATTAAAAACGGTAAAACACAGAGGAAAATATGATACTATATGGCAATCATTTGGGAGTAAAATAATTCATGTATGAAAGTTTACATTAAAAAACCTTGGAAAGAGATTTTGATTTGGGGCTTCGTTTCTCCAAGTGTTATGTATATGTTTATTGAGATTTATAGCAAGCAAATAATTATCAAACTAGCAATTACCTATCTTATAATTGTTTATGCGTTAGCTTTTTTAGTCTGGGCCATTTATTTCAATTATTTAATCTTATACGACAATCGCATCGTACTGAAAAACAGAATTTATAGGTTTTGGAGTCGGACATTTATGTACCAAGACATAGAAAAAATTATGATAAAAGATGATTTAGGTCAGTACAATTATGTATATTTTCAATTTGTTTCAAACGGAAAGAAATCACATAAGTATCTTGTGTCAAGTATTGATCACCGCCATGATTTAAAACAAATAACCGAAGAACTACTTCGGAAAGAGATAAATGTAGAAGTTAGTGAGAGTGTAGTGGCACGTTTTTTAATGATGTAAATTAAAGTAGAATGAATAGTATAAAGAATTATCGAAAAAAAAGATGCTTGTTCTACGATTTTATGAAAATAAGCAGTATATTGTTGGGAATCGCTATGGTCATTACTCCCTTTATCACAGGTAAACTGCCTATTATTGCAATCCCTGGATTCGTTAGTGTTCTTTATGTTACATTATTATTTCGGCGCTCTCTGCAGTATGTAATTCTTACAGACGTATCTTTGATAATTCGGCATCAGAAGAATCCAAAATATGAAACGGTCGTTTATTTTTCAGAAATAGACTCTGTAGATTTAGAGTATTCTTCTATTGACGGATGCAAATTGGGTATTAAACGGGGGTATATCACGAAAGACTACACTTTATTGCTAGTCGGAAAGAAATGGGTGAACTAAAAAAAGATCTGGAGAATTATGGCATTCATGTATGGGAACTTTAAAAAGGCGCTATGAAATATTTTGTGTAAATGGAAAATACGGGATTCAAAGTGAGTTCCGTATTTTTTTTACTTTTTACATTTACCGAATGAAGAAGATTAGTAGTTTATCCCCCTCCCTTCAAAATAGTATTCTTCATCTTAAAAGAAAAAATTTCACAAAACTGTTTGTTTGATTTGGAAAATATCATACATTTGCATGCGTAATGTATTGATAATTAATATATTAAATATAATAATAAATTAAAAATGAATATGGAATTAAAGAACGAAATTACGAAATTCAATCTTAGAGAAAATGGTGAAGTTGATAAGGATGATAAAAATGGCAAAATATCTGAAGCATTTAAACCAATAGCTGAAATGATATTATCAGGATATTTTAAAGTTTCCAAGAACAATAGTGCTTCCTATGTGACCGTGCATCCGACTTGTGTGGAAATGTACTACCATGAAGAAGGGGAAGGAGATGATAAAATTAAAGATTATATTGTTTATCATAGAAATAGTAATGATGGTAAAAAGGAGGTATCTGTTTTTCCGTTAGGGGTATTGCATAACCACGTTTCCGGAATAGACTTAACTTTCGAAAGGATGGGAGAGAACAATAATCCAATTCGTTTCTCTGCTTTGATAAGGGAATTCTGGGTAGATAAAAGTCATAAGATAGAAGAATCGCATGAAAATTACGGTGAAGAAATATACACTGAATCTAACCCGGAAAAACGACCTACTTACCTATACGAGGCATTATATTCGCAATATTCTGTATTCGATGGCTTTAGTGTGCAATGGGTTGACGGTAATGAAGATGAAAGAAAAGAGATTCGTTGTGTGAAAAACAGATTGAATGTGGCTGAGTATGATATGAAAGATAATAATGATGGGAAAGGCCCTAAACCAGAAAAAATAAAAAAAGATGGTATTTCAAAAGAACTACTTACCAAGAATCAAAGCTACAAGCAATGTCAAAGAATGTGGAGTTACTCTATCAATGAGGATAAAACTAAATGAGATAAGCTATGATACCGGACTATGGATGTAACGCAGTCTATTTCTCTGAATGGCTGAAGAAGGACTATTCTGACATATACAAAGGATTGGCAAGGATATTGAACAAGCATAATGTAGCTTATGATATCATACCCAACACTAAGGATGTATGGTGCAGAGACTACATGCCGCTGCAGCTTGATAAAGAGAGATACTTGTGTTATGAATACAAGCCTGACTACCTGATGAATAGTGCAAGCAACCGGAAATACATTACAGATTCACTGAATGTATGCCGGGATATGCAACTGAATATAAAGGAAACTCCCCTTATTATGGATGGTGGTAATGTCGTCAAGGTTGGAAATAAGGCAATAATGACAGAAAAGGTGTTCGTGGAAAATCCATCCATAGATGAAGATACACTAAAGAAACAACTGGAGAAACAGATGGAATGTGAGGTTGTCTTCATCCCTTGGGACAGGAATGAAAAGTATGGCCATTCTGATGGAATCATCAAACCTATCTCAGACAATATCATACTGATGACCAATTATCATGACTTTGATAGGGAATATACCAATGAGGTTGTAAAAAGGCTTTCCAGCGAATTTGAGATAGAGACACTTTCCTATAAAGTCAGGAAAATTGCTCCAGAAAGTTGGGCTTACATAAACTTCCTGACTGTAGGCAAACTGATTGTATTGCCAGCTTTAGGTATAGAAGAGGATGAACAAGCATTGTCACAGATAAAAAGATATTATCCTGAATGTTTGGTTGAACAGCTCAATATCTCAGACTTGGTAAAAGGCGGTGGAGGGCTTAACTGCGTAAGTTGGTGCAGTCTGGTGTCTGATGATGAAAGAAGATATCTGACATTGTATAACCGTATTGGCAGTGAAAAGGAATTGGCCCAAGAGAATATGTTCACAGATGAAGAAATTATCTTCATGTGTAAACATAGCTTAAGGAGGTTTGCCGACAAATTCCCTGGTATTGCTGAATATTATATGAAATGCTTGGATGATTGAAAAAGAAGATACTCATCAGGAGTCTTCTGACTGCGTTTTTGGCTCTTTGGGATTTCATGATGTCTTTTTTGTGTGCTTGTGTTATGATTGGTACTTTCTTGTCTGGTCTTCGAACATAGTGGTTTGTTTTTACAAAGGTAAAAAAATATGAGTTCCGGCATATTATATAAGAAAGTTTGCCAATGGATACCCAGGCATTTCTGAATGTTAAGTGAAATGCCTGGGGAATTAAGCTCATAAACTCTTTTATTCCGCATTCTTTTTCAGCCATTCCTGTCGGCGAAGGTCAGGAAGGTGTTTCACTTTGAAGTGTTCGAAGGTGGCATTGAACCCATTTCCGTCGGGGCTGGCTGCCATGAGACCTACGTGTACGGGAGTGTTGTCCTGAAGCCAGGCATTCCGCATCATGACGTATTCCTTGTCGTCGAACGAATAGAATATTTCCACGGCATCCAGTCGTCTTACCGCTTTAATCCATACGTAAGGAACCGGCTTGTCCAGTGCGATGACGCTCCAGTCAGAGGTTTTGTGGGTGACTACGGTGCTCAGGTTGAATTTTCCGTCTACAAACTCAATACCTGTCTTGATGTAGTTTTCGTGGTCAATGCGCAGCATCAGGCCGGCCTGGTCGAAACGGGTTTTATAGTCTCCGGTCACTTTTACTTTGACCTCAAATTCGCCTCCGTAAGTTGCGTAATAGAACGGGGCGTCATCTACGGTAAAACCATAATGTGAAATTCGCCAGTAGTCACTCTGCGGGGTGACGTACATGGTCAGTGCCTGGTTTTCTATTTTCCATTGTTCGGGTTCGTTGAACCATTGCATTTTTTCCAGTGACTGGGCCATTCCGCATTGCAGGGATGCCCAGAGGGCCATACCTGTTATAAGTCGTTTTTTCATATCTGATAATTTAATTACGATTCTTAGATATATTTGCTGATAAAATCCGCCGGGAAGTTATCTTTGCAAATGTAAGATGCCGGAAAAGAATCTGCAATGATTATTAATAACCATTTTTGTATGAATATAGTCGATGAACTGAACAATGAGTTTTCTAAACAGAAATCGCTTTACAAGGTAGGGCAACAGCCTGTGGCAGAACTGGAAAAATACAAGCAAATTGCCATGGGCTATGCGGAAATGGAAAATGCGGTATCTGTGCTGAGTGATATGCATACGAATGTGAGTTACGTGTACTATGGGCGCTTTTCTCAGGTGTTTGGTTGGAATCGTGAGAATGGTACGGAAGAGAAAATAGATTCTATTTGGGAGGAAAAGATTTTGAAGCAGATTCATCCCGATGATTTGCGCGACAAGTATTTGCAGGAGCTTCGTTTCTTTCACTTTGTGCGACGTCAGCCCAAGACAAAGCGGACTGATTTTTATCTGGCCAATAAGTTGCGTATAAAGGATGCGCAGGGAAACTATCAGTTTGTGCTGCACCGGTTATTTTATGTTCCTTCTCCTATAGGGAATAGTTTGTGGCTGGCATTATGCGTGTATACTCCATGGTTATTCGGCTTTTCCGGCAAGAGCAGGGTCGTTCATTCGGTTACCGGAGAAATGATGGAATTAGGCGGTCAGGAGGATGCACAAATCTTGTCGGACAGAGAGAAACAAATTCTCCGGTTGATAGATAAGGGTTTGATGAGCAAGGAGATTGCCAGCCAGCTTTCTATCAGTGTGCACACGGTCAGCCGGCACCGTCAGGAGATTTTGAGCAAGCTTCAGGTGAAAAGCTCCATTGAAGCATGTAGGGTAGCGAAGGAGTTGGGTATTTTGTAGAGTGTTTGTGATTTTTATCAGGAAATGTACTGTTTTTTCGGTGAATAGATGTTTTATTCTCCGATTTTTTTCGGTGAATAGATATCTTATTCACCGAAAAATCATTATCTTTATTGCTAAAAGTTACTATATGTATTTACATGAAAGAGAAAACTGGTGGCAGTTTACCTACGATAGTAGTAAAGTACTTAAGCTTTTAGGGCGAATCAGGGTGAAACAAGGTATGGTGTTAGGTAGTCTTTCTACTCTTGGATTTGAATTTCAGGATGAGGCTATGCTTTCTACCATGTCTGTCGAACTGGTTCGTTCTTCGGAAATTGAGGGTGAAATGTTGAATTTGCAGGAAGTGCGTTCTTCTATTGCTCGTCGTTTAGGTATTGAAACGGCTGGTCTTGTTCCAGCTTCCCGATATGTGGAAGGAATAGTGGAGATGTTATTGGATGCTACGCAAAATTATAAAAAGCCTTTATCTGACGACCGTCTTTTTGGATGGCATAATGTATTGTTTCCGTCTGGAATAAGTGGATTGTACAGGATTGAAGTTGGGAAGTATCGCACAGGTGAAATGCAGGTCGTTTCGGGAGCAATGGGGCGTGAAAAGGTTCATTATCAGGCTCCCTCGCCAGAAAAAGTACCCGAAGAAATGAAACGTTTTATTCAGTGGGTTAATACTGAAGAAGATATAGACGAAGTAATTAAGGCAGCAATTGTTCATTTATGGTTTGTATCTATACATCCTTTTGATGATGGTAATGGACGAATTACCAGGGCCTTGACTGATATGATGCTGGCACGTTCAGAAAATACAGGCAAACGGTTTTATAGCATGTCGGCTGAAATTAAGTTAATGCAAAAAGAGTATTATGAAATATTGGAAAGAACTCAGAAAGGAGATGGAGACATTACGGAATGGCTTCTTTGGTTCCTGAAGTGTCTTGAAAAAGCATTGGATTCAACACGAGATACATTGGCTGCTGTGCTGGAAAAAGCCAAGTTTTGGGAGTATTTTAGGGATATAGAGTTTAATGTGCGGCAACGTAAACTGATTAATATGCTGTTTGATGGTTTCTTGGGTAAACTTACTTCTGGTAAATGGGCTAAAATTGCTAAATGTTCGTCGGATACGGCTTTGAATGATATAAACGATTTGATTGCCAAAGGTGTGTTGGTAAAGAATAATGAGGGAGGTAGAAGTACAAATTATTCTTTAGCAAAGTTACATTGCATAGATGAAATGTAGGGGTAACAAGAAAGTATGATTGGATGATATAAAAAATGGAGTAATTTTGTAGATTTGAATTATCAGAAATTTGCAGAAAGATTTTCAAGTTAGCACTAAACCTAAATAATAAACCATGAAAAAAATGTTGTTTTTATCGGCGCTGCTTGCATGCGGGCCGGCCTGTTTTTCTCAGCAGGCAGAAAAGTTTCCACTGGGAGATTATGTAGAACTGACCGACACGAAGCCGCACGACGGGGATGAAGTGTGGAGTAAGATGACTGCTCCGGTTCGGTTTTGTTGGGGAACGACGGATGTGCGTTACAAGAAACTGAATGTGCCCGACGTGAAAGCTACTGGTACGCTCCGGCTGAAGGCTTGGAAAGGAGAGCGTGTGAATGTACAGGCTGTGCTTTGGACGCAGAAAGAACTGGAAGGAGCGGAAATTGCTGTCAGTGAATTGAAGAACGGTTCTTCGGTAATTCCCGCCTCGGCCGTGAATACGTATTTTGTACGTTATGTAATGACGGATGAATTGAACAAGGATGGAAGTGGGGGTTGTGGCCCTCGTGAGAATAAGGCAGAGTGGGATTCTTCCATGGTGGCCGATGTGCTTGATATTGTGCGGGTACGTGAAGTTCAGGCGCGCAGTACGCAGCCGGTGTGGCTGAATGTATGGGTACCTGCTGATGCACGCCCCGGAAAGTATAAAGGTACGCTGATGGTGTCTGGAAAGAATTTTGAGGCCATGAAACTGCCGTTTGAAATCGAGGTAGTGAACCGTACGTTGCCGGAACCGCAGAAATGGGCGTTTCATTTGGACTTGTGGCAGAATCCGTATGCCGTGGCGCGTTACTATCAGGTGCCGTTGTGGAGCAAGGAGCACTTTGATGCCATGCGTCCTATCATGAAGATGTTGGCAAATGTGGGGCAGCGGGCTATTACCGCCAGCATCATGCACAAGCCTTGGGCCGGACAGACGGAAGACCATTACGATAGCATGATTTTCCGGATGAAGAAGCTGGACGGTACGTGGGTGTACGATTATACGGTGTTCGACAAGTGGGTGGAGTTCATGATGAACGAAGTGGGTATCAAGGATTTGATTAGCTGCTACACGATGATTCCATGGGCGTTGAGCTTTGATTATTTTGATCAGGCTACCAACCGCGTACAGTTTATCAAGGCTGCTCCGGGTGAGGAAGCCTATGCTGAATACTGGGGTACGTTCCTGAAAGATTTTTCTCGTCACTTACGTGAGAAGGGGTGGTTTGAAAAGACGGCCATTTCTATGGACGAGCGTCCGATGGAGGCTATGCGTGAAGCTATTAAGGTGATTAAGGCGGCCGATCCGGAATTCAAGATTACATTGGCCGGTAATTATCATGAGGAGATTCAGGGAGATTTGTATTATTTGAGTATCCCTTATGGCAATCAGTTCCCGGAAGAGGTAAAGGCAGAACGTGAACGGAAAGGTCAAATCAGTACGGTGTATACTTGCTGTACGGAGGCTTTCCCTAATACATTTACTTTCTCTGAACCTGCTGAAGCAGCCTGGACGGTGCTTCATGCGGTGGCTGGAGGATATGACGGTTATCTTCGCTGGGCAGTAAACAGCTGGCCGATGGATCCGCTGCGCGATTCACGTTTCCGTACGTGGGCAGCTGGTGACACGTACAGCATCTATCCTGGTCCGCGTAGCAGTATCCGTTTCGAGCGTCTGGTGGAAGGTTTGCAGGATTGTGAGAAAATCCATATCCTTCGGGAAGAACTGGCAGCCAAGGGAGCAAACGGAAAATTGAAGAAGCTGAATGTCAAACTGTCGGAATTTACACCGGAAGGTTGGATGAAGACGAATAAGAAGTCGCCTGCCCTGATGGTGAGTGAGCTGAATGCCTTGCTCAATGAGATGTAAAAGATGTATCTGCAGGAAATAAAAAAGTCCGGTCGCAATGGCCGGACTTTTTAGTATGATAAAATCAAATGAGTATTTATTTCTTTGTGCTAGGAGTGTAACGTGCGTTCAAGCCGTCAACGATTTCCTGTGTGATATCCAGTGACTTGTCTGCAAACAACAGGTTGTCCAACTGAGTGTTGCTGATAATCAGGCTGTAGCCTTTTTTCTGGTTGTATACTTTTAAGAATGAGTTGATAGAATCACGAAGCTGCAGGCTGTTCTTCTGGTTTTCAGCTTGGAGATCAGCATAAAGCTTTTCCTGCAACTGCTGCAAGTCACGCTGTTTCTGCAACAGACGTGCGTTTTCCTGTTCTGCACGTTCGCGGCTGGCAAAACCGTTGTTTTCCAGTTTACGCTGGAATTCTCTCATTTCGCCGTCCAGTTCTTTTGCTTTTTCATTCAATGTCGTACGGATGTTTTCTTCCTTCTGAATCATCAGTTCGTTCAGGTCATTCCAGTAGCGATATTTAGTGAGCAGCGAATCAACTTCTACGTAGGCAATCTTCATATTTGTACCTGCTACTGCCGGAGCAGAAGCTTCAGTAGAAGTTCCCTTGTTGTCTGTGCATTGTGCAAACAGGAATACTACGGCAAGAGCCAGGAGTCCTTTCAAAACATTCATTTTTTTCATAATGATATTGATATCGTTTTTTAGTTAATTATTAGCTTCATTGTTCTGTTGCTGCCGACTGTCTTTCCGGAATGGCGTGAGGATTGATGCGTTGGGCTTCACGGTCTTGCGATTGCACGCATCCGATACCTCTTTTCCGCATGGCCTTGCTTCCGCTGACGTGTGTGTTAGGGAAGCGTCCATTCTTCTTGAAAAGTATTTTCACCGATAATAGCGCTATGCAGATAGCAACTATTAACAAAGTTATCAGGATAGTCTTAAGCATTTCTATTAATTTTGTGGTGCAAAGATATAGTTTTTGTCACGATTCCTCAGGGTTTTGTCTTTAAAAAAGCCTTTTATGTGAGGAAAAACGCTGTATTTAACTTTTGTTTGCATCTAATTTTTAATCGTTTATTGAAATACTTTTATGGAAAAGAAAGATTTGAAGCCGGCATCGGTTTTTCATTATTTTGAAGAAATCTGCCGTGTGCCGCGTCCTTCCAAGAAGGAAGAAAAAATCAGAAATTATCTGGTGGACTTTGCAAAAGCCCATGCGCTGGAATATAAAGTGGATGAGGCTGGAAATGTCTTGATTTGCAAACCGGCTACCGCTGGTATGGAAAATCTGAAAAAAGTGGTGTTGCAGTCGCACATGGACATGGTATGCGAGAAAAACAACCAGACAGTACATAATTTTGAAACAGACCCGATTGAAACTTACATTGACGAGGAATGGTTGAAAGCGAAAGGTACCACACTGGGGGCTGACAATGGTATCGGTATGGCGACTGAACTGGCTGTGCTGGCTGCAGATGATATTCAGCACGGACCGCTGGAGTGCTTGTTCACCGTAGATGAGGAAACGGGACTGACCGGAGCATTTGCCTTGAAAGAAGGTTTCATGAGCGGCGATATTCTGATAAACCTGGATTCGGAAGATGAAGGAGAATTGTTTATCGGCTGTGCCGGAGGTGCTGGTACCACAGCTGAATTCCCTTGCCCTATGACAGCAGCTCCTGAAGGTTATTTCTTCTTCCGTGTGGCAGTTAAAGGGTTGACCGGCGGACATTCTGGTGACGACATCAATAAGAACCGTGCCAATGCCAACAAACTGCTCGACCGTTTCCTGATAATCTTGATGAAGCAGTATGATTTGCGTCTGAGCCACATTGACGGAGGTAACTTGCACAATGCCATTCCGAGAGAAGCGCATGCCGTTTGTGCCGTACCGATGGCTGATAAAGAAAATGTACGGGTAGCATTGAATATATTCCTGGCTGAGGTGGAGAATGAGTTTGCGGTGACAGAACCGAACCTGACCATGGAACTGGAGTCGGAAACTCCTTGTGCAGAGGTGATGGAAAAAGAAGCTATGGCACGTTTCCTGCATTCACTGTATGCCGTGCATCACGGAGTGTATGCCATGAGTCAGGATATGGAAGGCTTGGTGGAGACTTCTTCTAACTTGGCTTCCGTGAAGATGCGCGACGGCAAGATTGTGGTAGTGACCAGTCAGCGTAGCTCTATCCTTTCTTCTCGCAAGGATATGTCGCAGATGGTACGTTCAGCATTTGAACTGGGTGGAGCTACTTGTGTGACCGGTGACGGTTATCCGGGATGGAAACCGAATCCGTCGTCTGCAATTCTGAAGGTGGCTGTAGAAAGCTACAAACGTCTGTTTGGAGTGGAACCGAAAGTGAAAGCGATTCATGCCGGACTGGAATGTGGATTGTTCCTGGAGAAATATCCGTCATTGGATATGGTTTCTTTCGGACCGACGCTGCGTGGCGTGCATTCACCGGATGAACGCATGCTGATTCCTACGGTGGACAAGTTCTGGCGTCATCTGTTGGATGTGCTGGTAAATATTCCGGCTCGTTCATGAGAAAACTAATTTATAGCTTGCTATGGGCTGTGTGCGGCATGAGTGCCGCACCGGCTCAGGCACAGCATGCGTTCCGGGTGATGGAGTACAACGTGGAAAACTTGTTTGACTGCCGTCACGATTCCTTAAAGCAGGATACGGAGTTTTTGCCGGGGAGTGTACGGAACTGGACGTATAGTCGCTTCCAGGATAAGGTGAACAAGATTGGAAAGGTCATACTGGCAGCAGGAAAGGAACAGGTGCCTGATTTGGTGGGCTTGTGTGAGGTGGAAAATGATTATTGCCTGAAAAGTTTGACTCGTTATTCTCCGCTTCGTGAGTCAGGTTATAAGTATGTCATGACCAGCTCGCCCGATGAACGTGGCATCGATGTGGCTCTGTTGTATCAGCCAGTCTCGTTCCGGTTGCTCGCTTCACAGAAAATTCGTATCCCGTCAGATTCATTGGGTATGCGTCCTACGCGGGATGTGCTGTATGTATCGGGACGTGTGGTAAGCGGAGATACGCTGGATGTCTTTGTCTGTCATCTTCCCTCGCGTGTGGGAGGTGCAAAGAAAACAGATCCCTATCGTTTGTGGGTGGCCCGCAGAATCCGTCAGGTTGCTGATTCGGTCATGGCTGAGCGGCAGAATCCCCGTCTTATTATTATGGGGGACTTTAATGATTATCCTGATGGAAAGTCGTTACAGGAAGGGCTTCGTGTGTCTGCTTTGGCTGAACAGCCGGAATCACGTGCCTTGTATAATCTGATGGATAACCAGCAGGGAGGTACCTATCGCTATAAAGGAGAGTGGGGGGTACTGGATCAGATGGTGGTGAACAGTGGTCTGTTGCAGTCGGATGTCCGTACAAGGACTTCAAAAGAAAAAGCTTCTATCTTGCGTTTTCCTTTTTTGTTGGAAGAAGATAATGTGTATGGAGGGGATACGCCTTTCCGCACCTATAAAGGAATGCGGTATCACGGAGGATATAGCGATCATCTTCCGGTGCTGCTGGAACTGATAGTGGAAGAATAGAGTTGTTTCTCGCGCGCATTGAAAGTTGATATTATTGGCCATGGCTCTTTCATTTAACTAAATCAGTACTTTCCCAGCGGTACTCCGGTACTTCCTCAGTAGTACTCCGGTACTTCCCCGGCGGTACTCCAGTACTTCTAGGAAAGTACTGGGAAAATGGAAGAGCCGTGTATTATTTTGACTAAATGAATATATGTTTTCTTGTCCGGGAGTTGTATTTCTAAAAGAAAAAACGTATATTTATTGCGAAATCAAAATCTAAGGTTATGAAAAAATCATTGTTCTTTTGTGTGTTTCTATATGGAATAGGAGTAATGTCTTGTTCAAATGAATTGGAAGTTCAAGAAAAAGTAAAGGCATTACCTACTGTTCGGGAATTAGTTGCTTATCCTAAGTCCGATGCAGGACGTAGTCGTTCGGGACAATTGAATTGGGAGGAATGGGAAAAGGTAACATTATCTTCAGGAAATCATGTTAATACGCCATGGAATACAACTCAGTCTACAACTGCGATTCCTTATGACATAAGAATGGACATAAAATCTGTAGATGGATGGGAGTTGATTGCCCATACAGTTAATGGTTATGGAGATTTAGGAGTGAATTATCTGATTTTTCATAATAAGTATACGGGGGTACTAAAAGTTTTTTATTATTTGGAGCCAGAACAAGCGAATTTACAGAATACAGCAATGTGGAAATTGCATTTTGAGATTCCTCAATCTTGTTTAGCTTTTTCTGATGTTTATGCGGAACTGTCTACAAGGAAGGATATTTATGATATTTATGTAGGCAATATATCAAATGATGATTCTAAAGGATATACCGTGGGCTGGAATTGTTTTCAGACAGAGTTGGCGTATGATCCTAATTTAAAAGGAGGAACGCTTCAAATAATTCCACATTCATGTACTACTAGTACAATTGAATTAGATGGTGATTTTGAAAGTACCACAGAAGGACTGATTCTTTCTTCAACAACATATAATAAGGGAGATAAAATAGTGAAATCTGTAGCTAAATATGCAGGGGATAAAGCAGAGAAGTGGGTGGAGAAAGCAATTGAAAGCGAGAAAGTATTTAAAGAAATAAAGTCTTTAATTGTAAAAGGGGCAGGTAGTCTTGTTTCTTCTGGAGTTAGTACGTTATTAGGTGCTTTTACTGGTGGGTTTGATAGGGAAAAAAAATACCGTACAGACCGTTATGTTGCAGACGAATGGAAAGGTAACTCTTTCTGGAGAGATAGAAACGCTTGCCACAGGTTTGATACCCCCTTTCACATTGTCTCTTTCTCCAGACAAAATCGGTCGTTTGGGTGTATGGAGTTTGTCTGATTATCCGTGTTTAAGACTCTCTCCTTATGCTACTCATTACAAGCAGGATAACGATGAAGCAGTTCAGATATATCAGTCCATGGGACCAGAGTTTTATGCTTCGGATTTGGATGACTGTTTAAACCTGAATCCGGAAATGTTGTCGTCGGTAAAAAGTTATACTGTTAAAGGCGAAATTTATGAAACGAGTCATACTGTTTTATATGATGCATTAAATGAAGGTACCAGTGGTGTGCATAATGAGCGAAGACCTGTTTCTTCGGAGTTGTTATATGACGAGGTATATAGACCACCTTTTTATATTTATACTGGAGTCGTTTTGAAAGATAAGAATGGAGAGGAACTATGGAATTGGGGAGATAAGGCGCCTTTTGAAATTTATTTACCTAATACTCCAGAAGGAGAACAAGGAGCGGTTCCTCATTTGACTTTTATGTCACGTTATATATTAGTGGTAACTGTTGAAATGAAAGTGGAAAATAATGGTAGGGAAAATACGATTGTGTCAAGCCATACTTTTGTCCCTAGGTTCCGATGGGATTATTATAATTCTGGTGACTGGTATTACAATGTATATCCATTTGTTCCCATTGAGAACTGATTTTGTTAACTTTTAATTGAAAGAATATGAGAACGGTTTTGAAATGTTTGTCCGTTGGGATACTATTACTTTTCTTTTCCTGTAAAAATGAAGAGGCATTGCCGCTACTGAACCCGGAGAGTGAAATGTGTGAGATTCGTTTTTCTGGCTCGGCTTTTGATTTCCAATGGAACGGGAAAGCATTGGGAGTGAAAGATGCATGGGCATATCCCGTAGTGGAATTTGATGCGATAGAATCGGATACGACCAAACTACAGCTGACGATTTCATCCTTACTTCCGGATGACATTAAACTGGCGGTGGATGTAGTTCCTGGAGTGTCTGAAATTGTTTTTTCCGGAAAGTCTTCCGGAAAGCCTTATGATCTGGAGGTGGAAGGGTATTTCATGCCACAGGAAGAGGAGAAAAAATTGTCCATCACCTGCCGGTATCAGATGAACGAATCCTGTATCGAACTGGACACGCCTTATGATTTTCATTTTGGAGAGGACTGTCTGTCGTTAATAGTTGGTGGTCCGGGAGAAGTGGAATGGAACGGACAAGTATGGAAAAAAACGGATTTGGTGAAAGATGTGCTGCGCAAAATGGGGCAGAGGGTGGCTCAACGTACGGAGATGATGCGGGTGATATTTCATGCGGACGCTACGCTGGATGTGTTTGTGAGAGAAGTGGGAGAAGAGAACTTTGTGCAGATTGCTACGCTGCAATATGATATTTCCAGTATGATACCGAACCGTATGAATTGGATTTTTACGCAGGAACAGTCTCGTTGTGTGGAAACGGAACTGATTGGGGAGCCGCTGCCATGTTCAATTTTTTTCACCGATTTCTTTAATGACGGAAGAGACTTCCTGCCTATGTATTTTGCAAGGGGGGATAACTCCGGCTCATTGTATCTGAATATTGCCAGTCCGTATCGTCAAAGAGCTGTCTCGCGCTATATCAGATCTAAGGGAGCAGAAGGGCTTCCGGAGGAAGAGGTAGAAGAAATGGAACTATTTTTCCAGATTATTCAGGAAGACGGTGCGTGGGAAGATAACACGTGGCTTTATTTGCTGCGTACCGAAAAGAGATAAGCATCGAAAGCATTAAGAATGAAAGCACTGTACAAGGAGTGAGTGTATTTGTTTCTCCTTGTGCAGTGCCCTTTAGGAATGTGCTTTGTGCAGTGTTATTTATATTGTTGGTGGAATTCCACTACGGCTTCTATTCCTTTTCTGAAAATATCAAGTGAGAAGTTCTCATTCGGGGAGTGGATGGCATCGCTTTCCAGTCCGAATCCCATCAGAATGGTTTTAATACCGAGAATTTGTTCGAAATCGCTGATGATAGGAATACTTCCTCCACGACGTACAGCCAGTGGCTTTTTGCCGAAAGCTTTTTCAAATCCTTTTTCTGCAGCTTGATAAGCCGGATGGTCAATCGGGCACACATAGCCTTCACCTCCATGCAGAGGAGTGACTTTCACTTGTACATAGTCGGGTGCCTGCTGTGTGAGATAGTCTACAAACAGCTGGGAGATTTTTTCATGCTGCTGGTGAGGGACCAGACGGCTGGAAACTTTGGCGTAGGCTTTAGAAGGCAATACGGTCTTGGAACCTTCGCCTGTATATCCTCCCCAAATGCCGCATACATCGAATGACGGGCGGCAACTGTTGCGTTCCAGTGTGGAATAGCCTTTTTCGCCTTTCAGGGCTTTCACCCCGATGGCTTCCATGTATTTTTTCTCGTCGAACGGAATCTGGGCAATCATTTCGCGCTCGGCAGCCGGTACTTCTTCTACGTCATCGTAGAAATGAGGAACGGTAATACGTCCGTCTGCGTCGATGACTTTTGAAAGTAAATCGCAGAGCACGTTGATAGGATTGGCCACTGCACCACCGAAATGTCCGGAGTGAAGGTCACGGTTCGGGCCGGTTACTTCAATTTCCCAGTAAGCCAGTCCTCTTAGTCCGGTAGTGAGGGACGGCAGGTCAGCCCCTAACATGCTGGTGTCGGACACTAAGATCACATCGGCTTTCAACAGTTCCTTGTGTGCTTTCAGAAAAGCATTCAGGCTGGGCGAACCGATTTCTTCTTCTCCTTCAAAAATGAATTTCACATTGTGGCGGAGCAGCCCTTCACGTACGAGGTATTCAAAAGCCTTGACTTGAATCATGGACTGTCCTTTATCATCGTCGGCACCGCGTGCCCAGATACGACCGTCACGAACTTCCGGTTCGAAAGGCTGGCTTTTCCATAATTCCAACGGTTCGGCCGGCATGACGTCATAATGTGCATAGACCAGTACGGTCGGAGCATCGGGGCTGACACGCTTTTCGGCATAGACTAACGGATGTCCTTCTGAGGGCATGACCATCGCTTCATCGGCTCCTGCTTCGAGCAGTAGCTGACGCCAGCGTTCCGCGCAGGCCAGCATGTCGTCCTTATGCGCAGGAAGTGCACTGATGCTGGGAATGCGGATAAGGCTGAACAGTTCGTTCAGGAACCGTTCTTCATTTTCTTGGATGTATTGTTTGATTTCCATGGTATTTTTATTTACAGATGTGTAGTTTTATTAAGCAGATAATAATCGAGTATCGTCATAGCTGCCATAGCTTCCACAATGGGGACTGCGCGAGGTAACACACAAGGGTCGTGACGTCCGCGGGCTTTTAGAATAGTTTCGTTGCCATAGATGTCGACTGTAGGCTGTTCCATCAATACCGTAGCTACCGGCTTGAAGGCTACGCGGAAATAAATATCCTGGCCGTTGCTGATACCTCCCTGAATACCTCCTGAGCGGTTGGTGCGGAAGGCTATTTTCTCTCCGTTACGATAGAATATATCGTTTTGCTGGCTGCCTTTCATCTCCATGTGACTGAAACCTTGTCCATATTCAAAGCCTTTGACAGCGTTGATGCTAAGCATGGCATTGCCCAAGGCGGCATGAAGCTTGCCGAAAACCGGCTGGCCCAATCCGATAGGGCATCCTTGTATGACACAGCTGATGACACCACCGATGGTATCGCCTTCTCCTTTTGTCTGGTAAATATAGTCAGCCATCTGCTTGGCAAGTTCTTGATCCGGACAGCGTACCGGATTGTCTTCAATGGTACTCAAATCGTATGCGGTATAGTCTTTATCCAACTTGAATTCTCCTACCTGCGAAGTGAAGGCCGTGATGCGAACGCCGAGCTGTCGCAATGCCAGTTTGGCAAGGGTACCGGCTACTACACGGGCGATGGTTTCACGGGCTGAAGAACGTCCTCCTCCCCGGTGGTCGCGTATACCGTATTTTTGTGTATAGGTAAAGTCGGCATGAGAAGGACGGAATACGTCTTTCATGTTGTTATAATCGTTGGAATGCTGGTTGGTATTCCATACCACAAATCCGATGGAACATCCGGTAGATACCCCTTCATATATTCCGGAAAGAAATTCTACCTGGTCAGCCTCTTTTCGGGCTGTGGTGATGGCCGATTGTCCGGGACGGCGTCGGTCCAGTTCCTGTTGAATAAAATCCATGTCGATGGCGATACCTGCCGGAAATCCGTCGATAACTCCGCCTATAGCTTTTCCGTGTGATTCACCGAAACTGGTGAGACGGAAGATATTTCCAAAAGTGTTATTGTACATCGTTGTATAGTATAATTGATTGTGATTAGAATCTGCTTCCGGCGCCACCGCCTCCGAAGCTTCCTCCTCCAAAACTGCCGCCGCTGAAGCCGCCTCCACCTCTTCCGAAACCACCTCCAAAGAACGGACCGCCTAAGAAGGGACCTCCGTTGCCTCCCCGGTGATGGAATTCGTCGTCATCGACTTTTCGGTGAGTGTGACGTACGTGTCCGCAATTGCTGCACAGATAGGTGATTTCTTCGGTACGTACGCTGCCTACGCGTGAAATGGTACGAACTGAAACCTGTTGTAAGGTATGCTTATGGCAATTCGGACATTTGTTTCGTTGGCGTGCGGAATACCATAATAAGGCAGGTACAAGGATAAAGCAGCATCCCAGGATGATAAAAATTAGCAGTCCGTCTGATTCACCTTCGGGAGGAGTGGGAGCTCCGGAACTTTTATCCAGTACTTGTCGTACGGCCTGAATACCGGCTACCATACCGGAATCCCAGTCACCTTTACTTAAATAGGGATTCATGTAACGGATTTGGATGCGTTTACAGATGGCATCGGGAAGAATACCTTCCAGTCCATATCCGGTAGCAAACTGGATACATCTTTCTTCTGTGACCAGCAGAATGACCAGTCCGTTGTCTTTACCTTTCTGGCCTACTCCGTTTTTCTCTCCCAGTTGGTAGGCAAAGTCGAAACAATCACCGCCTTTTATTTGCCGTACGGCTACGACCACGGTCTGGATGCCGGTTTTCTGTTCCAAAGCAAAGAGGGTGGTATCCATTACAGCTACAGCCGCTTCACTAAGAATTCCGTCAGGATTGCTGACATACCGTGTCCGGTCTTGCAGGTGTACCATGGGAACCTCTTCTACTTTGTATCCTTCAGCTCGCAAAGTGCTGAAGGCAGTTGCCAGTAAAAAGAGTATTCCGAATAAAGATGTTCGTTTCATTGTGAAGAGGGTAGGTTAGAACTTCACTTCAGGTGCCTTTTCGCTGCCTTCTTCAGCTTCGAAATAAGGACGCTTTTCAAAACCGAACATGCTTGCGACGATATTTTTCGGGAAACGGCGGATGCTGGTATTGTATTCGCGTGCAGTTTCGTTGAATTTACGACGTTCTACGCTGATACGGTTCTCAGTTCCTTCCAACTGTGCCTGCAGTTCCTTAAAGTTTTCATTGGCTTTCAACTCCGGATAGTTTTCTGTCACAGCCAACAGTCGGCTCAATGCACTGCCCACAGCTCCTTGTGCTTTCTGGTAGGCTTCAATTTTTTCAGGAGTCAGGTCTTCGATGTCGATGGTCATCTGAGTAGCTTTTGCTCTGGCTGATACCACCGCATCGAATGTTTCTTTTTCGTGTGCGGCATATCCCTTAACGGTATTGACCAGATTAGGAATCAGGTCAGAGCGTCTCTGATATTGGTTTTCTACGTTGCTCCATGCAGTGCCTACGGTTTCTTCCTGAGTGACTAAAGAATTATACGAACTGACGCAGTAAATCACAAGAACAGCTACTACTGCGATAACAATAATCCATGTTTTTTTCATACGTGTTATTTATGTTTTATGATTAGTTTCAATGGCAAACATACATAAAAATCTCATTTTTTGCGTATCTTTGCCCAATAATTTTGATAAGTTGTAATATTATATATGAAGAATATCCGAAATTTTTGCATCATTGCACACATTGACCACGGTAAGTCTACACTGGCTGACCGTTTGCTGGAATATACGCAGACAATTAAGGTTACAGAGGGACAGATGTTGGACGATATGGACCTGGAACGTGAACGTGGAATCACAATCAAGAGCCATGCCATTCAGATGGAGTATACTTATAAAGGTGAAAAATACATTCTGAACCTGATTGACACTCCGGGACACGTGGACTTTTCATACGAAGTGTCTCGTTCCATTGCAGCTTGTGAAGGAGCATTGTTGGTCGTCGACGCTTCTCAAGGTGTGCAGGCGCAGACTATTTCGAACTTGTATATGGCGTTGGAACATGACCTGGAGATTATTCCGGTGATGAACAAGTGTGATATGGCTAGTGCGATGCCGGAAGAGGTGGAGGATGAAATTATTGATTTGTTAGGCTGCAAGCGTGAAGATATTATTCGTGCATCGGGAAAGACCGGTATGGGAGTAGAGGATATTCTTCAGGCGGTAGTAGAACGTATCCCAGCTCCAGTTGGTGATGAGAATGCACCGCTGCAGGCTTTAATTTTCGATTCTGTATTCAATTCATTCCGTGGTATCATTGCATATTTTAAGGTAGTAAACGGAGTGATTCGTACAGGTGACAAGGTGAAATTCTTCAATACAGGAAAAGAATACGATGCTGACGAAGTAGGTGTATTGAAAATGGATATGGTTCCTCGGAAAGAGTTGCGTACGGGAGATGTAGGATACATTATTTCCGGTATCAAGACTTCTAAAGAGGTGAAGGTAGGAGATACCATTACACATATCAGTCGCCCGTGTGATAAGGCAATTGATGGATTTGAGGAAGTAAAACCGATGGTCTTTGCCGGAGTTTACCCGATTGAAGCGGAAGATTACGAAAATTTGCGTGCTTCTTTGGAAAAACTTCAGCTGAACGATGCGTCTCTGACTTTTCAGCCGGAATCTTCTTTGGCGCTGGGCTTCGGATTCCGTTGCGGATTCTTGGGATTGCTTCATATGGAAATTGTGCAGGAACGACTGGATCGTGAGTTTGATATGAATGTGATTACCACTGTTCCTAACGTATCGTATATGATTTACGATAAGCAGGGAGGAGTGCAGGAAGTGCATAACCCGGGAGGAATGCCCGATCCTACACTGATTGATCATATTGAAGAACCTTATATTGATGCTTCCATTATTACGGCAACAGACTATATCGGTCCGATTATGACGTTGTGTCTGGGTAAGCGCGGAGAACTGGTGAAGCAGGATTATATTTCAGGTAATCGTGTAGAATTGCATTACAAGATGCCTTTGGGTGAAATTGTGATAGATTTCTATGATAAGTTGAAGAGTATTTCCAAGGGATATGCTTCTTTTGACTATCATCAGTCAGGTTTCCGTCCATCTAAATTGGTGAAGCTGGATATTCTGTTGAACGGAGAATCGGTTGATGCCTTATCTACGTTGACTCACTTTGATAATGCGTATGATTTAGGACGCCGAATGTGTGAGAAACTGAAGGAATTGATACCTCGTCAGCAGTTTGAAATTGCGATTCAGGCGGCTATCGGTGCAAAGATTATTGCGCGTGAAACCATTAAGGCAGTCCGTAAGGATGTGACGGCCAAATGTTATGGAGGTGACGTAAGCCGTAAGCGTAAGCTCTTGGAAAAGCAGAAAAAAGGAAAAAAACGTATGAAGCAAATTGGTACGGTAGAAGTTCCTCAAAAGGCATTTTTAGCGGTTCTTAAGCTTGATTAAGCTTTTGAATCTCTGTAAGAGGCGTCAAAAAGACAAAAAATCTCTTTTTGATGCCTCTTTTATTTTTATCAAATTGTAATGTATTGTAAAAATAAATTGCGAATTTGTTGTTTATTCTATGTAGAATATATATATTTGTCACATGAATAAGGCTTTGCTAGATATTTTAAAAGTAGGTGGACTCTTTTGGTATATGGTGGTTTTATTTAGTGATAAAATTTTTTATTAACCATCCTGCTTTTCTTTTAATGTAATTTTGGTTAGGTAGGACTTAAAAACATTTTAAATATGGAAAAACTTTACCCCAGTAACAAAGTGAGGTTTCGTCATCTTTATGATAAAACTGATAAGGAAGAACAAATTCTTTTTTACAGATGTTCATTGATGGTGGAAACGTATATTAAAATACACGTTCGTAATCAGGAAGATGTCTACAATTTACGTCAGGAAGTATTGTTGAAAGTGGTAGAAGGATTGGATAAGTCGTACCATGAAAGAGGACGTTTTTTTCAATGGGCAATGACGATAACAATTAATATGGTAAATGATTATTATCGCAGAAAGAAAAATGCTCCCACTATGGTTGCACTTGATAATGAGGCTGTGGTGGCTCATACGGCAGGATATCCTTCATTAAAAATTAAGCTTTTGTTGAAGTTTGAGCGTGTTTATCTGATAATACGGGAAATAATACTTTTCGAGCTTTCTTTGTTTGAGAGAGAATTGATTATAGACCTATTCTTTAAAGGTTTAAGTTTTAGAGAAGCGGGCGAAAAGAGAGGTATAAGTAAATCGACTTGTTTCAAGCTTTATAAAAAAATCATAGCTAAAATTCGCGATTTGTTAAAAGAAAGAGGAATTGATTTTACTTTTCTAGATGAAGATTTATAAGAAAAAGGCATCCATGCAAGATTTGTATTTGGGTGCCTTTTCTTATTTGTTTCTTCTGAATTTCGACTTTTTTTGTACTTTTGCGCGGAAAAAATAATTAAAAGCTATCTTTATGTTAACATTGGATTGTATTTATCGGGCATCGTTTGCTCTGAAAAATGTGATAAGAAGAACGGATTTGATATATGCTCCCCAAATAAATAATGAGAGTCAGGTATATTTGAAACCGGAAAACCTGCAATATACAGGTTCGTTTAAGTTGCGTGGTGCATGTTACAAGATTTCTTGCTTGACAGAGGAAGAAAAGGCTCGTGGAGTGATTGCTTGTTCAGCGGGAAATCATGCGCAGGGTGTTGCACTTGGTGCTACGAAGCATGGCATAAAATCGTTGATTTGTCTTCCGGAAGGTGCTCCTATTTCGAAAGTAGAGGCAACCAAGCGTTACGGAGCTGAGGTATGTCTGGTTCCAGGTGTTTATGATGATGCTTACCAGAAGGCTTTGCAGCTTAAGGAGGAAAGAGGATATACTTTCATTCATCCTTTTGATGATGAACATGTCATTGCCGGACAGGGAACAATCGGACTGGAATTGTTGAATCAACTTCCGGATGTGGAAGTAGTGATTGTGCCCATTGGGGGAGGAGGACTTATATCTGGTGTAGCTTACGCGCTGAAATCTTTAAAACCTGATGTAAAGGTATATGGTGTACAGGCTCAAGGTGCTCCGAGTATGTTGCGCTCTATTGAACATGAACGTCGCGAATGCCTTTCTTCAGTGTCAACAATCGCAGATGGTATTGCAGTAAAGGAACCAGGAGAACATACTTTTGATTTGTGTAGCAAGTATGTGGATGGTATTGTGACTGTGACAGAAGATGAAATCTGTGCCGCTATTTTAGCATTGATGGAGCAGCAGAAACTTATTGCTGAAGGGGCGGGGGCAGTTGCTGTGGCAGCTGCTATGTTCAATAAGGTTCCGGTGGCAGGGAAGAAAACAATTTGCGTGGTATCCGGAGGAAATATTGATGTAACTATCCTGAGCCGTGTGATTGGACGTGGATTGGATATGTCTGGCCGCTCTTATACTGTAACGCTTGATTTACATGATAAACCCGGAGAACTGATGGGAGTAGCTACTATTGTGGCTCGTCTGGGAGGAAATATCATTTCAGTACTTCACGAACGTAACAATAATAATAGTAATGTGACAGCCTGTTTCCTGAGACTGGTGATGGAAACACGTAATGCGGAGCACATTTCACTTATTCGAAATGCACTGCTGGAGGCAGGATACACCATCGTAAATTAAGTAGGAGAGCTGTAATTTGTCGGATTTCTGAACTTGTCCTGACGAATTTAATTTTTTTAAGCAGATTTTCCTCGTTAACGTTACCAACAATACAATATTTATCGTACATTTGCCGCACATTTGTAAAGTGTGGTTTGCAAAAATGACTGATAAAATAAAACATCTAGGTATTGTGGAAAGCATTAACGGTTCTTACTTGAAGGTGAGGATTGTACAGACGTCAGCTTGTTCTGCCTGCAGCATAAAAGGGCATTGCAGTGCGGCTGAATCGAAGGAGAAACTGATAGATGTATACAATAAGTCTGGTCTCGCCTGTCAGGTAGGGAGCCAGGTCATGATAAGCGGAGCGACATCCCTGGGAATGAGAGCTGTAATGTGGGCTTTTGTTTTCCCTTTTGTGGTGTTGCTCGTTTCTCTTTTTGTCGCTATGTATTTTACGGGAGGGGATGAGGCCGTTTCTTCCATCGCATCTTTGTGTATGCTTATACCTTATTATCTGATACTTTTCTTTTGCCGGGAGAAATTCAGACGTACTTTTGTGTTTGTTTTGGAATCAATTAATAATTAATAAACTAACTTTATATTATGAGTTTAATTTTGGTTGCAGTGATTTCACTGGGTGCCATTGGCTTGATTTCAGCTGTTATCTTGTACGTGGCTTCTAAGAAATTTGCTGTGTATGAAGATCCCCGAATTGCTCAGGTGGCAGAAGTGCTTCCTCAGGCCAATTGCGGTGGATGTGGTTTCCCGGGATGTTCCGGTTTTGCAGCTGCTTGTGTAAAAGCTGGTTCTCTGGAGGGAAAAATGTGTCCGGTAGGCGGTCAGCCTACAATGGAGAAGGTCGCAAGTATTTTGGGACTGGAAGCAGCTGCTTCAGAACCGAAGGTTGCGGTAGTGAGATGTAACGGAACATGTGCCAACCGTCCGAAGCTGACTCAGTACGACGGGGTGCGTTCTTGTGTGGTAGCCAATTCTACTTTCGGTGGTGAAACCGGTTGTACCTTTGGCTGTCTGGGATGTGGTGACTGCGTATCGGCTTGTCAGTTTGATGCCATTCACATGAATCCGGAAACAGGACTTCCTGAAGTAGACGAATCAAAATGTACGGCTTGCGGCGCTTGTAGCAAGGCTTGTCCGCGTAACATCATTGAAATTCGCCCGAAAGGCAAGAACAACCGTAGAGTGTACGTACAGTGTGTCAATAAGGATAAAGGTGCTGTAGCCCGTAAGGCATGTGCAGCAGCTTGTATCGGTTGCGGCAAGTGTGTGAAGGTATGTCCGTTTGAAGCTATTACATTGGAAAACAACCTGGCCTATATCGACCCGGCTAAATGTAAGTCATGCCGTAAGTGTGAGATGGAATGTCCGCAGCAGGCTATCGTGGCAGTGAACTTCCCTCCTCGTAAGCCGAAGGCAGAAGCTCCTGCAGCAGAAAAACCGGCTGTAGAGAAGCCTGCAACCGCCAGCCCGGTAAAACCTGAAGCTGTAAAGACTGAAACGGTAACTCCAGCTGCAGCTCCGGCTGCCGAAGCTCCAAAGAATACAGAGGCTTAATCTTATAATTGTATAATACTAAATAACATAAAAGTGAAGACGTTTAGAATTGGTGGAGTTCATCCAGCAGAAAATAAATTGTCAGCCGGGAAAGCTATTGAAACGCTTGCACTTCCTAAGCAGGCGGTGTTCCCGTTGTCTCAGCATATTGGTGCGCCTGCCACTGCCATTGTAAAGAAAGGCGATGTGGTAAAGGTGGGGACCAAGATTGCCGAAGCGGGAGGCTTTGTATCGGCAGCTATCTTCTCTTCCGTGTCTGGAAAGGTAAATAAGGTAGACAGCGTGATTGATGCAAGCGGCTATCGCAAGCCTGCAATTTTCATTGACGTAGAAGGTGATGAATGGGAAGAAACAATCGACCGTAGCAAGGATCTGGTAAAGGAATGTAACCTGACCCCGGAAGAAATTGTCGCAAAAATCAAGAATGCCGGTATCGTAGGTATGGGTGGTGCTTGTTTCCCTACTCATGTGAAACTGACTCCTCCTCCCGGATGCAAGGCAGAATGTGTAATCATCAATGCCGTAGAATGTGAACCTTATCTGACTGCCGACCATCGTCTGATGCTGGAAAAAGCAGATGAAATCCTGGTTGGTGTACAGATTCTGATGAAGGGAGCAAAAGTAAACAAAGCTTATATCGGTATTGAAAATAATAAACCGGATGCCATCAAGCTGATGACAGAAAAGGCAGCCGCTTATCCAGGTATTGAAATTGTACCTTTGAAGGTGAAATATCCTCAGGGAGGTGAAAAACAGTTGATTGACGCTGTTATCGGCCGTCAGGTACCGGCTCCTCCTGCTATTCCTATTAATGTAGGTGCAGTGGTACAGAACGTGGGTACTGCGTATGCGGTATACGAAGCTGTACAGAAAAACAAACCTTTGTTTGAACGTGTGGTAACAGTAACAGGTAAGTCGTTGAAGAACCCTTCTAACTTCCTGACCCGTATGGGAACTCCGATGAGCCAGCTGATTGAAGCTGCCGGAGGTCTGCCGGAAGATACCGGAAAAGTAATCGGTGGTGGTCCGATGATGGGTAAGGCTTTGGTAAATACCGAAGTACCTATCTGTAAAGGTAGCTCTGGTGTACTGATTATGAACGACAAGGAAGCGCGCCGTGCAGAACCTCAGCCATGTATCCGTTGTGCGAAGTGTGTAAGCGTTTGTCCGATGGGACTGGAACCTTACTTGCTGGCTACTTGTTCGGCTCATGGCGACTGGGAACGCGTGGAACACGAAATGATTATGTCGTGCATCGAATGCGGTTCATGCCAGTTTACATGTCCTTCTCATCGTCCGATGTTGGATTACATCCGTTTAGGTAAAGGTAAGGTGGGCGGTATCATCCGTGCACGTAATGCAAAAAAATAATTTGAGAATCTTATGGCAAACAAATTAATAGTATCCTTATCGCCGCATGTACATGGTGGCGACAGTGTACAGAAAAACATGTACGGCGTATTGATTGCGCTGATACCGGCCTTGCTTGTATCTTTCTACATGTTTGGTCTGGGAGCAGTGATGGTGACACTGACTTCTGTCATTGCATGCTTGTTCTTCGAATGGGCTATCACCAAATTCATATTGAAGCGCGAACGTACTACTATCATGGACGGTTCGGCTGCCCTGACAGGTGTGTTGCTGGCATTTAACCTGCCTTCTAACCTGCCGTTGTGGATTATTATTATCGGTGCGCTGGTGGCTATCGGTATCGGAAAGATGACTTTCGGCGGATTGGGATGTAACCCGTTCAACCCGGCTTTGGTGGGACGTATCTTCCTGCTGATTTCTTTCCCCGTACAGATGACTTCTTGGCCGGTAGTAGGTCAGCTGACCAGTTATACGGATGCGGAAACTACTGCTACTCCGTTGGCATTGATGAAGATGGCGGTACATGGTGATGCAAATGCATTGAGCCAGTTGCCCGACACTATGTCTTTGTTCCTGGGTAACAATCCGGGATGTATCGGTGAAGTAAGTGCCTTGGCATTGTTGTTAGGACTTGTATATATGTTGTGGAAAAAGATTATCTCCTGGCATATTCCGGTTTCCATTCTGGCAACTGTATTCGTATTCTCAGGTCTGATGCACTTGGCTAATCCTACAGTATATGCTTCTCCGTTGGCACATCTGTTTACCGGTGGTTTGATGTTGGGTGCGATTTTCATGGCTACAGACTATGTGACTTCACCTATGACTCACAAAGGAATGTTGATTTATGGTGTGGCTATCGGCTTCCTGACAGTGGTAATCCGTACTTTCGGTGCCTATCCGGAAGGTATGTCGTTCGCTATTTTCATCATGAACGCATTCACTCCGTTGATTAATACATATTGTAAACCAAAACGTTTCGGGGAGGTAGTGAAGAAATGAAAAAACTAGAATCATCTTTAAAGAATATGGCTCTGGCACTGACCGGATTTTCCGTAGTGGCCGGAGGTTTGCTGGGCTGGGTGAACGACGTAACTGCAGAACATATTGCTCAGGCGAATGCTAAGACTTTGAGTGATGCCATTGCAGTGGTAGTTCCCGGTTTTGATAACAATCCGGCTGAAGCTCCTGAAACCGTAGAAGTAAATGGTGCCACTTATAAGATTTACAAGGCTACTAAGAACGGACAGCCTATCGGAGCTGCAGTAGAATCGGCTGCCAACGGTTTTGGTGGAGCGTTGACTGTATTGGTAGGTTTTGACAATGAAGGTAAGATTATCGATTATTCTCTTTTGAGCCATGCAGAAACTCCGGGATTGGGTTCGAAGGCTGCCGACTGGTTCAAGAAGGGTGCCAAAGGCGATATTACCGGAAAGAATCCGGGTGAAGCTCCTTTAACGGTGAGCAAGGATGGCGGAGAGATTGATGCCATTACGGCTTCTACCATTACATCACGTGCTTTCTTGCTGGCTGTAAACAATGCGTATGCAGCCTATAAGAATCAGTATGTAGATGGAGCCAGCGGAGCTACTCAGCAGGAAAAACCGGCCGAAGAAGCTGTGAGTGATACAACAAATGTGGAACCCATTAAATAACAGGAGGACAGGCTATGAATAATTTTAAAGTGTTAATGAATGGGATTGTAAAAGAAAATCCTACGTTTGTACTCCTTTTAGGTATGTGTCCGACTCTGGGTACAACTTCTTCTGCCATCAACGGTATGGGTATGGGACTGGCTACTATGTTTGTGCTGATTTGTTCAAACGTGGTAATCTCTCTGATTAAGAATCTGGTGCCCGACATGGTACGTATTCCTATTTTTGTGGTAGTAATTGCTTCGTTCGTAACCTTGCTTCAGATGGTGATGCAGGCATACGTACCGGCATTGTACGCTACATTGGGATTGTTTATTCCGTTGATTGTGGTAAACTGTATTTTGCTGGGTCGTGCTGAAGCATTTGCAGCTAAGAATAACCCCTTGTCTTCTTTCTTCGACGGCTTGGGTATGGGACTTGGATTTACCATTGCCTTGACTTTGCTGGGTGGTGTTCGTGAATTCTTGGGAACTGGCAAATTGTTTAACATTGCCATCATGCCGGAAGATTACGGAATGCTGATTTTCGTTTTGGCTCCAGGTGCTTTCATCGTATTGGGATACCTTATTGCGATTGTAAACCGCTTGAAAAAAGCATAACCCTTAAAAATAGAAAGATATGGAATATATATTGATATTTATCACCGCAATCTTTGTGAACAACGTAGTGTTGTCACAATTCTTGGGTATCTGTCCGTTCTTGGGAGTTTCCAAGAAAGTGGAAACTGCCATGGGTATGGGAGCAGCGGTAGCTTTCGTGTTGACGCTGGCCACCATCGTAACCTATGTCATCCAGAAATTTGTATTGGACGCGTTCGGATTGGGATACTTGCAGACCATTGCCTTTATCCTTGTCATTGCCGCATTGGTTCAGATGGTAGAAATTATCTTGAAAAAGGTTTCTCCTTCTTTGTATCAGGCACTGGGAGTGTTCCTGCCTTTGATTACAACTAACTGCTGTATTCTGGGTGTGACTATCCTGGTAATCCAGAAAAATTATGATTTGCTGACTGGAGTAGTATATGCCTTCTCTACTGCATTAGGATTTGCTTTGGCGCTGATTGTGTTTGCCGGTATTCGCGAACAGTTGAGCTTGGTAAACATTCCGAAAGGCATGAGAGGTATGAGTATCGCATTGGTCACAGCCGGTTTGCTGGCTATGGCATTTATGGGTTTCTCAGGCGTAGATAAAGGTCTGGCAGTACTGTTTGGATTGAATTAATTCTGTCTTTTAGGCAGTAATATATTGAGAAAGTGTTATTCGGAATATTTCGAATAACACTTTTTTAATTTTTTAATGGGAGTCACATGGACATTCCAATACTTTTTTTTACTTTTGTAGAGATATAGTAAATGACTTTAATAAAGGAGTTAAATATAAGATAAACCTTAGTGTTATGAAAAAAAGAATTCTCGTGACAGGTGGAACCGGATACATTGGTTCTCATACTGTGGTTGAATTGCAGAATAGCGGTTACGAAGTGGTAATTGTAGACAATCTTTCCAATTCGCGCGCTGATGTAGTGGACAGCATCGAACAGATTTCAGGTGTGCGCCCAGCTTTTGAAAAAGTAGATTGTCTTGATTACGAAGGACTGGACAATGTGTTTGCTAAATATCCTGGTATTCAGGGAATCATTCATTTTGCAGCAAGCAAGGCTGTAGGTGAATCTGTTCAGAAACCGTTGCTGTATTATCGTAACAATCTGGTTTCTTTGATTAATTTGCTGGAACTGATGCCGAAACACGGAGTAAAAGGTATTATCTTCTCTTCTTCTTGTACGGTATACGGCCAGCCGGATGTATTGCCTGTTACAGAAGAAGCTCCTATCAAGAAGGCTGAATCTCCATACGGTAATACGAAGCAGATTAATGAAGAAATTATCCGCGATACCATTGCTTCTGGTTCTCCTATCCATGCAGTGATGTTGCGTTATTTCAATCCGATTGGTGCACATCCAACAGCTCTGATCGGTGAACTTCCGAACGGCGTTCCGCAGAACCTGATTCCATTCCTTACTCAGACTGCAATGGGTATCCGTGAAAAATTGAGCGTATTCGGTGACGATTATGATACTCCTGACGGTTCTTGTATCCGTGACTATATTTACGTAGTAGATTTGGCAAAGGCACACGTAATTGCCATGAACCGTATTTTGGAAGACAAGCAGAAAGATAAAGTAGAAGTATTCAATGTGGGTACTGGTCGTGGTCTTTCTGTATTGGAACTGATTCATAAGTTTGAAGAATCTACCGGCGTGAAGTTGAACTACCAGATTGCTCCTCGTCGTGCAGGTGATATTGTGAAAGTTTGGGCTGATCCTTCTTATGCAAACTCTGAATTGGGATGGAAAGCTGAAACATCTATCGAAGATACCTTGCGTTCTGCATGGAAATGGCAGGTTCACCTCCGTGAAAAAGGTATCATGTAAATTGAATTCTTAATAAAATAAAAAATACTGAACTAAAGATATTTTATGAACGTTACATGTAATATACAGCTCTTGCGGTTCTTGTGTATGTGATATAGATAATGAACGGCAGCAGATTTTCATCTGAAATGAAAGCAGAGAGTTGTATTTTTGCATAGTAGTTTTGTCGTGTTTTATTTTGTGTTTGTGTTGTGGCTGTTCTCCGACGAGAGTCGGGGAACAGTTTTTTTTTGCGAAAACTTGATGTGAGAAAATACAGAAGAATATGAAGACTTTAAGAAATCAGAATTACTGGTGGAAGTTTGAACAGCTTCCGTTACTCCTTTATTTGTGCAAGTGGCTTTTTCTTTCGGTTTTGTCGGGGGCTTGTATAGGTTCGGCTTCTGCCTTGCTGTTGGTATCTTTGGAATGGGCCACGCAGTATCGTGAACATCATCTGTGGATAATTGCTCTTTTGCCAGTGGCTGGTTTACTTATCGGCCTGATGTATCATTATTGGGCAGGAACAGCGTCTCGTGGAAACAATTACCTGATTGAAGAAATCCGTTCACCTCATGATATTATTCCTTTCCGTATGGCTCCGTTAGTATATATCGGAACTGTATTAACCCATTTGTTCGGTGGTTCTGCCGGACGAGAAGGAACCGGTGTACAGATGGGAGGAGCTATAGCCGACCAGTTTTCCCGTCTGTTTCGTATGCGTCGCAGAGACCATCGTCTGATGGTAGCAATTGGTATCAGTGCAGGTTTTGCTTCTGTGTTTGGTACCCCACTGGCGGGAGCTGTTTTTGGCTTGGAAGTCATTGTGGTGGGACGTATGCGCTATGAAGCTATCCTGCCGAGCTTTCTTTCGGCTGCCGTGGCCAGCATGGTTTGTCATGCGTGGGGAGTGGAGCATACGCATTATGTAGTTTCTGAAGTTCCTTTCCCGGATGCGTCTAATTTGTTGTGGACCATTGGTGCAGGTATTCTGTTCGGACTGGCTGCCATGTTGTTTTCACGTTCCATCGGTTTTTGGTCAGGAATGGCCAAGCGCATCAGCTATCCCCCTTTCCGTCCGCTGATAGGAGGACTGGTGATTGCTGCAGCTGTCTGGATGATAGGAACGACGAAATATATCGGTTTGGGTGTACCTACCATTGTGGCTTCGTTCTCGGAGCAGCAGATGTGGTATGATTTCCTGCTGAAGATTCTGTTTACGACCTTCACGATTGGAGTTGGATTCAAGGGGGGTGAAGTTACTCCTCTGTTCTTTGTGGGAGCCACCTTAGGCAGTGCGTTGTCGGCTGTGGTACCCCTTCCGATGGGACTATTGGCTGGAATTGGTTTTGTAGCTGTGTTTGCCGGAGCAACGAATACCCCCATTGCATGTACGCTGATGGGAATTGAACTTTTTGGGGCAGAGCCAGGTCTTTATTTAGGCATAGCTTGTGTGGTAGCTTACCTTTTCTCCGGTCATACCGGCATTTATACAGCTCAGCTGATTGGCAGTCCGAAACATTTGGCTTATTCTCGTAGGAAGGGAAAAACGCTTGCGGAATAGTGATTTATCACGGTGGTTTCTTTTATAAACAAAACGCAAGGGCGCTTGAAGTCAAACGTCCTTGCGTTTTGTTTTAAATGCACTTGCGTTTTAGTTGAAACGCAAAGGCGTTTTAATTGAAATGTACTTGCGTTTGGAGTCGAGCGCCTTTGTGTTTGATATGTAACACAAAGTTACGTTTGTGTATAGAAATTAAGATTGTGTAAAAGATGGGGCCCTTCTTTTTATGTTGTACAGCCTAAATGTATCGTAGAATAAAGAAAATGTTACACACGGGATAATGATGTAACATGTAACATAGGTGTTGGTAATATGGTATAATTCCTTTTTATTAATTAAGATTTACATTTGCGTTGTGTTAAATGATTTATAATTGTGTAATCTTAAATGAAATGCGTATGGTTGTTAATAAAAAAGACGGAGGATAACGAAAGGATACTATTAGGTAACTCTTTGTAATTTTTTTATTTTTAATTATTTGGTATAATGAAAAACATAAGACAAAAGTTTCTCGAGAATAGTTCTTCTAACCAGAAGCTATTTCTCACGCGAAGCCGTATTTTCTTTTTACTTCTTTTTTTCTGTAGCGTTTCTTTAATGGCTCAGAATGGTGTTGTAGTGAAAGGAAAGGTGCTTGATGCAAATGATGAACCTTTGATTGGTGCAGCAATCGTATTAAAAGGTAATACGAATGTAGGAACAGTTGCCGATTTTGATGGTAATTTTACCCTTGAAGTTCCCAATAGAAATTCAGTCTTGACAGTCTCTTATTTGGGAATGACTCCACAAGATGTAAAGGTTAACGGAAGAACGATGATTGTAGTCGTGCTGCGTGAAGATACAGAAGTTTTGGACGAGGTTGTAGTAGTAGGTTATGGACAACAGAAAAAAGCATCTGTCGTTGGAGCTATTACACAGACTTCTTCAAAAGTACTGGAACGTGCCGGTGGAGTTTCTGATTTGGGATCTGCGTTGACTGGTAACTTGCCAGGTGTTGTTACTACAGCTTCAACAGGTATGCCGGGTGAGGAAGATCCGCAAATTGTCATTCGTGGTGCAAGTTCATGGAACAATAGCGCTCCGTTGATTTTGGTCGATGGAATTGAACGTCCGATGTCAGGTATCGATGTAAACTCTGTAGAATCTATTTCAGTGTTGAAAGATGCGTCAGCAACTGCTGTCTATGGTGTAAAGGGTGCTAACGGTGTCATCTTGATTACTACTAAACGTGGTAAGGAAGGTAAGGCAACTATTAATGCAGGTGGTAGTATGGCATTAAAGATGCCTTCCAAATTGCCTAACAAACTTGATTCATACGATGCATTCCAATTGCGTAATGATGCAGTAGAATATGAATTAGGTTTGACTCCTGATTCTTGGATGTACATGATGTCACAGGAACAAATGAATAAATATCGTAATCCTGCAAATCAGGCAGAAGCAGAACGCTATCCTAATATTGACTGGGCAGATTGGATGTTTAAGGATTATGCATTTTCTGAAAATGCCAATGTCAGTGTGAGTGGTGGTACACGTTTTGTGAAATATTATGCAGCCATTGACTATCAGCACGAAGGTGACTTGTTTAAGGAATATGATAATGGACGTGGTTATCAGACTACTTATGGTTATAACCGTGTGAATATGCGTAGTAACCTTGACTTCCAGCTTACCAAGACAACATTGTTAAAGACGAACCTTTCAGGTTCACATGGGGTAAAACAAGGACCTCGTACTAGTTATGAATATAACATCTGGGGTAGTGCTTATAGTACACCTCCTAATGTATTTTATCCTCAATATTCAGATGGTGCATGGGGATATGACCCGATAAACAATGCCAATAACTCAGTTGCTCAATTGGCCTTGGCCGGACAGAATACACGTACAACTACTCGTTTGACAACTGACTTTACATTGGAACAGAAACTGGACTTTATTGTAAAAGGTTTAAGTGCCAAAGCTTCTATTTCATGGGACAATGTATTTTACGAACAAAACCGTGGTGTAAACTCAACTGATCAGGCGTTGTACAAATACATTAATCCAGAAACGGGTGCAGTCAGCTATAATCCAAGCCAGGGTAGTCATAACTTTGATTTCCATGAACAAGTTAACTGGATTGCTGAAGGTGGTTCTATTGATAATAATGCTACGGAACGTCATCTCTATTATTCTGCCCAGATTGATTATAACAATACATTTGGTAATCATACGGTAGGTGCTATGGGATTATTCAGCCGTCAGGAGCGTGCGAAAGGTAGTATTGTTCCTAATTATCGTGAGGACTGGGCTTTCCGTGTTACCTATAACTATGCCAATAAGTATTTCTTGGAATATAACGGTGCATATAATGGTTCTGATAAGTTTAGTGCTGATAATCGTTTTGTATTCTTTAATTCAGGTGCCATTGGCTGGATGCTGAGTGAAGAAAAGTTCATGAAGAAAATCAAGTTCCTTGATATGTTGAAGCTGAGAGCTTCTTACGGTGAAATCGGTAATGACGTAATCGGTGACGAATGGGATACAACCCGTCGTTGGCTTTATATGGATCAGTGGGAAACAGGAGGCAACATTGCAACTGGTTTGTATAATGTAGCAAGTCCTTATACTTTTTATCGTCAGAAGACTGTAGGTAATACGGATATTCATTGGGAAGTTGTTCGTAAATTTAACTTTGGTATTGATTATTCATTCTTAGACGGATTGTTTGCTGGTAATATTGAAATTTTTAGAGATAAACGTTCGGATATTCTTATCAGCGGTTCGGATCGTGCTATGCCTTCTTATTTTGGAGGTATTGTGAATGCACCTTGGGTGAACATGGGTAAAGTTAAAAACCGTGGTTATGAACTGGAACTTCGTATTAACAAGACTCTGAGAAATAGTTTGCATTTATGGGCTAATATGAATATGACTCATGCCGTGAATGAAATTATTGAAGCTGATGATCCAGAATTGTTACCCGACTACCAGAAGGATGCCGGAAAGTCAATTGGTCAGACTCATACTTATGTAGACCATGGTTATACACAGACTATGGATGATATTTACGGAAGTACAGCATTTGAGTCAAATGATGATCAGAAATTGCCTGGAACTTACTATATTCTTGACTATAATGGTGATGGAGTTATTAATTCTTACGACCAGATTCCTTATGGATATTCTAGCAGTCCTCAGAATACATACAGTGCTTCATTAGGTTTTGATTATAAGGGATGGAGCTTCTTCGTTCAGTTCTATGGTGTAAATAACGTAACTCGTCAGGTAGTATTCTCTACATTTGGTCAGAAACAGTTGATTGCCTATGATGAAGGTTCTCGTTGGAGTAAATATAATCCAAATCCAGATGTACCGATGCCACGTTTTGGTTCTACGACTAACAGTTATTATGATGCAGCTCGTTATTTCTATGATGGTTCATACATTCGTTTGAAGAATATAGAATTGTCTTACACCTTTACTAGTGGTTGGATCAAGAGTTTAGGACTTTCTAATTTGAAACTTTATGTTAATGGTAATAACCTTTGGGTATGGACTCGTATGCCTGATGACCGTGAATCAAATTTTGCAGGAACAGGTTGGGCTTCTCAGGGTGCTTATCCTACGGTGAAACGTATTAATTTCGGTTTAAAATTCACATTATAAAATGAAAAGTCAAATGAAAAGAAACAATATACGTACATTATTCTATGGGGGACTTCTTTCATTGTGCTGTGTAGGAATGACTTCTTGTGAAGATTATCTTGACAAAGCACCTGAAAGTAGTGTGAACCCTGAGGATGCTTTTAAAAATTTCCGGAATTTCCAGGGTTTTACGGAAGAACTGTATTACTGTATTCCTGATTTTGCACATGGCTACTGGAACAACTCATTCAACTGGGGAGAAGATGAACTTATCTCTTTTAGTATCGACTATCATATGGGATACAAGGTTGATATGGGAGATTTCTGGGGCTGGCAGTCAAGCTATGATGACTGGCAATGTGGCTGGATGGACCGTAGCAATACGGTGGCTAACTCTACTGACCGTATGCAAAAATCTTTATGGCCATTGGCATGGTATGGTATTCGTAAATGTAATTTAGGCCTTGAAAATATTGATAAACTGGTGGAAGCCACAGAAGAGCAGCGTGACTTGATATTAGGTCAGCTTTATTTCTTCCGCGGATGGTTCCATTTTGAACTGATGCAGTATTTCGGTGGTTTACCTTATATTGATTCTGTACCATCTTCTTCTGAACCATTGCGTAACCCACGTTTGAGCTATCAGGAATGTGCCGACCGTGCAGCCGAAGATTTCCGTCGTGCAGCAGATCTGTTACCTATTGATTGGGATGATACTACTACAGGTAAGGCTACATATGGAAATAACCAGCAGCGTATCAATAAGATTATGGCTTTGGGTTATTTAGGAAAGAACTATTTGTGGGCTGGTAGTCCATTGATGAACTATGAGTCTCAGAATAGCAGAAGTTATAATGCGGATTACTGCAAGAAGGCTGCTGATGCTTTTGCAGAATTGTTGAATCTGGTAGAAAAAGGACAAACCCAATATGCATTGGTTGACTTTGAACATTATACCGATATATTCTATACATTTAAACAGAATAGCAAGAACCCAGGTTCTACTGAAGCTATTTTCCAGACTCCGATGTACGACTGGTGGATGGGATCAGGCTGGTGTTTGGGTCCTCAATATGTTCCTTCTACTTTGGCAAATGAAACAAATGGTGTTGTTTTCTCGCCGACGGCTAATTATGTAAATTATTATGGTATGAAAAACGGTCTTCCGTTGAATGACCCGGATTCTCATTTTGATAAAGAACATCCTTGGCGTGATCGTGACCCCCGTTTCTATGCCGACATTACTTATGATGGACTGCAGGTAATTCAGAATACAGCTAAATTTACTTCAGAGCAAAAGGATAAACAAATTCAGTATGCCAATCTTTATACTGGAGGTAATTATCGTGATGTAAAAAATGAAAGTCGTACCGGATACTTGCTGCATAAGTTTACTCCACTTGTAGTGAATGGTTTTGATGAAGGCTTTCGCGATTATGGTGATGCTTTGACTATTCAAGTAAGTTGGATGCGTTTGTCTGATATTTATTTAATGTATGCTGAAGCTGTGGCCAATGGTTATGGAGGCCCATCTGCAAAAGCTGACGGTTGCTCTTTGACCGCTGTCGATGCTGTAAATAAGATTCGTGAACGTGCGGGTGTAGATGATGTTGCTAGTAAATACGCCGGCTCATTAGACGGATTTATGAGCGAGTTACGACGTGAACGTGCCGTAGAATTAGCTTATGAAGGACATCGCTTCAATGATTTGCGTCGTTGGTTACTTTTAACTGAGTATCCTTATACTATTAAAACTTCTCAGGAATTTGATCGCGTGGAACTGGATAAGGAAGATCCGACTCAAAGTCGCGTTTCTAATTTCAGAGAAGAGGTGATTGTAACTCGTAATTTCTCTGAGAAACATTATTGGTTGCCTTTGAAGGTTTCTGATGTGAATATTTATCCGGAATTATATCAAAATCCCGGTTGGTAATGCTCTTGAGAATTTTGAATGCTAATTAAAAAGGAATTAAAATGAAAAACATACGAATAAAGTCTGTTTTATGTGCGGCACTTGCAACTTCTTCATTGTATGTCGGCGCTCAAAATTTGCCGTCAGAATTGTTGGATGCCAGTTCAGATTCTTTATCTGTTGCTGAAGAGGAGTTAGTACAGGTTGCTTATAGAAAGGTGAACAAAAAAGACCTTTTAGGAGGAGTTTCTTCTGTAAATGTAGAAGAATTAATGAAAAAGGATTACTTCACATACAGCTTAGACGGCATGGAGAACATGGTTAGTGGCTGGAACGGAAGTAGTTTGTGGGGAATGGATTCTTATCTGGTATTGGTAGATGGAGTGCCCCGTGATGCAAACAACGTAATGCCTTCTGAAATTAAAGACATTACTTTCCTGAAAGGTGCTTCTGCTGTGGTTCTGTATGGTAGCCGTGCTGCCAAAGGTGTTATTTATATCACAACTAAACGTGGAAAGGAAGGAGATACTCGTATTGATGTAAGAGGTAATACCGGTTTTTTCGTTCCGAAAAGTTATCCGAAATATTTAGGATCAGCTGAATACATGACATTGTATAATGAAGCTCGTGTAAATGATGGCATGGATCCGTTATATAGTGATGTGGATATTTATAACCATGGTTCTGGAATAAACCCTTATCGTTATCCGGATGTAAATCTTTATTCTGATGATTATCTGAAAAAGGCTTACAATCAGTCGGATGTAACGGCTGAAATTTCAGGTGGTTCTGAAAAGGCACGGTTTTATACCAATATCAACCTTTATAATACAGGTTCATTGATAAAGGTAGGTAATGCGAAAGATGACCGTACAACTCGCTTTAGTGTACGTGGTAACATTGATGTGAATCTGGGACAATATGTTAAGACTTACGTGAATGCCAATGCTACTTTCTATGATGGACGTAGTGCCCGTGGTAATTTCTGGGGAGCTGCAGCTTCACTGAGACCTAACCGTATTTCTCCGCTGATTCCTGTTGATTATATTATGCAGAATAATACGGATGCATGGAATCTGGTAAATAATAGTCGTTACTTAATTGATGGAAAATATCTGTTAGGCGGTACACAAGTAGATCAGACTAATGAAATTGCCAATCTTTATGCGGCTGGTGTCAATACCTATACAAGTCGTCAATATCAGTTTGACATGGGAGTAGATGTGGATCTTTCTATGCTTTTGAAAGGTCTTTCCTTTCAGACTCGTTTTGCGATAGATTATGCAACAACCTACAATCGCTATTATGGTGATACTTATGCTACTTATGAACCTCAATGGGCTAATGTGAACGGTCAGGATCTGATTGTGGGCTTGACAAAGTATGGTGATGACGTACACGATGGTATTCAGCATATTGCCGATAGCTGGAATCGTCAGACTATGGCATTCTCGGCTCAGTTGAACTATAACAACAAATTTGCAGATAGTCACAATATTTCTGCTATGTTGATTGCAGCCGGATATCAGCAAGGTGAAAGTGCCGTATATCATAAAACCAGCAATGTCAATTTAGGTTTGCAGGTTGATTATGATTATTTGAGCAAATATTATATGAGTTTTGGAGGAGCTTTAATCCATTCTGCTCGTCTTCCGGAAAATAATCGTAATGCTTTCTCACCTTCACTTACTTTGGGATGGCGTTTAAGCAATGAAAGCTTCCTGGAAGATTCATCGGTTCTGGATGATTTAATGCTGAGTGTTTCAGGTTCGGTATTAAATACAGACTTGGGAATTGATGATTACTATATGTACCAAAGTAGCTACGACCAGGCTAATGGTGCTTGGTGGGGTTGGGCTGATGGTAACCAGAGCCATGCAACAGAAGCTAGACGCGGTAATAATTCAGATCTGTCTTTCATCAAGCGTAAGGAGATTAGCGTAGGATTACGCGGTTCTTTATGGAATAAGATGCTGACTTTTGATGCATCATTCTTTAAGAATAGCCTTGAAGGAATGTTGGTTCAACCTTCTAATAGTTATCCGAATTATTTTGTGTCTTATTGGCCCGAGAGTACTTTGCTTCCTTATGTGAACTATAACAATAGTACCCGTACAGGTTTTGATTTAGCATTGAATTTCAATAAGAAGATGGGTGAAGTTGATTTTAACTTGGGAGTAAATGCTACTTACTATACCAATGAGAATACAAAGGTAGATGAACTGTATGAAGATGCATATCGTTATCGTAAGGGCAAACCTACTGATGGTATGTGGGGATTACAGGCTGAAGGTTTCTACAACAATGAAGAGGAAATTCAGAATTCAGGAATCACTTCCTCTTTCGGTGAATTGAAACCTGGTGATTTGAAATATGTAGATCAGAATGGTGATAAGATTATCGATGAAAAGGATGAAGTTTATTTGGGCGAACGCTATGGCTGGCAAGGAACTCCGTTGACAGTAGGTTTGAACCTTACATTGAAATGGAAGAACTTTACTTTGTTTGCTTTAGGTACCGGTTATTGGGGGGCTTCTGCTTTCATGAGTGGTGATTATTATTGGGTATATGGAGATAAGAAGTATTCAGAAGTGGTACGTGGACGTTGGACTCCTGAAACTGCAGAAACCGCAACTTATCCACGTTTGACTACACAAACGGATAATCACAACTATCGTAATTCTGATTTCTGGATGTATAAGACTAACCGGTTTAATCTGTCTCGTCTTCAGTTGACTTATGATTTGCCTAAACAATGGTTGGGAAATTCATTTGTACGTAGTTTCTCAGTATATGCTTATGCAAGCAACTTGTTGACAATATCGAAAGAACGTGAAAAGCTGGAACTGAATACAGGAGCAGCTCCTCAGACTCGTTTCTACAACATTGGTTTCAAGATAGGTTTCTAAATTGATAAAATAAAAGTAGATTCTTATGAAAAAAATATTGACAGTTTTTGTCGCGGCTTTTTTACTGGTGGGATGCGATGATTTATTTACACCAGCAATTGAAAATAATAAGCAAGTTTCGGATGGCCTTGAAGATCCTTTGTATGCAGAAGGAATTTTGGCTAATGCTTATACTCGTAATCCCTACAATTCACAGTCATTTAATGATGTGGCTACAGATGATGCTGTAACTAACCAGACAAGTAACAGTTATCTGAAGATGGCTACTGGTTCATGGACATCAAATAACAATCCAATGGATCAGTGGGGATCTTGTAAGGCTGCTATTCATTACATTAATCTTTTCTTGACTCAGGTTGATCAGGTTTCATGGGTAAAAGATCCGGTTGTGAATAAAATGTTTTGTGACCGTTTGAAAGGTGAAGCTTATGGTTTGCGTGCAATGTTTAATTTTTATATGTTGCAGGCTCATGCTGGATACACAGAGGATGGTCGTTTGATGGGAGTACCTATTGTGGAGGAATTAGAAGATGAAACTTCTAATTTCAACTATCCGCGAAACACTTTTGATGAATGTATTCAGGCTATTTATGATGATGTTCAACGGGCTGAAGAGTTGTTACCGCTTGATTATGAGAATATCTCTTCCGATGCAGAAGTTCCGGAAGTATATCGTTCTGAAGGGGCTAATTTCAGCCAGTACAACATTGTGTTTGGTAACAATTTCCGTTCTCGTATGAGTGGACGTATCGCGTTGGCTTTTCGTGCAAAAGCTGCACTTTTAGCTGCCAGCCCGGCATTTGCAGAAGGTAGCAAAGGAACATGGGCAGAAGCTGCTGACTATAATGGTGAAATCCTGGATTTGATTGGTGGAGTAGCAGGTTTGGCAGCTCAGGGAAATACGTGGTATAAGAATGCGGATGAAATTAATAGCTTGACTGGAGGTTCTAATCCTCAGGAGATGCTTTGGAGAAATGGTAAGGATGCTACAGCTTATTCATTAGAGCAGGCGCAGTTCCCACCCAGCCTTTACGGTAGCGGTCAGATTAATCCGACTCAGAATTTAGTTGATGCTTTCCCGATGGCTAATGGTTATCCAATTGACTCTCCTGAAGCTGGTTATGATGACCAAAATCCTTATGCCAACCGTGATCCACGTCTGGCTCTCTATATTGTGGTGAATGGTACCGTTATGGGTACTGATGGCAAGACCATTGATACAAGTGTAGATAATACTTCTAACAATGATGGTTTGAATAAAGAAAATGGCTATTCTACCCGTACAGGTTATTATCTGCGTAAACATTTACGTGAAGATGTATATTTGAGCTCTACAACCACTACAGGACAGCCACATTATAGTCCGCGTATCCGCTATACTGAAATTTATTTGAATTATGCGGAAGCAGCCAATGAGGCATGGGGACCTACAGGTACTGGTTTACATGGTTATTCTGCTTATGATGTTATTAAAGCCATTCGTCAGCGTGCTGGAATTAAAGATGCTTCAGGAAATGATCCTTATTTGGAAAGTGTGAAGAATGATCAAGCTAAAATGCGTGATTTAATACGAAATGAACGTCGTTTGGAATTGTGTTTTGAAGGTTTCCGTTTTTGGGATTTGCGCCGTTGGAACATGGATTTGAACGAACCGGCAAAAGGAATACGTATTAGTGGAGGAACCTATCAGGTATTTAATGTTGAAAGCCGTACATATAATGATTTCATGCGGTTTGGTCCTATTCCTTATAGCGAAGTAGTGAAATTTGATGCATTGGAACAGAATAAGGGTTGGGATTGATTTTATGTGGAATAATTTTTAATGACTGAAAAAATGAAAAAACTATTTTATTTGTTTTCACTGTTAGCGTTGGTTTCTTTCTCTTCGTGTGAGAATGGGGATTGGTCTTTCCCTGACTATGGAACAACTACTGTATATTTTGCTTATCAGTATCCGGTGCGTACTATCGTTTTGGGTAATGATGAAGTTTTTGACAATACACTTGATAATCAACATAAATGTATGATTAAGGCAACAATGGGTGGTGTATATGAAAATCAAACATCGCCTGTGGTTGATATTGAAGTGGTAAATTCTTTGTGTGACAACTTGAAGTTCTCTACAGGAGAAGACGTGGTTCCTATGCCTGCTGAATATTATACACTTTCTTCTGACCAAATCACTATACCTCAAGGTCAGATTAGTGCGGGAGTAGAAGTACAGTTGACTGATGCTTTCTTTGCTGATCCTAAAGCAATAGAAACTACGTATGTAATTCCTTTGGTAATGTCAAATGTACATAATGCGGATTCTATTTTGTCAGGCTCTCCTTTAGTGGAAAATCCTGTTCGTTGCAACAAGTCAGACTGGAATGTATTGCCGAAAGATTACATTTTGTATGCCGTGAAGTATATTAATCCGTGGGATGCAGTTTATTTGCGTCGTGGGGTAGATCAAATTACTCAAGGTGGTGCTACTAATACAGTAGTTCGTCATACAGGTTCTGTTGAAAGTGATGAAGTTTGTGAATTGACAACTCGTTCATTGAAGGATGCTAATTTTGCTTTGACTCTTAATGATCAAAATTGCAACTTGATTCTTTCTTTTAATGATAATAATGAATGTACACTTTCTACAGACACTCCGGGCTGCACTGTTTCAGGTTCTGGTAAGTATGTAGAGAAGGGAGAAAAGAATTCCTTTAATAACAAAGATCGTGACGTCTTGTATTTGGATTATACAGTGGATTTAGGTTCTACTGTCTATGCAACTAAGGATACATTGGTTATGCGCGATCGTCAGGTTAAGGCTGAATGGTTTGATGTTACATATAATAAATAACCTTAAATTAAAGAAGACATGAAACAATATATGAAATTGCTTCCGGTATTAGCCTTAGGGATGGTAGTAGAATCATGTGTTGACGATGCCCTATTGCCCTATTCGGTTCAAAAGCCGACAAGCGTTGCTCAATATGAATATTTGAATAATTATGACGTGTTGAAATCATATCTGGACCGTGCTAAAAATCCCAACTTCAAGTTGGGATTAGCGGCCAGTGTAAGTGATTTTGTTCAGCAAGGTGTAGTTTATGAAGCGGTTACTACAAACTTTGACGAGATGACTGCAGGCAATGCAATGAAATATGCCTCAGTTGTAGCCGATGATGGTACGATGAACTTTTCAACGGTTTCAAATTTTGTAGATGTAGCCAAAGCTGCAGGTATTACGATTTACGGTCATACATTAGGTTGGCATGCACAGCAGAATATGACTTATTTGAATGGGTTGATTGCTGATAAAGAAATCACAGTTGATCCAGGAGATGCCGAAGAGGTAAATGATGTGTATGTAGATTATTCTACACTAGGATCTTATACTTATTGGCATGGTGATAAAGTAGATGCTAGTATTAATTCTGATGGTAATTTGTTAATTCATAATCCGGAAGCTATTGAGAATTTTTACGAAATTCAATATCATGTGGCGAATGGTTTAGTTGCTAGTCCGGATATAGAATATACGGTTACTGCTAAGATAAAGGCTAGTGGCGATGGATATTTGACATGTTGTATTGGAGATTGGGGAGGACAACAAACTGCTGCTTTATCATTTACAACTGAATGGCAGGAAGTTAAACTTACATTTACAGGAGTGAATACAGCTGATGGTTTTGTGATGTTTCAATCTGGAAACTTTGCTGGAGATATAGAAATTGAATGGCTTAAAGTAACGCATAAAGAAGCACCGTCAATTTCACTTTGGAATAATATGCTTTTAAATAGTGACTGTGAAAGTGATGATACTTCTTGCTTTTATGCAACGGAAATGACATCTGGTCCTAAAGCTGCTACTTTTGGTGCTGCGGGAACAGGTGCTGATGGAGCTGGACGTGCTATTGTTGTTAAATCAGGAGATAATCCGACAAATACTTGGGATACTCAATTCTTTGTAAAGACTCCGAGAATGATGATGGCTGGCGAAAAATATCGTTTTAGCATGAAATATCGCGCAGATAAAGAAGCTGGATGTGAAACTCAGTCGCATAATGAACCTGGTGGATATGTTTTCTATAATATGTTTACTAATCCTACTTTCTCTACCACTTGGCAGGAATTTGTGTATGAAGGAACTATTTCTGAGGATCAAGCAGGTGCGAGTGGTATGAATACTATTGCATTTAATTTGTCTGTATTGCCAGAAGCTAATACTTATTATTTTGATGATATTAAATGGGAATTGGAGGAAAAAGGAAATACAATTCCTTTGACTCCTGAAGAAAAGAAAGATACGCTTACTTGGGCTTTGGATAACTGGGTTAAAGGTATGATGGAAGCAACAGGTGGCTATGTTACAGCTTGGGATTTGGCAAATGAAACAGTTTCTGGAGTAGATAATGACGGCGATGGTTTCTATGATTTGCAGTCATCTGAGAATGGAGATCCTACAACTAATTTCTATTGGACTGATTATTTAGGCGATATTGATTATGTACGTATTCTTGAATCAAGAGCACGTAAATATTTCAAGGAATATGGAGGCGATCCGTCTAAGTTGAAGTTGTTTATCAATGATTTTAATCTAGAGTCTTGGTGGGATGGTAATCAAAAAGTAAAGAGCTTGGTTGAATGGATTAGAAGATGGGAATCAGATGGTGTAACAAAGATTGATGGTATTGGAACCCAAATGCACGTAAGCTATATTTTGAACGAAGCAGATCAAAAAGCTCAAGAGGATGCAATCGTTAATATGTTTAAGATATTAGCTGAAAGTGGTAAGCTTATCAAAATCTCAGAATTGGATATGGGTATTGTAGACAAAGCTTTCGGTACTGCTATCAAGACTGAGAATGTAACTTATGAGCAACAACTGAAAATGGCAGAGTTCTATCAGTTTATTATCAGTAAATATTTTGAGATAATTCCTGTAGAGCAGCAATATGGTATTACTCAGTGGTGTGCTACAGATAGTCCGGCTGATTCTGGTTGGAGACCAGGAGAACCTACTGGTTTATGGGATAGCAGCTTTAAACGTAAACCGACGTATGCTGGATTTGCTAATGGACTTGCTGGTAAAGTTATAGCAGAGCCATCTGAAGAATTGAGTCAGGAAAAATAATTAAGCATTTGTAATACCAAAATTAGAAGTGTTTAATAGACAAAAGTCAGAGTGATAATTTCACAAGAATAAAATTATACATGAAAGTTTCTCTTATTCCTGTTTTTGTTATTTGTAAAAGATGGGGATAAGAGAAATTTTCATAATATTGGATGTGGAATTGATTACGAGTCTTTGTTGTCGTTTTTTGAAATAAATGATTTTAAATTTATACCATGAAAATACATAGTCTAATTTGCTTTTTGCTTATAGTATGTTTGGATACATTTTCAGCAAATCGGTTTGTGGTTTTTGAAAAAGAAAGTAATGCGTTTTCTTTAGTATCTGATAACAAAATAATAAATATCCTTATAGATAAAGAAGATCAAAGAGGTATTCACATTGCTGTAGATAATTTATGTGAGGATTTTAGTCAGGTGTTTGGGATGGAGCCTCAGTTGACAACTGAAATTTCGGATGAGAATTGCATTATCGTAGGAAGTCTGAATTCAAAGTATATTAAGCAACTTATCCAGAAGGAGAAGCTCGAAAAGAAACAATTGCAAGGAAAAAATGAGAAATATATTATAACAACCGTTGACGCTCCTTTTAATGGAGTTAAAAAAGCATTAGTAATTGCTGGTAGTGACCGTAGAGGTACTATTTACGGTATTTATGAGCTGTCAAAACAGCTTGGAGTGTCACCTTGGTATTGGTGGATGGATGTGCCAGTAGTAAAGAGGGCAGAAGCTTATATATTACCAGGTATTTATACAGATGGAGAGCCTGCCGTAAAATATCGTGGTATATTTTTGAATGATGAAGCTCCTTGTCTGACAAGCTGGGTAAAGCAATATTATGGAACAGATTTTGGTGATCATCGTTTTTATGCCCAGGTTTGTGAATTGATTCTTCGCCTTAAGGGAAACTTTTTATGGCCTGCTATGTGGGGGTGGGCTTTTTATGCGGATGATTCTCTCAATAGTAAGACTGCGGATGAAATGGGGGTGATTATTGGCACATCACATCATGAACCTATGGCGCGAAACCATCAAGAATGGGCCCGTAAACGTAATGAATATGGTGCATGGAATTATTCGACGAATAAAAAAGTGTTAGATCAGTTTTTTCGAGAAGGTATTGAGAGGGTAAAAAATACTGAAGATATAATTACTATTGGCATGCGTGGAGACGGAGACGAGGCTATGAGTGAAGATACCAATGTAAAACTGATGGAGTCTATAGTTGAAAACCAACGTCGAATTATTGAGGATGTGACTGGAAAGCCGGCAAAGGAAACTCCTCAGGTATGGGCTTTATATAAAGAGGTACTTGATTATTATGATAAGGGAATGCGGGTTCCTGAAGATGTAATAATGTTGCTTTGTGATGATAATTGGGGCAATGTGCGTCGTCTTCCTAACGATAAGGAGCGTAAGCATCCGGGAGGATGGGGAATGTATTATCATGTAGACTATGTGGGAGCGCCCCGAAATTCAAAATGGATGAATATGACTCCAATACAAGGAATGTGGGAGCAGCTTCATCTTACTTATGAATACGGAGTGGACAAACTTTGGATACTTAATGTGGGGGATCTTAAACCGATGGAGTATCCTATTACTTTATTTTTAGATATGGCATGGAATCCGAATGATTATTCTGTTGATAATTTTATGCAACATCCTTATTGCTTCTGTGAACAAATATTTGGTAAAGGGCAGGCTGAGGAAGCAGCTCGGATTCTTAATTTGTATACCAAGTATAATGGTCGTGTAACGGCGGAAATGCTGGATTGTGACACTTATAATCTTGAAACAGGGGAATGGAAGCAAGTAGCAGATGATTATGTACGTTTAGAAGCTGAAGCATTACGTCAATATTTATCACTTGCTCCTGAATATAAGGATGCTTATAAGCAATTGCTGTTATTTCCTGTTCAGGCAATGTCTAATCTTTATGAGATGTATTATGCTCAGGCCATGAACCATAAACTTTATGAAGAAGGAAATCCGGAAGCTAATGATTGGGCTGACAAGGTAGAAGCTTGCTTTGCTCGTGATAAAGCATTGAGTGAAGACTATAATAACGTTATGAGCAATGGAAAATGGAAGGGAATGATGATTCAAAAGCATATAGGTTATACTTCATGGAATGATGACTTTTCAGTTGACAAACAACCTGAAGTATTTAGATTATCAGAGGAAAATGTAGGGGGATACATCTTTGAAGGAAGTGGCGGATATGTGGCTATGGAAGCTGGGCATTTCTTTGAAACCAAGTCTCCTGAGAGCCTCAAATGGCAAGTGATTCCCGATATGGGAAGAACATTGGGAGGAATCACATTAATGCCTTATACAAAGCCGGTGGAGGGTGCTACGGTTTCTTATAAGATGGTTTTACCAGAGGAGATAAAGAAGTGTAAGACTGTGAATGTCATTGTGGTTGTAAAATCCACGCTTGCTTTTCATAACACAGACGGTCATAGATATGCTATAGGTTTTAGAAATGGTAATAAAGTGACGGTGAATTATAATCATGATTTGAATGAACATCCTGAGAATATCTATACTACATTTTATCCTACGGTAGCAAGACGTGTAGTTGAAAAACAAGTGAGTCTTGATTTGCCTGTAAGTCAGGATGGTAGTTATATAATTGATTTTTCGCCTTTAGATCCTGCTGTGGTTTTAGAAAAGATTGTGGTTGATTATGGGGGATATAAAAAGTCGTATTTATACATGAATGAGTCTCCATGTAGAAGAACGAGGTAAAGTAGATATTTTATTTATGAGAGCAATTAGTTTGATGACTATTGATAATAAAACGGTTTTGATATGAGATATATTGTTTTGACTTTGTTTTTGGGTTTTTGTGGATTTCTGTTTGCACGAAATGATTTAGGAAAACAAAGATTGATTGTAACTACAGATTTAGGTGGAGCTGATCCGGATGACAAGCAATCATTGATACACCTTTTGGTATGTGCAGATAGAATGGATATAGAGGGAATCATCAGCTCAAATGCTTGGGTAGATGACCCGGATAGAACTTCAGATATAACAGAAGTCATAGATTGTTATGCAGATGCTTATCCTTTTTTAAAGAAACATGCAAACGATTTTCCATCACCTGATTATTTGAAGAGTATTGTAAAAAGGGGACAGGAAAAATCGAATATGTCAGGAGTTGGGGAAGGTAAGGACTCTCCGGGTTCTGAATTAATTATTGCGGCGGTAGATAAGGAAGAAGACGCTCGTCCTATCTGGCTTGCTGCATGGAGTGGAATGAATACGATAGCACAAGCTATTTGGAAGGTCCATTCTACCAGAAGTCCAGAAGAATTCCAAAAATTTGTAGCTAAAATTCGAATTTATGATGTGTTAGGGCAAGATGATGCTGGAGCTTGGATTGCTAAATCTTTTCCGGAAATCTTTTATATAAGAAATACGGAAATTTATGGATGGGGACCTGGTGATGAATGGATTAAAGATAATGTTCAGTCAAGAAAACCGTTAGGAGGTTGTTATCCAGACAGGATATGGGCCTCGGAAGGTGATTCTCCTTCTTTTTTATATGTATATGTGAATGGATTGAATGTTCCGGATAGCCTTGCGTACGGTGGATGGGGAGGCCGATTTAAAATGGAACGTACTGCAGGTATACGAGGAATGGATTTTATTGAAAAATCAGGTAAGAGTGAGAAAATTTATGATCCCTATTTTATGCATGCTAGTACGTCCGAGGGTATTGCTGCCATTAATAAATGGCGACAGCATATTTTGAATGATTTTGCTGCGAGAATGTGTTGGGCTACTACAGATAAATTTTCGGATGCTAACCATCATCCGGTCGTTGTCTTTGAGAATGATTCAACATTTAATTTTTTTAGTAAAACAGTTGAGGCAGGGGAAGTATTGCAGTTGGATGCTTCTTCATCGTATGACCCCGATGGAAATAATTTACATTATAATTGGTATGTGTATGAGGAGCCTGGTACGTATAAAGGTGTGGTAGAAATTGAGTCTGACAAGCAGGGAATGTGTGTGTTACACATTCCTGAAGATGCTACAGGTAAAAATTTTCATTTAATTTTAGAATTAAATGATGATGGTGTTCCTAGTCTTACTGGGTATCGAAGGTTTGTCATATATGTTAAATGATGAGAATAAAAAGAGGCTGCCCTTTTAAGCAGCCTCTTTTCTTTGAGTATAGAAGATATTTCTTATACTCTTTGTGGTTACTAATTTTGATTATAAAGCTTCCGCATCGTTGGAAGTAGTAGCATACAAACCAATCATTGCACCGGTAAATCCGCCAGCTACGTTGGTAGAAAGAATATCTCCGGAAACGGTTCCTCCTACGGTCTGGTAGTTATTATCTTTTACAGAGTAGCTGAATGTGTATTTATCTCCTTCTGCTGTTACGCGCAGACTGATTGGAGTGTTTCCTTCAATTTTTTCGCTGGCAATGGTTGAAGATTCTCCCTTTTCAGTACGTTGCAGTACGATATAGCTATCTTCTGCTTTTTTCGTTACCCCAAATACATAGTTGAATTTTTCGCTTTGATAGCAAGTAATTCCGGCGAGGTCTTTTTCTGTACGAGGCACATACTTCAGAGTAGTTGTAGCCGTGAAATTAAGGTGCTGCTGACGATAGAACAATGTAGAAGTAGGAAGAACTGCCTTGATATTGGTTTCGTAAGGTGTAATTGTTAGACCTTCCGCAGTAGTAGAAATGAATCCTTCTCTGGCACCTCTTACTCCTACCCAGCGGTAATCAAGTGAACTTCCGGTGAAAGTTTCCGTAAATGTAAAGTTTCCGTTAGGGAAATATCCGTTCTTTCCAGTTTCATTCTTCACACCTTGTGGCATAGCCAGTTTAGGCTGGATAGGCTCCAGACCGCCTTTGAATACAGGGAAAGTGCCACTCCAGTCTACGGGTAATATAAAGGTTTCACGTCCGGTATTTACTCTGTTGGCTTCATTAGGGCGAATAGCAAGGAATACGCCATAGTATTGTCCATCAGGACCTTCTACCAAATCAGCATGACCAGCCCAGTCTACTTTAAACGGACGTTCAGCCGGCAGATGTCTCTGTGACAGAATCGGATTCTCAGGAGCAGGTTTGAAAGGACCTTGAGGATTGTCACTGATAAAGATTACTTCACTGTGCCAGCCTCCGGTACCACCTTCTGCACACATCAGGTAGTATTTTCCATCTTTTTTGTAAAGATGTGGCGCCTCTATCCAGATAGGCTTTTTAGACAAATCTACTCCTCCGTTCACTACAACTTTGTCTGTACCCGGAATAATCTGGTCTTTTTCCAGGTCGTATTCCCAAACTTTAATAACTCTGTGTCCTTCGTATAATGGTTTTTCGGGTGCATCGTTGTGAGTGACGTATGCCTTGCCGTTGTCATCAAAGAAGATGTCGGGGTCAATGCCTTCAAAATTCAATTTGATAGGATCGCTCCAGCCTTTCATCGGGTCTTTGGTTTTCACAATCATATTTCCCATCCCTCCTGAGAACTGAGTTGTAATCATATAGAAGGTATCATTGTAGGAATTATATCGGATAGTCGGAGCATAAATACCAGCACTGATTCCGGAATCTTCTACCTTTAACTGTGAAGGGCGGTCGAGCACATGTCCTATCTGTTTCCAGTTTACTAAATCCGTAGAATGGAAAATGGGTACTCCGGGGTTGATGGCAAAAGAGGAGCATACCAGGTAATAGTCGGTTCCTTTCTTGCAAATGCTGGGGTCAGGGTAACATCCCTGTAGTATAGGATTATAAAATTCTCCTTCTGCCAGTGGATTCTTTTCATATACTACATCTTTCCCCGTGTAGGTAAATTGTGTGAACACTGGAGTACCCGGATCGGGCATCGTTACCTTGTTTCCACACGAGGCAGCGATGAGGCTTAGTGTTCCCAATGTGAGTAATTTAAATTGATTTTTCATGATTAAATAATTAGTTGTAAATAATTGAATGATTGTGTTGGTTAAATGAAGTATTTATGTAATCTTTCATTGGCAAATTTACTTGTTTTGTGTGGGGTATGTGTGACGGCATGTTGCATATCTTTTATTCTATGTTACGAGATACTGTTTTCTTTCCGATAGGATACGTGCTTATGTAATGACTTGTTTATTAGTTTGATATGAATGGGAATGTAATATGAGTATATGTAAAATGTACGTTTTGTAAATGCAATATCGCTTATGTGTAACGTGAACGAAAGTCCTGGTAACGTAATTTATTGTAATTTGTATGCTTGGTGCGTATTTTTGTATGGATTAAATTTTAAGTCTATGGATAAACATTCTTTTTTTATTGCTTTATGGGTTTTATGCTTTATACCCGTATCGTTATTTTCGCGTAGCAGAGTCGTAAATGATACAATCTTTAGTAAAAAGTTAAATGCAGAAAGAACATGCTCGGTGTATCTTCCTCCATCTTATGGAGAAGTTCCGGGAAAAAAATATCCAGTGCTTTATCTTTTTCATGGAATGTCGCAAACTAATCAAGACTGGGTATGGCGCGGACATGTGCAGGAGGTGGCCGACCGTTTGATATATTCACAGGAAGCCCGTGAGATGATTATTGTGATGCCTGATGCTGGTGGTGATATTTACAAGGAAATATGGAATGGTTTCTTTAATATGCCTGGCTGGCTTTATGAAGATTTCTTTTTTGAAGAATTCTTGCCTTATGTAGAAAATAAATATCACGTTATTGGGGATAAAGAGAATCGTGCAGTAGCCGGATTATCCATGGGAGGCGGAGGAGCTACCGGCTGTGGGTTGTGGCATGCAGATAAGTTTGCTTCGGTGTATGCGATGAGTGCGCTGATGTCAATTCCGGAAGAAGGAGCAGCCCGTTTTGATAATCCGGACAGCAAGCTGGCTATTTTGACACGAGCTGTGATAGAAAGGAGCTGTATCAAGCGTGTGACGAATGCAGATGCAGGTACGATTCAGGCACTGAAATCAGTGAGATGGTTTGTGGATTGTGGAGATGACGATTTCTTGCTTGACCGAAATATCGAGTTCTTTCAGGCCATGCGCAAAGCGGGAATACCGTGTCAGTTTAGGGTAAGAGACGGTGGACACGATTGGGAATATTGGCATTCTGCTTTATATTTGTGTCTGCCTTTTGTTTCAGGAACATTCAGTAAATAATCACTGTAAGAATAGGCATCTATGAAGAAATTTCTGTACGTATGTGTGTTTCTGGCGACTTCGATTCTTGGTGTGTTTGCCAATAGTGCAGGGGATTTGAAGTTGTGGTATTCTGCTCCGGCACGTAATTGGTGGGAAGCATTGCCCGTAGGTAATTCACATTTGGGAGGAATGGTGTTTGGTGGAATAAATCACGAAGAAATCCAACTGAATGAAGAAACATTCTGGGCCGGCGGTCCATATAGCAATAACAGAGCTGGTGCTTCAGGCTATCTGGATGAGGTAAGACGGCTTATATTTGATAATAAAAATTTGGAAGCCAGAACGCTGTTGGATGAAAAATTTATGACATCGCATCATGGAATGCGTTATTTGACATTGGGGAGTCTTTTGATGGATTTCAATTGTGAGGGAAAGATTGATTCTTATTATCGTGATTTGAATTTAGAAGATGCTACGGCTTCAGTACGTTTTCGGTGTGATGGTGTGGAATATACCCGTCGGGTATTTACGTCTTTTTCTGATAACGTCATGGTTGTAGAAATGGCGACAGATAAAGGTAATAAGAAATTGGATGTGGATTTGAGATATGCTTGTCCGCTGACTTCAGAGGTAAAGAGCGAAGGAGGCTATCTTATAATGAAGTGTAACGGAGCAGAGCATGAAGGTATTCCAGCTGCACTTCATGCGGTGGTTATGATGCGTGTGAAATCGGATGGAAAAATAGAATGTAAAGATGGATGCTTGTCTGTCAGAGGTGCATCTTCGGCTACCGTTTTTCTCAGTGCGGCAACTAATTTTGTGAATTATCAGGATGTGTCGGGAGATGCATACGCTAAAGCGCGCTGTGCCATTGAAGGGGCGTGGGATAAACAGAATAAAAAGTTGTACGATGAGCATAAGGCGATTTATTCTGCGCAATTTGGAAGAGTGGCTTTACATTTGCCATCTTCGGAATTTTCAAAGAAGGAAACGAATGTACGTATTAACGAATTCAATAAGGTAAAAGATTGTTCACTGGCTGCGTTGATGTTTCAGTATGGGCGCTATTTGTTGATTTCGTCCTCGCAGCCAGGCAGTCAGCCGGCTAATCTTCAGGGAATATGGAATAAGGATTTATATGCACCCTGGGATAGTAAGTACACAATTAATATCAATGCGGAGATGAATTACTGGCCGGCAGAGGTGACTAACTTGTCGGAAACTCATGTGCCATTTTTTCAAATGGCGCATGAACTTTCCGTAACAGGTAAAGAAACAGCTCGTGTGTTATATGGAGCTAAAGGATGGGTGGCACATCATAACACGGATATCTGGCGGGCTGCCGGACCGGTGGATTTTGCCGATGCGGGTATGTGGCCTAATGGAGGAGCCTGGGTAGCTCAACATCTTTGGCAGCATTATTTATATTCGGGTGATAAGAATTTTCTTCGTGAATATTATCCTGTGTTGAAAGGTACGGCTGATTTCCTCTTGTCATTTATGACTAAGCATCCTCGGTATGGTTGGAGAGTGACTGCACCTTCTGTCTCTCCGGAACATGGACCGAACGGAGTTTCAATTGTAGCCGGTTGCACGATGGATAACCAAATAGCTTTTGATGTATTGAGCAATACTCTTCTTGCTGCACGGATTATAGGGGATAGCAAGGCATATTGTGATTCTCTTCAGTCTCTGATAAGTCAGTTGCCTCCTATGCAAATAGGACAATATAATCAGCTTCAGGAATGGCTGGAAGATGTGGATGACCCGAAAGACCAGCATCGTCATATATCTCATTTGTATGGACTGTATCCAAGTAATCAGATTTCTCCTTACCGGCATCCAGAATTATTTCAGGCTGCTAAAAATACATTGCTGCAAAGAGGTGATATGGCTACGGGCTGGAGTATTGGTTGGAAAATTAATTTCTGGGCACGTATGCTGGATGGAAATCATGCGTATAATATCATTCGGAATATGCTTTCATTGTTACCTTGCGACAGTCTGGCAGGTAAGTATCCTTTAGGGCGTACGTATCCCAATATGTTTGATGCACATCCACCTTTTCAGATAGATGGAAATTTTGGCTTTACAGCAGGAGTGGCAGAAATGCTTTTGCAGAGTCATGATGGTGCAGTGCATTTACTTCCAGCCGTACCTGATGAATGGCAGGATGGAAATGTAAAAGGCTTGGTGGCACGAGGAGGTTTTGTCGTAGATATGGATTGGAAAAATGTGCATCTTACCAAGGCTGTAATTTATTCGCGGATAGGTGGAACTATACGTTTACGGTCGTATATTCCTTTGAAAGGCAAAGGTTTGAAGCGTGCTTCAGGGGATTGTCCGAATGAATTACTTTGTCAGGCTGAAGTTGCTTCACCTTTAATATCGAAGAAACTCTCGAATCCGGAAAAGCCTGAACTAAAGAGAATCTATGAATATGACTTGAAAACAGAACCGGGAAAGCGGTATGTCGTGTATGCAAAGTAAAGAATTAACAGAATGAATCATTTGTAATAGAATAAAATCATGAAAAAACACTTTTTGCTAGCTTGTCTGTTAATGGCTATGGGAGGCGTGTACCCTGACGTAGTCAATGCCCAGTGTGGTGACAATGGAGATGGAACTTTCTCTAATCCTGTATTTTGGGCAGATGTTCCTGATCCGGATGTGATACGTGTAGGGGATGACTTTTATATGGTGAGTACAACCATGCATTTGGTTCCGGGAGCGCCGATCATGCACTCAAAAGATTTGGTCAACTGGGAAATCGTAAGTTATCTGTATGATCGGTTGGATGATAAACCGAATTATGACTTGAAAGAAGGAACTGTATATGGACGTGGCCAGTGGGCTACTTCTTTGCGTTACCATAATGGAACATATTATGCTTATTTTTCTCCGAATGACACCCCTTACAAAGGATATGTGTATACTACTTCTGACCCTAAAAAGGGATGGACATTGTCGTCACGTATTCCTCATTTTCATGATGCATCTTTGTTTTTTGATGACGATGGGAAAGCTTATATCTTTTATGGTACCGGACAGTTGCGTGAACTGAAGCCGGATTTGAGTGATGTCATGCCGGGAGGTGTGGATATGAAGATATTCGAAAGAGATAAAGAGGAAAATGCTTTACTGGAAGGTAGTAGGGTGATAAAACACGATGGGAAGTATTATTTGCTGATGATTTCATGGCCTCGAGGAGGTAAACGCAGACAAGTATGTTACCGGGCAGATAAAATTACCGGTCCTTATGAGAAAAAGGTGATATTGGAAGATGCATTTGCTGGTTTTCCGTACGTGGCACAAGGTACGATTGTAGATGATGGAAAAGGAAATTGGTATGGAGTTATTTTTCAGGATCGTAATGGGGTAGGTCGTGTGTTGACTATGATGCCTTGTCGATGGGTAGACGGCTGGCCGATGTTAGGAGATGAAAATGGACATGTGCCGGCTACAATGTCTAAGCCTGTACAAGGATATTCTTCTGAAGGATTGGTAGTGAGTGATGATTTTAGTGGCGATAAGCTAAAATTAAACTGGCAGTGGAATCATAATCCGATGAATGAATGTTGGTCATTGAATGCACGTAAGGGATATTTACGGTTGACGACCGGACGAGTTGTGGATAATTTGTTTGTGGCTCCTAATACTTTAACTCAGCGTATGGAAGGGCCGAAATGTTCTGGAGTGGTTTGTATGGACCTTTCGGGCATGAAGGATGGTGATGTGGCTGGACTGAGTGCATTTAATGGAGATGCTGGAATTTTAGCTGTCACTTGTCAAGGAAGCCAGAAGTATTTGACTATGAAAACAGAAAGTGTCAAATTGGATGAAAAAAATAAGTCTGTGACAGGTATTGATCGAAATGAAATTCAAAAGGTAGAATTGACATCGGATGTGATATACCTTCGTTTGGATGGGGACTTCAGATTGAATAAGGATATAGCTTCATTCTATTATAGTTACGATAATAAAGACTGGAAGAAAATCGGAACTGATTTTAAGATGATTTTTGATTATCGTCGTTTCTTTATGGGCACTAAGTTTGCTTTGTTTAATTATGCGACAAAGAGTCTGGGTGGTTTTGTTGATATCGATTTCTTTGAATATCAGCATATAAAGAAATAATAGAACAGGTTTTGCAGCCGAGACTCTGATAAAAGAAAAGTGAGAAAATAGTGTGGCTGGTGGAATCTTTATGTTGCGCCTGCTTACAGAATGATGTGTAATATTACGTTTCCCTTTTAGTCGTTTTATCTGCACTAAAAGGGAAACATAAACAATAAAACTAATGTCTATGATTAAACGTGTATTATTGTCATCGTTTACTGCGATGATTTGTATGACAAGTTTATATGCAAGTGAAAAAGAGGTGCTGAGTCCTGATGGACGTTTGAAGGTAGTAGTGTCAGATGAAGGTGGAATTCCTTCTTATCAGGTATTCTATGATGGAGTAACTTTTATTGAGAAATCTCCGTTGGGTATGAAGACTACTATTGGTGATTTTACATCTTCTTTATCACTCGGTAGTGAAATCAAGGAGACCTCTATCCGGAAGAACTACCGTTTACCGAACATAAAAAAAAGTAAGGTGGAGTATGCGGCTGAATCAGTAGTCGTTCCATTTACAAAAGAAGGGAGAACTGCTTTTGATGTGGAATTTCGGGTAAGTAATAATGACGTGGCCTTTAGATATACCGTTTATCCTAAGAAGGATATTTTGTGCTGTGTGATACAGCAGGAAACTACGGGGTTTGTCATGCCGGAAGGTACGACTACTTTCTTATGTCCACAAAGCGGACCGATGGGTGGTTTCGCCAGAACTTCTCCCAGCTATGAAACTCCATATACAGTAGATGATACGATGGGAAAAAATGGTTGGGGAGAAGGATATACATTCCCTTGCTTGTTTAAAAATTCAGATAAAGGTTGGATTTTAATTTCTGAAACTGGAGTAAATAGTTATTATTGCGGTAGTCGTTTGATGGGGCATGAAGATGGGTTGTATACCATTGGTTTTCCGCAGGAAGGTGAATTTAACGGCAATGGCACGATTTCTCCGGGAATTGCATTGCCGGGTAAGACTCCTTGGCGTACTATAACCTTGGGTTCTACACTGGCTCCTATTGTAGAAACAACTGTACCGTTTGATGTGGTAGAGCCGTTATATGAACCGTCGAAAGACTATACCGCAGAATACGGTTGTGGAACTTGGAGCTGGATTATTGCCGGAGATGCCAGTATGAATATGGATGACCAAAAGCGTTATGTAGATTTTTGTGCAGCTATGGGATATCGTACGGTGCTGGTAGATGCGCTTTGGGATACACAGGTAGGTTATGATAAGATAGAAGAGCTGGCTGCCTACGCCAAACAGAAGAATGTAGGGCTATATTTGTGGTATAACTCCAATGGATACTGGAATGATGCCCCTCAAGGACCTCGTGGAAAAATGAGTAATATCATTGAGCGTCGGAAAGAAATGAAATGGATGCAACGTATAGGTATCAAAGGTATTAAGGTCGATTTCATAGGTAGTGACAAGCAGGTCACCATGCAGCTTTATGAAGACATTTTAGCTGACGCAAACGATTATGGACTGTTGGTTATTTTTCATGGATGTACCATTCCGCGTGGATGGGAACGTATGTATCCTAATTATGCGGCCAGTGAAGCGGTATTGGCCAGTGAAAACATGAATTTCTCTCAGGGAAGCTGCGATGCAGAAGCATTCAATGCATGTATCCATCCGTTTGTTCGTAATACGATTGGGAGTATGGATTTCGGAGGAAGTACTTTGAACAAATATTATAATGCGAAAAATGAACCGGGGGGACGGCTGAGAGTTACGTCCGATGTATTTGCATTGGCTACGGCAGTATTGTTTCAGAGTCCGGTGCAGCATTTTGCATTGGCACCTAATAACCTGACTGACGCTCCAGCTTGGGCCGTGGATTTCATGAAAAAAGTGCCTACTACTTGGGATGAGGTGAAGTTTATAGACGGTTATCCTGGAAAATATATTGTGATGGCACGTAAACATGCTGGTAAATGGTACGTGGCAGGAATTAATGCACAGGATGAAACTATTAAATTAAAGATAGATGTTTCAACTTTGTTTGCAGCAGGAGAAATCGTCAATTTGTATGAAGATAATGATAAACTGGCAGGCTCAGTCAAGGAACAGGTTATCAACAAGAAACAGACTTTGAATCTTTCTATTCCTAAAAATGGAGGTGTAGTGATTACCCGGAAGTAAATTGTTAATATTGGAATGATGATAAGGAATAAGATATTATTTTCAGTATTGGGAGGATTAATTTCTCCCATACTGATGGCACAGAATCCGATTGTACAGACCTGTTATACGACAGATCCTGCTCCTATGGTGCACGATGGCAGACTTTATGTGTATACAGGACATGATGAGGACAAAGCTGATTTTTTCTGGATGCAGGAATGGAGAGTGTATTCTACGGACGATATGGTGAATTGGACAGACCATGGCTCTCCGTTGGCCATAGAATCTTTTGAATGGGCAGATGACCGTGCATGGGCTGCACAGTGCGTAGAGCGTCAGGGTAAATTTTATTGGTATGTCTGTCTGCATTCAAAACTTACAGGAGCGATGGCTATCGGAGTGGCGGTAGGTGATTCTCCTGTGGGACCCTTCCGGGATGCCATCGGGAAACCGCTATGTGACGGCAGTTGGGATTATATTGACCCAACTGTGTATATTGATGATGATGGAAGGGCTTTCTTGTATTGGGGAAATCCGAATATTTATTATGCAGAATTGAATGAGGATATGATATCCATCAAGGGTGAGGTGAAGAAGCTGGAACAAACAGTGAACAGTTTCGGAGCTCCAAATCCGGATAAGCGTGTGAAGGGAGAAAAATACAAGGATATCTATACGGAAGGTCCTTGGTTTTATAAGCGAAAGGATAATTATTATTTGCTGTATGCGGCAGGGGGTGTTCCGGAACATATTGCGTATTCCATGAGTAAATCGCCCGTTGGTCCCTGGAAATATATGGGAGAAATTATGCCTTTGCAGGATACGGATTCATTTACGAATCATTGTGGGGTGATTGATTATAAAGGGAACTCTTATTTCTTTTATCATACCGGAAAATTACCTGAAGGTGGTGGATTCGGACGTTCTGTGGCTGTAGAACAGTTTGAATACAATGCAGACGGAACATTCCCTGTTATTAATGCTACGCAAGAAGGAGTAAAACCGGTAGGTTCTCTAAATCCTTATCAGCGAGTAGAAGCGGAGACTATGGCTTTTTCTGAAGGTGTGAAGACGGAGCCGAATGATCGGACAGGAATTTATGTATCAGACATTCATAATGGTGATTATATAAAGGTCAGAGAAGTCGATTTAGGCAAAAAGGGTGCCAGCAAGTTAGAAGTAAGTGTGGCCAGTGCATTGAGAGGCGGAATAATTGAAGTGTATGCCGACAGTATTGGTGGCACGTTGATTACAGAAATACAAGTACCTCATACCGGAGGATGGGAAGCCTGGAAGACTTTAGAAACAGCGGTGAAACAGGGTGAACAGGCTGTTTCAGGTACACATGATTTATATTTCTGTTTTAAGGGTAGAAAAGGCTGCAAGCTTTTCAATTTTGATTGGTGGAAATTGGTAGAGTAATTAGTTTTTAATGATACATAGGGAAAAATCGATTTGATAAACTTAAATATTGAATATTATGAATATTAGCAAGATTTTGTTACTGTGTAGTGGTTGTGGACTGTTGAATTGTCTGAATGTAAATGCTCAACGACCTATTATTCAAACGAAATATACTGCCGATCCGGCACCGATGGTATACAATGATACGGTATTTCTTTATACGACGCATGATGAAGATGATGCCGAAGGGTTTAAAATGCAGGATTGGTTGTTGTATACTTCTACCGATATGGTTAACTGGACTGATCATGGGGTTGTTGCTTCTCTCAAGAGCTTTGATTGGGTGAAGCGTGATAATGGAGCTTGGGCTGAACAGGTAGTTGAGCGCAATGGTAAGTTTTATATGTATTGTCCGATTCATGGAAATGGAATCGGTGTGCTTGTTTCCGACAGTCCTTATGGACCATTTAAGGATCCTCTAGGAAAGCCTCTTGTATGGCAGAAAGAACATTGGGATGATATTGATCCTACCGTGTTCATCGATGAGGATGGGCAAGCTTATATGTATTGGGGAAATCCCAATTGTTATTATGTGAAATTAAATGAAGACATGATTTCATATTCTGGAGATATTGTAAAGCTAAAAGAAACTCCGGAGCATTATCAGGAAGGTCCGTGGTTCTATAAACGTAATGGACATTATTATTTGGCTTTTGCTTCTACCTGTTGTCCGGAGGGAATAGGGTATGCAATGAGTGATAGTCCTACAGGACCATGGAAAACGAAAGGATACATTATGCGCCCTACGGAGAGAACCAGAGGCAATCATCCTGGTATTATGGATTATAAGGGGAAATCGTATGTCTTTGGATTGAATTATGATTTGTTAAAACTGGAAACGAATACTCATTATGAACGCCGTTCGGTGTCAGTGGCAGAAATGCACTATAATGAAGATGGAACTATTCAAGAAGTACCTTATTGGGCGGATACCAAGCTGGAGCAGATCGGTACTTTTAATCCGTTCCGTAAGGTAGAAGCTGAAACTATGGCTTGGGGATATGGATTGAAAACTGCTCCGAATGCAGATAAGTCTCTTTCGGTGGTAGATGTGAACAATGGAGAGTACATCTGTGTACGTGGAGTGAACTTTGGAAAGAATAAAGCTCGCCGTTTTGAAGTTTCCGCATTGCCTCTTGAGGGAGGAAATCTGAAAATTCGTTTGGATGCTCCGGATGGAAAGATTGTGGGAAACGTGAATATACCGCAGGGAAATGAAACATCTAAGTATGAACTTTATTCTTGTGAGGTCAATGCGGTCAGTGGCATACATGATTTGTACCTTAGTTTTGAAGGAGAGAATAATAAGGATTTATTTGAATTGGATTATTGGAAATTCTGATATTAGTTTACAGCATAAATAGAGTATATATGATAAAAAAGATTTTAAGAAAAGATATAAAGTTGTCTTTACTAAATATTCGATGGTGCAGAATTATGCAGGGAGTGGTTTTGTTGTCTGGTTTGGCAGTAAATGCACAAAACCCCATTATCCAAACATCTTATACGGCTGATCCGGCTCCTATGGTATACAATGACAAGCTGTACCTTTATACAAGTCACGATGAAGACGGTTCTACGTGGTTTACCATGAACGACTGGAAACTTTATTCCACGGATGATATGGTGAACTGGACCGAACATCCCACTCTTTTGTCATTCAAGACATTTGAATGGGCAGGTGGAGATGCATGGGCTGCCCAGTGTATTGAACGTGACGGTAAATTTTATATGTATGTACCTGTGACGGACCGTAAAGGTGAAACGGCTATTGGAGTAGCTGTGGCTGATAGTCCTTACGGGCCTTTTTATGATCCGATAGGAGCTCCTTTGGTACGAGCTGATTATGGCAATATAGATCCTACAGTCTTCATTGATGAAGATGGACAGGCTTATCTTTATTGGGGAAATCCGAACTGTTATTATGTGAAGCTGAATAAGGATATGATATCTTATAAAGGGGAGATACATGCGGTACCGATGAAGCCGGAAGCTTTTGGACGCAGGGAGGGAGATCCACAACGTCCTACTTTGTATGAAGAGGCTCCGTGGCTGTATAAACGTAAGGGAATGTATTACCTCTTTTATGCTGGAGGACCGGTTCCTGAACATTTAGCGTATGCTACAGCTGAAAGTCCAGAAGGCCCGTGGAAGTATGGAGGTACTTTGATGGCTACAGAAGGAGGAAGTTTCACCAATCATCCTGGAATTGCCGATTTCAGAGGAAAAACTTATTTGTTTTATCACGATGCTTCTCTTCCTGGTGGAAGTGGCTTTACTCGTTCTGTGTGTGTTAGGGAACTTGATTTCCAGTCTGATGGAAAAATTCCTTGCATGAAGATGGTGAAAGAGGGTGTTACGAAGAGTTTAAAACCTCTTTGTCCGTACCAGAAGGTGGAAGCGGAAACAATGGCATGGTCAGAAAAGATGAAGAGCGCTTATAATCCTCAGGTAGGAGTCTTTATTACAGCCTTAGCAGATGGAGCTTATACGAAAGTACGGGCTGTTGATTTCGGTGAGAAAGCTCCTTCTCGTTTTTCTGCTCGTTTGTCTACCACTCACAATGCGGAAATTACTATGGAAGTACGTCTTGACGGGCTGGACGGACAGGTGTTAGCTAAGATTAAAGTACCACGAACTGGGGGAAGTGATCGTTGGCGGATAATGGAAGAACAGATTCCACAGGTAACAGGTGTACACGACTTGTATTTTATTTTTAAGGGAAAGGCTCCGAAAGATTTGGCTTATTTTGATTATTGGAAGCTGAATTACTGATGATATTGCGTATGCTATGAACAGGGTTAATTTATTTTTATTATCCGTTTTCACTTGTGTAGGGTGGAGAGGAGAATGTTTGGCCGGGAATGATCCCGGCCTCTCGTCTACTAATGAGTTGCAGGAATGGACGTTGGAAAAGCAGGAGACTGAGCAGGTAACTTTTCGATTAGCAGACACTCTGTTGAAACTTCGTCCGCTGACCAACAACGCTGTAAGAGTGATTCGAAGCATGGGCATAGCTCATGAAGTTCCAGAATTAGTATATCTTCCAAAGAAGGTTCCTGATTATGTACTGAAAAAGGAGAAGGATAGTTATATTTTGTCTTTAAAGAATTTGAATGTCAGGTTTTCTGTATCTGACGGACGGATTTCGTTCCTTTCTTCTGGTGGCAAGGAAATTGTAGGAGAGGAGGCGAGTCTGATAGAGTCTTCTTCAGTGCAAGGAGAAAAAACGTATGTTTCTACGCAGACTTTTCATTCTCCGTTTGATGAGTGTCTTTACGGGTTAGGACAGTTTCAGGATGGTTATTTGAATGTGCGTGGTTTAACCAGAAGACTGACCCAGGTTAATACACAGATAGCCATTCCTTTTGTGATGTCGAATAAAGGATACGGACTTTTGTGGAATAATTATGGTTTGACAGATTTTAATCCTGCTTCTTCGGTAGTTGCACTTCAGAAAACGGGGTTGGGAGGAAATAAAGTAACCGTGAATGTGACTTCTACTGAAGGGGGGAAGGAGGAAGTGCGTGAAAGTAATGTATTTGTGGGTAAGTTGAAAGTAGAATCAGACGGACAGTATGCTTTGATGCTGGATGTGGGAAGTGTAATGGCGCGTAGACATAATCTGGCAATTGATGGGCATACGGTAGTCGACATGAATAATCTCTGGTTGCCACCTACAGTTTCCATATTGGTAGATTTAAAAGCGGGAGAGCATAATTTAAGGGCTGAATTGACCAAAGAGGATGCACCTAAAGTGTATTTTAGAAAAGTAGATGAAACTACTACTTTTCGCTCTCCGGTATCGAATGGAATAGATTATACTTTCTTTGCAGGAACAGCCGATGAAGTGATTGCTTCTTATCGGGAAGCGACAGGAGAAGTCCCTATGTTGCCAGCGTGGGCTTTGGGATACATTCATTGCCGGGAACGTTTTCATTCTCAAAAAGAAATTCTGGAAACGGCTTCCGAATTTCGAAGAAAAAAATTGCCGGTTGACTTGATGGTACAGGACTGGCAGTACTGGGGAAAATATGGATGGAATGCCATGCGTTTTGACGAGATAGATTATCCTGCACCTCGGGAAATGACCGACAGTCTTCACCGGATGGGCATGAGATTGATGTTGTCGGTTTGGTCGAAAGTGGACCAGAATTCTGTGTTAGGAAAACGTTTAGCTGATAAGTCCTATTACATACCAGGTACTCCTTGGGTTGATTTTTTTAATCCGGAAGCTGCTTCTTTTTATTGGAAAAACTTTCGGGATAGTCTGGTGCTTCCGATAGGAATAGATGCTTGGTGGCTGGATGCAACGGAGCCGGAAAATGACGATTTGGTAGGACGTAGGGTAAACCATTCCACTTTCCCCGGAGAAGTGTTCCGGAATGTGTATCCACTTGTGGTCAATAAAACGATATATGAAGGTTTACGAGGTCTTTCCACTGATGAGGGAAAACAACGTGATTCTATTTCTCGGACTATTCTGCTTACCCGTAGCGGATTTCCTGGCATTCAGCGATATGGGGTTGCTACTTGGTCAGGAGATGTCGGGAATGACTGGGATACATTTCGTCGTCAGATTGTTGCAGGACTGGGTATTTCTGTTTGTGGTCTGCCTTGGTGGACTTATGATGCTGGAGGATTCTTTCGTCCGGGCGATGCACAGTATACAGATGCACATTTTCATGAGCGTTTTTCCAGATGGCTTCAGACTTCTGTCTTTTTACCTTTGATGCGTGTACATGGGTATATGACTAATACTGAGTTTTGGAATTATGGAGATAAAGTGACGGATATGGCTCGTAAATCATTGGAGCTGCGTTACCGCCTTTTACCATATATCTATTCTGAAGCAGCATGGGTCTCATTGGGAAATGGTACGATGTTACGTCCTCTGATGATGGATTTCCCTCAGGATACTCAAGCTTTATCTTTGAAATATCAATATATGTTTGGTCGGTTTCTGCTGGTTTCTCCTATCGTGGAAGAGGGACCTGTCGTGTGGAAGACATACCTGCCTGCCGTTCAGGGTGGATGGTATGATTTCCATGACAACCAGTATATGTCAACGGGTTGGGTTCAGACTTCAGTCTCTCCGGACTACATTCCTGTATTTGTCAAGGCTGGCACTGTCTTGCCTTTGTCATCAGGATATGCAGAAAATGCGCAGAAAGCCTTGAAATCAGATTTGGAGATACGTGTTTATGCAGGAACAGATGGAACCTATCAATTGTATGAGGATGAAGGTACAGACTACAACTATCAAAAAGGAGGATATTCTTGCATTCGTCTGTTTTGGGATGATGCGCATTCCATTTTGATTATTGGTAAACGGAGTGGTCAGTATGAGGGGATGGAACCGGTGCGGAACCTTAAGATTGTAAAAATAGCCTTGTCCTCAGATGGAAAATCGAACGTAACAGAAAAGTCTGTAGTCTATAAGGGTGAGGAGTTAAAAATAGCTTTTTGATAAAAATAAATAGAGATAACTGTTGAATATAAATTTTGAACTAATGGAAGTGAAAAGAATGTTTGTGACATTGACATCATTGATGGCTTTGTCTTTGGGACCTGTTTCTGCACAGGCTCAGACTGGAACCGAGAAGGTGAATGAGAAGTTTCATATCTATCTTTGTTTAGGACAGTCGAATATGGAGGGAAATGCAAAAATAGAAGCGTGTGATACGGTGAATGTAACTCCGCGTTTCAAGGTGCTTCAAGCTGTAGATTGCCCGGATTTAGGACGGGAAAAAGGTAAGTGGTACACTGCTGTTCCTCCTTTGGCAAGATGTGGAACGGGTTTAACTCCAGCAGACTATTTTGGACGAACATTGGCAGATAGCCTTCCAGCTGATGTAGAAATAGGTGTTATTAATGTGGCTGTGGGAGGATGTAGAATAGAATTATTTGATAAGGATAATTATGCTTCGTATGTGGCCGGATCTCCAGATTGGTTAAAAAATATGGTCGCTGAGTATGATGGAAATCCTTATGCAAGATTAATCGAGCTTGCTAAACAAGCTTCTCGGTGTGGAGTTATAAAAGGTATACTTCTTCATCAAGGAGAATCCAATACCGGAGATCCGGATTGGCCGATGAAGGTAAAAAAAGTATACGATAATATTCTTTCAGACCTTGGTTTGCAGCCTAACTCATTGCCTCTTTTAGTTGGTGAGCTTGTTTCTGAAGGGCAAGGGGGAGCTTGTGCATCGATGAATCCGGTGATTCAGAAATTACCTGAAACGATTCCTGTAGTACATGTGGTTTCTTCTGAAGGATGTGAGGCCGTATCCGATCGATTGCATTTTAGTGCAGCTGGCTATAGAGAACTTGGCAAGAGATATGCCCTTACCATGCTTGAACTTTTGAAAAAGAGTAAGTAATAGGGTATTATACGAAGAGAGGAGATAGACTCGGTCAACCCCGTCTATCTCCTCTCTTTTTATTCATCTTTCTTCTCCTCTTCTTTTTCTTTACAGCGTTCCGTATATTTACTGGGGGATACTCCGTACAATTCTTTGAATGCATTGGAGAAGTAAGTTGTATTGTTGAAACCTACCAGTTGGGCTATTTCAGACATACTGTAATTCTTCTCAGATTTCAGCAGGATTTCAGCTTGTTTCAGTCTGATATTCCTGATAAAATCCCGGGTAGACTGGTTGGTCAGTTCTTTTAGTTTTCTGTATAGGTGTACACGACTTATACCCACTTCGGCTGCAATCATTTCTGCATTTAAATCTGGATTATTCAGGTTCTTATTGATTACTTTTAGAACCTTTTGCATCAGCTTTTCATCTGCAGACTGAGGTTGTGCCACTTCAATATTGTCGTTTTGTTCTTGTTTTCCGCTAAAGTTATTGCGTAATATTTCTCTGTTTTTAATCAGGTTTTCAATAGTTGTTATTAAAATATCCAGGTTGAAAGGTTTGGCTATATAGGCGTCTGCTCCTAGGGAAAGTCCTTCGATATAATCCTTTTCACTGTTTTTGGCGGTAAGAAGGATTACCGGGATATGATTGGTTTTGATATTCTGCTTTAATTTACGAAGCAACGTGATGCCGTTCACTTCTGGCATCATGATGTCACTTAGAACCAAATCAGGCATGTGGTGCATAATAAGGTCGAGTGCTTCCTTCCCGTTGCTACAACTTAACACACGGAAATGACTTCCTAATTCAGTGAGCAGATAATTTCGTATCTCATCTTCATCTTCTACAATTAATATAGAATGCTTTTTCCTGATTACTTTTTTAGTGCCGTCTTCGCTATTTTCGTTTTCTTCAATAGAAGCCGGAATATGTTGCAGAGGCTGATCTTCAATGGATGGTTGCTCTGAAATATTCTTATTACTATTCTGATAAAGCTCTTCGGTTGACAGATGGCTACATCCCAATGGAATATGGATGGTAAAACTACATCCGGACTTGTTTTCATTGTTCTTGACCGTGATAGTACCATGATGCATCTTTATGAGCGACATAGATAGATGAAGCCCGATTCCGGTTCCTTTGCTTCGTGACCGGTCATCGCTTATCTGATAGAATCTTTCAAAAATACGTTCCATCTCACTTTCCTTTATGCCGGTTCCATTGTCTTCAATAATGATTTCTGCATAGTTATTCAATGGATAAACATTTGAAGAGTTATTGACGGAGTTGATATATATGTTGATTTCTCCTTCATTCTGGATATGTTTGAAGGAGTTTGAGAGTAAATTAAAGATTACTTTGTCAAAGTTATTAGGATCCAGCCAAACTTTCAGGCTCTCCATTTGGGTTATAATGTTTAATTTAGCTCCTTTAGCAGCTGCTTGATATGCAAATGTATTTTTTATGTCATTGATAAAGCTGATTAAATCCACTTCTGTGAAACTTAGCTTCATTTGGTTCTTATCTATCTTTCTGATGTCCATTAATTGGTTGATCAGGTTTAGAATTCTTTGCGCATTACGTTCTATCAATGAATAGCTTTTTTGTCTTTCGCTGTCATTATCTGTAGAGATTAATTTCTGTAATGGACTGATGATTAAAGACATCGGAGTTCTGATTTCATGAGAAATATTAATGAAGAACTGTAATTTACTTTCATTAATCTCTTCCAGATGTTTGTGTTTTAGCATCTCCTGTCTTACTCTGTATTTTTCTTTAGCCTGATGTATGAAGATGGCTATTATACTAATGATGATTAAGATATAGATAACCCATGCCAGACCGGAGTTGTACCATGCAGGATGTATATTAATGACTATTGTCTTTATTTTAGATTCAGAAGTGCCATTGATTGCTTTTACTTTAAATTCGTATTTTCCTACAGGAAGATTACTGAAGGAAACACGGGAGCTTCCTTTGGGCAAAGAGTTCCATGTTCCATTATTCATGGAATATAAATAGTTCTGTGGGGAAATGAAATTGTCTGTAGCAAATTCTATATAAAACGAATTGTCATAGTGGGACAGATTGATTTCTTGGGTATGAAATATATCATTATCTATCACATGATAACTTCCAGATTGGGTCATTTCGTTGACAGCTTTATCATGCAGATAGAAACCGGTAATTCTTATATTGCTTTGAAACTTCTGTGTTTCGATGTCATTCGGGTTAAAAAAGACAATGCCATTGGTTCCCCCAAACAGAATTTTTCCGTCGGGAGATATGCAATAGGCATTTCTTGAAAATTCATTATTGTATAATCCGTCTGATGCAAAGAAAGGAATAAACGATTTGTTATGTGAATTATATTTGGCAATTCCCTGACTTGTACTTACCCATATATCCTTGTTTTTATCCACAATGATTGATGAGATCAGATTATTGGGGAGTCCATTGTGAGTTGTAAATTTCTCAATTATATTCAAATTATAATCCATTACATAGATTCCTTCCGGGGTTCCTGCCCATATATGGTCGTCTGGCCCTTGTGCAATGGTATTTATACTTAAGCCTATGAGCACTTTTTCCTTACCTACGACTTTGAGCTTCTCAGTATCTATGCATTTAATACCATCATAAGTACCTATATACAATCGTCCGTTTGGAATATACAATAAAGTATTAATCCATTGATTGATTTCTTTCTCTGATAGAGCCTGATGTACTTTCAGGTCACTATAAGAAGCCGATGAAGCTGGTAAATCTACATAATAAAGCCCTGTTCCCATTGTGCCTATCCACAATCTTTTATGAGGGTCTTCTACGAATCTATATACTTTTGTTATTTCATTCCCTTCATTATTTCGCAGTGAAGTTTTTGAAAGTTTGTTTGTTTGCGAATCGAATACAGATATTCCACTAAGGTATGAACCTATCCATACCTTTTTATTGGAGTCTTCAAAAAGGCACATGACGGTAGGAGGAACATCCGGGTTTTTATCTTGAGTTAGATGTTGGATAAAGTTGTAGTTTTTGTCTAATAAATAAATACCATCATTGTCTGTACCTACAATTAGTTTACCCTTATCTGTGGTTTCGCACAAAGCTGTAATACAATTACTTCCTATGTAATTTCGGATAGATGAGAAGTTTCCGATGTAGTTAAACATATTCGCTTGTGAAGGAATAAATGCTACTCCTTTCTGGTAGATACCAATCCAAAGATTATTGCTGCTGTCTGTCAGCAAAGAATGTACTTTGCTTTTCTTGATGTTTATGTTGTCTATGTAAAAATCCGTGTTGGCTATGGATTTTTTTGAAATGTCATAAGCTACAATTCCTTCTCCATCAATGCCAATCAGCATGAGATTGTCATTTTGTTTAAGAACTTTAATGGGGAAATTGGAATGAAATATTTGATGAAAGGTATTATCCGCCTGATTGTATATAAAAACTCCTCGTCCGCTGGTTCCTGCATATATATTACCATTTGAGTCTTCTGTACAACAATTGATAAATTGATTTCCATAGAGTTTTCCAAGAGTATAATGATGAATCTTTTTGTTTTTATCAATTCTGATCATACCATGATATTCCGTGCAAATCCATATATTCCCCTTACGGTCTTCCATGATATCATTGATTGTATGTCCAATTAAAGATGGATTCCAATTCTCAATTTGAATATTTCCTTTATGGTCAAAAGTGAGTTTTTTGATACCATATCCACTTGTACCAATTAAGATACTGCCATCGCTGAGTTGTGCGATACTTTTATTGTTGTATGATGAATTGGATTTTTTGATAGTCTTGAAAGAGTCGGATTTATATTCATACATTTGTAATCCTTTGGTGGAAAGTATGTATAGATGTCCTTTGGCGTCTTGAAAAGTTCTGTATACATGATTCCCAAGCAGTGAGGTGGAATCATTGAATTGGTTCTTATAGTTGGTAAATTTAGCTCCATCATATTTATTTAATCCATTTTCTGTTGCAACCCAGATGTAACCCTTAGCGTCTTGGTATATATGACTAATCATACTGCTGGATATATCTCCATGAGTTGAATATAACTTACAAAACTGTCCTTTACAAAAAAGAGGTAGAAAACACAGAAAGATGATTAAAATAAAGGTTTTGTTTTTCATTATCTGTATCATAAGTTTACACTTGGTTATTTCCCTAATGGATAAGTTTGTTGAAATGTACGTATTGTTAGTGATGCAAAGTAAATTCTTTTTTTTCATTTCTCAATGAAAAGTAAAGGAATTAAATAGATATTTTATAGAGTTTCTGGTATAGGGCGGTGCTTAAAATAAGCAGTGTATGTGGACGTTAATACCCTTATTGTAGAGATGGTGTAACATATACATATGCTTTTTGTTACAATAGAAAATGAAATGTAACCATAGATGTAAGCTTGGTATCCTGTCGGACATACGTATTAATAACCTTTCCGTATTTTTGTTACAGTGAAAAATACAATGAAAAGTATATGAAAACACATTTTATTATTAAACGTTTTTTATTAGGCTTAGCCTTGCTTGCTTCTTGTGATTTTGGAGCTTTTGCAAAGGTGGTTTTACCTGTGCTGGTATCAGACGGTATGGTGTTGCAGCGAAATGCTCCGTTAACAATATGGGGTAAGGCTGATCCGTCTGAGAAGGTTTGTGTAAAGTTTCAAAAGAAACAATATAAGGTAACGGCGGATGAGAATGGGAAATGGGCTGTAACACTGCCTGCCATGAAAGCCGGAGGACCTTACTCTATGACAATTAACGACATTGTTTTAAATGATATTCTCGTAGGAGATGTCTTTTTATGTTCAGGTCAGTCTAATATGGAACTTCCGGTTAATCGAGTGATGGATAAATATGCAGACGAGATAGAAGGATATGAAAATACCTCTGTTCGATATGTGAAAGTTCCTTATTCGTATGATTTTTCTCAACAGAAAGAAGATATTCGTCCTGTAACCTGGCGTCCGATGACGACCGAAAATGTAAAAGATTTTTCTGCGATATGTTATTTCTTTTCCCGGTTGCTGGAAGAAAAGACTAATGTGCCGGTAGGTATTATTAATGCAAGTTGGGGAGGTACTCCGGTGGAAGCTTGGGTTAGTGAAAAAGGATTGCAAAACTTTCCGGAGTATGTACATCAGAAGGCCTTGTATGAGGATACAGAATTAGTTTCTCGGATAACAGAAACTGAAAGGCTGCATCAACAGGCATGGAATAAAGTATTGTATAAGTCTGATGCAGGACTTCATGGTGTGACACCTTGGTATGCGGAGGATTATGATGATTCGGATTGGGAAAAGGTAGATATGTTTTCAGATAACTGGGCCATTCGTAATGGCCGTCCTTTGAACGGAGTGCATTGGTTCAGGAAGGACTTTTTTGTACCAGAGGACTGGAGTGGAAAAGAAGCCGTTTTACGTTTAGGGTGCATTGTGGATGCAGACTCTGTGTTTGTAAACGGACATTTCGTCGGCACTGTTTCCTATCAGTATCCTCCTCGTATTTATAAAGTACCTTCCAAGTTGCTGAAGAAGGGAAAAAATCAACTTACTGTACGGTTGTTTAGTTATGGAGGACGTCCTTCTTTTGTAAAGGAAAAGCCTTATAAGTTGATTTGTGACGGGAAAGAAGTAAATCTGGAAGGGGGATGGAAGCACAAAATAGGTACGGTGATGCCCCCTTCTCCTTCTTCTACAGCCTTTCATTACACTCCTGTTGGCTTGTATAATGGGATGATTTATCCATTACGTCATTATACGTTCAAAGGAGTGGTGTGGTACCAGGGAGAGTCAAATGTGGGCCGTTGGAGCGAATATTCGTCTTTGCTCAGTGCATTGATAGCCGACTGGAGAACACTTTTCAAAGATGAAAATCTTCCTTTTTATATCATTGAATTAGCTGATTTCCTGGCACCGGATGATCCGGGGAGAGCAGCATGGGCTGAGTTGAGAAAACAGCAGGCGAAAACAGCCCGTGAGAATGCACACGTTACACTGATAAAGAATAGTGATACGGGAGAATGGAATGACATTCACCCTTTGGATAAAAAAACAGCAGCTACCCGTCTGGTGGAAGCAGTAATACAGAATGAAAAATAATAAACAGATATGAGTAAGATTCAGAATCAGAAAGTATCCATGGCCGAGAAAGTGGGCTATGGATTAGGAGACTGTTCCGCAAATCTGGTATTCCAGATGATGATGATTTACCAGACCAAATTCTATACGGATGTGTTTGGGCTGGAAGGAGCAATTGCAGGAACCGTCATGTTGGTAGCACGTATTGTGGATGCGTTTGTAGATCCCACTGTCGGTATTTTGTCTGACCGGACTCAGACGAAATGGGGAAAATATCGTCCATGGGTATTATGGACAGCACTTCCTTTCATGGTGTTCTATGTACTGGCCTTTTACAATCCGGGCATTGAAGAAAAAGGACTGGTAGCATTGTATGCTACAATTTCATACACCTTGCTGATGACGATGTATTCTTTTAATAATACACCTTATTCTTCATTGGGAGGAGTCATGTCGTCAGATATTAAAGAACGTACCAGTATCACCTCTGTGCGTTTCGTTTTTTCTACGATTGCACAGTTTGTGGTTCAAGGGCTTACCTTACCGTTGGTCAGCAAGTTCTCGGAAGGTAGTGACAAGGCACATGGCTGGCTCTGTACCATATCCTTGTTTGCTGTCGTAGGTTTCTTGTTTTTGGTAATTGTATTTTTCTCGGCAAAAGAACGTATTACTCCGCCTGCCAATCAGAAAAATGATACCCGTCAGGATATAAAAGATGTATTAAGCAGTGTGCCTTGGCGTGCCATGTTTGTCTTAACTCTTTTTGTGTTTATCACACTGGCTATGTGGGGAAGTGCCATGAACTATTATTTTGAAAACTATGTGGATAAAGCAGCTTTGTTTACTTTCCTGGATAATATAGGATTGGTAGCTACTGACGGTGGAACTTCAGTCGGGTATCATATACTTGATGCTTTCGGCTTGATTGTAACTTCTCCGGACAAAGCATACGAAGTGGGTTTTGGCGTATTTAATATGGTGGGAGCCTTGGTTCAGTTTTTTGGCGTAATTTGTTTATCGGAATTTTTAGCCAACAAATATGGCAAGAAGCGTACGTTTATCGTATGTCTTGCGCTGACGGCTATTTTCACGGCTTTGTTCTATTTCCCTTCAAAATACGATATTGAAATGATGTTCGTATTGAACTTCTTGAAGAGCTTGGCCTATGCACCTACAGTTCCTTTGCTTTGGGCTATGATTGCCGATGTGGCCGACCATTCGGAATATATCAATTACCGTCGTGCTACGGGATTTATCTTTTCGGGAGTGGTGTTTGCCCTGAAAGCCGGATTAGGTATTGGAGGAGCTGTATTGGGCTTCTTACTGTCGGGATTTGGTTATGTTTCTGGAGCGGATATAGCTCAAAGTGATACAGCCGTTCATGGCATCATTCTTTCATCAAGTCTGATTCCAGCCGCATTCTTTTTTGTTGGTGTGGTGGCATTATGTTTCTATCCTATCAGTAAAGAATATAATGAGAAAATGCAGGCAGAATTAACAGCTCGAAGAAGTAAAAGTGACTATTAATTAAGGAAAGAATATATGAAGAACAAACACATTGCATCATGGATGCTGTGCAGCCTGTTTATTATGGGATGCGGGAGTAAGGTTTCTGATACGGTTGTATCAGAGAAATCTTTGAAAGAGGTTGTAGGAGACAAGTTTTTAATGGGAGTAGCGCTGAATGTACGTCAGTCATCTGGTGCTGATACTTCAGCAGTGAAGATTGTGAAACAGCATTTCAATTCCATTGTAGCGGAAAACTGTATGAAGTGTGAGGAGATTCAGCCTAAAGAAGGAGTATTTCATTTTGAGGATGCCGACCGCTTTGTGCAGTTCGGAATTGACAATGGCATGACGGTGATAGGACATTGCTTGGTGTGGCATTCTCAGCTTCCGGACTGGTTCTGCGTAGATGAAAAAGGTCAGAATGTTTCTCCTGAAAAGTTGAAACAGCGTATGAAAACGCATATTCAGACCGTTGTAGGACGATACAAAGGAAAAGTAAAAGGCTGGGATGTGGTGAATGAAGCTATTGTGGAAGATGGCTCCTATCGCAAAAGTAAATTTTATGAAATCTTGGGAGAAGAGTTTATTCCACTGGCCTTCCAGTATGCGCACGAGGCTGACCCGGATGCCGAACTTTATTATAATGATTATGGTATGGACGTGCAGGGGCGTCGGGAAGGAGTTGTGAAGCTTGTCCGTTCATTGAAGGAAAAAGGATTGCGTATTGATGCTGTGGGCATGCAAGGACACATGGGAATGGATTACCCCGACATCCAGAAATTTGAAGAAAGTATGCTTGCTTTTGCTTCAGCTGGTGTCAAGGTGATGATTACAGAATGGGATATGAGTGCGCTGCCTACTGCACTTCGCAGCGCCAACATCTCGGATACGGTTGCGTTTAAGAAAACATTGAATCCTTATCCGCAGGAACTCCCTGATTCTGTCAGCCAGGCATGGAATAAAAGAATGCAGCAGTTCTTCCAGCTTTTTGAAAAACATGCCGATATTGTGACGCGTGTAACGGCATGGGGAGTTACAGATAGTGATTCGTGGAAGAATGATTTCCCGATTCGTGGAAGAAGAGACTATCCGTTGCTTTTTGACCGGAACTATCAACCTAAGGAATTTATACAGAAAATGATGGATGAGCAGTCGGATACGACAGCTATTGCACAGAAATAACGTTTAACAGGAGACGCTTTCAGTAAGAGTCTCATAAATCAATATAAAAATGAAAAAGGAAGAAAGATATTTGTTTCCTGCCGACTATATGGCAGATCCGTCAGTACATGTATTTAACGGACGTTTGTATATTTATCCTTCACACGACCGTGAATCAGGTATTCCTGAAAATGACAACGGTGACCATTTTGATATGAATGATTACCATGTACTGTCGACGGATGACGTGATGCATGGTGAAATCGTCGATCATGGAGTGGCTTTGAAGGTTGCTGATATACCTTGGGCCGGACGCCAGCTGTGGGACTGTGACATTGCCTGCAAGGATGGAAAATATTACTTGTATTTTCCGTTGAAAGACCGGAATGATATTTTCCGTATGGGGGTAGCCATTAGCGATAAACCTGAAGGTCCGTTTATTCCTCAGCCCGATCCGATTCGTGGAAGCTACAGTATTGATGCGGCAGTTTTCCGCGATGATGACGGAAGCTACTACATGTATTTTGGCGGAATCTGGGGAGGACAGTTGCAGCGTTACCGTGATAACAAAGCCATTGAAAGTCCATGTCTCCCGGCTGATAATGAACCGGCTTTGCCCAGTCGTGTGGTAAAATTATCGGATAATATGTTGGAATTTGCAGAAGAACCCCGTCCGGTCATCGTATTGGGAGAAGATGGCAAACCTTTGTTTGCAGGCGATCCGCATCGTTTCTTTGAGGCTTCGTGGATGCATAAATATAAAGGTAAATATTATTTCTCTTATTCTACGGGCGATACCCATCTGTTGTGTTATGCGGTAGGCGACAATCCTTATGGACCGTTTACATATCAGGGAGTAATTCTGACTCCGGTAGTAGGATGGACTACCCATCACTCTATTGCAGAATATAAAGGAAAGTGGTATCTTTTCCATCATGATTGTGTTCCTTCAGGTGGAAAGACCTGGCTTCGCAGTTTAAAAGTGGTTGAATTGGAATACGATGAAGAGGGTAAGATTCAGACCATAAAAGGAAGTGCGGATGAATAAAAAGTACTTGTTGGGTATATGTCTTTTGTCTTTCGGACTGACCTTATTTGCGGAAGATGGAAGTAAACTCTGGTTGCGACAGGCGTCTTGTGAAAAGGCGTCTGTCTGTTGTTCAATTTCTTCTCCTACCATTGCCATAGCTCGTGAGGAACTGGCTTCTTTATGGCGTGGAAAGGCGGTTGAACTACAACTGTTTGCTGATGAAGCTCATCGTAAGCTGGGGAAGGAAGGGTACACCATACGTACTTCCGATGAAAAGATAGTGCTTGGCTCTACTACTGAACAGGGCTTGCTTTATGCGGCCTATCATCTTTTACGTTTGCAGGCAGAAGGGGCAGATTGTACCCGTCTGGATATTGCAGAAGAACCAGCCTTCGATGTACGTGTACTGAATCATTGGGATAATCTGGATGGCACGATAGAGCGTGGATATGCCGGTAAATCCTTGTGGCAGTGGGATGAACTTTCAGATACTGTGTCGGCACGTTATCAGGAATATGCCCGGGCCAATGCTTCGGTTGGTATCAACGGGACAGTACTTAACAATGTCAATGCTTCGGTTAAAATACTTTCCAGCGAATACCTTGAAAAGGTACGCGTGCTTGCGGATATTTTCCGGCCGTACGGAATAAAAGTCTATCTTTCGGTCAACTTTGCTTCTCCCATGCAGTTGGGAGGATTGTCTACAGCCGACCCGTTGAATGAGGAAGTGGCTGAGTGGTGGAAGAAGAAGGTACATGAGATTTACAGTCTTATCCCTGATTTTGGAGGTTTTCTGGTCAAGGCTAATTCAGAAGGACAGCCTGGTCCGTGCGATTACGGGCGTACGCATGCCGAAGGAGCGAATATGATGGCAAGGGCCCTGAAACCCTACGGAGGAATCGTGATGTGGCGTGCGTTTGTGTACAGTCCGTCGGATGCCGACAGAGCCAAACAGGCTTATCTGGAGTTTAAACCTTTGGATGGAAAATTTTTGGATAATGTGATTGTGCAGGTGAAAAACGGTCCGATTGACTTCCAGCCGAGAGAACCTTACAGTCCGTTGTTTGGTGCGATGCCCCACACCCCGTTGATGGCTGAATTTCAGGTTACACAGGAGTACTTAGGGCATTCCAATCATCTGGCTTACCTGGCTACTATGTGGAAGGAGTTTTATCGTTATGTGTCTCCTGCTTCTTTAAAAGGGGTGGCTGGAGTGGCCAATATAGGTGATGATACCAACTGGTGCGGACATGATTTTGCGCAGGCTAACTGGTATGCGTATGGTCGGTTGGCATGGAATCCTTTGCTTTCTTCTGAAGAAATAGCTAAAGAGTGGCTGGCACAGACTTTTACGTCCGACCCTAAATTCGTAGAGCCCATGACGCAAGTCATGATGGATAGTCGGGAGGCGGTGGTAGATTACATGATGCCGTTAGGATTACATCATATTTTTGCCTGGAGTCATCATTACGGACCGGAACCCTGGTGTGAGGTATCGGGTGCTCGTGCAGATTGGTTGCCGTCGTATTATCATCAGGCAGACAAAAAAGGTTTGGGATTTGACCGGAGCCGTTCTGGAAGTGATGCGGTGTCTCAGTATCCAGACTCTTTAGCCCACGTATTCAATTCATTGGAGCTATGTCCGGAAGAATTTTTGTTGTGGTTTCATCATGTAGATTGGAATCATTCATTAAAGTCTGGACGTACTCTTTGGGATGAATTGTGTTATAAATATCAGCAAGGCGTTGATAAAGTGCGTGAGTTCCAGAAAGTGTGGAACCAGATGAAACCGTATGTGGATGAGGAGCGTTTTCAGGCGGTGGCTAAACGGCTGGATATTCAGGCGAATGATGCGGTATGGTGGAAAGATGCGTGTCTGGAATATTTTCGTACCTATTCTCACATGAAGTATCCTGAAGGGGTAGAGGCTCCTGTATTCAAATTGAAAGAATTGAAAAAGGTAAAATTACCGATTAGTAACTATGAATGCCCTTCGGCAGACATGCTTCCACGGAAAAACAGCTCTTTGGAATAATTTCGTTTATCTTGATTATCAATTAGTTATTGATTAAGGAGGGAATAGGGCTTTTCTATATAATAAAACGCAAGGACGTTTGATGTAAAACGTACTTGCGTTTTGTCTTAAATGCACTTGCGTTTTAGTTGAAACGCACTTGTGTTTTGAATAAAACCTCCTTGCGTTTTTTAGAAGCGGCAACGGATGTCAATTCCCACTTGTACGGGACGTCCTTTTTGCGCGAAGCCGCGGCTCATTGTTTCAAAGTAGAAAGCCTGATAATCTTTGTTTAAGGCATTGTTTACCCAGAAACCGATTTGTCCGTTACCCTTGTTCAAGCTGAGTCGGCCGTTCAATGTGCCGTAAAGTGCCTGACTGGCATTGTTCTGTTCTGTCCAGTAGATGCGGCCTGCAGCGCGATAGTTGGCATCCAGGGTGATGTTGTCCAGAATAGCGTTCTTGTGCAGTGGGAAAATGTATTGTCCGCCTACGGCAAATGTATGTTTAGGAACAAAGGGTACATAGTTGCCGTTATAATTCTCTGTTTCACTTATCACATAATCAGTGAAGGTGGCGTATGTATATCCGTAGTTTCCGTTCAGGCTGAACTGGTCAGTGAGCTGTGCGCGTAAGCTGGCTTCCGCACCTAAGCTACGGCTCTTTCCGGCATTTACCGTGATACGTCCCAATCCACTTTCTGCAAAGCGTGACAACTGCTGGTCGCGAGTGTCCATGTAGAAAGCTGAGAGGTCGGCTTGTAACTTTCCGTTGAACAAAGTCAGATGAGATCCGATTTCGTAATTCCATGAATACTCCGGCTTGTAGAGCGTGGCTGCTTTTACGTCTGTTTGCGGGCTTTGAGCCATACCGTTTAGAATACCGATAATATTTTGTTTCTGTTCATCCTTTATGGGCGCTGATTCGAGAGCTGGAATCGTTACGCCTGCTACGTCTTTCATCATACTTGCCTGCATGTCATTTTGCAGCAGGTCGGAGAACATTTGGATATTGTACCCTCCCGAACGGTATCCTTTGGATACACTTGCGTAGATGTTGTTACGTGAGTCAAAATCATATTGCAAGGCGAATTTAGGCAACAGCTGGATGTAGTCGTGCGACAGCTTTCCATCATAACTGTTGTTTACATTGAATTCTTTTGCCGGAATCATCTCTATTACTTTGTTGGATGGAGTCAACGTTCCGCCTAATGAGTAGGTATGTGTAAATTGGCAACCACTGTAGTAATCCAGTTTCAGGCTTTCATAATCCATACGGAGACCGGCAGTGAAAGAGAGTCCTTCCAGCCCGAACAGGTCGTTGAAAGTGGACTGGTGGAAAATGGCACCATTCAAAATCGGTGTGCTGAATTTTCCTGGAATTGCAAGTTGTTCACCGTTAATTATGTCATTGAAGTTTAACTTCATGCTCATGGGACCCATTGATATCGTGGGCATGTATTTATTGGCGTTTGTGTTGATGGTAGAATTCAACCAGTTTACTCCATCCTTCTGGAAGGTGACAGGAGCCTCTGTATCCAGCCACTGATAGAATCCGCTCACTCCGGTAGTCCACTGCCAGCGGCGTCCGGGTTTGGATTTCAATACGATTTCTTCGCTAAGTGTCTTGGAATTCTGCTTCTGCATCATGGTGTAGATGTTCTGCTCCGTAAAGTCCTGGTCCAGGTCCATGTGGTCGCGCAGGTACTGGAAACCGGTTACACTACTAAGAATGAAATTGTCGGCTTGATATTCCAGGTTCAGTCCGGTGTTCAGCAAGTTACGTTTGTATCCGCAGGCATTGTCGTAAGAGATACGGCCGATGTAGTCGGCACGGTCTTCTTCTCCGCTGACTTTACCTGTGTATTCATACGGATAGCCGCCCTGGTTGGTATATTCGTAGTTCACGGTAAAGTCAAGCTTCAGGTTTTCGGTCGGCAAATAAATGGCACGTATACGTCCACCAAACTCATTGTCCGTATCAATTCGTTTTCCATTATAGTCGTTTTTGAAGAAACCTCCTTTATGGTCATAAAATAATCCCACAGAAAAGGCAAACTGATTGGAAATACGATGGTAATGCGTAAGTGAGGCATTGTAATTGTTGTAGGTGGCAGCACCTAAACGAAGGTCTGTTCCCTGATACGTAAACGGTGATTTGGTAAACACACGGATAAGTCCTCCCATGGTATTACGTCCGTAGAGCGTTCCTTGCGGACCTCGCATTACGTCGATACGTTCAATATCAGAATAATTGAAATCGAAGGCCGATTTGTCGATAAAGGGAATATTGTCCACATAAAGTCCCACAGCCGGTGTATTGATGCGCGAGCCGATGCCTCGGATGTAAACCGAAGTCGTCAGTTTAGAACCATAGTCTGGAATGAATAAGTTCGGAACCAGTGCAGACAATGATTTTACAGAGGTTACCGAATTATTGCGCATTGCACTTTGTGAGAAGGAAGTTGACGAAGTGGCTTGCTGACGCAGACGGTTGTTCTCCTTCGGAGTAGCAATAACCACAACCTCTTCTATGTCAATAACCTTTGTTGTATCTTTAGGTAGAGAGTTCTCAGGTGATACCGGACCTGCCAAGGCGCTCTTTATAGAAACAGCCAGTAACGAAACAATAGCAATATTTTTTTTCATTCTGTTGAAAGATATAGTTTAGTTAACGGCTGCAAAGTAACGCCAATTTGCTTGGACGGGCAATCCTAATAAATGAGGATTTTGCTTATTTTTGTACGTAGTAATAGGATTAACGTATGAAAAGAATGAAACAATTTTTGAGTTTGGTAGCGGTATGTATTTTCTCGCTCTCCGCTTGGGCACAGGAAACTGTGGCTGTCAATACGGGAGATCTTATTTCTCCCGAAGTAAAGAATCAAACTGTGACTTTTCGTCTGCTGGCTCCTGAGGCCAGGGAAGTATGGGTAGAAACAGACTTCTTTGAAAAGTCCCGACAGCAGACTCCATTGGGAGAGGTAGAAATGGCAGGACGTCAACGGATGGAAAAAGGAGAGAATGGTGTGTGGAGCTATACGGTTGCTTTGCCTGCGCCCGAACTGCATACTTATTGCTTTTATGTGGATGGCGTGCGTATGCTTGACCCCTCCAATGTATATATGCTTCGTGATATAGCTACTTACATGAACTATTTTCTTGTGGATGGAGCTTTGTCTGAGAATTATTTTGTTCGGGAAGTACCTCATGGAACGGTTGCGAAGGTGTGGTATCCGAGCCCTTCTTTGGGGATGGAACGTCGTCGGATGATGGTATATACCCCAGCTGGTTATGAGGAAGGGACAAAACGTTACCCGGTTCTTTATTTGTTGCACGGGGCCGGAGGAGATGAGAATGCCTGGAGTGAACTGGGGCGTGCTGTACAGATCTTGGATAATTTGATAGCACAAGGAAAAGCAGAGCCAATGATTGTAGTGATGCCGAATGGAAATGGGGCACAGCAGGCTGTACCGGGGGAATATCCTAACAGCATGTACAAACCTTCTTTCATGAATCCGAAAACCATGGAGGGGTCTTATGAGAAAGCATTTCCGGATATTATGAATTTTGTGGAAAGTCATTACCGGACGATAAACGATAAGGCGCATCGGGCAATTGCCGGATTGTCGATGGGAGGATTTCATTCATTGTATATCTCTGCCAATTATCCGGACAAGTTTGATTATGTAGGACTCTTTTCTGCGGCAATTAACCGTGAGTCGAAAGGAGAGAACACTTATATCTATAAGAATCTGGAGGAAAAGTTAGCAACTCAGTTTGCGGCAGCTCCAAAACTGTATTTTATAGCTATCGGAAATGCAGATTTTTTATATCAGGACAATGTGGAGTTTCGTCAGTTGCTTGATCGTCATGGGTATAAATATGAATATGCAGAGACGGATGGCGGGCATGAATGGCGCAACTGGCGAAAATATTTGAATAATTGGTTGCCGAAGTTATTTAAATAAACTTTATATACTGTCGGCTTCTACGTATCCGTGCATGACCGCATAGATGGCCAGGCCGGATACGGACTTAATACCCAATTTTTCTGTGATGTTTTTCCGGTGGGAAATAACCGTAGTCAGACTAATGTGTAGCTTGTCTGCTATCTCTTTGTTAATTAACCCTTTAGTCACAAGCCTGAGCACCTCAATCTCTCGGGCACTTAGTTCATGTTCTGCATCGGTGGCAGGAGGCGTTACGGGATGATGCGTCAGCTCGTGGCCTCGTTTTCGGGTCTGCATGATGGTTTTTACCAGTTGCTCCTGTGGAAGAAGAATGTTCAGGCTTGGAATACCTGTCAGCAAGGGAGGTTCTCCTGCAGAGAGTACAATGCACTTGGGCTTTCTTTCTAAAAAAAATGACGTATGCTCAAAATACACATTGGCCGACACAAAATAATGTGCATACATGTCGGGTGTATCGTCTATCAGTTTTTCAAAAGAAGAAAACGTACGTATGACTGCCTCGGGAATAAGTTCTTCCAGAATCGTACGTAGTCCGAGGGCCGTCAGCGTGTTGGGCTCAATGATGGCTATTTCCGGCAGGTGGTGCATATAATAAGGTAATTAATGGTTTAAATAATTGGCTACGGCTTCAGCACATCGCTCTCCGTCAATTCCCGCTGAGACAATACCTCCGGCATATCCGGCACCTTCTCCACAGGGGAAGAGACCTTCCATGGTAAGATGTTGCAGGGTATCTTTATCGCGTACGATACGTACGGGGGAGGAGGTACGTGTTTCTACGGCAATCATGACTGCTTCGTTAGTGAGAAAGCCACGTGAACTCTTCCCGAAAAGCTGGAACCCTTTGCTCAGGCGTTCACTCAGGAAAGAGGGCATCCAGAAATGAAGGGGAGAAGATACTAATCCCGGACTATAAGAGGTAGCCGGAAGATCGTAGCTGAGTTTCTTTCGTGTGAAATCGACCATACGTTGCGAGGGAGCAGTCTGACGCATATTTCCCTGTTGCCAGCAGATTTGTTCCAGTTTTTCCTGGAAACGCATCATGGCTAATGTATGGATGGTACCTTCAGGCTGCTTTCCGTCGCGCAGAATCAGTTCTTCCGTCAGGCTTTCATTGGATTCGGGGAAAGGTTCCGCCTGGAGTTGCATTTCCGGGAGCAGAAGGTCTTCCGGACGTGTTTCTACCACCATACCCGAGTTGCTCCATTTGGTGCCTCGGTTGCTCGGACTCATACCGTTGACTACCAGTTGGTGAGGACCACTGGCTGCCGGTACGACAAATCCACCGGGGCACATGCAGAAGCTGTACACTCCTCGTCCGTCTACTTGCTGTACGAAACTGTATTCGGCGGCCGGAAGGTATTTTCCCCGTCCGTTTTTATTGTGATATTGTATCTGGTCAATCAGCATGGACGGGTGTTCCAGTCGCACACCGATGGCAATTCCTTTGGTTTCCAGTTGCACCCCATGGGCATACAACCAGCGATATACATCTCGGGCAGAATGTCCGGTAGCTAAAATGACGGGGCCTAAAAAGGTCTTTCCGGTATTCGTTTCAATGCCTTTTACCTTTTGACCTTCTATGAGTATGGATTCCATTCGAGTCTGGAAGTGTACTTCTCCTCCACAGGCCAAAATGGTGTTGCGCATGTTTTCGATGACTCTGGGAAGCTTGTCCGTCCCGATATGCGGATGAGCGTCCGACAATATGGTAGGACTGGCTCCGTGCTGGCAAAATACATTTAATATTTTTTCTACGCTGCCTCGCTTTTTGCTGCGGGTGTAGAGCTTTCCGTCGGAGTAAGCTCCGGCTCCACCTTCTCCAAAGCTGTAGTTTGATTCAGCGTCTACCTTGTGCTCCCGGCTGATTCGGGCCAGGTCTTCTTTTCGCTCACGTACATTCTTTCCTCGTTCTACCACAATAGGACGAAGGCCTAATTCGATGAGCTTGAGGGCTGCAAACAATCCTCCAGGACCTGCACCCACCACAATGACTGCAGGACGACCCTCTACATTGGGATAATCCGTACGTACAAATTCTTCCTCAGAGGGTGTTTCGTTGACAAATACACGAATGGTCAGGTTGACATAAATGGTACGTTGACGCGCATCAATGCTTCGTTTCAAGATACGTATGGCATTAATGGTACGTACGTCCAAACCTTTTTCTCGACCGATGTATTGTTTGAGTGATTGTTCGCTGGCTGCCTGTTCGGGCAGAATCCGGAGTTGGTATTCGTGAATCATATTTTTGTAACTTTTTTGCAAAGATAGGATTTCTGTTTTGTTCTTGCAAAAGGAAGTCAATGGGAGATTTTATACTGATTTAAGACTTTAATTCAGGGGAAATGGTAAATTTTTCTATATTTGTGGTCGATTTTTCCCAACATTTGTAAGTGGAGAAACGTTATTGATAATGATAGTTGAATTTTAGTTAAAATAAAATTATGATGTGTAAGGTGAAAAAAATGTATCCTTTATGGGGCCTTTTGCTGTCGTTCCCGTTGTGGACGGTGTCATGTGTGGATAACAAGTATGATCTTGATAAGGACATTGACATGACAATTAATGTGGGAGGAGAGCATCTCACAATTCCTGCTGGTAGTTCAGATACCGCCTACTTAAGTAAAATTATTGAGGTGGAAGAAGGAGATATTCTTCAACCTGATGCTGCTACCCGTGTATACCATCTGACGAAAAGGGATGATATTGATGTGGATCCAACTACGGTGAAGGAGGTGACGATTAGTAGTGCAAATACTGATTTGAAACAAGAGTTAGTAGGTTCTGGTGACGGTGGTTCTGGAAGTAAAACAACAGAATTGGATGTAAAAAATAATCTGAGAGCAGAAGCAAGTGATATAGATGAGGCTTTAATCGAATTAGGTGCTTTAGGAGCTAAAACACCTACGAGTTTAACTTTGGCATTTGAGTTCTTAAATACTGGGAACTTAACATTTGGCTCTGTAACTGCTAAAAATCTAGAAATTCAACTTCCAGATTTTTTGATGTTTGAAAAAGGAGAAGTAGAAGAAGGTAATAAACTTATTTTGAATAATGAGGAACTGAAAAATGCACAGAAGGTATTGCATGTAATCGGTTATCAGTTTGGGGGAAAGGCTGAAGAAGGAGAAATACCGGATAAAAATAGAACAATCACAATTAATGGATTAGTTACAATGCAAGGACAGGTGGTGACTTCGGGAATTAATGGTTCTGGTAGTTTGACTATGACTTTGGATGTTACTTTGGAAGAAATGACCGCAAACAGTGTAACCGGAGTCATTCAGCCTGAGATTAAAGCGGAAACTACTAATATAGAATTGAACGATTTGCCTGATTTCTTGAAAGATGAAGAAACTCGTATGGACATTACCAATCCGGTGATTCTGCTGAGAGCCGAAAATCAATTGGAGACACCGGTAGAAGTTGATGCCGTACTTACTCCGATGAAAGGTAATGCTCAGATTGATGGTAAAGAAGTAAAAGTGGGAAGCGGTTATGGCAAAACTCCTGTGGTATTAGCGTCGGGTAAAAATGTGATTGCTCTTTCTCGTACTGGTGAATGTACAATCGAGGGAGTGACGAGTAACGTGAAAGTAGAAGACATAAATGATTTGTTGGAAACAATTCCGGATGACATTGAGGTGGATTTACAGCCTGTTGTCCGCAATGAAGGTTATTATACTGCAGAATTGGGCAGAGCATACGAAATGCCTTCAAGTTATGAAGTAGATGTGCCGTTGAGTTTTGAGCAGAACTTAAATATTGTGTACAATGATTCCGTTCAAGATTTGAATAAAGACCTGAATGATTTGGATAAGGTAATTCTGAAAAAAGCCAATGTTCTTTTAACGGTAGATAATGCCATACCATTGAAATTGCAGTTAAAACCTGAAAACGTGTTGATTAAAGATGTGTATGGTAATGAGTTGACTGCTGTGAAGAAAACAATAGAAGAGGATAAACAGTATGTTACAGAAAGTACGGATGGAGAAAAACCGGTGACCAGCGAGCTGGTTTTGAATCTGACTTCGGAGGATACGGCGTTCTTGTCGAAGATTGATCGTATTTGCTTTAAACTGACAGCTGTTCCGGGAAGTGCTACTGGTGTACCTTTGAAAGATACGCAATGGCTGAAGGTAACAAGTATCAAATTGTCTGTACCGGGTGGTGTGAATGTGGATTTGAATTAATAATGAACGGGAAAAAATGAAATAAATGAAGAAAAATATATTGTGTACGGTATTGTCTGGATTGGCTGTTTTTGCGTTTGTGGGGGAAGCAGTAGCACAACCTCAGATTAATCGTTCTGCCTACTTTTTGGGAGGTGCTACCTATCGTCATGAACTGAACCCTGCATTTATGGGAGAGAGAGGATATGTGAGCATGCCCGGGTTGGGTAATTTGTCGGTAGGAGCTCAAGGAACTGCAGGTGTAGGCGACTTTCTGTTTGTAAAGTCCAATGGTGACTTGATGACCTTCATGCATGAGGAAGTGAGTAGAAAAGACTTCCTGAATGGTTTGCCTAACCGGTTGAAAATGGGATTTAATGTCAATGAGAATATCTTGTCTACCGGATTTTATGCATGGGGAGGTTTTAATACGATAGGACTTTCTATTAAAAGTAACACCAATCTGTCGGCTCCTGACCAACTGTTTAAGTTTATGAAGAATGGAGTGGATGCCCCGGAAGGAACGCGTTACACAGTTAACGATTTGAGCATTCTTTCGACGAATTATGCAGAACTGGCATTGGGACATGCACGTCAGATAAACGATCAGTGGACAGTAGGTGCTAAAATGAAGTTCCTGGTGGGACTTGCTAAGGCTACTGTAAAGATTGACCGACTGGATATTGAAGCGACTCCGGATGCTTGGAAAATCACTCCGTCGGGTGCGCAAGCCTATCTGTCTGCCAAAGGCTTGATAGTGCCGACTCGTGGAGAAACGGGCAATTATGATGAAAGTGATTATGAACTGGATGCCAATGGCAACCGTACCGATAAACTGAAACCTGGTTCAGAGCAGTTGATTTCGTATGATGATGTGGATTTTGATGATAACAATATCGGTCCTACAGGTTTTGGTATGGCGTTTGATTTCGGTGCGACTTATCGTCTGAATGATGAATGGACATTCTCTGCTGCATTGCTTGATTTGGGATTCATCTGTTGGAAGAATACGGTCAAAGCTACCATGAACAATAGCTTTGAATTTGATGGATTTAATGAAATTCCGGTGAAATCAGACTTGGGAGATAATGACCCTAATTCAATTGATAACCAGAGCGACCGTATTGTAGATGACCTGGAACAGATGTCTAAGTTTACAAAAGAGGGAGAGGGACTGAAACGTACTACAGCGTTGGCGGCTACGTTAAACCTCGGTGCGGAATATACATTGCCTGCTTATGACCGCTTGAAGTTTGGTTTCTTGTCTTCTTCTCGTTTCCAGGGACGTCACTCTTGGACGGAAGCACGTGTCTCTGCCAATGTGTCTCCTCTGACCTGGTTTGAGGCTTCAGTGAACTATGCCCTTTCTAACTTTGGTTCTACGGGAGGATTGATGTTGAATTTTCACCCGAGAGGTTTCAACTTCTTTGTGGCAGCAGATGTGCCGTTGTGTAAATATACAAAGCCGAGTCTTAGTTTGCCGCTTAATCGTTTCTCTGCCAATATTAATTTAGGAATCAACTTTACTTTCGGTCCGAAGTATAAGACAAAACACCGTTGTGTAGAAGTTCAGTCATTATAATTTTTAAACAAGTAAATATGAGAAAAATAGCATATATATTGTCGTTTGTCATGTTGCCGCTGGTTGCCATGGCAGGTGATATAAAGTATACACGTCCGGTATTGACGTTAAAAAACGACACGCTGATTGTTGAGTTTTCCATGAGTGTGGAAGATGTGCGTGTGAATAGTGAGCAGACGTATGCCTTTACTCCTGTATTGCGTGAAGGAAAAAACTATTACGCCATGCCTCCGGTAGTAGTAACCGGAAAGAACGGTGATTACAAAATGCGCCGTCAGGAGCGGAAAATGGCTCGTCGTTTCGGGTTTGATAATCCTTTTGTTGTGATTCACGGACGTCAGGAAAATCGGGAGGATGTGGTTCGCTATCAGGCTTCTGTTCCTTATCAGGCATGGATGGACCATGCTTCCATGATTCTGTTGCAGGAAGGAAAAGAATGCTGTGAGGTGGATTTGCTGGATATTACGGTGATTGAACCGGATGTGGCTGTGGAAACTCCGGCTCTGCCTGTAGAATTTGAGGTGTGTGATCCTTGCAAGGAAATGGTTTCTTTCCTGACTCCGAAAGAAGAACCGTTGAAGGTACGTTCTGAGCAAAGTACGTTATATATTGAATTTCCGGTAGGGAAAACGGCCTTTGATGCGAATTATAAAAATAATCGTAGCGAATTGCAGAAGATGAAAGAGATTTTGGATCCGTTGGAAGATGGAGATTTGGTGACGTTTAAGTCAATCAATGTGTGCGGATATTCTTCACCGGATGGTTCGGTTCGTACGAATGACCGGGTGGCCACGCAACGTGCGGAATCGTTTGCGCTGAACCTGAAAGGCGGATATAATTTCCCGAAGGAAGTGTTGCATGTGACTTCTGCGGGTGAGGATTGGGAGACTTTGGTAAAAATGCTGGAAGAAGATCAACCTGCTTATGCGGAAAAGGCTTTGGCTGTAATTCAGAAATATGACAATCTGGATGTACGTGAAGCTCGATTGAAATCTACACTGGGCATGGCTACTTATCGTACGATGATGAACCAGTATTATCCTCGTTTGCGTCGTTTGAGTGTATCGGTAGATTACGAAGTGAGAGAAGTCTTGAACTCAGAAGCTGCCCGCCTGATTTATACCAATCCGAAATTGTTGAGCTTGCAGGAAATGTATCGTGTGGCAGGTATGTATCAGCCTGGAACAAAGGAATATAAAGAAGTGTATGAGATTGCAGCCAACACTTATCCGGAAGATGTGACTGCTAACATTAATGCGGCTTCTGCCAATATTATCAGCGGTGACTTTAAAAAGGCAGCATCTTATATGGATAAGGTGAAAGATGATTCACGTGCCTTCAATAACTTGGGTGTATTGGCTTGGTTGTCTGGAAATACGGAAGCAGCTAAAGAATGGTTCCAGAAAGCTGCAAGCGTAGAACCTGAAAAGGCAAATGCAAACTTGAAAAAAATGGTTCCTTATGAAAATGCCGTTCAGAAATAACGGATATTGAGATAGGATACTGAATAAAAAACGCCTGTGCGCATGGAAAATACTTCAAAGCGCACAGGCGTTTTTTTATGGTGTGAAGAGGGTCATCCGAATAATTCCCGGAAAGCCTCTTCCACTTTCCTTACGGGGATGAGCTCGATTTTTATTTTCTTCCGGTCAATGCCGGACAGATTGTGTTTGGGAATCAGCATCCGTTGGAATCCAAGCTTTTCGGCCTCACTGATACGTTGTTCGATACGGTTGACCGGACGGATTTCTCCGCTCAGGCCTACTTCTCCTGCCATGCATACGCCTGCTTCAATTTCTGCATCCATGTTGCTGGATAAAATGGCACTGATAACTGCCAAATCTATGGCGGGGTCATTGACTTTCAGCCCTCCGGCAATGTTCAGGAACACATCTTTTTGAGCCAGCTTGAATCCGACACGTTTTTCAAGTACAGCCAGCAGCATGTTCATACGGCGCAGGTCGAATCCGGTGGCGGAACGCTGTGGCATTCCGTATGCGGCTGTGCTGACCAATGCCTGTACTTCTATCAGGAAGGGGCGTACACCTTCCACGGCACCGGCGATGGCGACACCGCTCATGCCTTCGTGGTCTTGGGTAAGCAACAGTTCGGAAGGGTTGCTCACCTGCCGTAGTCCGTCCTGGCGCATTTCGTAGATTCCCAGTTCAGCCGTACTACCGAATCGGTTCTTGATGCTGCGCAAGATGCGGTACATGTAGTGCTGGTCTCCTTCGAATTGCAATACGGTATCGACGATGTGTTCCAATACCTTCGGTCCGGCGATGCTTCCTTCCTTGTTGATATGTCCGATGAGGATAACCGGTGTGCCGGTTTCTTTGGCAAACTTTAAAAGAGAAGCGGTACATTCTCTTACCTGCACGATGCTGCCGGGAGAAGAATCAATATTCTCGGTAGAAATTGTCTGAATGGAGTCGATAATGACCAAATCGGGAGCCGCATTCTTTATATGGGTAAAAATCTGTTCCAACGAGGTTTCACAGGCTATCAGCAGATTGTCATTTTCCGGGTGCGGAATGCGTACGGCCCGAAGTTTGAGCTGGCGGGCACTTTCTTCACCAGATACGTAGAGGATTCTTTTGTGGGTAAGCCGCAATACCGTCTGGAGTATCAGAGTCGATTTTCCGATGCCCGGTTCTCCTCCAATCAGGGTGAGTGAACCTTGCACCAGTCCCCCTCCCAATACACGGTTTAGCTCTTCGTCGAGCATGTCCATGCGTTGCTCTTCATTTGATTCTATTTCGGTCAGACGTTGAGGTTTGGAGCGCACGGATTCGATTCCGTGTGCCACGTGCTTGGCTACAGGAGCTTCCTTGCGCACCACTTCTTCCACAAATGTATTCCATTGTCCGCAGGAGGGACATTTTCCTGCCCATTTAGGAGATTCTTGTCCGCAGTTTGTGCAGACATAGACCGTTTTTTCTTTTGCCATATTTGTTACACTAATTCTTTACAAAGGTACGAAATCTTATGCTTATTCTCTATACTGGCAAAAAAATATCATTTATTTATTTGTTTGTAGAAAAATGTTGCTATATTTGCCAACGGAAAAACAATAATCTATGACTGTACACTGTCTTCATATCATCTTGTTGAACGGGCATGGGTATATGCCTTTCATTACATCTACCACAGGGATGACCCCTAGGGGGTGAGGATAGTATGTTTGGTGTTTCTACGTGATACACGTCTGCGGATGCAGACATTTCAATTATTTTATTCAATCAAGATTTATTTTAATTCATTGTTTCTGTTTGTGCCGTAGTGTAAGGCCTTACGGAGATATACCGGGACCATTGGGTTTCGGACTAAAAATTAATGGTAACCTATGAAAGTATTGAAATTCGGCGGAACATCCGTAGGTTCTGTCAATAGCATGTTAAGTGTCAAGCGTATAGTAGAGGGTATAGATGACAAAGTAATTGTAGTCGTTTCCGCATTAGGGGGAATTACCGATAAACTGATTTGTACTTCTAAAATGGCCGCTTCGGGCGATGATGCTTATGAGAAGGAAATGAAGGAAATCGTGAACCGTCACATTGAAATGGTGTACACTGTGATTCCGGCAGGGCGGGGAAGAGAGTTGCTTCTGGATCTGGTAAACGAACTGCTGAGCGAATTGAAGGATATTTTTCAGGGTATTTATTTGATTCGTGACCTTTCTCCGAAAACTTCTGCTACGATTGTGAGCTATGGGGAACGTCTTTCTTCCATCATTGTGGCTACGCTTATTGAGGGGGCAGTGTGGTTCGATTCTCGTACTTTCATTAAGACTGAAAAGAAACATAATAAGCATATTCTTGATTCAGAGCTGACGAACCGGCTGGTGCGTGAGACTTTCAGTGAAATACCGAAGGTTTCTCTGGTGCCGGGATTTATTTCTACCGATAAGAATACGGGAGAAGTAACCAACTTGGGAAGAGGTGGATCTGATTATACAGCGTCTATTATTGCGGCAGCTTTGGATGCGGATATTCTGGAAATTTGGACGGATGTGGATGGCTTCATGACAGCTGACCCGCGTGTCATCAGCACGGCTTATCCTATTACGGAGTTGAGTTATGTGGAGGCTATGGAGCTGTGTAACTTTGGTGCGAAAGTGGTGTATCCGCCTACGATTTATCCGGTATGTCATAAGAATATTCCGATTCTGATAAAGAATACGTTCAATCCGGAGGCTCCGGGTACTATTGTGAAGCAGGAAGCTGACCATTCTTCGAAACCTATCAAGGGTATTTCATCTATTAATGATACCTGTTTGATTACCATGACCGGTTTGGGTATGGTGGGTGTCATTGGCGTGAACCATCGTATCTTCAAGACGTTGGCCGAAAACGGCATCAGTGTCTTTTTGGTTTCGCAGGCTTCTTCTGAGAACTCAACCTCTATCGGTGTGAGAAATGAGGATGCGGAACTGGCATGTGAGGTGCTGAATGAGGAGTTTGCCAAAGAAATTGAAATGGGTGAAATCTCACCGATGAAAGCGGAAGGCGGTCTGGCTACCGTGGCGATTGTGGGTGAGAACATGAAGCATACTCCCGGTATTGCCGGAAAATTGTTTGGTACGCTCGGACGTAACGGTATCAATGTCATCGCTTGTGCGCAGGGTGCTTCTGAGACAAATATCTCTTTCGTCGTGGAAGGTGCTTCCTTGCGTAAGACATTGAATGTGATTCATGATTCATTCTTCTTGTCAGAATATCAGGTGTTGAACCTGTTTATCTGTGGTACGGGAACAGTGGGTGCCAGCTTGATTGAACAGATTCATGGCCAGCAGGAAAAACTGAAACAGGAACGCGGGTTGAAACTGCATGTGGTGGGTATTGCCAACGGCCATAAAGCCTTGTTTACGCGTGCCGGAATTGATTTGGAACATTTCAGAGAAGAATTGGATGAAAAAGGCATTCCTTCTTGTCCTCAGACACTTCGTGATGAGATTGTGGGAATGAATATCTTCAATTCGGTGTTTGTGGATTGTACAGCCAGTCCCGATATTGCGGTACTGTATAAAGATTTGCTGAGTCACAATGTGTCGGTGGTAGCAGCAAACAAGATTGCCGCTTCTTCTGAATACGACATTTATGCGGAACTGAAAAGAATCGCTCGCCAGCGGGGGGTGAAGTATTTGTTTGAAACGAACGTAGGAGCCGGTCTTCCGGTAATCAATACCATCAATGACCTGATAAACAGTGGTGACAAGATTCTGAAGATTGAAGCAGTGGTGAGCGGTACGTTGAATTATATTTTCAACCGCATCAGTGCGACAACTCCTCTGAGTGAAACCATCCGTCAGGCGAAGGAAGAAGGTTATTCAGAACCAGACCCGAGAATTGACCTGAGCGGAAAGGATGTGATCCGGAAGCTGGTGATTCTGGCTCGTGAGGCGGGTTACCGTTTGAATCAGGAAGATGTGGAAGCAGACTTGTTTATTCCTGACAGCTATTTTGAAGGTACATTGGATGATTTCTGGAGAAAGATTCCACAATTAGATAAAGAATTTGAAGAACGTCGCAAGAGACTGGAAAGCGAGGACAAGCGCTGGCGTTTCGTGGCAAGCCTGGAAGATGGACACGGCAAGGTGTCTTTGCAGGAAGTAGACCGCAATCATCCGTTCTATAACCTGGCTGGCAGCAACAATATTATCTTGCTGACCACAGAGCGCTACAATGAGTATCCGATGCTGATTCAGGGATACGGTGCCGGTGCAAGTGTGACTGCTGCCGGTGTATTTGCGGATATAATGAGTATTGCCAATATTTAAACCAAACAAAAATGAAACATGTAATTATCTTAGGTGACGGTATGGCCGATTGGGCTGTACCTTCCTTAGGCGACAAAACTTTACTGCAGTATGCACATACGCCATATATGGATAAACTGGCAAGTATGGGGCGTACGGGCGTATTGAAGACGGTGGCCGACGGCTTCCATCCTGGAAGTGAGGTGGCCAATATGTCTGTGATGGGCTATGATTTACCTAAGGTGTATGAAGGTCGTGGAGTACTGGAAGCTGCCAGTATTGGTGTAGACCTTCAGGATGGGGACATGGCCATGCGTTGTAACATTGTCTGTGTGGAAGGAGAAACGCTGAAAAATCATTCTGCCGGACATATTTCTACGGAGGAGGCCGATGAACTGATTCGCTTTTTGGATGAAAAATTGGGTTCCGACCGCATTCATTTTTACACAGGAGTGCAATATCGTCATTTATTGGTGATTAAGGGAGGGAATAAACGATTGGCTTGTGTACCTCCGCATGACATCCCTTTGCAGCCTTTCCGTCCTAATCTGGTGAAGGCACTCTGTCCTGAGGCACAAGAAACAGCCGATTTGTTGAATGCACTGATTCTGAAATCACAAGAGTTGCTGGCTACGCATCCTGTCAACTTGAAACGAGTGGCTGAGGGAAAGGACCCTGCCAATAGTATTTGGCCCTGGAGTCCTGGATATCGTCCGCAGATGGAACCTTTGTCAGAGAAATATCCGTCTATCCGAAAGGGAGCCGTGATTACGGCTGTCGATTTGATTCGGGGTATCGGCTGTTATGCAGGTTTGCGCTGTATTGACGTGGAAGGGGCTACCGGATTGTATAACACCAACTATGAAGGGAAGGCCCAGGCTGCCATTGAAGCGTTGAAAACAGATGATTTTGTATATCTGCATGTAGAAGCCAGCGATGAGGCGGGGCACGAAGGAGATGTTCCGTTGAAACTGAAAACTATTGAAGACTTGGACAGCCGTATTGTCGGCCCGGTCTATGAAGCGGTAAAACAATGGGACGAACCTGTGGTCATTGCGGTGTTGCCCGACCATCCTACTCCTTGTGAGTTGAGAACGCATACCAATGAACCGATTCCTTTCCTGATATATTATCCGGGTATTGAGCCGGATGCCGTGCAGACTTATGATGAAATCAGCTGCAAGGAAGGAGGATATGGCCTGATGGAGAAAGATGAGTTTATGAACCTATTTATGAATATTCAGTAACAGATAGCAATATGAAGTATTACAGTACAAACGGAAAAGCATTAGACGCGACATTGGAAGAAGCTGTGGTAAGAGGACTGGCTTCAGATAAGGGTTTATATATGCCCCGTCAGATTAAACCCTTGCCACAATCGTTCTATGACGAGATTGAGACACTTTCTTTTCCAGAAATAGCTTATAAAGTAGCAGATGCTTTTTTTGGAGAAGATGTACCGGCAGAAACATTGAAACAGATTGTGTATGACACATTGAACTTTGATGTACCGGCAGTAAAAGTAAAAGACAATATTTATTCTTTGGAGCTGTTCCACGGACCTACATTGGCTTTTAAAGATGTAGGTGGTCGTTTTATGGCCCGCCTGTTGGGATACTTTATCCGTAAGGAAGGAAAGAAGCAGGTCAATGTGCTGGTAGCTACATCCGGGGATACGGGAAGTGCGGTGGCAAATGGTTTCCTTGGAGTGGAAGGCATTCATGTGTATGTGCTTTATCCGAAAGGAAAGGTCAGTGAAATTCAGGAAAAACAATTCACGACCTTAGGACGTAATATCACAGCGGTCGAAGTGGACGGTACGTTCGATGACTGCCAGGCGTTGGTGAAAAATGCGTTCATGGATAAAGAATTGAACGAGCACATGCAGTTGACATCTGCCAACTCTATCAATGTGGCCCGTTTCCTGCCGCAGGCCTTTTATTATTTCTATGCCTATGCGCAGATGAAAAAAATCGGTAAGGCCGATAACCTGGTGGTTTGTGTGCCGAGCGGTAACTTCGGAAATATTACAGCCGGATTGTTTGGCAAGCGTATGGGACTTCCGGTGAAACGCTTTATTGCCGCTAATAATCGTAACGATATATTCTATCAATACCTAAAGACAGGAGAGTATTGTCCGCGTCCGTCGGTGGCTACTATTGCCAATGCTATGGATGTAGGCGACCCCAGTAATTTTGCCCGGGTACTGGATTTGTACGAAGGTAGTCACGATGCCATTGCTTCTGAAATCAGCGGCGAAACCTATACCGATGAGCAGATACGTGAAACGGTGCAGAAGGTTTATGAAGAAACAGGTTATCTGCTCGATCCTCACGGTGCATGCGGATACCGTGCGTTGGCAGAAGAACTGAAAGAAGGGGAAGTCGGTTTGTTCCTGGAAACAGCTCATCCGGCAAAATTCCTTCAAACAGTGGAAAGCATCATTGGAGTGGAAGTAAAAATACCGGAAAAGCTTCAGGCATTCATGAAAGGTACCAAACAGAGTGTACCGATGTCGAAAGACTTTGCGGCATTTAAAGCTTACTTGATGAAACAATAGTCCTTCTCAGATACACGAGTACAAAGTGTCTACTGTTCCAGTTTATAAAAAGAAAAAACGTCTAGTTGTATCAGGAAAAGTCAAAGTTCTCAGTACTTCTTAGGCAGTACTATAATACTTCTTAGAAAGTACTGCAGTACTTTCAGGGGAGTACTCCAGTACTGCCTAAGAAGTACTGGATTTTTATAAAAGTCAGATTCCGAATGGCTTGTTTCGTATAAAAATAGAGAGGCTGCTCAATCTCAGTTGAACAGCCTCTCTATTTTTTATGTCTTTATCTTTTCTTACAGATGAAGTTTCAGCTTGACAAAATTCTTGATGAATTCCACGGTACCATCAATACCTAATACAGAAGAATCGATACATAGATGATAGGTAGCAGCTGCTCCCCATGTCTTGTAGCTGTAGTAGTTGTAATAGGAAGAACGTTTCTTGTCCGCTTTTTCCATCAAGTCTTCTGCATCTTCCGCGCTGATGTGGTGCAGTTTCATCAGTCGCTCAATACGGGCTTCCGGTGAGGCTGACACAAAGACGTTGGCACATCTGGGATGGTCGCGCAAAATGTAGTCAGCACATCTTCCCACGAAAAGGCACGATTGCTTTTCTGCCAGATGACGGATGACATCACTCTGAATTTTGAACAGAGAATCGTTGCTGAGATAGGAGTTGTACGGATAGGCTCCTTCTGTAATAAACGGGAAACGGGTTCCGAATAATCCTCCTAAAATGGTTTGAGAAGCTTTCTCATCCGCTTTTTCGAAAAATTCCTTGCAAAGTCCGCTCTCTTCAGAAGCTAAGTTGATAAGCTCTTTATCGTAAAAGGCAATGCCTAAGTCATTCGCTAATTTTTCACCTATTTCTTTTCCGCCGCTGCCCAGCTGGCGTCCGAGATTGATAACATAGTGTCCGTCCATAGTGTAACTCTTTAGTTGATACACAACAAATATAATTCTTTCTGCGGAAAAATGTCACTTTTTTGTCTTTTATTTTATTTCGATTCCGGTTTCGGCAGCGTGTCGTTTGAATTTCTGGAACTGACTGTAGAGCATGCTTCCGGCAATGATGCTGGCGGTTATGTCAGAAATCGGCATACTATACCACACTCCGTCTACTCCCCAGAAAAGCGGAAGGATAAGCAGGCAGGGAATCAGAATCAGTACCTGACGACTTAAAGAAAGTATGATGGCTTTCTTGGCCATTCCGATACTTTGGAAGAAGTTGGAAGTAACCATCTGGAAACCGATGATAGGGAAAAACATGACTACCACTCGCAAGCCTTTGGCGCTTAGCTGGATGAGCTGTGAATCGGTGGTGAAGGCGGCTACGGCCAGTTCCGGCATCAGTTCGCCCACTAAGAAGCCACTGGTGGTAACGATGGTGGCAGCGATGACGGTATATTTCATTACCTGATTCACACGGTGATAATTCTGTGCACCAAAGTTGTAGCCGGCAATGGGCTGCATTCCTTGGTTGAGCCCCATCACAATCATGACGAATAAGAATACAATGCGGTTGACGATTCCAAATGCACCGATGGCCAAATCTCCATCGTATAGTTTTAACCCTTTGTTTATCAGAATGACGATAAAACAGGAGGCCAGGTTCATGAAAAACGGAGCCAGTCCGATACCGATGATATTTTCTACTAGTATTCTTTTTAGGCGATAAATGCCTCTCCGGAAGTGAAGCAATTCATTTTTGTTGCAGAAAATCCAGATAAGCCAGCAGAGTGAAATCACCTGAGCCAGGACAGTTGCCACGGCGGCTCCCTTTATTCCCATGTGGAAGGTGTAGATGAACAAGGGATCCAGCAAAGTGTTGATAATAACAGTCAGTATGGTGGCGGCCATGGCCTTTTGAGGATGTCTGGCTGAGCGCAACACCGAGTTGAGTCCTAAATACATGTGGGTGATTACATTTCCTAATAAGATGGTCACCATGTAATCCTTGGCGTAGGGCAGTGTAGCCTCACTGGCGCCAAAGAAATACAGGATGGGGTCCAAAAACAAGAGGCAGACAATGGTAAACAGCACCCCGATAATCAGGTTTAATGATACGACGTTTCCTAAAATCTGCTGTGCGGTAGTATAATCCTTCTGACCTAATTTAACGGAGATGAGGGTAGAGGCACCGACTCCCACCAGTGAACCGAAGGCAGCAGCCAGGTTCATCAGCGGAAAGGTGATGGCCAGTCCCGATATGGCTAGAGGACCTACTCCGTGTCCGATAAAAATACTGTCTACCATGTTGTAAAGCGAAGAAGCAGTCATGGCAATAATGGCCGGAATGGCATATTGCATCAATAGTTTTCCAATTCGTTCAGTGCCAAGTTCTGTGGCTGTTCCTTTTTGCGACATAATTATTTACCTTATTAATTGTTATCCAGAAATCTTTAGATTTTCTAAAAAAATCGTGCAAAGGTAAACTTTTTTCCGCATTCAGGGAAAACTTTGTGTATCTTTGCGCTCCAAAATAAAAGCTATGTGGATGAAAGTGAACAGAATAGGATTAGCTCTTCTCTTTTTGCTCTGCGGAAGTAGTGTCTCGGCAGAGAGTTTATATAAATACAGAGTGCAGTTGACTGACAAGTCAAAGTCTGTACATTCTTTGGAACATCCTGAAACTTTTTTGTCCGAACGGGCACTTGCCCGTCGTGCCAGTCAGGGGGTAGCCGTTGATTCTACCGACCTGCCTGTTTGTCGTGCCTATATTGAGCGCCTGGAGTCGCAGGGAGGAAAATACATCTCATCCAGCAAATGGAACAATACCGTGCTGATGCAGGTTCCCGATGAGGCTATTGCCTTGCGCTTCCTGGATAATTCATTTGTCCGCTCCATCAAAAAAGTATGGGTATCTCCAGATTCCATTATGCCCCGTAACAAAGACAGAAAGGAGCAGGTGAAGAATCAGTGGAAAAAGCAGGATGATTATTATGGAATGGGAGCCGAACAAATCAAGATTCACCATGGAGACAGTCTGCATCTGGCCGGCTTTAAAGGCAAAGGGATACAGATTGCGGTCATCGATGCTGGCTTTTATAATGTGGATGCCATGAAAATCTTCAAGAATACGACGATTTTAGGCACACATGATTTTGTCAATCCTTCTTCAGATATTTATGGCGAACATAATCACGGCATGAAAGTCTTGTCGTGCATGGCTGTGAATACGCCTCATGTCATGGTGGGAACAGCTCCCGAAGCAAGCTACTGGCTGTTAAGAAGTGAAGACAATGATACGGAACAGCCGGTGGAAGAGGATAACTGGGCTGCGGCAGTGGAATTTGCCGACAGTGTAGGAGTGGATATTGTCAATACCTCCTTAGGATATTATTCATTTGACGATCCGATTGATAATTATACATATCGTCAGTTGGATGGGCATACTTCTTTGATGGCCGCTTCTGCTTCGTATGCAGCAAAGAAAGGGCTTTTGGTGGTATGCAGTGCCGGAAATTCCGGTATGGATGAATGGAAAAAAATCACTCCTCCGGCCGATGCGGAAGATATATTGACCATAGGTGCCATCGATAATATGGGAGTGAATGCCGCTTTTTCTTCCATCGGTAATACGGCAGACGGGCGTATCAAACCCGATGTCATGGCGATGGGCGTACATTCGGCAGTGGTAGGAGTAGACGGAGGTACCGCTTTTGCCAATGGTACTTCTTTTGCGTCGCCTATTTTCTGCGGACTGGTGGCTTGTTTGTGGCAGGCGTGTCCTTGGCTTACGGTACGGCAGCTCATTCAGGTAGTGCATGAAGCCAGCGACCGTAATGCTTATCCCGATAATATTTACGGATATGGAGTGACGGATATGTGGAAAGCCTACCAACTGGCCATGAAACTGAAAGCGGATACTGATGGAAAATAAACCTCTTTCCTTACTCGAACTGAATTCATTGGTCAGACGGAGCATCACCTCCTGTCTGCCGGATGAATATTGGGTGCAGGCTGAATTAAGCGATGTACGCGTAAATTATTCCGGACATTGCTATCTGGAGTTTGTGCAGAAAGATGCTACCGGCAATGCGCTTCTGGCCAAGGCACGAGGAATTATATGGGCAAATGTCTTTACCCGCTTGCGGAGTTATTTTGAGCGGGAAACGGGGCAGGCTTTCGTTTCAGGCTTGAAGGTACTGGTAAAAGTCACGGTCGATTTCCACGAGCTGTATGGCTACTCGCTGACGGTAGTCAATATTGACCCCACCTATACCTTGGGCGATATGATACGCCGTCGTAAGGAAATTCTCCGGCAGTTGGATGAGGAGGGAATCCTGACACTGAATAAGGAACTGGAACTTCCCGTACTGACGCAGCGTATTGCGGTCATTTCATCGGCTACGGCTGCCGGGTATGGCGATTTCTGCAATCAGTTGCTGCATAATTCTTTCGGCTTTGTATTTTATCCCCGGCTTTTTCAGGCCATTATGCAGGGAGAACAGGTAGAACAGTCCATCATTCAGGCACTCGACCGTATTAATGCGACGCGCGATAACTGGGATGTGGTGGTGATTATCCGGGGAGGAGGGGCCACTTCCGACCTTTCGGGTTTTGATACCTACGATTTGGCGGCAAACTGTGCACAGTTCCCGCTTCCTATTATTACCGGAATCGGTCATGAACGAGACGATACGGTGCTGGATATGATTTCACATACCCGTGTCAAGACTCCGACAGCTGCGGCTGAGTTTCTGATTAATCATGTAAGACAGACGGCACAGGAGCTGGAGGCATACGAGGAGGTTATCTATCAGGAAGTACCTCGTTTGCTGCAACAGGAAAAACAGCGGTTGGATTCATTTGTAACCCGGATTCCGGGACAGGTGCAGATGCGGTTGCAGCGGGAGAATTTCCGCCAGGAGAAATTTCAGAACCGGATGAAAACGGCCTGGCAGTCGCGCTTGTTGCAGGAAAACTACCGCTTGCAGTTGATGCCCCGATTACTTTCCGCTTTGCAGAACCGTGTACAGCGTGAAACACATCGGCTGGAACTGCTGGCACAGCGGGTAGATTCGGCTTCTCCGGAGAAGTTATTGAAAAAAGGATACAGCCTTACTCTGCTGGATGGAAAGGTGGTGACAGATGCTTCCTTGTTGAAACCAGGAGATGAAGTGGAAACCCGTCTGGCAAAAGGTAAATTTAGGAGTAAAGTAATAAATAAGTGATATGGCAGCAAAGAAGGAAACCTATTCAGAAGCGATGAAACGCCTGGAGGAAATAGTGTCTCGCATTGAAAGCAATGAACTGGATATTGACCAGTTGGGCGAATACTTGCAGGAAGCCCAGAAGCTGATAAAGTTCTGTAAGAACAAGCTGTATAAGGCCGATGCGGAGATAAAGAAAATCTTGGAAGAAGATAATGAGGCACAAGCCTGAAATAAAAAAGCCAGACCGGAAAGTCTGGCTTTTTCTGTTTATCGGATGATGGTCATTTCTTTGAGCAAATGAGAAGCACCGGCAAACTTGTCAATGATGAACAAGGTATAGCGGATGTCTACACAAGCCGCACGTTGCAGTTGCGGGTTGTAGGCAATGTCACCGGTCAGTCCCTCATAGTTGCGGTCGAATCCGGTACCGATTAGCTCTCCTTTCGCATTGAATACCGGAGAACCGGAGTTACCTCCTGTGTTGTCTGTCGCAGTGGCGAAGCAGACCGGCATTCGTCCGTCGGGCATGGCGTAGGGGCCGAAATCCTTCTTTTCATACAACTCTTTCAGCTTGGCTGGTACCACAAATTCCGGATTGTTCGGGTCCTCCTTTTCCATTACCCCTTTCAAGGTGGTATAGTAAAGGTATTCCTTTCCGTCAGCCGGTTCGTAAGAGCCAATCTTTCCATAAGTCAGTCGGAGAGTAGAGTTGGCATCCGGATAGATTGGCTGTCCGTTGGTTTTCTTCATTTGCAATACACCTTCTACCCAAGTCTTGTGAGCTGCGTTGTATGCATTGGTTTCCTCCTGCATGGCATCGCTGGTAGCCTGGTATCCGTTGCGTACGGAAGCGGCATATCTCACCATCAGGTCGTTTTCCAGTTGCTGTGCATCGGGCTGCTTCAGGAACTCATCCAGTGCTTCCGGACTTCTGAAGATGGACTGGTTGAAGCAGGCATCCACAAACGCATCGGTATTTCCCTGGAAATCCTTTTCGATGGTCTGGAAGATGTCAATTCGCTGGTCGGCCGGAATCAGTCGGGCGTACAAGGCAATCAGCTGTTTGGATACCTTGCGGTCGACTTCCGGATTGTAGTCCTTGTTGAAGAACTTCTGTCCGGCTTCCTTCAGGGCAGCAACAGCTTCGTCAATGTCTTTTTGCTTCTGGCTTTCCAGTGCCACTCTCAACGCATCCGTATCGGGTACCTTATAGAATTCGGTTCCCAGCATTAAGGCTTCGTAAATCGCCTGCTGGTGGTACACTGCATCGTGACGCTGTGCTACAATCTGCTTGATGCTTTCGTAGGCTTTCCGGTAATTGTCATTTCCGATGGAATCTCCGAAAGCTAACAATTGTTCCTGCTCCCGTTTTTTGCGGTCGAGTACTTTCAGGCGTACCAGTCCTTCGTTCATACCGATGGCATTTTTCCAGTAGTTGGCCGATGAAGCATACTTGGCTGCATACTGGATACGGGTACGTGCATCCTTAGCCATTTCTTCTCCCAGCACCCGCAGGCGTACACCGCGAATGGTGTCGCGCATGAAGTTGGTAGTCTGCATGCGTTCTTCCACCTCATCACTGATCATGTAACGCCAGTTGCGTCCGGGGAATCCCATCACGAAGGTAAAGTCACCTTCCTTCACCCCTTTCAGGTTGATGGCAATGTGTTTCTTTACTTTCAAAGGTACGTTTTCGGCACTGTAATTGGCCGGCTTTCCGTCCTTGCTGGCATAGATACGGAAGATAGAGAAGTCACCGCAGTGGCGAGGCCACATCCAGTTGTCGGTATCTGCTCCAAACTTACCGATGGAAGAGGGAGGAGCACCTACCATACGCACATCCTTGTAAGATGTCTTGACAAACAGGTAGTATTTGTTGGCTCCATAGAACGGTTTCAGTTCCAAAGTCGTAAATTCGTTGGTGCGGATACGTTCCTTTTTGGCAAACTTTTCAGCTACTTTGGCCAAGAAAGAAGGAGAGAGGTAGTTAGTTCCGTCCGGGTCTTTGGACTTCTTCAACTGCTTTTGCACGTATTCCGTTACGTCAAGTATCCGGTCGATAAAGGTCACGTTTAGTCCTTCACACGGAAGTTCCTGTTCACGTGTCATCGCCCAGAAGCCGTCGGTCAGGTAATCATGTTCCACTGAACTATGCTGCTGGATGTATCCGTATCCGCAGTGATGGTTGGTCAGCACCAGTCCTTCCGAGGAGATGACTTCCCCCGTACATCCGCCTCCGAAATGCACCACGGCATCTTTCAGGCTGATGTTGTCCGGACAGTACACCTGGTCAATGCTGATGTCCAATCCCAAATCCTGCATCACGGCAGCATTCTGCTGTTTCAGGTCAGTCAGCATCCACATCCCCTCATCCGCATGAGCGGTGAGGGAAAGGGTAGCAAATAAGGATAATAATAACTTATGCTTCATTATTCTACAATTGTCATTTCGTCAATCAGGTTCTTGCAGCCTCCCAATTTTTCTACGATGAACAGCACGTAGCGAATATCTACGGCAATACAACGCTGGAGGTTGTTGTCGAAGTTGATGTCACCGGACAGAGATTCCCAGTTACCGTCGAATGCAGCTCCAATCAATTCACCGTTTCCGTTCATGACCGGAGAACCTGAGTTACCGCCGGTAATGTCGTTGGTAGTCAGGAAGCAAGTCGGCATTTCTCCGTTAGGCAGGGCGTAGCGTCCGTAGTTCTTTGTAGCATACAACTCTTTCAGTTTGGCTGGTACCACGAATTCCGGATTGTTCGGGTCTTCTTTTTCCATTACCCCTTTCAGTGTAGTGTAATATTTGTAGTGTACACCGTCTTTCGGATCGTAAGCCTTTACGTTTCCGTAAGTCAGACGAATCGTAAAGTTGGCATCCGGAGCTTTCGGAGTCGGTGCATACATTTCGCAAAGACCGCGTACGTAAGTCTTGTGCAGCAGGTTGATGTCACCGTTGGCTTGATCCAGTTTGTCTGCCAGTTCCTTGTATTTCTTGCTCACTGCAGCAGCATATTCAGCCGACAAGTCCTTGTTGATTGCTTCTACAGTCGGATTCTTGATGAAAGCGTTGAAGTTCTTTTCATTGGCGAAGATGCTGTTGTTGTAGAGGGCATCTACGTAAGCATTGTAATCGCCCTTGAATGCATTCTTAACGGTCTGATAGAAATCAGGCAATGCTTCAGCCGGTACTTTTTCTGCATAAAGCGGCAGCAGCACTTTAGCCACTTTGCGGTCTACTTCGTGGTCATAGTCCTTGTTGTGGATGTCAGCGTAGGCTTCTTTCAGGGTAGCGATGGCTTTTTCTACATCTTTTTTCTTGTTCTTCTGCAGGGCAGTAGCCAAGTCCTGAAGTGCTTCCATCTTCGAAGTCAGAGTGAATTCGATACCGCTTCTGAAAGTTTCTGTGAAATAAGTCAGCTGTGTGCGCAGCGGAGTGACACGCTTCACGTATTCGTCAATCTTTCCTACTACGGCTGCATAGTCAGCATTCTGTTTTTCTTTGGCAAAAGCAGCAAATTTAGCTTCCTGTTCTGCCTTTGTTTCCAGAACCTTGTTGTCTACAATAGCCTTGTTCATACCGATGGAGTTTTTCCAGTAGTTGCTTGAACCGGCAAACTTGCTGGCATACTGGATACGTACCTTGTCGCTGGCAGCCATTTCCTTACGGAGAATATTCTGGCGTTCTTCGCGTACGGTGATACGCGGTACGTTGATACCTTCCATGCGCAGGCGTACTTCACTTTCAGTCAGGTAGCGGCTGGTACTTCCGGGGAATCCCATAATCATGGCATAGTCGCCTTCCTGCAATCCCTTCAGTGAAATAGTCAGGTGTTTTTTTACTTTCAAAGGCACATTCTCTGCGCTGTATTCAGCCGGATTACCATCCTTGTCGGCATAGATACGGAACATAGAGAAGTCGCCTGTGTGACGCGGCCACATCCAGTTGTCGGTTTCACCTCCAAACTTACCGATTGATGAAGGAGGAGCGGCTACCATACGTACGTCGCTATAAGTCTTGATGAAGAACAAATAGAATTTGTTTCCTTCATAGAACGGAAGCGCCTGTGTAGAAATACCCGGTTTGCCTTTCAAGTCACTTTTCTTCAGTTCGTCGGCAGCCAGTTTCTTCAGGTATTTGCTTCCGAATGATTCTGCTTCGGTCACTTTTCCTTTACGGATGTCTTCGTTTACTTTTTCCGTTACATCCACAATACGGTCTACGAATTTGAAGGTCAATCCCGGTGTAGGAAGTTCTTCCTGGTAACTTTTTGCCCAGAATCCGTCGGTCAGGTAGTCATGTTCTACCGAGCTATGTTGTTGGATGGCATCGTATCCACAGTGGTGATTGGTCAGAATTAATCCGTTGGGTGAGATAATTTCACCTGTACATCCGCGTCCGAAAATTCCGACAGCATCCTTTAATGTAATTTGGTCAGGGTTGTAGATATCCATGATATCCATTTTCAGTCCTTGCGCTTTCATTCGGTCCGCAAGGTTCTGCTCCAGCATGAGCTGGAGCAACCACATTCCTTCATCGGCCTTGGCCGGAGAGAATACAGCACAAACAAGTGCGAGTGCGAGTACTTTCAGTTTTTTCATTGTTATGTATAGTGTTAAAATATAGATTGCACAAAAATAGTAAAAAAACGCACACCATTCTCACACGGCTCACTTAAAAGGTAATAAACCACTATCTTAGTATAAATTTTGATAATATATTTCGGCGCTTCCTTGAAAGATTATACCTTTGCCCACAAATTTAAAAGGTTTCAGCATGTATAAACTTTATTTTTTCCTGTTGTGTGCCATGCTTTGCACCTCTTGCAGTAAGAAATATAAGATAGAAGGTACTTCGTCTGTTTCTATGTTGGACGGTAAAATGCTTTTTATAAAAATCCCGGTGGGTGATAAATTGGTCAACATTGATTCGGCAGAAGTAATTCATGGCTTATTCGAAATGCAGGGAAAGGTTGATTCCACGGTTTTAGCTTCATTGTATATGGATGATGAGTGCATCATGCCTTTAGTGATAGAACCGGGTCACATTGATATTCAGATAGACAATGCGGGAATTACCATCAAGGGGACTCCATTGAACGATTGTTTCAATGATTTTGTGGTACAGAAAAACTCGCTCGACGACCGTGCTTACGAGGTAGAGCGCGAGGAAAGTCGCATGATTATGGATGGAAAGGATTTGCAGACGGTGCATCAGGAAATCCAGAAAAAACGTGACGAGATAGCTACGGAGATGAACCAGCTGGCGAAGACTTTTATTCAGGACAATTACGAGAACGTATTGGGACCGGGGTTGTTCATTATGTTGGGTAACAGCATGCCTTATCCCTTCCTGACTCCGCTGATGCAGGAAATCATTGACGCGGCTCCTGAAGCGTTCAAGAACAATTACATGGTGAAGGAATATGTGTCTGTGGCACGTGAAAATATGTCGCATGCTCCCCTTCATTAAAAAGAAAATCGGGTAAGAAATTCTTCCTACCCGATATTTATTTTTTTATTCTCCACTTTTCTTTTCTCCTTTGTATTTTTCCGGCAATCCTTTTTCAATGGCCTGATAGGATTCTTCCATCAGCATGGTCTGGTTGTCTTGTCCTTTTCCTTGTGGATAGATGGGCTGATGGATGGTCAGCTTCAACGGATGCCAGGATAGCAGTTTGCCCGTGCGCGGCAGAATATCGAAAGAGCCGCTGATGCTCATCGGTACGACCGGAAGTTGCAACTGGTCAGCCAACAGGAAAGCTCCTTTCTTGAACTCGTTCATGCGACCGGTAAAGGTTCTTCTGCCTTCCGGGAATACTACGAGTGAAGTACCTCCCTGCAAGATTTTTTCTGCCCGTTTGATAGTTTCATACACTTTGCGCGGACTGGATTTGTCTACAAAAATGAAACCGGCCGATTCGCAGGCTTTTCCAACGAAAGGAATGCTACGCAGGCTTTTCTTCATCATCCATTTGAAGTTTCTTCCCAAGAATCCGTAGATAAGGAATATATCGAAAGCTCCCTGATGGTTGGCTACGAATACATACGATGTTTTGTGGTCAATGTTTTTGTGTCCTTCCACTTTCACCGGAAGCAGAAACAGGAAACAAGTGAGCTGTGACCAGATTTTTCCCGGGTAATACCCCCAGAAGTGTCCATTACCCAGCCAGCATCCCAACATGGTGGTCAGGGCAGTCAGGATGGTCAACACAAGAAAAATGGGAAGCCCGATACAGATTTGGTAAATGATGTATAAGAATCTCATAAGTGTGATAGATTTTATTGGATTGATTTGTTATTTCCTTTTTTTAATGTGAGAACGGTAATTTCCGGCCAGGCACCTAAGCGCATGGGGAAGAGCACATAGCCTAACCCGATGTTGACATACAGTCCCCGGTTGCCCTCCAGATACAGTCCTCTGTGTTCCGGATAGATAAACTTGGACACTGAGAAGCCGAACAGACTGATTTGCATGTCGTGGGTATGACCTGACAAGGTAAGCTGTACCGAGGTGTCTGGAAGCACTTTCCGGCGCCAGTGTGTAGGGTCGTGACTTAGCAGGACCTTGAACATGCCGTCTGTGCCTTGCAAAGCCTTGGGCAAGTCGCCTCTATCGGGGAAAGGCGGTTTCCCGCTGTTTTCCACGCCAACTACGGCAATGGAATCCGTACCTTTATATATAATACGATGGTCATTTTGCAGCATGCACCATCCCATACGGTTTTCGCGTGCAATCAGGCTGTCTACGTTAGCCAGACGGGCCTGCTCATTTTCCCATTTTACGTAGGAGCCATAGTCGTGATTCCCCAAGACGGAATACACCCCGTCGCGGGCTTTCAGTTGTGCGAACACGGGCATAAATTCCAGCAGTTCGTCAGCGCGGCTGTTCACGAGGTCGCCGGTGAATACAGCCAAATCGGCATTTTGCCGGTTACAGAGGTCGATGGCTTCCTGAAGTGCCTTTCCGTTCCCTTTCCAGCTTCCGGAATGAATGTCCGACAATTGCAGGATGCGGTATCCGTCGAATGCGTCCGGAAGGTCAGGCGAATAGAAGGTGACTTCTTTCACCTGAAAGTTTTCCTTTCCCTTGATTGCTCCGAACAATACATACCCAAAGGTGAGCAGTGCAGGTGCTAAGGCTATCCATCCGTGAGGAACAGGACGTTTCACCAGTCTTCTGAAGAGTTTCAGCAAGATACTGGTCAGCATGAATACCGTTTTAGGTATGGTTACGCACAGGGCTACAATCAGGTAAGTACCGAAATATTCATGTAAGGTGTCGTGACCAATCAGGAAGATGACCAGAATAAGCAACAGCAAAACAGTAGGCAGCCAGTAAGCCCGTTTCCATCTCCTGTGGTGCAGGCTGGTCAGATACGTCTTGTATATGTACCAGTCGGGTAGCAGAAACAAGACTAGGAATATCAGTGACACGCGTAGTAGAATCATATTTGTGTACTTATTTTAGGGTTGCAGATTGGCTGCGAGGTATTTTCGCAGTACGTCGGCATCTATCTTTCGGCGGGAAGCATAATCCATGAGTTGCTCCTCATCGATTTTTCCTACCGAGAAGTAGCGTGAAGCCGGATGAGCAAACATCAGTCCGCATACCGAGGCATGAGGCTGCATCATTCCGTTCTCTGTCAGATGTATCCCGATGCGTTTCATGTCAATAAGCTTGTCGAGCAGAAAGCTGACCGATATGTCGGGCAGGGAAGGATACCCCACGGCAGGACGTATGCCCTGATAGTCTTCGTTGAGCAACTGTTTCATGGTCAGCTTTTCGTCCTTGGCGTATCCCCATACCTCTTTGCGCAGGGTTTCGTGTATTTTTTCAGCTGCGGCTTCTGCCAGACGTTCACCCAATGTCTTGATGAGCAAGGACTGGTAGTCGTCATGGCTGAATTCTTCTTCCATGGCCGGATCGATGGTAGTGGCGAATCCTCCTACCGTATCCTTGATGCCGGAAGAAAGGGGACGCACAAAGTCACTCAGGCAGAGAAACGGGTCGTCGGGGCGGACGCGGGTCTGCTGACGGAGCAGAGGAAATAAAGTGCCCTCTAACCACAGGTTGTCGCCCTCTGCATTGGCTTCCATCAGGCGATAAATGGCATAGACCTTGTATTTCCCGTCAATCTTGTTCAGCATGCGTACCGCTTCTTTGTGCAGTTGCATGGCTTCGGCAGCCTTGGCACGTTCAGCTTCAGGAAATGAGGCCAGCCACCCGGCGCGGCAGGCATCACACCCATGAATGTCGGCAATGGCTGCGTAACGAGGCTGAAACCCCCATGCGTGGAAAAAATAAATCCAGTTGATGTATTCAGCCAGGTCGTGTATGTCGTAACGGACGGTCGTGATGTCTGTTTTCATTTGATTTCTTTTAGCGTTCAAACCGAAGGGCTTGTCCACGGTGTGCTTTGTTTACTTTTCCATTCTCGTAAACTGCCGTACCGTTGACAAATGTCTTTTCTACCTGTGCATGGAAGGTACGGCCTTCCATCGGACTCCATCCGCACTTGCTTTCAATGCAGTCGGTGGTTACGGTCCATTCCTTATGCGGATTCAGCAGAACCAGGTCGGCCTGATAGCCCGGTCGGATAAATCCTCTTTGGCTAATCTGGTAAAGCTGGGCCGGTGCATGACACATTTTCTGTACCAGCTGCTCGATAGACAGGATGCCTTCGTGTACCAGTTCGTAGATGCTGACCAGTGAGAACTGCAGGGTCGGCATGCCCGATACGGCTTTCAGTGCTCCTCCTTCTTTTTCACTCAGCAGGTGGGGGGCATGGTCGGTAGCAATGACGTCAATCAGGTTGGTAGTCAGAGCCTTTCTCAGCGCATCACGGTCGGTCTTTGTCTTGATGCTGGGGTTACACTTGATGCGTGCCCCGAATTGCGCATAGTCTTCATCACAGAACATGAGGTGCGATACGCAGGCTTCTGCCGTAATTTTCTTTTCGTGGAGCGGGCGGTCTTCTAACAGACCTAACTCGCGTGCCGTACTGATATGCAGGATGTGCAGACGGGCACCCGTTTCCTTCGCCAATTGTACGGCCAGTGCCGAAGAATGGTAACAAGCTTCTTCACTACGTATCAGCGGATGGAAAGAAATGTCCAGGTCTTCGCCATATTGCTGCTTGAAGCGTTCGGTATTTTCGCGGATAATCTGCTGGTCTTCACAATGGGTGGCAATCAGCATGCCCGCTTCGGAGAATATTTTTTTCAAGGCTTCCATGCGGTCTACCAGCATGTTTCCGGTGCTGGCCCCCATGAACAGTTTCACGCCGCATACGTGTGTCTTGTCCAGTGCCTTCAGCTGGTCGGCATTATTGTTTGTGGCTCCGAAATAGAAAGAATAATTGACAATACATTTGGTAGCCGCATCCTTAAACTTGTTTTCCAGTGCCTCTAAGGTTGTGGTCTGCGGGGTACAGTTGGGCATGTCCATGAACGAGGTCACTCCTCCTGCTGCAGCTGCAGCCGTTTCGGTAGCCATGTCTGCCTTATGTGTAAGGCCCGGATCGCGGAAATGCACATGGTCGTCTATCACTCCCGGCAGCAGGAAGCATCCTTGCGCATCAATCTGTTCGTCACATACGGCAGCGGGAGCACCGTCGCCTTCAATGACTTCCTGTATTTTTTCTCCTTCAATCACTACGGAGCCGACAAAACGGCGTCCTTCATTCACGATGATTGCATGATGTATCCATGTACGTTTCATAACCCTTTTCAATTAGTGTGTTTAGGATATTTTTTGAACCAGCTGTCCCATTTCAGTTGGATGACGCCGAATACGGCTTCTCCAAAGATGCTGCTGTTCATCTTGGAAGTACCTAATTCGCGGTTGATAAAGATGACCGGTACTTCTGTGATATGGAATCCGCATTTAAAGGCGGTGAATTTCATTTCAATCTGGAAAGCATATCCTTTGAAACGGATGTGGTCCAGATGGATGGTTTCAAGCACTTTCCGGCGGTAACATACAAAGCCGGCGGTAGTATCATGAATGGGTAGTCCGGTAATGAACCGCACATATTTGGAGGCAAAGTAGGACATCAGTACTCTTCCCATAGGCCAGTTCACCACATTGACTCCGCTTACATAGCGTGAACCGATGGATACATCGGCCCCTTCGTCATGGCAAGCCTTGTAAAGTCTTGGCAGGTCATTGGGATTGTGGCTGAAGTCGGCATCCATTTCAAAGATGTAGTCGTATCCCTTTTCGATAGACCATTTGAAGCCGGTGATGTAAGCCGTTCCCAGTCCGAGTTTGCCTTTTCGTTCAATCATGAACAAACGTTCGGGGAATTCCTTTTGCAGACGGCGTACGATGTCGGCCGTTCCGTCGGGAGAGTTGTCTTCGATAACCAGAATATGGAATGTCTTTTCCAGTCCGAATACCGCCCGGATTATATTCTCGATGTTTTCCTTCTCATTGTAAGTAGGAATAATCACGATACTGTCACTTGTTTGCATGGCGTTTCAATTAGAATTGTGCAAAGATAGAAATAAAAATGTGATTCTTTTTAGTGGCAGGTTTATTTCTTTGTAATGCGTGTGAGATGAAATAAAAACGCTTATACAAAAATACCTCGACACGTAGCTGTCAAGGTCTCGACACGAACGTGACGAGATATCAGCACGAACGTGTCAAGACCTCGTCACGTACGTGTCGAGGTAAATTTAACTATGATTTTAGAGAAGTGTAAAAAAACGTTTTGAAAAAACGGGCTTTATATTGAGCTCCTATCGTTTTACTTGTGAAGTATTTGTTGCGATGCTTTTCTGAATTTTAGTCTCATCGTTTGGTCATGGAAGATAAAATGCCTATCTTGTGACAGAATCAGTTAAATGAAAAGGATTATGGAAGTAAAACATGATGTATCCCGACAGGAGTTCTATGTGGAACTGGAGGGACATAGAGCCCACGTGGCTTATCAGATTCATGACGAAGGGTTGGATATTCGGCATACGATTGTACCGGAAGCCATCGGAGGAAAAGGTATTGCTTCTGCTTTGGTGAAGGCAGCCTACGATTACGGGCGCTGCAAAGGACTGAAGGCGATAGCTACCTGCTCTTATGCCGTGGTCTGGCTGCAGCGGCATCCTGAATACCAGGGAGAAGTAAGCAGTGATTATATAGGAAAAGGAAGCTGTGCCCTGTGAGGGCGCAACTTCCTTTTTTCTTATTTAGTTGCGATAGACTTTCTTTTTCTTGATGAAGAACAGCCAGCGCAGGAAAGAAGCGGTGAAGGTGTGGCTGAAGGAATTGATTTCGTCGGTACGTTCGTCAATGTCGTCCAGCAGCCTTTCTGCATCTTTCTCGGAAAGCATACCGTTGTTGATTAGCTGTTTCACGGTGCGGCGTTCATTGCTCAGCAGCATGCGGATGGACTTGATGGTCAGTGCATGACCGTATGCTTTGGGGAAATTGTCAGCCAGATTATTGATAAAGGCACTCATGCGATTGATGTTATCATTTATCTCTTCCCGTAATGTGTCTAACACGGAGTCCTGTTCGCCGGTCACCCATTCTGAGGCACGCAGGTCGTCCAGCAGTTTCAGGCTTCCTTTCTGAAGAATAATGAAGCCACGGCCTAAGTCGTACACTACCGTGATGCGTTCGCGGAAATAGAAGGTCATCCAATTCTGCAGGTAAGGAATGTTCCGCAGTGTGTTCAGCAGGTCTGTACGCTGGCAGAACTTGAAAATGGAGGTGCGGACGTTCAGCGGGTAGTTCCCGTCGTGGTCATACAATTCATCCAGCGAGTTCATGAGCCGGAGGAATACGGGCTTGGAGATGACTCCTTCTTCATAGATTTCCCGGCAGATGGCTTTTTCCTTATCCAATACACGCAGACGGATTTCCGGCAGCATGGCTTTGTTTTGTGGATTCTTGGCCGGCTCTTGCGGTTGTGCGGTCATGTAACTTTCCACTTTGTGCCAGTTGGCTCCTTCTAAGGCGTCTCTTTTTTTCAATCCTTCCAGGTATTTTTCGGAATTGTCGCGTATTGATTTCTCTATACGATAGGCCAACATGGTGCGTGCAGAAGGTACGTGAGTCAGTCCCAAGCGGTTCAGCAGTGCGCGCATGGTAGTGGCATTGATGCAGAGTGTCAGGGTAACGATGCCGGCAGTGAAGAACAATACCTGGCTGCGGATGTCCTCCGGAATAGCCGGGGTATAAGATACCATCAGGGCCAAGGTCATGGCCAATGCACCGCGCAACCCTCCCCAGGTAAGGATGGCTGATTCGCGTTTGGTCAGTCCGTATCCCAAGCGTTTCATCACAGGGTAGAGCAGCATAATCATGGCAAAGCGGATAAGGTTAAGGGCGATGTAGATAAGTATAAGCACGCCTAATGCTCCCCAGGAGAAATCCACTTTTTCGGCAATGACTACTCCCACCAGGATAAAAATCAGGGTATTGGCTATGTAGGTCAGCAATTCCCAGAAATGCTCCATGAACGTATTCACCTGCGGTTTCAACCGGGGTTTTCCTACGTAAGTGACGGTCAGTCCGAAAGCTACGAGGGCAATCACTCCCGATACGCCGAGATAATATTGGGAGAGAATGAAGGTAAGGTAGGCCGCTAAGATGATGACACTGTTCTGTACCATCTCTTCCGAGTTGATGCGCGTGATGAACCAGATGACAATCCGTGCCAACAGAAATCCTAAAAGGGTACTGAGGCCCACTTCACGGATAAACGTAATGACAGGAGAGGCATGAGTAGCTTCTCCGGCGGCGTATGCTCCGAAGAAAAGCATGAAGCAGACGATGCCCGTACCATCGTTCAGCAGGGATTCCGCATCGACAAGGGTGGAGAAGCGTTTGCTGGTTTTCAACTCGTGCAGCAGGGCTACTACGGCTACCGGGTCGGTGGCACTGATTAAGGCTCCGAACATCAGTGCAAATGCCCATGTCCACGATTCAAAACCGGGGATGAAGGTTGCTACTCCCATCATGAGGGCGCCCGTGAGTAACATACAGATGATGAGTCCCGGTGCCGCCAACAGGGTGGCGTTGGCCAATGTCTTCTTGAAAATGTGCAGGTTGAGTTCGTAGGCTGCATCGAATATCAGGATGGGCAGGAAAAGATAAAGAATCAAGTCGGGATTGATGTTGGCGACGGAACTGACCGCATCATGCAGTTCCGGCAGCGATTGAAAAACGCCGGTACGGTTCATGACTCCTAAAATGATTCCAATGGCAAATAGCCCCACCGTGTAGGGCAGGCGGCTGTGTTTGAGCAAGGATTTCAGTATTGCTCCGATAATGAGTCCCCCGATAGTGAGCAGCAAGGGGGCGAGGAAAGTGTATTCTTCCATAGTTTTGATGTCAGTTAAAAAAATGAGCATTTGAATTTTAAACAAAGTTAAAGAATCAAATGCTCATATACAAGGGGATTTTTACTTATTTCTTTTTCGCGCTTGCGATTTCTTGGGCCACTTTCCGTGCGGTGGCGCGGTCGGGTTTCCCGGTTTCGGTTTGTGGAAGATGCCGGACGAAGAAGGTCTGTTTCGGCCGCCAGTAAGTCGGAAGCTGGTCGTAAGCCTGTGCTAACAGAGGGGATACATCGGTATTTTCTTCGCTTTCCAGCAGCAGAACGATGCATTCTCCAAATTTTGGGTCGGGCACGGCAGTCACCATGAAAGGAACTGGCAGCGCAGTTTTCAGTGCATTTTCCACCTGCTCAATCTGTACCTTTACCCCTCCGGTGTTGACGGTATTGTCTTTTCGTCCTAAGATATGGAACTGCCCCTGGGCATTGAACTCACAGATGTCGTTTGTGGTCAGTTCCTCTGCACAAACGGCTGGTGCTTCAATGGTCAGGGTGTTTTCCGGAGAGAGTGAAACCTTGACTCCCTGGAAGGGGGTGTACCAGTTGGAGGCATCCGGGCCGTTCAGTCGTCGCAGGGCGATGTGAGAAAGGGTTTCGGTCATTCCGTAGGTGCTCCATACGGCATGAGGGAATGACGCTAATTCTGTGGCTAATGTGCTGTCAATTGCTCCGCCGCCGATAATGAGATGACGTACTTGTTTCAGGCATTCCTTTTCGGCTGGTACTTGTAGTGAGTTGTACACCTGCATGGGTATCATGGCGGCAAACTCAGGAGCAGTATTTATCTCTGCCAACGGATGTCCGCAAGGAGTAACAGGTAACAGGTTCAGGCCGGCTACCAACGCACGGACGACCACCATTTTTCCGGCAATGTATTTCAGGGGCATGCAAAGCAAGGCGGTGTCTCCTTGTTTCAGACCTAAGAAACTGACAGTCAGCATGGCACTTTGCATCATGCGCTGTTTCTCTACCCGGAGCGGTTTGGGCGTTCCGGTAGAGCCGGAGGTATGCACCAGTACGGTGGTGTTGTCGTCAAACCATTCTGCTAAGAAATCGGCAAGTGAGGCCTGAAAGCTGTCTGCTCCATATTCCGCATGGAATCGTTTTTGCAGCAGGCTTTGTGATTCGCCTTCAGGTATTTGGGTTTCCTGAGCGGTGTAGCATTTCCCGTCAATCAAAATGGACTGACGGGCTATTTCTGTAATAAATGGAGTGGCGTTCATGTCAGATGGTTTGCAGATAAGTCGGGAAATCGGGTATCTTTTCTTCAGGATGGAACCACAGACAATCGCCTTCAATGTGCAGCGGGTAGTCAATGTTGTCGGTGAAAAGCATACCGGTGCCCAGCCCCTGAGGCATTTTAGGTTGGAGAGTGGCACACCACTGTGCGATAGCATTGAGTCCGATATTGGATTCTAAGGCGGAGGTTACCCAATAGCCTATGCCTCTTTCCTGAGCCAATGTAATCCATTCCTTGCTTCCCTGGATACCTCCGTGCAAGGACGGCTTTAAGATGATGTATTGTGGGCGGATGGTATCCAGCAGCTGGATTTTCCGTTCCGTTTCATTTACTCCAATCAGTTCTTCATCCAGTGCGATGGGGAAGGGCGAAGTGGCACACAGTTCTTTCATGACCTCCCATTGTCCGGCGCGTACGGGCTGTTCGATGGAGTGGAGCTGAAATTCGTTCAGCTGTGTCAGTTTCCGTAAGGCATCTTCAGGACTGAAGGCTCCGTTGGCATCTACCCGGAGTTCGATGTCGGCAGCTGAGAAATGGCGACGGATGTGAGCTAACAGTTCCAGTTCACGTTCAAATTCAATCGCTCCGATTTTTACCTTGATGCACCGGAATCCGGCTTTCATCTTTTCTTCTATGCGGCGGTACATTTCATCGAAATTACCCATCCAGATGAGTCCGTTGATAGGAATACCTTGTTCACCGCGACTGAAAGGGGTATCCCAAAACTGCAGACTGTTGGCCTGCAGATGGGCAAATGCGGTTTCCAGTCCGAATAGTATAGAGGGGTAAGGGCGAAGTCCTTCATAATCAATGTAGCCATTGGCGGCTGTTTTCTCACAGATTTCAGCTAGCAGGCGAGGATAATCGGGCAGGTCGTCGCAGCTTAACGCGGGCAGCGGAGCACATTCACCTACGCCATATTGTCCGGTTTCGGTGTCAGTAAGTAGCAGATACCATACCTGCCGGGTGTGATATACTCCGCGTGAAGTACCGGCCGGTTGTTTGAAATGAAGTGTGCGCGGAATGATTTTCAGTGTGTACATATTGGTCTGTTGTGAAGGGAATAAAAGCGGACAGAAAGCGGAAATGGTTTCTGCTTTCTGTCCGATAAAAAATGAGATGAGAGAATAATCAGGGGAATTTAGGGTATTTGCTCCAGTCGGGTTTCCGCTTTTCGAGGAAAGCTTTCCCACCTTCCTGTGCTTCTTCCGTCATGTAGTAAAGCATGGTTGCGTCACCGGCGAGTTCCTGAATACCAGCCTGTCCGTCAAGTTCTGCATTAAGTCCGGCTTTAATCATTCGCAGAGCGAGCGGACTGTGCTGCATCATGGTTTCAGCCCATTCTACCACTTCATCTTCCAGCTGGTCGAACGGTACGACTTTGTTGACCAGTCCCATATCCAGTGCTTCCTGGGCAGAATACTGGCGGCAGAGGAACCAGATTTCACGGGCTTTCTTCTGGCCTACGATACGAGCCAGATAAGAAGAACCAAATCCGGCATCGAAGCTGCCCACGCGAGGCCCTGTCTGACCGAAGATGGCGTTTTCAGACGCAATGGTCAGGTCGCAGACTACGTGAAGCACATGTCCGCCACCGATGGCATATCCGTTGACCATGGCAATCACCGGTTTCGGGATGGAACGAATCTGTTTCTGTACGTCGAGCACATTCAGACGGGGAACGCCGTCAGTACCTACGTATCCGCCGTGGCCTTTCACGTGCATGTCGCCTCCGGAGCAGAAAGCCTTGTCGCCAGCTCCTGTCAGTACGATGACATTGATGTCCTGACACTCACGGCAGTAATACAATGCGTCACTGATTTCAGTAGTGGTGGTTGGAGTGAACGCATTGCGGTATCTCGGGCGGTTGATGGTAATCTTGGCGATTCCATTATAAAACTCAAAAAGAATATCCTGGTATTCCTTGATGGTTTTCCATTCTCTGGGTTGTGACATATTGCTATTTTTTTAGGTTGTGATAATACGTTTTTAGGTGTTCGATGTCCTTGTCCTTTTCTGTAAAGACCTCCATCAGCATGGGCTGTGAGGTAATGGATGGCTGGGTGAATACCTCTACCGCCTGGTCAAGTTCTTCTTCATTGTGGGCAGAAAGATACTGGAATCCCCGGTCTTCGGCCCATGCTTTGGCGGAAGTGCGGTGAGTGGCCGTAATGAAGCGTCGGCTGCTGTCTGCCATTTCCAGTCCCGGAAGCGCATGGAATATTTCTCCCCCTTCGTTATTGAGGAGCAGGATGCGTACATTGCTTCCGTAGTTGGCATTCCAGAGGGCGTTCATGTCGTAGAAGAAACTCAGGTCGCCGATGAAGATGAAATTGAGTTTGTCGGACGCCGTAGCGTAGCCGATGGCAGTAGACAAAGAACCTTCTATACCGTTAGTTCCTCGGTTGGATAAAACCTCCACGTCGTTCGGGAGAGGGAAAAGTTGGGCGTAGCGCACAGTGGAGCTGTTGGCCAGGTGAAGGGAACAAGAAGTCGGCAGGTGATTGATGACTTTCCCGATGGCGCTCATTTCGGAGTAGGGGAATACGGCTTGCGGAATATTCTTCGACAGAGCTTCCCATGTGCGGGGGTATTCCGGTGTGCGGCTGTCCATCATCGGGGCAATCTTTTCTAAGAACTCAAACGGGTCCATCTCAATCACGGTGGTCAGTGAGCCGAAAAGGTCGGCCACCTGTCCGTCACTAGCCACGTGCCAGTGTTCTACCGGCGGATGACGGCGAAGGAATTTCTTCAATCGTTTGGAGATGATATGACCTCCGTAAGTAATCAGTAACTCCGGACGCATCTTCTGCTGGGCTTCGAAGTCCATGGAGCAGAGCAGTGGCTCGATGTTGCGGATAGGCATGCCCGGAATCGTCTGGTTGCTGATGTTTTCGGTAAACCAGGCAAAATGCTTGTAGAGCATCTTGGTGTATTTCTTGTCGAACAAATAAATCAGGTTCATTTGTCCCACTACGACCATCCGTCGCTGGTAGCGGTTCAAGCGGTCGATGAGTGGCTGGTAATCCTTGTTGTACACGTTCAGTCCCTGATAGCGGGTAATGACGCGTGCTTCGGGAAGCTCCGTGACCGGTAGCTTGAAAAACGGTTCGCTGATAGGTACATTGATGTGTACAGGTCCTTTCCCGTGATGGTCAAGTTCCATGAGTGCCTCATTGATGAGGCGGTTGCAGTACCATTCGTCTTCTTCACTCTGCACTTCCGGCAGGTTGACAGATTTTTTCACCAGGCTTCCGAATACACCAGGCTGAGGGAGTGTCTGCCCGTCCATCTGTCCGATCCATGCGGCAGGGCGGTCGGCCGAAATGACGACAAGCGGCACCTGCTGGTAGAATGCTTCGGCTACGGCTGGGTGGATATTGAGCAAGGCTGTACCTGATGTGCAGCAGATGGCAGCCGGGCTACCTCCGTTCAGTGCCAGTCCCAAGGCAAAAAATCCTGCACTTCGTTCGTCTGTCACGGGATAGCAGGTAAATTCCGGAATATTGACCAGCGTTTGTACGATAGGAATGTTTCGGCTTCCGGGGCAGAGCACAATTTTTTGTATCCGGTGCGCTTTTAGTAAAGCTACAAGCTGAAGTATATTTTTTTTGTCAGTATACATGATTTCTAAATATGTTAGATTTACAGGATATTTCGCATGGTATTCATTTTTTGCTGCGTTTCTTCCCATTCAGTATCAGCTGTGGATTCTGGAAGGATACCTCCTCCGGCATACAACGTAGCGGTTTTCCCCTCAATATGCATGCACCGCAGGTTGACATAGAGGGTAGTGTCTCCTTCCGGAACTATCCATCCGATGACGCCGGAATAGAAAAGGCGGTTGTGAGGTTCCGTCTGTAGGATGAACTGGTAGGCTTCCTCTTTGGGTAAGCCGCACACTGCCGGGGTGGGATGTAATTCTTGCAGTACATCGCCTAAATGAGCTGTATCTTTCAGGCAGAAATGGAAATCGGTTTTCAGATGAACCAACTGGCCGGCACGGGCTGTATATGGTCCCTTTTCCGTGATTTTGCTGCCGAATTTCTTGATGGCTTTACGGATGTAGTCTCCTACAAAAGCTTGTTCTTCTTTGTTCTTTTTGCTCCATTCGGTGGGCATAACTTCTCCTTGCATGGGCATAGTTCCTGCCAGTGCTACTGTGTGCCAGTCTTTTTCGTGACCGCTGAGGATAATTTCAGGTGTACTGCCTATCCACGTACCGGTGGAAGGGGTGTGACATAGCGAAATCATCATGCGAGGATAGCTGTTGCAGGCCTGTATGAAAGCCGATAGCGGAGAAAACTGATCATTCAGCGTGTGAGTTGTACTGCGGGACAGTACAAGTTTACGGAACTGCTTCTCCTTGAGTGGCAGGATGAAGCGGCTGAATGTTTCAGTGTACAAGTCTTTTTCTTCTTTTTCGGAACTAATATGCGAATCTGTGGATGCGTCTATAGAATGAGACGGAGCGGCTTGCTGCGGGTGGCGTGTCATCCATCTTTGCAAGGCAGATTTAATATCTTCCCAGTCGTGTGCCTGTATGTCCGGGCGGATGAGTACGGCCGGATGCGCTGGAGTAAACTGAAACGGAGAAAGAAGAAATCCTTTTTTTTGGTTCAGCTCATTCAGACTGTGGATATATTCAGGCTCTCCTTCTTCCTGCATGACGAGAATGGGGTCGTCTGTCCAGGGAAGACGGTATAATGCAAAGCAGACATGGCTGCTGGTAAATGAATCAAGGAGCTGATGATATATGGTTTCCGGTGTATTCATGGCCGTTTTTTGACTATTTGATTGACAATGCGTGCGGTGGAAATTAACTTTCCTTCCTGATTGGTGATATCTACATTCCACAGGTGAGATGTGCGTCCGCGGTGGATGAGGCGTCCGGTGGCAATTACAAATTCTCCTTTCGGAACCATCTGGAGGTGGTTGGCACTTACCTGGATGCCGCAAGGCATTTCATTTGCACTGCACAATGGAATGGAGCCATGTCCGGCTACGATTTCTGCAAGAGCCAGAGACGCTCCTCCGTTAAGTATGCCAAATGGCTGGCAAGTTCTTTCATCTACCGGCATTTGTGCTTTCACATATCCCTCTTCCATTTCGAGGAACTGAATGCCTAAATGTGCTCCCATGGAGCAGGATAAGTCTGGCAATTCGTAAGAGGATTTACCGTTCATTTGCGTATAATAGTTCTTGATTCTACTGCAAATGTACATATTTCTCTGCAAATGTGGGGGAATTCAGGTAAGAATTAAGTAATTTATCGGACATTTCTCATAGATTAATTGGAATAAAAAACGTATATTTATGTCGATATTTTGTCTATCCGTAAAACTCTTTTTGAGGCTTCAATGAAAAAAAATGAGTTTTTTGCTCTCATAAATTGTTTTACGTATTTTTGTTTTTATGAAATAAGGGTTGGAGGTATGAGTTTAAAAATGAGATATTACTATATAGTGGGTATATGGAGTTTTTGCTTTGTGTTACCCATTATGATGGGTTGTATGCGCGAGGAGAAAAAGAGCTCGAAAGACTCTTTTGAAATGCTTTATCAGCAAATGGAACAAGCTTCCGTTGAATCTCCGGAACAAGTTTCCCAGATGGTAGATAGTGCGCTTCCATCGTTAAAAGACAGTATGATGTATTATCGCTTGCTTTTTTTGAAAGTAAGAGGGTACTTTTTGTCTTTTAAGCTTGATTCTGCATCTTATTTGCTTGACAAGGTTACTGCTTTTTGTGACAGAACAGAGAAAAATAAAGATGTTTATCAGCTGTATGCATTGATTTATAATGCCCGGGGAAATTTGTTTGTCCGTACTTCGCAGATAGATTCTGCCAGTTTCTGTTTTCAGAGAGCTTTTGAATACGCCAGTCGGGGAGGAAAAAGAGAATCTCTTCCGGACATTTGTCTGAATCTGGCAGATGTGTTTGTGAAGCAAGGACGTTATGATTTGGGCTCTTTCTGGTATAACCGTTCCTTGTCAATTTCGGATTCTCTGAATATGCCCGATGAGCAACGATTCCCTGCTTATTACGGCTTGGCTCAAGTGAATATGGAATTAAGAGATTTTGCGCTGTGCGATTATTATTATGATTTGGCATCGCACTATTATGATAAAATGCATCCTTTTGAGAAACATATTTATTTGAACAACAGGGGAAATTCTTATTATTACCGGCAGGACTATGAAACAGCGTTAGGGTATTTCCGCCGCTCGCTTGAAGTGGTAAACCAGTATCCGGATATGACTTTTGAGAGAAATCTGACCATGATAAATCTGGGAGAAATTTTCCTGATGCTGGATTGCACGGATTCTGCTTCTTACTATTTGCAGGAATGTCGGGGATTCTTTGATTCTATTCATCATGCTACAGCTTTGTATTGCATAGATACGCAGCTTATGGAGCTGGCATTGAAGCAGGGAAATGTGGCATTGGCCAGAGAGCGATTGAAACATGCTGTAAAATATGATAATGTAGAACCTAATATGATTCACGTGCGTAATCGTTATTTGCAACGTTATTTTGAGAAGGTGGGAGATTATGAACGTGCATATCACTATTTGGAAGAAAATCATCATATAGATGACTCCATTCGTAATGAAAGAGTGAAGATGCGGGCAGCAGAACTTAAATTGAAGTATACACAGGATAGCACCTTGATGAAGAAGGAGATTTCTATTCGGGAAAAGGAGAATCAGGTACTTCAGCTCTATCAATGGCTGTATATGATTGTGGGCGGAGGTTTCCTGTTGGTAGCTGTCGTTTCTGTCATCGTGTTGTATAGGAAGCGGTTGCGTGACAGGGAACAGTGGCGTATGCAAAATGCCATAACTTCCTTGCGACTGGAGAATGTACGAAACCGGATTTCTCCCCATTTCATTTTTAATGTGCTGAATCGTGAAATGAATCTTCATAAAGGAGAGGAGGAAAGCCAAAATCTGATTGGATTGACCAAACTGATACGCCGGAATCTGGAACTGACCGATTGCCTGGCTGTATCGTTGGCAGATGAATTGGAGTTTGTGGATACGTATGTGGGACTGGAAAAGGAATCCTTGGGAAAAGATTTTGACTACCAGTTGGATTTGGACTGCAAGATAGATTTGAAGGTGGTGAAAGTTCCATCCATGTTGCTGCAGATTCCTGTAGAGAATGCTATAAAGCATGGACTGAGATTAAAAGAAGGAAAACGATTGTTGCGCATACAGATACGTCTGCTGCTTGATAATCAGGTTGAAATTGTGGTGTCTGATAATGGTGGAGGTTATCGTAAGGTAAGTGTAAACCATGGAACTGGCACTGGAATGAAAGTTATTACACAGACCATTCAATTGCTAAACACATATAATTCACGCCCTATTCAAATGAAAATTAATAATGTATTAGTCGGGGAAGAAAAAGAAATGGGGTGTGAGGTACGCTTTGTGATTCCTTTGAATTATTCATATCAACTAAAGAAAAACTAGAAAAACATGAATGATAAAATAAGAGCTGTCATTATAGATGACGAGGAAACTGCCATTGATAATCTTTGCTTTGAGCTGAAGAAATATCCATGGATCTCTGTAGAGGGAATAGCCTATAATGGAAAGGCCGGAATCCGTTTGCTTGAAAAAGAACGTCCGGATTTGTTATTTCTGGATGTAGAACTTCCGGATATGTTAGGAATGGATTTGGCCATAAAAGTGCATGAACAGCAAAATTGGGATATGCATATTGTTTTTTATACCGCATACAACAAGTATCTGATAGATGCCTTGCGTAGTTATGCCTTTGATTTCCTGTTGAAGCCTGTTGCTTCAGAAGAGCTTTCTGTTGTGTTGGGACGTTTACGTGGTGAAGGCAATATGAAAAATTCAACCACTTTTCTGGCAGATACAGGTCATGGAGCTGAGAAATCATTTATGGTAGTCACTCCGGTCGGAGATTTACGTGTATTGCGTGTATCTGATATAGGATATTTCCGTTATATTTCCGAACGTAAAATCTGGGAGGTAGCTTTGGCAAATGGTACTTTTATTCCTTTAAAGCGAAATACCAGAGCTGAGAATTTGTGTGCGTATGATACTGCTTTTGTGCAAATTCATCAGTCGTATATTATCAATATGAATTATTTACTGATGGTGCAGGGTTGCCAGTGTGTGATGTATCCTCCGTTTAATAATGTGGATGAACTTCAGGTCTCCAAAAAGTATCGTAAGGAAATGATGGAGCGTTTTTGCCAATTGTAATAAAATGTTTTTTGACCACTTAGTAGCAAAAAACGTTTGTTTAGTGTGGAAGATGTGATATTTGGTCGGCAAGTCCTGTTTCCTTGTTTCTTCTTTGATATAGATATTTTTATTTTTGCATTAAAATTTACTAAATAAAATTCATTATGGGAAAATTGGGATATAAAGGTTTGCTTCTTTTGGGGGGCATGATGATGTTGGGGGGAGCGGCACAAGCTCAGTATTTACGTTCTTCTTATTTTATGGAGGGAACAAGTGCCCGTTTACAATTGAATCCGGGTTTGCAGCCTACCAAAGGATATTTTAATATGCCGATTATTGGCTCATTTAACATGTCTGCTTCTTCTAATGTGTTGGGAACAAGTGACATTATTGACCTTATGGATTCTGGAAGTGACTTATATTCAAATGACAAGTTGTTTGACCGTTTAAAGGCTGATAACCGTTTGAATGTAAACTTGAACACAGACATTCTTTCTTTTGGCTGGTATAGAGGTAAAGGATTCTGGAGTGTAAATGTAGGCTTGCGTGCAGATTTCGGTGCGGCATTGGCAAAGGACATGTTCTCTATGATGCGCACGATGAATGGTTTTGCATTGGAGGATGTGGCAGGAACCAATCAAAGCTATAGCTTATCAAATCAGACACTGAACATGAAGGCATACGCTGAAGTTGGTTTGGGATACTCACGCCGTATTACAGAAAAATTGACTGTAGGTGGACGTGTAAAAGTGTTGTTAGGTCTGGCTCGTGCAGAAATGAACATCAATCAGTTTGATTTGAATTTGGATGTTCCGAATCCTCAATATACAAATTATGCAGATTATGAGTCTCGTGGCGAACTTTCTCCTTCTGATTGGTATGGAGCACATTACGATTATTCTGCGAATGGTAACGTAATTACTACCTTGAAAGGTGGAGGTATGACTTTTGATAACAATGGAATGATTGATAACTTTGACTTGGATGCAGGCGACTTAGGTATTGCAGGTTCAGGTTTTGGTATTGATTTAGGAGCAAGTTATAAAGTATGGGATAACCTGACCGTATCAGCTTCTATTCTCGATTTAGGTTTCCTGAAATGGAAGGAAAGCGAAACAACTGTAGCTACGGTGAGTGGAGGAGATGAAGTGACCATTAATTCAGAGAATTATGATCGTTATATTGGCGGTGATTTCTTGTCGTTCGAACGTTTTGATTTTGAAGAAGGTTCACCTGAAAAGGTAAAAACAAAAACCCGTTTGTATTCTACACTGTTATTGGCTGGAGAATATGGATTGTTGAATAATAAGTTGAGTGTAGGTGCTATGTACACCGCTCGTTTTGCAGAGCCCAAAACATTGAATGAATTGACTTTCTTGGCCACATTCCGTCCAAAGAACTGGCTGAATGCAGCTATTAGTTACTCTCCGATTCAAGCAAGTGGTAAGTCAATTGGTCTAGCGGTGAAGTTGGGTCCGTTGTTTGTAGGAACCGACTATATGTTCTTTGGAGGTAATTCTAAATCAGTGAATGGTTTCTTGGGAATTTCTTTCCCTTTGGGTGGAAAACCAAAGCCATTTTCTGAACTGTAATATATCTTGTCTATTGCTATAATTCAATAAGATGGGGAGTGGCTGCCTTCCGAATCGTAATGTATGTATTGTCTGTTATGGGTTACGATAGGTTGGCAGCCTTTTTTATGCCCTTTTGGTTGTTATAGTGGAAGTTCTTTCAGTATTTCGCCATTTAGATGGTATATAGTGATTTTCCCATTTTCATAGCTAGCAAAAGTGGGAGGGTTGCCTCCTTTGGGGAAAGTAATGGAGCCCGTGTTACAGATGATGCCGTTTGCCGTTCTTTCCAGTTTCCATAAATGGGTATGTCCGTAGAAAAAGGCATCATATCCATTTTGCGGGCGTTTTTCTTCATTGTAGATGTGCCCGTGGGTGAGGAATAACTTCTTGCCATTATCTACGATTAATGTGTAATCTGATAAAATAGGGAAGTTCAGCAACATCTGGTCTACTTCAGAATCACAATTTCCTCGTATTGCTACGATTTCTCCTGCCATTTCATTTAGTTTCTCTGCAATACCTTTTGGATTGAGTCCCTCAGGAAGTCCGTTACGTGGCCCGTAATTCAATATATCTCCCAAAATAATGAGCATATCAAAGTGATGTGCCTGGTAAAACTGCAGGACTTTTTCTAATGCAGGAAGGCATCCGTGTATGTCGGAAACAATTAAGTATTTCATAAAGCTTTTCGTTATTGATAATTCAATGCAAACATAAGAAAAAGCTTGTAATCAAAAAAACGGTCACCTTTGCAGGCAGCCGTTTTTCGTTGATTATATGCTAAAATAAATTATTCAGCTTTTTCGTCGCTCCAGTCCATTGCAGCCATACGCTTGTAAGAAGCATAGCGTTTCTTAGCCATGTCTTCGCAAGCAGCGAACAAGTCAGCAGCTTCTGTCGGGTATTGTTTCATTACAGATGCGAAACGAACTTCACCCTTCAGATAATCCTGGAAGCCTTCCCAGTTCGGTTCTTTAGAGTCGAGTGAGAACGGATTCTTACCTTCTTCTTCCAGAGCCGGGTTGAAGCGCCACAAGTGCCAGTAACCACATTCTACAGCCTTAGCTTCTTCAGCCTGAGATTTACCCATACCAGCTTTCAAACCGTGGTTGATACATGGAGCGTATGCGATAACCAATGATGGTCCAGGATATGCTTCAGCTTCGCGGATAGCTTTCAAAGTCTGAGCCTGGTCAGCACCCATTGCAATCTGAGCTACGTAAACGTAACCGTAAGTAGTAGCAATCATACCCAGGTCTTTCTTGCGAACACGTTTACCAGAAGCAGCAAACTTAGCGATAGCACCCAGCGGAGTAGCCTTAGAAGACTGACCACCAGTGTTAGAGTAAACTTCAGTATCCAATACCAGGATGTTTACATCTTCGCCAGAAGCGATTACATGGTCAAGACCTCCGTAACCTATATCGTAAGAAGCACCGTCACCACCGATGATCCACTGTGAGCGTTTTACCAGATAGTCTTTGAATTCAGCGATAGTAGCGCAAGCAGCACACTTGTCTTTTGCAGCTTCTACCAACGGAATAATCTTTTCAGCAGCAGCTTTGCTCTTATCAGCATCGTTGCGGCCGTCAATCCATTCCTGGAATGCTTCTTTGTATTCTGCCGGAGTAGCTTCGTTTGCGATAGCAGACTTCATAGCTTCTTCCAGACGGTTGCGCAGTTTCTTGTTAGCCAATTCCATACCTAAACCGAATTCGCAGAAGTCTTCGAACAATGAGTTAGCCCAAGCAGGACCCTGACCTTTTTCGTTAGTTGTATAAGGAGTTGAAGGAACTGAACCAGAGTAGATAGAAGAACATCCTGTAGCGTTAGCAACCATTTCACGGTCACCGAACAACTGAGAAATCAGTTTCACATACGGAGTTTCACCACAACCAGAGCAAGCTCCAGAGAACTCGAACAACGGCTGAGCGAACTGAGAGTTCTTCACGTTAGCCTTGATGTCTACCAAGTGCTGTTTAGACTTCACGTTGTCAGCGCAGTAAGTCCAGTTAGCAGCTTCAGCCAACTGAGTTTCAAGCGGCTTCATAGTCAAAGCCTTGCCACCCTTCTTCGGGTTGCCCGGACAAACGTCAGCACAGTTACCGCAACCCAAGCAGTCCATAACGTCTACCTGTACACGGAATGTCATACCGTCGAACTGTTTTCCTACAGCTTTCAGAGTCGGGAAGTTAGCACCAGCTTGTTCTTCAGCATCCAGTACGAACGGACGGATAGCAGCGTGAGGACAAACGTATGCACACTTGTTACACTGGATACAAGTTTCAGGATTCCATTCCGGAACGAATGCAGCTACACCACGTTTTTCGTATTTAGCTGTACCCTGATGCCATGTACCGTCTTCGATACCCTTGAATGCAGATACTGGCAGCAAGTCACCATCCTGAGCGTTGATAGGACGAACAACTTCGTTGATGAATGCCGGATCGTTGTTTGCAGCAGCAGCTTCAACTTCCAGGTTAGCCCATGCCGGGTCAACAGTCAATTGTTTGTATTCACCACCACGGTCAACGGCAGCGTAGTTCTTGTTAACCACGTCTTCACCCTTCTTGCCGTAAGACTTCACGATGAATTTCTTCATCTGTTCTACAGCCAGGTCAACTGGAATTACGCCAGTGATACGGAAGAATGCAGACTGCAGGATAGTGTTAGTACGGTTACCCAAACCAATTTCCTGAGCAATCTTAGTTGCATTGATATAGTAAACAGTGATGTTGTTTTCTGCGAAGTATTTCTTCACTTTGTTCGGCAGGTTCTTAGCCAATTCTTCGCCTTCCCAGATAGTGTTCAGCAAGAATGTACCGTTCTTACGCAGACCGCGAGTTACATCATACATGTGCAGGTAAGCCTGTACGTGGCAAGCTACGAAGTTAGGAGTAGTTACCAAGTAAGTAGAGCGGATAGGATGATCACCGAAACGCAAGTGAGAGCAAGTGAAACCACCAGATTTCTTAGAGTCGTATGAGAAGTAAGCCTGGCAGTATTTGTTGGTGTTGTCACCGATGATTTTTACAGAGTTCTTGTTAGCACCTACAGTACCGTCAGCACCCAAACCGTAGAATTTAGCTTCGAACATACCTTCGCCACCCAAAGCGATTTCTTCTTTCTGAGGAAGAGAAGTGAAGGTGACGTCATCTACGATACCGATAGTGAAGTGGTTCTTAGGAGTCGGCAATGCCAAGTTTTCGTATACAGAAAGAATCTGAGCAGGAGTAGTATCCTTAGAACCCAGACCATAACGTCCGCCTACGATAAGAGGAGCATTTTCCTGTCCGTAGAAGCAGTCTTTTACGTCAAGATACAAAGGTTCGCCGTTTGCACCCGGTTCTTTTGTACGGTCAAGAACTGCGATGCGTTTTGCGGTCTTAGGTACAGCTGCCAAGAAATGTTTAGCAGAGAACGGACGATACAAGTGTACAGAAACCAAACCAACTTTTTCGCCGTTTGCTACCAAGTGGTCGATAGCTTCACGAGCAGCTTCAGTTACAGAACCCATAGCGATGATTACGCGTTCAGCATCTTCTGCACCATAGTAGTTGAACAAGCCGTAGTGACGTCCTGTAATCTTATTGATTTCGTTCATATATTCTTCTACGATAGCAGGAACTGCTTCATAGAACGGATTGCAAGATTCTCTGTGCTGGAAGAAGTGATCCGGGTTTTCAGCCATACCGCGAGCAACCGGTTTGTTAGGACTGAGTGCACGTTCACGGAATTCAGCCAAAGCTTTCTGGTCTACCAGCGGAGCGAGGTCTTCGTTTTCCAGCATTTCAATCTTCTGGATTTCGTGTGATGTACGGAAACCGTCGAAGAAGTTCAAGAACGGAACCCGAGACTTGATTGTTGACAAGTGAGCTACACCGGCCAAATCCATAACTTCCTGTACAGAACCTTCACAAAGCATAGCGAAACCAGTCTGACGGCAAGACATTACGTCCTGGTGGTCACCGAAGATACACAATGCGTGAGAAGCCAGTGTACGTGCAGAAACGTGGAATACGCATGGCAAGAACTCACCTGCAATTTTGTACATGTTAGGAATCATCAACAGAAGACCCTGAGAAGCAGTATAAGTAGTTGTCAATGCACCAGCCTGAAGAGATCCGTGTACTGCACCGGCAGCACCACCTTCAGATTGCATTTCCTGAACCAAAACAGTTTCGCCGAAGATGTTTTTACGACCTGCGGCAGCCCATTCGTCTACATATTCAGCCATTGTAGATGACGGGGTGATAGGATAGATAGCTGCAACTTCTGAGAACATATATGAAATATGTGCTGCAGCCTGGTTACCATCACAAGTGATGAATTTTTTTTGTTTAGTCATACAATTACTAATTAAATATGAAGTAATAAAATCGTTATTGTCAATACAAAAATCCAAATAGCCATAAAGGTATCTGGTCGCCGTGTCCTATTTCCATTTTATGCATGGCATAGTATATGTTCGGATTGCTTTTATATTTGCTTCCTTCTGCACAAATCCGGAAATGCAGTGTATTGTCTACAAGGAAAGAGGTTCCTTTATCTCCTTTGTTGATTTTGTGGTCTTTCCACAAGGTATTGACAAAGAAGGTTTCCAGCACATCTTGTTCCTCCACCTTTACCGGATAGATGCTATACATCAGGTTTGTGTTGTGCATCATGATTTTAGCCGGTTTTTTAGGAAAGCTTTCCCCTTTCGGGTAAACCATGTTGATGAGTCGTGCATCTGCCAGGTATTTTATGTAGTTCATGACCGTAGCACGCGATGTCTGAATTTCAGTAGCCAATTGGCTGACATTGGGTGCGACCGGACCGTCTACTGCTAGCAAATATAATAATTTTTTGATTTTGGACAGATATTTCAGCTCGATTTGTTTAATCAGGAGAATGTCCACTTCAATCATCATGTTCATGGTCTTCAGCAGATTTTCCGAGAAATTTCTTTTTTCAAGGAAAAAAGGATAGAAACCATGATGGATGTAATCCTGGAAATAATTGAGCGGGTTGATGTGTGGTAAGATTGTTTTCACGATATGCTCGTGATTGTGCAGAATCTCATCCAGTGTGTAGGCTGAAAAATGGTTCCCAGTTTGTAAATTCAGAAATTCACGGAAAGAAAATCCTCTCAGGTTATACGATTTGACAATCCCGTTCAATTCGGGATTCTCATCTTTCAGACGCATTACAGAAGAACCGGTAAATACAATTTTCAGTTGCGGATAACGTTCATAGCATGTGCGCAAATCGTGACTCCAATCTGGAAGCTTGAAAACTTGGTCAATAAGCAGGACTTTTCCCCCTCTTTTAACAAATTCCCCGGCAAAGTCTACTAAACTGTATTGTGAAAAGTAGAAATTATTCATGTTTACGAACAAGCATGAACGGTCCGTTCCGAACTTTTCTTTTGCATATTGTAAAAGAAATGTGGTTTTGCCTACCCCTCTTGTACCTTTTATACCAATCAAGCGATCATTCCAGTCTATTTCATCCATGAGATCACGGCGAACAGGAGCGTTGGTATGTTCCACTAAATAATTATGTGTTCTGTAAAATGCTTCCATGAATTCTGTTTCTAGGCTGCAAATATACGAATACTTCATAATATTGCAAACTGGAGATGACAAAAGTTTATTCTTTGATTAAGTTTTTTTGAATCTCTTCTGGTGCATCAAAGGTGGGAATTTATTGGTTTGCTTTTCGGGTATAGATTCTCGATTTTATATTTGTAAAGAGGAGGATTCGTAGCTGTTTTTGTGTAATCTCAGTACTTTCAAAGAAGTACTACAGTACTCCCGTGAAAGTACTGAAGTACTTCATAGGCAGTACTACAGTACTTCCTCGGGAGTACTGGAAACTTTGACTTCTGTTTGTTTTTGGGGAGGGAGAATTAGAATTGATAATTCTTTTCCACCCAGTCGATGAATGCCTGGTTCACTTGGCGTGTTCCTCCCGGGGTAGGATAGTCTCCACTAAAATACCAGTCTCCCGGATGGGCCGGACATGCCTCATGCAGTCCTTCCAACGTTTGGTAAACAATCTGTACTTTTGCCCGCGTAGTGGCAGGAGTCAGTAATGCAGCAATTTTTTCTGATATTTCTTCATCGCTGAAAGGAGCATAAATTTCCTTTACGTAGTTGCGCATTTTTTCTTTAGGCAGGTTCAGCTGTTCTTTTGATTTTCTATAAGCATATTCAATGACGTGCTGCATGTCGCGTTCTTCCAGCAGAGCGATGGCAGCCTTGAAGGCGATGAATTGCTCCATGCTGGCCATGTCGATGCCATAGTAATCCGGATAGCGGACTTGTGGGGAAGAGGATACGATGACAATCTTTTTGGGCTGCAGACGGTCGAGAATGCTGATGATACTTTGCTTCAAAGTCGTTCCTCGTACGATACTGTCGTCGATGATTACCAGGTTGTCTTCCTGTGGCACGAGGCTTCCGTAGGTAATATCGTATACGTGGGCTGCCAGGTCGTTGCGGGTATTTCCTTCCGCAATAAAGGTACGCAACTTAATATCCTTGATGGCTACCTTCTCGCTTCGGATGCGTTGAGAAAGAATCTGTTTCAGTTCTTCATGGCTGGGCATGTGACCCAAGGCCTCGATTTGCTTGATTTTAAGTTGGTTCAGATAATTGTCCAGTCCTTCCAGCATTCCATAGAAAGCCACTTCGGCTGTATTGGGAATAAATGAGAATACAGAATGGGCTATGTCATGATTGACTGCAGAGAGAATTGGTTCAATCAGTTTTTCTCCTAATTTTTTACGTTCACGGTAGATATCCACGTCACTTCCCCGGCTGAAGTAGATGCGTTCGAAAGAGCAGGGTTTTAATTTCCTGGGTTTGTTGATTTGTGCCAGTCTGAGCTGACCTTTCTTATTGACCAATACAGCTTGTCCAGGCATCAGTTCATGGATGCTTTCAGCAGGGATATTCAATACCGTCTGAATGACAGGGCGTTCCGACGCTAATACCATGATTTCATCGTCCTGATACCAGAATGCCGGGCGAATACCCCATGGGTCGCGTACGGCAAAGGTTTCACCGCTTCCTGTCATTCCGCAGATGACGTAACCTCCATCCCAGGATGGGGAAGATGTTTTCAGTACGTTTGTCAAGTCAATCCGCTCTTCAATGGCATGCGTGATGTCCATTCCCTTCAAGCCTTCTTCTTTGCACTGGTTGTAAAGGCGCTCCACTTCTCTGTCCAGCCGGTGGCCTACCTGCTCCAGCATGATATAGGTATCTGCGTATTTACGGGGATGTTGTCCGGCTTCAGTAATATTGGCAAAAATTTCGTCTACATTGGTCAGATTGAAGTTACCGCACAATGCTAGGTTCTTGGCACGCCAGTTGTTGCGGCGGAGAAATGGATGAACATACGAGATACCGCTTTTTCCTGTGGTCGAATAACGCAGGTGTCCCATGTAAAGTTCTCCGGCAAAGGGCAGGCACTTCTTTGCAAATTCTGCATCGTGCAACTGTTCTTCCGTTAAATCCTTGTATTGTTGATGAACGTTGTTGAAGATTTCTGTAATGGCTCCCGCTCCGAGTCCTCTTTCACGGAACATGTATTCCTCACCAGGGTTGGCTTGCAGTTTTACGCAGGCTAATCCTGCAGCTTCTTGTCCTCTGTTGTGCTGCTTTTCCATCAGCAGATAAAGCTTGTTCAAGCCATACATCCATGTACCATATTTTTCCTGATAATATTCCAGTGGTTTCAGGAGTCGGATAAGAGCGACTCCGCATTCATGTTTTAATGTTTCCATCTGTATTTTGTTTTCAAGCCATATTATGATTTTCGTTTACAAAATAACAGACAATTATTAAAAGAGGTATGTGCTGTGCCTGAAAAAATACATTGTTTCTGTCTTTTTGTGATAAATGTAATCAAAATGTATTTATTCTGTTTTATTCTGAAACTTTTCCGCTTTCTATATAAAGAAAATGAAAGCTTCGGTTTGTGTAAATGAAAATATTGTAATGAAAAATCCTACAAAAGTGTCATATTGGAAGTGATATTATTATTTTTGTGGACAAATAGAATGTAAACTCTGTTTTGGGTATTAATAATGAAAGATAAAATGAGGTTAGCAGGAAAATTTATGAGAAAAGAAGAGCAGGAAGTAACAGAATGTCATCAGACATCTTCCGGGCTTTATCAACCGGAGTACGAGCACGATGCTTGTGGAGTAGGTATGATTGTAGATATTCATGGTAATAAATCACATGAATTGGTGGATGCAGCCTTGAAGGTCTTGGAAAATATGAAACATCGTGGCGCAGAAGGCGCTGACAACAAGACGGGTGACGGTGCAGGTATTATGCTGCAGATTCCACATGAGTTTATATTGTTACAAGGAATTCCGGTGCCTGAAAAGGGGAAATATGGTACGGGATTGGTTTTTCTTCCGAAAGACGCGAAGGAACAGGAGTCCATTCTGAGCATCCTGATTGAGGAGGTAGAGCGTGAAGGCTTGTCATTGATGCACTTGCGTTCCGTGCCCGTGAATTCTTCTATTTTAGGAAAAAGTGCGTTGGAGACTGAACCAGACATTAAGCAGGTGTTCATTACCGGGGCAACCGACCTGGAAAACTTTGAACGTACCTTATATATTGTGCGTAAAAAGATTGAACGCCGTGTACATCATAAGGACTTTTACATTGTTTCCTTGTCCAGTAAAAATATTATATATAAAGGTATGCTGTCTTCGGTACAGGTGCGTGAATATTTTCAGGACCTTACCCAGCCTTACTTTACCAGCGGACTGGCCATCGTACATTCTCGTTTTAGTACGAATACATTTCCGACCTGGAGTTTGGCACAGCCTTTCCGCTTGTTAGCCCATAATGGAGAAATCAATACCATTCGTGGAAACAGAGGATGGATGGAGGCGCGTGAAAGTGTACTTTCCACTCCTTTATTAGGTGACGTGAAGAAAATAGGTCCGATCATACAGCCGGGAATGAGCGACAGTGCCTCACTCGATAATGTGTTGGAGTTTTTCGTGATGTCAGGATTGAGCCTGCCGCATGCCATGGCTATGCTTGTGCCAGAGTCATTCAATGACAAGAATCCGATTAGTGAGGAGCTGAAGGCGTTTTATGAGTACCATTCCATTTTGATGGAACCTTGGGACGGACCGGCTGCCTTGTTGTTCAGCGACGGACGTTATGCAGGTGGTATGCTCGACCGTAACGGTTTGCGTCCGGCACGTTACCTGATTACCAAAAATGATATGATGGTGGTAGCCAGCGAAGCTGGAGTCATTAATTTTGAACCTGAAGCCATTAAGGAAAAAGGCCGTCTTCAGCCAGGCAAGATATTGTTGGTAGATACCCAGGAAGGACGTATTTACTACGATGGCGAACTGAAGAGCCAGTTGGCGGCTTCCAAGCCTTATCGTCAGTGGCTTTCTACCAACCGTATTGAACTGGATACATTACGCAGTGGCCGTAAGATTTCCAATTCTGTACCTGATTATGAACGTCGCCTGCGTGCATTCGGATTTACTCGCGAAGACATAGAACGTACACTTACTCCAATGTGTATGAATGGGGCCGAACCCACAGCTTCTATGGGTAACGATACTCCTCTGGCTGTGTTGTCCGACAAGCCGCAGATATTGTTCAATTATTTCCGTCAACAGTTTGCTCAGGTGACCAATCCGCCAATCGACCCGATACGTGAGGAACTGGTGATGTCGCTGACGGAATATATCGGAGCTGTAGGAACCAACATCTTGTTGCCGAGTGAATCGCATTGTAAGATGGTGCGTCTGCCACATCCGATTCTGAACAATACGCAGCTTGATATATTGTGCAACATTCGTTATAAAGGGTTCAATACCGTGAAGTTGCCGATGCTGTTCGATGCAGCAAGAGGAGCGGAAGGTCTGCGTGAGGCATTGAATGAGTTGTGCAAGAAAGCCGAGGCGGCAGTGGACGAAGGTGTGAACTACATCATTCTTTCCGATCGTGAGATTGATGCAGCACATGCAGCCATTCCTTCTTTGCTGGCTGTAAGTGCCGTACACCATCACCTGATTTCTGTACAAAAGAGAGTACAGACCGCATTGGTGGTAGAAAGTGGAGAAATTCGGGAAGTGATGCACGCTGCCTTGTTGCTGGGATATGGAGCGAGCGCCATCAATCCGTATATGGTATTTGCCATTCTGGATGACATGGTGAAGAAAGGCGATGTGCAGTTGAATTATGAAACCGCCGAAAAGAACTACATAAAAGCCGTTTGCAAGGGACTCTATAAAGTAATGAGTAAGATGGGTATCAGTACGATACGTTCTTACCGTGGAGCAAAGATTTTTGAAGCCGTTGGTTTGGGCAGTGAAGTGCTTTCTACTTACTTCGGTACTCCTTCTTCATCCATTGGAGGTGTCGGATTGGAAAGCATTGCCAAAGATTACCAGGCGTTCCATGATGCAGGTTTTGCAAAAGAGGTCGACGATTTGTTGCCTTACATCGGTCAGTTCTCCTACCGTAAGGATGGCGAGAAGCATGCCTGGAATCCGGAAACTATCAGTGCTTTGCAGTTGGCCACTCGTTTGGGAAGTTATGCTAAGTTCAAGGAATATACGCGTCGGGTAGATGAAAAGGAAAGTCCGATATTCTTGCGTGACTTCTTCTCTTTCCACCGTAATCCGATTCCATTGGAAGATGTAGAGCCGGTAGAGGAAATTGTAAAGCATTTTGTAACGGGCGCCATGTCTTTTGGTTCTATCAGTAAAGAGGCGCATGAAGCCATGGCACTGGCCATGAACAAGCTGAACGCCCGTAGTAATACGGGTGAAGGAGGAGAGGATTCCGACCGTTTCCATGAAACCTACGATGGCATTTCCTTGTGCAGTAAGACCAAACAGGTCGCTTCCGGACGTTTCGGTGTAACCACTGAATACTTGGTGAATGCCGAAGAAATTCAGATTAAGGTAGCACAGGGTGCTAAACCGGGTGAAGGTGGACAGCTTCCGGGATTCAAGGTAAATGAAGTGATTGCCAAGACGCGTCATTCTATTCCGGGCATTTCGTTGATTTCGCCTCCCCCTCATCACGATATTTATTCAATTGAAGACTTGGCTCAGCTGATATTCGATTTGAAGAACGTGAATCCGAAAGCCAAAATCAGTGTGAAACTGGTAGCTGAAAGTGGTATTGGTACCATCGCAGCCGGTGTGGCAAAAGCAAAGGCTGATTTGATTGTCATTTCAGGAGCAGAAGGTGGAACAGGAGCTTCTCCGGCCTCTTCCATGCGCTATGCCGGTATTTCTCCGGAAATCGGTCTGAGCGAGACACAGCAGACACTGGTACTCAACGGACTCCGTGGTCAGGTACGTTTGCAGACTGACGGACAGTTGAAGACTGGACGTGACATCATCAGCATGGCTTTGCTGGGAGCAGAAGAGTTTGGATTCGGAACTTCTGTATTGATTGTTTTGGGATGTGTCATGATGCGTAAATGTCATGCCAATACGTGTCCGGTAGGTGTGGCTACACAGGATCCGCAGTTGCGGGCACATTTCCGCGGACATTATCGTTATGTGGTCAACTTCTTCCGTTTCCTGGCACAGGAGGTACGTGAATACCTGGCAGAGATGGGATTCTCCCGTCTGGAAGACATTGTAGGACGTACGGATTTGATTGAAATACGTCCGACAACTCATGAAAAGGCTTCATTGCTCGATTTCAGTAAATTGTTGCATAAAGTCGATAACGGTGCAGCCTTACATAATGTAACGGAACAGCGTCATGAGATAGAGCACGTGAAGGATGTCAGCATGCTGGCTGCTGCACGCGAAGCACTGGAAAACCGTAAGGAGGTATCGTTGGAATATGCCATATCCAATACCGACCGTTCGGTAGGAGCCATGCTTTCTGGAGCCGTAGCTGCCAAGTATGGACAGGCTGGATTGCCCGCACAGACCATCCAGGTGAAGTTTAAAGGTTCAGCCGGACAGAGTTTCGGTGCTTTCCTTCCACATGGGGTCAGCTTCAAGCTGGAAGGTGAAGCGAATGATTACCTGGGCAAGGGCTTGAGCGGAGGACATATTTCGGTACAGCCTCCGGTAAGAAGCAATTTCCTGGCCGAAAACAACGTAATCGCTGGTAATACATTGTTGTATGGTGCCACGAGTGGAGAGGTGTATATCAATGGATGTGTAGGTGAGCGTTTTGCCGTACGTAACTCCGGTGCCATTACGGTAGTAGAAGGAGTAGGCGACCATTGCTGTGAGTACATGACAGGCGGACGAGTAGTCGTACTGGGTAAGACCGGACGTAACTTTGCTGCAGGTATGAGTGGGGGAGTTGCTTACGTATGGGATAAAGACCGTAACTTCGATTACTTCTGTAACATGGAAATGGTAGAGCTTTCTCTGTTGGAAGATGCTACAGCCCGCAAGGAACTGCATGAACTGGTTCGTCAGCATTATCTGTACACCGGTTCTCAACTGGCACGTACGATGTTGGATAACTGGAGCCGTTATGTAGAAGAATTTATTCAGGTAACTCCGATTGAATACAAGAAAGTGCTGGCTGAAGAGCAGATGCGCAAACTGCAGCAGAAGATAGCCGAAGTACAGCGTGATTATTGATTAATTGTTGAACAGTAAAAAACTAGATATATGGGAAATCCAAAAGCATTTCTGACCGTTCCCAGACAAGAGGCTGGATACCGTCCGGTACACGACCGTATCATGGACTTCAGTGAAGTGGAACAGACGTTGAACACAAGCGAGCGAAAGCTCCAGGCATCGCGGTGTATGGACTGTGGGGTACCTTTCTGCCATTGGGCATGCCCGTTGGGCAATCGTCCTCCGGAGTTCCAGGATGCCATGTACAAGGGAAAATGGAAAGAAGCTTATGAGATACTTACCGGAACCAATGATTTTCCGGAGTTCACTGGCCGTATATGTCCGGCATTGTGTGAAAAGAGTTGTGTGTTGAAGTTGAGTATGGATGCACCGGTAACCATTCGTGAAGATGAAGCTGCTATCATTGAAGCTGCTTTTCGTGAAGGGTATGTACAGCCTCGTCAATATGAACGAAACGGGAAGTCTGTGGCTGTCATCGGTTCCGGACCTGCAGGACTGGCGGCTGCCAATCAGTTGAACCGCAGAGGATATGCGGTGACGGTGTTCGAAAAACTGGAATACGTGGGAGGCTTGTTGCGATTTGGTATTCCGAATTTTAAGCTCAGCAAATCGGTAATCGATCGCCGTGTGGCAGTGATGGAAGCAGAAGGAATCACTTTCAAGGTCAATGCCGATATTGACGTGACAAATCTTCCCGAAGGATTTGATGCATACTGCATTTGTACGGGTACGCCGCAGGCACGCGATTTGAATATCCCCGGACGTGAACTGAAAGGTATCCATTTTGCTGTGGAGATGTTGGCGCAGCAGAACCGCGTGCTGGCAGGGCAGCACATTCCAGAGGAGGAACGCATCACGGCAAAAGGTAAGCATGTGCTGGTAATTGGAGGTGGAGATACGGGTAGTGACTGTATCGGAACAAGTAACCGTCAGGGAGCACTCAGTGTAACGCAGATTGAAATTATGCCGAAGCCTCCTGTAGGTCATAATCCGAATACTCCGTGGCCGCAGTGGCCGGTGGTTCTCAAAACCAGCAGCAGTCATGAAGAAGGATGCATACGTCGGTGGAGTTTGACCTCCAACCGCTTCTTGGAAGAAGACGGGAAAGTGTGCGGTGTAGAAGTGGAAGAAGTGGAATGGACTCCGGGAGCCGAAGGAGAACGTCCGGTGATGAAGCCGACTGGGAAGAAAGAAATCCTGAAAGCCGATTTGGTATTGCTGGCGATGGGATTCCTTCGTCCGGTACAACCTGAATTCCCGGCAAATGTTTTTGTGGCCGGTGATGCAGCTACCGGAGCCAGTCTGGTTGTGAAGTGCATTGCAGGCGGTCGGAAGGCCGCAGCCGACATTGATGCATATTTAAGCCGAAAATAATTGATTACATACAAAATATAAATACAACTTTACGATTATGTGTGGCATTGCAGCTATTTTAAATATCAGAAAACAGACTCCAGAGTTGCGTGAAAAAGCATTGGCCATGGCTCGAAAGATTCGTCATCGTGGTCCCGACTGGAGTGGAATTTATTGTGGAGGATTGGCTATCTTAGCGCATGAACGTTTGTCGATAGTAGACCCGCAGAGTGGCGGACAGCCATTGTACTCACCCGATAAGAAAGTGGTACTGGCCGTGAACGGCGAAATCTACAATCACCGTGAGATTCGTAAGGAGTATGCCGGAAAATATGATTTCCAGACAGGAAGTGACTGTGAAGTAATCTTGGCACTTTATCAAGAATACGGAATACATTTTCTGGAAAAGCTGAATGGTATTTTTGCATTCGCGCTGTACGATTCAGAAAAAGATGAGTTTCTCATCGCTCGCGACCCTATCGGGGTGATTCCACTTTATATTGGTTATGACAGCGATGGCAAAGTCTATTGTGCCAGCGAACTGAAAGCGTTGGAAGGTTTTTGTGAACGCTATGAACCCTTTTTACCCGGACATTGTTATTATAGCAAGGACGGGAAGATGACCCGCTGGTACGTTCGCGACTGGACTCAGTATGAGGCAGTAGCTGATGCACCGGCATCGGTTAGCGCTTTGTGGGAAGGCTTGGAAAAAGCTGTACGTGAGCAACTGATGAGTGATGTACCCTACGGTGTATTGCTTTCAGGAGGTTTGGACAGCTCAGTCATTTCTGCCATTGCCAAGCGTTATGCAGCCCGTCGTGTGGAAACGGATGGAAAGATGGCGGCATGGTGGCCTCAGCTTCATTCCTTTGCTATTGGTCTGGAGGGAGCCCCCGATTTGGCCAAGGCACGTGAAGTGGCTGATTTCATCGGTACCGTGCACCATGAAATTCACTACACCATTCAGGAAGGTCTCGACGCACTTCGCGATGTGATTTATTACATTGAGACTTACGATGTAACGACAGTTCGAGCTTCTACACCTATGTACTTGCTGGCTCGTGTCATCAAGAGTATGGGTATCAAGATGGTGCTTAGCGGAGAAGGAGCAGATGAAATTTTTGGTGGTTATCTGTACTTCCACAAGGCCCCCGATGCACGGGCTTTCCATGAAGAAACTGTGCGTAAATTGTCCAAACTTTATTTGTACGATTGTTTGCGGGCCAATAAATCATTGGCTGCCTGGGGAGTAGAAGGACGTGTGCCGTTCCTTGACAAGGAATTCTTGGATGTGGCCATGCGGTTGAACCCGGAAGCCAAGATGTGTCCCGGAAAAACCATCGAAAAGAAAATCGTACGCGAAGCTTTTGCCGACTTGTTGCCTGAAAGCGTGGCATGGCGTCAGAAGGAACAGTTCAGTGACGGTGTGGGATACAGCTGGATTGATACGCTGAAGGAATTCACGGCAAAAGAGGTATCCGACGAACAGATGGTGCATGCGGCTGAACGTTTCCCGGTGAATCCTCCCCGTAACAAGGAAGAGTACTACTACCGCTCTATCTTTGAGGAGCATTTCCCGAGTGAAAGTGCGGCTAAGAGTGTTCCCAGTGTACCGAGTGTGGCTTGTTCTACAGCTGAGGCACTGGCTTGGGATAAAGCTTTCCAGCATATCAATGAGCCGAGCGGACGTGCGGTAACCGATGTACATGAGGAGGGATACAAAAACTAAACTGATTATCAGATATGAAAATAGAATTTACAAAAATGCATGGTCTGGGTAATGATTACATCTATGTGAATACGATGAAATACCCGCTGACTAATCTGGAAGAAAAGTCCATAGCCTGGAGTCGTCCTCATACGGGGATAGGCAGTGACGGACTGGTGCTGATTGGCGATTCGGACAAGGCTGATTTCAGCATGCGTATTTTTAACGCGGACGGTTCTGAGGCCAAGATGTGCGGAAATGCCAGTCGCTGTATCGGGAAGTATTTGTATGAATATGGACTGACTACGAAGACGGATATTCTGCTGGATACGCTTTCCGGTATCAAGGAACTGCATTTGCAGGTGAAGGAGGGAAAGGTAGAGTCTGTTCGGGTGGATATGGGAATTCCTGCCGATATTCACTGGGTGGATTTGGGCGATGCTTATCCCTTCCAGAAAGGAGTGGCCGTGTCAATGGGGAACCCTCATCTGGTTATTTTTGTAGATAAAATGGAGGAGGTAGCTCTTGCTGAAGTAGGACCAGTGCTTGAACGTCATCCACTTTTCCCGGATCGGGTAAACGTAGAGTTCGCTCAAGTATTGGACAAAGAAAACATACGCATGCGGGTATGGGAAAGAGGATCCGGTATCACACAAGCTTGTGGTACGGGAGCATGTGCTACCGCTGTGGCAGCAGCCTTTTCCGGACAATGCGGCTCCCATGCAACAATCTGTATGGATGGAGGTGACCTGACCATCGACTGGGCAGGAGAGGGGCAGCATTTGTATATGATAGGGCCCGCAGTGAAAGTATTTGACGGAACAATTGAATTAAAAGAGTAAGACAAGATATATGATACAAGTAAACGATAATTTCATCAAGTTGCCCGGAAACTATCTGTTTTCGAGCATTGCTAAAAAAGTGAATGCCTTTAAATCGGCTCATCCAGAAGCTGCACTTATCCGATTAGGAATTGGCGACGTGACTCGTCCGCTTCCGCCGGCTTCTATCAAGGCTATGCACCGTGCGGTAGACGAACTGGCCGATGCCGGAACTTTCCATGGATACGGTCCTGAACAAGGATATGATTTCTTGATTCAGGCTATTCTGGAACATGATTACCGCTCGCGTGGAGTAGAATTGCGTCCGACAGAAATTTTTGTGAGTGACGGAGCTAAAAGTGACACCGGTAATTTTGGAGATATTTTAGGCACAGGCAATAAAGTTGCGGTAACAGACCCCGTGTATCCGGTGTATATTGACAGTAACGTCATGGCCGGGAGAGCTGGAGAATTGCAGGCGAACGGACAATGGAATCGTCTGACTTATCTGCCTTGTACGGCAGAAAACCATTTTATCCCGTCTCTTCCCCAAGAATCGGTAGACATGATTTACTTGTGCTACCCTAATAATCCTACGGGAACGACGCTGACCAAAGCCGAATTGCAGAAGTGGGTGGACTATGCACTGGCACATAAGGCACTGATATTATATGATGCGGCTTATGAGGCTTACATTTGTGAGAGTGATGTGCCACATTCTATTTATGAAATAGAGGGAGCTCGTTCGTGTGCCGTAGAATTCCGTAGCTTCTCCAAGACAGCCGGTTTTACTGGAGTGCGTTGCGGTTATACCGTAGTGCCGGAAGAAGTGAAAGCCATGACGGCTTCGGGCGAGCAAGTAGCTTTGAATCATTTGTGGAACCGCCGGCAGTGTACGAAGTTCAATGGTACCAGCTATATCACCCAGCGAGGGGCAGAGGCCATCTATACCGCCGAAGGGCAAGCTGAGATTAAGGAAACCATATCCTATTATATGGAGAATGCCCGTCTGATGCGTGAAGGACTGCTGTCTGCTGGATTTACACTTTATGGAGGAGTGAATGCGCCTTATATCTGGGTAAAGGCACCCGAAGGACTGGATTCATGGAGTTTCTTTGAAATGTTGCTTCACGAAGTCAATGTGGTAGGAACTCCGGGAGTTGGATTTGGACCAAGCGGAGAAGGATTCCTGCGACTGACAGCCTTTGGCAAACGTGAGGATTGCCAGGAAGCTATGAATAGAATAAAAAACTGGGCCGGACGTTAATCCGACCCAGTTTTTAAAACCGCCAGCCTATCCCGATCGAGAGTGAATGAAAAAATGGGCGCTTCTTTCCGAGATTCAGCATGTTTCCGTCGAAAACGGTTTCCCGGACGCCCGAGTAAGGGTCAAGGTTAGAGAGGGTGTATCCCAGAGAGATTATCAGGCTTTCTTCTATTTCCAACGAAACGGAAGTTTTCAGCTGAAAGGATAAAGGCTCCGCACGGGAAGTTGTGATTTCTTCATAGTGGTGGGGAGTCCATACACCTGTAGAGTTAGGGAAATAGGCTAGGGTTATATGTTATTTCACCATTACTTCCTTTTTGTCGTAGAAAACCAGTCTGATTTCTCCTTTGGCGGGAGCGTCATTGTCTTTGGTTTCCAGTTTCAGGATGCGTTTCAGCGTAAGCATATATTTTCCTTTCGGCACATTCTTAAACGAAATTCCGTCACGGCTTTCGTTCAATGTTCCATAATAAGCGGTATATTCTTCCAAATGTGAGGGGCTGTCCAGCGTGGCCTCCAGTTCTTCATTGGACGCGATTTTCTCACCCTTCCATCCAACCACTTCCTGATTGGTAATCGTGATAAGTTCCGAAGGAATATGTATCTCATTAATCCATTCCTTGTAGGCATAATTGGTCAGCATACGGGTTTCTTGCTGCCGTTTGCGTTGGAATACGAATGAGACTTGTTCGTCTTTTCCGAGTGCCAGTGAATAGGAATAACCGAATATTGTATTTCCATCAAAATAATGGTATTCCATCTCTTTGCCATTGGCCATGATGGATGCTCCGCCTGTCAGTTTGATTTCTTTCAGGGGTACGTCTTTCTCTGGAGAGAAACGGGCGTAGGTCAGGGTAGGCTGTGAATCAGAAAAAGCTACCAGGTAGCTTTGATAAATAGCTACATTATCGGGTAGATTTTCTGAATTTTCTTCACTGCAAGATACAGTGAAGAAAATCAATAAGCCGTACATCATCCCATAAAGTAGTTGTTTCACTTTCATGAGTCGCGTATGTTTAAATAGATTTACGGCTGCAAAGGTAAAGTGAACAGATGGAAGTCAGGGAAAAATCTGATGTACACAAATAAAATTTAATCTATTGGGAATTAGATAGTTGATAATTTTTATGATGTACATAACACTTAAAATGCGGTGATAAACTCGTCAAAACTGCTGTTTTCGATGTGCATTTTCTCCTTCAGTCTCATTTTCCGGCGCGAGATACTTCCTTTGGCAATATGGTAAATTTCGGATAGTAACGACATGGGAAGATCCATCTTTACCAGACAGCAGAAACGAAGTTCCTCTTCCGTAAGTTGCGGGTAACACTCCTTCAGTCGTCTGGTAAATCCGTCGAAGCAAGTGTCTGTGTTTTGCTGAATAATGTCCCATTCCTCTTCCGTCAGGTGAAGTGCACCTTGCGAGTTTCTTTTCCGCAACAGAGAAGGAAGCGTGATGGCATTCAGTTGCCGGTAGTATGCTACGCTTTTATTCAGCCGGTCAATTTCCTGCTGTTTCAATTTTTCCTGTTCGTGGGCCAGTGCCACTTCCGCTTCTTTCCTTTTCAGTGTTTCTTCCATGCGCATCCACTGGGTAGCCTTTAGTTCTTCTGTCAGCTTTTGCTTGTGCACGCGGATGCGGTGAAGAAGTAAAAGCAGGATAAGAATCACCACGCCTAAGGTGACCGCAATCCGGTAGAAAACCAGCTTGTGGTGCGCTGCCTGCATCTCCGCTTTGTTGGCCCGTTCGCGTTGCAACTTGTATTCGTGCATATCTTGTATCTTTTCGATGACCATTTCCTTTCGTTCGGCACTCAGCGAGTCATGCGACAGAATGTATTTTCGCATGTAGATGTTTTCCTGTTTCTCATTCTGTTTCTTTCCGTACATTTCGAATAGACGACGGTAAGCTTCTGTGCGTTGTTTTAAGGAGGCATCAGGTAAAAAAGGCAGGATGTGATGCGTGGCCGAGTCAGCTTGCAGAAGAAAGGCAAAAATGTAGCCCTTCTGAAGGTGTAAGGCGGCAGTTTCCTTTCTCGGCAAATTTTGGCAGATGGCGTTGTTGATGTAATGGAAGGCACTGTCCGTCTGTCCTTGTTCCAAATAAATGCGGGAAAGGTAAAGTTCACTCTGTGCGATGGAGACCGGAGTGCCGGAAGGCATATAGGCAAGTGCTTTCTGAAAGAATTCTTTGGCTTTTTCCGGTTGATGCGGCAGGTAAAGCATGGCTTTCTCCTGCCATAAGTTTGCATATACGGACGAGTCGTTCAGACATTGAGCGATGTTTTCCGCAGCATCTAAGAAATGAGCTTCTTCCTGATTCTCTCCTTTAAAACGGCTGATGCGGGCCTGTTCAAGATAAATCCTGAACTGCAACAGGCTATCGGTATGAGTATTTATTTCTGTAGATTCAGGGGAAGGTGCTTCAGTTGGGGAGGTACACGAAAAAACGTATACTCCCACGGCAAGTATCCCTATAATGATGAAATATCGGAGTACAGACATAGGTTAGTCAGGTTAGTTTGGAGCGAAGATACTAAAAAACTGCCTTTAAATGTATATTTTCTGAATAAATAAAGAAAATTTGGGGCTTTTTAAGCACAGGGGAAAAACGTACTTACGTTTGATAGAAAACACAAGTGCGTTTGGATTCAAACGCAAGTACGTTTTACTTAAAACGCTTAGGCGTTTGAGTTGAAATGTACTTGCGTTTTTTGAGGTTTGAAGTGTACTGAAAATAGTTGTCAGTTTGAAGATTAATTCCTGACTAAGTTGACAAGTCAATATGTGAGGGATAGATTTAAATTTAGACAGAGTAAATTATATCATAATTTTATGCATTATCAGTTCGTGAATTTAAGTCCCATGGAAAGCCCGTAGAGTAAATTATATCATAATTTTATGCATTATCAGTAGATTTACACCCCCAATTATAAAACCAATAAATGCATAAAAAACTAATAATTGAAATGGTAATATATGGATGGTATTGTATATAGCCCAAATACAATATGGAAGACAGCATAAGGTTGTTACAATTGCAGGTATATATTTTTGCCAAATGATAAATTGCAATAAATGAATGAGGAGATGTAAGCTGAATGCCGCAAGACAACAATACCAGTAGATGATTTGCCCTGTATATATACTGATAGTACAACATGTGGACACAATGATAAATTCTTCAGCAACAATTATAGAAAATTTATGTGTATCAATCTTTGATGCTTTCTTTATTATTGGGTATAAATGGGGGAATCGTTGAGTTAATTTGATTTGATTATGATTTATCCATTTTTGTATCATGATTATTTCTTCAAACTCATGTATCATGAAAAAGATTGGAAAAAGGAATATTATAATTATGAAATCACTCATGTTGTCTGTTCTTATTAAATTCTATATTATTAATTCGTTTGCAAAAAGAAATCAAATATCTTTTTTAGCTAATCGTATATGATGGACATTTTTTATCGCAGCCAGTTATTAATTTTTTGTTTGTTTGCCTATGCAAGAAGTGAAAGTTATAGTATTAATAAAGTGTAATTTGTTTGATTCTCATGATGTTTAAAAGTTAGCTTGATAAAATACAAAAATATAAAAATATGGATAGGACTCATCATTAAAAGAATTCATTTTTCATTTGTTATTCTATTTCTTATTCTTTAGATTTGCCGTTATAGTGTAGAAACATAGTAAAACGAAATGGAACATTTGCAGGATAGGCTGTCCAAATGGCAGGTAATGGCTTTGTCTCGCGAGTTGCATCATGATGAGGCTGGCATCGGTAAGATGTGTGACCTTATGCTTTATGCGGAAGATGCACAGTCGGCATACAATGCGGCATGGATACTGTATTATTTATCAGCAGAAGACAAAAGACTTTATGTCTCTCCCTTTTATGATAAGATTGCAGACTGGGCAATGAAGCCTTGTTTGCATATACGTCGGGGACTTGTTCTATCTATTTTGATAGAGTTGTCTACGAAGCAGAACTTCAGGACAGGCTTGTTTGATTTTTGTCTTGCCCATGCTGTCGACAAAAAGGAATCGGACAGCAGCCGCTCGATGATGATAAAACTGGCTGCAAAGATGTGCCGGTTTGTTCCGGAGCTGGCAAATGAACTGGCGGCCTGTCTTGATATGCTGGAATACGAAATGACGCCAAGTATCGTAGCAGCCAGGAGAAATGCAATGAAAGTAGTCGAATCGCTGAGAAAGAAAAATGATGAAATGGAGTAAAGTAATAGGAGTATGGTGCTGTTTTATCCCACTGGCTATTTTAAATGGAGGACTTCGTGAATATGTATGGCATCGTTTCTTGTCTGAAAGCACAGCTTTGGCATTAAGCGGTGTATTACTTGCAGGATTAATTTATGTGGTAACATTTTTGCTTTTACCACCTATTAAAGACTTGACGAAAAAAGATTGTATTCTTGTAGGAGGATTATGGATGTGTCTTACGGTTTGTTTTGAATTTGGACTGGGATTGTCATCCGGTTCTTCTTGGAAAGAATTATGTCAAGCATATAATCCTATGACCGGAAATCTGTGGATATTGGTGCTATTGAGTACTTTGTGTTCACCGATGTTTGTATATAAGAACTTTAAAAAATAAGATATGACTGACAATCAAGAAAAATCATCTTTACGAAAAATCCCTAACGTAGGTTCACAGACTGAACAAGACCTGATAGCCATGGGGTATACCTCTATCGCATCACTGAAAGGAAAGAAAGCAGAGGATTTGTATGAGGAGGAATGCCGTTTGCGTGGGTGTACGATAGACCGATGCCAGCTTTATCTGTACCGGGCTTTAGAGTATTTTGTTCATACGGAAAACCCGGATAGAGAGAAATGTAAATGGTGGTATTGGAAAGATGATTATTTTTATCCCTCTCCGTGTGGAGCTAGGTGTGTGGACTGTGCGTCATTCCCAAAGGAATGCAATGGATGCAGAAAGATAAAAGGTAAGGTGTTCTGGCTTCAGTATACAGGCGATGCGGTATGTCCCATCTGGAAATGCTGTAAGGAACAAAAGCGGGAAAACTGTGGAGGATGTCCGGATTTACCTTGTGGTCGTTTTATGAAAGACCCTTCCATTTCGGATGAGGAAAATGAAGCTAATTTGAAAAAGATGATAGCTAATCTTGCAATGTATAAAAAATAAAATATACCGCACATAATTATGGAAACAGAAAGACTGATACTCAGACCGTGGCGTGAGGAAGATGCCCTTCCACTCTATAAATATGCCAAAAACCCGGCTGTAGGGCCGATTGCCGGTTGGCCACCGCACACGTCTGTAGAAAACAGCCGAGAGGTGATACGTGATATTCTTTCAGCACCGGAAACTTATGCGGTAGTGCTGAAAGAAACCAATGAACCTGTTGGCAGTGTGGGTATTATGTTTGGAGACAGCGTACACAGCGCCGACATGCAGGACGGAGATGCAGAAATTGGTTATTGGATTGGAGTTCCTTATTGGGGAAAGGGGCTGATTCCGGAAGCCGTCAATCGCCTGTTGAGGCGTTGTTTTGAGGAACTGGAAGTAAAACGAGTGTGGTGCGGTTATTATGACGGGAACACCAAATCCCGCCGAGTAATGGATAAATGTGGTTTCAAGTTTCATCATACGGAAGAGGGCAAACCTTCTCCATTGGGTGATGTGCGGACAGAACATTTTACTTTGTTGACAAAAGAAGAGTGGGAAAAAATGAATCATTGAAACTATGGATAGTGTGGTAGACTATATTATTCGTCCTTTGTATCCAGAGGAAATCCATTTGTTGAGGGATTTTCTTTATGAAGCGATTTTTATTCCTGAAGGAGTTGAACCTCTGCCAAGGGATGTGGTGGATTTGCCTGAGCTGAAGCTATATATTCAGGACTTTGGCAAGAAACAAGATGATTGCTGCTTGGTTGTCGAGTATGATGGTAAGGTGGTTGGGGCAGTGTGGACACGTATTATGAATGATTATGGTCATGTGGATGATGAAACTCCTTCACTTTCTATTTCTTTATATAAAGAATATCGGAATAAAGGGATGGGCAGACAGTTGATGAAGGAGATGATGAAACTGCTGGAAAGTAAAGGCTATCATCATGTTTCTCTTTCCGTTCAAAAGGCTAATTATGCTGTTCGTATGTATTTAAAACTTGGATTTACAATTATGAAGGAAACAGAGGAGGAATTTATTATGGTGAGAGATATAACGAAAGAAGCGAGTAATTATCAACGTTTTTTGTCTGGTGAGTATTGTAATAGATTGGATTCTGAGGTTTTGAATATGATTATACAGACAAGGTGATATTATCAATGCTTGATAATATCACCTTGTCAGAAGAAGAAAGAACTGCATTGTTTGTTCGCATGCTGGGCAAAGTCGGACAACATTCCAGTATTGGTCGAAATTTTACTTGTCAGTGTGGTAAACATATTTTTATTGGTGAAAAAACAATCATCAATGACAATTGTACGCTGATGGATGAAAACTATATTTACATTGGTAGTAAAGTTTTGATAGCTCCTCACGTACAGTTTTATACAGCCACTCATCCTGTGTGTTTTGAAGAGCGTTTTGTGGAGGACTGGAATGAAAACTCTGGAGAATTGTTTTTTAGAACGAAAGCCCTGCCTATTACGGTAGAAGATGAAGTATGGATTGGCGGTGGAAGTATTGTCCTTGCAGGAGTGACTATTGGTCGGGGAAGTGTAATAGGTGCGGGAAGTGTAGTTACAAAATCTATCCCAGCACATTGTGTTGCTGTGGGCAATCCGTGTAAAGTCATTAAATGGTTAAAGCCTAACTATAACATTCGTCCGCTTGAAGAAAAAGACATTCTGGAAATGCAGCACTTGTTCCGTTCTACTGTGCTTAATGTGAATTTAAGGGACTATACAAAAGAAGAGGTAGTAGACTGGGCTTCTTGTGGTGATGACGTATCCCACTGGAAGGACCTTTTGTCCCAAAATTATTATATTGGGGCCTTTGATGAACAAGGTAAGATGGCTGGTTTCTCTTCTATGAATAAAGAGGGGTATTTACATTCCATGTTTGTGCACAAGGATATGCAGGGCAGGGGAGTAGCTACCCTGTTGCTTTCGGAAGTGGAAAAGATGGGCAAAGCGTATGGAGTTGATGAAATTACCTCGGAGGTCAGTCTGACTGCAAAACCGTTCTTTGAACAAAAGGGCTACAAAGTAGTTAAGTCACAGAAGTGCAGAGCCAATCAGTTGGAACTGACAAATTTCGTCATGTGCAAGCAGATTCTTTGATTTATCAGACTACTTTTGTGGTTACAAGTGTGTTGAGCTTATTTCATGTTGAAGCTTTTCCAAGAACTGGGCAGCATGAGCTCCGTCCATTTGTGTATGATGAAACTGAAATGACACGGTCAGGTGTTTTCTGAAAAAACGTTTTTTGAATTTTCCCCATATCAGGAATGGATTATTGAAAATACCGCTGTACATGCCAACTGCACCGTCTATCTCGTAGTTCACGAGCGCAGAAGTACCAATAACCATGCTTTCCGTTAAATCGTGGTTCTGACAGGTTTCGGCCACTTGTTTGGTTAGCTGGAGGTAGTTGTGATTAAACTGATTCAGGTCTTCAGAAAAAGGTATGTCGCATGAGCTTACCTCTCCATTCTTGTTTGTTACAATTGTATTAACAGCGATTGTATCATATTGAATCAGCTTTTTGCCAACTGGAAGCATATAGAATTCCTTGATGCCGGAAGCTGCTTTACCAATGCACCAGCACATCAGCATGTTCAGTTTTAGTCCTTTCTTTTTACTGATTCTTACAAGATTAGTTACATCAAGTGTCTTGAAAAATGTGACCATTGGCATAGGGGCCTGCATCCACATTTTGTATGCGTATGCACGTGTCGTTAAGGCGGGGTTTATTTCTCTCATTTTTGTGTGTACTTTAAATTAGAGCACAAAAATAAAACAGGCCTTTGATTACGGATAGAATAAAAGAGACATTATATTGGAGTAGTAAATAAATCGGAATATGGCTCGCATATTTTTATCAGTGATAAGGGGGTATATCTGCTTAATTCCCTGAATTCTCTTATGAAATGCGATTGGTCTGAATAACCGCATTGATAGGCTATCTGGGTTTGACTGATATTTTCAGTCTGATTCTGCATAAGCTTAAGGGACTTCTGAAAACGTACGATTCGTGCATATTCTTTCGGATTCATCCCGACTGTCGTAAAAAATATGCGTTCAAATTGTTTCTTGCTCAGGCAGGCAATAGATGCCAGTTCTGAGATTGGAGTATTGGGAGTAGAATACATTTGATGAACGACTGCCGCAATCCGGTTTATATCCACTTCACGTTTTGTGGTAAAGTTGGTTCTTAGTTGTGAGAATAACCATTGTTCGATAAGACTTATACAGAGGTCATTATCGTCACAATCAAAAATTCTCGTCGCAAGACAATTTAATTTCTTGTTCTCCAGTCCATAACCGGAGACTTCCTGATTGTAGAATACAGAAATGGGAATATTAAGAAAAGCACTCATGGCATAAGGATGAAATACAACTACAATCATTTCGACACTATCTTCTGCACTGATATGGGATGAGAAATTCACCTGTCCACTAATAGTCAGTCGATCCTGCTTTGTGTTTAATTCCGGAATATATAAAGCTGATTTCTTATGAAATATGAGTTGGGGGCAACCGATTGGGAAGGTGTAAGTCTTTATCGGCTGATTACTTTCAAATATCCAATAATATCTGACGTAATCTTGTAATAATTGGCATGGCTTGTAAAATTTGAATCCCTCTGTCATTGCTTTTCGGTATTCAGTTAGACAATGTACAAAAATATTGAAGATATTTCGTTATTTTTGAATTTTGAAAATAATAATTAATCTTGAAAGATAATGAATTTGTAAGGTGCAAATTGAAACAACAAGAGATGGAAATACATAATTTACTGGATGCAAAATCAAGAGCCGAATTGCGTGAATGGCTCATGCAGAACCATAAAAAGGAAACGGAATGCTGGGTAGTGGTGAAGCGTGGAAGGCCTGTGGATGATGATACGTTCTGGTACATTGATGCTGTAGAAGAAGCGCTGTGCTTCGGCTGGATAGACAGCACTACAAAGAAAATGGCGGATGGCGTAACAGCCCAGAAGCTTTGCCCACGAAAGCCACGAAGTAATTGGTCGGAGCTCAACAAGGAAAGATGTCGCAGAATGGAACGGTTAGGGCTGATGAAAGATGCTGGAAGAGCCGTTCTGCCGGACATGTCACCGCAAGGTTTTACCATAGATAAGGATATATTGCAAAGATTACAATCCGATTCTGTAGTATGGAATAATTTCTGTCAGTTACCGGATTTATATAAACGGGTAAGAATTGATACCATTCAAATCAAGAGGAATCAGCCAAAACTTTTTGAAAGCCGCTTGAATAAGTTTATAGAGAATACACGAAAAGGGCTTCTCTATGGGGAATGGAATGATAATGGGAGATTATAAGAATACAGAAAGTATCAATCTGTCTCTATTTTCACTACCTTTGTGACATAGATACTAAAAATAAAGATTGTTCAACACTATGAAATGGTAAGTGTGCATAATAATAGTATTCTCAATAAAGGCTATTAATAATATATAGGCTTGTGATATTACTTGGACTACTTGCTGTTATCTATCTCAAAAACAAGAACTATTAAAAGTTTGAATTTTCTGACTTCGCGTCACCCTTTTAGAGTGATGCGAAGTCAGAAAACTATCTATCAACGTATTGTAAAATTAATGTTTTGATATGATGAGGTCAGGAATTGATTTTAGATTACATGGAATCCTTGTCGGAAAGTGTTGACGGATTAGATTTCATCTAATCCTCTTTAATACCGTATTGGGCACCGTAAAGCCGCAGTGCGTCATGAACCGCCTTTTCTCCGAATTGTTGTATCATATCTTCCAGGTCGTATTTCAGTGCTTTATCGTCATGAGGGGTGAGACACATGACGCGCGACTCCATGTCGCAGTAACCAGGCAGCCTGAGGAACATACCTTGCGTAGACTGGTTGTGCAGTGACCACGCCGTTATCGGATATCGGAACGAGGTCGCTTCGCAGAACATATAGGCCATATCCTTGACATTGGAGATGTCCCAGCGGTCGAGTGGCTGATTGAAGCTTTTCGCTTCGTTGAACATACAGTACATATTCTGTACGTTCGAGACATTCCAATCGTTCAGCGGCTGGTTGAAGCTCGACGCTTCGCAGAACATTTCACGCATGTTTTGTACGTTCGAGACATTCCAATCGCTCAGAGGTTGGTTAAATGCTGATGCGCGCACGAACATCTCTCTCATATTTGTGACGGCTGATACGTTCCATGCACCGACAGACTGGTTAAAGCTCTTTGCCATATCGAACATGTAGCACATGTCAGTAACGCTGGAGACATTCCACGAGTTCAGATTCTGATTGAAGGAGAAGGCACGGTAGAACATGTACTTCATACTGTGAACTTTTGAAACGTTCCAGCCATCGAGCGGCTGGTTGAAGTGCTCTGCGCAGGAGAACATGTTGCTCATGTCTGTTACGCTGACCACGTTCCATTTCCGTAAAGGCTGGTTAAAGCGTTCGGCTTCGTTGAACATGAAACTCATATCCGTAACAGATGACACGTCCCAGGCTTCAAGTGGCTTATTAAATCTGTGTGCTCCTTCGAACATGTGGGACATATCCCGTACGTTAGAGACATCCCAGCTGCTTATGTCGTGGTTGAAGTAGATTGCGCTGGCAAACATGTGCTTCATCGTTACTATATTTGATGTATCCCATGTCTCGATACCGGCGAAGTTACTGCGTTTAGACTTTCGGAAGAGGCCTTCCATGTCGGTTATCAGAGATGTGTCGATATTGGCGAGCGGCATTTTTGCACCCATGTCCAGAAGTTCTATCAGCTCGCGTTTGGAGCGGGGCTTGCACTTCACGTCTCCCACATTGGTGCGGACGGAACCTATCAGCTCCGGATGGGCCGCTTCAAGTTCGCGCATATATTCCGCGGTGTGTTCGCTGCCGTAGCGTGAGAGTTCCGTGTATACTTCCGCCGGGTGGAGCTTGTCCAGTTTTTCTTTCAGCCTTGCGCGGCAGTTCTTTTTGGTAGCAAGGTGGAAGCAAAGCGTCAACGTCTTGACGTCGGTGAATTTCGGAGCGTACAGGAACATATTGCTTATGTCGCAGAACCGCGGTATCAGCCACATATCGAGCGACTGGCTGAAACTGCGTGCGTTTTTAAACATACGTTCGGCATCTTCTACGCGGCTCACGTTCCAGCGGTCGAGCGGCTGATTGAAGCTTTTTGCACCGTCGAACATGCGTAACATATACCGCACGTTCGAGACGTCCCAATCATTCAGCGGCTGGTTGAAACAGACCGCCCCCTCAAACATCCCTTCCATCCTTATTACGTTCGATGTATCCCACATGCCGATATTCTGATTAAATTTGGTGCAGCCGGCGAACATCCACGCCATTTCACGGACTTCCGATGTATCCCATTTGTCGAGCGGCTGGTTAAACTTCTCGGCTTCGCAGAACATACATGAAATTTTTTGGACCTTTGAGACGTCCCAATCATTAAGCGGCTGATTAAAGCTGCTGCAGCAGCCGAACATCGACTCCATATTTGTTACGGACGATACGTCCCAATCCTCTAACGGCTGATTAAAATTGCTGCAGCCGCAAAAGATGCATTCCATGTTCGTTACGGACGAAACGTCCCAGTTTCCTATGGGATGGTTGAAATATTTCGCCCTGAGGAACATTCGCTCCATCGTAGTGACGTGCGATGTGTCCCACGTTTCCAGTCCGTCGAAGTCGGTACGTTTTGAATCGCAGAACAGCCAACTCATATCCGTTATTAGAGATGTATCGATGTCGCCGAGGCAAACAGTCTCATTGTTCACTAGCTCCCTCAGTTCTTTCAAACTGCCGGGTTTGTACAGTTTACTCATAATTATGTTCCATATATTTGTAAATACCAATAGAAAAGTACACCATTGGTTAACTGAACAGTGTACTCATAAAAAGATTTTTAAAGGAAGGAAAGAAAGCCGAATTAATCAACTGAATAAATTAAATTTGGGGTTTCTTAACTCAAAAGGATTGTCAGGCTATGATTGTGGAAAGATAAGCCTTTTCAGCTAACAATCCAAAAAGAAAACACAGAGGCCACGACCTTCACGGTCGCAGCCTCTTTCTCAAACAACCAATAAGAAATAAGAGATAATCCTTTAGGGGATGGATTATCTGATGAACAGCAGTTCTCTGTATTTGGGTAATGTCCACATCTGATCATCCACAATCAGTTCCAGCTTGTCGATGTGGTAGCGAATCTGTTCCAGCATCGGAGTAATCTTGTCGTGATATTCGATGGCTTTTGCACGTTCGTCTACAATCTTGTTGGCTACTTTTCGGGCTTCTACCATAGTATCTACGTGTTCTTTGATGTAAGAAGTGTGTTCTGCAATCTTACGGATGATGGCCATGTTTTCAGCAGACAGCTTTTCGGCCTCTTCTGTAGGGAAGATTTGCTTCATCTTGTAGACATTGTCAATCAGTTTGCTCTGATATTCAATGGCTACTGGAACTACGTGGTTCATTACCAGGTCGCCCAAAACGCGAGCCTCAATCTGGATTTTCTTGGTATAGGTTTCCCATTTCACTTCGTTGCGTGCTTCGAGTTCCTTGCGGGTCATGACACCGGCAGATTCGAACATGCGTACGCTGTCTTCTGTCAGATACTGGTCGAAGATGACCGGACAGCTGGTTTCGCAATCCAGACCACGGCGTGCTGCTTCTTCTTTCCATTCGTCGCTGTATCCGTTGCCGTCGAAGCGGATGGGTTTGCTAATCTTGATATATTTACGGATTACCTGAATGATGGCTGAAATCTTCGGTTCACCTTTCTCTATCAATTCGTCCACTTCTTTCTTGAATTCGGTAAGCTGTTCAGCTACGGCTGTGTTCAGGGCAATCATGGCGCTAGCACAGTTGGCCTCAGAACCTACGGCACGGAATTCAAAGCGGTTTCCGGTGAAGGCAAATGGTGACGTACGGTTACGGTCGGTATTGTCAATCAACAATTCCGGAATCTGTGGAATGTCGAGTTTCATACCGTGTTTGCCTCCTAAAGCAATCAGTTCGTCGGTTGAACTGTCTTCCATGTGGTCAAGCACTTTGCTCAACTGGCTGCCTAAGAAAGAAGAGATGATGGCGGGAGGTGCTTCGTTGGCTCCCAGACGGTGTGCGTTGGTAGCGCTCATGATGGAAGCTTTCAGCAATCCGTTGTGGCGGTACACAGCCATCAGGGTGTTGACGATGAACGTGATGAAACGCAGGTTCTCTTCCGGAGTCTTTCCCGGAGCCATCAGCAGGGTACCGGTATCTGTACCGAGTGACCAGTTGTTGTGCTTACCGGAGCCATTGACGCCCTTGAACGGTTTTTCGTGCAACAATACACGGAATCCGTGTGTACGGGCTACTTTCCGCATCAATGACATGATGAGCATGTTATGGTCTACGGCCAAGTTACACTCCTCAAAAATCGGAGCCAATTCAAACTGGTTAGGAGCTACCTCGTTATGGCGTGTCTTCACCGGAATACCTAATTCGAGTGCCTGGATTTCAAGGTCTTTCATGAAAGCTGCCACACGGGTGGGAATAGCACCGAAGTAATGGTCTTCCAACTGCTGGTTCTTGGAGGCTTCGTGTCCCATCAGCGTACGTCCTGTCAGCAACAGGTCCGGACGTGCGGCATACAAACCTTCGTCTACCAGGAAGTATTCCTGTTCCCATCCTAAGTAAGCCATCACTTTTTTTACATTCGGGTCGAAATAGTGGCAAACGTCTACTGCTGCTTTGTTGACTGCACGGAGGGCTTTCAGAAGCGGAGCTTTGTAGTCGAGTGATTCACCAGTATAGGCAATGAAGATGGTTGGAATGCACAAGGTGTCGTCTACTACGAACACAGGTGATGAAGGATCCCATGCGCTATATCCGCGAGCCTCGAAGGTGTTACGGATTCCGCCGTTCGGGAAAGATGAAGCATCCGGTTCCTGCTGTACAAGGAGTTTTCCGGAGAACTCTTCCATCATGCCACCTTTTCCGTCGTGTTCTACGAATGCATCGTGTTTCTCGGCTGTTCCTTCTGTCAGTGGCTGGAACCAGTGAGTATAATGGGTAGCACCCAGTTCGCTGGCCCATCGTTTCATTCCGGCGGCCACTTCATCGGCAATGTCCCTGTCCATTGGTGCCCCGTTGTCCATGGCATCCACCAGTCGGGCATAAACGGTGCTGGGCAGATACTTGAACATTTTTTCACGGTTGAACACGTATTTCCCGAAATATTCACTCGGACGGCCGTCAGGTACAGCCACGGGTTGCGGCTTGGCCTGAAACGCTTTTTCAACGACATTGAATCTTAAACTTGTCATCATACTTCAATTTTTTCGTTAGTTGTTATTCAGTTATTCTGTTATTTGTCTTTTTGTGTTGCCGGAAAAGCCTGACAGTTGCTTTTCCGGCAGCAAAGAATCATTATCGGTTGTAGGCTGATTCCCCATGCTCATAAATATCCAGCCCTTCTTCCTCTACCCGTTTGTCTACCCGGATGCCTATCATCCTGTCTGTGACCTTGAACAGCAGATAAGTCATGACTGCGCTGAATACGATGGAAATCAAAGTAGCTGCCACTTGTATCCACAGCTGGTGCCAGTCACCGTAAAGGGCTCCTTCCGCCCCTTCTTCGCCTGTAATGAAACGGGTGGCGAAGACACCGGTCAGGATAGAACCGATGATACCGCCCACTCCGTGCACACCGAAAGCATCGAGAGTGTCATCGTATTTCAGCTTTGGCTTGATGACGGCTACCATGTAGAAACAGACTATCGGGGTTATCAGTCCGATGAAGAAGGCTCCCAGAATACCGGTGCTTCCGGCAGCGGGTGTGATGGCTACCAGTCCTGATACTGCACCCGTACAGGCACCTACGGTAGTCGGCTTCTTGTTGTAAATCCAGTCGATAGCCATCCAGGTAAGCGCAGCCACACAGGTAGCCAGGTGTGTCACCAGAAAGGCATTGGCGGCGATACCGTCGGCACAAAGGCCGCTTCCGGCATTGAAGCCAAACCATCCCAGCCACAGAAAGGCGGTTCCCATAAAGACGAAGGTGATGTTGTGCGGAGCCATGGGATGTCCAATCTTATAATCGCGCCGTTTCCCTATCAGTATGGCCATGACCAGGGCTGCGATGCCGGCATTGATGTGTACCACGGTTCCACCGGCAAAGTCGATGGCACCCATCTGCTGGAGAAAACCTCCTCCCCATACCCAGTGGGCCATCGGTATGTACACCAGGATGCTCCAAAGCACTGTAAACATCAGGAAACCGGCAAACTTGACCCGTTCCGCAAAAGCTCCCAGAATCAAGGCGGGAGTAATGACGGCAAACATACACTGGAAGAGTACGAACATCAGTTCCGGAATCCGGCCTGTAGTCAGGCTGGAAGTAGTGATTCCTTGCAGGAAGAGCTTGTCGAAACCACCGATGAAATGTCTCCAGACGCTGTCAGTCTCCATCAGGCTGCTGCCAAATACGAAACTGTAGCCGAACGCTACCCAGAGTATGCTGACTGCTCCTACGATGAGCAGACTCTGCATGATGATGCTCAAGACATTTTTCTGTCTGACCAGTCCGCCATAGAACAAGGCAATGCCCGGAATAGTCATCAATAGAACGAGCAGGGTGGCCACGATTATCCAGGCCGTATTCCCTGAATCCAGTATCATAGTTGTATCCATATATCAATTCGTTTTAGTTGTAAATGTATTGTATAGTAGCTTGTAAAACTTTTATTTCTCCTGTTCGGCATTGTAGAGGGCGATGTCGCCCCGTTCTCCGGTGCGGATGCGGATGGAGTCTTCCACGGGGATGATAAAGATACGTCCGTCGCCGATTTCTCCGGTACGGGCCGATTTCATGACAGCCTGTACGGTCTTCTCCACATTTTTGTCACGTACTACAATGGAAATCAGGATGCGTTCTATGGAACTGGTGTCATACACCACTCCCCGGTAGATACGACCTTCACGGGTCTTTCCGACACCTCTTACTTCATAGTAGGAGAACCATTCGATGTCGGCGGCCAATAATGCCTCCTTTACTTCTTCGAATTTGGTTCTACGGATGATTGCCTCAATCTTTTTCATAATAAATTGTATTTGTATTTTGTATTGTTTGTTATCCTGTATAATCTTTTTTGCCTCTTGAAATCACTAATCCTATTGATGTTGTATTGTATTTGTATTGTAGTATATCTTTTGGGTTAGAAACTTATGCCAAACACAAAGTAGGCTCCTTCTGTGGCTGGATTCCAAATGGCCTGTGCAAATACGGGAAGCGAGTAGGAATCTGTGATTTTGATTTCCTTGCTGGCTCCGAGGCATATATTTGAAACTTCAAATCCGCTTGCCCCATTGTTGTAGAAACTGGTTTCCCATGGGGTAGCACCTATTTCTGCCGACCAGTCCAGACCACCTAACTTGAAGGGGGCTGCGATGCTGAAGTAGGAAGAATAAGCACGGTCACCGTTTGCTTTTACGCCATCAGCTCCTGCAAAGTTTGTATACCAGTTCACGGCTAAGGGACCGAAATCGTAACCTGCTTGTGCTTCGAACACATGTGAAGTGTTGTGGGCACCATAGTGAAAATACTCAGGACCGCCATCAAACCAATAATCAGTGACAGATACGCTGAATCCTCCTGTACTGTATCCTAAAGTAAGGTCGAATTCCTTGGTATCTTCTTTATCCAGTCCTACAGAACCCCAGCCTGAAAGGGAGAAGCCTTTGTAGGATACGGAAGCAGAAGGTTGGATGCTCACATTTCCTAAATCCTGTCCACGCCAGATGTATCCGCTTACAAGGTCAGCTCCAATATCAGCTTCTACTTTGTTTTGTGCCATTGAAATGACTGGAATGCCTGTCATTAAAAGCAGTGCGATTCCGGTAAGTTGCATTCTTTTCATTGCTTTCGTGTTTTTAGTTAATGTTTAAAACTCTTTACTTTTAGTTGTAGTGTCTTTTTGTATTGTATTTAGCTGTATTGTCTTTCTTTTTGTTTTATCGATATGCAAATATACTTTCTTTTAGCTGTTCTTAAGCATAAAAAGGTGTGCTTTCTTCTTTTATATTTTCCGTAGTGCAAAATTACTTGTTTTTACCCTATTTTAGGTTTAAGTTTGAAATATTTTTCATTGATTTTTTGCGAATTTGTTTTTCCGGGAGAAAACTCTCAGAGAAAAAATATTCTTCTTTCGACGATGAAGAGGAGGAAGTTGGAAATACGGAGCTGTTTTTTCGTATTTTTGTAGGGTTTTAATTGAAAAAGCATGTTTCCGAACGTATATTTGTTTAATCCGGATTATGATATGGCGATGGCCGATTTCACTCCTTATTATAAGTCTCCTGCAGAGATTATGCGTATGATTGCGGATTTATCTGTTCTTCCATGGTGGTTTGCTGAAGAAGGAAATTGTGTGAAGGTGGAGAATATGGCTCTTGTATCTCTTTTGCAGAAGCAGTTGAGAGAGGTGTGTGGAGGAAGCATGGAGGTGGAAAGAAGGCTCGATGAGTTATTGCCACGTGCTGCTTGGACGGCAGAATGGCCTTCAGTTCGTTATATTCCTTGGGGATGGACACCTGCCTTGGTGCATCGGCTCAGACAGGAAGGAGTAGAAGAATGCTTTTTGCCTTCGGAGGAAGCTGTCAGGCGTTTCCGTTTTCTCTCGTCTCGTCAGCGTTGTCTGGAGGTATTGCCTGAATTACTGAAAATAGACGGGACTTGCGGGGAGATGAAAGCCTGTGTATCTCTGTCTGAACTGGAAGCGTTTCTGCAGGAAAGAGGAGAATTGGTATTGAAAGCTCCATGGTCGGGAAGTGGGAGAGGACTGCTGAAAGTATCTTCTGCCAGTTGGAATACGCAACTGGCTGGGTGGGCCGCACGTATTCTGAGGGTACAGGGAGCTGTGATGGCGGAACCCATTTATGATAAAGCGGTTGATTTTGCGATGGAGTTTTATGTGGAGAAGCAGAATGGAGTCCGTTTTGCTGGTTATTCTTTGTTTGAAACAGATGCCCATGGAAATTACAAGCTTAATCTTTTGTTATCGAATACAGAAATTGAGCATCGGTTGTCAGCGTATGTATCTCGGGAGATTTTACATGAAGTAAGAAGCTGTCTGCTTTCCGCGCTTCAACGGTTGCTGAAGGATGATTATGAAGGGTATTTGGGAGTAGATATGATGATTTGCCGCGTTGCAGGAGGGTATGTGGTGCATCCGTGTGTGGAAATCAATCTTCGCATGAATATGGGAGTGGTGTCTCGCCTGTTTTTTGATCGTTATGTTTCTCCTTCTTCTTCGGGGCAATACGTGGTGGAACATTACGGGGCTGAGGGAGAGGCTTTGGAAAATCATCACAGGTGTTTATCTGCCTATCCGTTAAAGATTGCTCAAGATGGGCGTATCCTTCAAGGGTATTTGCCACTGACTCCGGTACAGGCAACCACGCATTATCAGGTGTATGTGGTGTTGAGTGATGCGGGAGTGTAAAGAGAATCATTCGCTTTTTAAAATAAAAAACAGACCGTTTTGAATGTGAAAGCATCAAAACGGTCTGTTTTTATTTAGGATTCTTATTCAACTAAGTATTAGAAGAAGAGGTAGCGCTGGTCTGCAACTTTTGCTTTCTGATACAAGTCATTGATTAACTGGTTACCTGCAATACGCACAGCCATGTTAGTCAATGTAGTTTCTTCTTGTTTTGCATCAAACTTCTCGCTTCCTTTTTCTTTTGCGTATACCTGAATCATGTATACTCCACCATTACCTTTGATAGGTGCGCTTACCTTGTTGGCAGCTGTCTTAGCAGCTACAGCACCGATAACCGGTTCGCTGCTGCGCGTAACTGAAATGTAAGCAGGAGCACTGAATGTTACGTGTTTTACAGAATCACTTACAGCATCCTTCATTCCCTTCACCTGAGCAATGGAGTTATACTTCTTCATTTCTTCCATAATCTTTTCAGCTTTCTTATCGCGGCGGATTTCAGCTCTCAGCATTTCAGCTACTGAGTTGATGTCGCGATAACCGGCTTCATGAATCTTGTCAAGAGCAACTACCATCAGATGGTCATTTTCACCACATTCATACAGCGGAGAAACTTCACCTGGTTTCGCAGCAAAAATCCATTTCAGTGCTTCACGAGTAGAACGTACGCCACCTACATAGTGTTCTGCGCTTGAAAGGTCTGTGCGAGGCATCAGTGTATAACCGCTTTCTTCTGCATTCTTCACCATTGAGTCGATAGTAGTGTTCTGTGCTACAAACTGGCTGAATTTGTTGTATGCTGCATTGTAAGTTTCTTTGCTGAATTCTACTTCACGTTTAACGACAGCTACTTTGTATTTAGTCTGCATGCTCTTTTTGTTCATTACCTGCAGAATCAGGTTAGCTTGTCCCATGTTGAGGTTAGCCAGTTCGTTTACAGGCTGGTTCAACAATGTGTTGATGAACTTGCTGTTGTCTGCATCCAGTTCAGAACCTTCCCAGCTCTGTGCATTTACCCAAGTTGCTTCACCTGTCTGTCCGTAAATCTTAGCTACGGCTGCGAAGTCAGCACCACCTTTCAATGCATTGTAAATACTGTCGGCCAGTGTTTTTGTCTTTTCTTCAGTGTCAGCATATACCTGAATCTGACGGAACTGGATTGAGTCAGGAGAAGAAACTTTTGCAAGCAACTTGAATGCATTGAATGAATCGTCTGTCTGATTGTAGTAAGGACCGTATACTTCGTTTACATTTGTAGAGTCAAGGCGTGAAGCTACGTCTGCAGGGAATACGGATTTGCTTACCGGAACATCAGAGTAGTTTACTGAAGAACCTGTAGAACGAACGAAAGTACCAAAATCAGCTGTTGTGCTAGCCAATTGGTTGCTGTACTCAGTTACTTCTTTTTCTACAGCCTTACGGTCTGCATCAGACGGAACTACTTTTACGTCAATGTAACGGATGTCGCGTGTTTCTACAAGCTGCTTGAACTGTTCTTTCTTTTCGTTGTAGCGGTCTTTGATTTCACTGTCAGAAACCTGAACTGTAGAATCATTGATAGAGCTGTAGGGAACACCAGCTAACAACAGGTCGCTCTGTTCTGTGCGTGAGTTGAATGCATCTTCAGCAGCTACAGGGTTAGAGATTAAAGATTTTGTTACCAGGTTCTGGTATTTTTCAGCCAAAGTGCTTTGTGCCAAAGTCTTTTCTACAAACTGCCAGAAAGCACCCATTTTCTGATAGTATTCTACATACTGTGCAGGCATTTGGCTTGCATTCAGGTTTGCATAATCTACCAGGAATTTCTTTAGCATATCTTTATCGAACATACCAGTCTGCGGGTTGCGGAAAGGAGTCTGCATCAGCAGCGGGTGGGTACCTTGGTCAATGATGCTTTGTATTTCAGCGTCTGTCACTTTCAAGCCTAATTTTTCTGCCTGTTCAGCAATCAGCTTGTTGTTGACATAACTTTGCCATACCTGATCTTTCACATTGTTCAACTGGTCTTCTGTCAGCGAATTCAATCCATTGGTCAGTTTGATGACTTCACTGAGTTCGTCCACCATTTTCTGATAATCTTGTGCACTGAGAACTTCCCCGTTCACTTCTCCTACGTCTTGTTTACCTTGGTGCGGCTGGAGTACTTTCCATGCGTCACCGGCAATAAATGCAAAAAGGGCAAGACCGATTACGATGACCAACAAAGGTCCTTTGCTTCGAATTTTTTGTAAAGTTGCCATTTAAAGTTATTATTTTTTTGTTTATTGTTTTTATAGTTCTGTTATTAGCGCACGAAGATACAAAAAATACTGTTTAGTCACTATTTTCTCTCAAAAAAATGCTTATTTCGTGGTAAACAGTTTGACCAATTCTATTTTATTGGCGCTTACTTTGATAATTTTGAAGGTAAAATTCTCAGTCTGAATGACGTCGTTTACTTTGGGTATGCTTTGACATTCATTCAGAATAAGTCCACCGATGGTCTGGTAGTTTTCGCTCTCAGGCAGATTCAGGCCAAAGGTTTCATTGGCTTTTTCTATATCTATTCTTCCGGAGAAAATGTATTCGTTATCCGATATCTGCTTGGCGACGATGGATGTGGTATCATGTTCATCTTCAATGTCGCCTAGGATTTCTTCAATCAAATCTTCCAGTGCCACGATACCTGAAACGCCTCCAAACTCGTCTACTACTACAGCTAGTGAACGCTTTTGCTGTTTGAAAATTCGCATCAGTTTGTGGGCAGCCATTGTTTCAGGCACAAAGGGGATGCTACGAATACCGTTTTGCCATTCGTCGTTGCTGCGGAACATTTCAGATGAATGAATGTATCCCACAATGTTGTCGATATTTTCTTTATAAACGATTATCTTGCTGATACCATTTTCAATAAATACCTTTTTGAGTTCAGTGAGCGGAGTATCAAAATCCACAGCTATGATTTCCGTTCGTGGAATCATGCAGTCACGTATTTTGACATTGGAGAAATCAAGTGCGTTGCGGAATATTTTAATTTCATTGTCTATTTCTTCTCCTTCTTTGCTTTCTTCGATACTGCTTTGAATAAAGTAATCCAAATCGACCTTGGTAAATGCTTTTTCCCGGTCTTCTTTGTTTGTCTTTACCCCCACAAGATGAAGAATACCGCTTGAAAGCAACGATGAAAAACGACTGATGGGGTAGAGTATGATGTAGCATGCAAATGTAGGCACGCTGAAAAATTTCAGAGTAGCGTTGGGATTAATCTTGAAGAGCGTTTTGGGAAGAAACTCTCCGGTGACAAGAATAATCAATGTGGAAATTACGGTTTCTATAGGAACAAGCAGTGCCTGATTTGAAATCACATCTGCCAGTATATAATGTTCAATAAGTTGAGCCATCAAAATACCATAGATGACCAATGCAATGTTGTTTCCTACCAACATGGTGGAAATGAAATTATTAGAGTGCCGGTAGAATACGGAAAGGATGTAAGACGATACATTGTTCGTCTTTTCCATTTCAAAACGTAATTTGTTGGAAGAAACAAAGGCGATTTCCATACCAGAAAAATAGGCTGAAAACACCATAGATATAAGTAGTTGGATGATAAGCTCCATACTAATCGTTTTATTTGGAAGTTTGTGTGCTGTCTGCCTGGACAGCATTGTCTTCAACGGTAAAGATTCCCGTGTTGTTATAGATTTGGTATTCGGTCATTTGCTGATTGGATTCAAAACCGTATCCAGTCAGTACCTTGTCAACCTGTTCGATTCGGATAAATTTATCAGAATAGATTTTCTCTTTGTCCTGATCCCAGAACATTAGTTCCGTGTCGAATTTGTCGCCTCTTTGGCTTTGAATATGGACGTTTCCACGTAGTTCCCATAGTTTCTTGGGCTCGTAGTAATAAGCTGTGTCGGCTTTGATACTTGCATCTACATGGAAAAGACTGTCGAATTTCTCCAGATAGATTCCTTTTTCAAACGCCCAGAACGGAGGATTCCGGTGGCTGTAGATAAGCCATTCAGCTGTAATAATCTTGTATCTGATCATTCCTGAGTCAGACACGAGGGTGGTTACTCCTGTAGTACGCATGTCGGGAAGAGAATCTCCTTCTTTTACGGCTGCAGCAGTAGGTTTCTCTTTGTTTCCGCATGCAGGAACAAAAAGAAACATAACAGTTGCCCATGTGGCAACTGTTATGTTGATAAATAATTTATATATGTGCTTTTTTAGTCTGGTTGACATATACTTATCTGATGGTTGTTGTTTCACCAATCCATCCACCGATTGTTACCGAGTTACCTTTCTTCAAGCCAAGGAAGAAGAGGTCTTCGTCTTTCGGAGTATGTCCGGCGTATGTATTGATCAGCTTCTGAGCTTCTTCTGCTACGCTAGGATCTACGCTCTTTGCGCGCTGCAATTTATCGATGGCTGCAAAGTAAGTACATTTGTTCAAAGCTGCTTCGTCGCTCCAGTTCGGGCTTGATGCATACATCTGTGCAATCAGGATATAAGCTTTTCCGTAGCTTCCGTTGAAAGAGATAGCTTTGTTTGCATATTGTTTAGCCTTGCTCAACTGTTTTTTGCTGAACAATACTACTGCTGCGCTATATGCATAGTCCGCTTTTTTGTCTGCTTCCTGTTCCAGTTCAATGGCCTGGTCAAAATATTGCACACTCTTATCCATGTCACCTTTCTTGTAATACATGTATCCGCATCCTGCTGCGGTAGCGGCTGTAGGTTCAATGGCATGAGCAGCTTCGGAAGCAACGAAATAAGCTTCTTCTTCTGTACATTTCAACATCTGCATAACGTTGATAACCTGTTTCAAGTAATTCAGATTTGTCTTGTTCTGGCTTACTTTCGGACCATAGATAGCCTGCAGGTTTTCACAACTTGCTGCACCACTGTTGATGAAATATGCATCCACATTGTCTTTTGCTGTTTTCAACAACTTTTTGTCTCTTTCTTTTGTCGCAGCTTTCAAAGCTTCATCGGCATAGCCTGAAGCAGTCAGGTAGTCTTGGATGAACTGTTCCTTGTGAGTGTCATCGCTCTTCAATTTGCGGGCAGAAATATCCATCAAATCCTGGAACATGAAATAATCTGAGGCTGCCTTTTCCAGGTCAACAGCTTCTTTGACCATCTGATAAGCCTTATTTATATCTATGTTTGCTCCGGAGAACGCAATGTAATCGTGGGCTTTCATTCCGAGGATAGAGCCTTTTGTGGTCGGAGTTCTTACCAACTGGTTCAATCCGTCAAGGTACTTGATACGTTGGTCATGTACAGCCATCAATTCATCCAGATACTTTTTCTGCTGAGCAGCATCTTTAGAACTGGCAATTAAAGCACGCAAAATCTTAGCTCCGTTTGTATAAGTACTAACCTGAGCTAAAGGTGCTTCTGTAAATACAGCCATCCAAGGCTTGTATGCATCTGTAAAGTTGTCAGTCTTTACGTATTCACTGTAAATACTGATGTTCTGCAAACAACGGATACTGTCTTCTCCATGTCCGAAACGAGATCCGTCTTCTACACCTTTCTGAGCGAAAGCTGCTGTGGTACCCAAAGATAAAGCACACAGCATTGTAAACATTTTCATTTTCATCGTATGTAAGATTAGTTGTTCATTGTGTTTATTTTCATATTAATTTACTCTCCATTTCATGAACCAGTGTTCGTTGAATGTCAATCCAATCTTTAAGACAAATCGATTTTCTGATAGCATGTCGCTTACAGAAGGATTGGCATGAATGTACTGTCCGGTAATGCTTAATACACTGTTTCGTTGGTATAGCTTTAAAGGCAAGCCCAATCCGACACTGACACCGTATTCTTTAGGACCGTCTATCATATTTTGTGACACTAGAATTTGGAGATTAGAGTTCGCATAATAGGCACCCGCTCTATAGCGTATACGGCTAAAATAGCTTCTTCCAAACTCCTTGGGTAAAAATTCAGCTCCGATGGCTACTTTAGAGCGGTTTTGGTATAAATCTGTCCGATTGTTGTATTTTACTCCGCTCCATTTTTGCAACGTATAATCCACTTCTACTGTCAGATTCTTTTTATGTTTCCAGGCTAAACCTCCTCCATATATATGAGGTATTCCGTAAGAGTCATCTATTTGTTGCTGGTTTACGACAGAATAATTAGTTCCGTTAGTAATCTGTGTTCCTTGGGTATCATGTCCGTTTAAGGTATGTCCTAAACTATAGGTAAGACCTAAAGTCAATTCATTTTGTTTGTTTATCGGCTGGGTATATTGAAGACCAAAGCTTGCATTATAACTGCTGATAGATACCGTATTGTAGGTTATGGTCTGGTCGCCACCGTTGCTGAGACTGGCTGTCGTCTGGTAATTGAGCTTACCATATAAATAACCGATATTAGCACCGATAGATAAATTATCCAGAATCTTGAATCCAACACCTCCAAAAATTTGCTGCAATCCTCCATCTCCGTAAAAATTATTGGATATGGTAACATCGCTGCTATTCTCTATTTCTTTTGAACGGGTAAAGTTATACCCCACTGTAGAAAAAGGAGTGTATCCAATCGTCATGCCCAGTCTAGGATGCAAGCGAAACTGCATTCCGATATAGTCGAAGCTGGAGTTCTTGGCATTGGCTTTGTATTTCCCTTCCTGAAAGTTGGAACTTTTTAAAGACATTCCGGCATCAAAAATAAAAGAAAGAGAATCGACAGCCGTATAAGAAGCTGGATTCATGGCATTTATATGCTCGGGTGTCCGGAGTGCATAACCTACTCCTCCCATTGCTGCATTGTTTGTAAAGCTCTGGTCGAACATGTCCCCAAGTCCATAACGTGTATAAGGTGAGTTAGTGCTTATTTGCGCACACACCACTGTAGAGCTAGCTAAAAGCCATGAACCAACAAGTATTTTCTTACTTAACATTATAATTCAATATTCTGTTTAAACCTTTCAATACTAAAAATCTATCTGCAAAGATGATACTTTTTAAATTTGTATCAAAAGAAAATTTATCTCCTCCAGTTAAAAAAACCAAAAGGTCGGGATATTTCTTTTGCAGCAGGGTGATGTAGCCAATGATTTCGAATTCTATTCCCCTGATGACTCCGGCACGGATTGCCGTCTCCGTGTCAAATCCAAATTCGGGTGTCTCGCCTTTTCTTTCAATTAAAGGAAGTTTATCGCAACAGGCGTTCAGTGTTTTAAAACGAGTGTATATTCCGGGTGAAATATTTCCTCCCCAGTAATTCCCTTCTGCATCTATAAACTCGTAGGTCAGTGCAGTTCCTGCATCTACTACCAGCAGATTTCTTCCGGGTGAAAGGTAGTTGGCACCCACTACGGCTGCCAGTCGGTCCATGCCCAAAGTTTCGGGCGTTTTGTATAAATTACGGATGGGAATAGGAGTCAGGTGGTTCAGCTCAATGATTTCAAATGGCACTCCCGCCAATTGGCGTCGTATGGTGTTACTGAGTGTGATAACCGATGCTATGATACCTCTTTCGATTGGATATTTGTTGCATAACATTGACAGCCAGTCCAGCGAATGATTGGACCCTCTTAAAACCTCCACCACTTTATCACCATCAAATACTGCCAGTTTTGCTACAGTATTACCAATATCAATTACTAGATTCACGTTTTCTTTCTTTGTTTCGCCTGCAAAGTAAGATAAAATTTTGGATATGCACATCAATAAAACTGATTATTTATTTCGCTCTTATGGTAGAATCCGTGTATTTTTGCATGCGAAAAAAAATATTATGAATTATTCAGATACTTCAGGATATACCGGTGTCTGGTGATATTTGTATTTGTTTATGAAAAAGAAGCTTGTTTTTCTGTGTTGGGTGGTCTTGATAAGTTGCCTTTTCTCTCCGGTAAGGGTTAGGGGAGAAATCTCGGATAATGTGGAAAAAATGCCGCAAACTGATAGCATTCAGTTCAGTTTGCTGACTTGTGCGCCGGGCAATGAAATCTATGCACTTTTTGGTCATACAGCTATTCGTTATCAGAATTTTTCCAGAGGCGTGGATTTGGTGTTTAATTATGGAATGTTTAGTTTCAATACGCCGCATTTTGTATATCGCTTTGTAAAAGGTGAAACAGACTACCAGTTAGGAATTACACCTTATCCTTATTTTGAATCGGAATATGCATTCAGGGGCTCTTCGGTTTATCAGCAGATCCTGAATTTGACATATTCGGAGAAAATGTCGTTGCTGAAATTGCTTCAGGACAATTATCTTCCGGAAAACAGAATTTATCGTTATAATTATTTCTATGATAATTGTACGACCCGTGCTCGTGATCAGATAGAAAAAAGCATTCAGGGACAAGTCGTGTATCCTTCCGTAAGTTGGCATAAAACTTTTAGAGGAATTGTGCATGAATTTACCAAAGGCTCTCCGTGGGATGAATTAGGTATAGATTTGTGTCTTGGAGCGGAAGCTGATAAGCCGATAGATATAAGGCAGCAAATGTTTGCTCCGTTTTATATGCGTTATTTTGCTCAGGATGCATACATTCAGACTCCAGACGGAGGCAGACGGCCTTTGGTCTTGCGTGAGGAAAAGATTGTGGATGCCGAATTGGAAGCAGAATCTTCCTGGGGAATAAGTCCGATGGTAACCGCTACTTTATTTTTGCTTTTGAATGTAATTATCGGATTCTTCCAGTGGAAGAAACAAACGATTTTCTGGGGATGGGATATCTTATTGTATGCAGCTCAAGGAATAGCTGGTTGTATTATTGCCTTCCTGTTTTTCGTCTCTTCTCATCCGACTGTAGGTTCAAACTGGTTGTTGGTTTTGTTTAATCCGTTGCCATTGTTTTACCTGCCTTTTATGATTTATCGTGAGTTAAAACATAAAAAAGACTTGTATCATACTTGTAATCTCGTGTATTTAACACTTTTTATAGTGCTATTCCCGTTTTTACCGCAAGATTTTAATTTAACAGTATTACCTTTGGCACTCGGTTTGCTGGTAAATGCTGCAAGCCATGTATTAGTATTGAATAAAAAGTAATGAAAGAACGTATACTGACATCTTTATTGACTGTATTTGTCATCTCTGGAATTCAGGCGCAGGCTCCTTCTCCAGTCCCAAGATTGGTGGTGGGGTTGACGATTGACCAGCTGAGGGCAGACTACATAGAAGCTTTTTCTGCATTGTATGGGGAGAGAGGATTTAAGCGCCTTTTAAAAGAGGGACGTATATATACCAATGCTGAATATGATTTTATCAATGTAGACCGTTCGTCTGCTACGGCTTCGATTTATACAGGTACTACACCTTATTATAATGGTATTCCTTCTAACCGCTGGATGGACCGTGGGTCTTTACGGATTATAAAATCTGTAGATGACCAGGATTTTATGGGGGTATACACTTCGGAAAGCTCTTCTGCTAAGTTGTTGCGTTGTTCCACTTTGTCGGATGAATTGAAGGTAGCTACTCAGGGACGGGCCGAAGTTTATTCTATTGCACCGACCCGTGAAATGGCTATCTTGGCTGCCGGCCATGCAGCAAATGGTGCTTTCTGGTTGAATGATGAAACCGGGAAGTGGGCTGGTACGACTTATTATGGAGATTGCCCGTTGTGGGTAAGCAATTATAATGATAAGGAAGGACTTGATTTTCGCATCAATAATTTGGAGTGGCTTCCTTATTTGCCGGTAACTTCTTATCAGTATATCACTACTGAAACCAAGCAGCTTAGCTTTAAGCATAATTTCTCGGATGAACGTCTGGATAAATATAAGAAATTCAAAACCAGTCCATATATAAATGATGAGGTAAACCGTCTGGTAAATGCATGTTTAAGCAATACGCAAATCGGGCAGGATGCAGCTCCGGATTTACTGGCATTGTCTTATTATGCAGGAAATTATGATCACAAGCCCAATACGGAGTATGCGATGGAAATACAGGATATGTATGTCCGTCTGGATAACAGTATTGGAGATTTGTTGGACTTGATAGACCGTAAGATTGGGCTTCGTAATACATTATTTTTTATTACATCTACAGGTTATACCGATCCGGAACCAGTAGACCCGGTTAAATACAAGATTCCGGGTGGAGAATTTCACATCAAGCGGTGTGCAGCTTTGCTGAACATGTATTTAATGGCTCTTTATGGACAAGGCCAATATGTGGAAACGTATTATGATCGACAAATTTATTTGAATCACAAACTGATAGAAGAGCGCAAGCTGAATTTGGTGGAAGTGATGACGCGTTCCTCTGAATTTGTGGTGCAAATGAGTGGGGTACAGAATGCTTATTCAGCACAGCGTTTGCTTTTGGGAGCTTGGACTCCTAAGATTGGAAAAATTCGAAATACATATAATCCAAATTGCTCGGGCGATATTTATGTAGAAGTAATGCCGGGATGGTCCGTAGTCAACGAATATTCTCAGAAGATAGAAGTGGTTCGTGAAGCATATACTGCGGCTCCGCTTGTGTTTATGGGATTTGATGTAAAGCCTGAAAAGCTTTATTCTCCGGTAAAAATTACTTCAATTGTACCCACTTTAGCTCATTTCATGCGCATACGAGCGCCAAATGCTTGTTCGGAGGCTCCAATGATTAATATTCGTAAATAAATAATATGCGAATAATTCACAATTTACCTATCTTTGTAGCGGTAGGATAAAAAATAATTAATTAGTAAATAATAAAAAAGAAATATACAATGGGATTTAATGAATTTATAAGCAAGCTGTTCGGAAACAAGGCGTCTCGTGACATGAAGGAAATTCAGCCGTGGGTAGAAAAGGTAAAAGCCGTTTATCCGGAAATTTCCAAGTTGACGAACGATGAACTACGTGCGAAAACAGAAGAACTGAAGAAGTTTATCAAGGATTCAGCCGCAGAGGAAAATAAAAAGATTGAAGAGCTGAAAGCTACGATTGAATCTACTGACCTTGAAAAACGTGAGGCTATTTTCTCTCAAATTGATAAGTTGGAGAAAGAAGTCTTGGAAAAATATGAGAAAGCACTTAGTGAAGTGTTACCGACTGCTTTTTCTATTGTAAAAGATACGGCTCGCCGTTTGTCGGAAAATGAAGAACTGGAAGTAACTGCCAGCGATTTTGACCGTGAACTTGCTGCACAGGGACGTGACTTTGTTCGTATTGAAGGTGACAAGGCTATCTGGAAGAACCATTGGAAAGCAGGTGGAAACGAAATGACTTGGAACATGGTACATTACGATGTACAGTTGTTTGGTGGTGTGGTATTGCATCAGGGTAAGATTGCGGAAATGGCAACCGGTGAAGGTAAGACTTTGGTAGCAACGCTTCCGGTGTTCCTGAATGCCTTGACGGGTAATGGCGTACACGTGGTAACTGTCAACGATTATTTGGCAAAACGTGACTCTGAATGGATGGGTCCGCTCTATATGTTCCATGGCCTGAGCGTAGATTGTATCGATAAGCATCAGCCTAACTCTGAAGCTCGTCGTCGTGCGTATATGGCAGATATTACTTTTGGTACCAACAATGAATTCGGTTTCGATTATCTGCGTGATAATATGGCCGTTTCTCCGAAGGATTTGGTACAGCGCAAGCATAATTATGCCATTGTCGATGAGGTGGACTCTGTATTGATTGACGATGCACGTACACCGTTGATTATTTCAGGTCCGGTGCCTAAAGGCGACCAGCAATTATTTGAAGTACTTCGTCCGTTGGTCGAACGTCTGGTAGAAGCACAGCGTAAACTAGCTACCCAGTATTTGGCCGATGCCAAACGTTTGATTGCTTCAGATAAGAAGGAAGATCAGGAAGCAGGTTTCCTCGCCCTTTTCCGTAGCCACAAGGCATTGCCTAAAAACAAGCCGTTGATTAAGTTCTTGAGTGAACCGGGTATCAAGGCTGGTATGCTGAAGACAGAAGAAATCTACATGGAACAGAATAACAAGCGTATGCCGGAAGCGGTAGAACCTTTGTATTTTGTGATTGATGAAAAACTGAAGAGTGCAGATTTGACTGATAAAGGTGTAGACCTGATTACTGGTAACTCACAGGATCCTACCTTGTTTGTACTTCCTGATATTGCAGCTCAGTTGTCTGAACTTGAAAATCAGAAAGGGCTGTCTGATGAAGAACGTCTGGCTAAGAAAGATGAGTTGATGACCAATTACGCCATTAAAGCAGAACGCGTACACACCATTAACCAGCTGTTGAAGGCATACACCATGTTCGAAAAAGATACGGACTATGTGGTAATGGATGGTCAGGTAAAGATTGTCGACGAACAGACTGGACGTATCATGGATGGCCGTCGTTGGAGCGATGGTCTGCACCAGGCTGTAGAAGCCAAGGAAGGCGTGAAGGTAGAAGCTGCTACACAGACCTTTGCAACGATCACCTTGCAGAACTATTTCCGTATGTACCATAAGTTGTCAGGTATGACCGGTACTGCAGAAACAGAAGCTGGAGAGTTCTGGGATATCTATAAGCTGGATGTAGTGGTGATTCCGACAAACCGTCCGATTGCCCGTATCGATATGAACGACCGCGTTTATAAAACGAAACGTGAGAAATATAAAGCCGTAATCGAAGAAATTGAGAAGATGGTACAGGCTGGTCGTCCGGTGCTGGTAGGTACTACTTCAGTAGAAATTTCAGAAATGTTGAGCAAGATGCTTACCTTGCGTAAGATTGAGCATAATGTATTGAATGCGAAGTTACACCAGAAGGAAGCTGAAATTGTAGCGAAAGCAGGTCAGAGTTCTACGGTAACTATTGCTACGAACATGGCTGGTCGTGGTACCGATATTAAGCTGAGCGCAGAAGTGAAAGCTGCCGGTGGTTTGGCCATTATTGGTACAGAACGTCACGAATCACGTCGTGTAGACCGTCAGTTGCGTGGTCGTGCCGGACGTCAGGGAGACCCGGGTTCTTCTGTATTCTTCGTATCGTTGGAAGACGATTTGATGCGTCTGTTCTCATCCGACCGTATTGCTACTGTGATGGATAAGTTAGGATTCAAGGAGGGAGAAATGATTGAGCACAAGATGATTTCTAACTCCATTGAACGTGCGCAGAAGAAGGTGGAAGAAAACAACTTCGGTATCCGTAAACGTCTGTTGGAATACGATGACGTGATGAACAAGCAGCGTACAGTGGTTTACACCAAACGTCGTCATGCACTTATGGGAGAACGTATCGGAATGGATATTGTGGATATGATTTGGGAACGTTGTTACAATGCCGTACAGCAGCCGACTTATGATGATGCCAAGATGGAAATTCTTCAGGTACTGGCTATGGAAGCTCCGTTTACTGAAGAAGATTTCCGTTCCAAGAAGAAAGACGATCTGGCAGAGCAGACTTTCCAGGAAGCTATGGCATTGTTCAAACGTAAGACTGAACGTATGGCTCAGATTGCTAATCCGGTTATCAAGCAGGTATATGAGGCTCAGGGACACATGTATGAGAATATCATGATACCTATTACCGATGGCAAGCGTATGTACAACATTTCAGTAAATTTGAAAGCTGCATACGAAAGCGAATCAAAAGAAATTGTGAAGTCGTTCGAAAAAGCTATCTTGTTGCATACAATTGACGATGCATGGAAAGAAAACTTGCGTGAACTGGATGAACTGAAACATTCTGTACAGAACGCAAGCTATGAGCAGAAAGATCCGCTGTTGATTTTCAAACTGGAATCTGTGAATCTGTTTGATAACATGGTCAACAAGATAAATAATAATACCATTTCTGTATTGATGCGTGGTCAGATACCGGTACAGGAACCGGAACAGGTGCGTGAAGCAGCTCCTGAACCTCAGGCTCCTCGTCAGCAGTATCGTGAAGAAAAGCAGGATTTGACTGACCCAGATCAGCGTGAAGCTGCAGGTCGCGATACTCGTGAACAGAAGCAAGAGCCTTATCGCGCAGAAAAGACAGTCGGTCGCAATGACCCATGTCCTTGTGGCAGCGGATTGAAATATAAGAACTGTCACGGTAAGAATGCCTGATTAAGCATTTGATTGAGATATTTGAGACACGGTTTTCACCGTTTGCAGATTTTTATTTCTTAATTTAGAATAATCTGTGAAAACGATGGAATCCGTGTCTTTTTTATTTATTATTTTTGTTTGCGAACAAAAAAGTAGTGAATTATGAAGAAATACATCGTGGCCGGAATCCTTTTTGCAGCTACCATGCTGGTTTCATGCGGAGGACTTCAGTCTTTTACATTTGATCAGTTATATCCTGCAGAAGTCACTTTTCCAGAACAAGTCCGCACGGTGGCAGTAGTAAATCATGCGCCTGCCATTCCTTCCCCTAAAAAGAATTTGCTGACATTGGGAAAATTAGATGGAGATGGAAAAGTGTTGTCAGAAACTCTGGCCGGAGGCCTGGCGGATAGTCGTTATTTTCAGCAGGTAGTTATTTCTGATTCAGCGATTACACAGGAGCTGACAGAAGGAGAAATTCTTCCTCAACCGGTAGTGGACAGCCTGGCTCAGGTACTTGGAGTAGACATGATTCTTTCCGTAGACAGAATCCAATTGCTGACTGGTAAGAAAGAGATTTATTATCCGGGCTTGATGGTTCCTTTTGCTGCTTTTGATTTGAAAATGCGTCCTGTGCTGCGTGCATATATTCCTTCTCGGGTAATGCCAGTCGTGACTATCAGCAAGGTGGATAGCCTGTTGTGGGATTTGAATCCTACACTGTCTGATCATGACGTGGTGAACGAAGCCTCTCAGCACACAGGTTTTACACTCGTAAATCAACTGGTGCCTCATTGGAAGAGTGTGGAGCGCATTTATTTTGATGGAGGAAATCCGGATATGCGTGATGCGGCTGTTTCGTTGCGTGAAGGAGACTGGCAGGAAGCCGGTCGCTTGTGGAAGAACTTATACGACTCATTGAAGAAGGGAAAGTTAAAATCGCGTGCCGCCTTCAATATGGCTTTGGCTTGTGAGGTACAGGGAATGATGAGCGAAGCTGTTGACTGGATTGAGAAGTCAAAAAGCTGTGCTACTAAAGGTTCGGAAGAAGAACGTGCTGCTCTCTTTTATTCTACAATTTTACAGGAGCGGGCTAAGGATTTTCAGTTGCTGAACCTCCAAATGGCGCGTTTTGGCAACAAATTCAATTAATAATATCTTGTTCGATTCATTTTTTTTGTACATTTGAGTACATAAAAAGAATATAGCCTATGAAAATGAGTGAACAATCACGTGCTTCAATAGTCTCGGCTCTGAAAACAGCCCTTTGCCGGTATACATCAGAAGGAGATGAAACGGTCGTTACAGATATTCATTTGCAACCCAACTCAGAAAGTGGTGAGCTGATTATTTTCGACGATGACGATCAGGAATTGTCGCGTACGATTATCAATGAGTGGGTAGAATATGAGAGTGATGACTTCTATACTGTAGTAGAACCGATTCTTCGTGCTGAGGTTGAGGCGCTGAAAGAGAGCGGAAAACTGGAGAAACTTTGTCTGATGAAGCCTTACTCTTTTGTGCTGGTAGATGAAGACAAAGAAACGGTAGCCGAACTGCTTCTTGTGGACGAGGATGATACCTTGCTACTGAATGATGAGCTGCTAAAAGGGTTGGATGAAGAATTGGATGCCTTTTTGAAGGATTTGTTGGAACGTTAAATTCCGCTAGAATGGGAGAGCGAATCACATTCCGCCGCAATGAGGGGTTGCGAAGCATACACCCTCATTGGAGAGGGAATCCGACCGTGAATGGCAAGTTTTTTAACCGTCAGCACCGTTGGAAACCGGGGATGGGAAGTGTCCTGAAATGGCGGTTCTCTCCTAATCCCCAGCGGAAGGAAAAGCGTACAATCAAATGGAATCCTAAGGTACATTATCTCACCTCTCTGGAGAAAGTGGTGGGTAATTCATTGATATGGCTGGGACATAACTCCTTTTTTCTTCAACTGGCAGGAAAGCGTTTGATGATTGATCCTGTATATGGAAGTATTCCGTTTGTCAAACGCCGAAGTCAATTTCCTGCCGATCCGTCTATCTTTCGTCAGATAGACTATCTGCTTATTAGTCATGATCATTTTGACCATCTGGATAAACCAAGTGTGGCACGTCTGGTAGCAGATAATCCTCAGCTTAAACTCTTTTGTGGCTTGAATACGGGGGCTTTGATAAAAAGCTGGTTCCCCAATCTGGAAGTGATAGAAGCTGCATGGTATGAACAGTATGTCGATGGCGATTTCCGCTTGACCTTTTTACCTGCCCAGCATTGGAGCAAGCGTGGTGTGAGCGATGGAGGAGAGCGCTTGTGGGGTTCCTTTATGATTCAGGGAGATGGTATTACCATCTACAATAGTGGAGATACCGGATATGCCCGGCATTTTGAAGAAATAGCCGGATTTTTCTCTCACATAGATTATTGCATGGTAGGAATCGGAGCTTACAAACCTCGCTGGTTTATGAAGCCGAATCATATATCTCCATATGATGCATTAACTGCTTCGGCCGATTTGCATGCAAAGGTTACAATTCCGATGCATTATGGCACTTTCGACCTTTCAGATGAACCCTTGTTCGATCCTCCTCATGTGTTTGCGGCAGAAGCCAAGAAGCGCGGCATGCCGGTCATAATTCCTGAGTTAGGAGAAATTATCAAGTTGCAGCCGATTCGATAGATATTATATCGTCAAGAAAATAAAAAAAGTCCGGAAACCTCATCTTCTGCATGTTGTCAGAAAATAGATTTCCGGACTTTCTATTGTCAATTGTTTTGTTTTCGAATCATAATAAATCCGCCGGTCATCGGCAGCGGGTTACTTCGTGTGAGCGTTTTCACTCAACATGACGTACCCCCAGATCATAGGATCTGCATTTGCAATCTTCTTGAAAATCTTTGTTACCTTTTTCATAACTGTTATCCTTTCATTTGCTTTTTGTTAGTACCTATTGTATATTAATCTCTAGTTTAGTTATTGTTTCTCGAGGTGCTCTTCGCAGAGGACCTTTCAAATCTTTGTTACCTATTGTTGTTATCCTTAATCTTTTTATCCTTTCTTCCAGAACCCTTTCAGGTTCCTTCGTTCGTTTTATTACACTGCAAAGGTAATGCCTTTTTTTTGAAAAATATGTTTTAAAGCATATAATTTTATTTTTTTCTCTTTTTATTGACATAAATCAATGTATGAGGATAAGCTGACAATAGGCCTTGTCCCCTTGTCAGTAGTATCTGACAATTTGTCTTCTCTGGCATAAAAATAAGGGCTGCCACAGTGTCATGTGACAGCCCTTATAAATAAATATTCCTCGGCTAAAAACTTAACGCTTCAATGCGGCAATGCTTTCTTTCAATGCTGCAATCTTCGTTTCAGCATCAGCTTGTTTCTTGCGTTCCATTTCAATGACATTGGCCGGAGCCTTGCTGACAAACTTTTCGTTGCTCAGCTTTTTCATTACGCTTTGCAAGAATCCTTCCTGATATTTCAGGTCAGCTTCCAGTTTCTTCAGCTCTTCTTCTACGTTAATCAGGTTACCCAATGGTACGGCATATTCTGTAGTACCCACCATGAAGGCAGCAGCTCCTTCTGACTTGGTTTCTACCTGCTTGATTTCTGACAAGTTGCAGAGTTTGGCAATTACAGAATCAAAACCGGCTACCGGATTTTCTCCAGTTACTTCAAGTGCCAACGCTTCTTTCTGTGCGATGTTCTTCTGCAGGCGGATGGTACGGATGCCACTGATTACTTCTTTCACAGCTTCAAACTGTGCAATCAGTGCTTCGTTGTAAGGCATGTCTTTTACGAGCGTCTGGGTCATGATGCTTTCGCCCGGCTGACGGTCGTAAATGTGCTGCCACAACTCTTCTGTGATGAACGGCATGAACGGATGGAGCAGTTTCAGCAAGGTTTCAAAGAATGCTAATGTCTTTTCATAGGTTACCTTGTCGATAGGCTGTCCGTATGCAGGTTTCACCATTTCCAGATACCAGCTTGAGAATTCGTCCCAGAACAACTTATATACAGCCATCAATGCTTCGCTCAGACGGTATTTTCCGAAGAGGTCGTTTACTTCTTCTGCGGTCTTAGCCAGCATAGAGTCAAACCATTCAGTAGCCAGTTTGGCATATTCCGGCTGTTCGATGTCGGCTACCTGCCAGCCTTTTACCAGACGGAAGGCATTCCATATCTTGTTGTTGAAGTTACGTCCTTGTTCGCAAAGTGCTTCATCGAAGAGAATATCGTTTCCGGCAGGAGCAGCCAGCATCATACCCATACGCACTCCGTCGGCACCGAACTGTTCAATCAGTTCCAGCGGGTCGGGTGAGTTACCGAGTGATTTTGACATCTTACGGCCAATCTTGTCGCGTACGATACCGGTGAAGTATACGTTGCGGAACGGCATGTCCCCCATGTATTCGTAACCGGCCATAATCATACGTGCTACCCAGAAGAAAATGATGTCCGGTCCGGTTACCAGGTCGGCAGTCGGGTAGTAGTACTTGATTTCTTCGTTGCCCGGGTTATTGATACCATCGAACAATGAAATCGGCCACAACCATGAAGAGAACCAGGTGTCGAGGCAGTCATCCTCCTGACGCAAGTCTTCCATCTTCAGGTTTGCGTCTCCGGTTTTTTCCTTAGCCAGGTCCAATGCCTGTTCCGGAGTCTCAGCTACTACGAAGCCGCCTTTCGGCAAGTAGTAAGCCGGAATACGGTGTCCCCACCACAGCTGACGGCTGATACACCAGTCTTTGATGTTTTCCAGCCAGTTGCGGTATGTATTCTTATATTTGGCAGGGTAGAACTTCAACTCGTCGTTCATTACCGGCGGCAATGCCATATCAGCGAAATGCTGCATCTTGAGGAACCACTGCATAGACAGTTTCGGTTCGATGGCTACGTTGGTACGTTCAGAGAAACCTACCTTATTTGTATAAGCTTCTACCTTTTCCAGCAATCCTGCTGCATCCAGGTCTTTTTCAATCTGCGCACGTACGTCGAAGCGATCCATACCTACATACAGTCCTGCAGCTTCACTCAGTGTACCGTTGTCATTGAAAATATCAATAGAAGGAAGGTTGTATTTTTCTCCCAGCATGTAGTCGTTCACGTCGTGTGCCGGAGTAACTTTCAAACAACCAGTACCGAATTCAATGTCTACATAGCTGTCTTCAATAACCGGAATCACACGTCCTACCAGCGGAACGATAACTTTCTTACCTTTCAGCCACTGGTTCTTCGGGTCTGCCGGGTTGATGCACATCGCCGTATCACCCATGATGGTTTCCGGACGAGTTGTAGCTACTACGGCATAACGGCGGCCTTGTGCGTCGCGGTGTACGATTTCACCTTCAGCTCCGGTTTCACCGCTCATGTCGTCATCAGCTACGTAATAACGCAGGTAATACAGTTTGCTATGCTCTTCTTTGTAGATTACTTCTTCGTCAGACAGGGCAGTCAGTGCTTTCGGGTCCCAGTTTACCATACGTACGCCACGGTAAATCAGTCCCTTGTTATAAAGGTCCACGAATACCTTGATTACGCTCTTGCTACGGGTTTCGTCCATGGTGAAAGCCGTACGGTCCCAGTCGCATGATGCGCCCAGTTTGCGAAGCTGCTTCAGAATGATGCCTCCGTGTTCTTCTGTCCACGCCCATGCATGTTTCAAGAACTCTTCACGCGTAAGGTCTGTTTTCTTGATGCCTTGTTGAGCCAGACGGTTTACCACTTTTGCTTCAGTAGCGATGGATGCATGGTCTGTACCCGGTACCCAGCACGCATTCTTTCCCATCATGCGGGCACGTCTTACAAGAATATCCTGGATGGTATTGTTCAGCATGTGTCCCATGTGGAGCACTCCCGTCACGTTAGGGGGAGGAATGACGACGGTGTAAGGTTCACGTCCGTCGGGTTTAGAACTGAAAAGTTTGTGGTCCAGCCAATACTGGTACCATTTTCCCTCCACGTCAGCGGGATTGTACTTACTTGCTAATTCCATGGTTATAATATCTTTATTATTTATGTTTATCGTATAATCGGCTGCAAAAATAATAAAACTACTTGGATTTTAGGGAGCTTTGTCCGAAAACTTCATTTGTTCTGCCCCGATAGTGTAAGTACAGGCATTTTTTCTTTACCTTTGCGTTAATAAATTATCAAATTAAGCGCGTATGAAAAAAATAGCTTTACCTACAAGAAACGGTCTGATAGACGACCATTTCGGTCATTGTGAGTTTTACACCATTTTTACGGTGGATGAAGAAAACCGCATTTCACGCACACAAGTACTCCCTTCTCCGCAAGGATGTGGATGCAAGTCGGACATCGCTTCCAAATTGCAGGCCGACGGAGTGACCGTAATGCTGGCTGGCAATATGGGGGCTGGTGCACTGGCCAAACTTTCAGCTTGTGGCATAGAAGTAATCAGAGGATGCCATGGCTCAGTGATAGAAGTGGCTGAGGCCTATCTGGCTGGAAAGATACAGGATTCCGGTGTAGGATGTGACCATCATCATGAGGATGGAGAACATCAGTGTCCGAATCATTGATTTATAATCTCCTTTGTATGTAGGGAGAAATGAAGCACGGCATTTTATGTTTTCCTTACGCAAACCGTACGTTTCTCGTGGCGGAGCTATACGTTTCCCGTCCGGAAAACATAAGGTTTCGCGCAGGGAAACATAGAAAGTATAGAGTGACTTTAAAAACAATTTATGTGCGTATGAAAATACTGTTTTGAAGAAGGTGAGTAGTGTGCATTCTTTTTTTGTAAAATCCTTATATTTGCAAGAGATTTTCAACCAATTCGTTATGAACAGAATAATGAAAATATGTCTTGCAATCTGTCTGTGGGGAATGATTTTGCAAGGCAGTGCACAAACGCAGATTGCATTTATTTCAGATGTACATATTCAGGATGTGGACGGCCATGCCGAACGGGTGCGTTCTATGGAGGCACAGGTGCAGTCCACCCGCTTGTTCAATGAAAATTATTATGCATTTTTAGCTGCTCTTGATGATGTAGCTCGCAGAGATATACGCTGGGTAGTGTTGCCGGGCGATTTGACGGATGACGGGCAATTTTTCAATCAGCAAAAAATAAAGGAACTGCTGAATTCGTATGCCGCAGCGAAGGGAATTCGTTTTTTTGTGACTACGGGTAATCACGATCCGGCCCTTCCGTTTGGGCTCGTGAAAAAGAATACGCATTTTTTAGCCGCTGATGGAAGCCGTGTGACGCGTGAGGATTCGTGTGCCGGTTATGTGTCGCAGATGGAGTGTTATGCCGATTTCGGTTTTTTTCCTCGGAAGGACGACCGCTATTGGGAAAGTCCTTTTACCTCTTATACGTATGATAAGTATGCTTATGAGGATGCTTGCCGTGAAAGCGTATTGGGCAAGCGGACCTACACACTGTGTGATTCGTTGACGGCTACGGATGCCAGCTACCTGGTAGAACCGGTAGACGGACTCTGGCTGCTGGCTATTGACGGGGGAGTTTATCTTCCAAAAGAAATGAAGGAGGGAAAGTGGACCTATCAAGGTTCCAGTGCCGGATATAATCTTGTGCTGAAACACAAACCGTTCCTGTTGCCTTGGGTGCGGAAGGTAGTAGAAGAAGCACGGAAACGCCATAAGACGTTGGTGGCATTTTCACATTATCCGTTGGTCGATTTCAATGACGGAGTGTCGGAATCTGTACGGCGGATGTGGGGGGACCGCCGCTTCGATTTGCACCGTGTGCCGGAAGCCGAAGTGAGTGAGGCTTTTCTGCAAGCCGGACTTCGTTTGCATTTTGCCGGACACATGCACGTGAATGATACTGGTATCTGGGAAGGAAAAGACGGGAAACACCTATATAATATACAGGTTCCTTCAATTGCAACCTATGTGCCGGCCTATAAGATTCTGACCCTTGAAAGCGATGAGGCATTTCGGGTGGAAACGGTGACGCTGGACACGGTGCCAGGATTCGATAGCTTGTTTCCTTTGTATCGGGCGGAATACCAGTCGGATAGTTTGAGAGGACATTCACCTGTATGGAATAAGGAAATCCTTTCTGCCCGTACGTATGGAGAATTCTGTGATTATCAGTTTCGTGATTTAGTTCGCTTGCGATTCATACCGCGCGACCTTCCGGAATCCTGGCGGGCCTGCCTGGATTTCACCGGTGCCCGGATGCTGGAAGCCGTGTCGGGAGAAGATAAGTCGGATGATGTTGACTGGACTGACTGGTGTATGAAAGACCTGGTGCTTGATGTATATCGTTTGCGCTATGCGGAGCGCCTGGCGTTGAAAGATATTCCGGAAACTCGTTTGGCGGCTTATCGTTATCTATTTGACCGTGCGCGTATTTCTCCACTTCGTTCGGCAGAAGTGGAGATTGTGAACGGGCTGGGTACGCTTTTCCTTGCTTTTCTGAATGGAGAACCTTGTCAGAATTTTGTGATTGACCTGGAAAAAGATACAATCACAGGCGATTAACTTCCTGAAGTGTACTATTTCCCTCTTAGTTTGCATTATTTTCCTCTTTAGGCTGGGTGTTTCTCCTTATTTTTGCCTAAAATGAGAATTAAATGTTTGCTTAAACTTTTGTTGAAACTATATTACTTATGTGGAACACAAAATCAATATGCTTGTTTCTACTGGGGTTCATTGGAGTAGGAACAGTGGAAGGACAAACTTCCGTAGATTCTTATGAGTATTCTTCTTATGTCGACCCTCGTATCGGTTCCGAGGGACTGGGACGTGTGTTTATCGGGCCGTCGTGCCCGTATGGCATGGTAAAGCCTTCACCCGACTGTACGCCTTCACCCAATAGCGGATGGTTGCCTATGCCGGAACGGGTGGATGGATTTGCTCAGGTACATGTCAGTGGTACGGGGGGAGGTCCCAAGTATGGTAATGTGCTGGTCACTCCATTTGGAGATGGAATGGACCGGGTCAACCATTATGATTACCGTGAGTATGAAACCATTCGTTTGGGATATTATGACACGCAGTTTAAGCAGAACGGCATTCGTACGGAAATTACTACTGCCAATCGTGCTTCCTTCTATCGTTTTACTTACCCGGAAGATTCTTTGAAATCGCTGGCAGTGGATGCGGGTTTCTTCTTGGGAGAAAATCCAGTGCCGGATGCACGCGAAGCGCAGCAGTTTGTCGGTTCTGAAATTCAGGTACTTTCCGACCATGAAGTAGCAGGCTATACACGTATTCGTGGCGGATGGAACAATGGAAAAGCCTATACGGTATATTTCTATGCGGAAACAGACCGCCCGTTTGTGCAGTCACTTACCTGGAAAGGTAACCGTATTACGGAGGCACAGTCGCAGTATGACTCTGCAGAAAAGACCGGTGCCTTGTTGCGTTTTGCGAAGAACGATAAAGTGGTGCAGTTGAAAGTGGGCATTTCTTTCCTGAGCATACAGAAAGCAAAATTCAATGCACATTCCGAAATACCTCACTGGTCATTTGAAAAGGTACATCAGGATTTGTTAGGACAGTGGGAGCAACTGTTTCAAAAGATAGAAATCGATCCGTCTACTCCGCTTGCAAAGAAACGCATGTTCTATACCGGTTTGTATCACACCATGCTGATGCCGGTAGACCGTACAGGCGAGAATCCGCTGTGGAGTGATCCGGAACCTTATTACGACGATTTTTATGCTATCTGGGATACGTATCGCAGTTCTTCTCCGTTGATAACCTTGATTGACCCGAAACGGGAAGCTGACATTGTGCGTTCGCTGGTAAACATTTACAAACGTGACGGTTATATGCCTGATGCACGTAGCGGTAACAGTAACGGCCGTACGCAGGGTGGTTCGAATGCGGAAATTGTGATTGCCGATGCCTTTGTGAAAGGATTAAAAGGAATTGATTATGAACTGGCATTGGAAGCCATGCTGAAGGATGCTACGGTACCTCCCGGTGGAAATGAAGAGGCAGAAGGCCGGGGTGGACTGATTCCATATCTGGAGTTAGGCTACATACCTCATGGTATTGACCGTGCAGGTAACCGTACGGTAGAATATTCTTATTGTGATTATGCCATTGCGTTGGTAGCTAAAGGCTTGGGTAAAGAAGACCTGTATCAGCGTTATTTGAAGCAGTCGGAAAACTGGAAAAACTTGTGGCGTAGTGATTATGAGCATGAAGGGGCGAAAGGCTTTATCATGCCGCGCGACAAGGAAGGAAACTGGTTGGACTCTATTCCTTTCGGTCATTCCGCTCGCATGCTGCCGAAGTTTAAATACACACCGGTCACCTTCGAAGGACCATGGTACACTCCCTGGTGGGGCATGTTTTTCTATGAGGCCAGCTCTTGGGAATACTCGCTGAGCATTCCGCACGATGTGCCGGGGCTGATAGAGAAATGTGGCGGGGCGGCCGATTTTGAGAAACGACTGGATATTTTCTTTGACAAAGGTTTCTTCAATGTCAATAACGAACCGTCTTTCCTGACACCTTGTCTGTATCACTGGCTGGGTAAACCGTGGCGCTCAAGCGACCGTATCCGTGAGATTATTGCAAAGAACTATAACGACGGTCCGGTAGGTTTGCCGGGTAATGATGACTCGGGTGCCATGTCTTCCTGGCTGGCTTTCCACATGATAGGTTTGTATCCGAATGCCGGACAGGATTATTACCTGATTCATACACCGTTACTGGAGTCTACAACTTTCCATCTGGAAGGAGGAAAGGAATTTAAGGTAGTGGCCAAAGGACTTTCGGATAAAAACTGTTATATCCAGGGTGTGACATTGAATGGAAAAGACTATCCATATTCTGTTTTGCGTCACAAGGATATAATGGCCGGAGGTGAGCTGGTATTGAAAATGGGAAAGAAACCCGGAAACTGGGGAAAGGAACTGGGATTGGATAAATAAGATGCGTATGAAAAAAAGATATTTACTTGGATTTTTAACGGCATGCCTGTGGTGCACGGGCATGCTGTCCGCACAGACTGCCGTATCGGATACATTGAAGTTTGTGTTCAAGTTGCATGGCCAGACCCGCCGTTATCAGGTAGTTTTCTGTCAGCAAGGAGAGAATATACAGATGAATTGGGGGATTGAACGCAACCTGCGCTGGCAGTCGGGCAGTTACACCATGACACCGGAGGCCTTGAAAAACGGAAAACAGTTGTGCTTCCTGCAACCGGAGGACGGAAATCACTTGACGCTCTCATCTTTGGAAACAGCGTATGTGTTACCTCAGAATGCATTGCAGCAGTTGAAAGAAAAGGGAAGTATGGAGTTTAACCGGACGATGTATGACCGGGTAGCCGATGAATCGGAAAAGAATACCGGACGTCCGTTATTACATGTAGTGGACCGCCATGAAGGGGGTGAGATGTGGATATGGGACAATCCGTCTCTGCCCGTGGTGTGGCGTATGAAAAACAACCCGCTGGAAATAAACTGGCAGGTGGAAGTGAAATAGGATTTGCTTTTTTGTCGTACCTTTGCAGGGTAAAACAGAAAAATAGAAAATCATGCATACAAGAGAAGAAAAGATGGAAGCGTTCGGACGCCTGCTCGACGTGCTGGACGAGTTACGGGTGAAATGTCCGTGGGACCGTAAACAGACTAATGAAAGTTTGCGTCCGAACACGATTGAAGAAGTGTATGAACTCTGTGATGCCCTGATGAAGGACGACAAGAAAAATATTTGCAAGGAATTAGGCGACGTATTGCTCCACGTGGTATTCTATGCCAAGATTGGCAGTGAAACGGGCGATTTCGACATCAAGGATGTGTGCGACAAGTTGTGCGACAAACTGATTTTCCGCCATCCGCATGTATTTGGCGAAGTGAAAGCGGATACGGCAGAAAAAGTGTCTGAAAACTGGGAGCAGATTAAGTTGAAGGAAAAAGACGGTAACAAGTCTGTATTGAGCGGGGTACCCGATGCCCTTCCTTCATTGATTAAAGCGTATCGCATTCAGGACAAGGCCCGCAATGTAGGGTTTGACTGGGAAGAACGTGAGCAGGTATGGAGCAAGGTGAAGGAAGAGATAGGCGAGTTTGAAGCAGAGGTAGGTCAGATGGACAAAGAAAAGGCAGAGGCCGAATTTGGTGATGTGATGTTCAGCTTGATTAATGCGGCTCGTTTGTATAAAATCAATCCGGACAATGCACTGGAGCGAACAAACCAGAAGTTTATCCGTCGTTTTAATTACTTGGAAGCGCATACCATTAAGGAGGGGAAGAATCTGAAGGATATGTCGCTGGAAGAGATGGATGCCATCTGGAACGAAGCAAAGGCAAAAGGCCTGTAAAGAAATCGAGATAGCGCCTACAAAGTGTCATGTTTTTTGTGGAAACACAACTTTCTTGAAAATAATTCTCATGAAAAGGTGACACATGGGAAGAAATGTCTACCTTTGTGGGGCATAAACAACAATTTATTTTAGAAACAATGGTGAACAAAGCTATTATTACAGTGGTGGGTAAGGATACGGTAGGTATCATTGCTCAGGTGTGTACCTATCTGGCAGAAAATAAAGTGAATATTCTGGATATTTCGCAGACCATCGTGCAGGAGTATTTCACAATGATGATGATTGTGGATATGACCAAGCTGGAAAAGCCTTTTGAACAGGTGGTGAGCGAACTGACGAATATCGGTTCAGGCATTGGGGTACAGATTAAATGCCAGCGTGAAGAAATCTTTGACAAAATGCATCGTATCTAATAAAAACGGAAAACGGTATGATTAATATAACTGAGGTTCTTGAAACCAACAAGATGATAGAGCAGGAGAACCTGGATGTGCGTACCATTACCATGGGTATCAACCTGCTGGATTGTGCGGACAGTAACCTGGAGGTGCTTTGTCAGAATATATATAACAAGATTACCGGTCTGGCAAAGAATCTGGTGCAGACGGGTGAGGACATTTCCAAGGAATTTGGAATTCCTATCGTGAACAAGCGTATCTCGATTACGCCTATTGCATTGGTGGGAGGAACGGCTTGTAAGACTCCGGATGATTACGTGCAGATTGCCAAGACGCTGGATAAGGCTGCGGGCGAACTGGGTGTAAACTTTATCGGAGGATATTCGGCTATCGTATCGAAAGGTATGAGTCGTAGCGATGAGTTGCTGATTCGTTCCATTCCGAAGGCTTTGGCTTGTACAGAACGTATTTGTAGTTCTGTGAATGTAGGTTCTACCAAGACCGGCATCAACATGGACGCAGTGAAACTGATGGGTGAAATCATCAAGGAAACGGCGGAAATGACGAAAGAACGTGACTCATTAGGCTGTGCCAAACTAGTAGTGCTTTGCAATGCTCCGGATGACAATCCGTTTATGGCAGGTGCTTTCCATGGCGTTTCAGAACCGGATGCCGTTATCAACGTGGGTGTCAGCGGTCCGGGTGTGGTGAAATATGCCCTGGAACAGATTCGTGGCAAAAGCTTTGAAGTGCTTTGTGAAACCATCAAGCGCACGGCGTTCAAGATTACGCGTGTGGGGCAGCTGGTGGCACAGGAAGCTTCTCGCCGTTTGAATGTGCCGTTTGGTATCATCGACCTTTCGTTGGCTCCAACTCCGGCAGTAGGTGACAGTGTGGCAGAGATTCTTCAGGAAATCGGATTGGAATATCCGGGTGCACCGGGAACAACGGCTGCCTTAGCCCTGTTGAACGACCAGGTGAAGAAGGGTGGTGTAATGGCTTCTTCTTACGTGGGCGGACTGAGTGGTGCGTTTATTCCGGTCAGTGAAGACCAGGGAATGATTGATGCGGTTGTGGCTGGGGCCTTGACCATTGAAAAACTGGAAGCCATGACGTGTGTATGCTCTGTAGGGCTGGATATGATTGCCATTCCGGGTAGTACTTCAGCAGCAACCATTTCAGGAATGATTGCCGATGAATCGGCCATTGGTATGGTTAACCAGAAAACGACGGCAGTGAGAATCATTCCGGTAGTAGGAAAGGAAGTGGGCGATACGGTAGAGTTTGGTGGATTGCTGGGCTATGCACCGGTAATGCCGGTCAACCGTTTCAGCTGTGAAGCTTTTGTGAACCGTGGTGGACGAATTCCTGCTCCGATTCACAGTTTCAAGAACTGATTTTACGGATACATAAATAAAAAAAGAGGGAGGCTTTGCCGGATTTGACAGTCGGTAAGCCTCCCTTTCTTTATAACCTTAATACGATGGTAATTGTTTTACTGTACCAACTACTATAACACCTCAAAGGGGAAAATTGTTTAAGGGGAGAGTCGAAAAAAGTGTTAGGACACTGACGGATTTGTGCTATCTTTGTGGCGGATTTATTTTGACCTGTATGACAGACTATTTGAATGAACTGAATGAAAGTCAGCGCGAGGCGGTATTGTACAACGAAGGTCCTTCGCTGGTGATTGCCGGAGCCGGTTCCGGAAAGACCCGCGTGCTGACATACAAGATAGCCTATTTGCTGGACAACGGTTATGAGCCGTGGTCCATTCTGGCCTTGACCTTTACCAATAAGGCCGCTCGTGAAATGAAGGAGCGTATTGCCCGTCAGGTAGGGCAGGAACGTGCCCGTTATCTTTGGATGGGGACTTTCCATTCTATTTTTTCACGGATATTGCGGGCCGAGGCTGAGGCGCTGGGTTTTACTCCTAATTTTACAATTTACGATGCGACGGATTCCAAAAGTCTGGTGAAAACTATCATAAAAGAAATGAACCTGGACGATAAGGTTTACAAGCCGGGGATGGTGCAGGGCCGCATCAGCAATGCCAAGAATCACCTGGTGTTGCCGGAGGCATACACGGCAAATGCCGAACTCATAGAAGCTGACCGGGCTGCGAAGGTGCCTCTGTTGCATGAAATCTACCTGCGTTACTGGAACCGCTGCCGGCAGAGTGACGCGATGGACTTTGACGACCTGCTGCTGTACACCTATTTGTTGTTCCGCACTCGTCCGGATATATGTGATAAATATGCGGCGCGTTTCCGTTACATCTTAGTAGATGAGTATCAGGATACGAATTTTGCACAGCACAGCATCGTACTCCAGCTTACGCAGAAACACCAGTTTGTGTGTGTGGTAGGTGATGATGCCCAGAGTATCTATTCTTTCCGTGGAGCCAACATTGATAATATCCTGAATTTTACCCGTACATACAAAGATGCACGGTTGTTTAAGTTGGAGCAGAATTACCGCTCCACGCAGACCATCGTGAATGCGGCGAACAGCCTGATTGCGAAAAACCGCGACCAGATTCAGAAGGAGGTGTTCTCCGAGAAAGACAAGGGGGAACCTATCGGCGTGTTTGCAGCTTATAGCGACGTGGAAGAAGGAGAAATCGTGACCAACAAGATTGCGCAGCTGCATGCCAAGTCGGGATATGCCTATCATGATTTTGCCATCCTTTACCGTACGAATGCACAGAGCCGTATTTTTGAGGAGGCATTGCGCAAGCGCAGCATACCTTACCGTATTTATGGAGGACTCTCGTTTTATCAGCGGAAAGAAGTGAAGGATGTGGTGGCCTATTTCCGCCTGGCGGTGAATCCGCACGATGAAGAGGCTTTCAAGCGTGTCATCAACTATCCGGCACGAGGAATTGGGAATACCACATTGGGTAAGTTGACCGAAGCAGCCGGACGTTGTGAGGTGAGTTTGTGGAAAGTGCTTTGCGAACCGCTGAGCTACGGAGTGGAACTGAATAAAGGAACCTATACCAAGTTGCAGGGATTCCGCGACCTGATTTCGGAATTCGTTACTTTGGCTCGTGAGCAGGATGCCTATACGTTGGGTATGGAACTGGTGAAACGTTCGGGAATCATGGCTGAGATTTATCAGGACCGTTCGCCGGAGAACATGAGCCGTCAGGAAAATATAGAGGAACTGGTGAACGGTATGCGCGATTTCTGCGACGGCCGTCAGGAAGAAGGAAGCCCACATGTGCTTTTGTCGGATTATCTTTCAGAGATTGCCTTGCTGACCGATCAGGATGAAGAGCAGGGAGAAGCACAGCCGAAGGTGACACTGATGACCATTCACTCCGCCAAGGGGCTGGAGTTTCCGAATGTGTTTGTGGTGGGACTGGAAGAAAATCTGTTCCCGAGTCCGCTGTCATCTGCTTCCTATCGGGCACTCGAGGAAGAGCGCCGTCTGTTTTATGTGGCAGTGACACGGGCTGAAGACCACTGCTATTTGTCATACGCCAAGAGCCGTTTCAAATACGGAAAGATGGAGTTCTGTAATCCAAGCCGTTTCTTGAAAGATATTGACGTGCGTTACCTGCAGGTGCCGCAGGAGGAACTGATGGGTACGCGCATCGAAGAAAAGGCCAGCCGCTTCCGGAAAGAAGCCAGCCGTGCATCTTACGAACGCGAACCCCGCGAAACGGGGCCGTCTATGTTTGATGGCGGACCGATGCCGGAAGAACCTCATCGTTTTGTACCTCCTCGTACGCTTCGCCGTATACCTGATGCGAGTCCTTCGGCAGCTCCGGCCGGTCCGTCGGCAGGGGGACTTTCTGCCGGCATGTGGATAGAGCATGAACGCTTCGGCAAAGGGGAAGTGACTCGGGTGGAAGGCAACGGAGACAACTGCAAAGCCACCGTACAGTTCCAGCACGCCGGCGTGAAACAGTTGCTGCTGAAATTTGCCCGTTTTAAGATAATTGATTCAAACACTAAATAACAGAGAAAAAGAATGATAAAAGACTGGGATAAGATACCTTCTCCATGCTATGTCATGGAAGAAGATTTATTGAGAAAGAACCTGACGCTGATTAAGCATGTGGCCGATACGGCGGGAGTGGAAATTATTCTGGCATTTAAAGCCTTTGCCATGTGGAAGTCGTTCCCTATTTTTCGGGAATACATCCGTTACACCACGGCCAGTTCGGAATACGAAGCACGGTTGGCTTTCGAAGAGTTCGGCAGCAAGGCGCATACTTATTCGCCGGCCTATACCGCGCAGAACTTTCCTGCATTCCTGAAGTACAGCAGTCACATCACATTCAACTCCTTGTCGCAGTTTGAGCGTTTTTATCCGATGGCAAAGGCTTATCCGGAGCATGTGTCATGCGGCATCCGTGTCAATCCCGAATATTCGGAGGTGGAAGTAGAGCTCTATAACCCTTGTGCGCCGGGTACACGTTTCGGTGTAACGGCCGACCTGTTGCCGGAGCAGTTGCCCGAAGGCATTGAAGGTTTCCACTGCCATTGTCATTGTGAGTCGAGTTCCTACGAGCTGGAACGCACGCTCCAGCATATTGAGGAAAAATTCAGTCGCTGGTTCCCTCAGTTGAAATGGTTGAATTTGGGTGGAGGCCATTTGATGACACGTACCGATTATGACGTAGACCATTTGATTCGCTTGTTGCAGGGACTGAAGTCGCGCTACCCGCATCTGCAGATTATTCTGGAGCCGGGTTCGGCTTTTACCTGGCAGACTGGCCCGCTGGTGGCATCGGTGGTAGATGTAGTAGAAAGTCGGGGAATACGGACAGCTATCCTGGATGTGAGCTTTACCTGCCACATGCCCGACTGTCTGGAGATGCCTTATCAGCCGCAAGTGCGTAATGCCGAATCACTTCCGGCTGAGGCGGTGAAAACAGCAGCTCGGGAAGAACATGTCTACCGGTTGGGAGGAAACAGTTGCCTGAGTGGCGACTATATGGGCAGCTGGAAGTTTGACCACGAACTGCAGGTAGGAGAGCGAATCGTATTTGAAGACATGATTCATTATACGATGGTCAAGACAAATATGTTCAACGGCATTCATCATCCTTCGATAGCTCTGCTCCATGCTGATGGAGAACTGGAAGTATATCGCACCTTCCATTACGAGGATTATCGCGACCGTATGTGCTAATAAGTATAGTAAAAAATAGCCTTTAGAAAAACGCTTAGGCATTCGTGAAAAAACGCCTAAGCGTTTTAATTCAAACGCAAGTGCGTTTGAGTCAAAACACAAGGACGTTTGGTTTGAAACGCAAGGACGTTTTCAGTCAAACGTCCTTGCGTTTTTTTTAGGTCGTTGAAATATGTTCTTTAAAACAGTTCTCAAAGCCTTTCGAAACGTTCATTTACAAGGAGTTTTAACTGGAAAAAGGGTAGGCAGATACCTTAATGGGGGCTGTGAGGCCAAAGAAGTTTGTCACTTTTTTCAAAAAAAGATAGTCGATAATTTTGGTAGTTTCGAAAAAAAAACTACCTTTGCACTCGCAATCGGGAAAATGATGAACGGTTGTAGAAGTAATGCGGAAATAGCTCAGTTGGTAGAGCATAACCTTGCCAAGGTTAGGGTCGCGAGTTCGAGTCTCGTTTTCCGCTCCAGCAAAAGAAAAGAGTTGCGCGAAAAAACAATGCCCAGGTGGCGGAATGGTAGACGCGCACGTTTCAGGTGCGTGTGTCGAGAGGCATGCAGGTTCGAGTCCTGTTCTGGGCACCACGAAAACAATTCTTTTCTTTTTCTTTTTGGAGGAATGGCGGAATTGGTAGACGCGCCACTTTGAGGGGGTGGTGACAGTTATGTCGTGTGAGTTCGAGTCTCATTTCCTTCACCGAAAATGCGGAAATAGCTCAGTTGGTAGAGCATAACCTTGCCAAGGTTAGGGTCGCGAGTTCGAGTCTCGTTTTCCGCTCCAGCAAAAGAAAAGAGTTGCGCGAAAAAACAATGCCCAGGTGGCGGAATGGTAGACGCGCACGTTTCAGGTGCGTGTGTCGAGAGGCATGCAGGTTCGAGTCCTGTTCTGGGCACTACATTTTGCGGAAATAGCTCAGTTGGTAGAGCATAACCTTGCCAAGGTTAGGGTCGCGAGTTCGAGTCTCGTTTTCCGCTCCCTTTAGTTTTGAAATTTTTGCGGAAATAGCTCAGTTGGTAGAGCATAACCTTGCCAAGGTTAGGGTCGCGAGTTCGAGTCTCGTTTTCCGCTCGCAGGAGAAAGCAACGCAGGTTGTTTTCTCTTTTTTTATGCATTTTTCTTGCAGGAAATTTTTTGTATATCTGTTGCGGGTATTATGAGGAATTTGATATATTTGCGCCTGCAATTAAGAAAATGAAGAAACATGACAACGTATGATATTTATTTCTCGGACGGCAATTCGAGCGACAATAAGGGGTTTTCTATCAAGACTCCTGAAAAGGCCATTCACATGGCGGAAGACATGTTGGTGAAAGGCAACAGCTACATTGAAGATTACGCAGGCGGAGTGATTTCGGTCGTATCTTCCGGCGGAGAGACCGTATGGAGCAGCCCGATTCCCGAGTCGAAAAAGAAATGACACAGTTTATATTTTTAAAACCATAAGATTATGTTTTCTGGAATAGTAGAGGAATATGCAGAAGTCGTGAAGGTGGTAAAGGATCAGGAAAACCTGCACCTGACATTGAAATGTTCGTTTGTGGATGAGCTGAAGATTGACCAGAGTGTATCACATAACGGAGTGTGTCTGACGGTAGTCAGCATTCAGGACGGTACTTATACGGTAACGGCCATGAAGGAAACCATTGAACGTTCCAATATCGGCCTGCTGGCTGTAGGCGACAAGGTGAATGTGGAACGCAGCATGATGATGAACGGACGCCTGGACGGCCATATCGTGCAGGGACATGTGGACCAGACTGCAGTCTGTACGGCGGTTGATGATGCGCAGGGAAGCTGGTATTTCACCTTTAAGTATAATTTCGACAAGGAGATGGCAAAACGCGGATATTTCACGGTAGATAAAGGTTCTGTCACGGTGAACGGTGTCAGCCTGACAGTCTGCAATCCTACGTCGGATACGTTTCAGGTAGCGATTATTCCTTATACTTACGAACATACCAATTTCCATACAATTAAGGTGGGCAGTGTGGTAAATATCGAATTCGATATTATCGGTAAGTACCTGAGCCGCATGATGCAGCTTACAGAGTGATACTTTCAGTTATATAACTTCAAGGCGCAGCTTTCTGGAACGATTTCCGAAAGCTGCGCCTTGCGTTTTTTATAGGTCTTTGAGCAGTACCTCGCTGCTCTTTTCTGTAAATTCTTTGCGGGCCTGTATCAGGGTTTGCCAGGCTGTAGAATAATGTCCCGGGTCAATTTTGAAATCCTCCGCTCCGTTGGCATCCAGCTGGCTGAGGAGGGTGCCTACACTTAACCGGTGGATGTCGATTCCAGGGAGGTATTGAGGATCGCGGGATTTTTCTTCTCCGCCGGCACCAGCCTCATAAATCAGTCGCATATCCTGCAACTCATACAGAATACTTTTTGTTAGACGGATTGGAATCTTGTGTTCTTTGCTCAGTGCTTCTGCCGTATAAGGCCGGCCGCCAGTGGCGAACCGTTTGCAGATAGAGCTCAGAATGATGGTACAGAAAAAGTCGTGGAAGCGTCGGCTGATATTGGCTGTTTCCTTTCCGAAGTTGAAGGTGGATATGTTCTGGCTGATGTAGCTCATTTCAGCTCCGAACAGACAGATACTCCAGGATATTTGTGTCCACAAAAGGAACAGAGGAATGGCCGCAAAGCTTCCGTAAATGGCATTGTAGTTAGAAACCCATATCTGGCTGTTGATGTAGAAATACTGGAAGGCCTGAAAAGCGCTTCCGGCCAGAATACCCGGTAGCCAGGCATGTGCTAACTTGACTTTCGTGTTGGGCATGAAGGTGTAAAGTCCGATAAACATTCCCCAGATAAGGGCGTATGGGATAAGGCGGACGAAAAATTTCAGTACCGGAGCCAATACCATGAAGTTCTGCAATTCCTTGACGTAGGTGCTCATGAAGATGGACAGACCGCTGGAGATTACGAGTAGTACCGGCAGTAGTAGAATCAAAGAAGAATAGTCAGTAATCTGTCGGAACAGACTTCGGGGTTTTTTTACTTGCCAGATGGCATTAAAGCTGCGTTCGATGTTGTCAATCAGCAGCAGGACAGTACCCAACAGCATGATGAGGCCTACACCGATAAAGATGCCGCTTTGTGCATGTTCCAGATAGGAATTAATCCAGCTGATGACAAGTTCAGCCTGTGCGCCTGTTACCCCACTGCGGAACTGTGATTCAATCAGGGTATCAAAACCGAATCCTCTGGCAATAGCAAAAAGAAGAGCTAAGATGGGGATGATGGAAAGCAGGGTGCTGTAGGTCAGTGCTGATGCACGCACCACAATACGGTCATTGATAAACTGGTTGATGGATAAGTAAATAATCTTGAGACAGGTGTATCCTTTCCATTGGAGGTGAGAAACTTCCTCTTCCCGGATGCGCCAGATACCGTCGTCCAGAAAGTGAATCAGTGATTTGAGTCGTGCGTTCATGGTGGATTGGTTTTAATGAAAAAGAAAGCAGCCGGTCTATAAGCCGGGTTCTGTCACCCTGCAAGCAGGGGAGTCTGTCATTTATCTACTCCTGCCGTCACCGGCAGGCTCTAGCGGTCCACCCTCCGACGTGGGGCGAGCAACCCTCGTTAATGCCGGTTTACATGACCTTACAACTCCTAAGATGCACAGCCCGCATATCGCTATACGGCTGGTAGGCTCTTACCCTACCTTCTCACCCTTACCTCCGGGTGGAGGCGGTTATTTTCTTCTGCATTACTCTACCCTTACGGACAGCTTTCTGTTAGGAAGTAGGATGCTCTGCGTTGCCCGGACTTTCCTCTTTTACTATATAATAATGTACCAGCGACAGACCGACCGACTGCTTTCTTCATGCAAAGGTACGCAAATAAACGGAATTTGTGCTATAATTGTCAGGATTCTTTTGATTCGGGTGTTTCGGGGAGCTGTCAGAACGGGCCGGACGAATTGTCAGCGTTGTCACTATTTCACTGGTAATGAATGTAAATTTGTCAGATATGCCAGTTAACTGCGGTTAATGCCCTTGTTTTCATTGTTAAAAGACGGAAAAAAGAATAGGGTAAGAGTACAATCGTATGGATTTTGTTCTACTTTAGCAAATGAAAAGTTAAAACAACGTCGAAATTAACATTTAAAACAATAGAAGATATGAAAACAACAACTAAGTTTGCGATTGGTTCTGTGGCAGTCGTTGCTTTGAGTGCCGGAGTGGCAGGGGTTACAGCGTATGCCATGATGGAGAAAAATCAGGATAATACTTCTTTTTATGAAAGTTTTGAAACGGCATCTCCTTTACGTACCGCAGCGTTCGATGCTTCCAGCATGCAGCCGGTAGACTTGACTAAAGCGGCAGAGAGTACGTTGAATTCCGTCGTACATATCATGTCTATCCAGCGCAGCAAGATACAGACTATTCAGGGACAACCGGATATTTTTGACTTCTTCTTCGGTGACGGTAGAGGACGTCAGCAGCAAGTACAGACTCCGGAACAGAGAGGTTTCGGTTCGGGTGTCATCATCTCAAAGGATGGTTACATCGTAACGAACAACCACGTGATTGACGGAGCGGATGAAATCAACGTGAAGTTGCACGACGGACGCGAAATGAAAGGTCGTGTTATCGGTACTGACCCGACTACTGACCTGGCACTTGTAAAGATTGAAGGAGATGACTTCCCGGCTATCGTGGTAGGTAACTCTGACAACCTGAAAGTAGGTGAGTGGGTATTGGCAGTAGGTAACCCGTTCAATTTGGGTTCTACAGTGACTGCCGGTGTGGTAAGTGCGAAGTCTCGTGGACTGGGAGCTAATCAGGTAGAATCTTTCATCCAGACCGATGCGGCTATCAATCAGGGTAACAGTGGTGGTGCATTGGTTAATGCAAAAGGTGAACTGGTAGGTATCAATGCCATGCTGTATTCTCCGACTGGTGCTTATTCAGGATACGGTTTCGCTATTCCGGTAAGTATCATGACGAAGGTAGTAACCGACTTGAAACAATATGGTACCGTACAGCGTGCTTTGCTGGGTATCGGCGGTCGTGACATGGGTGATGAAAGGTATCCGGATGAAATCAGAAAAGAGCAGAAAGAACTGGGAGCTACTGAAGGTGTACAGGTAGTCGAAGTAACCGAAGGTGGTTCTGCCGATGGATTCTTGCAGAAGAACGATGTCATCCTGAAGTTGAATGACAAGACCGTGAAGACCATGGCTGACCTTCAGGGAACATTGGCTAAGTATCGTCCGGGTGATAAAGTGAAGATCACCGTATTGCGTGACAAGAAAGAAAAGACCTTTACCATCACGTTGAAAAACTCTCAGGGAACTACTAAAGTGGTAAAACAGGCAGATATGGAACTTCTGGGAGCAGCCTTCCGTGCCGTACCTAATGAACTGAAAAAACAGTTGAACTTGGGTTATGGAGTTGAAGTGACCGGTATTGATAACGGAAGAATGAAAGACAGCGGCATCCGCAAAGGTTTCATTATTCTGAAAGCCAACGGCAAGCAGTTGCGTACCGTGCAAGATTTGGAAAATGTAATGAAAGCAGCTTCTCAGTCACCCGATCAGGTACTGTTCATGACGGGAGTTTATCCTTCAGGAAGACGTGCCAACTATGCGGTAGACTTGTCGCAAGCTGAATAAAAGATATTACTGTAAGGTAAAAAGATTTGGAAAGAAAAGGCGTTCCGATTTTTCGGAAACGCCTTTTTGATGTTTTTTCTTTCTCCGATAATATGGGCGGGAGATGAACAATTGACTTGTTTTGTCTGTTGTCATTTTTAGAATGGCGGTTGACAAAAAGAGAGCAGGTCCGTCTGTTTAAGAAAATTATAGATTCTTTCTTTGCAAATCTGCCACCTAAATAAAATTAATTTTGTACTTTTGTACCCAAATCATTTTATATAGAATGAGACAGTTAAAGATTACTAAAAGTATCACTAACCGAGAGAGTGCTTCTTTGGATAAGTATTTGCAGGAAATCGGTCGTGAAGATTTGATTACTGTAGAAGAGGAGGTAGAACTCGCTCAACGTATCCGTAAGGGTGACCGTATTGCTTTGGAGAAACTTACGCGTGCTAATTTGCGATTTGTGGTGTCTGTGGCCAAACAGTATCAGAACCAGGGATTGAGCTTGCCTGACTTGATTAACGAAGGTAACCTGGGCTTGATTAAAGCTGCTGAGAAATTTGATGAAACTCGTGGATTCAAGTTTATCAGTTACGCCGTTTGGTGGATTCGTCAGTCTATTCTTCAGGCACTGGCTGAACAGTCGCGTATTGTACGTTTGCCGTTGAATCAGGTAGGCTCACTGAATAAAATCAGCAAGGCGTTTTCCAAGTTTGAGCAGGAAAACGAGCGTCGTCCTTCACCGGAAGAACTGGCCGATGAGCTGGAAATCCCGGTAGACAAGATTTCGGATACGCTGAAGGTTTCCGGTCGTCACATTTCAGTGGATGCTCCTTTTGTGGAAGGAGAGGACAACAGTCTGCTGGACGTGCTGGTGAACGATGATTCTCCTATGGCCGATCGCTCCTTGGTAAATGAATCACTTTCGAGGGAAATTGACAGAGCACTTTCTACGCTAACCGAAAGAGAAAAGGATATTATCCAGATGTTTTTCGGTATTAACACGCAGGAAATGACGTTGGAAGAAATCGGCGACAAGTTTGGGCTCACACGTGAGCGTGTTCGTCAGATTAAGGAAAAGGCAATTAGAAGATTAAGACAAAATTCTCGTAGTAAGCTGCTCAAATCTTATTTGGGATAAGGTAGAGATTGATTTCCAAAAAAACAGAAGAGATGTATGAAGGTTAGCTCAGACCTTGATACATCTCTTTTTGTATGTAGAAAGGCTTTTTCTTTGTTAATTTATATGTCTTCTTTCGGTTTTTACGCATAATTGTGTACTTTTGCCCCCAATAAATTGATGAATTATGCGTTATACAAAGTTTTTTTGTTTTCTGTTAATGATGGTATTTGCTGCTTCCGCATTCAGTAAGCAGCCGAAAGATAAGAATAAATATGGAGTGTATCTGGCTGGTGTGTCTGCTTCATTTACTGACTCATTAGTGTATTTCACAGACGTGCAGTATCTGGACAGTGCTGCTGTAGATGATAAAGGAATGTTAGTGGGCCGTGCATTGTACAGCATCCAGTTGAAGGACTATCTGGAACAGAAACAGAATGGAAAGAACCGTACTTGCTTCATGTTTTTTAGCCGTAAAAAGAAAAACGTGCAGAAGGAACTGAAGAAATTGAAGGAAAAATATACCAAGGGTGGTTCATTGTTCCTTCAGGATGTGAATGCGGAATTTAAGTTTGAAAAGCCTGATTTTGAATAATGCAGATGAAGAAATGGCTTTACACCCTGTTGGTGATCGTACTGGCCGCCTGTTCCAATGAAATTCCGGAACAACAGCCTGCGAAACGCTCCGGGCGTACGGTATTGGCTTATTTGATTTCAAATAATGCAGGAACTTCTTTAGATAACGATTTGCGAAATAACGTAATCGATATGTATGCCGCATTGGGCAATATGAAAGAATCATGCACATTGCTGGTATTTTATCGTCCTTATGCAGATGATGCTCCCTTGGGTAAGCCTACTTTAATGAGTTTCTATGCCGACGGACGCGGCAATATTAATAATGTAGCAGCTTTGACAGGTGCAGAGCTGACTTTTGATGCGGTCTGCCATGTAGCTCAGAAAAAAGAGTATACCATGAACAGTCAGATTGCAACCGATCCGGCCGTGATGGAGGAGGTGTTTACTGATATGCAGAAGATCGCTCCTTCTGATAGTTATGGTCTTATTTTAGGTTCGCATGCCACGGGATGGATGAAGGGTAATTCTGTGCAATCAAAAGCCTTTGGTGATGACGGTGGTTACAATATAGATATTCCTGATTTGGCCAATGTGTTGAAGAAAAGTTTCTCGGAAAAATTGGATTTCGTGCTGTTTGATGCCTGTATGATGGGTAATGCAGAGGTGGGCTATGAATTGAAAGACGTAACTTCACATTGTATTGCTTCCGTAATGGAGACCCCGGTGTATGGATTCCCGTATGATCAGATTCTTCCTTATTTGTATACTGAAAATATAGACTATTCTGCTGTTTGTCATGAGTTTATTTCTTTCAATAAAACAAAGGATGTTTGGGGGACATGTGCAGTGATGGATTGTAGCCAAATGGAAAATCTGGCCAGTGCGGTAAAAGCAAAACTCTCCGAGTGGCAGGATGCGCTTTCTTCTGTGTCCATGCAGAATGTACAGCAGTATGGAGCTTATGGATGGGGGCGTGATTATCGGTACTTTTCTTATGATTTGCTTGATTTCTTCCGTGAACTAGGACGGAAGAGTGGAGTGAAGAATTTAGATTTGAATGAAGCTGTGTCAACTGTGCAGTCGGCCCTGAATCAGGCTGTGATAGCTAAAGATTGCTTGTCAGGCACTGACTATGAATTTGATGGAGTCATAGTTGATGAAGCCCGTTTTTGTGGAATCGGTATGTATATTCCAAAAGAATATAATCCTTATGTTGCTAATAAAACAGCTTGGAATGATTACTACGAGCAATCCATCTCTTGGTATCATGCGGCAGGTTGGGCCGATTTAATTTTGAACTAATTACAAATTTCTTTACTCTTTGTGTGAACATTCTATCGGCTAAGTGTGTTTTTTTTTATTAAAACAGCTTTATAGGTATGTGGAATTTCATCAAAGAATTACGACGTAAGGACCACCAGCGTTATCTTGGTGGACTGGATTTCTTTAAATATATTGGTCCCGGTTTGCTTGTGACCGTTGGTTTTATAGATCCGGGAAACTGGGCTTCTAATTTTGCGGCAGGAGCAGACTTCGGGTACTCCTTGTTGTGGGTGATTACCTTGTCTACTATTATGCTCATTGTGTTGCAGCATAATGTGGCTCATTTGGGAATTGTTACCGGACTTTGCTTGAGTGAGGCTGCCACGAAATATACGCCGAAATGGGTGTCACGTCCTATCTTGGGAACAGCCGTATTGGCATCTATCTCCACTTCTCTGGCTGAGATTTTGGGAGGAGCCATTGCCTTGGAAATGTTATTCGATATTCCTATTATCTGGGGTTCCCTTCTCACGGCATTCTTTGTCACAATCATGCTGTTTACCAATTCCTACAAGCGGATTGAGCGCTCTATTATTGCATTTGTGTCGGTGATAGGACTATCATTTCTCTATGAACTTTTCCTGGTTGATATAGACTGGCCTTTGGCTGCCCGTTCGTGGGTGACGCCTTCTATTCCCGAGGGTAGTCTGTTGGTGATAATGAGTGTGCTGGGGGCCGTGGTGATGCCTCATAACTTGTTCTTGCACTCGGAAGTGGTACAGAGCCGGGAATACAACAAGAAGGACGATGCTTCTATCCGTAAATTATTAAAATATGAATTCTATGACACCCTGTTCTCTATGGGAGTAGGCTGGGCTATCAACAGTGCGATGATTTTGCTGGCTGCGGCTACCTTCTTTGCTAACCATATTGGAGTAGAAGAGTTGCAGCAGGCCAAGAGCTTGTTGGAGCCTTTGCTTGGCAATCAGGCTGCTACTATCTTTGCTCTTGCCTTGCTGATGGCAGGTATCTCTTCCACTGTGACAAGCGGGATGGCTGCCGGTTCCATTTTTGCCGGCATGTTTGGTGAATCCTACCATGTAAAGGATGTGCACTCTCGTGTAGGAATTCTACTTTCATTGGGAATTGCACTGGTTGTCATTCTGTTCATCGAGAATCCTTTCCAAGGATTGATCATCTCACAAATGATACTGAGCATTCAGCTTCCGTTTACCATTTTCTTGCAGGTAGGGTTGACCTCCTCTAAACGGGTCATGGGGCAATATGCCAACTCCCGGTGGAGCAGTTTTGTGCTTTACACCATGGCAGTGATTGTATCTGTGCTGAATCTGGCTCTTCTTTTCTCAGAAAGCTTTTAAACTGTCCGTAAATCGGTGCCTGACATCTTTTTCTTATAGTGGTATGCCAGCATCAAGGCTGCCACGGCGAAGGCCAAGGCATCGGATAACGGCATGCTGAACCATACACCTTCCACGCCATAGAAGGGTGGGAGAAAAGCCAGTCCCGGAAGAAGGAAGAGCAGCTGGCGGGAAAGAGACAGGAAGATGGAAATCCGGGCTTTTCCGATGGACTGAAAGAACTGGGTGATGACAATCTGTGCACCTACCACCGGGAAGGATAGAATGCCAATTCTCAGGGCCAGTGTCGCTTCATCAGTCAGTTCGTGGTTGTCAGTAAACATGCCGACAAATATACCGGGAAACAGCTCACCGATTATAAATCCTAAGGTAGTAATGATACATCCTGCCGTGATTCCCAGCTTCAAGGTTCTTTTTACGCGGTCGAAATGTTGTGCACCGTAGTTGTATCCCGTGATGGGCTGCATTCCCATGGTGATACCCATTACAATCATGACAAAGAGCATCTGGATACGGTTAAGGATGCCGAATGCACCGATTGCCATATCACCTCCATAGTTGAGCAGACGGTTGTTGATGAAAATCACGATGCAGCAGGCACACACATTCATGACGAAGGGCGACATGCCGATGGCAAAAATATTGGCTATGATGTGTTGTTTCAGTCGCATGCTGTGACGCTGGAAGCGGATATAAGTCTTCGGACTGTAGAAGTGATACAATACCCACAGCATGCCGATGAACTGTGAGCAGATGGTCGCAAGTGCCGCTCCCCGGATTCCCCAGTTCAGTACAAAAATGAAAATCGGAGCCAGAATAATGTTGCAGCCTACGGTCAGCATGGAAGAAAGCATGGCTTTTTTCGGGTAACCGGTGGCACGCATGATGTTGTTAAGCCCGATCATGACGTAAGAAATCGGACTGCCCAATAAAATTACCTGCATAAAATCGCGGGCATACGGCAGGGTAGCTTCGCTGGCTCCGAAGAAAAAGAGAATCGGTTCCAGAAAGATAAATGCCAATCCGCCGTAGAAGATGGCATTAATGACACAAAGAATGGCTACGTTACCGAGAATATCTTCTGCTCCCTTTTTATCCTTTTGTCCCAGTCGGATGGAAGAAAGTGTGGCACCTCCTACGCCCACCAGTGTACAGAAGGCTACCAGCAGGTTCATCAGCGGAAAGGTAATGGCCAGACCGGAGATGGCCAGGGCTCCCACACCATGACCGATGAAAATACTGTCTATGATGTTATACAAGGAAGTCAGTGTCATTCCGATAATGGCAGGAATGGAATATTCTACCAGTAGTTTCCCGATAGGGGCTTCTCCCAATATATGCGGATTGTTTTCTTTCATGTACGTTTGTTTATTTTAATTTCCAAAGTTAGGAATATGAAGCAATATTTTAGAACTTTGTACCGTTAAATCAAACTAAACATACCAATGGACAAAACTAAATGCGTAGCAGCACTTTTTGATTTTGACGGAGTCGTGATGGACACTGAGTCACAGTACAGCATCTTCTGGAATGAGGTGGGAAAGAAATACCATCCGGAATACGAGGAATTCGGAAAAATCATCAAGGGACAGACGCTGCGGCAGATTTACGACCGTTATTTTCAGGGAATGGAGCATGAACAGGCTGAAATTACAGAAGGCCTGAACCGTTTCGAGACAGAGATGCGCTATGAATATGTGCCGGGAGTGGCAGAGTTCATGCAGAACCTTCGTGCCCATGGAGTGAAAATAGCTATAGTGACCAGCTCGAACGAGAAGAAAATGGCCAATGTGTATGCGGCACATCCTGAATTGAAAGACATGGTGGACCGGATACTCACGGCCGAGATGTTTCAGAAATCCAAGCCGGACCCCGATTGTTTTTTGCTTGGAGCCAAAGTTTTCGAAACTCTCCCGGCCAATTGCGTCGTGTTTGAAGATTCGTTCCATGGCATTCAGGCGGGAAACGCAGCAGGCATGCCTGTAGTGGGACTGAGCACCACCAATCCTGCGGAAGCCATTCAAAATCAGTGCGCCCGGGTGATTCCAGATTTCACCTGTTTTACGTATGAAGAAATGATGAACTTGCTGTAAGGCTTGTCTGATTCGGAAAAATCGGCTATTTTTGCGGAAATTTTATTAATTCAGAAGAAAACTATGGCAGGATATCTTTCTGGTGATACTCGTAAGGTAACGACTCACCGTTTGATTGAGATGAAACAGAGAGGTGAAAAGATTTCCATGTTGACCTCTTATGATTATACAATGGCGCAGATTGTAGACGGCGCAGGTGTGGATGTGATTCTGGTAGGTGATTCAGCTTCGAATGTGATGGCGGGTAACGTGACGACCTTGCCTATTACCGTGGAGCAGATGATTTATCACGGAAAGTCAGTGATGCGCGGTGTGAAGCGTGCATTGGTAGTGGTGGATATGCCATTTGGTTCTTATCAGGCAGACCCGTTTGACGGGGTGCGCAATGCTATCCGCATCATGAAAGAAACACATGCTGATGCCCTGAAGCTGGAAGGTGGTGAAGAAGTCATCGACGTGATTCGCCGTATCATCGGTGCCGGAATGCCCGTGATGGGACACCTGGGACTGATGCCTCAGTCTATCAATAAATACGGAACTTACGGTGTACGCGCCAAAGAAGACGCAGAAGCTGAAAAGCTGATTAAGGATGCGCGTCTGCTGGAAGAAGCCGGATGCTTCGCTCTGGTACTGGAGAAAATTCCGGCAGCACTGGCAACCCGTGTGGCTCAGGAGCTGACTATTCCGGTTATCGGAATCGGAGCCGGTGGAGGAGTAGACGGACAGGTATTGGTAGTGACTGACATGCTGGGTATGACCAAAGGATTCAGCCCGCGTTTCCTTCGTCGCTATGCCGACCTGAATACCGTGATGACCGATGCCATCGGACATTATGTAGCCGACGTTAAAGCTTGTGACTTCCCTAACGAGTCAGAACAATACTAAGATTATCACTTATAAGCCGCAGATGCATGGACTGCAAAGTCCGGTTCTTCCGGACAATTTAAAAGTCGCAGTCTGTGCATTTGTGTTTTCTATTAGATGTAGAAAAAATGTGGAACAAGAATTTTAATCTTTTGCTCATCGCTAATTTTTTCCTGTATACGGCAGTGTATATGCTGTTTCCTGCACTTCATCACTGGATGGTGTCAGAAGGAGGGTATACGGGATTTCAGGCCGGAGGTGCCATAGCCATCTTTGGAGCTTCTCTTTTTCTTTTGGGAGCTTTCAATAATTACCTGGTCGATACGTTTAAGCGTAAGAATGTGTGTACGCGCAGCCTTCTGCTGCTGGCGCTTTTGGGATTGTTGTATCCATACGCCGGAGAGTGGGGGATGATTTTCCTTTTGCGTGTGCTTCAGGGAGCCTTGTTTGGGGTGGTACTGATGGCCATGGGCAGTACCCTGGTCATCGATGTAACTCCCAGCCAGTACAGAAACAAGGCCAGTGTGGTTTTCACCTGGTCGGGGGTACTCGGTATGCTGTGCGGCATCCTGTTGGGATATAATGCAGGCTGGTATCTTTCTTTCCAGCAGCAGATTTATCTTTTTGTGGGACTTTGTGCCCTTCCGGTCGTACTGGTTTCCATGGTGGAAGTCTGTTTCCGTGCTCCGTTGGACCTTCCGTTGCTGTCGTTCGACCGTTTTCTGCTTTTCCGTACCTTGATTCCGGGGCTAAACATGATGGTGGTTCCCTTCATTTTAGGGGTGCTGTTCAGCTCGATTTTCGATACTTTTTTCTACATTTGTATCATAGCCGGATTTATCGTCTTCCTGCTGCTGGACCGCGTGGTTCGCAAGCAAGTGAACGGCCGCCTGCTGAATGGTGTCGGACTGGTATTGATGTGCGTGGCAGTATGGCTGCTGGACTGTTCCACCGAAAAAGGAATGCTGATAGGAGCCGGTTTCCTGACCGGATTGGGCATGGGTTTCTCCCTGCTTCAGTTCTTGCGGATGATGATACGTCTTCCTTTGCACTGTGAGCGCGGAACGGGCTATCACACCTATCAGTTGCTTTGGGAGTCGGGCGTCATGCTGGGCGTGTTCTTCGGGAAATACACAGAAGACATCTCCGGACAACAGTTCCGGGCTGCATCGCTCATTCTGCTGGCAGGCCTGTTGATTTATCAGGCAGTGGTGCACGGCTATTTCATGAAACGAATGAAGAATAGATAACTTAACTAATATAAAGAATATGGCAGACGACAAGAAAATTATCTTTTCAATGGTGGGAGTGAGCAAATCATTCCAGAACAACAAACAGGTATTGAAAGACATCTACCTATCCTTTTTTTATGGCGCGAAAATCGGAATCATCGGTTTGAACGGTTCCGGTAAGTCTACTTTGATGAAAATCATTGCCGGAATCGAAAAGAACTACCAGGGTGAAGTGGTATTTTCACCGGGCTATTCTGTAGGTTATCTGGCACAGGAACCTCAGCTTGACGACACGAAGACCGTGAAGGAAGTCGTGATGGAGGGAGTGCAGCAGGTGGTAGACACACTGGCCGAATACGAAGAAATCAATCAGAAGTTCGGTTTGCCGGAGTATTATGAAGATCCGGAAAAGATGGACGCACTCTTTGCGCGTCAGGCCGAACTGCAGGATATTATTGACGCTACCGATGCGTGGAATCTTGACAGCAAACTGGAACGTGCGATGGATGCATTGCGCTGTCCGCCCGAAGACCAGCTGGTGAAGAACCTTTCGGGAGGTGAACGCCGCCGTGTGGCTTTGTGCCGTCTGTTGTTGCAGAAACCGGACATCCTGTTGCTCGACGAGCCGACCAACCACCTGGATGCAGAAAGCATTGACTGGCTGGAACAGCACTTGCAGCAGTACGAAGGAACGGTAATTGCCGTAACACACGACCGCTACTTCTTGGATCATGTGGCCGGATGGATTCTGGAACTTGACCGTGGTGAAGGTATTCCTTGGAAAGGAAATTATTCAAGCTGGCTGGAGCAGAAGACCAAGCGTATGGAAATGGAAGAAAAGACGGCCAGCAAGCGTCGTAAGACGCTGGAACGCGAGTTGGAATGGGTGCGCATGGCTCCTAAGGCTCGTCAGGCCAAGGGTAAGGCTCGTCTGAATTCGTACGACAAACTCTTGAACGAAGATGTGAAGGAGAAGGAAGAAAAGCTGGAAATCTTTATTCCGAACGGTCCGCGTCTGGGAAACAAGGTTATCGAAGCCAAGCATGTGGCCAAGGCGTATGGCGATAAATTGCTTTTCGACGACTTGAACTTCATGCTGCCGCCTAACGGCATCGTGGGAGTTATCGGTCCGAACGGTGCCGGAAAGACGACGTTGTTCCGCCTGATTATGGGACTGGAAAGTGTGGATAAAGGCGAGTTTGAAGTAGGCGAGACTGTGAAAGTGGCCTATGTAGACCAGCAGCACAAGGACATCGACCCGAACAAGACCGTATACCAGGTAATCAGTGGCGGTAACGACCTGATTCGTATGGGTAACCGCGATGTGAATGCCCGTGCATACCTGAGCCGCTTTAATTTCTCCGGTTCTGATCAGGAAAAACTCTGCGGTATGCTTTCCGGTGGTGAACGTAACCGTCTGCATCTGGCCATGGCACTGAAGGAAGAAGGTAACGTGTTGTTGCTCGACGAGCCGACCAACGATATCGACGTAAATACTCTCCGTGCGCTGGAAGAAGGTTTGGAAGACTTTGCCGGATGTGCCGTGGTTATCAGCCACGACCGTTGGTTCCTCGACCGTATTTGTACCCACATTTTGGCTTTTGAAGGAGACAGTCAGGTGTTCTACTTCGAGGGTTCTTACACGGAATACGAAGAAAACAAGATGAAGCGTATGGGCAATGTAGAGCCGAAGCGCGTACGTTATCGCAAGTTGATGGAAGATTGATTTTCCCTTATTGATAAATAAAAAAAGGCCTCTGACGGGAAACTGCCGGAGGCTTCTTTTATTTATAGAGTTGGAAAGTAACGTAAATTTAAATAGTGGGAGATAAATATTGGCTCTTGGATATTTTTCGTATCTTTGTATAAAGGCTTGAATCAAATAAGTATTTGCCGTTTCCCGTTATTCATTATTAATTGTCTAGTATGAAATATCCAATCGGAGTACAGAATTCTGATAGCATCATGGAAGACGGTTATTTTATTGATTGGAACAAGTATTAAACGAAACACATTAACTAATATGGAAAAGAAAATACCCTTTGCTTCTGATGTAATTCTGATTGATGCAGCTTTCCTTGACCGCGTGGGTAAGGATATGGCGGCACATTTTGCACCACTGGTGGGGCGCGAACTACCTAAGGCTGATTTGGCCGTGTTGCTGGAGTGCCTGGTTTTGGATGCCGGAATTGAGCCGGGCAAGAATGAGATACAGGTAATTTTTGTGTATGATGAGGAGCATAGCCGGATGAATTTCTGCCTTCCTTCCGATTTGGAAAAAGAGGTTCACGGTATGGCATTCCAGAGCCGCCTGGGCGAGTTTGCGCTTTATGCTTTCCAGCCTTCGGATATGGCTCGCCGGGAGGACTTGTTTACGGAATCATTGCAACTGCTGACCGAATCGAAAGATGCACGCCGAATCATGCTGGTGCCCGATGAAGGGGAATATGGAGAAGCTGTGGAGCGTCTGGCGGCAAAGATAAAGGGAAAAGATGGTGTGACGGTGTTCGGCATGAATCCTCCGGCACACGATTATGAATATTCTTTTGAAATGTTGGGATTTGCCATTCTTCAGTCGTTGGGCATCCGGGCAGAGGAACTTTAATTTTGTGGAGGTATGTCTGATTTCCGTTTGAAAGCGTTCTATAGTGTGGCACGAAACCTTAGTTTTACCAAGGCTTCGCAGGAGCTGTTTGTGAGCCAGCCGGCAGTGACCAAGCATGTGCGGGAGCTGGAGAGCCTCTACGGAGTGCGTCTGTTCGACCGGAAGGGGAATTCCATTTCGCTCACGGAGGCCGGAAAGTTGCTGATGGAGCACTGCGAACAGATTTTGGACGATTACCGCAAGCTGGAGTACGACATGCACCAGTTGAACAATGAGTATGCGGGAGAGTTACGGTTAGGGGCAAGTACGACAATCTCACAGTATGTGCTTCCGCCTGTGCTGGCTGCTTTCACGGAGCGTTATCCCAAGATGAGTGTGTCATTGATGGACACCAATTCGCGCAATGTGGAGAAGGCTTTGCAGGAGCATACTATTGATGTGGGTATGGTGGAGGGAGTGTTCCGTCTGCCCAGCCTGCGCTACGACCCGTTCTTGTGCGATGAACTGGTGTCGGTAGTTTGTTCCCGCGGCCACTGGGCCGGAAAGGAGGAACTGACGCTGGAAGAGTTTGTTCGTGTGCCGCTGGTGCTTCGTGAGCGAGGTTCCGGCACGCTGGATGCCATTGAGATGGTATTGGCAGAGCAGGGACTGAAGCTTTCTTCGCTGAACGTGCGGATGCACTTAGGCAGTACGGAAGGTATCAAGTCGTTCTTGCGGTGCAGCAACTGTATGGGCATCGTGTCAATCTGTGCCTTAGAGAGGGAACTGAAGGAAGGAGACTTTCAGGTGATTGACATTGAGGGCCTGCAATTCAAGCGGCATTTCTGTTTTGTATCGGCTCAGGGGCAGGAGTCGGATACGGTATTGAATTTTATGCGTTTTGTCCGGCACTTCCTTTCCGGAAAGTAAAGGCCGGACAAAACGTCTCTTTTTATTTCTTCCCGAATTCAGGGTCGATTTTCAGCAGGGCGGTAACGCCGAAGGTGGCCAGTGTGCACACCATAATCCAGATGAAGAACAGCTGGTAGCCTAGGGTTTCTTGCATCCAGCCGGCTATCATGCCCGGCAGCATCATGCCCAAGGCCATGAAGGCGGTACAAATGGCATAGTGTGAGGTCTTGTGTGTGCCGTTGGCAAAATAAATGAGATAGAGCATGTAGGCTGTGAATCCGAATCCGTAGCCGAACTGTTCCACAAAGATGCAGCTGTTCACGATGATTAAGTTGTCGGGCTGGGCGTAACTCAGGTACACATAGACAATATCGGGCAGGGAGATGGCCCACACCATCGGCCAGAGCCAGCGGCGCAATCCGTGGCGTGCTACGGCAATGCCTCCCAGGATACCTCCCAAGGTGAGTCCGACAATGCCGAGCGTACCTTGGGCAAAGCCTATCTGTGCCGTGGTCATGCCGAGTCCTCCTTGTTCCACCGGGTCGAGCAGGAAGGGGATACCCATCTTAGCTAACTGTGCCTCGGGGAGGCGGTAGAGCAGCATGAACAGAATGGCGGTAAGCGCCTGTTCTTTCTGGAAGAAGGAACGGAAGGTGAGCAGGAAGTCGGTCAGTATGCTCCGGGCTTCTCCTTGCCGGGCAACCGACGGGCAGTCCTGGTCAGGACGGGGCAGTACGAAGGAATGGTATAGCCACAGAGCCAGCAGGCAGCCTGCTAACGTGAAGAAGGTGATGCTCCAGGCGTACGATGTGCGTCCGGTCATTTCTTCCAGCCAGCCGGCCAGCATAATGAGCAGTCCTTGTCCGGCGATGGTGGCAAAGCGGTAGAACGTGCTGCGGATGCCCACGAAGAAGGCTTGCTGATGCGGGGTAAGGCCTAACATGTAGAAGCCGTCGGCGGCGATATCGTGGGTGGCAGAACTGAAGGCTACGAGCCAGAATACCGCCAATGTGGTCTGGAAGAAATGGCTGGTGGGGATGGTGAAGGCAATGCCGGCCAGTCCGGCACCCAGCAGCAACTGGGTAGTGACAATCCACCACCGCTTGGTGCGGAGCAGGTCGACAAACGGGCTCCACAGAGGCTTGATGACCCAGGGCAGGTTCAGCCAGCTGGTGTAGAGTGCCACCTCCGTATTCGAGATGCCCATTCGTTTGTACATCACCAAAGATAAAATCATCACAGCTACGTAGGGAAGTCCTTCGGCAAAGTAGAGCGAAGGTACCCAGTACCAGGGAGAGCGTGTGCGCATAGTCGTTCGTTTTTAGTATAACTTACGGATTTCAGCTCCCCGGTAGTAATGCAGCAGAATCTGGTCGTAGGAATATCCTTTTTCGCCCATCACGGCTGCTCCGATCTGACAGAGTCCCACACCGTGTCCCCATCCGGCACCGGTCAGTTCGAACCATTCGGGCACTCCGTTCACTTCCGGTCCCTTGTCGACTACGAATGCCGAGCTGAACAAGTGGGTAGGTGAGAGGGTGCGGCGTATTTCCAGTTCCTTTCCGATGGTCATTGTTTTCAGGGTTCCTACAATTTTCAGCCGGCTGATACGTCCCGATTTTCCACGCTCTACGGGGATAAGGTCGAGTATCTCTCCGTAATCGCTCTTGGTATGCGTGGCAATCAGTTCGGCCAGTTCGGCTTGCGTGTATCTCACCTTCCAGCGGTAGAAATCGTGTGTTTCCTGATCATAGTTGTTGAGTATCTGTGAAAGGATTTTCGGATCGGTGGTGTGGCAGAAAGATTCCGGACGCTGGCGTATCCATCGTTCGGCTTCTTCCTCTTGGGTGAGGTCGGGCAGGGGGGTATCCGTGTCCAAGTCGCGCACGGCACTGAGGTAAGGATAATGCTTGTCTTCCCAGCAGTAGTTGAACTCTTCGGTCACTCCGCCGCAGCACTTCGAGAAACGGGCGTCGCAGATGGCATGCTTGTGCATGAGTACCTGGCCGTGTGTTTCCTTTACGGCTTCCACCACACTCTGGTTGGAGGCACGGGTAATGCCCTGGTAGCGCTGGCAATGGTCGTCGGCGCATACGTCGAAGATGGTATGGTCTTCGCGGTCGTACCAGCGGATGTATTCTGTTTCGGTCTTGAGGAAGGGGAAGAAGTTGCTGCCCTGTTTGCTGAGGGCCTTCCGTTTTTCAATCTGTGCTAAAAGCCAGCTTCGGGAGATGACGGCATGGGCTTTCAGGAACTCCAGGGAAGAAGTGGCGTTCATCTCGGACGAGATGACGCTGGTCAGGTAGTCTTCTGCCGGCACCTGGTTGATGGCGGTAATCTTTCCTTCGTCGACCACCAGACGCAGGGTGCCGAGGAAGGTTTGTGTTTCCTGGCGTTCCCAGTGGAAATTGATACCGATGGTTACGTCTTCGAGTGAGAAGGAGGCATCGTCTTCCAACGGGGTAAAGGTCAGCTCCCGGTACACGTTTCCGTTCCAGGAAATTCCTCCTTCGTCGAAGGATACACGTTGCTTGCCCGATACGGTTTCTCCTTTGGCCAGAAACTTGGCATTGAGTGTAAAGGCTATTTCAAGGGCATTGACGATGCCCACGTTAATTTCAGGTTCTTTCATGATGCTTAATGTGTTACTTCGTGGTAGATTTGGCGGAGCGTGTCAGCGTCCAGTTTTTGAAGATCTTCTTCGCGGGCCGTCACAAGGATGCCGGCCATATCGAGGGCGCCGGGACTGACAATCAGCTGTGCGTCGCCTTCGGCAGTGTAGCACTGCGGACGATGGGCTGTGCGAGGAATGTAGACGGTGACAAATCCGTAGCGCGGGTCATTCCAGGCAAAGAGGTTGTAGCGTGGCTCGGTTTCTCCTTCGTGCAGGGGCAGGCTGTGCAGGTAGCTGTCAATCAGCCGTACACCAGTGGCCAGTCCTCCCTGGGTAATGAAGGCCCGTATCGGACAGAAGTATCCTTCGATGTCGTAGGCGATGCAGGATTTGCCGTCGGAGAGGGGTTCGAAACCTTTTTCTACCGCTGTGCTCATCAGTTTCTCCCATTGGCGGATGAGGGGTACATCTTCCTGGCGTACGGCCTGGAAATGGAAGTGGTCGGGGGCAGAAGCACCGCATTTGGCTCCGTTGTAGAATACGGTGTAGCCGCTGGCGAAGTTCTTCTCCAGCCAGTCGACCAGGCGTTCGGGCAACCGGCGCGAAGTTTTGTCGGCCAATGTCTGCCACTGGTGACTTTCCGTGGAGATGGTGAGGTGTCCCGGCAGGATGGGGTAAGGATTCAGTCGCAGGCTGAAAGGTTCGTCCAGCTGGATGCGGACAGACTCTTGCTCTTCCGGCTTGTGGCTCAGGCAGAGGAAGCAGGGACGGGCAGCGATGGAAGCCTTGTCTACTTTGGCACAGGTGGAAACGGCGCGTGCCGGATTGAACTGCACGGTGATGTCGTTCGTTCCGAGTGAAAGTGTGCGGGTCTGTACGTGCGCCAGTGCTTCGTAGTTTTTGCGGGCCAGTGGCCATGTGTCGAGCTGGTGACGGATGAAGGTTTCGGCAGAAGCCGCAGGGGCTGCATCTTCCCATGAAAGAGGGTGACGGAGCAGGGCCTGGCGTTTCCGTATTTCCAGGGTACGCAGGCTATCTTTGTAGCTGTTGTTTTGGTTCTGCTTCTCGATGCTCAGGGCCGCGTCGGAATTGTCTTCCCAGCGACGGCACAAATAAAGTACGTCGTAGATACGTCCGATACGGTATTCCCGGGAGAAAGCCAGTCCTAAGGCATAATCTTCGCCGTAGCTGGTGTTCGGTACACGGATTTTCCGCAGCAGCGGTGTGAAGAAGGCCCGTGGGGCACCCAGTCCGTTGATGCGGAGGGCGTTGTTGTGTCCGTTGGTATCGGTCCATTCCTTGTGGTCGATGACGCCCGGCGGTAATGTTTCCAGTTGGAAGTTGGTCATGCGGTAAGAGCCGATGACCATGGCGCAGCGTTCCCGGCGGAACTTGTCGACAATGGTCTGGAGGGTAGACGGACTGCTGTACAAGTCGTCGCTGTCGAGCTGTACGGCAAAGCGTCCGCAGAGAGGGTGATGCACACCCAGGTTCCAGCATCCGCCGATGCCCAAATCGTCACGTTCGGGAATGAGGTGAATCACTTTTTCGTTTCCGGCGTATTGGTCAATGCACTCCGTGGTACCGTCGGTAGAATGGTTGTCGATGACAATCAGGTTGAACGGGAAGTCTGTTTCCTGCTTCAGTACCGATTCAATGGCGTCGGCAATGGTACGGATACGGTTGCGTACGGGGGTGATGACCGAAGCTTCGTATGCAAACTCGCCTTCCGACAAATCGATTTTGCGCTCCACCGGAGGCAGGAAGGCATGAATGTTCTTCAGGTAATAAGTAAACGCCGTTTCCCGTTCCAGTTGTACGCTCCGGTTGCGCGGGTCTACGTAATCAAACTGTTTTTCGCCCGACAGGCGGGTGTCTTCTTCAATTTCGGTATAAAGAAACTCACGTATGTGTGTCAGTTCGTATTTCTGTGAAAGTGCCAGCCGCACGGCATACAAGGCAGAATACTGGTATTCGGGCTGGTGGGTGATGGTGTCGAACGCTTCCTGCAAGGCAGCCGTTTTGAAGAGCAGTACCGAGCCGAAGTCAAAGTCATCGCGCACGCTTCCCGGCTGGTAGTCGATGACCGGATGAGGCTTTCGCACTCCCTCTGTCACCTGATAATGGTCGGCATAAACCATGCCTGATTCTGGTGCGGCTAAGTAGTCGCACATGCGCTCCAGTGCCATGTAGCCCATATCCAATGTGTGGGGTTTGGTATAAATAAGGAGGTAGGGGGTACGAGTGAGGGCAAGCATCTGTCGGATGCCTTCGGTATGCTGGAAGGAGAAAGAGGGAAGAATATGGCATTTCTCCGTAGGAATGTCTTTGTCCTCCGGATGGTCAGTTAGTAAGAATATCTGGTCTGTTCGGGGACTCTCCGTCAGGCCTTTGATGGTTTTATTCTGCTGGTTATCACTCCCGTATAAAAGGAAGCAAGTTACTTGGTTATTCATAATTTAATACATTTATACGTACAAAGATAGGCAATATATCTTATTTTTTCCCTAACTTTGTACGCTAAATATGTGGAATATGCGCAGTGCTTTCGTTTAAGGAATCGGGAATGTCTCAGTACTTCCTCGAAAGTACTCTAGTACTTCCTTGGCAGTACTCCAGTACTTCAGGGGAAGTACTCCAGTCCTGATAAGGGAGGACTGGAAATGAGTAAAAGCCTGTGGCATAAAGAAGTAAAGAGCGCTATGACGAAAAAAACTCCTTTATTAGGCAAAACATTGGGCGAGCTGAAAGCCATTGTGCAGGATTTGGGAATGCCTAAATTTACTGCCGGGCAGATTGCATCGTGGCTGTACGACAAGAAAGTAAGCTCCATTGAAGAGATGACAAACCTTTCGCTCAAAAACCGTGAGCGGCTGATGGAGAACTACGAGGTGGGGGCCAGTGCACCGGTGCATGAGATGCGTTCGGTAGACGGAACGGTGAAATACTTGTTCTGTACGCCCGAAGGTGATTACATAGAATCCGTATATATTCCCGATGACGACCGGGCTACTTTGTGCGTGTCGTCACAGGTGGGATGCAAGATGAACTGTAAATTCTGTATGACCGGAAAGCAGGGATACACGACCAGCCTGACAGCTGCACAGATTCTGAATCAGATTTATTCTGTGCCGGAACGGGATACGCTGACCAACGTGGTGTTTATGGGCATGGGCGAACCGTTTGACAACCTGGACGAAGTGTTGCGTGCCTTGGAAATCCTGACTGCCGATTATGGCTACAAATGGAGTCCGAAGCGTATCACGGTTTCTACCGTAGGACTGCGGAAAGGGCTGGAGCGTTTCCTGGAAGAAAGTGACTGCCACCTGGCCATCAGTCTGCATTCTCCTTTCCCTTCCCAGCGCAGGGAACTGATGCCGGCAGAGAAGGCTTTCTCCATTACCGAGATGGTAGAGATACTTCGTCGGTATGATTTCAGCAAGCAGCGCCGTCTGTCTTTTGAATACATTGTGTTCAAGGGGGTGAACGACAGCCTGATTTATGCCAAGGAACTGGTGAAGTTGCTCCGTGGACTGGACTGCCGGATGAACCTGATTCGTTTTCATGCCATCCCGAACGTGGATTTGGAAGGAACGGATATGGAGTCGATGATTGCTTTCCGTGATTACCTGACACAGCACGGCTTGTTTGCCACCATTCGCGCTTCACGCGGAGAAGATATTTTTGCGGCTTGCGGCATGCTTTCCACCGCCCAGCAGCAGGCAGAGAAAAAAGAGAAAGAAAGTGAAACCTTTTAATACAAGAAACATAATGAAACGAATGACATTTTACTTTGGGATGGCCCTGGCGGTGCTGTCGCTTGCTTCCTGCCGTAACGGGGGGAAGAGTATCATTACTCCGGTGTCAAGCGGACGTCCGTATGAAGTGATGGTGGTGGCCGATGACAAATGCTGGATGAGTCCGGATAGTGCACTGTTTCATGTGCTGGATACGGATGTGCCGGGATTGCCTCAGGCTGAACGCTCTTTCCGTATTTCGCGTGTGCGGCCTGACTTTTTTGACCGTTCGGTGCGTCTGTTCCGTAACATCATTATCGTAGATATTCAGGACATCTATACGCAGCCCAAATTCAAGTATACGCGTGATGCCTATTCGTCTCCGCAGATGATTATGACCATTCAAGCACCTAACCAGAAGGAGTTTGCAGACTATGTTTCGAAAAACGGTCAGGTGATTATTGACTTCTTTACCCGTGCCGAAATGAACCGTCAGGTGAAGTTGCTGGAGAAAAAACACAATGAAACACTTTCGGCCAAGGTACAGAGTATGTTTGATTGCGACATCTGGATGCCGGTGGAAATGGAGTCGTACAAGCAGGGTGAGAATTTCCTGTGGGCTTCGAGCAACCTGAATGACTTGAACTTTGTGATGTATGCCTATCCGTTCCGCGACCACGATACGTTTACCAAAGAGTATTTCATTCATAAACGTGACTCCGTGATGAAGGTCAACCTGCCAGGTGCGCGTGAAGGTATGTACATGGAAACAGCCGATTCTATCTTTGTCGAGACGCGCAACATTGCCGTGAAGGGAGACTATGCATTCGAGGCCCGCGGATTGTGGGAAATGAAGAACGATGCCATGGGTGGTCCGTTCGTATCGCATGTGCGGGTAGACCGTGACAATGCACGGGTTATCGTGGTGGAAGGTTTTGTCTATAACCCGGGTAAGCTGAAACGTGACCAGATTCGCAAGCTGAACGCGGCGTTATATACACTGAAGCTTCCTTCAGAAAAAGAAGTGTCGGAGATTCCGGTAGACAATTCCATCTCGGAAGAACAAATCAAACAAGAAGCTGAACAGAATAAGCAATAAATATGGAAAATCGTAAAATTAGAGTGGGAATCACTCATGGAGATATAAACGGGGTAGGCTATGAAGTGATATTGAAGACTTTCTCTGACCCCACCATGCTGGAACTTTGTACGCCGGTGGTGTACGGTTCTCCCAAGGTTGCTGCGTATCACCGCAAGGCCATGGAGATACAGACCAGTTTCAGCATTGTAAATTCTGCTGAAGAGGTGCAGGACGGAAGAGTGAACGTGGTGAACTGCATAGAAGAAGAATTGAAGGTGGAACTGACCAAGCCGACTCCCGAAGCTGGAAAAGCGGCACTGGCTGCACTGGAAAGAGCGTTGGCCGATTACCGTGAAGGCCTGTTCGATGTGCTGGTGACGGCTCCTATCAACAAGCATACCATCCAGTCGGATGCGTTCCATTTCCCGGGGCATACGGAATACATTGAAGAGCGTGTAGGTGAAGGACAGAAGGCCTTGATGATTCTGCTGAAGGGTGATTTCCGTGTGGCACTGGTGACAGGCCATGTACCCGTGCGTGACATTGCCGGTGAATTGACCAAAGAACTGATTATGGAAAAGATGGAGATTTTCCATCGTTCACTGAAGAAAGATTTCGGCATCGACAATCCGCGTATTGCCGTGTTCTCACTGAATCCTCATGCGGGAGACAACGGACTGCTGGGAACGGAAGAGCAGGAAGTGATTATTCCGGCCATGAAGGAAATGATAGCTCGTGGCGTGCAGTGCTTCGGGCCGTATCCTGCCGATGGTTTCATGGGTTCAGGCAATTATACGCTTTTCGACGGTATTCTGGCCATGTATCATGACCAGGGACTGGCTCCGTTCAAGGCACTGGCCATGGATGAAGGAGTGAACTTCACCGCCGGTTTGCCTATCGTACGCACTTCGCCTGCTCACGGTACGGCATACGATATTGCCGGAAAAGGCATTGCTTCGGAAGATTCTTTCCGTCAGGCAGTGTACGTGGCCATGGATGTGTTCCGCAACCGTGCCTGGGAAAAAGAAATCAGTGCCCGTCCGTTGCGCAAGCAGTATTATGAGAAACGAGATGACAGTGATAAACTGAAATTAGACAGTATAGAAGAGGAATAACATGAAGTTTGCAATCATATCAGCCGGGGAAGGTTCCCGGCTGGCACAAGAAGGAGTTCAGTTGCCCAAACCACTGGTGCAACTGAACGGTATGGCCATGATTGACCGTCTGATTCACATCTTTGCGAAGAACGGGGCAGAAGAAGTGGTGGTCATTATCAATAATGAGGTGGCTTTGACAAAGGAACACCTGAGCAAGCTGGAAAAAACATCGGAAGTGCCTTTGCGGGTTATTGTCAAGACAACACCCAGCTCTATGCACAGTTTTTACGAACTGAGCCGTTACCTGAAGGACGACCGTTTCTGTCTGACTACGGTCGACACGATTTTCCGGGAAGAGGAGTTTTCACGCTTTATTGACGCTTTCAAGGCGTTTGAAGGGGATGGCATGATGGCCGTTACAGATTACATCGACGACGAAAAACCGTTGTATATCGGTACGGACGAGGACCGCAATATTACCGGTTTCTATGATACTTTGCAGCCTGATACGCGTTACATTTCAGGAGGAATCTATTGCCTGTCGCCCAACTCAATCGTGACATTGGAGAAATGTATGGCGCAGGGTATGTCGCGCATGCGTAATTTTCAGCGTCAGCTGGTAGCCGACGGCCTTCGGCTCAAGGCTTATCCTTTCTCAAAAATTTTGGATGTGGACCATGCGGGGGACATTGTAAAAGCAGAGGCTTTTTTGAACGGACAAGATTAAAACAGAATAAGCAACATTGATTTTTTGCGTAAAATCTAGAAAATAAGAATAACAAGATAGAATGTGTAAAAGAGGAGAGAAGATTCGGGTGATTGGTGTGAGCCGTGGTAATGAATATTCCCCGAATCACGTAGACAATGATGCGGCAATCCTTCGGCTTGCGGCAGAAGCATTGGAGAGAATGGGGTGTGAGGTGACAATTTATCCGGAAAAGGAATTTGTTGCTCAGAACATAGAGGGTGAATTTATTTTCGACATGGCTCGCGACCGCGCCACCATTGAGCGGTTGAAAAAACTGGAAGACGGGGGTGCCCTGGTGGTGAACTCTGCGTATGGCATTGACAACTGTGTCCGTCAGCAGATGACGGAGCTGCTGGTGGCAAATGAAGTGCCACATCCCCGGAGCTTTATTATTTCTACTGATGAGAAGTTTACTCCTTCCGTGTTCCCTTGCTGGATTAAGCGAGGCAATTCGCATGCCATGGTGAAAGAAGACGTGGTGTACGTGGAATGTCGGGAAGAAGCAGAAGTGGTGATGGCCGATTTCCGGAAACGGAACATTCCGGTGGCAGTAGTCAACGAACACCTGGTGGGAGATTTGGTGAAGTTCTACGGGGTACAGGGAACGAATTTCTTTTATACCTTCTATCCAACGGAACAGTCACACAGCAAGTTCGGACTGGAAGCCATCAACGGAGCCACGAGAGGTTTCCCGTTCGATGTCAAGCAGCTTCAGGCATACGCCAACAAGGCAGCCGAGGTGCTGAATGTGCCTGTATACGGAGGCGACTGTGTGGTATCGGCTACCGGTGAAATCCGCATCATCGACTTTAACGACTGGCCCAGCTTTGCCCGTTGCCGTGAAGAAGCCGGACCGGAAATCGCCAAGTGTATCTATAATCGTATTATCCACAAATTAGAAAAATAATGAGTACGGAGAAAAAAGGAGTAGAGGCTTCTTTCAAGTCCATGGATACAGAAGAGTTTCTGGACATCCATTTCAATCGCCCAATAGGTTATGTGTGGGCGTTGTTTTTCCAGCGTTTCGGGGTACATCCCAATGTAGTGACCATCCTGTCCATCATTTTAGGCGTAGCGGCAGGAGTGATGTTTTATTATCCCGACATGACGCATACGCTGATTGGTATTTTCCTCTTGATGTGGGCCAACCATTATGATAGTTGCGACGGGCAGCTGGCACGTATGACCGGCAAGAAAACCCGCTGGGGACGTATGCTCGACGGATTTGCCGGTGACCTTTGGTTTATCACCATCTATGTCGCCATCTGTCTGCGTCTGATGAACCAGCCGCTTCCTTTCCATCTGGGAGAGGCTTCCGGACAGACCTGGAGCATATATATATGGCTGATAGCCTGGTTCTCAGGTACGGTGTGCCATAGCAAGCAATGCACGCTGGCCGATTATTACCGTAACATCCACTTGTTCTTCCTGAAGGGAAAGGCAGGTAGTGAGCTGGATAACTTCAAACAGCAACGTGAGATTTTCCATAGTCTGCCGTGGAAAGGCAACTTCTGGTGGAAGGCCTTCTTGTATTTTTATGGCAACTATACCCGCAAGCAGGAACAGATGACTCCCAACTTCCAGCGTTTCTACGCCTTTGTGCAGGAACGTTACGGTGACAACATTCCTCAGGAGTTGCGCGATGAGTTCCGTGCCTTGAGCTTGCCGTTGATGAAGTACACCAACATCCTGACATTCAATACCCGCGCGATAGCCCTTTACATCAGCCTGCTGATAGGAGAACCGTGGTTGTATTTCATTTTCGAGATGGTGGTGATGACCAGTCTGTTTGTGTACATGCGTCGTCGTCATGAGGCATTGTGTGCATATCTTTACCATAAATACGCCAAGTGATGAAGGAAAAGTTTCGGAATATATTCTGGTTTTTCGGCATCTTTGCCATTGTGGTTATGCTCTGCACGTTCGATATGGACTATCAGGAGTTGTGGCAGAACTTGCGCAAGGCAGGGGTGTGGTTTCCGGCCGTGATTCTTCTGTGGGTGTTCATCTATTACCTGAATGCCTGGTCATGGTATGTCATTATCCGCGACGGGAAACATGCCAAGGTGCCCTTCTGGAAGGTCTATAAGCTGACCGTATCCGGTTTTGCCCTGAACTATGCCACTCCGGTGGGACTGATGGGCGGTGAGCCGTACCGAATCATGGAGCTTACGCCTTACGTAGGTGCTAGCAAGGCCACCTCGTCGGTTATTCTCTATGTGATGATGCACATCTTTTCTCATTTCTGGTTCTGGCTGGTATCGGTCGTCTTGTTTGTGATTTTTGAACCGGTGAACTGGGGGATGGGGATCATGCTCTCGGTGGTGGCTTTCTTCTGCCTGCTGGCCATTTATTTCTTTATGAAAGGCTATCGCAACGGAATGGCGGTACGCACGTTCAAGCTGTTGTGCCGTCTGCCTTATGTGAAACGCTGGGCCAGCCGTTTCCTGACTGAAAAGAGAGAGACGCTGGAACGCGTGGACGCACAGATTGCCGCACTTCACAAGCAGCGGAAAAGCACGTTCTACGTGGCATTGGGACTGGAGTTCATGGCGCGTATTGTGAATTGTGCCGAAGTGTTCTTTATCCTGAACATTCTGACCGACCATGTGAGCTTCCTGTCCTGCATCCTGATTATGGCCTTCACTTCCTTGTTTGCCAACCTGTTCTTTTTCTCGCCCATGCAGCTTGGGGCACGCGAGGGAGGATTTGCACTGGCGGTAGGAGGGCTGGCCATTCCGAGTGCGTTTGGCATCTATACGGGACTGATTACCCGTGTGCGTGAATTGATATGGATTGTAATTGGCGTGTTGCTGATGAAAGTCGGCAACGGCACCCCAAATAAGACAAAAGATGAGTAAACTGACAGATGTAAAAGGCGTAATCTTTGATTACGGAGGAACTATCGATACGAACAGCCGCCACTGGGCGGAAGTGTTGTGGAGCAAGTATGAAGAATTTCAGGTGCCGGTGGACAAGGCGAGTTTCCGTGAGGCATACGTGCACGGGGAACGTACGCTGGCCCGTGTGCCGCTGGTCAAGCCGGAACATAATTTCCACGATGTGCTGCGCATCAAGACCGACATTCAGATGAAGTACTTGGTGGAACAAGGCAAGCTGGACGGAGAAGAAGCCCGCCGGGAAGACTATGCCGGGAAAGTGGCCGACAGCTGCTACCGCTATGTGCTGGACGTGCTGGAACACACCCGTCCCGTAGTGAAGTCACTTTCCGAACGCTACAAGCTGGTGCTGGTATCCAACTTCTACGGGAATATCCAGACCATCCTGAAAGACTTCGGCTTGTTTGATTTCTTTGCCGGCATCATAGAATCGTCGGTAGTGGGAGTACGCAAGCCCGATCCTGCCATCTATCGGCTGGGTGTGGAAGCCATGGGGCTGCCTGCCGGAAATGTGCTGGTGGTAGGCGATTCCTTCTCCAAGGACGTGGTGCCCGCAAAGGCTGTCGGCTGCAAGGTGGCCTGGCTGAAAGGTGAAGGCTGGGGCAACGAAGAAATAGATGAAACACTTCCGGATGTAATCATCACCGACTTGCCGGAACTTTTGTCGTATGTATAAAGGAGGGGCAAGGATGAAGAAAAAAGGAATTGCCCTGGTGGAACGCCAATACCTGTTCCCCTTTGTACTGATAACCTCACTCTTTTTTCTGTGGGGATTTGCCCATGCCATTCTGGACGTGCTGAACAAGCATTTTCAGGAACTGCTCACCATCACCCGTACCCATTCGGCCATGATTCAGGCCACGATGTACATGGGTTATTTCATCATGGCCATTCCGGCCGGATTGTTCATCAACCGACATGGATACCGCAGGGGAGTAGTGCTTGGTTTGCTGCTCTACGGGACAGGCTCGTTGTTGTTCATTCCCGGACAATATATCGCCTCGTTCAATATGTTCCTCTTTTCGCTGTTCGTCATCGGATGCGGACTGACTTTTCTGGAGACAGCTGCCAATCCGTATGTAACGGAACTGGGAGCACGGGAAACGGCTGCGAGCCGGTTGAATTTCGCTCAGTCGTTCAACGGGCTGGGATGTATTTTCGCACCGATTCTGACCGGACTCCTGCTTTTCTCGGACGATGACAAGGGAGCCGGAGGCAATGTGGCCCTTCCGTATGCCGTGATGGGAGTGGTTGTCCTGCTGGCGGCGCTGGCCTTTGTGCGCGTACCCCTGCCGGAAATACCTCATGAAGAGGAAGTGGACAGCGAAGGCCGTCGCGTAAGCTTGTGGTCGCATAAGCTTTTCGTTTTCGGACTGGCGGCTTTGTTTGCCTACGAAGTGGCCGAAATCTCCATCAATAGTTTCTTTATCAACTACGTGACGGAGGTTGGCTGGATGAATGCCCGCGATGCCTCGCTGGTACTTTCGTTCGGTGGATTGGGATTGTTCATGGTAGGACGTTTCGTGGGAAGCTGGATTATGCGCCGCGTTCGTGCCGAGAAGATGCTCTTCTGGTGTGCCACGGGAACGGTTATCACCACCCTGCTGGTGATTTTGGATTTAGGCTCCGTGTCGTTCGTAGCTCTGCTTTGCGGTTATGCCTTCGAAGCCATTATGTTCCCCACCATTTTTGCTCTCTCTCTGAAAGGGCTGGGCAGCCATACGAAGCGTGCCTCTTCCTTCCTGATGATGTCGCCGGTGGGCGGTGCCGTAGGTCCGGTACTCATGGGACTGGTAGGAGACTATGCCGATATGCACTGGGCATTTATCGTACCTTTCGTCGGCTATGTAGTGGTGTGGTTCTATGCCCGCCATATAATGATTCAGAAAAACTGATGCTGCTTTCTTTGGCGGTCATGTCATTCATGATAAAGAAGCGCGAAACCCTTCAGTGTCTCCCGACACCGTGAGGGCTTCGCGCTTCGCTTTTAGTGATAATTATAGTAAGTTATTTGTCTTGAGGAGCCAGTGGATGTGCCGGACATGCATTCGGGCAGCATGGGGCGGGCATGTGTCCCGGATGGACTGTTCCGGCGTGTCTCATCGGGAAATGGCCTTTGTGAAATCTGCCCGGGCGCTCCATGCTGAATACCTTTTCCAGCTGGCGGGCATTCAGAATCTTCTTGAATGAAGCATAGTACTTCTTCTGGGTATCGAGCACTTTCTGACGAACTTCAAAGCGTTGTTCGATGTCCTGCTGAATCTGTGCGTCTGTACGTTCGCACGGTTTTACTTTATTTTCTTTTGCGGCCGGACGGCATTCTTTCAAGGCAGTCAGGTATTCCTTGTAGAGAGAAGTAAACTGGGCTAATTTGGCATCGTCCAGCATCAGTTGTTTTCCCATACGCTGAGCCTGTGCTTCCATACGTTGTTCCGGAGTGAGTTTTACCTTGCAAGGCTTTTCGGCTTTTTCCGGACAAACCTGAGGTGCAGCATTTTGTGCCATCACGCTTCCAAAACCTAAACATACGGTAAGAATCAATGTAGATAATAAATGAGTTGTTTTCATTGTAGTCGAAATTTAAAAGTGAATAATCATTTTCAGTGCACTTACGACTTTAAGACAATGAATCCCTCTTGTGGTTTATTGGGAAAATGCTTTTTTAACATTTTAGGAGATTTAATTTTTGAAGTGTGAAATTCTCTGCTGAGAATGTGGGAAATGTGTAAACTTACTTAGATAAATGAGAATTTAGCAAACTTCGGATCAGGGTATGTAAAATGCTTAGGCGTTTGAATTAAAACTCTTTGACGTTTCAGTTAAAACGCCAAAGAGTTTTGAAACGAATGCACTTGCGTTTCAAGTCAAACGTCCTTGCGTTTTTTAGAGGAGTGCAATCAATTCTTTTTTATTCTTAGAGGATATGGTAAATATCACTGAATCAGCATGCTCTCAACTTCTGACAGATTTCCGTCTGTTTTCTCGGGAGTGATGTGAAGCAGACGGGCCAGCAAGGAATAAATCGATACATTTCGGAACTTCGGAGCTTCGTATCTTTTCTTGAAATCCGGTCCGCATGCCCGGAACATTACCTGCATATCGTCGTAGGTCGGGTCAAATCCATGGGCACCTGGCAGCGTCTTGTTGCCTTCTTCCACCAGCCAGCCTAAATCAGGCAGTACGATGATGTCGCCCACACGCGGGTTGCTTCCATAGTTCAAATAAGCAGGAATATCTTCTTTTTTCCATACCCGTACGTGATTCAGTCCCTGTAGTGCCTGATACACAGAGTCACGGTATTCTGGTTTCGTATAAATCTGTGCCGGCAGGTTTCCGTCAATCAAAGTATACCATTTTTCGTTCAACAGGTGCTTGATAGGTACAAAGCGGTCTGCGCTGACAGTCGCCATTCCGTGGTCGGACGTCACAATCAGGTTGATGTCCTTTCCGAAAGGTAAGCTTTGAAGTCCTTCCCATAAGTATTTCATGAGGGCATCCAGCTCTTCCACGCAGCGGCGTGTTTCCTTGCTGTGCGGACTATAAGTGTGCCCGTAGGTATCAGAATCCTCGAAATAAATCATAACCAGCTGGGGACGTTCCTCTTCCGGCAGCTTCAGCATTCTCAGTGCCTCTGCCACACGCTCCGTCTGGGTGAGCCGTGGTTTCTGGTCGTACACGTGATAGTAGGTGGGGTGCTGTCCTTTTACGGCAATGTCAGAGCCTACCCAGTAGATGTTTCCCGTCTTGATGCCCTGCTTCTGTGCGGTAATCCAGATAGGTTCTCCGCCATAATAAGACGCATCGTTGCGGGTTTTCAGGTTGCTCATTTTGTAAAGCTCCTGGCGCTGTGGGTCCCAGAAGGTATTGGCTACGATACCATGGTGGTCGGGCACCAGTCCCGTAGCAATGGTGTAATGGTTGGGGAAGGTCTTCGAAGGGAATGATGGAATCATGGTGGCCTTTACACCTTCACGAGCCATTCGGTCGAAGAACGGCGTGTCGTACATCTGCGGGTAGTCCCAGCGGAACCCGTCGAGGGATACAATGACGGTGTAGTGCTTTCCGGCCCAGATAGAGAGGCAGATGCACCACATCATACACAGCGAGATAAGTTTTTTCATAAGTCTGGTTATTGTTAGAGGGTGATAAAAAAGAAAGGTGTATTGCCGTTCTTTTGTGGGCAATACACCTTTTATGTAAAGGGTTAGTCTTTCATTAGAAAGTCAGTCTTACACCCACCTGGCAGTGCCAGCGTGAGCTGATGTCGCTCTTCTGGATTTCAGCTTTGTTGTAAGAGAAAGATGCGATTTTATTTCCATCTGCATCTGTAGAAAGTCCTGTCATAGTCAGCGGTGATAAGTTATAAGCTGAGCTATAGCTTGCTCCCCATTTCTTGTTCAACATATTAGCGAAGTTGATGATATCGAATGTAAATTCTAGTTTCCCAATTCCTTGCACATTGTAGATAGTTTGTGCTAAGTGTAAATCGATTTCATGTTCCCAGTTGCTCAGGTTAGAGTTACGTTCTGCATACTGACCTCTGTGGTTTTTGGCGTAGCTATCGTTTTCAATCCACTGCTTGAATGCTTCACGGCTTTCTTCAGCAGTCATTGTTACATTTCCTTGTTTGTCGGTAATGTCTACGAAGTTCATTTTGCTCAATTCTTCGTTAGTCGGGATGTAGAGCAAAGAGTTGCCAGACCATTTGTCACCGTTGTAGTCAGATTTTTCGTTCATTGTTAGGCTATAGCGACTTCCTGAGAATCCGTTGTAGATAACAGATACAGTAGTACTTGTCCATCCATTCCAGTATTTCGGACTGTTGTAAGAAGCCTGAACCATTACACGGTGGGGGATGTCAAATTTAGAGAAACCAAGTTCATTTCCAGAGTTGGTGTCTACAGAGTAGTTGTACTTCCAGTTAGAATAAGCTACAGAGCTTGTTCCATCGTTTACAGATTTTGCATGTCCAAAAGTGTATGATGCAGACAAGTCCAAACCAAAGTTGAAATGTTTTTCAAGCAGGGCAGACAGCGCATAAGTATAACCTTTGTTTGTATTCTTCAGATTGATGATGCTGTAGTAGTTGCCTGAATTGAACTTATAGTAAGGAGCTGCAGATGCTTCATTTCCAGCTACAGCATATACCTTGTTACCACTTTGAGTCAGTGCCAGATTTTCAAAGAATACATTGTTCATGGTCTTTGAGTAGATACCTTCCAATGTCATCTTTACATCACCCGGCAGTCTTTGCTCCAATGCAAGGTTCATACGAAATACTTGCGGGTATTTGAAGTTCTTGTCTACAGTTACAATGTCTGGTTTTGCAGAAGCACCGCTTTGTGAATTAGCTGCTCCCAGCGGATTGTCTGCATATTCTCCCAGTTTCGGTGCGTCGTAAGTGTAGTTTCCGTCTGCATCTTCTGGAGTAATTGTGGTTCCTTTGCTTTCCATACCAGTGTTATTGAAAGCATTAGACAGCCATACGAACGGTACACGTCCTGTGAAGATACCGATACCACCGCGGAGCAATGTGTTATGTGAATCATTAGTGTACCAACGGAAACCTACACGCGGTGAGAACAAGACTTTTGCACTAGGATTCTGACCTACACGTGCGTTCAGATTCTGTGATTCAGCAAACTGGTTGAATGCATCGTTTGTAGTCGGATTATTGAAGATAACCGGAATGTCGATACGCAAACCGTATGTCAGATTGAAGTTGTTATTGATATCCCATTTGTCTTGTGCATAGAATCCGAACTGACCAGACTTCATGGCCGGAGCCCATTTGGTGTTACCACCTGTAAGGTCTGGATCAGTGTACTTATAAGTATATTTATAAGGTCTGTCTGCAACGAAATCTTCCAATGAATTATAGTACCATGAACCGTTAGAAGCCTGGATGAAAAGGTTTGTCATCTTGTAGATTTCATTGTGTGTACCGAATGTCAGAGTATGATTACCCAAATACCATGAAAGGTTATCTTCGAATGTGTAGATGTCCTGATCCAAGTAATTAGCTCCAGAAGAATATTCCGTACCGATGTTGGCAGTGATGTTTGTTCCGTCCGGTGCAGGAATATTGCTGATTTGCACAGTTGGTCCCTGGTATGCTACATCACGGTGGTCACGAATGAAGCTGGCAGAAGCACGGAACTCGTTGTACAAATTCTGTCCCAAATGAGAAGTTAACTCTGCTACGATAGAATTGGTTTTGTTGTTCATGCGGTAACCACTGTTTTCAAACATATAGCTGGTTGAACCAACTCCATAGTTGTCATCGTAAGAGTTATTGTGCTGATAGCGTAAGGCCAATTTGTGGTTTTGGTTGATGTTCCAGTCAATACGTGCTAACAAGCCAAATGATTTGTTGTCAATGTTACGTTGTGCGTAATTCTCCTGGAAACCTGTCATATTGTAATATGCATCAGCAATTTGTTTAGCTTGGTCCGAAGTGAGGTAGGAAGTTGTATATCCCGGGTAAATGCTTGAAGGATAAGATTCTTTCTTCGCTTCTGCGCTTACAAAGTAGAACAATTTGTCTTTTACGATGGCACCGCCCAATGTTCCACCATAAGTACGAGTGTACTGTTGAGTGAGCGGAGATTTTTCATAACCGCGTACGGCACTGTATTTGCCATACATGTTGTGGTTGTTGAAGTAAGTGTAAGCCGAACCGTGAGTGGTGTTAGTACCCTGCTTGGTAATGGCATTGATACCACCTCCGGTAAATCCGCTCTGACGTACGTCGAAAGGAGCAACGACTACCTGAATTTCCTGGATGGCATCCATTGAAATCGGGTTGGCACCTGTCTGGCCACCGTTAGTTCCAGATGCTGACAAACCGAACACGTCGTTACTTACTGTACCGTCAATCTGGAAGCTGTTGTAACGGTTGTTTGAACCGGCGAATGTGATACCTCCGTTCTTTGAAGTCATGGCCATCGGCATGTTCTTCACGATGTCGTACACGTTACGGTCGACAGTCGGAGTGTTTTCGATTTTCTGTGTAGAGAAGTTGTGTGCAGCTCCGGCATTCGCTTTTGCATCAGCTACGACTACTACTTCGTCCAACAGTTCTGAACTTGGTTTCATTTCGGCATTCAGGCTGAGTGTGTTACCCAGTTCAAGTGAAATACCTGTAAATGCAGTTTTGTTGTAACCTACGTATGAGATTTCAATTTTGTAGGGACCACCGGTACGCATACCTTGGATGGTGTAACGTCCATCTACGTTTGTTACTGCACCGTAGAGAGTACCTGACGGTTCGTGGATAGCTACCACTGTAGCACCGATAACCGGAGCTTTGGTTTCATCTAAAACTTTTCCGCTGATAGCAGAAGTTGTTACCTGAGCATTTGCGCCAACAGCCATGGCTGAAACGACTAATGCGGAAAACAGGAATTTGGAATGATGTACCATAAAATTTTAATTAAATTGTAAATCTATTTTCGCGTTTTAATTCGCTTAATACTTTGTAGTTAAGTTCGTTGAATCTTTTTGTATTACTTGTTTTTTCTGTTGCAAAGTTAAAAAATCTTTTTACCGAATAATTGGATAGCAGGCGATTTAACAAATTAGGCAATAAATAATTAACTATTTTATTTCTCTATATGGAAGAAATTGTGAAATAGTAAATTCCTTTTTGCTTGATTTTGTGTGAGTTGTAAGAACTGGGCAATGTGTAATAAGTTTGTAATTTATGGAGTAATGAAAGCATAATTTGATAAGGTTATTGTATGAATCCTGAATTTGTTTTCATTTTGCTTTGTCGCAAAGTTTTTATGGGCTTTTGTTTTTTTGCGTATTTTTGCGGACAAGAAAATAGAAACTTATCAATATGAAACAAAAATTGGAAGAGAATAAAGGCATTCCGGCTTCTTTGCTATGGATGCTGGCCATTATATCAGGACTTTCAGTGGCGAATCTGTATTATAATCAGCCGTTGCTGAATCGTATCAGTGAGGATTTGGGTATCTCGGAGTTTACAGCTAACCTGATACCTATGACCACACAGATTGGGTATGCGCTGGGATTGTTATTTATTATCCCTTTGGGGGATTTGTACAAGCGGAAGAATATCATTGTCATTAATTTTCTCTTGTTGTCGGTGGCGACTTGCAGTATTGCCATGTCGGTGAATGTGTTTTACATCTTGTTGGCCTCGTTGGTGACAGGGATTTGTTCGGTCATGCCGCAGATTTTTATTCCGATTGCTGCACAGTTTTCGCTGCCTCAGAATAAAGCACGTAATGTGGGGATGATGGTCAGCGGTCTGCTGACCGGTATTTTGGGTTCACGGGTAATCAGTGGTTTTGTAGGCGAATACTGGGGATGGCGTACGATGTATTATATTGCAGCCGTTATTATGCTGCTTTGTATTTTTGTGGTAGTTCGGGTGTTGCCGGATATGCCACTAAATTTCAAAGGTACGTATAAAGGACTGATGAAATCGCTTTTTACGTTGTACAGGGACAATTCTACCATTCGTCTGGTATCTGCACGGGCCGGACTCTGTTTTGGTAGCTTTCTGGCGTTATGGGCATGTTTGGCCTTTAAGTTGAGTGGGGAACCGTTTTATGCAGGAAACAATATCATCGGTATGCTGGGATTGTGTGGGGTGGCCGGTGCACTGACGGCCTCTTTTGTTGGGAGTCTGGTACATAAGTTTGGAGTGCGGTTTTTCACTTTTGTTGGTTGTTCGCTCATCATTGCAGCCTGGATAATCATGTTTATATTCCAGAATTCTTATTTAGGCTTTATCGTGGGAATTATCGTGATAGATATCGGTATGCAATGTGTGCAGATAGGTAATCAAACCTGTGCGTTGTCGCAGGCTCCCAAGGCGACCAACCGCGTGAATACCATCTTTATGACGACTTATTTTGTGGGTGGTTCACTGGGAACTTTTCTAGCCGGTACTTTCTGGCACGCTTGGGGCTGGACCGGAGTGGTCTGTGTAGGAATCGGTCTGACACTGATTTCACTGCTTGTGACGCTTTTTACTCGAAACTGATTATTCAAATGAACGAATATATATGAAAAAGAATGTGATTTATTTGAACGACTGGCTGGCTATTCATCCGTATACGACAGTTTGTTCTTCAGATACGTTTTTTGTGGAATTGGCCAACAAACTTTATGCGGCTTGTCATTTGGAGGAATTGCCTGAGATGTTTCGCAAGTATTTAAGTTTGTATGTGGCAGCTTATCTGGAAGACATCATTTCCGGCCTGGGATTGTGGCAGGGATTTACCACTGCTCATTCCCGTTTGTATGGCAGGTGTCTTCCATTCTATCCCACGGGAAAAGATTATATAAAGGGAGAGGTAAACCTGGAGGACGTACGTTTCATTATCTGGAATACATGGCAAAAGGCTCCTTACTCGCGTGGGTATGTAAATCCGCTGGATACCTCAATCTTAAAGCAGGCACAGGCTTTTCTGCCTTTACTGGAGGAAGCTTATGAGGTGGCTCCGGAGAATGAGTTGCTGAAGGATTATTTTGCCGGCTATGCAGATGAAAAAGAGGCTGACCGGAAATTGTCATGGCTTTTCGGGCACACTTACCTTACGGAGCCTTCTATGTTGCCTTACATTGAACGGGTGGCACCGGATGACCGTTTTATTATCCCTACGGGTCCTTTGGCGTTGTTCCTTCACGAATGGATTGAGTTGTTGGCTGGTAAGCAGGCAAAGTGCTGGAAATCGGTTCCTCGTCTGTATCAGGAGGAAAAGGAAATGCCGGAAACTGTTTTGCAGAAGAATGCGGAGATTTATCGTCTCTTTACCTTGTGGACTGGCGGACGGAAGATTATTTATCTCAACGGTTATGATTCACTGAAGCGCTTCCTGGTAGAGATTCTGCAGTGGCCGGATGATGAGAATCATACCTTGCCGCAGATGAAGAGTTGCCGGAACTTTGTATTGATGGTGGATGAGCAGAAAGGGCTTTTGCTGGCGAAGGATGTGTGTGAATACATCGCCGACACGGAAAATCCTTATTATGATCAGGAAGAGGCATCGCAAAATGCATTCCGGATGTTGACGGAAGAGATGCTTTGTCCGCCGGACTTGTTGCATTATTGCATTGAGAAAAACTTGCTGCCCGATGCAGAATTGCCTGAAGTAGGAGAGAAGATGCTGGTGAAACTGAATGCGGACTTTATTGCGCGGCATTCATTACTGTATTATTATCGCGGCGATTGATTTTGTCGAGTATATATCATAAAAAAAGCACGAACCGAAATTCGTGCTTTTTTTATGTTAATGGATATAGAATTAGCAAACCTTGTGTGAACCGTCGCTGATAACTACATCGTATACTTTCGGGCTGCGACCGAATTTTTCTTTGAAGCGTTCTTTTGCAGTAGAAATGAATGTTTCGTACAATTCATTCTTAACCAGGTTGATGGTACATCCACCGAATCCACCACCCATTACGCGTGAACCAGTAACTCCACAGTCAAAAGCAATATCGTTCAGGAAGTCGAGCTCTTCGCAGCTTACTTCATACAGTTTGCTCATACCATGGTGAGTTTCATACATTTTCTGTCCTACTGTTTCGTAGTCGCCTCTTTCCAATGCATCGCATACGTCGAGTACACGCTGGATTTCTTCGATTACATATTCAGCACGCATGTAGTCTTCTTCAGAAACTTCAGCTTTTACTTCGTTCAGCATATCCATTGTGCAGCCTCTCAGGAATTCTACAGTCGGGTGATTCTTCTTGATAGCAGCTACAACAGCTTCGCAGCTCTGACGGCGTTTGTTGTATGCAGAAGATGCCAGTTCATGTTTTACTACAGAGTCAACCAATACCAAACGGTATCCGTCCGGTCTGAACGGGAAGTACTGGTATTCCAGTGAACGGCAGTCCAGACGAATCAGGTGACCTTCTTTACCGAATACAGAAGCAAACTGGTCCATGATACCGCAATTAACTCCGCAGTAGTTGTGTTCTGTAGCCTGACCTACTTTAGCCAGTTCGAATTTATCAATTTTGTTGTCGCCGAACAAATCGTTCAATGCGTATGCGTATGTAGATTCCAATGCAGCAGAAGAAGACATACCTGCACCCAGAGGTACATCACCTGCAAATGCAGTATTAAAGCCTTTTACGTCAACTCCGCGTTTGATCATTTCACGGCAAACACCAAAGATATAACGTGCCCAGCTTGCTTTCGGAGCATCTTCTTCATTCAATCCGAATTCTACATAGTCTTTCAAGTCGATAGAATAAGCGCAAACTTTATCTTTTCCGTTCGGTTTGATTTCAGCCACCATACCTTTGTCTACAGCTCCTGGGAATACAAAACCTCCGTTATAGTCAGTGTGCTCACCAATCAGGTTGATTCGTCCCGGAGAAGTATATACTGAGCCTGTTGTACCGTCGAAATGCTTGATAAAGCGGCTTCTTACAAATTCTATGTCCATAATGATAAAAATTAAAGGTTAATAAATTCTGGTATATAAACAAGAAAGGATGAAGAATGAGTCCATCCTTCATCCTTGTGTTTTATTATTCAGTCGGAATGTCTTTGTTTACATTCTTGCATCCGATCAACGCATAGAACAACAAGTATGCCAATGCGGCTGCAATTACGATAAAGCTGTTCAGGTAACCTGCTGAGTCGGCTACTCCACCTTGTAACAGCGGAAGCAATCCACCACCGCAAACCATTACCATGAAGATTCCAGAAGCTGCTTCTGTGTATTTACCCAGTCCTTCTACAGCCAGGTTGAAGATACCACCCCACATGATTGAAGTACAGAGTCCGCAGAGTGCCATACACATTACGCTGACAGGAACTGCTTCCAATCCGAATGACAGACTAGCTCCGCTTTTGAATACCGGCATGTTGACTACGCTGCTCAACGGAGTTACGAAGGCAATACCGATCAAAACCAATCCGAGAATAGAAGCTACGGTCAACATGGCCTTACTGCTGAACTGAGCACCGAGTGAAGCACCAATCAGACGACCGATAAGCATCAGGAACCAGTAAGTACCTACGATAGAACCTGCAATAGCCGGATCGATACCCAGACCGCCTTCATTTACTTGTGCAGTCATAAACAGGTTTGCAAAGTGAGGAACACCTACTTCAATACCTACGTAAACGAAGATGGCGATGGTTCCCAGCTTGAAGTGACGGAAAGACAACGGGCTGTGTTCGCCTTTGCTCTTGTTTGCCTTAGACAAACTTGGTTCAGGGATAGCCATGAAGAAAAGTACCAGAAACGCGATGGCGAAGATAGCCATGGCAATGTAAAGTGCCGGCAAAGCCTTAGCGATAGTACGTTCTTCTACGTTGGCACCCATCAGGTAACCTACCAATACCGGAACGATAGTAGCTGACAAAGAGTTCAGTGAACCGCCAGTCTGGATAAGCTGGTTACCTTTCTTGCCGCCACCACCCAGAGTGTTCAACATCGGGTTAACTACTGTGTTCAGCATACACATAGAGAAACCAGAGATGAAGGCTCCAGCCAAATATACAGAGAATCCGCCTTTAGAGGCCAATGCCTGAATACCTACACCAATGAATCCTACTGCAATAGCAATCAATGCTGTTTTCTTGTATCCGATTTTCTGTAAAAGAAGTCCCGAAGGAATACCCATAAAAGCGTATGCAATGAAGTTCGCAGCGAATCCGAGTGTAGCTTCCAGGTTGGTAGCTCCAAATTCACTCTGTACGATAACTCCAAATGGAGCCGGCAATCCGGTTACGAAAGAAATCATAGCAAACAATGCGAACATCATTACTATGGGTAACAAATAGCTTTTTTGTTGTTGTGACATGTTGTTTAAAGGTGTTAGTTTGTTATAGGTTAATTAAAGAACTAGATTTTTATTTTTCAACTCCGAATTTATAGATAGTTACCTGATGGTAGGTATCTTCCGGCTTCAACACGACTGACGGGAAGTGTCCTTTGTTGGGTGAGTCGGGGAAGTGCTGTGCTTCAAAGCAGATGGCACTTCTTGCCGGGAATGTAGCACCGTGGTATCCAGTGAAACCATTGTGCCAGTTGGCTGTGTATACTTGTACACCCGGCTCTGTAGTATAAATTTCCAGCGAACGTCCGCTTTCCGGTTCTATACATTTAGCCGCAAATACCAGAGCTTCCGTTTCGCGTTTGTTCAGCACGTAGCAATGGTCGTATCCGGCTCCGTTGATGAGCTGCTGGAACGGTTCATTGATACGGCTTCCCACTGTGTGCGGTGTACGGAAGTCCATCGGAGTACCTTCTACCTTCAATACTTCTCCTGTAGGGATAGATACTTCGTCTATTGGAATATAAAAATCTGCGTTGATTGTGACAATGTTATTGTCTACGGTCGGAGTCGGATTATTCAAACCTGCCAGGCTGAAAAATGCGTGGTTGGTCAGGTTGGTGATGGTCTTTTTGTCGCAGTTGGCTACGTAAGTGATGACCAATTCGTTCTCTCCTGTCAGTGTGTAAGTAACTGTGATGTCCAGATTGCCTGGGAAACCTTCTTCCCCATCTTTAGAGAGATAGTGCAGCGTTACACTATGTTCATCTTCCTGTTTGGCATCCCAAACGCGGGCATGGAAACCAGTCGGACCTCCATGCAGGGAGTTAGGACCGTTATTGATGGTCAAATTATGTTCTTGTCCGTCCATCAGGAAACTGCCTTTCGCAATACGGTTGCCATAGCGTCCGATTAATGTACTCAGGAAAGGTTCGTGACTGTTGATTACGTTGTCGATACTGTCATGTCCCTGCACCACATTGGCCAGTTTACCGTTTTTGTCCGGTACCATCACAGTTAAAATTGCTCCCCCATAGTTTGTAATTGCTACTTCGGCACCTTGCTGGTTCGAAAGAATAAACAAATCTGTCTCTTTGCCGTCTACAATTTTTTGAAAATCTGCTCTTTTTAAGCCGCTTAAATTATTTTCTTTGTAAAATGTGTTGTTCATATTATTAAAATCTTTTAGTTCACACATTATTTTGTTGTGCAAATAAAAAGATTTTCTTCAATATACCCAAACATTTTCGAAGAAAGAACGTTCTTTAATTGTTTAAAGAAAGTAAATCGGCGACAATAAAACTGCTTCCTCCCACAAAAATAAAATCATCCGGCTGGGCCTGTTCCTTGGCTGCTTCGAAGGCTTCTTTCACATGGGGGTAGGCTTCTCCGTGTAAATTGAAGGTCTCGGCCAGTGCTTTCATCTGCTGGTAGGGAAGAGCTCTTTTCACGCTGGCTTGTGTGAAATAATATCGGGCATCTTTAGGCAACATAGACAATACACCGCTCACATCCTTATCGTTCACCATGCCGATGACAATATGTAAGGTTTTATAAGTCTGATGTCTGAGTTGCTCGGTTATGTATTGCATACCACCCGTGTTGTGTCCGGTATCGCAGATGATGGTCGGTTTCTCACCTAATTTCTGCCAGCGTCCCATCAGACCGGTCAGCTCGCAGACATGAAGGAAACCTTTGCGTACATTCTCTTCAGACAGGTTGTATCCTGCATGACGAAGCTGGCGGATAGCCGAGAGTAGGGTATTGGTATTCTTTAGCTGGCATAAGCCTCCCAGTTCGCCCTCCAGTTGAGGATAGTCAGCTGTTTGGTAAACGTAATGCATCGCTTCGTTGCGGGTCGCATGGATGAGCAGGTGCTCGTCTTCGGCAAATACAATGGGAGCCCCTACGGCAGTAGCCTTAGCCTGGAAGACTGGTCGGGTTTCGGGGGTGGTTTCACCGATTACAACCGGAGTACCTTCTTTAATGATGCCCGCCTTTTCTGAAGCAATTTTTTCCAGGGTATTACCTAAAAACTGTACATGGTCAAAACTAATGTTGGTAATGACACATAAGTCGGGCTGAATGATGTTGGTGCAGTCCAGTCTTCCTCCAAGACCGACCTCTATGACAGCTACATCCACCTGCTGTTCAGCGAAATAGGTGAATGCCATAGCAGTGGTAAGTTCAAAGAAAGAAGGGTGGAGCGGTTCGAAGAAAGCACGGTGCTTTTCTACAAAATCGATGACAAATTCCTGACTTACCGGAGTGCCGTTTACGCGGATACGTTCACGGAAATCCACCAGATGAGGAGAAGTATAAAGTCCGGTCTTATAGCCTGCAGCTTGTAGAATGGCAGCCAATGTATGCGAACAAGAACCTTTCCCGTTGGTTCCTGCCACGTGAATCGTATGGAATTTGCGGTGAGGGTGATGGAAGTAATCATCCAGGGCATACGTGTTGTCCAATCCCTCTTTGTAAGCATCTTTGCCCACCTGCTGAAACAGAGGGGCACTATTATATAAGTAGGTAAGTGTTTCCTGATAATTCATGATTTCTGCTTTTTAAAAACAGCTGCAAATATCATCATTTTTATCAGGATAACCTATCTTTTTACGATTTCATTTACCAGTAAGCCCCTTGTGGGTACTTGATTCCTTCTACTCCGATGCTGATGGAACTGCTTTCATTAAACTTGAAATTAATCATTCCCCCAATCCGGTCGGGAGCGAAATTTGGCATGGGATAGTAATAGGGTGAACGTTTCGGCATGAGCGATTTGTTGCCATAGGCATACAGACTGATACGTTCGTTGACTTTAAACGCAGCAATGCCGGTAATTCCTACATTGCGGTAGTTGATGCCACCCCAGTTGAAGTTGCTGGCATACAATCCGCCTGCTACGCTGAAGCGCTTGTTCAGCGGTACGGCGTACAAGAAAGCGGCATCCTGACCGAAACCCACTCCGGAAGGAGCGTATTTGCTCGGACTGAACGTGACATTCATGCCGATGGAGGCATTGAATCCTTTATGCAACTCCCAGGTGGTATAGCCGTAATTGAACGGGGTAATGCCATACATATCGAAGGGAGAGTATAGGTAATGCTGCGGAACAGGAGCGGGCAGGGGTACACTGAGTGTATCCTTAGCCATGAGCTGTTCTGCATGCAATGTCGTGGAAAGGGAGTCGGAAGGAAGCGACTTCGGGTTTTCTGTCTGTGCTAAAACGAGTAACGGACAGAACAATGTCAGCAGCAAGATATATTTTTTCATGACTTTCATTTTTTTGTTACCCCAAAAATACAAAAAATGTCACTGCTATTTAGGCTGTTATCTCTTTTTAGTCCTGGTTTAAATTTTATTTGGATAAAGAAGACGATGTGGAGCAGAGCAGAATCTGAAATGTCCTGTTCTATTTTCAGTACTTCTTAAGGAGTACTGTAGTACTTCCACGAAAGTACTGGAGTACTCCCTATGCAGTACTGGAGTACTTCTTCGGAAGTACTGGGAAAAAGGCTTTCGGCCGAAATAGGAGACTTGCAGGAGTCGTGTTTAAATGCAGAAAGGACTGACTCCACTTGTAGGGGAGACAGTCCTTTCTTGTATCTGAAAAGCTGTTGCTTAATCGAATAAACTTCTGAATTTCTTGAAGATTTTTTCTTTCAGGCTTGTATTTGGCTTGAAGTTCTCTGCTTCCTGCCATTTTTCCAGTGCCTGACGTTCTTCTTTCGTCAGCGTTTCCGGAATGTAGACGCTGATATTTACCAGCAAGTCACCTGTACCGGTGTTGTATCCGTAGCTGTTGATGTTTGGCAGACCTTTGCCGCGCAAGCGGAGTACTTTACCCGGCTGTGTACCCGGCTCAATCTTGATTTTTGCCTTCCCGTCGATGGTCGGGATTTCTACCGTACCTCCTAATGCAGCGGTCGGTACACTCAACAGAAGGTTGTAAATCAAGTCACTTTCGTCACGGATGAGTTCCGGATGCTTTTCTTCCTCAATCAATACCAGCAAGTCGCCCGGTACCCCGTTGTGCTTTCCGGCATTACCTTTTCCGTTGATGGTCACCTGCATGCCTTCAGCTACTCCGGCCGGAATCTTAACGGTTACTACTTCCTCACCGTAAACCACTCCTTCACCGTTACATTCCTTACATTTGTTCTTGATGATTTTACCTTCACCACCGCACTGTGGACATACAGACTGTGTCTGCATCATGCCGAAAATGCTCTGCTGTGTGCGGGTTACGCTACCCGTTCCGTGACATGTAGGACAGGTTTCTGTACCTCCGTCACCTTCCGCTCCTGTACCATGGCAGTGACTGCATTCTACGTATTTCTTCAGCTTGAATTTCTTTTCAACTCCAGTAGAAATCTCCTTCAGGTTCAGTTTGACCTTTACGCGCAAGTCTGAACCACGGAATTTCCGCTGACGTGACTGGCCTCCGCCACCAAATCCGCTGCTGAATCCGCCAAATCCTCCGTGTCCGCCGAAAATATCGCCGAACATAGAGAAAATATCGTCCATAGACATGCCTTGGCCTCCAAATCCGCCAAATCCACTTCCACCTCCGGCTGCACCGTCTACTCCGGCAAAACCGAACTGGTCATAGCGTGAACGCTTGTCCGGGTTGCTCAATACTTCGTAGGCCTCTGCGGCTTCCTTGAACTTCTCTTCCGCTTCCTTATCACCCGGGTTGCGGTCCGGATGATATTGGATGGCCTTTTTTCGGTAGGCCTTCTTTATTTCGTCTGCCGTGGCTGTTTTGGCAACCCCCAGCACTTCATAATAATCTCTTTTCGCCATGACTATACCTGTTTATTATTGGGCAACCACCACTTTTGCATGGCGGATGACTTTTTCGTTCAGTTTATATCCGGTTTGTACACAATCCAAGACCTTGCCTTTCTGTTCTTCGCTTGGAGCAGGTACCAAAGCCACAGCTTCATGGAAGTCAGTATCGAATGCTTCGCCCACAGGTTCCATCTTTTCCAAGCCTTCCTGGTGCAGGTTTTTCAAAAACTTCTGATAAATCAGTTCCACTCCCTCATAAATGGCTTTCACGTCTTCTGCCTTCTGCATGTTCTGCAGCGCACGTTCCAAATCGTCCAGAATCGGCAGGATAGCATTGATAGCCTTTTCTCCTCCGTTTTTGATTAATTCGGCTTTTTCCTTTAAGGTACGTTTGCGGAAGTTGTCGAATTCAGCAGACAGACGCAGGTATTTGTCTTTCTGCTCGTCGATGACTTTCTGAGCTTCTTCCAGTTCTTTTCCCAACTTTTCTTCGGCTGTCAGTTCCTTTTCTTCTGAAGAGGCATTTTCCTGTGCTTCTGATGCTTCGGAAGTCGTTTGTTCATTCTCGGCAGCTTCTTGTGACTGCTTTTTCAATTCTTCTTCCACGTTTGGATTTTTATTTTCGTTGTTCATATCTTAATGGTTTTTATTTTCGTTTGAATAGTTTTCTTTTCTCTCTAACAAATTTCGTGCCTTAATGGCAGTTTTATTCAAATTGGCTGCAAAAATAATAAAAAACTGCCACACTGACATAGAAAAAACGAAGATTACACGTGTACTCCCGATTTTGGCATTTCATCATTCTGATAGGTCAGTTCAACCCTTGATTTGTCAGCTTCGCACGTTTGTTGGGCTTTTATTGTGTGGCGTGAGGTAATTTTGTTTCCATCATCAATCAATACACAAGAAAATGTTTAAGAAAATAGTCCGTTTTTCAATTCGAAAAAAACTGTTTGTCGTGCTGACAACCTTGTTTTTAATGATTGGGGGCATTTATTCAATGCTGACATTGCCCATCGATGCAGTGCCCGACATTACCAATAATCAGGTACAGATTGTTACCGTGTCGCCCACTTTGGCCCCTCAGGAGGTGGAACAGTTGATTACTTTTCCGATAGAAGTGGCTATGAGCAACATCATGAATGTGGAGGAAATTCGTTCCGTGTCCCGTTTCGGCTTGTCGCTGGTGACCGTGGTGTTTAAGGAAAGTGTGCCCACACTGGATGCCCGTCAGCTGGTGAATGAACAGATACAAACCGTGGCCGGAGAAATACCTTCGGAGTTGGGTGTGCCGGAGATGATGCCCATTACTACCGGTTTGGGTGAAATCTACCAGTATGTACTGAAAGTGGCTCCCGGGTATGAGGATAAGTATGATGCCATGGAGTTGCGTACCATTCAAGACTGGATTGTGAAAAGACAGCTTTCGGGTATTCCGGGTATCGTGGAAATCAACAGTTTCGGAGGATACCTGAAGCAATATGAAGTAGCTGTCGACCCGGATGCCTTGTATTCGCTCAATATCACCATCAGCGATGTGTACGATGCATTGAGCCGCAATAACCAGAATACCGGAGGTAGTTATATAGAAAAGGTAAACCGTGCGTATTACATCCGTTCGGAGGGTATGATTACCGACTTGAAAGATATTGAACAGATTGTCGTGACCAATCGTGGAGGTATCCCTGTACATGTGAGCGATATTGGTAAAGTACGCTATGGGGCTCCTAAGCGTTTTGGTGCCATGACCAAGGATGGAGAAGGCGAATGCGTGGGAGGTATTGCCATGATGCTGAAAGGTGCCAATGCCAATGTGGTCACGCAGGAGTTGGAGAAGCGCGTGGCGAAGGTACAGAAGATGCTTCCCGAAGGAGTCAGTGTAGAACCTTATCTGAATCGTTCGGAACTGGTGAACCGTAACATTTCGACAGTTATCCGCAACCTGGTGGAAGGAGCCATTATCGTGTTCCTGGTATTGATTCTGTTCCTCGGCAATGTCCGTGCAGGATTGATTGTGGCTTCCGTAATCCCGTTAGCTATGCTTTTTGCCTTTATCCTGATGCGGGTGTTCGGTGTATCTGCCAACCTGATGAGTTTGGGAGCCATCGACTTCGGTATTGTGGTAGACGGTTCCATTGTGATATTGGAAGGAATTTTGGCGCATATCTATGGCCGTCGGTTGATGGGACGTACCCTTAGCAAAGAAGAAATGGATGCAGAGGTGGAGAAAGGAGCCGGCAATGTCGTACGAAGCGCCACGTTTGCCGTTCTGATTATTCTGATTGTGTTCTTCCCTATATTGACTTTGACTGGAATCGAAGGAAAATACTTTACCCCGATGGCCAAGACACTGGTGTTCTGTATTATCGGTGCTCTGCTGCTGTCGCTGACTTATGTGCCGATGATGGCTTCCTTGTTCCTGAAGCGTACGGTATCGGTAAAACCGACATTGGCCGACCGCTTTTTTGAGAAATTGAACCGTGTGTATCGCCGGACACTGGACTTCTGCCTGTCGCATGTATGGGGTACGCTGGTGTCAGCCTTTACCTTATTAATACTTTCGTTCTTTCTGTTTACCCGCTTGGGCGCCGAGTTTATTCCAACTCTTGACGAAGGTGACTTTGCCATGCAGATGACACTTCCGGCAGGTAGTTCATTGAGCCGCAGCATCGAGGTGTCGCTTGAGGCTGAAAAGAAACTGAAGCAGGATTTCCCGGAAATCAAGCATGTGGTTGCCAAGATTGGTACCGCAGAGGTTCCGACCGACCCGATGGCGGTAGAGGATGCCGATGTGATGATTGTGATGAAGCCTTTCAGTGAATGGACATCGGCCAGCAGTCGGGCAGAGATGGTAGAGAAGATGAAGAAGTCATTGGAAACGGTGGAAGGGGCAGAGTTCAACTTCAGCCAGCCTATCCAGTTGCGCTTCAATGAGTTGATGACGGGTGCCAAAGCCGACATTGCCATCAAGCTGTATGGAGAGGATATGACTGAACTGTATGCCAAGGCCAAAGAAGCTGCGAAATACGTGGAACAGGTGCCTGGGGCTGCCGATGTGCTGGTAGAGCAGGCTATGGGACTTCCGCAATTGTTGGTGAAGTATGACCGCTCTAAAATAGCCCGTTATGGCATTGATATAGAAGAATTGAATTCCATTATTCGTACGGCATACGCTGGAGAAACCGCCGGGGTAGTCTTTGAAAACGAACGTCGTTTCGACCTGGTACTTCGTCTGGACAACGAAAAGGTGAAGGACTTGAATATCGACAAACTGTTTGTCCGCACGGGCGAAGGTATTCAGATACCGGTCAGCGAGGTAGCTAGCATTGATTTGGAAAACGGTCCTTTGCAGATTAACCGCGATGCGACCAAACGACGGATTGTCATTGGAGTCAATGTGCGCGATGCCGATATTCAGCAGGTAGTAGAACAGATACGTACCTCTCTGGAGAAAAATATCAAGTTGAAACCGGGATACTACTGGGAATACGGCGGACAGTTTGAGAACTTGCAGAATGCCGTGCGTACCCTGAGCATTGTCATTCCGATTGCGCTGATGCTGATTCTGCTGTTGCTGTTCTTTGCCTTCCGTAGTGTCATTTATTCATTGGTTGTCTTTTCTACGGTGCCCTTGTCACTGATTGGCGGTGTGGTAGCTCTGTGGCTGCGCGGACTCCCGTTCAGTATTTCAGCCGGTGTGGGATTCATCGCCCTGTTTGGTGTAGCCGTGTTGAACGGTATTCTGATGATTAACCATTTTAATGATTTGCGAAAAGAAAAAACATATACCATGTGTACGAACCGAATTATAGCAAAAGGATGTCCTCATCTGTTGAGGCCTGTCTTCCTGACCGGACTGGTAGCTTCGTTGGGCTTTGTGCCGATGGCCGTAGCTACTTCTGCCGGTGCCGAAGTACAGCGTCCGCTGGCCACGGTAGTGATTGGTGGTCTGATTGTATCTACTGTTTTGACCCTGATTGTCATTCCGGTATTCTATCGTTTGGTAAATGTGATAGCCCATCTGTGGGGCCGGAAAAAACACCGTGTACGGTTGGGACGCAAGGCGGGTGTGACGTGTATGTTGCTCCTCGCAGCTGTATCTGTTTCTGCAGTCACTCCGCAGAAAGCAATTACCCTGGATGAGGCCGTAGAAATAGCCTTGCAGAATCATCCTCGTCTGAAGATAGCCAGTGCGGAGATTGAACGCAGCCGGGCAGCACGTGGTGAAGTGTGGGATGGAGGAAATACCTCGTTCAGCTATTCCTGGGGACAATTGAACGGAGAATACAAGAAAGATAATGAACTGGCCGTAGAACAGTCGTTAGGCTCTTTGCTGACTCCTTTTTATAAGAATGCGCTGGTGAATGCCCAGGTAACCACTGGCACTCATTACCGTGACATGGTGAAGAAAGAGATTGTGGCCGAAGTGAAACGGGCTTGGGTATATTATCAGTATGCTTTCCACCTGTATCATTTGTATGGAGCGCAAGAAGAGCTGGCCTTGAAGTTGCGTGAGAGTGGTGACTTGCGTTACCAGCAAGGAGATATTGACCAGACGGAACGTAATATGATTGCGACACTTGCTGCCGAACTCCACACTCGCAGCTTGCAGGCGCGGGAGGAGATGGAACTGGCTTCCCGCCGTTTCGCCTGGGCATGTTATGCCGGTGAACGGGTGGTTCCCAACGACAGTTCATTGGCTGTGCTTCCGCTGTCCTTGCAAGACCGGATGCTTTCGGCTCCTCATCTGAATTATTTTGCCAGTCAGGTGCAGGAAAAGAAATCGCAGCTTCGGATAGAACGGAGCAAGTTCTTCCTGGAATTTTCGCTGGGTTATGTCCGTCAGAAAATTGCTCCGCTGAATGGCTTGAATTCGTGGATGGTGGGAGTGTCTTTCCCCATTCTGTTCTTCCCGCAGCGCAGTCGCAGCAAGCAGGCAAAGGTAAACCTGCAGATTGCTCAGTGGGAGGCCGACCAGAACCGTGTGCAACTGAATAACAAGGTGGAGGAGCTTTACCGTCGTGTACGCCAGCAGCAGGAAAGCTTGGATTATTATGCCAAGGCTGCATTGAAAGAGGCGGATGCCTTGCAGGAAAGTGCCTTGATGAAGTTCAAGGAAAGTGAAATCAACATTACGGAGTTTGTGCAGAGTCTGAATGCTTCCCGTGACATTCGCCGGAATTATATTGAGACAGTGTATGCATACAATGTATCCGTGTTGGAAATCGAATTATATACAGAATAAAAATAAAAAAATATAGCAAGATGAAACAAATTCTTTTTTTCTCAGCCTTATGCTACTCGCTGGTGATGGCCTCTTGCGGAGGTGGTGCCACTAAAAAAACATCCGATGAATCTACAGCGGTACAGTCCGTACAGCAGGACAGTCTTCAGGCATCTGCCGACAGCCTGGAGGTGGACGGTACTACGGGAGCTACTCAGGTGGCCAATGCACCTTCTTTTAACGGCATCTTGATGATACCGCCACAGCAACACGCAACGATTACCCTTAGTATGGGTGGGGCTGTACACAGTGTTTCTTTCCTTCCGGGCGATTATGTGCGTAAAAACCAGGTCATCCTGACGCTGGAGAATCCGGAATTCATAGCCTTGCAGCAAACCTGGCTCGATGCGGCTGCGCAGACTGAGTTCCTGGAAAAAGAATATCTTCGCCAGCAGAATCTGGCTTCTCATGAGGCTGCTTCACAAAAACGGATGCAGCAGAGCAAGGCGGAATATTTGTCGATGAAGAGCCGTCTGGATGCAGCTGCGGCCCAGTTGCTGATTTTGGGAGTGGATGCCCGCAGCTTGCAGACAAAAGGTATTCAGCCTTATCTGGAAATAAAGGCACCTTTAAACGGCTATGTCACGAACATGAATGTGAACGTAGGAAAATATTTCAATGTAGGTGAACCCGTGTGCGATGTGATTGACAAGCAGGCCCCGATGCTGCAGCTTACAGCCTACGAAAAAGATCTGGATAAGTTGAATGTGGGCGACCGTATGGAGTTCCATGTAAACGGAATGGGAAATGAAACCTTCGAAGCCGTACTGGTTTCCATTGACCAGATGGTAGACAATGCCAACCGTTCCATCAAAGTGTATGCCCGTGTGGCTCATCCGCAAAAAGATTTTCGTCCCGGCATGTATGTGTCGGCACGTAAGTCGGCAAAAAATGAATAACTTTGCAGCATGAAGCGAATCTGGAGCAATAAATATGTGCTGATAGTGAATGCCATCTCCATCATGGTGGCATTCCTTACGCATTTCCCGGAACTGATTACCTTGTCGAATCCGTATTCGGCCGACGGTCTTTCGTTTCCGGGCATGCACTGGGCCGATGTGGGCAATGAGGTACTGTTTACGTACCTTTCCCTTCTTTTTCTCTTTTTCCTGAATGAAGCCGTGTTCCGTTTCAATAGCGATATGGTTTCTATCGGGTGGAAAAAGGTGGTTTGTTCGTTTGTGCTGACCTGGGTAGTAAGTAACCTGCTGGGCAAATGCTTTGTTTACCTGCATCAGCATTTCGATGTGCCTGCCATTGATGCCATGCTTCATCATTATCTTCATCCTTTGCGTGATTTCCTGATAACCTGCATTGTGACGGGAAGCTGCTATTTCTTCCATCAGAACCGGAAGAGCCGTAAGATGCTGCTCGAAAACCAGCAGTTGCGTATGGAAAATGTCATCAATCAGTACGAAGCCTTGAAAAGCCAGTTGAACCCCCACATGCTGTTTAATTCGCTGAACACCTTGTACCTTTTGATTCGGGAGTCACCCGACAAGGCCCGCCACTATTTGGAAGAATTGTCACGGGTGATGCGCTACACCTTGCAGGATAACGAGGCGCATTCCGTGACTTTGCGCGAGGAAATGGAGTTCGTGCAGTCGTACATGTACCTTTTGCAGGTGCGTTATGAAGAGAATCTTCAGTTTGACATCCGTATCCATCCGGAACTGATGTCACGGAAACTGCCACCCATGGCCCTGCAGTTATTGGTGGAGAATGCCGTGAAGCACAATGAAATCAGTAACCGCCGTCCGCTGACAGTGTCTGTGATAGCCGAAGGTGACACGGTAGAGGTGAGTAATCCGCTTCAGCCCAAACGGGGAGGGAGTGCCGGAATGGGTATCGGACTGGCAAATCTGGCCAAACGCTATCAGTTGCTGTATAAAAAAGACATAATCGTAAAAGAGGAAAATCATCGTTTCGCCGTTATTCTGCCTTTGATATGAAGACTTTGATTATAGAAGATGAGAAAGCAGCCTTGCGCAACCTGAAGGCCGTAATGCAGGAAGTGAACACCGATTTTGAAATCGTCGGCGAAGTGGACAGTATTTTCGATGGGGTGGAGTGGTTTCGCACGCATCCCATGCCGGAGCTGGTGTTTATGGACATTCATCTGGCCGATGGTTCAGCCTTCGATATCTGTGCGCAGGTAGACATCACGTGCCCCATCATCTTTACTACAGCCTACGATGAATATGCCTTGCGGGCCTTTAAGGTGAACAGTGTGGCCTATCTGCTCAAGCCCATCAGCCGGACTGATTTGCAGGAGGCCATGCACAAACTGGAATTGCTGGGCGGACAGGTGAAGGAAGAAAAACAGCCTGACTTGTCGGCTATCATCCGTAGTTTGAAAAAGAAAGAAAATTACAAGACGCATTTTCTGGTGCCGGTGAAGGGGGATAAACTTCTACCTGTGTCGGTGGAGGCTATCCAGTATTTTTATATCTCCAACGGGCTGGTTAAGGCGGTAGATAGTGAGGGAAAAGAATTTGTCTTCTCTCAGTCGCTCGACGAACTGGCCGAGCAATTGAATCCGCATGATTTCTTCCGTGCCAACCGCCAGTTTATCGTGTCGCGGAAGGCCGTATCCGACATCAGCCTATGGTTCAACGGACGGCTGGCCATCAACCTGAAAGTGCCGGTGCCCGAGAAAATCATCATCAGCAAGGCCAAGGCTTCGGAATTGAAAGACTGGTTCTGATTTTGTAAGACGTGCGGTACTTGTCAATCTGAAATGAAACCTCCTCTTCTCCTTTATACTGTATCTCATATTTTTATATTATCTTTGTGCCGTAATTCAAAAAAGGTAGAAAAAACAGATGATAACAGTTTCAAATGTAGCCGTTCAATTTGGTAAAAGAGTGTTGTATAACGACGTGAATCTGAAGTTCACGAATGGTAATATCTATGGTATTATCGGAGCCAACGGTGCCGGTAAGTCTACGTTCCTGAAAGTGATTTCAGGCGAGCTGGACCCTACTAAGGGTAGCATTACCCTGGGACCGGGCGAGCGTCTTTCGGTGTTGAGCCAGGACCACTTTAAGTTTGATGCCCACACGGTGCTCGATACCGTACTGATGGGACACACCATCCTTTGGGACATCATGAAGCAGCGCGAGGCCCTGTATGCCAAGGAAGATTTTACCGATGAAGACGGTATCAAGGCAGCCGAACTGGAAGAAAAGTTTGCCGAACTGGAAGGCTGGAATGCCGAGAGCGATGCAGCTATCCTGCTGAGCGGACTGGGCATAAAAGAAGACAAGCACTACACGCTGATGGGTGATTTGAGTGGTAAGGAAAAGGTGCGCGTGATGCTGGCACAGGCGCTTTTCGGAAATCCGGACAACTTGTTGCTCGACGAGCCGACCAATGACCTGGATATGGATACGGTGACCTGGCTCGAAGAATACCTTTCTAACTTTGAACATACCGTGCTGGTGGTAAGCCACGACCGTCACTTCCTTGACTCGGTATGTACGCATACGGTGGACATCGACTTCGGCAAGGTGAACCTCTTTGCCGGTAACTATAGCTTCTGGTATGAATCCAGCCAGCTGGCTCTCCGTCAGCAGCAGAACCAGAAGGCCAAGGCAGAAGAAAAACGTAAGGAACTGGAAGAATTTATCCGTCGTTTCTCTGCCAATGTAGCGAAATCCAAGCAGACTACCAGCCGTAAGAAGATGCTGGAGAAACTGAATGTGGATGAAATCAAGCCGTCTTCCCGTAAATATCCGGGTATCATCTTTACGATGGACCGTGAGCCGGGTAACCAGATTCTGGAGGTTTCCGGACTGCGTGCCGAAACGGAAGAAGGAACAGTGCTTTTCAATGACGTGAACTTCAACGTAGAGAAGGGCGACAAGATTGTCTTCCTGAGCCGCGACCCGCGTGCCATGACGGCCTTGTTTGAGATTATCAACGGACACCGTAAGGCACAGGCCGGACACTATAACTGGGGAGTAACCATTACTACGGCTTACTTGCCGCTGGATAATACGGATTATTTCAACTGCGACCTGAACCTGGTAGACTGGTTGAGCCAGTACGGTCAGGGCAATGAAGTGGAAATGAAAGGTTTCCTCGGCCGTATGTTGTTCTCCGGTGAAGAGGTGATGAAGAAAGTCAGCGTGTTGTCGGGAGGTGAGAAGATGCGTTGTATGATTGCTCGCATGCAGTTGCGTAATGCCAACTGTCTGATTCTGGATACTCCGACCAACCACCTGGACTTGGAATCTATTCAGGCGTTCAACAACAACCTGAAGATTTACAAGGGAAATGTGCTCTTTGCCTCACACGACCATGAGTTCATCGAAACCGTGGCCAACCGTATCATCGAGTTGACTCCGAACGGAATCATCGACAAGATGATGAGCTACGACGAGTATATTTCATCCGACCATATCAAGGAAATGCGTGCCCGTATGTACGGCGATAAATAAGACTCAAAAAACGCCTTTGCGTTTGGAAGAAAACGCAAGTACGTTTTATCCGAAACGCTTAGGCGTTTTACTTAAAGCGCAAGTACGTTTTTGTGGAAACGCACTTGCGTTTTTTTCTGTTCGTCAGGACTCCTTTGGGATATTTTGAAAATATAGGTATAATCTTCAAATTATCAGTTAGTTATTATGGACTCAACTTTAAATCCTACTCAAAAAACACACATCGTGTGGCTCGACGTGGTTCGTCTGGTAGCCATGTTCACTGTAGTATGCTGCCATTCGGCAGACCCGTTTAACTTCTATCCGGGAGAGCCCCCGGCCAATATTGCGGAAATCAAGTGGTGGGGTGCCGTGTACGGTTCCTTGCTTCGTCCGTGTGTGCCTTTGTTTGTAATGATTACAGGAGCCTTGCTGTTGCCGGTAAAAGGGGAGGTGGCTCCGTTTTATCGTAAACGCATCGGGCGTGTGTTCTGGCCTTTCCTTATCTGGTCGGTCATTTACAATCTTTTCCCGTGGATTACAGGCTTATTGGGAGTAGCTCCGGAAGTCATTCTCGATTTTTTCCCGTATTCGGGTGAGGAGGTGATGCGCCAGTCACTCGATGTATCGTTGGGATACATTGCACAGATGCCGTTCAACTTCTCTTTGCTGGACGTGCACATGTGGTACATTTATCTGCTTATCGGGCTGTATCTGTACATGCCGGTATTTTCCGCCTGGGTGGAAAAAGCCAGCCGGAAAGCACAGCGCTGGTTTCTTGTGGCCTGGGGCGTGACGCTTTTTGTTCCTTATTACAGGGAATTTGTAGGGCCTTACATCTGGGGGTCCTGTTCCTGGAACGAGTTTTATATGCTCTATATGTTTGCAGGATTCAACGGTTATCTGCTGTTAGGACATTATCTCCGTCACACGGAATGGAGTCTGGCAAAAACACTGGGATGGGGAATCCCTATGTTTGTCGTAGGTTTCTGTGTCACGTTCTTCGGTTTCCGTCACATGACCGCATCGCCCGACTGCACGGAAGAACAGCTCGAACTTTTCTTCTACTATTGCTCACCGAACGTGGTACTGATGACCCTTCCGTTGTTCATGCTTTGCAAGAAAGTCCGTGTAAATAATCAGCAAATACAGAAAGCCCTTGCCAATCTGACGGTATGCGGTTTCGGAGTGTATATGATTCATTATTTCTTCACCGGTCCGAGCGTAGTGCTGGCCCGTATGTGTCACGTGCCTGTCGGATTGCAGATACCGTTTGCTGCGATAGTTGCTTTCCTTGTATCATGGGGGCTGGTGATTCTGCTTCGCCGGCTGACCGGAAAGTATGCCCGTTATGTGGTAGGGTGAGGGAGTTTATTTCAAAAACTCCCCGCCGAAAGATAAGGGTAACAAGTCTTTGGTTCCGTCTATCTCGTAAATCGCATTTTCTCCATATAGCAAAATGCGCATAGGCTGTTGGTAGCGCTGTTCAGTTTCCAATAGCACCTGCCGGCAGGCTCCGCAAGGAGGAATCGGTGTATCGAGATAGCCGGATTCACTTCGGGCGGCGATGGCCAGTGTCTGCACAGGCTGGTCGGGATACTGGGAATTGGCATAAAACAGTGTGGTACGTTCGGCACATGTTCCGGATGGGTAGGCAGCGTTTTCTTGATTCGTGCCCGTCACAATCACCCCGTTCTTCAGCAGGGCAGCGGCACCGACTGAGAATTTGGAGTAAGGCGCATAGCTGCGTGAGGTGGCTTCTTTAGCTTTGTCTATCAGTTCACGGTCTTGTGGGGTAAGTTCATCGTATTGCAAGGAGTGGATACGAATTTCAAGTTTGATTTCTTTCATGGCTTTTGTTTTTGTAGTTGGTAAACAAATATAAGTAAAAAAATGCTTTTCTCCCTGTTTTTCTGTATTTTTAAGTGTTTGCCCGTAAGCTTCTGTGGTGAATCGTTTATCTTTGCACGTTAAACGGTAAAGAAGAACTGCATGAAATCATTAAAATATATTTTGGTGTGCTGTCTGGCAGGGATGGCACTCTCTTTGGGAGCAGCTCAGCGCAAGAATAAGGCATACGAAGATTACATCCGGCAGTATCATAAAATTGCAGTGGAGGAGATGAAGCGTTATCATATTCCGGCCAGTATCACACTGGCACAGGGACTGCTGGAGTCAGGAGCCGGACGAAGTGAACTGGCCCGCAAGTCGAACAACCATTTCGGTATCAAGTGTGGACGGAGTTGGGACGGACGGACAGTACGTGCCGACGACGATGCACCGAATGAATGTTTCCGGGCTTATCGTCATGCCAAGGATTCGTATCGTGATCATTCCAAATTCTTGCGTACGGGAGCACGTTATGCCTTTTTGTTTCGTTTGAAGATTACGGATTACAAGGGATGGGCACGTGGCTTGAAGAAGGCAGGTTATGCCACTGACCCGCGTTATGCTGATCGTCTGATCAACATCATTGAGCTCTACGACCTGGATCGTTACGATACCAAGAAAGGTTTGGAATGGATAGAAGAATTCCCCAATCCGCATCAGCCGTATTTAGCCAATGATATGGTGTACATCATCGCCCGTAGGGGAGATACATTTGAAAAACTGTCGGATGAATTGGGTATCAGCAAGAAGAAACTGCGTACTTACAACGAGCTTCCCAAGGACTATCAGTTTATGGGAGGGGAAATTGTGTACCTGGAGAAAAAACACCGTCGGGCTACGAAGGAATACATTGTGTACGTGGTGCGTCAGGGTGATTCCATGTACTCTATTTCCCAGAAATTCGGTATCCGTTTGAAGAACCTGTATAAGTTGAATAAGATGGAGCCAGATTCACCGGCTCCGAAAGTAGGCGATATTCTGCGGTTGAGATAACCGGTTTATTCGTGGTGGTAAGGGCCGTTGTTTAGAATGGTCATGGCCCGGTAAAGCTGTTCCACGAAGATAAGCCGTATCATTTGGTGCGAAAATGTCATTTTGGAAAGTGAAATCTTTTCCTGGGCAGCCTGATAGACGGAAGGAGAGAATCCGTAAGGTCCGCCGATGATGAACACCAGCCGCTTGTTTACGGTATGCATTTTCCGCTCTATCCAGTTGGCAAACTCGATGGAGCGGAATTCTTTTCCATGCTCGTCGAGCAATACTACTACATCGCCGGGCTGCAAGGCTTTCAGGATGGCTTCGCCTTCCTTTTCTTTTTGCTGCTCCATGCTGAGGCTTTTGGTATTCTTCAGTTCAGGTATCACCTCCATATCGAACGAAACATAGTGTTTGGTACGTTCCACATAGTCATTGATGGCTGTGATATAATGCTTTTCGACCGTTCGGCCGACCACAAGTAGGGTAAATTTCATATCTTTTTTACTTTGATTAAAACGGGTTGCCTTTGCAAAGATATGAATAATAATTACCTTTGCTTCCTGAAATATCACTTAATATTTTGAACAAAATGGACGAAAAAATTGTAAAGGATTTGATTGACCGTCTGATTGACCTCTCTTTTGCAGAGGATATAGGTGACGGTGACCATACTACGTTGTCTTGCATTCCGGCGGATGCAATGGGCAAGTCGAAACTGCTGATTAAGGAAGAAGGTATTCTGGCCGGTATTGAAATTGCAAAAGAAGTGTTCCATCGCTTTGACCCTGAAATGAAGGTAGAAGTGTTCATTCAGGACGGTACACACGTGAAACCGGGCGATGTGGCCATGGTGGTAGAAGGAAAGATTCAGTCTTTGCTTCAGACCGAACGCCTGATGCTGAACATCATGCAGCGTATGAGCGGTATTGCTACGATGACCAGCAAATACGTAGAACGCCTGAAAGGAACGAAGACTCGCGTACTGGATACACGTAAGACGACTCCGGGCATGCGTATTCTGGAAAAGATGGCGGTGAAAATCGGTGGAGGAGTAAACCATCGTATCGGTCTGTTCGATATGATTCTGCTGAAAGACAATCACGTGGACTTTGCCGGAGGAATTGACAAGGCAATCACGCGTGCTAAGGAATATTGCAAGGCAAAAGGAAAGGACCTGAAGATTGAAATTGAAGTGCGCAACTTCGACGAATTGCAGCAGGTGCTCGACCTGGGTGGAGTAGACCGCATTATGCTGGACAACTTTACTCCGGAAAATACACGCAAGGCCGTAGAAATGGTTGGCGGTCGTGTGGAACTGGAGTCATCGGGTGGTATTACCTTCGACACCTTGCGTGACTATGCAGAATGTGGAGTGGATTACATTTCTGTAGGTGCACTGACGCATTCTGTGAAAGGTCTTGACATGAGTTTCAAGGCTTGCTGAGGCTGACCGAATGAAAGGCATGCCCCACTTGTTAAATAAGTATCTACCAAAATAAAATAAGAAGAGTGATGAAAAAAAGTATTTTATGGAGAAGTGTGCTGGTGCTGGCATTGTGTATTGCCGGTACAGCCAATGGAATGGCTCAGGACCTGAAATCAATTCTGTCAGGTGTAGCCAATGCGGTAGCGAATAAGGTAACGGGTGAAAGTGCCTCATTGACAGGAACGTGGGCTTATGTGGGTCCGGACTGTAAGTTTGAGAGTGACAATCTGCTGGCTAAGGCTGGTGGTGAAGTGGCTGCCAAACAGGTAGAAGATAAGATGAGCGGTGTACTGGAGAAGCTGGGTTTCAAGGAAGGTACAACCTACACCTTCAATGCCGATAGTACGTATACTTCGGTGGTGGGTGGAAAAACAGTTAACGGAACATACAGTTACAATGCGGATACCAAGGAACTGACAATGAAAACTCGTCTGGGATTGAAAGTGAATGCGACGGTTTCGAAGGGGCTGACCGGAGATACCATGAGCCTGCTGTTCAAGGCAGACAAATTGATGTCGCTGGCACAGACCATCACAGGAGCTGTGGCAAGTAAGTCATCCAATTCGGCAGTAAGTACAGCCAGTTCGTTGTTGAGCCAATATGACGGATTACAATTGGGAGTGCAGCTGAAGAAGCAGTAGCACATTGTAGATTGTAAAGAATAAAAAAGAAGCATGGATTTTAGCGAATGCCTGGAATCCATGCTTCTTTTTTTATGTCAGATGCATCCCTTGCTGGAAGGAATCTCAAAATGATGAATGTCACGGCGTATGGCCATCTTGATGCTGCGGGCGAGGGCCTTGAAGATACCTTCTATCTTGTGGTGCTCATTGGTTCCCTCGGCCTTGATATGGAGGTTCATACGGGCCGAATCACTCAGCGACTTGAAGAAATGGAGGAACATCTCGGTAGGCATGTCGCCAATCTTTTCACGGGTAAAGGTGGCGTCCCATACCAGCCAGGCCCGTCCGCCGAAATCGAGTGAAACCATACACTGGCAGTCGTCCATGGGCAGACAGTAGCCGTAGCGTTCGATACCTCTCTTGTTTCCTAATGTTTTGTATAGACATTCTCCTAAGGCGATGGCCGTATCTTCAATGGTGTGGTGCTCGTCCACTTCCAGGTCACCGTCTACGTGGATGTCCAGGTCGATGCCGCCATGCTTGCCTATTTGTTCCAGCATGTGGTCGAAGAATCCCAGTCCGGTATGGATATGGCAGGTGCCGTTTCCGTCCAGGTTCACCCGGATACGGATATCGGTTTCCTTAGTCTTGCGGCATACCTCGGCAGTACGTTCACCGGCAAAGAGAAACTCTGCCACGCGGTCCCAGTCGGTGGTAGCTAATACGCACGTGTCTTCCAGTCCTTTTTCGGTCAGCAGACTTTTATCCGGTTGCAGCAGGATGGCCTTGCAGCCTAAGTTCTTGGCCAGCTCTACATCGGTAGCGCGGTCGCCAATCACAAAGCTTCCGCCCAAGTCGTATTCCGGATTGTTCAGGTAGGCCGTGAGCATGCCGGTGCGTGGCTTGCGGGTAGGGGCATTGTCTTCCGGGAAACTCCGGTCGATAAGGATGTCGTCAAATTCAATGCCTTCGTTTTTGAACGACTGAAGCATCAGGTTGTGCACGGGCCAGAATGTGTCTTCCGGAAAAGAATCAGTACCTAATCCGTCCTGATTGGTCACCATGACAAACTCAAAATCCAGTTTCTGCCGCATAAAGTAGAGGTTGCGGAACACCTTCGGATAGAATTCCAGTTTCTCGAACGCATCTAACTGGTAATCTACGGGCGGCTCGATGACGAGGGTACCGTCGCGGTCAATGAACAATACTTTTTTCATGCTTCCTCCTCCTTGTAGTTTTTCAGGGCTTCCAGCAGGGTATCGTTCTCCGGACGCGTACCGATGGTGATGCGCAGACAGTCCTGACAAAGTGTGACACTACTACGGTTGCGGACGATGATACCCTTATCCACCAGGTAGTTGTAGATTTTCTTGGCATCACTTACTCGTGTCAGGAAGAAATTGGCATCAGTAGGATAGATACGTCGGCAGCAAGCAAGCTTCTGGAATTCCTGCATGAGACGGGTACGTTCGTGGAGCAAGGATTCTACCCACTGCTGTACCTGATAATGCTTTTCAATCATGTGGATGGCTTCCTGCTGGGTCAGTCGGTTTACGTTGTACGGATATTTGATTTTATTCAGCAGGTTGATGATTTCCTGAGAAGCAAAAGCCATGCCCAGACGGATACCGGCGCATCCCCATGCCTTGGAGAAGGTCTGCAGGATAATCAGGTTCGGAAATTCGTCGAGCTGCTGCAGGAACGATGCTTCATTTGAGAAGTCTGCGTATGCCTCATCCAGAATAACCAGTCCTTCAAATGAGCGGAGCAGGGTAAGAATCTCTTCCCGGCACAGACGGTTTCCCGTCGGGTTATTGGGCGAACAGAGGAAAATCAGTTTAGTGTGTTCGTCGGCAGCAGCCAGTAAGTCGGCAGCTTTGAACTGAAAGTTTTCATCCAACTGTACTTTCCGGTATTCCACGTCATTTACTTCGGCACATACCTGATACATACCGTACGTCGGGTCGATAGCCACTACATTGTCAATGCCCGGACGGCAGAAAGCACGGAAAGGAAGGTCAATGGCCTCATCGCTTCCATTACCTAAAAAAATGCGGTCTGGCGATACCTTCTTTACTCTTCCAATCAGGCCCTTTAATTCTCTTTGAAGCGGGTCTGGATAACGGTTGTTGGGGGTATTGTAGGGATTTTCATTGGCATCCAAAAATATGGAAGCCTCTTTCCCGCTATATTCGTCGCGTGCCGAAGAATAGGGTTTCAAGGCCCAAATGTTCGGTCGCGTAAGTTCTTTCAATGGTTTCATAGTTACTTATTTAAACGTACGGATACTGCATTTTTGTGCGCGTCGAGTTGTTCGTTGGCTGCCATGACTTCAATGGCCGGACCAATCATGGCAATACCTTCGGGTGTAATTTCCTGGAAGGTAATCTTGCGGATGAAGCTGTCCAGACTGACTCCGCTGTAGGCCTTGGCATAACCGTTGGTAGGGAGAGTATGGTTGGTGCCCGAAGCATAGTCGCCTGCACTTTCCGGAGAATAATAGCCTAAGAACACGGAACCCGCATTGACAATGCGTTCGCTGATTTCCATGTAATCCTTGGTTTCGATAATCAGGTGCTCGGGAGCATATTCGTTGGTCATTTCTACGGCTTCGTCCATGTTCTTCACTAAAATCAATTTGCTGGCAGCTAAAGAACGGCTGGCGATTTCCTTTCGGGGAAGCTGGGCCAGCTGGCGTTCCACTTCTTCTGTCACCGCTTTCAGCAAAGTTTCACTGGTGGTAATCAGGATGGCCTGGCTGTCGGTGCCGTGTTCTGCCTGTGAAAGTAAATCGGCAGCCACAAAGACCGGATTGGCTGTTTCATCGGCCAGTACCGCTACTTCAGAAGGCCCGGCTGGCATGTCAATAGCTACGTCACGTAAGGAAACCTGCTGTTTGGCGGCAGTGACATACTGGTTGCCCGGACCGAATATCTTGTATACTTTGGGAATGCTTTCCGTGCCATAGGCCATGGCTCCGATAGCTTGTACCCCGCCGGCTTTGAAGACGCGGTTGATGCCAGCCAGTTTGGCTGCGTAGAGAATGGCCGGGTGAATCTTTCCTTCCTTGTTGGGAGGAGTACAGAGAATGATTTCCTTGCATCCGGCAATCTGTGCCGGGGTAGCCAGCATCAGGACAGTGGAGAAAAGAGGAGCTGTTCCACCGGGAATGTACAATCCCACTTTCTCGATAGCTACCGCTTTCTGCCAGCAAGTCACGCCCGGCAGTGTGGTGATTTTCTTTCCCTGGAATACCTGTGCGGCGTGGAACGTGCGGATGTTGTTATAAGCCAGTGTGATGGCCGCCTTCAGTTCGATGCTGACTTTCTTTTCTGCTTCGGCAATTTCTTCCTCGCTTACCAGCAGGGAGTTCAGTTGCACTTTGTCGAATTTTTCTTCGTATTCGAGTACGGCTTTATCACCCTCAAATTTGATGCGGTTTAATATTTCGAGTACGGTTTCCCGCAATGATTCCGTTTGAAGAGTCGGGCGTTTCAGCAAGTCCGCCCATGTATTTCTTTCAGGATAAGTAATGATGTTCATAGTAACAATCTTTGTGATTAGGTTCTGAAAATCAAAGTATCATTTTCTCAATAGGCAGCACCAGGATGCCTTGTGCACCGATGGCTTTCAGCTTGCCGATAATTTCCCAGAAACATTTCTGGTCGAGAACAGTGTGGATGCTGCTCCAGCCTTCTGTAGCCAATGGCATAATGGTTGGGCTCTTTACACCGGGAAGAACAGCTACGATTTCTTGTACCTTGTCGGTCGGTACGTTCATCAGCACGTATTTCTTGTCTTCAGCGGTTTTGACTGCATTGATGCGGAACAGCAGTTCCTGAAGTATTTCCTTCTTTTCGTCTGACATGTGCTTGTTTCCGATGAGCAGCGCTTCGCTCTTCATTACCACTTCCACCTCCTTCAGGTTGTTGCTGATAAGGGTGGAGCCGGAGCTGACAATGTCGAAGATGGCATCTGCCAGACCGATGGCCGGAGCAATCTCCACCGAACCCGTGATAACATGGATGTCGGCCTCAATGTGCTGTTGTGTCAGGAAGTTTTTCAGGATATTGGGGTAGGAGGTAGCAATCTTTTTGTGATTGAACCATTCCAGTCCGTTGTATTCCGTTTCTTTGTGAATGGCCAGTGACAAACGGCATTTGCTGAAGCCCAGACGGTGCACGATTTCCGCTTCTTCGGCACGTTCCACGAATTCGTTTTCTCCTACAATACCGAGGTCGGCCACGCCGTTGGCCACACATTGTGGAATATCATCGTCGCGCAGGAACAGTACTTCTACCGGAAAATTACTGGACTGTGTCAGCAGGGTGCGTTTGGAGGTAGATAACTTGATGTCTGCTTCAGTAAACAGGGCCATTGTGTCTTCGAACAAGCGCCCTTTGGATTGTACGGCAATTCTTAACATATTGTTCTAAGTTTTTAAAGTGTCAAATAAAAAAGGCTTACCGAGGAATAAATTCTTACGGCAAGCCTTTGTGTAATCTTATCTCTTGTAACTGCACGCGTCGTCAGCCTACCGTGTGAACCGTTAGGTAATGATGATGGCGATGATGTACAGTATTTAAAATCATAATTATCGTTCTTTTGTTGCGACAAAAATATTAGATAAGAATTAAAAAAGCAAATATTTATCAGAAAAAACTCGCTTTTGCTGTCAAATTTATAAAGATTCCTTTTCTTTTTCCGTATAACAGCCTTTGAAGTACATTTCCTTTTCTGCTTTTTCTCTTGGGAAAATGAAATAGGTGCAGACGGCCTTGGTGCAGACTTCATCCTGTGCATTGTAGATTTCGGCTTCAATGAACACAAAGTTCCGTTTCTGCTCCTTGATTCTTCCTTTGAGGGTAAGGTGAGAGTCGGTCGTGTGAATGGGTTTCAGGTATTGAGTTTCCATGCGCGAAGTCACTCCCGCCGTCTGAAGCTTGCGGGCAATCACCCAGGCACATATCTCATCCAGCAGAGTTGCCTGAATACCTCCGTGCAGGGTGTTCAACCAACCTTGAAAACGGGCTTCAGGTACCCATTTACTCACAATCTCGTCCCCGTCTTCATAAAATTCCATTTTCAGGCCCGACTCGTTGTTGGGGGCACAGCCGAAACAGAAGTATCCTTCCATTCCTTCCCATGGATTGATGATTTTTTCCATGATGGCTGAGTTTTAGATAGTATAGTCCACGCAGGCACGGTTTTCCTTGGCATCTTTCAGAATACCAGCTGCGGCTACGTGTGCCGGATGGATGGCATAAGCCTTCACGTCGTCCAGCGTATCGAAACTGCTGTCCAGGCAGATGTCCCATACTTCTGCCGGGTTTTCATTCAGTCCTACATGAATGTCACGAATAAAGGGGATAGTGGCCGGAAGAGCCTCGATGGCAGTCTTGAAACGGTTCATAATGTCGGCTTTTTCTGCCGGAGAAAGGGTTTCTTTCAATTTAAATAAAACAATGTGCTTGACCATGTTTGTTTGTTTTTATGATTTTCGTATCTTTGAATATTGCAAATATAGAAATTAATTATTGAAACAAGTTATGATTATCATTGGAATTGCAGGAGGAACAGGCTCCGGTAAAACAACTGTAGTGAGAAGGATTATCGAAAGTCTGTCGGAGAATGAAGTGGCAGTGCTTCCGCTTGATTCATATTATAAGGACAGCAGTCATGTGCCCGTGGAAGAACGGCAGAACATCAACTTTGACCATCCTTCGGCATTCGACTGGGATTTGCTCTCCAAGCATATCTCCATGCTGCGTAACGGAGAATCCATTGAACAGCCTGTATATTCCTATCTTACCTGTACGCGCCAGAAAGAAACCGTGCATGTAGAACCCCGTAAGGTCATCATCATCGAAGGTATTTTGGCTTTGAGCGACCGCAGGTTGTGCAAGCAGATGGACCTCCGTATTTTTGTGGATGCCGATCCGGACGAACGTCTCATCCGTGTCATCCAGCGGGATGTGATAGAACGCGGACGTACGGCTGAGGCGGTGATGGAACGTTATGTGCGTGTGTTGAAACCCATGCACCTGGAGTTTATCGAACCGGCCAAGCGAATAGCCGACCTGATTGTGCCGCAAGGAGGTCATAATGAAAAGGCCATCGAGATTCTGAAGATGTACATTGAACGAATCGTAGACAAATGAAAGGCTGGATAACGGGGCTGTGCTGTGTGCTGGCCTTTTTTTTGTTTTTTTCATGCGGCTCTGAGAAAAAAGCGGAAGAGACTGCCGTCGATTTGCCACAGATTCAGGAAAGAAAGGAACTGGTGGTGCTGACTGTCAACAGCTCTGTGTCTTATTTCCATTACCGTGGTGAACCCATGGGATTCCAGTACGAATTGGCCCAGCAGTTTGCCAAGTCGCTGGGACTCGACCTAAAGGTGAAGGTCGTAAAAGACGAAGAGCAGCTGGTGAGCAGTCTGCTCAAAGGAGAAGGTGATTTGGTAGCCTACAACCTGATTATTACCAATCCGCTGAAGGATAGTCTGATTTATTGTGGTGAAGAAGACATTACGCGGCAGGTAATTATACAGCGGAGAGGGAAGAAAGCTTTGAAGGATGTCACGGAACTGGTAGGAAAGAAAGTCTATGTCAATTCCGGAAAATACCGTACCCGTCTGGAGAATCTGAACCGCGAACTGGGAGGAGGAATCGATATTTGTGAGATTTCCTCCGACAGTGTATCGTCGGAAGACCTGATTACGTGGGTGGCAGAGGGGCGTATTGACTACACGGTAGCTACAGATGAAATTGCTCGCATCAACCGTACCTATTATCCGGTACTTGACATCAACTTGGCCATCAGCTTTGACCAGCGTTCTTCGTGGGCCGTACGAAAAACTTCACCCTTACTGGCAGAAGCTGCCGATAAATGGCACCGCGAGAACATCAATTCACCGGAGTTTCGTGCCAGCGCCCGCCGTTATTTTGAATTGGCCAAGCGTCCCGCACATGGAGCCATTCTTTCCGTGAAAGACGGTAAGATTTCCCACTACGATGATTTGTTCCGGCGTTATGCCAAAGAAATCGGTTGGGACTGGCGTCTGTTAGCTTCGTTGGCCTATACCGAATCGAACTTCAATCCGAATGTCGTATCATGGGCTGGGGCCAAGGGGCTGATGCAGCTGATGCCGGCTACGGCACGTGCCATGGGAGTGCCGCCGGGCAAAGAGCAGGATCCGGAAGAGAGTATCAAAGCTGCCGTGAAGTATATTGCCGGAATGCAGCGTACGTTTAGTAAAATCACGGATAAGGAAGAACAGGCCAAGTTCATATTGGCTGCCTATAATTCCGGTATCGGCCATGTGACCGATGCCATGGCATTGGCCGAAAAATACGGACGTAACCGCTACATCTGGGAGCATCATGTGGCCCACTTTATGCTGTTGAAAAGCAACAAGGAATATTATCAGGATCCCGTTTGCAAGAACGGGTATGCCCGAGGAAGCGATACCTATGAGTTTGTACACGAGATTCTGGCACGTGCGGAACTTTACCGAAAGAAGATAAAGAAGTAAACAACTGAAAAGTTGGGTTTTATAAATAGCCTGAAGTTTTTGCGGAAGCTTCAGGCTATTTTTTTACGTTTCCCGTTGCAGAAACGTAAGTTTCTCAGTGCGGAAATATAGGTTTCCCTATCGGAAACCGTACGGTTTATGTGGGGGAAACGTAGAAAACTTTTCAGCAGTCTGCTTTTTCTTTTAGGAAGTTTGCAAAATATAATAAGTTACATTATTTCCTAATCATTTTAAAGTTCTACAATAAGCAGATAGCTAAAAGAAGTTTTCTGCTTGAAAAAAATAAGTTTTTCTTTGGCGCTGTATAATTATATTCGTAATTTTGCGAACAACAAACAAAAGAGGTGAAAATGGTAAGAAAGAACTATTCAGAAGAACAGGAAAAAATGGCCCGCTTTGCCAAGGCCATGGGGCATCCGGCTCGTATAGCCATACTTCAATTTTTGGCCTCACAGGAATGTTGCTTTTTCGGCGACATTCATGAAGAACTGCCTATAGCCAAGGCTACAGTGTCACAGCACTTGAAGGAACTGAAAGAAGCCGGACTGATTCAGGGAGAGATTGAAGCACCTAAGGTGAGGTATTGCATTAATAAGGAGAACTGGAAACTGGCCAAAAAAATGTTTGCCGATTTCCTGGGCCAGCCGATATGTAAAAAAGAGAGCTGTTGCGAATAAGCTCTTTTTTTTGTTGTGCTTGTTCGTTGTTTTGCGAATTACTAATAATAGATATAGAAGAACGATGAAAAAGATGGTATGTCTTCTGTCAGTATGCTTGGCATTGGCCTCATGTGGGATGCAGGGCAGAAGTGAAAAAGAAATTCAGACAAGTGACAAAGCGGTGGTCAGAAACAGTGAGGTAACTGCCAAAGACCATGTAGAGGTATTGTATTTTCATGGAAAGCAGCGTTGTGCTACGTGTATAGCCATTGAAAACAATACTCTGGCTGTGATGAAAGAGAATCTTTCGGAGCAGGTAAAGAAGGGGGAAGTGGTGTTCAAGGTGATAGACATCAGCAAGAAGGAAAATGAGAAAATCGCCGAAAAATATGAGGTTACCTGGTCGTCACTGTTTGTGGTTGGTTATAAGAACGGGCAGGAGACTGCGGAAAATATGACTCAGTTTGCTTTCGGAAATGCCCGTAAATCGCCGGAGGTGTTCAAGGAAGGACTGGTGAAAACCATAAATGACATGTTGAAATAATAAGGAGAGGCTATGGACTGGTTACAGACATTGTTGGACAACAGTTCCACTCCTGTATGGACGGCGTTTTTGCTTGGACTGCTGACTGCACTTTCGCCTTGTCCGTTGGCAACCAACATTGCGGCCATTGGCTTTATCGGGAAAGATATTGAGAACCGGAGGCGTATTTTCTGGAACGGACTACTCTATACGCTGGGACGTATTCTTTCGTACGCGTTGCTTGGAGTGGTGTTGATTCTGGTTCTGAAAGAGGGCTCGAGCATGTTTGGCATACAGAAGACCATCGGAGTGTGGGGAGAGCTTGTGTTGGGCCCGCTTTTGTTCCTGATAGGCCTTTTCATGCTTCTCGGTGATAGGTTGAACTTGCCTCAGTTCGGATTTCAGGGTAATGCGGAAGGGCTTGCCCGGAAAGGCGGTTGGGGTGCGTTGATAATAGGCGCGTTGTTTGCCCTGGCTTTCTGTCCCACAAGCGGTGTCTTTTATTTTGGCATGCTGATACCGATGTCGGCCACGGCCACAGCAGGTTATCTGCTGCCCGTTGTGTTTGCCATTGCGACTGCCATACCGGTGCTGGTCGTGGCGTGGATTTTAGCCTTCAGTGTACAGCAGCTGGGCAATTTTTACGGCAAGATGCAGAAGGTGCAGAAATGGATGAACCGCATAGTTGGTGTGCTGTTTATCGTCATCGGCATATATTATAGCTGGATAATGTATTTATAAACGAATTTGATAACAAACAAAATCTTTACAAGTATGGAAATTAAAGTATTGGGACCGGGTTGTGCAAAGTGCAAGACCACCTATAATGTAATTGAAAAAGTAATCAAGGAAAATAACCTGGACGTGAAACTGACCAAGGTGGATGACATCATGGAAATGGTGAGCTACAACGTCATGACGACTCCTGCCGTTGTGGTAGACGAAGTAGTGAAGATGAAAGGACAGGTTCCCACCGAAAGCGATGTGAAGAAACTTTTAGGGATCGGATAAACAAGAGGATTGATTCAGAAGCGGCAGAAACGACCTTCAAGGCAGCTGCCGCTTTTATGATGGGATACTTGTTCGTATTTAAACGAATTATAACGATAGAAACATGATACAAGATTTTGCAGACTGGCTTGTTTACGGATTGTTCGGACTGAGTGCTGATACGCCGCTTGGGGTAGCCGTAAACTTCTTTTTTTATGATACCATCAAGATTCTTATTCTACTGTTTTTTATCAGTGTGCTGATGGGAATCATTAACGCTTATTTTCCGATAGAACGTTTGAGGAACTATCTGGTAACGCATAAAATGTATGGGTTGCAGTATGTTCTGGCCTCTATTTTCGGAGCCATTACTCCGTTCTGTTCCTGCTCGTCCATTCCCTTGTTTATCGGCTTTGTAAAAGGCGGTATCCCTTTGGGAGTGACGTTTGCCTTCCTGATTACTTCTCCGCTGGTGAACGAGGTGGCGGTGGCTATGTTCCTCGGCTCTTTTGGACTGAAAGTCACACTTATCTATGTCATCAGTGGTATTCTGCTGGGAGTGATAGGAGGTTTTGTGCTTGGCCGTATGCATCTCTCACCTTACCTGAGCGACTGGGTGAAGCAGATACAGGCCAGCTCCTCGGCGCAGGCAGGAGAATGGGAGAAAGACCATACCACTTTTATCAAGCGTCTTCCCGTCATTGTGCGTGATGCCTGGAAGATTGTCAGTGGTGTACTGATTTACATTCTGATAGGTATCGGTATAGGTGCGTTTATGCACGGCTTTGTGCCCGAAGGATTTTTCGAGCAATACATGTCGAAGGACAACTGGTTTGCCGTACCGCTTTCGGTCATTCTTGCCGTGCCGATGTATGCCAATGCGGCAGGCATTGTGCCGGTCATCGAGGTATTCGTAGCCAAAGGTATTCCTATGGGTACAGCCATTGCTTTCATGATGGCCGTGGTGGGTCTTTCACTTCCGGAAGCGACTTTGCTGAAAAAGGTGATGACGTGGCGGCTGATTGCGATATTCTTCGGAACGGTGGCTTTCTTCATTATCTTGTCGGGTTATTTGTTTAATTTTGTTCTTTAATTTACCATTTTTATATGAGAGTATTGATTCTTTGTACAGGAAATAGTTGCCGCAGCCAGATGGCCCACGGCTTTTTGCAGTCGTTCGATAAAAATATAGAAGTGTATTCGGGTGGAACAGAGCCTGCCGCACAAATAAATGCCAAGGCGGTGGAGGTAATGAAAGAAGTCGGAATTGACATCAGTTCGCATGTGCCGACTCATGTGAATACCTACCTTGATCAGGAATGGGATTATGTGATTACCGTGTGCGGAGGAGCAAATAAAAGTTGTCCGGCATTTACCGGAAAAGTAGGCAAGCGTCTTCACATCGGTTTTGACGACCCGTCGCATGCCACCGGGACTCCGGAATTTATTGAAGCGGAATTCCGTCGTGTGCGGAATGAGATTAAAAATGCCTTCGCCCGTTTCTACATTACGGAAATCCGAAAAGAAGAATTACCCGCCTGCTCTTGCGGAAGTTGCGGTTAATATGCGTATTCTGTTGTATCGTCTTTGGTTTTGCGATAAATCGTAATATATCAGATGATTTCTTTGTTATTTCATCATTTTTTTCATAGTTTCGTCACTATGAAACCAAACTTAACAAAGTTGAATATGACAGAATGGGATAAAATGCAGGAGCATCAAATCTATAATGATTTTGATGCTGATTTGTTTAACCTGAGGGTTAAGGCAAAGAAGCTGTTTAAGGAGTTTAACCGTACTGAAGATGAAGAAGTAGAACGACGTCAGGAAATCATGCACAAACTCTTCAAGAAAGTAGGGGAGCGTGTGTGGATGGAGCCGGACTTTGCTTGCGAATTCGGCAAAAATATTACGATTGGCAATGATGTTTATATTAACTTCGGATGTACGCTCCTCGATTGCGGGCAGATAACGATAGGTAACAATACGTTGTTGGGGCCCAATGTGAGTATGTATTCGGCCAATCATTCGCTTGATGCGGCAGAGCGGATAGCAGGTGCTTTGATTCCTGAACCCATTACCATAGGCAATCGGGTCTGGATTGGAGGCGGCAGCACTATCCTCAGTGGAGTGACGATAGGCGATGATACCGTTATCGGTGCCGGAAGTGTCGTAACTCATGATATCCCTTCGGGTGTCGTGGCAGCTGGAAATCCCTGTCGTGTATTAAGAAAAATCACGGATAAAGATAAGGTGGGTTTTCCCGTATAGCAGATTGTTTTTCCATATAAGGAAAGGCATCACGATGAGGTAATCTTCCAAAAGCGGGGTGAGTTACATATTGTCTAATTATAAAAACAAAAGGCTGTTTCAAATTACATTATTCTAATTTGAAACAGCCTTTTTACTGCTTTCTCTCAGCAAATAAATATAGGCTAAAAAAACGCCTTTGCGTTTTAATTAAAACACAAGGATGTTTAGATTAAAACGCAAAGGCGTTTGACATGAAATGTACTTGCGTTTGAGATAAAACGCACTTGTGTTTTTGGAGGAGAATAAAACAAATGAATCAATTTTACTTTTAATTTAATTAACTGTTTGAATATGTATTATTTACGATAAATTCGTAGATTTGCGAAAAGTTCGTAGAAAAACTCGTTCGATATGGAAAAGCTAACTTATCAGGAAGAAGAAGCCATGCGCTTTATTTGGAACTTGGGACCATGTTTTGTGAAGGATGTGGTGGGCTGCTATGCTGAACCTAAACCACCTTATACCACGGTGGCCTCCATTATTAACAACCTGAAGCGGAAGGGATACCTGCAGGCAGAGAGGTTTGGTAATACTTACCGCTATACTCCTTTGGTGGCTCAGGAAGAATATACCAGCAAGTCTGTGGGCAACATTGTGCGCAATTACTTTGCCAATTCTTATAAGGAGATGGTTTCGTTCTTTGCCAAGGAGCAGAAGATTTCCAAGGAAGACCTGAATGAGATTATCAACCTGATTGAAAAACGTGAAGACAAATAAAAACTTATTTCTATGCTATACCTTCTTCAAGTCAATGTCGGATTAATCCTGTTTTATGCACTCTATAAACTGGTATGTACGCGGGATACCTTCTTTCGTTCAAGAAGATTTATCCTGATAGTGTCGCTTGTATTGCCATTTATCCTGCCTTTTATCGACGTACGTGAATGGCTGGAAAGCCGTGACCGCATGATTATGCTCACTCACTTTGATTACTCGGCGGTGTTGCCGGAGATTGTGGTGGGCAGTGAAGCAGTAGAAACCGGGAACCGTGTATTCGTACTGTCTGAATGGATAGGCTATCTGTATCTTGCCGGGGTAGTGGTATTGCTCGTCCGGCTTGCGGTTCAGGCGTTCAGTCTGTATCGCCTCATTGTGCGTATGCCGGAAAAAGAGATAAACGGCGTCCGCGTAAAATGTTTGAATGACCCTTCCGGACCGTTCTCTTTCTTCGGATGGATTTTCATGAATCCTGCCGCGGTGAAGGAAGATGAAATCAATGAAATCCTGACGCACGAAATGGCGCACGTAAAGCAGCATCATTCTGTTGATGTACTTCTTGCCGAGATGGTCAGCATCTGCTGCTGGATGAATCCCTTTGCCTGGCTACTGAAACGCGAGGTCAGACTCAACTTAGAGTTCCTGGCCGACAGGAAAGTAATGGAGGCAGGGTTTGCTACTAAAAGCTATCAATATCACCTGCTTGGGTTGGCCTACAACCACAAGTACGGGTTATCCAATAATTTCAACTTCTCTCACCTTAAACAACGTATCATTATGATGAACAAGAAAAAATCAAATGCTACAGGGCATATCAAATATGCGCTGTTCGTGCTTCCGGCCTTTGCTCTACTCGTTGCCGGAAACATCTCCTGCTCGCAGGGAGCATCCGAAAAACAGGATGCCAAAGAAGAAACCGTTGCACCAGATTCAGTAGCGGCTCCTACTGACGGTGTAGCGAAAGACGAAGTGTTTATGGTTGCAGAACAGATGCCTGAATTTCCGGGAGGAATGAAGGAGTTGTTGAAATTCCTTCAGGACAACCTGAAATATCCGGAAAATGCCATGAAGAATAATGTGCAGGGACGGGTAATCGTGCAGTTTGTGGTGGAAAAAGACGGAACTCTTACCGAATTCAAGGTGGCTCGTTCTGTAGATCCGGATTTGGATGCAGAGGCTTTGCGCGTGTTGCAGACCATGCCTAAGTGGAAGCCGGGCATGCAGAGGGGGAAGATCGTAAGGGTAAAATTTACCGTACCTGTTTCCTTCAAACTTCAGTAAATTGTGTTTGAGTCCGCTTTAAAAATGGGCTGTAATTATGCTTAAATGCTTCTGAGAGAAGTTGGAATGTAATCCTGTATTTTAGAGCGGACTCATTTTTTAGAAATATGATACCATGAAATTCACAGCAATATTATTTTCCTCTCTGTTATTGGGATTGATGATGGGGAGTTGCCATTCCGGACAGAAGGTTTCGGAAGGTGAATTCCTGATAGAAGGATTTGTGAAGAATCTGCCCGACAGTTCAATTGTTTCCCTCTTTCAGTTTGAAAACAGACAGTATGCGGCCGCTATGCTATCTGATACGGTTACAGGTGGCAGGTTTGTGTTAAGGGATACCATTACTTCAAAGGAATCTCGGCAGCTGTTGCTATTAGTAATCTATAAGAAGACATTTTCAGTGTGGCCGCTTTCTCTATGGGTAGTTTCCGGAGCAAGAATCCGGATTCAGGGTGAAGGTATGCTCTGTCCGTTCTGGACGGTAGAAAGTGAGGTACCGGAGCAGCAGACGGAGGCTGAATTTACCAAGCTGGGAATGCCGGAAATGGTGGAAGCCTTTAAGCAAGAGATGATAGTATATGAAATGTTTGACAAGGGCATAAATGATGTTTCTATCCGAAACAAGATTGATTCTATCCGTCGGAATCATATATATCCTCTGCAAGACAAAGTTCGGTTGCGGGAACTGGAATACATGAAAACGGCTCCGGTCACAAAAGTCTGGCTGGAAAAGTATTGTGATCAATTGTCTTTCCTCAATTGGAACACCGATTCTCAATATTCCCATAAAGAATTGGTTTATCCGTTGTATGCACGTCTGTCTGAAGCTGACCGCAAGTCGCTGGTAGGACGTGAAATTGCAGCTTATTTTAAGATGGTAGAATCGGTAAAGGCGGGCGACCACATGGTAGACGGCACGCTGTATGATACGGAGGGAAATACACATCATCTCTCTGAGTTTGAGGGTAAATACATTCTGCTTGATTTCTGGAACCTCGGTTGCCAGCCTTGCATGGAGGCACTGCCTGAAATGGAAGAAGTGAGTCGTATGTATAAGGGAAAACTGGAACTGGTTAGCATTTGTGGAGCCGCGAAAAACAGATGGAAGAAGTTTGTGGCAGAAAGGAAACTGACCGGCCATCAATGGAATGAACTTCGTGAGGTGAATGACGGACTTGCAGCGGTTTATGGTGTAAAGGGAGTTCCTCATTATGTGCTGATTTCACCGGAACGTAAGGTGATACATAGCTGGATGGGGTATCGTAAACATATCCTGAAAGAGAAAATGAAAGAATTAATTAAATAAAATAGGAAAAAGATGAAAACTCAAAATCTACTTATGGCCGCATTTTGTATATTGATATCTGTTAGTTGTGGCCCGCGTACCGATAAAGAATATTTGTCTGACGTATTACAGAAAATGAACAAGGTTGAATCAGTGAGTTATAAGGTCGTTAGACAAGCTTGGTTGCCAGGGGAAAAAGATCCTGTTTATACAATAACATCCGAAGTTTATGAACATATTAACCCACAAGATACGGCTATAGGTTCATCTTTTGTAGAGTTTCAGGACAATGCCTTTCGTGGTGTATATGATGGAAAAGTGTCCTCTTATGTTTATGAAGAGGAGGGGGAAAAATGGATTCGGGAAGATGATTTTACAACTAAAAGCCCGCTTCCTTTCCGTATGGTTATGCCTGAATTCTTTTACTATACTCAGTCAATTCTTAAATACGCAATTACTACCCAGGACTCTATAGAGCTTTCCTTGAAAGATTTGGGTGATGATTATTTGATGGAACTGACCATTCACATGCCTGTTCAGGTGGAGTTTTTTGGTAAAGCTCGTTATATGCCGCAGAATCCGTATGTATATGATCCGACGTCTGTCTACAAAATCTGGATCTCCAAAAAAGATGACATGCCATATCGTTATCGGAGGGAAATGGAGGGTAACATGAATGAAGCTTCTTGTTCTGACTTTATCTATAACCCGGTTGATAAAGAGTGTATTGTAGCGACAAATTATTATCCAGAAGGTTTTGAGATTGTAAAAAAAAGGCAGCGATCTTCAAAACCAACTGTGGATATGACGGGTAAAAAAGCTCCAGACTGGACGCTTACTGATATGAAGGGTCAGAAGGTTTCTTTAAGCGGTATAAAGTCGAAGGTCATCTTGTTGCAGTTCACAGGGATAGGCTGCGGACCATGTAAGATTTCGATACCTTTCTTGAACAGGTTGAAAAAAGAATATGCAGTGAACGAGCTTGAAGTGCTGGCTGTAGAAACGTGGGGAAGGTCGAAGTCGTCTTGCGAAGCCTATGTGAAAAATCAGGGAATAGAATACAGCTTTCTGACTGCCGATAAGGAAACAATAGCTAAACTTATAAATGATTATCAGGCTGGTAGCGGAGTTCCGCAGTTTTACTTGATAGGTAAAGACCGCACGATAATTGCAAAGTTTCAAGGCTATGCGGAAAAGACAACAGATGCAGAGATAGAAAAGAAGATAAAAGCGAATTTGTAGACCGAAAAAACGTATTCTCCTCAATCCTTGCATTTTCTGTAGATTTTTCTATACATTTGCAGCCGTACATTTAAACAAAGAAAAAACAGATGCATCGTATCACTCCCTGTTCGCAAAAGGTCATGCTTCGGTTCCGTCGTTGGAGCCGGAAGGAATATGCTGCGTTTGTAAGCCTGCACCGCCATGTCACCATCGGACAAGTGGGAAGGGGAATTGCAGATGCTTCATTGGGCAAGCAGAAAACGGCAGTGTGCGAGGGAAAGAAAACAGAAGATACGTCATGGATTGACCTTTCAGAGGAGGATGCACTCTTTGGAAGTGGAGGACCGGGGCTTGGAGGAAGTCTATTCGAGACAGACCGGACAGAATTGTGGCGTCTGCTGGTGCCGCAAAGGGAAGAAGTGCCTGCGCTGCTTTTAGATGAAATAAATAAGATAACAATAACCGGAAGGGATGTATCCGCTTCAGGTCAAGTCTGACAGACTTAACCGAAGCGGATACATCCCTTCTTTTTTTAGGATAAATACGTATGGAAAGATTACAGAAATTAGAAGAGAAGATAAAGGAAGGGGGCATGCTTACTTCGGAAGAGGCTTTGTGGCTGCTCGAGGAAGCGCCTTTTGAGGAGCTGTGTGAGGTGGCTCACCGCATTACGGTGGCATACGCTTCACGGAAGTTTGATATGTGTTCCATCATTAACGCCAAGTCGGGTCGTTGCCCTGAAAACTGCAAATGGTGTGCCCAGTCGGTGCATCATCACACGGGGGTGGAGGAGTACGGACTGGTGAGTGAAGAGGAATGTTTGCGCCAGGCAAAGATGAACGAAGACCAGGGTGTGGCTCGTTTTTCGCTGGTGACCAGTGGTCGTCGGCCTTCAGCAGGAGAGGTAGAGAAACTTTGCAAGCACTTTGCATACCTTCGGGCGCACAGTAAGATTGAATTGTGTGCGTCGTTAGGATTGGCTACGGAAGAACAGCTTGCGGCCTTGTATCGTGCCGGGGTGAGCCGTTATCATTGCAACCTGGAAACGGCGCCTTCGTTCTTCCCGACCTTGTGTTCCACGCATACGCAGGCACAGAAGATAGAAACGCTCCAGGCAGCTCGCCGGGTGGGTATGGACGTGTGCAGCGGAGGCATCATCGGCATGGGAGAAACGCCGGCCCAGCGGGTGGAGCTGGCACTGACTTTGCGAGAACTGGAGGTACAGTCCATCCCGTTGAACCTGTTGCAGCCCATCAAGGGAACGCCGTTGGAACACGCAAAGCCGCTGACGGCGGAAGAGGTGCTGCGTACGGTGGCTATGTTCCGCATGGTGAACCCGACGGCTTTCCTTCGCTTTGCCGGAGGGCGTTCGCAGTTGAGTGAGGAGACGGTGGACCGTGCGCTGTATGTGGGAATCAATTCGGCCATTGTGGGGGATTTGCTGACTACCCTTGGCTCAAAAGTAACAAAAGACAAAGAACGTATAAAGGAGGCAGGATATGAATTGTGAGAAATTGTTTGATGAATTTGACCGGAACCATTTGTGGCACCCGTATACCTCAACTTCAAACCCGCTGCCCACTTATAAGGTGGAACGGGCACAGGGTTGTATCTTGACGCTGGCCGATGGTACAGAACTGATTGACGGCATGTCGTCGTGGTGGTGTGCCGTGCATGGATACAATCATCCGGTGCTGAACCAGGCAATAGAAGAACAGCTTCACCGGATGTCACACGTGATGTTCGGGGGACTGACGCACGAGCCGGCTATCGAATTGGGAAAGGAATTGCTGAAAATCGTGCCTCCCAGCATGGAATACATTTTTTATGCCGACAGTGGGTCAGTAGCTGTAGAAGTGGCTTTGAAGATGGCGGTGCAATATCAGTTTGCGGCAGGTCATCCGGAGAAGAACAATTTTGTGACCATCCGTTCGGGCTATCACGGCGATACGTGGAACGCCATGTCGGTATGTGACCCGGTGACGGGCATGCACAGCCTGTTTGGTTCGGCCCTTCCGGTGCGCTATTTTGTACCTTCTCCGCAGTGCCGTTTTGATGCGGAATGGGATGAGAAGGACATCGAACCCTTGCGTGAAGTCATCATGCAGCATCACGGTGAACTGGCGGGACTGATTTTAGAGCCGATAGTGCAGGGGGCCGGAGGCATGCGTTTCTATCATCCGCAGTATTTGCGGGAGGCGGCACGCCTCTGCCGGGAGCATGGTATGCTCCTGATTTTTGACGAGATTGCCACAGGCTTCGGACGTACGGGGAAATTGTTTGCATGGGAACATGCGCAGGTGGAACCGGATATCATGTGTATCGGTAAGGCACTGACAGGAGGGTATATGACCTTCTCGGCAGTGTTGGCTTCGGCAAAGGTGGCCGACTGTATTTCTTCCAAGGAGCCGCGTGCGTTCATGCACGGTCCTACGTTTATGGGCAACCCGCTGGCTTGTGCCGTGGCACTGGCTTCCGTGCGTCTGTTGTTGTCGTCAGGCTGGCAGGAGAAGGTGCGCCGCATCGAAGCACAGTTGAAAGAAGAACTGGCACCGGCGGCTTCGTTGCCGCAGGTGGCCGATGTCAGGGTACAGGGTGCCATTGGAGTGATTGAAACCAAGAAGCCGGTTGACATGGGCTGGATGCAGCGTCGGTTTGTGGAAGAAGGTATCTGGGTACGTCCGTTCGGACGGCTGGCCTATATCATGCCGCCTTTCATCATTCGTCCGGAAGAACTGGCGAAACTGACGAGCGGTTTGTGCAAGATTGTCGGCGAAATGCCGGAATAAAAACAAAGGAGGTAAATCATGGAAAATGAAATACAACCCGGACTGGACGGAGATTTTCAGCTGGAACTGGATAAGCTGGAGGCGTGTGGCAATCTGCGTGTGTTGCCGGAAACCTGTAGTGAGGGGAAATGGATTGAGGCCGGTGGACGGAGGATGTTGAATCTGTCGTCGAACGATTATCTGGGATTGGCTTCGGACAAGGCGTTGCGTGAGGAATTTCTGCGGACGGTGAAAGAGAGAGACTTGTGCTTTTCTTCCTCGTCTTCACGGTTGCTGACGGGCAACTTCCCGGCCTATCGGGAACTGGAATCGCTGTTAGCTTCGTTGTTTGGAGCGGAGAGTGCACTGGTGTTCAGCAGCGGGTATCACATGAATACGGGGATTCTTCCGGCGGTGACCGATGCAAACACACTGATTTTAGCCGACAAATTAGTGCATGCGAGTCTGATTGACGGCATCCGCTTGTCGGCGGCCAAGTGCATCCGTTACCGTCATCAGGACTATGCGCAGTTGGAGAATCTGCTGGCCAAGCATCACGGCGAGTATCACCGGATTATTGTAGTGACTGAAAGCGTGTTCAGTATGGACGGTGACGTAGCTTCGCTCGACCGGCTGGTGGAACTGAAGCGCCGTTATGCCAACGTGATGCTGTATGTGGATGAGGCGCACGGCATTGCCGTACGGGGCCAGCGAGGACTGGGGGTAGCCGAGGAACAAGGTTGCCTGAAGGACATCGATTTTTTGTGCGGTACCTTCGGCAAGGCGATGGCTTCCGTGGGAGCGTATGTGGTGTGCCGGAAGGTGATACGTGATTACCTGGTGAACCGGATGCGCACGTTGATTTTCACCACGGCCTTGCCGCCTATCAATGTGGCATGGACGCGCTTTGTCTTGTCGCACCTGGAAGATATGCAGGCACGGCGGGAGCATTTGGCCAAAATCTCAGCAAGCCTGCGGACGGCTATCCGTGAGAGTGGGGTGGAATGTCCGTCGGAAAGTCACATTATTCCTTTGGTAGTAGGAGCCAACGAGAAGGCCATCTGGAAGGCCTTGCAGATGCAGGAACATGGCTTTTATGTGTTGCCGGTGCGTCCGCCTACTGTACCCGAGGGAACAGCGCGGTTGCGTTTCTCGCTGACTTCGCTGATTGAAGAAGAGGAAATGGCGCGGTTGTGTCATGAAATGAAAGCATGAAAACAGAAAGAAATTAAGATATGAAACAACGGTTTATCAAGAAGGAAGGAAATTCCACATTGCTGCTCTTCTTTGCCGGATGGGGCTCGGACGAAAATCTGTTTGCCGGACCGGTGCAGGAAGGATGTGACTGCCTGTTGTGTTTCGACTATAAGGATTTGGATTTTGACTACAGTCTGCTGGAGGGCTACCAAGAGATACGGGTCATGGCCTGGTCCATGGGGGTATGGGTAGCCTGCCAGACGTTGGCCGGAAAAGAATATCCTTATGGGATGAAGCTGGCAGTGAACGGTACGCCTTTCCCTATTCACGATACAAAAGGCATTCCTGAAGCCATCTTTCAGGGAACCCTGGAGAATTTCTCGGAACCGGTGCTGATTCGTTTCCGTCGGCGGATTTGCGGGTCGGCCGCACAGGTGAAGACATTCCTGTCGCATCATCCTTATCGGGAGGTAGACGATTTGCACCAGGAGCTGGCGGCTTTGTGGACGGCCGTAAAGGCTCGTCCGGCTGTGGAGTGGACTTGGGACAAGGCGATTGTCGGGACGAACGACAAGATATTCCCACCTCATAACCAGCGCAAAGCCTGGCAGGAAGTGGCCGTGGAAGAAGTGGATGCGGAACACTATGACGAGGAGTTGTTCCGTGAGTTGCTGAACGGAGAAAGTCGCTTATGGACAAGGTCATGATTAGTCGGCGCTTTGCTAAGGCCGTGGGAACTTACCTGGATAAGGCCGACGTGCAGCGTTACGTGGCATCCCGGATGGCGGAACTGACCGGGCGTTACATTCCTTCGGACATACAAGAACGGGTACTGGAAATTGGTTGCGGTACGGGTATGTTTACGCGGATGTACTTGCAGCAGGCTGCACCGGAAGAAATGTGGCTGAACGACCTTTGTCCGGAAGTGGAACCTTATCTGGCAGATGTGCTGGGTGAAAAGGTGCATTTCATGGCGAAGGATGCAGAGACATTAGCCTTTCCGGAAGGACAGGACCTGATTGTATCGTGCTCGGCGGTGCAGTGGTTTGAAGATTTGCCACGTTTCTTTTCAGGATGCCGGAAGTTGTTGTATGAAGGGGGATACCTGGCTTTCAGTACCTTTGGTCCTCATAATACGGAGGAGGTGGCGACACTGACTGCGGCGGGATTGTCGTATCCGTCGCTGGAGGAACTGAAAGAGATACTGGCGGCACGCTATGAGGTAGTATATGCCCACGAGGAACAGTTGCGCCTGTCATTCTCTTCCCCCTTGGAAGTGTTGAAGCATTTGAAGGAGACTGGAGTGACGGGCACGGTTGCACAGCCATGGACACGCGGCAGGTTGCAGGAGTTCTGCCGGAATTATACGAAACAGTTTTCGGATGAACGTGGAAAGGTGTACCTGACCTTTCATCCTATTTATATGATATGTAGAAAATAAAAAGGTTACGAGTATGAAAAAGAATGTATATTTTGTCAGCGGTATCGATACCAATATCGGAAAGAGTTATGCTACGGCTTACCTGGCTAAGACCTGGAATGAACGGGGTATCCGTACCATTACGGAGAAACTGATTCAGACGGGGAATACGGACATGTCGGAAGATATCGAGCTGCACCGCCGGATTATGGGTACCGACTTATTGCCGGAAGATAAGGAACGATTGACCATGCCGGAGATTTTTTCTTATCCCTGTTCTCCGCACCTGGCAGCGGAGATAGACAAGCGTCCGATTGATTTCGACAAGATTGAACGTGCCACTCAGACACTGAGCGAACGCTATGATGCGGTGTTGCTGGAAGGAGCCGGAGGACTGATGGTGCCGCTGACCCGTGAACTGCTGACCATCGACTATGTGTCACAGAAGCAGTATCCGCTGGTGTTCGTCACTTCTGGTCGCCTGGGAAGTATCAACCACACCTTGCTGAGCCTGGAAGCGATGACGCGTCGGGGCATCCGTCTGCATACGCTGGCCTACAACCTTTTCCCGGAAGAAGATGATGAGATTATCCGTCGCGATACGGAGGAATACATGCGCGACCTGTTGAAACGGGAATATCCGGAAGCAGAGTTTGTGATGGTTCCGTTTTTGGGTACTAAATAAATGGGCTGGTGAAACAAGGATATTATCACGTGATGGCCATTGCCGTGGTCGTGGTGTGGGGACTGACCTACATCTCGACCAAGGTACTGATTCAGCAGGGGCTGCATCCGCATGAGATTTTCTTCTACCGTTTCCTGGTTGCCTATGCGGGTATCTGGCTGATTGCTCCCCGTCGGCTACTGGCAAACAGTTGGAAGGAAGAAGGCTTGTTGGCTTTGGCCGGTTTCTTTGGCGGCTCGCTTTATTTTTATACGGAGAATACGGCTTTGGGACTGACGCAGGCTTCGAACGTGGCGTTTCTGCTGTGTACGGCCCCGTTGCTTACGGCCTTTCTCTCGGCGGCATTTTATAAAGAAGACCGTTTGACCCGACGGTTACTGATGGGCTCTATGCTGGCCCTTTGTGGGGTGGGGCTGATTGTGTTCGGTGGGAAGGAGGGTTTGAAAGTCTCTCCTGCAGGCGATTTGCTGACGTTATGTGCTGCCTTCTCGTGGGCTTGCTATAGTTTGGTCATTCGTCGCTTGTCCGGACGTTATCCGGTGTCGTTTATCACCCGGAAAGTGTTCTTTTATGGGGTACTTACCATTCTGCCGTTATTTGCCGTATTTCCTTTCCGGCAGAATACGGCCATCTTGTGCCGTCCTGAAGTGTGGTCGAACCTGTTGTTTCTGGCTCTGATAGCTTCGTTGGTTTGCTTTGTGGCCTGGAACGTGGCACTAAAGAAAATAGGGGTGCTGCATACTTCCAATTATATTTATCTGAGTCCGCTGGTCACTTTGGGAGCTTCCATGCTGATTTTGGGAGAAGGACTGACCTTATGTTCGGCAGTAGGTGCTGTCTGTATTCTGTGTGGTGTGTACTGGGCGGAAAAAAGGAAATGAAGCATACAGATGCTGGGAGAAGTTTAGGGAAATCCCTACCTCGAAATAGGGATTTCCTGCTTGATAGGGAAAAATATCTTCCTAATTTTGTATCAGAATAAAAAGGTAGAACCGTTAAATGATATAATTATGATGAAGGTGAAAGTATTTGCTTCGTTGATGTTGGCTGGCTTGCCATTCGTTTTGGCAGCCCAGAGTAACGACGACCTTTACTTCGTTCCCAAGAAAAAAGCGGAAACGAAGAAGGAGACCGTAGCGGCCCCGAAGCAGAATAGTCAGGGGACAACGGTGTATTCCACATCGGCTACTTCCACGCCGGTAGTAGTGAAGGATGTGGCTGGAAATACGCGTGATGTAGACGAATACAACCGTCGGTACACATCGCGTGAGAACACGTTCTCTATGCAGAACGATACGCTTTACATTCAGGAAAAACCGTATAGCGAACGGGGAGAGTGGGTGAACGGATTTGAAGGTACGCAGGATGACTACGAATATGCCATGCGTATTGTCCGTTTCCGTAGTCCGCGCTATGCCATTCCGGTAAGCAGTCCGCTGTACTGGGACGTAGTGTATGGAGCTTTCCCGTCATGGGACTGGAACGTATACGATGATGGACTCTATGCTTACGTATTCCCGACTTACAGCAATCCGCTGTGGTGGGACTGGAGATGGAACTGGAGCATTGCCGGACCAAGATTCAGCTTTGGTTGGGGATGGTCTTCTCCATGGTATTACAGTAGCTGGTACTCTCCATACTGGTATGGTGGTTACTGGGGTGGCTATTGGGGAGGCTACTGGGCTGGTTACTGGGGACCGGGATGGCATCATCATCACCCGTACTATCCGTCGTATGGATGGGGAGGAGGATGGCATGGTCATTCTTACACCTACAATAACCGTCGTGCGGAAAATGTGGTGCGAAGAGGCACGGTAGGTTCAGCATTCGATCGTAATGGACGAACCGGAGGTCGTGTTGTGAGTGGCCTTGATCGAAACGGTAGAACGGGAGGTCGTGTGGTAAGCGGTACGAATGGAGTACGCTCTGTACGTCCGGATGATGCTTCAAGAGTACGTAGTACGGGGGTGAGATATACCCGTCCGTCACAAAGCGTAGGTGAATCTACTTATTCTCGTCCAAGCAGTACCCGTCCGAATTCTTATCGAAATACTGGAGCATTTGACCGGATGAATCAGAATAACAGCAATCGGATGAATGGATTTGATAATTCACGGACAAATTCTTCTGTAAGAACCAATCGGGTTGATTTTGGTGGAGGAAGTTATCGTACGACAATAAGTGGCGGTGGAGGTTCTTCCAGCAGAGGAGTCAGTACCGGTGGTGGTGGCGGTGCACGCAGAAGATAAAGTGAATGTAAAATGGAAAAGAGTATGAAAAAAAGATATATGTATGCAGTGGCTTGTTCATTGTTGTGGAGTGCACAAGCTATGGCACAGACTGCGTATGATGCGGTGCGTTATGCTGGTGATGAATTAAACGGTACAGCCCGTTTTGTAGGTATGGGAGGAGCCATGGGAGCTTTGGGAGCGGATATTTCCACTATTGGAACAAATCCGGCTGGTATTGGCTTGTTTAGAGGACATGATTTATCTACTTCTTTTGGTATGAATAGTACGAAGACAGAGAGTGATTTTGGCGGGAGTATGATGAATGATAAACGAAACAAGGCTTCATTTGATCAGATTGGTTTTGTGTATTCCACAAAAATTGGTAACCGTACGACGCTTCGTTACTTGAACTTTGGCTTTAACTATCATAAAAGTCGTAATTTTAACAAGCTGTTTGCTGCAGGTGGAATGCTTGGTGGGCTTTCTCAAACACAGCAGATGGCCAATATGATGGATTTATATTCTATTAAAGAAATAGATAACATCTATAATTACGGTGCAGAAGGTTCGGGAAATCTTTCCAATCCATATTATAATGTGGATTATCCATTTTTAGGCATAATGGGTGTTCGTACAGAACTGGTAGGAATAGGAACTTTCTCCAATGATAAAGGAGAAGCTTATCAGAGAACGATTGGATGGAATGGAAATTCCAATGGCTTCCGTAGTCGGGAAGAAGGTGGAATCAATGAGTATGATTTTAATGTGGCCTTTAATGTGGAGGACCGAATGTATTTCGGTATCACTTTAGGTGTAAATGATGTGAATTATACTCGTAGTACCTATTATACGGAAGACATTTATGATGGTGGACATTCTGGATTTTATGAATTGCAGAATGCCTATCGTACGGAAGGAACAGGGATTAATCTGAAGCTTGGTGCGATTTTTCGACCGATAGAAGAGTCTCCATTCCGTTTTGGGTTGGCCATTCATACGCCTACATGGTACTCGTTGACGGATACGTACTCTTCCAACCTTTATTCTAAACTAACTTACCAGAAGGAGGATGGAACAATGTTAACTCCGTTAGAATTTGTGGAAAAGACAGTAAGTTATGTGGGAGATATAGTACAGGATTATCGTCTGATAACACCATGGAAGTTCAATGTCAGTGCAGGAACTACTTTAGGAGGTATCATGGCTTTTGGTGCGGAATATGAGTATGCTAATTTCGGCTCTTCCCGTTTGTATTATAATGACGGAACTCCAATGGATAATCAGAATGAATACACTAAATCTACGCTGAAAGGTCAACATACGTTGCGTGTGGGAATGGAAACTCGTATATCTTCAGCTTTTAGTGTGAGAGCAGGTTACAATTATTCAACATCGGCTTTTAAGGATGGAGCATACAAGTCGTTGAATGCAAATGATATGCGTACGGATACAGAATATACCAATGATTTGGCCCGTAATACGGTAACTGTAGGTTTGGGTTACAGAAGTAAGTGGTTTTATACCGACTTGGCTTATAAATATGATGTATACAAGTCTGATTTTTACGCATTCAGTGATGAGGCTTTGCAAGCTACAAAAGTAACCAACGAACGTCATCAGTTATTGTTTACGCTGGGCGTTCACTTCTAGAAGTTCATTGTGTTTGTTTTATTTAATATGGGAGTTGCTTTTATTCACTGGGGCAACCCCCTTTTTTATTCCTTTTTTTCACGGTATTCTTTCTTCTTCCAGAAATTGAATCCCATGTAAATGCGCAGGCTTCCGAAAGAATTGGTCATAGAGAAAGTGGGTTTCCGGTAGTCGTATGTGTGAAGTACGAGAGAGGCTCCGACATAGTATTTGCTGTTGTTCCAAGTGATGCCTGCACGCGTAATCAGGTCGAAATTGATGTCTCTTATCCATTGTGCCCAGTCAGTTCCGCTTTGGGTGGGCTGGTCGTTGATACGTGCCTTTTTATAGGCTATGGCCGGAAGAAGAGAGATGTTCAGCAGACAGTTTCTGGCAAACACCCAGTTATAGCCGTAGCCCACGCTGAGGTTGTAGTCGGTGTAGCGCAGGCTGTGAAATTTCAGGGAGGGGCTGAGCTGCTGTTGCATTTCTTCGGGCAATTGTGTATGGTCGAAGGAAATGTTATGCTGGGAATAGGAGAATCCGGCCAGCAGGGAACCGCAGCTTTTCCGCTGGTTGGTCGACTGGCTATAGGCTGCAGGATAGGAAAATCGCTTGTGGTTGAAAATCCAGTAGGCATTCAGTCCTTTGATGTTGCTTTGAAAACCGTTGAATTGTGTGTTCGTATAGCTTTGGCTCAGGTTAAACTTTTCATAGGAAGACAGCTTGAAGTCGCTGCCTGTTTTCCGGTAATACAAGTCTACACCAAATTTAGCGCTGTATAGATTGAATACAATTTCTTTTCGGGGAGCTTTTTCCTTCCCTTTGCCGATAAGGTCTTTGATGTCGAAAGAAAGTCCTAAAAAGATCCATCTCCAGCCGAAATAGACTCCTAGCTTAGTATTGATGTTCGGGGCAAAGTTCAGACTTTGTCCGTCGTTACTTCCCAATCGGTAATGTTCATACCAGGAGCTTTGCTCCAGCATGAAAGCCAGGTTGTATTTGTTGGGAGAAATGTAGGTGGTATCTATGGTGTTCAGTTTGGCACTGGCTTTCTTGATTTCTTCTCCAGTAAATTTAATGGAACGGACAATGCCGTCGGTCAGACTGCTTAATGACAGTCGGGGAGAAGCCACAGGAGCCGGTTTATTGATTGACATGCTGTCTTTCTTCTCTATCTGAGCCATGGTGTGCATTGGATAGAGAAGGAGTATAGACAGTATGGTCAACAAGGAGAGTGGTTTCACCCCAAATAATAATGTATTGGTTAAAGTTTGTTCAGAATTCGGTCCATTACCCAGTTGGTAGGAGTGGCACTGACACCGTCGCAGGTGCAGACTGCCTTTCCTTGCAGATGCTCTACTACCGCTTTAATCAAAGGAAGCTGTACATGAGGAGGGTTAGGAGGCAGGATTTCTTCACGTCCGCGTTCCGTGTGCAGGGCTATCGGGTCGTAGGTGAAGACGGAGAAGCAAATCATGCCTTTGTCTCCGATAATCTCAATACGGTCTTCCTTGGCGGAGTCGTGGGCTACAAAGCACCAGGAACCTGAGCCCGGCAGACCAGAGTCGAACTTGAAGCAGGCACTGATTGTATCTTCTGCTTCATACAGTCCGCCACGGTTGGATTTGTAGCCTTCCGCTTCGAGAATGCATCCGAACATATCCTGCAATAAATCAAGCTGATGGGGAGCAAGGTCGTAGAAATAACCTCCGCCTGCAATATCAGGTTGCACGCGCCACGGCAAATTCTTGGTGTTGTAGTCGAGTGCGCGCGGGGGCTGTGCAAAACGAATCTGCACATTGATAACGTTACCGATTTCGCCCTCTTCTACCAGCTGGCGGACTTTCTGGAAGTAGGGCAGGTAGCGGCGGTAATAGGCTACGAAGCAAGGTACTCCAGTTTCTTTCGAGATACGGTTGATTCGTGCGCAGTCTTCATAGCTGGCAGCCATCGGCTTCTCGATGTACACCGGTTTGCCGGCCTTCATCGCCATGATGGCAAATGTGGCATGCGAAGAAGGAGGAGTAGCGATGTAAATGGCATTCACATCTTCGTCTCCAATTAACTCTTGTGCGTCGGTATACCATCGGGGTATCTGATGGCGTATGGCGTAGGATTTGGCTTTTTCTTCGTCGCGGCTCATGACGGCAACCACCCGTGAGCCTTCTATCATGTTAAAAGCGGGTCCGCTTTTCTTTTCGGTGACTTCACCGCATCCGATGAATCCCCAGTTTACTTTATCCAGTTTGATCATAGATGAGTGGTTTTAGTGAAAGTATTTTTTATATAATTTCTGATAGTCTTCGCTTTTCATGTACTCGTCGAGCCATTGGTTCAAGCTGTCGAGTAGGATGGGAGAATGTTTGGCTACTCCCCATGCGTAGAATTGGGTGAAACTGATGTCTGTATCAATATCCAGGTTGGGATATAGGTGCATATTGGCCTTGGCAATATTTTCGTCGCACACGGCATAGTCAATGTCACCTCCAGAAACCATGGCCATGAGTTGTTCAGGGCCGTATTGTTCTATCTCCTGAATATAGATGGTGTCGGCTATCTCGCTGATGAGGTTGTGAAGACGCAGCAGGGCAGGAGAGCCTTTGACCACGTGCAGGGTTTTGTGTCCTAACTCCAGCTGGTTGTGTATGTACAGACTGTCTTTCCCTTCTTCCGGTTTGCGCTGTACCAGTACCTGTTTGCTGAGCAGCAAAGTGTGACTGAAGAGAAGGGAGTCTTTGGAGCGGGTAGTCACGGTCGTTTCCGTAGCAATCAGGTCGTACTTCCCTTTGTTGAGGCCTTTCAACCGTTCCTCAAAGCTCATTTCTGGAGTGACTTCCAGTCGCAGGTTCTTGGCCTGTGCAAAGACATTCAGCAGTTCGTAGTCAAAGCCGGACAGACTGTCCTTGTCGGCATGATAGCTGATGGTGTTGTATTCCGTTACCGCACGGAGGATACCTGAGTCGATGATTTCCGGATAATCGCGCGGTGTGAACTTCGGTTCTTCTTCATGGTGTGAACAGAGCCGGAGTATGGCGACAAGAATAATCAATCCGCCTGTCAGGTATAGAATTTGGTTTCTCTTCATAGGCAGAGAATTAATCAAAGAAGTTCCATGAGAGTCCTACTTTCAGGATACGCGGGTTGAGCGGATAGTGCGGAGCCAGGAAGTAGCTCTTTTCTCCCGTGCGCTGCAGCAGGTTATACATCTGCACGAAGATACGCGTACGTTTCAGGTGCAGGTTGATGTATCCGTTGATGAGAGGGTATCCGCCAAGTTTGTAGCGTGTATCCGGATTTTGCAGGTAGAACTGTCCGATAGCCGGAGCATAGTCGGGTGCGTAATATTGTGTGAAGTACCGCATGTCGGCTCCCATTTCAATGCTCAACACCTTTTTGGCCAGTCCGAACCGGATGTATAGGTCGTGATAGAGCACAAGTTCCGGCAAGGGAAGTACGGTTTCGTTACTGGTCTTTTGGTAGGTGATTTCATTGTCTAAGTGAAGGATGCCCAACTTGAAGTCCTGACGCAGGCTGGCACTGAACACCTGGATGTTTCCGGAATGCTGGCGTACGGCCATGTCGTTCTTGTAGCTGACTACATCGTTGGCGTTGGTATATTTCACTGAAGCATTGTCCAAGTACGTATAGTTGGTGATATTTTCTACTCCTGCCTTCAACTGTGTCCGCCAGCGGTCGATGCTCAGCTTTCCTTCAATGCGTGTACGCATGATTTTACTCAAGTCATTGTCCCACCAGTAATGTTTGGAGTGGAAGTGACGGTAGTAGAACGTAGGATTCAGGTTCTTGATATAGGCATTGGCTTCCAGACGTACGGTGTCGTTGAATAGGCGGAAGTTCAAGTCACCTTGTCCTTCTACACTGAACTGTCCGGCATCTTCTCCAATCATGGCTATTTCACCCAACACATTGTAGTGCAGTGTCTTTCCCTGTGATTTGATAAGCTGGCCTCCGATAGACAATACATTTTCCTTGTGAGTTGTCGGAATGCGTCGTCCGGGTGTGCCGGTAATGGTATCTGTCAGCGTAAAGTTACGATGTTCAAAGCTGGCAAAGACGGTCAGTCCGGCTTTGGCCCATTTGTTGAATCCTTCCCGCAGGGCAATGCCGACGGTGTTCTTGATAGAGAAGTTTTTGGTGATGTCCAGTGAATCCTTTCCCAGGTAGTTATGTTCAAAGTATTCTTCATTCTGGTCAACGTCATAAGACACGTATTTTCTGCGGTTGATGTCTACGTTGACGGTATGAATGAAGCTGGTTACCGGTACGAATACTTCTTTGGTAATCGTATCGTTTTCAGTCGTTTCATCGCGATAGAATCCCAAGTTATACCGATGAGTCAGAAAGGCATGGTATCCGGTATTGTTGTTCCAGATATTCGACAGATTGGTCGGGATAGAATACGTTTCGTAGGTCCGGTTTCCTTCGGCCATCTCCAGCGGGTTGGTGATGTAGCGGTCGTCCGTGATACCTCCGTTTTCAGCCACCTTCAGGTTTTCATTAATAAAGCTGAAATGCATGTCGTATTGGTCGCCGTGATAGTAGGCAAAGAGATTACCGTTGAACAGTGCCGTCGACTGGCTGTCGTATTTTCCTCGTCCGTAGGTGTAGTCAATGTCGAATCCGAATCCTAAGCGCTTGTTCACATTCACGGCAAAGTAAGCCTTGAAGCGTTCCTCTCCGTAGCGTCCGTCTCCCTGCTTGAAGTAAGTCAGGTTGGTGAACGGCGATTTGGTATTGGTATATACCACATCACTGGGTTTCCGTACGGTGAAATCGTACGGATCGGTGAAGAAAAACTGGCTGCTTTCTTTCCGTTCAAAGAACACGTGTGAGATACGCGGTGCTCCCAAGTTACCCAAGTAAGTATAATGTCCCGTAGGTCCTCCCGTGTCATTGGAGTTCTGGAAACCATGTTGCAAGGTATCGACCGGAACGGGGGTCATTTCTCCAAAGCGTGTGTCGATTTTCCAGGCATTCAGTCCAACCGGTACGGTGCTGGCATCAATCACTGCGGTTGTATCTATCGGATTACCGTTTCGGTCATATCTGTTGCCGTCCATTCCGGTGGCCGACATTCCTTGTCCGTATTGGGAGATGGTGTTTTGTGCCGAAAGGGCCGTACACACCAGTATGAATAGGGTTGTAAAAAATAGCTTCTTCATAATGGGGCAAAGATACAATAAAAATGCGAAAACGGGAGATTGTGGCTTTCAAAAAGTAGCATTGGAGGTGTCAGAAGTGAAACTCCGGAAAAAGAAGCAGGCTGCCAACTGCATTTCTTTCTGTAAATGCATTGGCAGCCTGCAAGATAGAAGTATGCTTCCGGTAAGGAATCAGACTTCCTTGATGATGTCCATACCGATGCGTATGGCTTCTTCGTTCATCGGAATCAGGTGATGGTGACGCTCGGGCAAAGTTTTGCGCAGGGCTTTCACCACACTTTCGATTGATACGATGGGACGGATTTTCAGCAAACCTCCCAATACAATCATGTTGAAGGTCTTGGCCATCTTCCGTTCGTTGGCTTCGTCCATGGCATCAATGCGATATACATGGATGTCCTTGCGGGTAGGAGGGTTGATGATGCCGTATCCGTCGTAAATCAATACACCGCCCGGTTTTACCTTGTTCTCAAACTTGGCAAGCGAAGGCTGGTTCAGGATGATGGCTGTGTCATACTTGCTGAGAATCGGGGATGAGATACGCTCGTCGCTCACAATGACAGTAACGTTGGCCGTACCTCCGCGCTGTTCCGGACCGTAGGCTGGCATCCAAGTCACCTCCTTGTTTTCCATCAGGCCGGAATATGCCAGGATTTTTCCCATGGAAAGAACTCCCTGACCTCCAAATCCTGCTATGATAATTTCCTCTTTCATATAATGTGCAAATAATTATTTATTTTCGGTAGTATCTTTCAGGTCGCCCAGCGGGTAGAAGGGGAACATGTGTTCTTCCATCCATTTGTTGGCGGCTTCGGGTGTCATTTTCCATCCGGAGTTGCAGGTAGATACGATTTCTACCAGGCTGGAGCCTTTTTTCTGCATGGAACATTCGAATGCCTTGCGGATGGCTTTCTTGGCCTTGCGGATGGCAGCCACTGACTGTACTGACTGGCGGGTTACGTAAGCAGTACCTTCCAGTGTTGCGGCAATTTCGGTCATCTTTAGCGGGTAACCATGGATTTCCGGAACACGTCCGTACGGGCAGGTAGAAGTCTTCATGCCTACCAGTGTGGTCGGAGCCATCTGGCCGCCGGTCATACCGTAAATAGCATTGTTGATGAAAATGATGGTGATGTTTTCTCCACGGTTCAGGGCATGAATGGTTTCGGCTGTACCGATGCAGGCCAGGTCACCATCGCCCTGATAAGTGAATACCAGGCGGTCGGGCCATAAGCGCTTGATGGCAGTAGCCAGGGCAGGTGCACGTCCGTGTGCGGCTTCCTGACAGTCTATATCCAGGTAATTATACATGAATACGGCACAACCTACCGGACTTACTCCGACAGCTTTCTCGGCCATGCCCATTTCGTCGATGACTTCGGCAATCAGTTTGTGAACTACTCCGTGGCTACATCCCGGGCAGTAGTGCATAGGGTTATCGTTCAGCAGGCGAGGCTTCTGATAAACCAGATTTTCAGGTTTGATTATATCTTCTTTTGTCATAATTAATTCTCCTGTAGTTTATCGTAGAAAGAAACGAAACACGAATTCCATCATTTTCAGGAAAAGAGAAGCACCGCACACATAAAAGAATACGGTCTTGTCTTCACCCAGTGTGAAGTAGAGGATGACGGAAATCAATGCTCCAATCATAAACAGTACGTTTAAGACGGCTCTTATTCTATCGGTATCCATAGCTTATTTCTGAATCAGTTTTTCCTTGATGGCTTCGATTACTTCATCCGGGTCGGGCACGATACCTCCCAGACGTCCGAAATGTTCTACGGGTACCTTACATTCTACGGCCAGACGGACATCTTCAATCATCTGTCCGCTGTTCAGTTCCACGGTCAGGATACCTTTCACTTGTTTAGCTCTTTCTTTCAGGGCCTTGCTTGGGAACGGCCATAATGTAATCGGACGGAACAGACCTACCTTGATACCTTCTTCGCGTGCATGCTCCATGGCTTTCTGTGCGATACGTGCACAGGAACCGAAAGCTACAATCAGGTATTCAGCATCTTCTGTGTCAAGTTCCTCGTAGCGTGTTTCTTTTTCTTCGATTTCTGCATATTTAGCCTGCAAGTGCAAGTTGCGCTGCTCCATAATGGCCGGATCCAGTTCCAGTGAGGTGATGATATTGGGCTTACGTCCCTTGCAACCGGTTGTAGCCCATGGGCATTGTGCCAGAATCTCTTCTTCTGTACGTCTGGGGCGATATTCCGGAAGCACTACCTTTTCCATCATCTGACCGATTACACCGTCGGCCAGAATCATAGCCGGATTGCGGTATTTGAAAGCCAGGTCGAAAGCCAGCCCTACAAAGTCAGCCATTTCCTGTACGGAAGCCGGAGCCAGTGCAATCAGGTGGTAGTCGCCGTGACCGCCTCCTTTGGTAGTCTGGAAATAGTCGGCCTGACTGGGCTGGATAGTACCCAGACCCGGACCTCCTCGCATCACGTTGACCACCAGACAAGGAAGCTCTGCACCTGCGATGTAGGAGATACCTTCCTGCTTCAAGCTGACGCCCGGACTGGAGGATGAAGTCATGACCATTTTTCCACTGCCGGCGCCTCCGTATACCATATTAATTGCTGCCACTTCACTTTCAGCTTGAAGAACTACCATTCCGGTAGTTTCCCACGGCTTCTGCTCGGCAAGCGTTTCCAATACTTCAGATTGGGGGGTGATAGGGTAACCGAAGTAACCGTCCACGCCGATACGGATGGCGGCATGGGCTATGGCCTCGTTACCTTTCATAAGAACAACTTCTTCTGCCATAATTTTTCGATTTTGCTTGTTGGGCATTTTTATTCTTCACTTTTCGCTCTGTACACGGTCAGACAACCGTCCGGGCACACAATGGCGCACGAAGAGCATCCGTTACAGGTATCTTCCACTACCTGTTGTACGTAATTATATCCTTTTTGATTTACTTTCGGGGTGAGTGACAACACATGCAGCGGGCATGCTACCACACATAAGTTGCATCCCTTGCAGCGTTCGGTATTTACGATAACCACACCTTTCATCTTAGCCATAGTATATATCTCTTATTGATTAAACATATCTTTATTATAAAAGTTAAGTATATCCATCACCATCTTTCGGGCATCGGCTGCCGGACTTTCCGGGTCTAGGGCAATCGCTTCCTGATAATTGTTGAGTGCTCCCTGCCAGTCACCTTTTTTCCGATAGGCATTTCCCAAAAGATAATATGCTTCCGCCGTGGGCGAGGAAGCCGTTTGCAACCAATCATTCAGGCGAGATATAGCGGTGTCTACATGTCCTTCATTTATCAGTTGTCTGATGTGATTCAGTTGTTCATTCATGGTCTTTTATGTCATATTGTAACCTTACAAAGATAGTCTTTAATTTGGTACGAGAGTCATTTTTACGGAATAAATAGTAAAAAATACCGATTTTTCTTGTTTGTGCAATTGTGCAACATGTTGATTATTAAAGAGTTTTATGATGTTTTATTTTGTTTCAACTGAAAAAGATGTATATACAACTAAATGATGTTTCTGAAAAGGGGGATTGTGTGTGAATGATAATTTAATGCTTGTCAAAAATTTATTGAAATGCAGGAATCTATTTGATTATGTTATTATTTCTTATAACTTTGTAGCAATTTATTCATGAAACAAACAACTAAATAATTAACTTATCAGATAGAATTATGAACAAGATTCTTCAGAAGGAACATTTTTCCGAAAAGGTCTTCAAACTGGTGATTGAGGCTCCTTTGATTGCAAAGTCGCGTAAGGCGGGACATTTTGTCATTGTCCGTGTAGGTGAGAAGGGGGAACGCATGCCTTTGACTATTGCAGCAGCCGATCCGGTGAAGGGAACCATTACTTTGGTGGTGCAGGAGGTAGGACTTTCGTCTACCCGTCTGTGTGAACTAAATGTGGGTGATTACATTACAGACGTGGTAGGTCCGCTGGGAAAGGCTACTCATATTGAAAACTTCGGGACGGTGGTTTGTGCCGGAGGTGGTGTAGGGGTGGCCCCGATGTTGCCCATCGTACAGGCATTGAAGGCTGCGGGAAACCGGGTTATTACCGTACTGGCCGGACGTACTAAGGAACTGATTATTCTTGAAAAGGAAATGCGTGAGAGCTCGGACGAAGTGATTATCATGACAGACGATGGTTCTTACGGACAGAAAGGTCTGGTTACGGAAGGAGTAGAAGCAGTCATCAAGCGTGAAAAGGTGGACAAGTGTTTTGCCATTGGTCCGGCCATCATGATGAAGTTTGTCTGCCTTCTGACCAAGAAATATGATATTCCGACTGATGTGTCGCTGAACACCATCATGGTGGATGGTACGGGCATGTGTGGTGCTTGCCGTATCACCGTAGGCGGAAAGACGAAGTTCGTATGTGTGGATGGTCCGGAATTCGACGGTCATCAGGTGGACTTTGACGAGATGCTGAAACGTATGGGGGCTTTCAAGGATATTGAGCGTGAAGAAATTCATAAACTGGATACCAAACCTGCAACTTGTGAAGCTGAACAGGCTGCTTCCGGACGAAACGCTGAATGGCGTGAAGCGTTGCGCAAGAGCATGAAGCCGAAAGAACGTGTGGCTATTCCGCGCGTGAAGATGAACGAGCTGGATCCGGAATACCGTTCACACAGTCGCAAGGAAGAAGTGAACTTGGGGCTGAGCGAAGAGCAGGCGCTGACAGAAGCCAAGCGTTGTCTGGACTGTGCCAATCCTTCTTGTATGGAAGGTTGTCCGGTAGGTATTGATATTCCGGGCTTTGTCAAGAACATCGAACGTGGAGAATTTCTGGAAGCTGCACGTACGCTGAAAAAGACCAGTGCACTTCCGGCCGTGTGCGGACGTGTCTGCCCGCAGGAAAAGCAGTGCGAATCGAAATGTATTCACCTGAAGATGGGTCACGAAGCGGTGGCTATCGGTTACCTGGAACGTTTTGCGGCTGACTATGAACGTGAAAGCGGACAGATTTCAGTACCTGAAATTGCAGCCAAGAACGGTATCAAGATTGCAGTGGTGGGTTCAGGACCTGCCGGATTGTCGTTTGCAGGCGATATGGCTAAGATGGGTTACGATGTAACTGTGTTCGAGGCGTTGCATGAAATTGGTGGGGTATTGAAATACGGTATCCCGGAATTCCGTCTGCCGAACAAGATTGTGGATGTGGAAATCGAAAATCTGTCTAAGATGGGTGTGACTTTCGTGAAGGACTGCATCGTAGGTAAGACCATCAGTGTGGAAGACCTCGAAAGCGAAGGCTTCAAGGGAATCTTTGTTGCTTCGGGTGCCGGACTGCCTAACTTCATGAACATTCCGGGCGAGAACTCCATCAACATCATGTCTTCGAATGAGTACCTGACACGTGTGAACCTGATGGATGCAGCCAGCGAAGATGCCGATACTCCGGTGACATTCGGTAAGCGAGTGGCTGTAATCGGTGGTGGAAATACAGCAATGGACTCTGTACGTACCGCACGCCGTCTGGGAGCAGAGAAAGCGATGATTATCTACCGTCGTTCGGAAGCAGAAATGCCGGCTCGTCTGGAAGAAGTGAAACATGCCAAGGAAGAAGGTGTGGAATTCCTGACACTGCACAATCCGATAGAATACATTGCCGATGAGAAGGGACGTGTAAAACAGGTGGTATTGCAGAAAATGGAACTGGGTGAACCTGATGCTTCCGGTCGTCGTAGTCCGGTTGCCATTCCGGGAGCTACAGTAACTCTCGACATTGACATGGCCATTGTCAGTGTAGGTGTATCGCCTAACCCGATTGTGCCGAATTCTATTCCGGGATTGGAATTAGGACGCAAGGGAACTATTGCTGTCAACGATGACATGCAGTCATCCATCCCGACTATCTATGCCGGTGGTGACATCGTGCGTGGAGGAGCCACTGTAATCTTGGCGATGGGTGACGGACGCCGTGCGGCCGCAGCTATGGACCGCCAGCTTCGTCAGGCATAAAAACAAGCTTGAAAATCGGGCATAAAAAAACGCTTTGACGTTTGTAATAGAACGTCGAAGCGTTTCATTTAAAACGCACTTGCGTTTTAGGTAAAACGTCAAAGCGTTTGAACAAAACGTCCTTGTGTTTCGGTTGAAGCGCAAGGACGTTTTTCTATGTGGTTACTGACGCAGCTGAGTGCGTGTGATTTCGCCTGTATACATGGTGTATGACTTGTTGCTATCTGCTTTAATGTTAAGCGATTTCAAGTCTTCAGCTGTCATCTTCTGGTTCATTGACTTCTTACATTCAATAACTGCTGCCGGCTTAGAGTCTCCCTGTGCATAGAATGAAATCTTATATTCGCTGCACTGTTCCATTAGGGCACTAAGAGCGATGCGGTCTTGTGCAATCAGCAGGTAAGCTACATTCTTGTTAAACAATTTACCAAAACCTCCCCAGTTTTCGGCCTTGATTTCTATTTCTTCATCGTTGGCAGTCAGGGTTATGCGTCCGTTCTGCAGCTGGCTGTTCCAGTTGTCCGAGAATTGTGCAACAGGCACTTCTTTCAGCTCGCCTGTCAGGGTCATGGCTGGAGTCAGAGGAGTTGCCGGAACTACAGCAGGAGCAGTTTCGTTAGCCAGCACCTTTTGTCCCAGTGCATCGGTAGCCGACTGGAAGAGTTGGTCCTTCAGATCGATGGTTTCACGACGGAATTTTCCGCAGATAGGAGCCAGTTTGGTTTTCTTCTTGTTCAGTGCCATGTCATCTGTAATCCATTCTTCGGCAGTATATTTTTCTCCACCATCGCGGTTTTCGTCATACCAGTAGCGGATGCGGGTCATGGTCATGCGGCATACCCCATCAGTCACATTGATAAGATATTGGTAGTAGATGCGGGTGCGGTCCAGTGACAGGGCGGAAGAAGAGAATACGATGTATTCTTCGGCAGAGGCGGCAATGTCGCCCTCTTCTTCGTTGGTGTAGACTACGCGGCTTTGCAGTTTTCCGTCAGATTTGAAGCGGTGGTTGGCCCAGTCCAGCATTTGCTGGTAGAGTTGCTCTTTCGAGAGCGAAGGAGCCTTGATTTCATGATTGAAGGTTACCTTTCCATCCTCCATTGTAATAGCTCCAGCCAGATATTTCGGGTCAGAGTTGTCTTTTTTATCCTTGGCCATTCCGAACAGCGGCAGGCAGGCCAATAAGATGAACAATAGTTTTTTCATGATTCGTATCAAAGTTTTTTATAGTATGAAATATTATTTCTTAAAGATAGCATGTGTAAAGATAGGTATTTTTTTTAACTGCGGTGTAGGAATAGGATTTCTTATTATTTTTTTGTGAAACAATTATACATTTCAGTAAAAACAACAAAGCCCGTTTCCCTTTTCAGGAAAACAGGCTTTGTACGTATTTCTATCAAATAGAACCTCTCCGAAGCAGGAGCGGGGGATTATCGAACGGGAATTTTGTCGATGCGTGCCTGGTGGCGTCCACCTTCAAAATCGGTAGTGAAGAATTCCGTCATAATCTTGTCGGCCATTGCTTCATCAATGAAACGTCCCGGCATTACCAGTACGTTGGCATTGTTGTGCTGACGGGCCAGATGAGCAATTTCCGGAATCCAGCAAAGTGCAGCACGGATACCCTGGTGTTTATTCAGGGTGATACCGATTCCTTCACCGCTTCCGCAGATGGCAATTCCCGGATAGCATTCTCCGTTTTCTACTGCCAAAGCCAGCGGGTGAGCAAAGTCGGGATAGTCACAACTGTCGGTTGTGTAAGTTCCGAAATCCTTGTATTCCCATCCTTTGGCTTCCAGCCATTTTTTCACGTATTGTTTCAATTCAAATCCGGCATGGTCGGATGCAAGTCCTATTGTTTTCATCAGAGCATTTCTTTTACTTGGTTATATACATTTTCAGCAGTGAAGCCCAGTTTTTCATCCAGCACTTTGTAAGGAGCAGAGAAACCGAATGATTCCAATCCCCAAATCTTACCGTTGGCACCTACCAGGCCTAACAGGTTGACTGGCAGACCAGCTGTCAGACCAAATACCTTGGCGCCAGCCGGAAGAATGCTTTCCTGATATTCCTTGCTCTGGCTGCGGAACAAACCTTCTGATGGAACTGATACGATACGAGTCTTCACACCGTCTTTGTGAAGCAGTTCAGCTCCGGCTACCAATGTAGAAACTTCAGAACCAGAAGCTACCATGATAACATCCGGATTTTCGTCAGAACCAGCTACGATGTAAGCTCCCTTGGCAGCCTGTGAGTAGTCTGTACCTGCCGGCAACATGTTGATGTTCTGGCGAGACAGAATCAGAGCCGACGGAGTATCGGTATTTTCCATAGCCAGTTTCCAGCAGACAGTAGTTTCTTCTGCATCTGCCGGACGAAGTACCAGCATAGAGTTCTTTCCGTGGTGGTTTTTCAGTTTTTCCATCAGGCGGATTTGTGCTTCCTGTTCTACCGGTTCGTGAGTAGGACCGTCTTCACCTACACGGAATGCATCGTGAGTCCAGATAAACTTCACTGGCAACTGCATGAGGGCAGCCATACGTACAGCCGGTTTCATGTAGTCTGAGAATACGAAGAATGTACCGCAGGCAGCGATTACACCACCGTGCAGTGCCATACCGATACAGCAGCAAGCCATAGTCAGTTCGGCTACTCCGGCCTGGAAGAAGGCACCGCTGAAGTCACCGTTAACAAATGCGTGAGTCTTTTTCAAGAAACCGTCTGTCTTGTCAGAGTTAGACAAGTCGGCAGAAGCACAGATCATGTTAGGAACCTGCTGTGCCAATGCGCCCAATACAGTAGCAGATGCGTTACGAGTTGCATCGTTTGCTTTCTGCTGGATACCTGCCCAGTCTACTTTCGGAGCTACTCCGCTGAACCATTCTTTCAGCTGAGCTGCTTTTTCCGGATTGGCTGCAGCCCATGCAGCTTCTTCTTCATAACGTGCAGCTACGATAGCTTTCAGTTCTTCTTCACGTTTTGCGTAAATTTCTTTTACGTCGTCGAAGATAACGAACGGATTTTCAGGGTCAGCACCCAAGTTGATCATAGTGTTCTTGTAAGCGTCGCCACCCAGAGGAGCACCGTGAGTCTTACAGTTATGTTCGTATGAAGAATTGTCGTCCTTGCGAGCACCCTTACCCATGATACATTTACCGATAATCAGTGTCGGACGTTTGCTTTCAGCTTTTGCAGCATCCAGAGCGGTACGGATTTGTTCGCAGTCGTTACCGTTGATTTCTATTACGTTCCATCCCCATGCACGGTATTTCATGGCTGTATCTTCAGAGATAACATCCTTTGTTTCTGTAGAAAGCTGGATGTCATTTGAGTCATAGAACATAATCAGGTTGTCCAGACCCAGGTGTCCGGCAATACGGCCTGCACCCTGAGAAATTTCTTCCTGAATACCACCGTCAGAGATATAAGCGTAGATAGTTTCTTTATTGAAAGTAGGGTTACCTGTACGAGCTGCAAGGAATTTGGCAGCGATGGCAGCACCTACAGCGAATACGTGTCCCTGTCCCAGCGGACCAGAAGTGTTTTCAATGCCGCGCATTACGTCTACTTCAGGATGTCCCGGAGTAGGAGAGCCCCACTGGCGTAATTGTTTTAATTCGTCTAATGTAAATTTACCGATAAGAGCCAACTGTGAGTACAACATCGGTGACATGTGGCCCGGATCCAGGAAGAAACGGTCACGACCTTCCCATTTCGGGTTCTGAGGGTCATACTGCAGATACTCTGCATACAAGACATTGATGAAATCGGCTCCACCCATTGCACCTCCGGGGTGTCCAGACTTTGCTTTTTCAACCATTGAAGCAGCCAAAATACGAATATTATCAGCAGCGTGGTTCATTACTTGTTTGCTGTTCATATAACTAAATTTTGATTTGTATGCTACATAAAATGCGAGTGGCATACGTCACCCGCTTTTTGAAATTATGAGCAAAGGTATGACATTTATATGTAAATTACAAAGTGGAAATAACTTATTTATTTCACATTTTTTTACTTCTTGTATTTTACTGCAGCCTCTTCTACCGGCAGACAAGCCTTATAATTTTCAATATATGCATTGAATCCGGCAACGTCTTCTGCAGTAGGAGATACTTCTACGCCCGCATTTCCGGCAAACACTTTTTCGTCGAGGAAGTCAGCCAGTGACTGCTTCTTGTCATTGTTCACCAGATAAGAACCTAACAGTGCAATACCCCATGCACCACCTTCTCCTGCGGTTTCCATGACAGAAATCGGAGAATTGATGGCCGCAGCAAGAACTCTCTGACCTACACCCTTAGTACGGAACAGACCTCCGTGACCTGTGATGCGGTCTACTTTAATCTTTTCTTCGTTGAAGAGAATGTCATTTCCAATCTTCAGTACGCCTACCGATGCATACAAGTGTGCACGCATAAAGTTGGCCAGGTTGAATTTATCGCTTGCCGTACGAACGAACAACGGGCGTCCTTCTGTCAAACCGGTTACAGGTTCGCCTGAGAAGTAGTTGTACGAAATCAGTCCGCCGCAGTCTGCATCACCTGTCAGTGCGTGGTTATACAGTTTGCCGAAGATTTCGTCCATATCTACCGGCATACCCATCAGTTCCTGGTATTCCTTGAACAGATTTACCCATGCGTTCAGGTCGGAAGTACAGTTGTTACAGTGTACCATGGCTACCAGACTTCCGTCAGGAGTAGTCACCATGTCAATCATTTCGTAAGGTTTTGACAGGTCTTTTTCCAAAACAATCATAGAGAAAGAAGAAGTACCAGCCGATACATTACCAGTGCGCTGTTTTACGGCATTGGTAGCCACCATACCTGTTCCTGCATCACCTTCTGGCGGACAAACAGGTACACCTGCTTTCAGATGGCCTGATACGTCGAGTCTCTTGGCACCTTCTTCGGTCAGGCAACCGGCATTTTCTCCTGCCAGCAATACTTTCGGCAGAATGTCTGTCAGTTTCCAGCTATATCCGTAAGGAGCTACTAACTTGTCGAACTTTTCAATCATTTCGGCAGAGTAGTTCTTTGTTTCAGGGTCGATAGGAAGCATACCTGAAGCATCACCGATACCTAAAACTTTTTCGCCGGTAATCTGCCAGTGTACGTAACCTGCCAGTGTAGTGAAGAAAGTGATGTCCTTCACATGTTCTTCCTTGTTTAGGATAGCCTGATAAAGGTGAGAGATACTCCATCTCAACGGAATGTTGTAGACAAAGAGTTCAGACAGTTCGGCAGCTGCTTTGCCTGTGTTGGTATTTCTCCATGTACGGAACGGTACGAGGATTTCTTCTTTATCGTTGAAAGCCATGTAACCGTGCATCATGGCACTGATACCGATGGCTGCCAAGTTTTCTATTTCGATGCCGTACTGGTTTTTTACGTTTAAGCGAAGGTCAGCATAGCAGTCCTGTACTCCTGCCCAGATGGCTTCAATGCTGTAGGTCCAGAGTCCATCTACCAGCTGATTTTCCCAGGTGTGACTTCCCTGAGCAATAGGTTTATTTTCCTGGTTAATCAGGACAGCTTTGATTCGGGTAGAACCGAACTCAATACCCAAAATGGCTTTACCTGCCTCAATGGTTGACTTTGCATCTTTCATATTAAAAATCGATTAGTTAAAGTGAAAAATAAGGCAATATTAAAAAATAAAAGTGCTGCCAGAAAGAAATCTTCTGTCCAGCACTTTTAAGATATACTTGGTTAAGTATTAGCAAAGAGCTTTGTTCAGCATGTAGTATACTTCGTTCATGCGAAGTTCTTTCTTGAAGCTGTCGATGGTAGTATCCTTGTTGATATGTACCATTTCGATTCCAGCGATTTCAGCATAGTCTTCCCAGTATTCTGCAGTCAGGTCGTATGAGAAGCAAGAGTGGTGAGTACCACCAGCCAAAATCCATGCACCTGCACCGATTTCGAAGTTAGGCATCGGTTTCCAAAGTGCAGAAGCAACCGGCAATTTCGGCAGCGGTTTCGGTTCGATACATTCTACGTCGTTTACAATCAGACGGAAACGGTTGCCCATGTCTACTACAGTAGCAGTACATCCTGTACCTACCTTAGAAGTGAAGACAAGACGTGCAGTCTGGCTCTTGCGTACACCGATACCGAGGAAGTGTACTTCCAGACGAGGTTTCTTGGCAGCAATCATCGGACAAACTTCCAGCATGTGAGCCTGAAGGATAGAGCTGTTTTCACCGTCGAAGTTCAGTGTGTAGTCTTCTAGGAAAGAACATCCGTTAGGCAATCCCTGGTTCATTACCCATACAGTACGATACAAAGCAGCTGATTTCCAGTCACCTTCTGCACCGAAACCATATCCTTCTGCCATCAGGCGCTGTGAAGCCAATCCCGGAATCTGGTCGAAGTAGCTTCCGTCAGTCTGACCCAGGTCGTCGAAGTTAGTTGTGAAACCTTTGGCGCCTTTAGCTTTCAGGATAGCACGCAGAGCCAGTTCAGCTTTAGCGGCATTCCATATTTTCTGGTATGCTTCAGAAGCTTTGTCTTCCAGTTCAGCATCGTGGTCATATTCATTGAAGTAAGTTTTTACAAGAGCTTCTACCTCTTCGTCTTTTACTTCTTTGTGATAGCTCATCAGTTCGCTTACCGGACAGTAGTCTACGTGGTAACCCATGCGCTGTTCAGCTTCTACTTTATCACCGTCTGTAACAGCTACGTTGTTCATCTGGTCGCCGAAACGCAGAATCAGCATATCCTGAGAGTCTGCCCATGCAGCACATACGCGCATCCATACAGCAATCTTAGACAATGTGTTTTCATCTTTCCAGTAACCAACTACTACTTTGCGACGTACACGCATACGAGCGCAGATGTGACCAAATTCACGGTCGCCGTGAGCAGACTGGTTCAAGTTCATGAAGTCCATATCCATGGTATCCCAAGGAATTTCCTTGTTGAACTGAGTGTGTAGGTGGAGCAACGGTTTCTTCAACTGCTGCAAGCCGTGAATCCACATTTTAGCAGGAGAGAAAGTGTGCATCCAAGTGATGACACCGATACATTTTTCTTCGTTGTTAGCTGCTTTGAACACTGCTTCTACTTCTTTAGAAGAGTTGGCAGTTCCTTTATATACTACTTTCACAGGCAATTTGCCGCTGGCATTCAAACCTGCTACCATTTCGTTACTGTGTGCGTCTACTGCGATAACTGCATCGCCTCCGTAAAGGAGCTGAGCTCCGGTTACGAACCATACTTCATATTGATCAAATGCGTTCATAGTGATTTTATGTTTTTAATTGGTTGGATATTTGTTTTTATGTTATTTTTTCTGTCCGTAATAAGCGTTCGGACCGTGCTTGCGGCTGAAGTGTTTTTCTACCAGCAGCGGATTCATGGTCAGGTTCGGATTGACAGCGTAAGCAATGCTGGCCATTTTGGCAACCTGCTCCATGACTACGGCATTGTGAACGGCATCGTGTGCATCCTTACCCCATGAGAAAGGACCGTGGTTCTTTACGAGTACACCCGGAGTATGTACCGGATTCATACCTTCAAAGCGTTTCACGATTACGTTTCCTGTTTCCATTTCGTAGGCGCCCTTCACTTCTTCTTCCGTCATGTCGGCAGTGCAGGGGATAGCTTCGTGGAAATAGTCGGCGTGAGTCGTTCCGATGTTCGGAATATCGCAGCCAGCCTGTGCCCATGCAGTAGCGTATGTAGAATGTGTATGTACCACACCGCCGATTTCAGGGAAGGCTTTGTACAGTACAAGGTGAGTCGGTGTGTCGCTTGAAGGACGCAAGTTTCCTTCTACCACGTTTCCTTCCAGGTCGACTACTACCATGTCTTCGGCTTTCATTTCATCGTAAGACACTCCACTGGGTTTGATAACCACCAGTCCGCTTTCACGGTCGATGGCCGATACGTTTCCCCACGTGAAAATAACCAGTCCGTGTTTCACCAAATCCAGGTTGGCATGGAACACTTTTTCTTTCAGTGCTTCTAACATATTCTTAAAGTTTGAATTTCGGATCTTTCTGATAAGCCTTGTCGTTGAATTTGTAAAGAGAGGCTCCTCTTCGTGATCCTGTTTTATCAATTTTATCTGTTTTCTCTATAAATCCCATTTCTGCAATACGCTTGCGGAAATTTCGCTTGTCCATCGGTTCACCGTAAATTGCTTCGTAGAGACTCTGGAGCTGTGTCAGCGTGAACAACTCCGGCAAGAGGTTGAAGCCGATAGGGGCTCTTGAAGCTTTTTGCTTCATAATGGCACGAGCCTTCTCAACCATTTCATTGTGGTCAAAAATCAGGTCGGGTAGGTTATTAATGTTTACCCAGTATGCGTTGTGCTGCTGTACCAGCTCACGGTCATATTCATTGATGTTGATTAAGGCATAATAAGCCAGTGAGATAACTCGTTCGCCCGGATCTCGGTCTACAGCTCCGAACGCACCAATCTGGTCCATGTATACATTTTCCAGTCCGGTCAGTTCGCTCAATACGCGTTTGGCAGCATCATCGGCACTTTCGTTTTCCTGGATGAAGCCTCCCATCAGCGACCATTGTCCCATTGCAGGCTCGAAATTTCTTTTGAGTAGCAATAGATTCAGTTCGCCTTTGTCGAATCCGAAGATAATACAGTCGATTCCGACATAAAATTTGGGATTATGATTATAATATGTGGTCATGAAGTTCGTGACTTTTGGTTCTTTACAACTTGGTTTCTTAGGTCTCTGTTATTTTTCTACTGTAAACTTGAAGATACAGTGACTGTGGTAAGTCTGTCCCGGAGTCAGGATAACAGAAGGCCATTGTGGTTTGTTAGGGCTGTCAGGATAGTGCTGTGTTTCCAGACATACAGATGCACGCTGCGGGTAAACAATACCTTTCTTACCCTTCACTGTACCATCCAGGAAGTTTCCGGTATACACCTGAATACCCGGTTCGTCTGTATACACTTCCAGACTGATACCGGTTGTCGGGCTGGTCAGTTTAGCTGCCACCTGATTGATGTCACCTTTGGTTTTCAGTACCCAGTTATGGTCAAATCCGTTACCGAATCTTACTTGTTCGTTAGAGAAATCTGTCACTCCTTCGCTGATGGCTTTCGCTGTGTTGAAGTCAAACGGAGTATCTTTTACTGCCATCATTTCACCTGTTGTCATGAAGGTGCTGTCTACCGGAGTAATACTGTCGGAAGCTACGTAGAGCAGGTGATCTGTAGCTGGTTTAGACGGGTCGCCATTCAGGTTGAAATAAGAATGGTTGGTCATGTTAATGACTGTTGTCTTGTCAGTAGTGGCATCGTATTTAATATCGATGGCATTGTCTGCAGTCAATGAATAAGTCACATTGGCAGTCACATTTCCCGGGAAGTTATTGTCTCCGTCGGGCGATTTCATGGTCAGCACGATGGTACTGTCATTGGCTTGGTTCGCTTCGTATACCTGATATTGCCATCCGGTAGGACCGCCGTGCAGGCAGTGACCGAAGTTATTGGTCGGAAGCTGGATTTCCTGTCCGTCGATAGTGATTTTCCCTTTATTGATTCGGTTGGCATAACGGCCGATAGAAGCTCCGAAGTCACTTGGAATATTCTGATAATCTGCAATGCTGTCAAAACCGAGAACTACATCCGTCATCTTTCCGTTCTTGTCAGGAACCATGACCGATACGATTCGTCCGCCGAAATTGGTTACACAAACTTCCATACCCTGGCTGTTCTTCAAAGTATAAAGTTTGATAGGTTTGGCATTTTCAGCTGAAACCTCAAAATTAGCAGGGTTCAAGCCTGATAAAGTCAGCTCCGGTTGCTGGGCTTGCTTGGAAGCACAACCGCTCAATACTGCAAGGATGATACTTGCCCCTAAGAAAGATTTATTCATGCTTTTCATGTGAAATTATTGATGTTTTTATCTATGGTGTAAAAGTAACACTTAAAACGATTGCTTGTTCTTTTTTTCAGATGTTTTTCAACATAGAATGTGTGTTTTTCAGTAGTTTCTATAAAAAAGGAAGAGGACATGCGGTTTTTGATTTGCATGTCCTCTTTTTATGAGTTGGTTTCTATGGATTACCAGAAGTATGCGTAGAATAAAGCGCAGAGAACTACAACTCCCAATGTAGCGATTACATCCCACATATTCCAGCTTTCGCGAATTGCTTTCTTATAGTCGCCAGTGAAAGTGATGGCTGCAATTTGTTCAGATGTTGGTTTGGCAGTAAACATGGATACTACGTACATCATGATAACGATGAATACCAGCAACCATACTTCAAAGATAAGCCAGTTAGTCTGCCAGAACCAAGAAGTGTATTCCCAGAACGCTCCGTCCATAACTGCTTTACCAGAGTCGGTAAGCACGTTGGTCAACAGACGCAACATACCAATAAGGAAGCCTCCGATAAGTCCCCATTCTCCAGCTTTCGGTGTGATGCGCTTAGAGAAGATACCTAGGGTAAATACGGCTACCATGGCAGGAGCAATCAGAGACTGAATATCTTGAAGATAAGAATACAGGTTACCCATGTTCATCATGATAGGCATCCAAGCCAGTCCCAACAGTACGACAACGACTGTAGCTATACGACCTACCATTACGTAGTGACTTTCGCTCATGCCTTTCTTCATAGGTTTGTAGAAGTCTTCTGTAAACAATGTTGCACAGCTGTTAAAGAATGCAGCCAAAGAAGCCACGAGGGCGCAGATGAAACCGATGGTTACAATACCTTTCACACCTGCAGGCAAGATGTTCTTTACCATCATGGCAAAAGCACCGTCTGTGTCATGTGTGTTGGTGATATCCATTACGATGTTGCTGCCGGTTTTCTGTGAGAGTGCGAATGCCACCATACCCGGAATCAGGAACATGAATACAGGCAACAGTTTGAAGTAACCGGCTGCAATTGTACCGCGGCGTGCACGTGCCATGACTTTACGGTTATCTTCTCCCTTAGTCTGTCCGAGCACACGCTGTACGATGTGTTGGTCAGTACACCAGTACCAGAAACCGATGATAGATGCTCCGAGGAATACCACATAGCCCGGGAATTGCGGATACATAGGGTCTGCAGGGTCAGTGTGGAACATGTGAGTTGTACCAAAACCGTCGTGTGCAGCATTACAAACAGCCATCATTTGTGACCATCCTTCTGAGATGCTGCCATCGCCCAGCATATTCAAGCCTAAGAACAAAACTAAGAATGAACCAATGATAAGAATAGGAGTCTGGATAGCAGAAAGTGTCATTACACCTTTCATACCGCCGAAAACGGTGAACACGGCTGTGATGAAGATAAGGCCGAGTGCTCCCCACCAGAATGGAAGACCGAGCAGGTATTCAAAGAAGATACCGCCAGTAAATGCAGTTACAGATACCTTTGTCAATACGTAGGCAATCAGTGTAATAATAGACAGCCATGAACCGGTACGTTGAGTGTAACGGAATTTCAGGAAGTCAGGCATAGTGATAATCTTGCCCATTTTGTTGTTTAATAACTGATAGAAAGGAACGAACAACCATCCTAAAATAAGAATCATCCATCCTTGCATTTCCCAGTGTGCCATTCCCACACCGTCTTTTGCACCTGTACCGGCCAATCCTACAAGGTGTTCAGAACCGATGTTTGCTGCGAAGATAGCAGCACCGATAATGTACCAAGGTTCCCCTTTTCCGAAAAGGTAGTCCTGACTGTCGGCACCTTTCATCTTTTCCTGATCTTTCTTTATTGCACGGTAAACAGCCCATACAATAGCGATGACTCCGACGGTGAGAACCAGCCAGTCGAGCCAAATAAATTCAGTTGAATTCCAATTCATAATAGTATTATTTTAATTATTTGTGTATTGATTTTGCGGTTATCAAAACGTGTTTTTATACTGTTCGTTTTTCAAAGTGTATTAGTAACACTAATTCGAGTGCAATATTACGGATAAGTGTAAAATTACACTAATAAAAATCCATGTTTTAGAGCATGTTTCGTCCTTTTTTTTCGTTCTCCTTCGTTTTTAACATTTCTGCAGATGATGAAAGTAAAAAACTTCTGTCGACTTTTGAGTATTTTTACGCGTTCGTTCGTATTAGTTATTGTGAAAATAAAAAACTAGAAGATATGAAAAGAGTGATTCTGTGGCTGTGCCTGTCTGTGGTTATAGGGGCGGTACAAGCACAAACCGGGCGGCTGGACTTGAAACTTCCGCAAGGACATCCCCGCTATCTGACCACACAGGAGGGGAAGAAAGAAACTCAGGAGTTGATTAAAAAGGCTCCTTGGGCAAAAGATGTGTATGAGCGGCTTCGGCAACGGACAGATAAATACGTAGATCGGGGAACAGACTGGCTGTCCTCCCGTTTGCTGATGTACTGGAACACACATGCCACCGATGTATATATAAAAGGTGAGTACTACGCCCATGCCGGAGGTGAGAAGGCACCGGCTCCTACAGTGGTATTTACCGGAGCACGCAGCCATGCCACCAATTACAAACGTCCTCGGCTGGAGGACTTGGAGCCTTATCAGGAAGATGCCAGAGGAATGTACTTGGCCAACAGTACCCTGGAGGGTAATCCTTACGAGTGGGTGAGCATCAGCAAAACCGGAAGAATGATTGAAAGCATCAACAATGAAATCGTAGGCATAGCCCGCGATGCGGCATTCCTCTGGTGGCTGACCGGCGAGCAGAAGTATGCCACGGCAGCTGCTTCCGTCTTTGATGTGTACATGACAGGTCTGTACTACCGCAATGTGCCTGTCGACTTGAATTATGGTCACCAGCAGACATTGGTAGGGATGACTTCCTTTGAGGTGATTCATGAAGATGTCATTAATTCGTTGGTACCGCTTTATGATTTCCTTTATACGTACTTGCAGAAAGAAAAGTCGGAAAAGATGACTATCTATGCCGATGCGTTCAAGAAATGTGCCGATAACATCATCGCCAACGGGGTACCTCACAACAACTGGAACCTGCTGCAGGCGCATTTCATTATGAATATTGCCCTGATTTTGGAAGATGATGCGAAGTATGCTGACGGCAAAGGACGCCAGTACTATATCGATTATCTGGTGAACCAGTCGTCCATCCGTCAGTGGTCATTGAAAAAACTGGCCGATTACGGATTCGATGCAGCCACGGGTGTCTGGGCAGAATGTCCGGGTTACAGCAGTGTGGTGGTAGGTGATTATGCCAGCTTTGTCAGCCTGTTCGATGAGAATCTGGGTATGGACCTGACCAAGGAGATTCCGGTACTTCCGAAAGCTGTAGAAGCTATGCCGCAATACCTTTTCCCGAACCGTATGGTCTGTGGGTTTGGCGATACGCATCCTTCCACACTGCGGACGGATATTTTCCGTTATATGATTCAGAATGCCCGTACCCATGGAAAGTCTGAAGAAGAACGAAAGTTTACGGCCATGCTGAAACTGTTCGACCCGTCTTCTTCTCTTCCGGTGGCAGAAAGAGGCAAGGCACCGGTAGCCATTACATCTTTCTTTGCCGGGAAACCGCTCGTGTTGGATGAAAAAGTGAAGGCTGGCCAGATTGACGACTATGTAACTCCTACCTTCTATGCTCCGAATGTGAGCTGGCTGGTACAGCGTAACGGGATGAATTCCCGTCACAGTCTGATGGTGTCACTGAACGGAAGTGAAGGCAATCACATGCACGCCAACGGCATCAGCATGGAACTGTATGGCAAGGGCTACGTGCTCGGTCCGGATGCCGGCATCGGTAAAACCTTGTATCAAGGTCTGGATTACCTGGAGTACTATAGCCAGTTTCCTTCGCATAATACGGTCTGCGTAGACGGAATTTCTTCTTATCCTGTCATGAAGAGCAACCATTCCTTCAAGCTGCGTGCCCTGTATCCTGCGACTGGCGAACGGCTTCCTTATCAGCCGATTTCCTATAGTGAAGTCTACTTCCGCGAACCGGAAACTTTTGCCGACCAGACCCGTCTTAACGGAATTGTCAATGTGGGTGATTCTGCAGGTTATTATATCGATATATTCCGTAGCCGGAAAGTAGAAGGCGGCGACAAGATGCATGACTATTTCTATCACAACTTAGGGCAGCAGATGACGCTGACAGCGGCCGACGGCAGTGAACTCGGACTTCAGCCTACGCAGGAACTGGCTTTTGCCGGAGCCCATCTGTATGCTTACTCCTATATATATAATAAGAAGCGGGCGGTGACAAGCGAAGACGTGAAAGCCGGATTTACCATCCAGATGCCCGATAAGGACGATATTACGATGAACCTCTGGATGAAAGGGGATGAAGGACGTGAAATCTTTTCAGCCCTGAGCCCCATGACGGAAGGATTGAGCCGTATCAAGAACATGCCGTATTCCATCAAGGACCAGCCTACGCTTACGTTTGTGGCACGCCAGAAAGGAGAAGCCTGGAACCGTCCGTTTGTGGCCGTGTATGAACCTTCTACCGTAAAAGAACCTTCCTGCATTGCGTCGGTCGATTATCCGCAGGTAAAGAGTGAACAGCAGGGCAGTCATGTCGGCATACGCGTGGCACTGACCAATGGAAATGTCGACTGGATTCTGTCGTCGGATGAGAATGCACACCACTGCAAGTTGGAAAAGTTGCAGGCCCGTGCAGGCTATGCGCTGTGTCGTCAGTCGGAAAAGGGAGAAACTCTTCAGACTTTCCTGGGCAACGGTACACAGCTGGAAGCGGATGGAGTGAGCATCCGGACAGATGCACCTGCTGATGTCTTGCTGCTGAAGCAGGATGGAAAATGGATGTACACAGCTACGGCTCCTTGTCAGATAGTTGTAGGAAAGAAAAAATATACGCTTTCAGTTTCAAAAGAGTTACGTCTTTTGAAGTAAAATGAAATTTCAAGTTTGCTTTTGTAGTAATATATTGATTTATAATTGTATACGCTCTTTCAGTACTTCCTTTGCAGTACTGAAGTACTGCAAAGGAAGTACTGTGGTACTGTCGAGGAAGTATTGTAGTACTTCTTTGACAGTACTTATCAGGGTATAAGGTTTTGTATTGATGTCTGGGAAGACAGTGCGGTTTTTTGTCGGATATTTTTATGAAATATAGGCAGATTCTATGTATTTTTGCTCATGAAACCTATGGCAGTTTTGTAAATGAAGAAATGTTTGATATATATTTATCTCCTTTTGTTAACCAGTCTGTGCTGTTTGCAAGCGGGAGCTGTTTCCTCCGAAATCCGTAGTTTGTCCGTATCCGACGGACTCCCTGATTTGATCATTAATACGATATACAAAGATTCAAAAGGCTATGTCTGGATGGGAACGAATACCTCAGTAGAGCGTTTTGATGGCATACGCCTGGAGCATTACATGGTAGAGGGCAGCAATGAGAACCTGAAGCGGGTGTTTGCACTGGTTGAGATGCCGGGCAATGAACTATGGGTTGGTACGGGCATGGGACTTTTCCGCTTGGCCGATGATGCCGAGAAGCTCGAGCGGCTGGCTCCTGAAATGATTACAAGCGGGGTACATGCATTCTGTAAGTTGGGGGATGTGCTCTATGTAGGAACGGAAAAAGGATTGTATGTATACAAGGGAGGAGTTTTTGAGCATGTGCTGGTAGACAAGAATGTCTTTTCGCGTGCTAATTTTGTTACGGGAATGGTGGAAGGAGAAAACGGCATATTGTGGCTCTCTACGATGGGAGGCTTGAAATCTCTTCGTTTGTCCGACCATACTATTACTTCTTTTTCAGATAAATTGGCGAAGAACGGGCAGCACCTTTCTTTCTATAATATCACACGTGTCGGTTCAAAGATTTTTATGGGTACAATGTCCAGCGGGCTGGTGCTTTTTGATACAGCCAGCAAGCACTTTTCACGCTATCTGGATGTAGGTTGCGGAGTCATCTCTGCTTTGTCGGGCGATGGGAAAGACCTGCTCTATGTAGGAACGGACGGAAACGGTGTGCATTTTATTTCCGTGAGTCGCCAGCGTGTTATCCGTACCTTTCTACACGACCGTGAGGCAGATAGCCAGATTCGTTCCAATTCTGTGTACTCTGTATTGGTCGACCGTGACGGCTTGTTATGGATTGGCTTTTACCAGTTGGGTGTAGACTACACCTTGTTCCAAAGCGACTTGTTTTCCACCTATCAATATGAGAACTTGTTTGATTCCAGAGACATGGCTGTCCGTACCATTGCCTTTCATGGAAGTCAGAAACTGATAGGTTCGCGCGACGGCTTTGTGTTTATCGATGAGGCCGATGGCAGATTCCAGATATTCAAGGCGCCCCGTCTGCGGGCTTCCATCATTGTGTCAAGCTGTTATTTCGACGGGAAATATTATATCGGAACCTATGGAGGAGGTATGTATGTGCTTGATGGCGCCACATTGGAACTGCGGGATTTTGAGATTGCTTCCGAACCCTTCCAGCATGGACATATTTTTGTGCTTCGTCCTGACGACCGGGGAAATCTGTGGATTGGTACTTCTGCCGGATTGTATTGTTACCGGAACGGGAAAATCGTGCGTCACTTCAAGAGCGACAGTTCCAAACTGCCCGAAGGCAACGTTTATGAGATTTATTTTGATTCATCCCATAAAGGATGGATTTGTACGGAAAGCGGTATCTGCATCTGGGACCCTTCGTCCGAAAGCTTGAAGAACGATGTGTTCCCGGAAGGATTTGTGCATAAAGAAAAAATCCGTATGATTTATGAAACTTCCGACCATCAGCTCTATTTCTTGCCAGATAAAGGAGAATTGTTTGTATCCGACCTTACCATGAGTCATTTTAGCCGGCTCACTCCCGGAACGCTGTTGGACGGAAAGTCGTTGATGGCTGTGGTGGAAGATTCGGAAGGCTGGCTGTGGGTGGCGACCAATAAGGGTATGTACCGTTTCGACAAGAAAACCAAGGTCGTACCTTTCAATTTTGCCGATGGTATTCCCAGCCTGATATTCATCAACTGCATTCCGATAAAAGATGAAGACGGAAACTTCTGGTTTGGTAACTCCAGAGGACTGGTGCGCCTGAATGGGAAAGACATGGATATGCTCCCCAGCCGTTATATTATTTCGTTGTCGGATGTGCTGGTCAATGGTAAGAGCATGCAGCATCAGCTTTCGGGAGAAGAAGGCCATTACGCGCTCACACTGGAGAATTCGCAGAAGAGCGTAATCATTCAGTTCTCTGCACTTACGTACAGCGACCCGAACAGCCTGATGTATGAGTATAAGTTAGGAGAGGAGGGAGAGTGGATTTCCTTGATGGGAAAATCGGAAGTATCGCTGTATGATTTGCCTTCGGGAGTCACTTCTTTTGTTATCCGTCAGATTGGGTATCCCGATTCGGCCATGACCTTGGATATTTGCATTCCCGACCGTTCCTGGTATAAGTGGATATATTCTCTTGTGGCATTGTTGTTGGCGGCTGCAGGTGTGTATGTGTTCCGTCGTAGCCTGTTGCGTGTGGTATGGGCGGTTTTACGTAAGCTGAACGGCTTTAACGACGCGGAAATACCGATGGCTGTGGAGGAAGATAAGAAAAAAGAAGAGGCAGAAGAAGTCGTAACACCGGAAATAGAACCAGTGACAGAGGAAGAAACTGTGGCGGAACCTATAGAACCGAAGCCGGAGAAAAAGACTGCTTCCTCTGCTGATGACAAATACAGGACGAACAAGGTCAGCCCGGAAGAGTGCAAGCGGCTTTACCGTCTGCTGGAACAGGGGATGAAGCGTAACAAACCTTATCGCAATCCGAATCTCAAAGTGGCAGATCTTGCTGTGTCGATAGGCACTACCTCCCATTCACTTTCCTATCTCTTCAACCAGTATTTGGAAAAGAATTATTATGACTATATCAACGAATATCGTGTAGAAGAATTCAAGTCGCTTATCCTGAAAGATGAGTATGCAAAATATACTCTGACGGCCATGGCAGAACTTTGTGGTTTCAGTTCGCGTGCCTCGTTCTTCCGCACATTTAAGAAACTGGCAGGAATAACTCCGAACGAATACATCAAACAAGTCTCAGGTGAGCATCGTCCGGTAGATTAACGGACTTTTTAGTGTCAAAATAGGGAAAAACATCCTGTACGTAAGTGTCAAATAATAATTTGAGACTCTCGTGCGGGATGTTTTATTTCGTTGTTAATCAATTTTTTGTGTAGAAACTAGTCTTGCATGATAAGGTGAGATTTATTCCATGTTACATTTGTTTTAGTTTTTTGGGATTGTAGATACATTTGCAGTGTCAAAAAACCAAAACAAGCTAATTTATGAAAGACCTGACGAACACATCCAATGAGCTAGTAGCACAGATTTTTGCGGACTACCATCAGTCGGTCTTCTTTTATATCTATAAGAAAATAGGAGAAAAAGAAGATGCGGAAGATTTGGTTCAGGACGCATATCTTCGCCTTTTGGAATACCGTACTATGCTTCGTCCCGATACCGTAAAATATTTCTTGTTTACGATTGTCCGTAATCTGGTATCCGACTATTTCCGTCATCTTTATAGAAAGCAGGAAGCTTCTGTTTACCTGGAAGAATGTGGTCAGGCTCAGCAGGCTGTGGCTGCAGATACCCGTGCCGTTGTACGCGACTTGCAGAAGCAAGAACTGATGAGGGTGAAATATCTTCCTTGCCAGCGTCGGAAAATCTATGTCATGAATCGTTTTGAGGGGAAAACATCGGCTGATATTGCTACCGAACTGAATCTTTCACAGCGTACGGTAGAGAATCATCTGTTCATCAGCCGCAAGGAAGTGCGCAACTATATGAAACAATGTATATAAAATATGAAAAGTAGTGAGATTGTTAATTTAAGGTTTAATCTTATGAAGAATGATTTTCTGAAGAATTCATCGCAGAGAGTCCTTTTCTCAGCCTTGATGGCATCGGCACTGGCAATTGGAAACCTTGCTCCCATGCATGCGGAGGTGGCTTCTGTTCAGTCGGTGATGCAATCGGTAAGTGTGAAAGGACAGGTGTTGGACGGTGACGGAATTCCTGTTATCGGTGCAAGTATTCTTGAAAAGGGTACTACAAATGGAGTAATTACAGATATTGATGGAAACTATTCGTTGAATGTGTCTTCCAAGAATGCAGTAATTGTGATTTCTTATATCGGTTATAAGACGGTGGAACTGAAAGCTTCCGATCCGGGCTTGGCAAATGTCGTGTTGAAAGAAGATACCGAAGTGCTGGAAGAAGTCGTAGTAGTGGGTTACGGTGCACAGAAGAAAGAAACGCTGACCGGTGCAGTCACTGTAGTAACCGACAAGATGATTCAAGGAAAAGGTTCTCTTTCATCTCCGCTTCAGGCCATGCAGGGACAGGTTCCGGGTGTGACCATTACACGTAACTCATCGGCTCCGGGTGATGAAAGCTGGGGTATGAAACTTCGTGGTGCCGTATCGGCCAATGCTGCCGATCCGCTGATTGTCATTGATGGAGTGGCATACGAAGGAACAAATGCTCTTCGTAACATCAACCCTTCTGATATTGAGTCTATCAACTTCCTGAAAGATGCTTCGGCAGCCATCTATGGTTCGCGTGCAGCAGGAGGTGTGGTTTTGATTACGACGAAGCAGGCTAAGGAAGGCAAGACCCGCATCGAATACAGCGCATCGTACACTGCCAAGTTTGTGGGACTGCAGCCGGAACTGATGTCGATGAGTGAGTGGGCGAATGCGGTAATTCAGGCTCGTACGAATGATGGATATACCGATAGTGATACATGGATTCAGTACGCAAAACTGGCATTGCAGAATGAAGGAAAGTATATTGACCTGGAACATAGCACCAATCCTTTTACTTCTGCTTTTACGGATGTAATGGATTTTGTGTACATGGATACCAACTGGACAGATGTGTTGTTTGGTAATGCAGGTTCTACCCAGCATGATTTGTCTATCTCTGGAGGTACCGATAAAAATCTGTATCGTTTATCTGTAGGTTATTTGTATGATGGTAGTAACTTGAAATGGGGAAATAACAATAACCAGCGCTTCAATGTACGTTTAACAAATAAGATACAACTGACAAACTGGTTTAAGTTAGAGTCTGTAATTGCTTATAACCGTCAGGATCAGGTGACTCCTTCTCGCATTGAGCAGGCTTTGACGGGGTCTTATCCGCAGCCGGGACTTCCTGCATCTACGATTGACGGTAAGCCCTATTCTTGGGGAACCTGGTTGTCGCCTATCTGGTATGCAGAATTAGGAGGGGATAACCGCTTGAAAGTGTCTGAGGTAAATATCAGTGAGAAGTTTACTTTTAATCTGGCAAAGGGACTTGATCTGGTTGGTAATGTGGGATATAATACCTCTAATGCAAGTCGTGACATCAAACAGATGGCCATAACTTCTTACAATTATACGGGAACTAAAGTCAATACTGGACCTGCAGTTTCTAAACAAGAGGAATCATCGTATGAAAAGACTTCGTCTCGTCGTGATTTCTATTCTTTTACTGGTTATTTGAATTACGAGAAGGATTTTGAAAGCGGGCACAATCTGAATGTCATGGTAGGTACTCAGTATGAATTAACGGAGTATGACTATTTTGGTGCGAAGGTAAAAGACATTCAGAACTCTTTGGAAACGATTAATGGTGCCGGTACATTAAGTTTGACTGACCAGAAGGGAACCAAGTGGCACGAAGCGATTATGTCGTACTACTCTCGTCTGAATTACAATTATAAATCTAAATACCTGGCCGAAGTAAACTTCCGTTACGATGGTTCTTCCAAGTTTAAGGAAGGTCGCTGGGCACCGTTCTATGGTGTGTCTGCCGGATGGCGTATCTCTGAAGAGAATTTCATGGATGGTACAGACAGTTGGCTGGATGAACTGAAGTTCCGTCTTTCTTATGGTGTGGTAGGTAACCAGAGTGGCATCGACCGTTATGAAGGTTCGCAATATTATGATTTTAAATCACTGAATGGAGCCCTTTTGGGTACTGATAAAGCAACGACTATTGATACAAATGGAAAGATTGCTTCAACTTCACGTGAATGGGAACGCATTCAGAACTATAACGTAGGTCTTGATTTTCGTGTGTTAAACGGCCGGTTTTCGGGAACGATCGAAGGATATTTGAAGCGTAACAACAATATGTTGATTAATGTAACTTATCCGGGGGTATTAGGTGATAATGCTGGTTATTCAAACTCAGGTAAGTTTGAAGCAAAAGGTTTTGAAGCACAAGGCACCTGGTCGGATAAGATAGGAAAGGTGTCATATCATATCGGAGGAACTTTTTCTTACAACACGAACAAACTGATTGATATAGGTGGGGCTACAGTGCTGGCAAGCGGCTTTAAAGACAAACAGCAAGGCTATCCGTTGAACAGTATCTTTGGTCTGCGTTATATTGGAAAGATACAGAATGAGGAGCAACGTCAGAAATACCTGTACCGTTATCTGACAGGTAATACCATCGGGTTGACCAACGATATTCGTGTAGGTGACAATATGTTTGAAGATGTCAATAAAGATGGAAAACTGGATTACAATGATTATGTATATTTAGGTTCAGATGATCCGAAGATTTCTTTCTCTTTCAATGGAGGAATTGAATGGAATAACTTTGATTTGTCGGTCGTATTCCAGGGAGTAGCACAGCGTACTATTTTCCGTACAGGAAGTAATAATGGTAATGAAACGTGGCGTATCCCGATGAAAGCCACCTATCTGAATACTTCTAATCAGTCTGTAGGTAATACATGGACACCAGAAAATCCAAATGCGCATTATCCTACTTATTCAAATAATGAAACAATCAATGCCTACAACTATCAGGCATCTTCCTGGGCGGTAGAGAATGGAACGTATGTTCGTCTGAAGAACGTGACATTGGGATATACTTTCCCTCAGGAAATACTGGCCAAAACGAAGGTTATCAGCTCTGCCCGTTTATATGTAACCGGAGCCGACCTTTGGGAGTTCTCTAAAATCAATGATGGATGGGACCCTGAGGCAAGTAAGAATGTAAGCGGCACTGGACGTTATCCATTCGTACGTACAGTGACTTTTGGATTGAATGTAGCATTTTAATCAGTAAAAATTATGAAACTCTATAAGAAAATATTTTTAATTCTGGCAGTGGGTGCAAGTACTTCTTCTTGTCTTGATTTGGATTCGCAAGATCAGTTGTCAGACGGTAACATGTGGCAGTCTGCTTCCGACTTTGAGTATTTTGCGAATACCTTTTATGGCTGGACACGCGATTTCAAAACTGTCATCAGTGATGCTCCTCATTCAGACTGGCGTTCAGATTTGATGACTTCCAGTTCTATCAATGTTTATAGCCATGGTAACAACTCTATAGAAACATCAGACGCAAATTACACAGATGCTTACAAGCATATTCGTCGTACCAATTTGCTGTTGCAGAAAGCAGAAGGATATTCTGGATCTGAAACCATTGCGCAATATGTGGCTGAAGCCAAATTCTTTCGGGCTTATTGCTATTTCGATTTGCTGCAGCTTTACGGAGATGCGGTAATTACAAAAAGTCCGCTGGATATTGATTCTCCGGAATTGAATGCAAAAAGAAATGATCGTAGCGAGGTTGTCGATTTGATTATTACAGATTTGCAGGAAGCCATTCCAGATCTTCCCGAAACTGTAAGTTCTGAAGATGACGGACGATTGACCAAATGGGCTGCCAATGCTTTCCTTTCACGTGTAGCATTATACGAAGGTACCTGGCAGAAATTCCGTAACAATGCCGAACGCGCAAATTCGTTACTGGATATTGCTGCAAAGGCCGCAAAGGCAGTGATAGACAGTAAGAAATATCAACTTTTCAAACCGGCAGCTTTAGGTGAGTTCGCTTATAAATATTTGTTTACATTGGAAAATGTACAGTCAAATCCGGCAAACTTGACAAAAGCTGATAATAAGGAATACATTTTCTATCGTCGTCATGATGAAACATTGTCGCCTATTGGAACAAATGTTACACACGGATGCTTGAAAAATGTGCAATACATCAGCCGGAAGTTTGTAAATATGTATTTGACTCAGAACGGACTTCCTATTGAGCAAGACGTTTATGCAGCAGGAACAAATGAAAAAGGTTTTAAAGGTTATGCCACGATGACCTCAGAATTTGAAAATCGTGATAACCGTATGAAAAACAGTCTGCTACCCAATGGAACAAATTACTGGGACAATGAAGCGCAATCATGCCGTATAGACTGGAAAGGCATGAGTGGTGAAGATGCAAAAAATGCACAGGTATGCGATGTAAAGTCAGGTAGTGGGTACCAAAACCAGAAATGGGCTACAGAACGTCGCGTAGAAGATAACTATGAAGGATATGACTATCCTATTATCCGCTATGCAGAAGTGTTGCTGAATTATGCGGAAGCTGTCTTTGAACGGGATGGACAGATTTCGGATGAGGATTTGGATATTTCACTTAATTTGACTCGTCAGCGTGTAAATCCCGACATGCCTAAGTTGACAAATGATTTTGTACGTCAGCATGGTCTGGATATGCAGACAGAAATTCGTCGGGAACGTACTATCGAATTATATAATGAAGGCTTCCGTATTGATGATTTGAAACGTTGGAAAACAGCAGAGGTAGAAATGCCAAAAGATATATTAGGGGTGAAATATACAGGCACTGAATTTGAAAGTCAATGGGGGGATGTCGCTTCAATGTCGAAAGATGCTGACGGATGTTTGATAATGGAAAGCGGACGTACCTGGGCTACCAAAAATTATCTGTTACCAATACCGGCCGACCAGATACAGTTGAATCCGAATCTGGGACAGAATCCGGGATGGGAATAAATGTAAGATCTTAAACTGAGTATTTTATGAGAACTAATTATAGAACGTTGCTTTATAGTACTGCATTTTGCCTGATTGCAGGATTCTCATCTTGTTCGGATGAAACAGATTTAGGCGGCTCTTTGCAGGAAATACAGACTATATCTTCCATCACGTTAAATCAGACTGCTTATAATGCAGATGTCCAGAACCTTTATATGCTTCCAAACCAGGAGATACAGCTGAGTTGTACAGTTCTTCCAGAAGAGGCAAACGATAAAAGTGTGAAATGGACTTCTCAGAACGAAACTGTTGCTGTGGTTTCTGCAGATGGATATTTGGTCACTAAGAATGTTGGAACTACGGTAGTTCGTGTAACTCCGGGAATAGGATTTGGTCCTTCTGCCACTACACCAAGTTTTACAATTAATGTGGTCGACCATTTTAATTATATTGAGGAAATAACGCTGAAAAATACGGATATATTGGTTACGGAGGGAATTTCAGAGTCTGCTTCATACCAAGTAGAAGTAGATGCTCTTCCTGCTACAGCCACATTTAAGCGTTATAAATGGGAAAGTTTGAATCCGGAAATAGCTAGGGTTGATGACTCAGGAGTGGTAACAGGAGTAAAAGCTGGTACTGCAACAATAAAGGTAACAGCTGATGATTTCAGTGCATCTCCAGTCTCAACGACTTTTACGGTGAAGATAAATCCGGTAATACAGATTGAAAATTTTGAATTTACAAATGAAGCGAAAGAATACCTGGGACAGCTGGGGTATGGAGAAGTATATGATTTGAAAAAGTCAGTAGCCTTGACACCTTCGAATGCCACAGTGGAATTGATTAGCTGGAGCAGCGATAATGCCAGTGTAGCTTCCGTAGATGAAGATGGAGTGCTTACAGTTCATTCCATGCTGAGTGGAAGCGCTACGATTACAGCTTCAACGGGCGAATTGACAAAAACAGTGTCAGTAAATGTGGCAGAAGGTCGTATCTGGTATTCTTTTGAGAATGGAATTGGAGACTGGAGCCTTGAGTCTGGAAATAATTCATCAGTTGTCAAGAGTGATGGGGAGAAGACTACCATCAAGATGGGTGGTTCTGATAAATATCGTGGTGATTTTGTATGGGTGCGTAATGGAGTATCTCAAACAAAAATAACCCCATCGGTATACCGTTATCTGGCAATGAAGATAAATGTGGCTTCGCCGTTAAGTGCCGGCTCTAATGCTAACGGATGTATCAAGCTGGAATTATGGGATGATTCGGGTGATAAAGGTACCATTGGTAACAATTATACCGGTGCCGTTAACTCTGCAAACAATTCATTTGAAGTATTGAATGGTGGAAGTTTTCAGACAACTGCTCCTAATGTGATATATTGGGATTTACAGTCGAATTATGATAAACATACTCCGACAGACTGGAACCAGACATTTACATTGAACTGCCTGAAGTTTGTCATTGCAGACTATACAGCAACTGATAGCTATGATATTTACTGGGTTCGTTCTTTCAAGACGGTAGAAGAACTGGAAGCATTTGTAGCATCTGAAGATACTAATAAATAAACAAGGTGATGATTATGAAACAGATTTATACTTACATAGGAGCAGGGCTGGTAGCCCTCTCCTTCACTAACCTTATTGCATGCACCGAGATAGAGCATGGGGTGAATGATATTGATACTTGGGAGGAAGTAAAGGACTATACAGAAGCATTAAATCATCCTTGTATGCTTCATACTCAGGAGGATTTTGACTTTGTGAAAGGTAAACTTCAGGCTGGTCAGCAGCCGTGGGCTAATGCCTATACTCACTTGGAACAAAGTGAATATGCGCGTAATACGTGGGTAGCTACCCCTGTAGAGAAACTGGCACGTTTGGATCAGGCTAACTGGTCAGGTCCGGAACGGTGGGAGGAAAACGGTTTGTCAGAATATTATACTCCAGATGCTTGGACAAATTATACTCATCTGATGAAGGATGCGGCAGCAGCTTATCAATTGGCTCTTCGCTGGAAGTTGTCGGATGATGATACATACGCAAAAGCTGGTATCGATATTTTGAATGCGTGGGCAAACAAGTGTACCGGATATATTGTGAATTCAAAAGGAGAATTTATAGACCCGAATCAGTATTTGATTGCTATCCAGATTTACCAGCTGGCTAATGCAGCTGAGATTCTTCGTGATTATGAGGGATGGAGCGAGGCTGATTTCACTGCCTATAAAAACTGGATGGTGGATGTTTTCTATCCGCAAGCTACTAATTTTCTGAATCTGCACAATGGTTTTACAGATTGCCCGCTTCATTATTGGCTGAACTGGGATTTGGCAGAAATGACAGCTGTCCTTTCCATTGGTATCCTTACTGACGATAACTTTAAAATCAATGAGGCAATTCAGTATTTTAAGTTTGGTGTAGGAGGTGGAAACATTATCAATGCAGTGCCTTTCATGCATCAGGATCCGGATAGTGGAGAAATGCTGGGACAGTGTATGGAGTCTGGGCGTGACCAGGGCCATGCTACCTTATGCGTCAGTTTGATGGGAGTGTTCTGTCAGATGGCAAAGAATGTGGGTGAGGATCTTTTTATTTTTGATGAAAACCGTGCACTGGCTATGTGTGAATACGTAGCAAAATATAATTATGGAGAGGTGGAAACTGGAAGTAATAATTCCGGGTGGAACATGAGTAACTTTAAGTATGATGTGACTTCTGTACCTTATACAAATTATACGAATTGTACAGGTAACAGCTGGCCAAGTATGTCGTATGAGGAGCATCAGGCAGGTAATGAGACTCGTGGAACTGTACGTCCGGCATGGGAATTGGTTAGACGCCTTGCTTCAGATTACGGACAGACTAGCATTTACTCTGATATGTGGGTAAAGAAAATGCGTGAGAATACCGCACGTGGAAACAGTGACGGTGGTGCCGGTGATTACGGACCTAACAGTGGCGGTTTCGATCAGCTGGGATTCGGTACGCTGATGTTTGCAAAAGACTAATCTTTAAATATGAGAACTATGAGAATAAGTAATTTGTGGTGGGCTGTGCTTCCTTTTTGCCTCTTTGCTTGCAATAAGGATGAACAGCAGGAAGGAACAGACGGTACTCCGGTATCTTTTGTTACCACGATTTCTCCCTCAAGCCGTTTGACAGTCAATAATTCATGGGCTGGTCTTTCGGATGCAAAGGTGGGTGTGGAAATCAACGGTACGGTGAAGGAGTATACGGTGAATGAGAAAGGTGAACTGACTTCCGCCGCTCCTTTTTACTGGGAAGACCTTGGACAGACTGTGTCGGTCAATGCCTGGTATCCTTATAATGAGGGGAAGAAACCGGAGGCAGTGGTAGTCGCTGCCGACCAGAGCGTAGCAGCTAATTATCTGGCCAGTGACTTACTGGAAGTGAACAATGCTTCGGTATCTGCAAGCGAGAACACGCTGACTTTCGTACACCGTACGGCGTGTGTGGAATGTGCCTTGCAGCTTAATCCGACAGAAGAGGGGACAATGAATGCGGCAACTATTACCTTGTGCAATTTGTCAGGGGTGTCCGAAGGCAATTCGGTGAAGACGACCGGTGATTATAAAGCGTTGGTGGCTCCTCAGACACTGATTGCCGGAACCGTTTTCATGGAAGTAACCATGAGCGATGGAAGAAGTGACGAATATGTGCTTCCGGAGGATGTGGAACTGAAACAAGGATACATCTTCCCGGTATCTGTAGAAGTAACTCCTGATGGGCTGAATGTGGCTTTTGGAACTCCGATAAAGTGGGAAGGCGAGACCGTAGGAACCGATGGGGAAGCTCCGGAAGTGGGTCCTGATACGGATGGAGATAAATGGGAACAGAACGGAGATGATATACAAACAGATGGGGAAACCACTGAACAACACCCTGAAAATGGAAATTCATCTCAGTGGGAAGGTGAAACTTCAGAAGTAAATGCTGAAAAACGTTCGTAATTTGAAAACAAAAAATAGAAACTTAAATAAATCGCATTATGAAAACAAATTCGTGGAAAATAACATTTATGGCCTTGGCTATGGCTACAGCTATGACAGGTTGTAATCAAAATAATGAGTTGGGCACTCCTGCTCCGTCGAGTGAAGAAGATGTATTGAACGTGGTGGCTACGGCAAACGATTTCGTTTCATCAGATGCTACTTCACGTGTATCTGAAACAGATTATACTACTACATTCGAAGAGGGTGATGCCATTGGTGTATTCGTGGTACGCGATGGGGAAGCTTTGATAAGCAACATGAAGATGACTTTGGGTGCAGATGGGACAACATGGGCAGGAGAGAACGGTGCCAAACTGTATTACTATAAAGATGCAGATTATATTGCTTATTCTCCTTATACTGACGGGTTGTCTGCAACTTCAGAAACTGAAATTGTAGACTATTTCACTGCAAAACTGGAAGGTACTACCGGACAGTCTACATTGGCAGACTACCAGGCTGCCGATTTGATGACTGCTTCTGTCGCTGCAGCAGAAGTTACTCGTGGTCAGAACATTAATTTCAAATTTGCGCATCAGATGTCTATGATTGAAATCAAAGTGCCTATCCGTGCGTATAAGACAAGTGGAGGTTATGAATATTCTGCTCCGTTGGGATTAAAAGTAAAAATTGGTGATAAAGAAGGCTTTTCTTTATGTACATTCGGCAAAGAAACAACTGGTGACGCAGGTAGTGAAGTAACAAAAGGTATTTACCGTTGTATCGTAGCTCCTTCTGATGCTGCATTGAATGTAGAAGGCGAATTCCAGGATGGTTCTGTTCCGGTGTATTTCCCTGCAGCAGGTGGAGCAGCTCTGTCTGTGACTCCAAAAGCTGGAGAATATAAAGGGATTGATGTAAAATATGATTATGGTACTTATTCTGCTAAGCGTGAATTGGAAGTTGGTGACTACTATTATGCGGATGGAAGTATTTGTCCGAATGACATGGCTAGTATTCCAAGTGATGGTTGTGTGGGAGTAATATTCAGTACTGAGACTAGTGTTACAGATCAAGCAAATAACTGGTCACATGGTTATGTAATTGCGTTGAATAATACAGGAACTTCTAATATAAAATGGAAAAATGTGGCAACAGCTGATGACGGTTATGATATTTTTGATATTGTGACTACGGATAATGATGCAAAAGATGCTTCATTCCAAAAATTAATAGACCATTTGGATGGATATACTTCATCCAGAAAAATTACCGATAATAGTGATGAGATAACACATCCAGCTTTCTTTGCAGCTAAAAATTATGCAGTATCCATTCCGAAAACTACTAGTGGGTGGTATCTTCCTTCTATGGGACAGCTTGCTTTAGTGATAAATAATTTGGGAGTAACAGATGATAGTAAGAAGTTTACAGCACAGAATTGCTCTGATAAGGCTTCTGACGCGAAGTTTGATGAAACTGGAGAAGATGCTCCATCAGCAATAAAAAGGATGGATGATATTTTCAAGAAAGTTGGTGGTAGTTTAAGATCTGAATTAGCAATTACTGAGAATGATTGGAATCTTCGTTGGTGGGGATGCGGCCAGACTAGCTTTGATGCTTCTATTTCTAATGCAAAAGCATGGTGTGTTGATATGAATTATGGTACGAATGATCAGGGTAAACAATATGCCAAATATCTTTTCCTTTCTCGTGATAAGACTGATAATACACCTTATAATCGCGTTCGCCCCGTATTCGCTTTCTAACAAATCACTAAGTTAACTTTTAAACTCCTTATAGGCAGTTGCGAAGGGAAATATCCCTATCGCAACTGCTTTTTTTATGTCTTTTATAAGCCCGTTGTTGAGTAAATGTGTGATATGATTCGTATTATTAAATAAACGACAAACTGAAAAGTATGAAAAGGAATATATGGATGATGATTGTTGGACTGTTAGGGTATGTAGGCCCCATGACAGCACAGTCGGTTTATCCCGGACTAAATCCGGAGAAATTTCAAGTGTCCCTAGCTGCTCCCATGGCGGCAGAATGTGTTGAATTGCAGGATGTACGCCTGCTTCCCAGTCGTTTCAGAGAAAATATGGAGCGAGACTCAGTATGGATGGTTTCTATTGGCGTGAATCAACTGCTGCATAGTTTCCGTACTACGGCCGGTGTGTTTGCCGGGCGTGAAGGAGGATATATGACGGTGAAGAAATTGGGCGGCTGGGAGTCTCTTGATTGCGAGTTGCGTGGACATATTACGGGACATTTGTTATCGGCTTATTCCTTGATGTATGCGGCTACAGGAAGTGACATTTTTAAGTTGAAGGGGGATAGTCTGGTTAATGGACTGGCAGAAGTGCAGCAAACGTATAAGAACGGTTATTTGAGCGCTTTCCCGGAGGAGTTGATTAACCGGAATCTGCGGGGAACAAGTGTGTGGGCTCCCTGGTATACGCTACACAAGCTGTTTTCAGGGTTGATAGACCAGTATATCTATGCCGATAACCGTCAGGCGCTGGAGGTGGTAAAGCAGATGGGTGACTGGGCCTATACCAAGTTGAAACCTTTGGATGAGACCACCCGAAAGCGGATGATACGCAATGAATTTGGAGGAATCAATGAGTCATTTTATAATTTGTATGCCTTGACCGGAGATGAACGTTATCGCTGGTTAGCCGAGTTCTTTTATCATAATGAGGTGATTGACCCTTTGAGAGAGAAGCGTGACAATCTGGGGACGAAACATACCAATACCTTTATTCCGAAAGTTCTGGCTGAGGCTCGCAATTATGAGCTTTCAGCGAATGAGGACAGTCGGGAGTTAAGTGAATTTTTCTGGCATACGATGGTCGGACATCACACATTTGCACCGGGATGTAGCAGCGACAAGGAGCATTTCTTTGATACGAAGCAGCTCTCCAAACATCTGTCGGGTTATACGGGAGAGACGTGTTGTACATATAACATGTTGAAGCTGAGCAAGCATCTGTTCTGCTGGAATGCCTCTACGGAAGTGGCTGATTATTACGAACGTGCCTTATATAATCACATCTTGGGACAGCAGGACCCCGAAACAGGGATGGTAGCCTATTTCTTACCTTTATTGTCGGGAGCACATAAAGTATACAGTACACCGGACAATTCATTCTGGTGTTGCGTAGGAAGCGGTTTTGAAAGCCATGCCAAGTATGCAGAAAGCATTTATTTTCATCACCAGGATAAACTGTTTGTCAATCTTTTCATCCCTTCGGTCTTGAACTGGCGGGAAAAGGGAATTACGCTTCGTCAGGAAACCAGGTTTCCAGAAGAAGAAACGACCCGATTGTATATTGGAGCAAAGCAGCCTGCGCGTGCGAAGATTTGTCTGCGTTATCCTTCATGGAGTGGAAAGGTGAAAGTGACGGTAAATGGGAAAAAGGTGAAAGTGACCGGTAAGCCAGGTACATATATCACACTGAACCGGGAATGGCGCCAGGGTGATTGTATAGAAGTGACGTATCCTATGTCTTTTTCTCTGGAACCGGCTCCTGATGATTCCAGTCGTGCTGCATTGTGTTACGGGCCTGTTGTCTTGGCGGGAGAACTGGGTACAGAAGGTATGCAGAAACCGGCTCCTTACTCAGATTCGTCGAAATACAATGACTATTATACATACAACTATCATATACCAGAAGGGCTTCCTGTGAACTTGGTATTGGAGAAGTCAAATTGGGAAAATTCATTTAAACGGGTTGGAAAAGGTCTGACGTTCGAAACCCGGGATGGCAGAAGAATTTCTCCTTTATATGATATTCATCGTCAACGGTATGTGGTGTATTGGAAACTGATGTGGAAGAAATAAATTTATAGAGGTAAGTGAATGAATAGAATCAAGGTGTAACAAGATGAAACGTATTGTATTATTGGCAGGTGTCTTATGTAGTATGGGGATGGGATATGCCCAGAAACTAACACATCCGGATTTGCTTTACACTCCGGAGCGGATTGAGCAGGTAAAGCAACGAATCGAGCAGGATGAACAGATGACTTCTGCCTGGAAAGAGATAAAACAGACCGCAGAGAAAGAGCTGAAAGGAAATAGTCTGAATAAAGCTGATTATCTTTCGCTTGCCTATCTGATGACAGGCGAGAAGGTATATGCCGACAAGTTGAAGGCAATTCTTTTGAAGACCATAGAAACTGAAACCTGGGGTAGCGCGGAAATGCTTGCCCGTAAACCGGCATGGCGAAGTGATTTGGGACTGGCTCATAAGGCGTATCTGTCGGCTATTGCGTATGATGCCGTGTACAATGACCTGTCGGCTTCGGAGCGAAAGAAGATAGCGAAAGGATTATATCGGCTGGGTGTGGAACCTTTGTTGGGCGACTGGCTGCAGGAACCAGTCCGAATACATTCGTTGAATTCTATGGGGCATAACTGGTGGACGTCGTGCGTGTGCATGGGAGGAATTTTGGCTTTGAGCTTGCAAAATGAACTTCCGGAGGCAAAGGAAGGAGCACAGGCTGTTTACGATTACCTTCCGGAATGGTTTAACTTTGCGGGAGATGTGTTGCAGCAGAAAGCGAAGACTTTTGATGAGGCTGGTGGTATGTATGAAAGCCTGAACTATGCTAATTTTGGTATACAGGAAGCCTTGCAGTTCTATGTGGCGTGGAAAAATGCGCATCCCGGTGCATCTTTGCCTGACATACCACAGCTGAAAAATCTTTCCAGCTTTTTTGCACATGTCTGCTATCCTCGTACGGGGATGCTTTACAGTATCAACTTTGGTGACAGTCACAAGAATATCTCGGCAGAAAGCAGTCTGATGTTACTGTATGCGCTGGGAGTGAAAGATAAGAATATGCTGTGGTACATGAAGCAGGTAGAGCAGGGGCAGCACCGTGACGGCTACTTTCTGAATCGTCCGATGGGCTTTTTGTACACACCCGAATTAACCCGTGCGCCGGAGTTGCCGGATTTAAAACTCTCACAGTTATTTGCTGATTTTGGTTGGGCTACCATACGTACATCGTGGAAGAAGGATGCCACGATGCTGGCCGTGAAAAGCGGGCATACATGGAATCATTCGCATGCCGATGCGAACTCGTTTATCTTATTTCATAAGGGAGTCGATATAATTAAAGATGCAGGGAATTGCTGGTATCCGAATCCGAATTATCGTAATTATTTCTTTCAGAGTCAGGCACACAATGTGGTGCTTTTCAACGGGCAGGGGCAGAGCCGTGAACAACAGTATCATGGCTCTACGTTAAGAGGTTATCTGTATCATTTGCTTGACGGAGGAAATATCCGCTATCTGCTGGCAAATGGGACTGGACCTGTATCAGATAATTTTAGCCGTAATTTCCGTCACTTCCTCTGGATAGACAATGTGATTTACATGATTGACGACTTGAAAACCCATCGCAGCGGAGAATTCGAGTGGCTGTGGCATCCGGGAGGTGAATGGAAAAAGAGCGGAGCTGACGTGACGATTACAAAAGATAACTCTTCGGTGGTGCTACGACCCTTGTATCCTCGTTTGCTGGCTCTCTCAGATTTTGTGCATGATTATCCGGATGATTTGTATTGGGAGGAGATTACGGCACCTACGGAAGACCTGCAAGGAACAGAGAAGTATTACTCTTTTCATTTGCCGGGTGAATTCAAACAAGTAAAAGGACTTACTGCTATTATTTTAAAGGATAGTGTGACGCAGAAAGAACTGCCGATGATGGAGCGTCGGGAAGGGAAGGACTGGATTGGACTTCGAATAACATATAAGGGAAAAGTTACAGACCTTTATATTAATCAGCTTGCAGACGGACGTCTGATGCATAGTAACTCTTGGATTGAGGCTGACGGATGGTCGACAGATGCATATATGTTTGCCGTCTCTTATCCGGAAGGTATGGACCCGGCAGAAACGAAAGAGATTTTTATGGGTTACGGTAGTTCGCTTCGTCGAGGACAGACATCTTATTTCTCTTCTTTATCCAAGTTGTTTTATATTCGAAAGGACACAGGAAAGCAGGTGGATATCTGGATGGATGGACAACCGTATATGCATGCGAGATTTCGGGCAAAAGATTGTCCGAGGGTATTGAATGTCAATGAAAAGCATACTCTAGTGAACTGGAAGAGAGACTTTATTGAAATACGGGCTGAGAAATAGAAAAAGGTCGTAGTTTATTTTATTTGAGGTTAGAATAAAATGTCCATGGTAGTTGCGATAGATATTTTTGTATCGTGACTACCTTTTATCTTCTTCATTGAATTTTCTTAATTAAGGCATGTATATGTCGGGAATTTTATTTTATTTTGTTGTCTCTTTGAAAGACGAAATGTAAAAACGTCACAAAATATTCTAGTACATGAAAGGAACTAATTCCCCAGTATATCAATTTGGACTTAAACTGATACTTATTTTCTGTTTGTGGGTTAAAGTGCTGGTCTTGTCAGCCGATACTTTTACCTTCCGGAACATTTCCAGTGTAGACGGTTTACCGGACCTGACAGTCAGTACCATCTATAAAGATTCGAAAGGGTATTTATGGCTGGGTACGGCTACCTCGGTAGAACGGTTTGACGGGGTACGTTTCAAGCATTATCCGGTGTATGGAAACAATGAAAAGTTGAAGTGGGTGAATGTCATTACCGAAACGGGCGGAAACCAGCTGTGGGTGGGTACTGAAACCGGTCTATGGAGAGTCGGAGTAGAGAAATTAGAACCGGTCTATCGTGACAGCATACAGGGAATTGTACGTGAGATACTTTCGGACGAGAAGGGAAACCTGTATATCGGTAGTGGTGACGGTGTCTGGATAAGGAAGGCAGATGAAAAGTTGGAACGGGTGATACTGGACGCACGCACTCTTTCGCCGGACAATGCCGTGGTGGCCATGTGCCGAGAAAAAAACGGTGCATTGTGGGTGTTTACCAAAAGAGAAATGTATTGGGTTTCTTTCGACAGAAAACAGAAGAAACATTATCCGAATCCTTTGATGAATGACAAGGAACCTTGTACGTATCGGGGAGTTGTATCAATAGATGATAAATTATACATCGCTACGTTGGGAAAAGGCCTTTTCTGTTTTGATAAACAGTCGGAGACGTTTTCTTCTTTTGTAGACGTGGGCTGCAACTTGATTAACAAACTGTCTACCGATGGGAAGGACCTGTTGTACCTGAGTACAGATGGAGAAGGGGTGGCCTTTGTCTCGGTGAAACAGAAAAAGGTGGTACGTACTTTCCGCAACGATCCTTCGCATGGAGAAAGCCTGCATTCCAATTCCGTGTATTCCTTATTGCTCGATCGTGACGGATGGTTATGGGTAGGTTTCTATCAGCAGGGGCTGGATGTGACAAATTACAATAGCGGAGCATTCTCAGTGTACGATTATCCTCCTTATTTTGATTCCCGCAATCTCTCCATTCGTTCCATTTGCATTTCGGGAAAGGAAAAATTGATAGGTACACGCAGTGGAGGGTATTATGTGGATGAGGCTCGCGGACGCTATCGTTTCTTTGCAAAACCGGAGATAAGGAGCAGCCTGATTTTGTGCTGCGAGAAATTTGGCGATGAATATTATATCGGTACCTACGGAGGAGGATTGTATAAATTCCATCCGGAGACGATGACGCTCAGTGATTTTGTTCCTTCCGAGGGAGAAGGTCCATTCTCGAATGATAATATTTCTTGCATGGCAGAAGACTCAGAAAGGCATATCTGGTTTTGTACGTCATCGGGGCTGTATTGTTATGACAAGCAAGGAAAGCAGTTGAAGCATTACACAACTGAGAACTCTTCTTTGCCGAGTAATTCTGTATTTTATATACTGTTTGATTCCAGTGGAAAGGCCTGGATTTGCACGAACAATGGGCTGGCTATTTGGGAACCGAGTGATGGAAGAATACGCACGGATGTATTTCCTGAAGGATTTATTCATAAACAACGTATTTCGTCAATTTATGAAGATTCTGAGCAGCAGTTATATTTTGTACCTGATAAAGGGGAACTGTTTGTCTCTGATTTACAAATGACAAGCTTTCGATACTGGTCTCCTTCTTCATTATTGTTTGAAAAGAATCTTTCGTTTGTGGTAGAAGATAAAGACAAATGGCTGTGGATTGGTACGAACGATGGGTTGTATCGTTATGACAAGAAAGAGGTTTTTATACCCTACAGCTTTGCTGATGGAGTGCCTAATCCCATCTTCTTTACTTGTATCCCGGAAATAGATGAGCAGGGGGTAATCTGGTTTGGCAATTCAAAAGGGCTCATTTCTTTGCGGAAAGACTGGCGTATGCGTGAAAACAAGAATACGTACCGTGTAGGTATATCAGGAGTACTACTGGAAGGAGAGGAACAGGACAAAGCGTTGGAGGAGACGTTCCCGGGACAATATAGGGTGGCTCTTTCATGTTGGAGGCGACATCTGACATTGTTGTTTTCTGATTTGACTTATACTGATGTTCCACATACTTTTTATGAGTATCAATGGGATGACAACGGGGAGTGGCAGCGTTTGGAAGGAAAATCTGAATTGGTGTTTTATGACTTGCTTCCTGGCAGCTATAAGTTAAAAATACGGCGTATGGGAGAACCGGATTCCGCGTCTGTGTTGACGGTGGATATTTCTATGCCAATGGGGTATCGCTTGTTGTTCGGAGGTATAGCATTGATGCTGTTAGTGTTGGCTGCCATAGGTTATTATCTGGTAAAAATAAGACAACGTGCAACGGCTGCTGAAACGGGAGTAGGAAAGTTGTTGGCCGAAGATGAGGAACTGGAAGAAGAGAAAAAGGAGAAACATATTTCCTTGACTCAGGAAGAGTGTGAGCAATTATTGGTAAAAGTGCGAAGTTGCATGGAAATACAAAAATTATATATAAATCCAGACTTGAAGATTGGGCAGCTTTCCGATAAGACAGGGGTGTCGGTGTATTTGCTTTCTTATTTGTTCAATCATTATTTGAATAGCAGTTACTATGATTTTGTGAACAGTTATCGGATTGAAGAGTTCAATCGGTTATTGGAAAAAGGAGAGCATACGCAATATACCCTGCAAGCCTTGATAGAGAAATGCGGTTTCAGTTCCAGAACTTCTTTCTTTCGCTATTTCAAGAAAGTAAATGGCATGTCACCGGGAGAGTATATTCGTAAGTTTGATGAAAGAAAATAGCGGCATGTAAATTCACTTGAAATATCTTTTAGTGGTTCCTCCAGTATCAAATAATTATTTGGTACTGGAGGGTCTTGTTTTATAAAATATTGTAAACTAATTTGTTAGATGCTTTTCTTGTTCCATGCAAAAGGGTGGCCATTCTCTTGGCTGTATATATTTTTTCTTTGTGAAATACCATCATATATTTGCATCCGTAATCAGTTAACAAAATGTAGATATGGAAAACATGCTTGCACTTTCAAATCAATCAATCTCGGATGCTTATACGCAATATGCACGTTCCATCTTCCTTTATATATATTATAAAGTAGAAGATGAAGAACTGACGCACGATTTGGTGCAAGACACCTTCTTACGTTTGATTTCCTATCGGGGAAAGATTTGTTTTCACACGGTAAAACATCTGCTTTTCATTATTGCCCGCAATTTGGTAAATGATTATTTACGTCGGTATTATAAAGCTCAGGAAGCAGCTTCTTTTCTGTATGAAAATGCAGACTCTAAGGTCTGTGAAACAGAACCTTCACTTTATGCTGAAGAACTGTTGGCATGTGAACAGAAAGCTGTGGCTCAGCTTCCTGCCCAGCGTCGTAAGGTATATGAACTGACACGTTTTGAAGAAAATAGCGCTTCTGACATTGCAGTGATGTTAAATCTTTCACAGCGTACGGTAGAGAACCATTTGCGTATGGGGAGAGAAGAAGTGAGAAAATATATCAGACAGTGTATCTGACAATATATGAATTAGAGAGAAATGATAAAAAGTATAGTTAATTTAAAGTGTGAACAAATGAAGGATGATGTCTTGAGATTTTCGTCGAAAAGAATACTCTTCTCAGCCATGTTTGCTTCTGTACTCTGGGGAGGTTTTTCCCATCCGTTGTATGCGGAGAATGCAGAGGCGTATACCGTGATGCAGGGGGTAAGAGTACAGGGGGTAGTACTTGATGCTACAGGAGAACCGGTAATCGGTGCCAGTATTTTGGAGAAAGGAACTTCCAATGGAGTGATAACAGATTTGGATGGTAAATTTTCGTTGAATGTGGCTTCTTCGAAATCGGTAATTGTGATTTCTTATATCGGTTTTAAAACCAAGGAAGTATCAGCATCTGACAAGAATCTGCAGAAAATCGTTTTGTCGGAAGATACAGAGGTTTTGGATGAAGTGGTGGTAATTGGATATGGAGCCCAGAAAAAAGAAACATTGACCGGTTCAGTGGCTGTAGTGGGCAGTGATATATTTAAAGATAAAGGTACAGTATCGAATCCGCTTCAGGCTATGCAGGGGCAAGTCCCCGGGCTTCGTATCACGCGTTCTTCTGCAGCTCCAGGTGAAGAAGGATGGGGAATTTCTATCCGAGGGGCTATTTCTAAGAATTCCACTGACCCGCTATTGATTATAGATGGAGTTCCAGCTAGTGGGGTGAGTGAAATGGCGCAATTGAATTCTGCTGATATTGAGTCAATCAACTTCCTGAAAGATGCTTCTGCGGCTATTTATGGTTCGAAGGCTGCAGGAGGTGTTATCCTGGTTACTACAAAACGTCCGAATTCAGGTAAGGCAAAAATTGAATACAATGGTTCTTACACCTATAAGAAAGTAGGTATGCAGCCACGCATGATGAGTTATGACGAATGGATGGAGGGAATTATTCAGGCTTGCTATAATGACGGAAAGGGTGATGATTATACGTGGATTCGTTACGCGAAATTAGCCCAAAAGATGAAAGGTAAATACATCGATCTTTCCGATGGCTTAAATCCTGATCCGATACCTGGTTCTTTTGCGGGTGTAGATGACTTTGTGTTTATGGATGATGTAAACTGGACGGATGTTCTTTGGGGAGGAGCCAGCTCTACACAGCATGACTTGAGTATTTCCGGAGGTACGGATAAGGCAACTTATCGTTTGTCTGTAGGTTATTTGTACGATCAGGGAACACTGCAGTGGGGTAATAATAACAACCAGCGATACAATGTCCGCTTGTCGAATAGTTTCAAGGTGACCGATCGCTTTACCATTGAGTCTGTAATGGCTGCCAGCCGTCAGAATCAGGTATCGCCTACTCAGATTGGCTCTACTTTGGGTACATCTATTCCTCAGCCGGGTTTCCCTGTGTCTACCATTGACGGTAAACCGTATGCATGGGGAGGACAATATACTCCGAACTGGAGAGCCGAGTTGGGAGGAGATAACCGGCTGGTTGTTACTGCAATGAACGTGAATGAACAGTTCAAGTATCATATCGCGAAAGGCCTTGATTTTAGTGCTACATTAGGATATAGTACGAATTCCGCCATACGTGATGAACAGTATTTATCTATCCAGTGGTATAATTATAGTGGTGACCCGATATATAGTGAAAATAGTCCTAGTCCGACAAAGGATGACAGTTCTTATACAAAGAGTGCCTCACGAACGGATAATTACACCGCTTCTGCTTTCTTGACGTATAACACAAAGATTGGAGAAAACCATGACCTTACAGCCATGTTGGGATGGCAGTATGACCGTACCGAATATGAATATACGGCAACTAAAACAAAGAATGTTGATCCGGCCTTAGGTGTGTTGAATGGTACCGGACAGGTATCTATCCATAAAGTTGATAAATGGAAGGAAGCCATTATGTCTTATTTTGGTCGTGTAAACTACAATTATAAGGAAAAATATCTGATTGAGGCTAATGCACGTTACGATGGTTCTTCCAAGTTTCAGCCGGCCAACAGATGGAACTTCTTTTACGGAGTGTCGGGAGGATGGCGAATCACTCAGGAATCTTTTATGGAAGGCGTGAAAGATTATATTGATGAAATCAAACTGAGAGTTTCTTATGGAGAAGTAGGTAATCAAAGTGGTATTAGTAGATATGATGGTATTCAATTATATAATTCTGTATCCAATGGAGGAGCTTATTTGGGCAATGGGTTGACTTCTTATATTTCTGCAGGGAATATTGTAAGTACAGAAAGAACCTGGGAAAGAATCCACAACTATAACGCCGGACTTGATATTACTGCTGTTGGAGGAAGATTGACCGGTAGTATTGAATTCTTCTTGAAGAAAAACAATAATATGTTGGTTGGAAAACTTTATCCGGGTGTGTTAGGTAGTACGGCTCCCGATACAAACAGTGGAAAGTTTGAAAGTAAAGGTTACGACGGTTCGTTGACTTGGCGAGACAGAATCGGAAGTTTCAGCTATCACCTGGGGGGAACGTTGACCTATATGACCAATAAACTGATTGAAGGTGGTGAAGAGGTAAAGGTAGCCGGATTCAATAAAACATTAAATGGGTATCCTTTGAATTCTGTGTTTGGTTACCGGTATGTAGGAAAAATCCAAAATGAGGAACAGTTGAAGAAATATACAGACCGTTATTTGACCAATAATAGTATTAATATGCCTTCGAATATCCGTTTGGGAGATCACATGTATGAGGATGTAAATAAGGATGGCAAGCTGACTCAGGACGACTTAATTTATTTGGGTTCGGATGATCCGAAGTTCTCTTTCTCTTTCAACTTTGGCTTTGAATGGAAAGGCTTTGATTTCTCTACTGTGTTCCAAGGGGTAGGAAAACGAACCATTTTCCGTGAGAATGATGCATGGAAGGTCCCGTATAAAGCTATCTGGTTGAATACCACGAATCAATCTGTAGGAAATGTATGGAGTCCGGAAACGCCTGATAATCATTTTCCCACTTATTCAAACAACACGAACATCAATGATTATAACTACCTGCCTTCTACTTGGTCTGCCGATAATGGTTCTTATCTCCGTTTGAAAGACGTGGTATTAGGATATACATTGCCGAAAGCAGCTTTAGCTAAATTGGGCAATTTTATCAGCAACCTGCGAATCTATGTCTCAGGTAATGACTTGTGGGAGAAATGTTATATCACAGACGGATGGGACCCGGAAACAACAAGAAGCGTAAGCAACAAAGAACGTTATCCGTTTAACCGGACGTTTACAGTCGGAGTTAATGCTTCATTTTAAATTGCGGATTTTAAACAGCTAATTATATGAAACGATTCAAACGAAATATTTTTTTGTTTTCAGCTTGTGCATTGATGTTCACTTCGTGCCTCGACTTGGAACCTGAAGCACAATTGGCGGAAACGAACCTTTGGCAAAGTGCAGAACAGTATAAGCTTTTTGCCAGTCAGTTTTATGGATGGACTAGAGATTTTAAGACATTGGAAGGCGGACCTCATTGTGACAGCCGCTCCGATTTAAGAACAGGGGCTACTTTAGATATTTACAGTAATGGAACATACTCTGTTCCTTCTTCTGATGATAATTACACCAACAATTACAATCGGTTGAGACAGGTGAATCTGTTGTTGAGTAATTCAGAGAATTATCCGATTCCCAACGATATAAAAACGTATGTGGGAGAAGCCAAGTTCTTTAGAGCATATCTGCACTTTGATTTGGTTCAGTTGTATGGTGACGTCATTATAGTAAAAGAACCGATGACAGTAACTTCTCCGGAATTGCAGAAGGCTCGTGACTCACGAAGTGATGTGATTGATTTCATTATAAAGGATTTGCAGGAAGCAATTGAAGTTCTTCCTACATATAATGAAATTACAGCAGATGATAAAGGGCGTGTTTCTAAGGAAGCAGCACAAGCTTTCTTGTCGCGTGTAGCTTTGTACGAAGGTACCTGGCAAAAATTCCGGAATGAAGGTCAGGTGAATAATGAACGGTCAAGTGCTTTGCTTGACATTGCAGTGAAAGCGGCTGATGAAGTAATCAAAAGCAATACATTTTCTTTATTCAAGCCGGGTGGTGAGTTAGAAAAAACTGCTTATAAGTATTTGTTTATTTTGGAAGATGAAAAATCAAATCCGGCCGGACTGAAAAAAGATGCCAATAAAGAGTACATTTTCTCAAGAAGACATGATGAGGTATTAAGCTCCATTGGGTATAATATTACACAAGGTCGTCTGGGTAATGCGGTATATATCACAAGGAAACTGGCAAACATGTATTTGACTTCAGACGGTCTGCCGGTCAATGAAAAGGAATGGGATTATTCTACTATGAACTCCGAATTTAAGAATCGTGATAACCGTATGGCCAATACATTGATGGTGAGCGGGGAGTATTATTGGAGTAATGGTCCGGGAAGATTGAACTGGACAGGTGATGAAGAAGATAAAAAGAATGCATCGTTCAGTCCTTTTTATCCTTCGGACAAGGGAGGAAGCGGTTATTTTACACAGAAGTTCTGCACGGAACGTACTGTAGCGACAGGAAAAGAAGCGTACGATTTCCCCGTTATTCGTTATGCGGAAGTATTGTTGAATTATGCGGAGGCTGTGTTCGAACGTGATGGAAACATCAGTAACGATGACTTGAAAAAGTCGCTTAATCTGGTTCGGAAAAGAGTTAATCCGGACATGCCTGATTTGACAAATGAGTTTGTAGAAAAGAACCACTTGGATATGCGGACCGAAATACGTCGTGAACGCACCGTGGAATTATTTGACGAAGGATTCCGTATGGATGATTTGAAACGCTGGTATACGGCGGAGAAAGAGATGAAGATGGATCTAGTGGGAGTAAAATATACAGGAACAGAGTTTGAGCGCAAATGGCCGACAATGTCCAATAAGACCAATGATGAAGGATGCGTGGTCTTGGAATCTGGTAGAATTTGGGAAGACAAGCATTATCTGTATCCGTTACCTACAGACCAATTGCAGTTGAATCCGAATTTGAAGCAGAATCCGGGTTGGGAATAAAAACGGTCTATAATATTAAAAGTATTATTATGATAATTAGATATTTGAATAGAAGTTGGTTAGGGGCTTTAGGGCTCTCCTTATGTATGTGTTCTTGCAATGATGAAGAACAATTTGAGCCGTTGGAAAGCCAGAAAATTATATCTGAAATTACATTAAAGGTGTCTGATCCGTTGCCTTTGTTGATTAATACAGATTCTTTGGTCGCCTATGAGGTTTTGCCTGAAGATGCGAATAATAAGAATGTGATATGGACATCTTCAAATGAAGAGATTGCCAGTGTGGATGCAGAGGGACGAATCTATGCCAACAATTTCGGAAAGGCATTTATTACTGTGGCTCCAGAAGCAGGTTTCGCCGGTATAAAAACTGTTGAAGTAGAGGTTATCGATAGAATTATTCCAATCAAGGAGATTCTGATAAAGAATACAGATTTGTCTGTGTATGCTACAGCCAGTCTGCAGTTGGAAACCAGTTATCTTCCTTTGGAGGCTACTTATTCTTCATTAAGCTGGACAAGTCTGACACCGGAAATTGCTTCTGTAACGGATGAAGGGCTTGTAAAAGGCCTGGTACCGGGAAATGCAGTCATCCGGGTTGAGGCCAGAGATGGAGGTGGCTGTTTCAAGGATGTAGCTATAACCGTGAAAGAAGTACAGCCGCTTACTGACATTATTTTTAAAGAAGGACAGGAAGAAGTGGCTATGTATGAAACCTCAAAATTATTGTTTACTCCGGTACCAGCAGATGCCACAACATCTACTATTCAGTGGTCAAGCACGGATAATAATGTGGTAAGCATCAACCAGGAAACAGGTGTGTATTATGTGAAGGGATATGGTTCTACTGTCATTACGGCGAAGAGCGGCGATGTAGAAGCCAATATTACACTGACTGTAGCTCCCGGAAAGATTAATGATACATTCCTATACGGTGCGACAAACTGGAGAGGATTTAGTAAGGACTATGCTTCTGCTGAAATTGTGGACGGTAAATTTGTGGTAACGCCTGGAACTAATCAAAAAGCTTCTATAGAGCGTATTTATGACACAGATTTTCATGCCGGAAACTATCCGATTGTGGCTATCAAGCGTACAGATCCAGCTACTTCTTATTCGATGGTGATGGATATGTGGACAGATAAGAATTATGGAGCATATAAAGGACAGATTCAGAAGATTATAGATCCGGCTGATAACGTGCCTGTCTATTATGTGGATATAAGTGCAGCTCAGTTTGGCAGTATGACTTTACCTAAAGATAAGGCAGAAACGTTGGATGTGTTTGTATATCGAATGAATAATTTAGGACAGACTGAGAATATATCTTATTCTGTGTACTGGATTAAGTCCTTCAAGTCGGTAGATGAACTGAAGAAATATGTGGGTGTAGAATAAAATCAATTAGAAGATGAAAAAGATATTTTTAAGTATGTGTATGTGCAGCTTGTTCCTGGTAGGAACAAGCTGTAGCCCGGAATTTGAAAATGGGGTTTCAGATATTGATTCCTGGGAAGCTGAAGGGTATGAGTTTAAAATTCAGCACCCCTGTCTGGTACATACTGCGGCTGATTTTGACCGTGTAAAAGCAAAGGTACAACAGCAGGCAGAACCGTGGTATTCAGGATGGAAGAAATTGTTGGAAAGTCCTTATGCAGATCCTAATCGGGCACATAATCCTCAGAAAGAGATTTATCGCCATTCGGCAGGTGGAAACTACAATGTGGCTGCTTTTGATGCAGGTCAGGCTTATCAGCTGGCTTTGCGTTGGAAAATCAGTGGTGATACACAGTGCGCGGACAAGGCAGTTCAGATCTTGAACGACTGGGCCCGGACTTGTACGGATGGAGTAAATCAGACACAGTATCAGACGGATAGTCATCGTCTGCTGGCTGCCGGTTTTATAGGCTATCAGTTTGCCAATCCGGCAGAAATCATGCGTGACTACGAAGGATGGAAAAAAGAAGATTTTGAGTTCTTCAAAGAATGGATTACCAAGACATTTTATCCCATTTGCTATGAATTCCTTGGCGACCATTTTAACTCTGCTCCAGAAGATGGCTGGATGAGCTGGGACCTTCCGGCTATGCTGACGATTTTGTCTATTGGAGTATTGTGTGATGATGCCGACAAGATAAACTTTGCCCTACGCTACTTTTATGAAGGAGAAGGTATGGGATGTATTGAAAATTCTGTAGTGGCAATGCATGAAGACCCTGCAGGAAGAGTACAGGGAAAACATCTGGCACAGAGTCAGGAGATGGGACGTGACCAGGGCCACGCCACATTGAATGTACCGCTTCACGCTTATTTCTGCCAGACGGCTTATAATATTGGTATCGATTTGTTCTCCTATAAAGATAACATTGTGCTTGACTTGTGTGAATATACGGCAAAATACAATGTAAATCCCAATGAGACAGTAGACTTGCCTTATACTCCGTATTATTCAGGAAAGGAAGGCTGGCACAATGTAGTGGCTTCCGATGGAAGAGGTCGCCAGAGACCGGGATGGGAATTGATTTATAATCACTATGTGAAAATTAAGGGTGTAAATGCTCCTTACTCACAGGAGTTTGCTGAAACCATGCGCCCGGAAGGAGGAGGTGAACGAGGTACAGCCGAAGCATGTGATTTGGGATTCGGTACCCTGATGTACACTCGATGATTGATTCTTTAAAATTTATAAACAGAGACTATGAATAAAAACGTATTGTATGCAATGCTGTGCTCCTTGCCTTTACTGGCTGCTTGTGAGAAAGATGAGGTGCAGGAGGAGCAAAATGCAATGAATTTTACTGCGGTGATTGTTCCTATGGCCAGTGAGAATGAAGATTCACGAGTCTTGCCTTATGACACATGGGCTGGATTGTCAGACAGAAGGGTTGCAGTAAAGGTCGACGGAGAAATAAAAGCTTACTCTGTTGATGCAGAGGGGAACATGACTTGTGAAGAACCGTTTTTCTGGAACGGACGTGAGACGGTTACTGTAGATGCCTGGTATCCGTATAACGGAGGTGAGAGAGTGGAAACGGTACAGGTAAAAGCAAATCAAAATATCGCTTCCAATTATGTGGCAAGTGATTTGGTGGAGGTTGTACAGACAGAAGTGCGGGCAGAGAAGCCTTCGTTGAGCTTTGTGCATCGTACAGCAAAGCTCATCTGCCGTCTGACTTCTTTTGAAGATGACTTTAAGACTACACTCACGGTGAGAGGAGTTACCGGTGTAGAAGGCGAAGGCAATTCGGTGGTTATGACAGCGAATTATGAAGCGTTGATAGCTCCGCAGAAAGTTGCTGAAGGAGCTATTCCCTTGAAGTTTGTAGTAGGCGATAAGAGAAGCATTGTTTGTCAGGTACCGCAAGGTTTTGAAATGCAGGCTGGATATTGTTATTACATTAATGTGGAAGTCGGTCAGGACTATGTGGCAAATGCTACGTATGTAGGCTCTTCTGCAGATTGGAACTCAGGAACCGGGGGAGATATTGAAGGAAACAGTCCGTCTGTGAATCCTGGACCAGGATCTGACAATTGGAACGGTGAGGGTACTACCGAAGACATTGAAGGAGTCAGCCCTGAAGTAAAACCTGAAACAGGAACGGATTCTTCATGGAATAGAGAGGATGAAGACGTAACAGGAGAAATGGGAAATTAATAACTAACGAATAAAATAACATTTAATTTTAATGATATGAAATCAAATTTACTATTACATGCATCATTTGCACTTTTTTCTTCTTTGATGGTAGCAGGATGCAGTCAGAATGAAATATTAAATGAGTCTGTTGATACCGCCAATGTATTGAAGGTGACCGTAACAGAAAATGTTTTTGAATCAGTTGATTCAGAATCGCGTGCGGTAGATAATGGAGCTGCAACCAATTTTGAGAATGGAGACAAGATAGGGGTGTATATCGTGGAAGATGGTGTTACTGTGATACAGAAAAATGTGGCATTGACTTACAACAGTGCCACTTCTGCTTGGGATGGTACTTTGTACTATTGTGAAGGTGCTGATTACATTGCTTACTATCCTTACGATGAGGAGATGGGAGAAATGAAGTCAGTAGCCGATATTCAGAAATATTTTAGTGAAAATAAATATACTCAAGATCAGAATTCTGCTGAGGCTTACCGTAATTGCGATTTAATGACAGCGGAAGTAAAAGCAGAGAATGTACAAGAAGGTGGTGATTTGAACTTGGCACTGAGTCACGCTATGGCTTTGGTGGAGTTTAATATCCCGACTTATGCATATAAAACGTCTGATGAGGCCGATGCATATACTTATGGGGTACCTCTGGGGGATTTGACGATTACACTGGGTGGTACAGACTACACCCCTTATAACATTTCAACTGGACTTTACCGTTGCATTGTTTCTCCTTTAGACGCCGCATTTGATATTAACGGTTCATTCATGGATGTGAAAGTGAACAAGCCGGTGAAGTTTGAAAAAGCAGGAGTGACAATGACTGCCAATCAGTACAAACGGTACAATGTGACTTATGGCGGTGCTCCGGGTACAGGGGTAACTACACGTCCTATTGAAGTGGGTGATTATTATTATGCCGATGGAAATATTGTACCGAAGGACTTTCCTACTGTACCTGCGGGCTGCATTGGAGTAGTATTTAGTACTACTACAAATCACGAGATGGCGTTAGATGGTGTTACTGCTTGTAATCATGGTTATGTACTGTCTTTGAAAAATGCTTCTGGTAATGTTTCTGGCAATACGGGTGCATGGGGCTACTCATTATGGACAACTACACCTTCTGATTGGACTACAGTAGGATTGACACCTGTAGCTCAAGAGAATTTATCATCAATTGTAAGCGATAATAATGGTCTTGCATATACAAATTCTATTGTATCTAATATAGAGGCAGATGGGGTTGATAAATTAAAACATGCATTGGAAACCTATGGAAAGCAAGGTATGGCTATGGAAGCCTATAAGGCATCTGATAAAACAACGGGCTGGTTTGTTCCGAGTGTAGGACAGCTGCTTTCGATTGTTCATAATTTGGGTGGAGATGAAGATTTTGCAGGAACACAAGTTACAAATGAATCTTTTAAAAATATAAATGAGGTGTTAGAAAAGGCTGGTGGAGATGTTGATAAAGGACAAACAACAACCAAATGGTGGAGTTCCAATGTCGGTACTAAAGCTTCTGGTAGTACTACAGGTGCTTTCCTTTTAGAACTTAGCAGTAGTGGTAAATGTGAGATTTGGGTAGATGGTTATGGTAGTAAGAACCGTGTTCGCCCTATACTTGCATTCTAATATATAGGTTTGGTCATGAAGTAAGGAGAGGTTGTTTTCCTTCAGGAAGACGAACTCTCCTTTACTCCTTTGTGGAAGGCGGCATTGGTTCTGTGACGTTACATTCGTACGGCTTTGAGCGACTGCCGTTTTATGATAGATTGAGTATATGAAAAAGAAAACAACAATATTAGGCCTCCTGCTCTGCCTGGCAAGTCTGACATGGGCGCAGCAGAACGAGTGGGAGAACCCTACGCGATACGAGTGGAACAAGGAGAAGCCGCACGTGGACTTTGCGCTGTATGAGAATGCGGAGGATGCGCGTACGGAAGATTACAGCCGTTCGCCGTGGATTCATTCGCTGAACGGTACCTGGAAATTCCGCTATGCTTCTTCGATAGAAGAGAGTGTGAAAGATTTTTATCGTACCGACCTTTCGGAGGAAGGATGGCAGGAGATTGCCGTGCCGTCCAATTGGGAACTGAAAGGCTTCGGCGAACCGATTATCCGTAACATCCAGTATGTCTTCTCACCGAATCCTCCTTTTATTGATGTGGAGAATCCGGTGGGTACCTACCGCACATGGTTCACAGTGCCTGCGGGATGGGACGAACGTGAGGTGATGTTGCACTTTGGCTCCATCAGCGGCTATGCCCGTGTGTTTGTCAACGGGAAGCAGGTGGGTATGACCAAGGCTTCCAAGTCGCCTGCGGAGTTCAATGTGACTTCTTTCCTGAAAGAAGGGAAGAACCTGCTGGCGGTGCAGGTGTACCGCTGGCACGACGGCAGTTACATGGAAGACCAGGACTTCTGGCGCTTGTCGGGTATTGAGCGCGATGCGTACCTTCAGGCGTATCCGAAGCTGACTATCTGGGACTTCTTCCTCAGAGCGGGACTGGACGATAATTATAAGCACGGGGTGTTCCGTGGAACGGTTGACCTGCGTGAGTTCAGTGGCAACCGGATGAAGCAGGGAATGGTGAAGCTGGAACTGCTGGACAAGAACGGCAAGAAGGTGTGGGCGCAGAGCAGACGCTTCGACCGGGAGAAACAGGAGGAAACGCTTTCATTCTCCGGAACGGTCAGTCGGGTAAACCAATGGAATGCCGAGCACCCTTATCTGTATGACTGTGTGCTGACACTGGCCGATGCGTCGGGAAAACCGCAGTCGGTCACAGCCTGCAAGGTGGGTTTCCGCCGGATTGAAATCAAGAACTCGAAGCTGCTGGTGAACGGGGTACCGGTGTATATCAAAGGCGTGAACCGTCACGAGCACAATGACAGCCTGGGGCATGTGCAGAGTCGGGACATCATGATGACCGACCTGAAACTGATGAAGCAACTGAACATGAATGCGGTGCGTACGTGCCACTATCCCAACCATCCGCTGTTCTATAAGTTGTGCGACAAATATGGATTCTATGTGGTGGATGAGGCGAACATTGAGACTCACGGAATGGGTTCCGTGCCTTACTTCAAGGATACGATTCCGCATCCGGCTTACCGTCCGGAATGGTATGCGGCACATGTGGACCGCATTACGCGCCTGGTAGAGAGAGACAAGAACCATGCGTGTGTCATCGGCTGGTCATTGGGTAATGAGTGCGGCAACGGAAAAGTGTTCCACGATGAGTACAAGCGCCTGAAGGCGTACGACCCCGACCGTTTCGTGCAGTTTGAACAGGCGTGGGAAGACTGGAATACGGACGTGGTATGCCCCATGTATCCCAGCTTTGGCCGGATGAAGGAGTACCGCAACTCCGGCAAGACGCGTCCCTACATCATGTGTGAGTATGCGCATGCGCAGGGAAACAGCAACGGAAATATCAAAGACCTGTGGGAGGTGATTTACGACAGCCCGAACATGCAGGGGGGATTTATCTGGGACTTCATGGACCAGGGATTCAAGACGCAGACAGAGGATGGCCGTACATACTGGACCTATAACGGAAAGATGGGCAGTCGCCGCTGGCTGGAGGATAAGAAAACGGAACTGAACACGGGCACGGACGGATTGATTTCGGCCAACGGAGTGCCTAAACCGCAGGCTTACGAGGTGAAGAAGGTGTATCAATACATCCATTTCAAGGCAGAAGATTTGTCGGATGGAAAGATTTCGGTGCGCAACCTGTATGACTTTACCGACCTTTCTGCGTATGACTTCCGTTGGCAACTCGTCAAGAACGGGGTACCGACTGACCCCGGACGTTTTGAGGTGCGCCTGAAACCACATGCATCCAAAGAAGTGAAGCTGTCGCTTCCGGAGATTCCTGCGGATGGAAATGAGTATTATCTGAACTTGTATGCCTATACGCGTGAGGCTACGGAACTGGTTCCCGCAGGCTTTGAGGTGGCTCGTGAACAGTTGAAGATTGGAACGGGTGATTTCTTTGCCGTGCAGCCGGAAGCAGAGGGACAGTTGACTGCCGAAGTGAAGGGTAACGTGCTGTCGTTCCAGTCGGGCCGGGTATCGGGCAAGATTGACCTGAAGAAAGGAGTGCTTTTCCAGTATGCGCTGGATGGCAAGTCTCCGCTGTCGCAGTATCCGGAACCGGCGTTCTGGCGTGTGCCGACCGACAATGACTTCGGTAACAAGATGCCGTTGCTTTGCGGGGTGTGGCGTACGGCGCATGTCAACCGTTCGGTACGCAAGGTGTCGGTGGGCGAGCAGGATGCCAATGGAATCCGGGTAACGGTAGACTGGATGCTGGAGGATGTGCAGGTACCCTATACGATGGAATACCAGATTTGTCCCGACGGTTCGGTGGTCGTAACAGGAAGCATCGACCTGACGGGACGGAAGCTTCCGGAACTTCCTCGTTTCGGTATGCGCATGGAGCTGAAGAAGGACTATGAACGGCTGGTGTACTACGGTCGCGGACCGGAAGAAAACTATACCGACCGTTGCAGCTCTACCTTCGTAGGACGTTATGAAGATACGGTCAGCAATCAGTTCTATCCATACATCCGTCCGCAGGAAACGGGTAACAAGACCGATGTGCGCTGGGTCTCACTGCTCGATGCCCAGGGATTCGGACTGAAGGTGACGGGCTTGCAGCCGCTGGCATTTACTGCCCTGCACTTTACGCCGGAAGACCTTGATCCGGGACTGACCCGCAAGCTGCAGCATACGGTGGACGTGATTCCGCAAAAGAATGTGTGCCTGCATGTGGACCTGAAACAGCGCGGGCTGGGAGGCGATAACAGCTGGGGCATGTATCCGCACAATGAATACCGCCTGCTGGACAAGAAGTACAGTTATAGCTATAAACTTCAGTTGGTGGACGGAGAATAAAGGCAATACAAATACTGAGAATATAATATTAAGGTGAAGACCGGAAACAGAATCTATAAAAGGATGCTGTTTTCCGGTCTTTTTTGTTTCTTACCTAAAAAATGCATTCTTTTTTTAGGTAAATCATTTTCTCCATACGTAACTATTTACAAAAGCGTAAATTTGGATATGAAAATAAAGAACTTGATTTTCCTTGCCGGAATGGCGGGCTTATGTGCTTGCGTGAAGGGGACTCATACACAGAAAGCGTATGACTTTGCTCCTTTGGACTCCATCATTTCCGCCTGGATGGACAAAGGATATTATCCGGGCGGGGCAGTCTGTGTGATGAAAGACGATTCCGTTCTTTTCCGGAAAGACTATGGCGGTTTTACGGACAGCACGCAGGTGTATGTGGCTTCGGCCGGCAAGTGGGTAGCAGCGGCAGTGGTGGCAGCCGTGGTCGATACGACGGCTTTGGACTGGGATGACCCGGTAGAGAAATGGCTGCCTGAGTTTCGGGGAGATGTAAAGGGGAGCATTCCGTTGCGAAGGTTGCTTTCGCATACGTCGGGCATCCGGCCGTATCTTCCTGAACCCCGGGTTGACAATTACAATCACCTGGATTCGGCTGTGGCGGAGATTCTGCCGCTGGATACGGTCTTTACACCGGGCACACACTTTGAGTACGGCGGACTGGCGATGCAGGTGGCCGGACGAATGGCAGAAGTGGCAGCCGGAAAAGAGTTTGAGACCTTGTTCCAGCAGTTGATTGCGGCTCCGTTGGGTATGCGGCATTCACACTTTACCCCAGTCAACACCGACGGAGGACATGCACCGATGCTGGGTGGCGGACTCTGCACGACGCTGGCTGACTACATGCGTTTCCTGAAAATGATTTCACACGAGGGAGTATATGAGGGCAAACGTATCTTGAAGGCGGAAACGGTGCGTGAGATGCAGGCCGACCAGGTAGGAAGCGCACGGGTGATGCCCGGAGAATATGTGGAACGGGCTCTTGGAAAACATCACACGGGAATTTACGGGTTAGGAGAGTGGCGTGAATTACTGGACGAACAGACCGGAGAGGCGTATCAGATTAGTTCTCCCGGATGGGCAGGAGCTTATCCCTGGATAAACAAGCGCGAGGGAGTGTGCGGCTTTTTTATCGCCCATGTGCAGGGAGGCTCCAGCAAGGAAGATGGCTTTTCGTCATTTTACGGCAGTCCGGTCCTGTCGCGTACGGTATCAGAAATTGTAGGAACGAATAATAAATGAAAGAAAGATGAAAAAAGGAGTGTGTATATTATGTATGGTAATGGCCTGGCTGCAGACGGTTTGTGCCGGAGAGTGGCAGTGGGTGGTCACATTGAAAGGTTTTGTATCGGACGAAACGAAAAAGGAACCGGAAGCCTTCTTGTGGGTTCCGGCACATTGCGAGCGACTGTCGGCCGTGATGTGGAGCCAGCAGAATATGACGGAAGAGATGTTGTTTGAGATGCCGTCTTTCCGTGACTCGCTGGCTGAGATGGGAGTGGGACTGATTTGGATTGCTCCCGGAATAGACCAGCAGTGGGATGTGCGCAAAGGTACACAGAAGGTGTTTGACCAGATGGTGAACGACCTGGCGGAAGTGAGTGGCTACACGGAACTGCGTGAGGTGCCTCTCATTCCTTTCGGACATTCGGCCATGGCCACTTTCCCGTGGAACTTTGCGGCCTGGAATCCGGAACGGACACTGGCGGTGGTGTCTTTCCATGGGGATGCGCCGCGCACCAACCTGTGCGGTTACGGGCGTGAAAACTTAGAGTGGGGACGGACGCGGAACATTGACGGCATTCCCGGCCTGATGATTGAAGGCGAGTATGAATGGTGGGAAGCCCGGGTAAATCCGGCATTGGCTTTTCGGATGATGTATCCGGAGAGCTGTATCTCGTTCCTTTGTGATACGGGCAGGGGACATTTCGATGTGTCGGAGCAGACGGCCCGTTACATTTCCCGTTTTATCCGGAAAGCACTGGAGCAACGCTTGCCTGCCGATGGCGGGAAAACGCTGAAGAAAGTGGACCCGGCTGCAGGCTGGCTGGTACAGCGCTGGTCGCCCGACGAACGTACAAGGCGGGCTACTCCTGCACCGGTAGCGCGCTACAAGGGAGATGTGCACGATGCCTTCTGGTATTTTGACCGGGAGATGGCAGAGCTTACCGAGCAGCGCTATAAGGAACATAAACTGAAAAAGATGCAGTATTTAGGCATTTGCCAGCAGGGCAAGCGGGTGGATTATAATCCGAAACTGCATGCAGGGGTGTTGCTGAAGTTCTTGCCCGAAGAAGATGGGCTGACATTTCATCTGAATGCCTGCTTTACGGATTCGCTTCGTCAGGAAATGACGGACGAACATGCGGTGGGAAAGATTCGTCTGGAACGCATTTGTGGACCAGTGGAGCAGGTGGATGATACCACGTTTACGGTTCGTTTTTACCGGATGGGGATGTACAATCCGCGCCGCACGTCGGACATCTGGCTACTGGCCAGTCATCCGGGCGACAAGCACTACAAGGGAGCCGTGCAGCAGGTGAATCTGCGTATTCCTTACCGCCTGACGGAAGGGAAACGCCAGCACATTCTTTTCCCGGGACTGGAAGACGTGAAGGCAGGAAGTGCACCGTTGCCCTTGAATGCGGTATCCGACTGTGGCTTACCCGTATATTACTACGTGAAGGAAGGTCCGGCCCGCATCACGGCGAACAATACGCTGGAGTTTACCCCGATTCCGCCACGGAGCCGTTTTCCGGTTAAAGTGACGGTTGTGGCCTGGCAGTATGGATTGAAGGGAAAGGTACAGACGGCCGAACCGGTGGAGCGCAGCTTCTATATCAATAAATAATACCTTCATGTAAACCGACATATAAATAGCCCTGACATACTTCCCGTGTGGTGAAGCATGTCAGGGCTATTGGTTTGTAAAGACTTTCAGTCTTTCTTATTTTTTCAGCATCTGGAACAGCTTGTCCAGTTTCGGCGACATGATAATCTCTGTGCGGCGGTTCTTGGCGCGACCTTCGGCTGTTTCGTTATCGGCCACCGGCATGTATTCTCCGCGTCCGCTGGGTTGTATCTGCAACGGATTGACCTTGTATTTTTCAATCAGGATGCGTGCTACGGAAGTAGCGCGGATAACGCTCAGGTCCCAGTTGTCCTTGAACTGTGCGGTATGAATCGGCTTGTTGTCCGTATGTCCTTCGATGCATACGTCAATTTCGGTCTGCTTGTTCAACACTTCAGCTAACTTTCCCAAAGCCTCTTCTCCACGTTTATCCAGTTTGGCACTTCCGGACTGAAACAACAGCTTGTCGGACATGGCTACATAGACCTTGCCGTTCTGCTCGCGTACGGTCAGCTCGTCACTGCTGAAGCCGAGCAAGGCATCTTTCACACTGTTGAGCAGGCTCTGTACTGTGGCATTCTGCTGGTCAATCATGCCTTGCAGTTCCTGAATGGTCTTTTCACGTTCATCCAGTTCTTTCAGCTTTTCACCGAGCAGAGCGTTCAGCTTCTCCTGTTCGTTCATGTTGCTTGACAATAGCTGCTGGTAATGGCGGATGGAGTTTCCCTGCCGGTTGGTATCTTGCTGCAGGCGGTCAATTTGTCCGCGCATTTTGTCCATTTCATTGTGGCATTCGTTCAGTTGCCCTTGCAGCTTGTCTCCTCTGGACAATGCTTCTATCCGTCCGTTTTCTGCAAGGAGGAATTTTTTCTTGGTGACGCACGAGGTACTGCTCATTATCAGTGCCCCGCCCAGTATGATTAAACCTATTTTCTTCATAATCTGCAAATTTTTTTGCAAAGATACGGTTGTTTGCGTGAATCGTATGTGGATAAGGTATTTTTTTGTCTTTTTATACATGAAAAACGTTTACAGGGTATGTGAACTTTTTCAGGAAATCAACTTGAGTTATTTCTTAAAAATATAGTTAAATTTACCTCGACACGTACGTGACGAGGTCTTGACACGTTCGTGTCGAGGTATTTTTGTAAGTTCGTTTGCAGTTTGGGGATTAAGGGGTTGGGAAAGTGTGGAGGTATGTTTAGATGGTAAGGTCCTGGAGGCTACGAATATTTTAAATTTAACATTGGCTTTTCTTATGCTTAATCATTAAATTTGTAATTATTGCATGCTAATCAATCTTTTAGAGAATATGGATAGAGATAGCTTCATATTATAAGGTAAATTTAAGGTAACTGATGAATAAAAGAAAAGAAGAATAAAGAACATGGCAAAGCAGTTACAGATTTACTGAAACAGGAAGAAGAAAGCATGACAGAGTTGTTGAATCGGTTTAGGAAATTGGGTTATGGAATTGAATGATAAAATAGTAATTTATCGTACCGCTGATGGACAAACATCCATTGACGTTAAATTAGAAGACGAGACTGTATGGCTTTCAGCTAACCAGATGGCCAATCTATTTGATAGGGATGAAAAGACTATAAGAAAACATATCAATAATGTCTTTTCCGAAGGTGAACTGGAAAAAGAGAACAACACGCATTTTTTGCGTGTTGATGGAGTGAAACAACCTGTTGCCTTTTATTCTTTGGATGTCATCATTTCCGTGGGTTATCGTGTAAAAAGCCAACGAGGTATTCAGTTTCGTATATGGGCCAATAAGGTGCTGAAAGAATATCTGGTGAAAGGCTATGTCGTCAATAAGGTTTTGACCGAACAGCGTTATACTGAATTGAAGCAATTGGTAACGGTCTTGGGCCGTACAGTCAAGACACAGGAAGCACTGACTTCGGAAGATGCGCTCAATCTGGTGGAAGTGGTTTCCGATTACGCTTATGCTCTCGATACGTTAGACAGATACGATTATCAGCAGCTGGCGGTAGAGCAGACCACTAACGACGTAAAGTTTCATGCTACCTACGAGGGAGCCATGCAGGCCATAGAAGAACTGAAGGAAAAATTCGGTGGAAGCCAGTGGTTTGCCCATGAGAAGGATGATTCCTTTAAAAGTTCCATCGGGCAAATATACCAGACTTTTGGCGGGCAAGATCTTTACCCTTCTGTGGAGGAAAAAGCGGCTATGCTGCTTTATCTCGTCACGAAAAATCATTCGTTTAGTGATGGCAACAAACGTATTGCTGCCACCCTTTTTCTGTGGTTTATGGCCGGTAACGGTATTCTCTACAATCCGGATGGGAGTAAGCGCATTGCCGATAACACCCTTGTGGCTCTTACGCTGATGATAGCTGAGAGCCGTACCGAGGAAAAAGATATCATGGTGAAAGTAGTGGTAAACCTGATTAATAAGAATAACTACGAATGAGGGTAATTATAGGTGGCTGGGTGATTAATAATGGATAAACAGAAGTTTGCCTGTATCCATCTTATTCAATTTTACCGTAACTTTGCCGCGCATTTTGAAGAAGGTAAAAGATGGATCACAGTGTGACTAAAAAACGTGCCCAAAGCAATGAGATAGATATGCTGAACGGGCCGTTGTTCAAGAAAATTTTGCTGTTTGCCCTTCCGCTGGCAGCCAGCAGTTTGTTACAGGAACTTTTTAATTCGGTGGATGTGGCAGTAGTGGGGCACTTCGTAGGAAGCAGGGCACTGGCAGCCGTGGGAAGTAATGCGCCGGTCATCGGGTTATTGATAAACCTGTTTATGGGTGTTTCCATGGGAGCTTGTGCCATTATTTCCAATCACATCGGGCAGCAGGACGACAGGAGCATACGCAATGCCATCAGTACGGTGCAGTTGGTGGCGCTTCTCAGCGGATTCTTTTTGCTGGTGTTGGGGCAGGTGGCTGCCCGGCCGATTCTGACATGGATGGGCACTCCACCGGATGTGCTGGATGAGGCGGTGACTTACTTGCGTATTTATTTTCTGGGAATGCCTTTTATCATGGCATTTAATTTCGGTGCCGCCATTTTGCGAAGCATGGGCGATACACGGCGTCCGCTGTATATTCTGGTCATGGCCGGTGTGGTCAATACCTTGTTGAACCTGCTGTTCGTGATAGGCTTCGGCATGGGAGTGGCAGGAGTAGCTGTTGCTACGGGCATAGCCAATGCGGTCAGTGCTACTTTAATCATTCGTTTGCTGCGTAAGGAGAAAGAACCTTTCCGGTTGCATTTCGACAAGATGAAGATTCACGGGGTGGAGTTGAGCCGTATGCTGCGCATCGGAGTGCCGGCTGGAGTGCAGGGCATGATTTTCTCCATTTCGAATGTGGTGGTGCAGTCGTCTATCAACAGTTACGGAGCTGATGCGATTGCTGGTTCGTCGGCTGCGCTCAACTTTGAGTATTATTGCTATTTCATTATTCAGGGATTCAACGGGGCTGCCATCAGCTTCATTGCCCAGAACTATGGGGCCGGAAGAATGGACCGGGTGCATCGGGTGTTCTGGATTTGCATGGGCTCAAGTCTGGCTTTCTGTGCAGCCTTCAACTGGCTTTTTGCCTGGCAGGATGATTTCTTCCTGGGCTTCTTTTCGGATGTGCCGATGGTGCATCATTTCGGGGCTATTCGCATGCACATTGTGCTGGCCTGTCAGTTTATTGCCAGCAGTTATGAGATTGCCGGTTCATCGTTGCGCGGCATGGGAAAATCGCTGACTCCGGCCGTGCTCACGGTGTTTGGAACCTGCCTGTTGCGTATTGTCTGGGTGTATGGGGTATCACCGGTGTGGAGAGGATACGATGTGCTGATGATGGTGTATCCGGTGTCGTGGGTGGTTACCGGATTGTGGGTGCTTACGGCTTACTGGTTGTTTATCCGGAAAAAGAGATTGGCTTTGAACTAAAAAGAAAGAGGTTGTCTCAAATTTTGAGACAACCTCTTTGCTATACTAAAGGATGAGTGTGTTTCTTATTCCCACTCGATGGTGGCTGGTGGTTTTGACGAGATATCATAGCAAACGCGGTTCACGCCTTTTACTTTGTTGATAATGTCGTTCGAAACCTTGGCCATGAATTCGTAGGGCAGGTGAGCCCAGTCGGCTGTCATGGCGTCGGTACTTGTTACCGCACGCAGTGCTACGGCACGTTCGTAGGTACGTTCGTCGCCCATAACTCCTACGCTCTGTACCGGCAACAGGATTACGCCGGCCTGCCATACCTGATGGTACAAGGAGGTTTCGTTGCCGTTTTCATCTTTTACCTTCCAGTCGCGCAAGCCCTGGATAAAGATGTCGTCAGCATCCTGCAGGATACGTACTTTTTCACGAGTGATGTCGCCCAAGATACGTACAGCCAAGCCCGGACCCGGGAACGGATGACGGGTAATCAGGTGTTCTGGCATACCCAGTTCGCGACCTACACGGCGTACTTCATCTTTGAACAACAGACGCAAAGGTTCGCAAAGTTTCAGGTTCATCTTTTCCGGCAGACCACCTACGTTATGGTGACTCTTGATAACGGTACCGGTGATAGACAATGACTCGATGCAGTCAGGATAGATAGTACCCTGTGCCAGCCATTTCACATCCTGAATCTTATGTGCTTCTTCATCGAATACGTCGATAAATCCTTTACCGATAATCTTACGTTTGCGTTCGGGTTCGGTTACACCTGCCAGTTCTGAGAAGAACTTTTCGCTGGCGTCTACGCCAATCACGTTCAGACCAAGGCATTCATAGTCGTGCAATACGTTCTTGAATTCGTTCTTGCGAAGCATTCCGTGGTCTACGAAGATACAGGTCAGGTTCTTTCCGATGGCTTTGTTCAGCAATACGGCTGCTACTGATGAGTCAACGCCACCGCTCAGTCCTAACACTACCTTGTCGTCGCCAAGCTGTTGCTTCAGTTCGGCTACTGTGGTTTCAATGAAAGAAGCGGCACTCCAGTCCTGCTTTCCGCCACAGATGTCTACTACAAAGTTCTTCAGCAGCAAAGTTCCGTCTTCGCTGTGGAACACTTCCGGATGGAACTGTACGCCCCAGAGCTTTTCGTTCTTTGCCTGGTAAGCGGCGATGGCTACTTTGTCGGTAGAAGCGATGATTTCAAAGTTGTCGGGGATGGTAGTGATGGTGTCACCGTGGCTCATCCATACCTGAGAATGTTCGCGGATGCCTTTCAGCAGCGGGTTCTGGTGGTCGAAAGTAGCCAGGTGTGCACGTCCGTATTCGCGGGTGTTGGCCGGCTCTACCTTTCCTCCGTTGGTGTACGACATGAACTGTGCACCATAGCAGATACCCAGGATAGGATATTTTCCGCGGATGTTGGTTAAATCAACTTTGAAAGCCTTCTCATCATACACTGAGAAAGGACTTCCCGACAAGATTACGCCGATAACCGACGGGTCATCGTGTGGAAACTTGTTGTAAGGAACAATTTCGCAATACATGTTCAGCTCGCGCACACGGCGGCCGATAAGCTGCGTGGTTTGTGAACCGAAGTCAAGAATAATAATTTTTTCCTGCATATTGTGTGTGATGTAAAATGTAATCTATGCGTGCAAAGGTACGCATATTTTTCCTAAATCCGATGTGGCCTTTGATTTTATTTGAGGCCGAAACCTGTCATTTGGAGCTTTGAAAGCCTTATGGTATGCTTTTTTTAAGTTTTATATGTAAATAAGTAAGGAATAAATTTGTACTTTTGTCGCCGTATGAGCAGAATTTTGGCAATAGATTATGGCAGAAAACGCACCGGAATTGCAGTGACCGATCCGATGCAGATTATAGCGAACGGACTGACTACCGTGCCGACACATGAGCTGATGGATTTTTTACTGAAGTATGTGGCGCAGGAAAAGGTGGAGCGCATCGTGGTGGGGCATCCCAAGCAGATGAACAATGAGGACTCCGAAAACATGAAGTATATCAAACCGTTTGTGGCGCAGCTGAAGAAGAAGTTGCCGGACATGCCGGTGGAACTGGTGGACGAACGGTTTACTTCTGTGCTGGCACATCAGGCGATGCTTGACGGCGGACTGAAGAAGAAGGCACGTCAGGACAAGGCGCTGGTGGACGAAATCAGTGCCACGATTATTCTGCAATCTTATTTGGAATCGAGAAGAATGTAACTTAATAAATTTTTGAATAATATGATTTTACCTATTTATGTATACGGGCAGCCTGTATTGCGTCAGGAGGCTCAAGATATTACGCCAGATTATCCGGGCTTGAAAGAGCTGATTATAAATATGTTTGAAACGATGGACCGTGCCGACGGGGTGGGACTGGCTGCTCCTCAGATCGGGCTTCCTATCCGTGTGGTAGTGGTGAATCTGGACGTGCTGTCGGATGATATGCCGGAGTTCAAGGATTTCAAGCGTACGTATATCAATCCGCATATTCTGGAAACAGGCGGTGAGATGGTTTCAATGGAAGAAGGCTGTCTGAGCTTGCCGGGTATCCACGAAAGTGTGAAGCGTCCGGACAAGATTCACGTGACTTACCTGGATGAAAACATGCAGCCGCACGATGAGTGGGTGGAAGGCTATCTGGCCCGTGTGATGCAGCATGAATTCGACCACCTGGATGGTACCATGTTTATCGATCATTTGTCGGCTTTGCGCAAACAGATGATTCGTGGCAAGCTGAACGGTATGGTGAATGGTAAAGCTCGTTGCTCTTATAAAGTGAAAACGGTGAAATGATCAAAAGAATCCTATACATATTATATATAGGTATGTTTTTCCCGGTGGTTGCCCTGTCGCAGATTAATACGGACAGGGTTATGACCATCGGGAAAAATGCACTTTATTTTGAGGATTATGTCCTCTCTATCCAGTATTTCAATCAGGTAATCGGGGCGAAACCGTATCTGGCTGAACCGTATTTTTACCGTGGACTGGCCAAGATGAACCTGGATGATTATCAGGGGGCGGAGGCCGACTGTTCGCAGGCGCTGGAACGCAATCCTTTTGTGGTGAATGCGTATCAGATTCGCGGTATCTCACGTATCCGCCAGCAGAATTATCAGGGGGCTATTCAGGATTACCGCAAGGCCTTGAAGATGGATCCGGAGAATATCAGTCTGTGGCATAACCTGGCTTTGTGCCGGATGCACGAGGAGGAATATGCGCAGGCACGTGCGGATTTGGATACGCTGATTCGTATCTCTCCGCGTTATACGGATGCGTACCTGATGCGTACGGAGGTGTCGCTGAAGCAGAAGGATACACTGCAGGCTATGAACGATGCGGACAAGGCCATCGAGATGGACCGCTATAATCCGGATACATGGTCGTCGCGGGGTATGCTGTTCTTGCAACGCGGAAAATATAAGGATGCAGAAACGGACTTGACGGAGGCGATTCGTCTGTCGGTGCGTAATGCGGGCGTGTATATCAACCGTGCGTTGGCAAGATACCATCAGAATAACCTGAGAGGGGCGATGTCGGATTATGACCTGGCATTGGATGTGGACCGGAATAATTTTATCGGACACTATAACCGTGGTTTGCTGCGTGCACAGGTGGGGGATGACAACCGCGCGATTGAGGATTTCGACTTTGTGCTCAAGATGGAGCCGGACAACCTGATGGCCCGTTTCAACCGGGGCTTGCTGCGCGACCGTACGGGTGATTATCCTGGGGCTATCGAGGACTATTCGGCGGTGCTGGAAGAATATCCCAACTTCTTGGCCGGGTACCAGTATCGTGCGCAGGCCAGAAGAAAGGTGGGCGACCTGAAAGGGGCGGATGCCGACGAATTTAAGGTGCTGAAAGCGCAGATTGAAGCGCAGAACGGTACGAAGAAGCAGACGGCTTCGAACGACAAGACGCGTAAGAAATCGGATAAGAACGTGGAAAACTACCGCAAGATTGTGGTGGCCGACAATGATTCGGAAGACGACCGTTACAAGACGGATTACCGTGGAAGGGTGCAGGACAAGAATGTGACGATTTTGCCACAGCCGATGTTTGCCCTGAATTACTACGAGCGTCCGGAAGAGGTGAAGCGTCAGGTCAATTATTATAAGGGTATCGACGATTTGAATGCACGCAGGGTGCTTCCGCATCGCCTGCTGATTACGAACAACGAGGCTTCGTTGTCGGAAGAGCAGGTGAAGCAGCATTTCGCTTCTATTGATGAACAGACGGCTGCCATTGTGAAGGAGCCTGGTAATGTGCTGCATTATTATGCCCGGGCACTCGACTTCTATCTGGTGCAGGATTTTGACAATGCGCTGAAGGATCTGGATGAGGCTATCCGCTGTGACTCTACATTCTTCCCGGCTTATTTCAGTCGTGCACTGATTTACTACAAACAGTTGGAATACCGTAAGCGCGACCGGAAGTTTGAAGTGGAAACGGTAGAGGAACAGAACCTGCAGGTGCGTTCGTATGACTATAATAAGGTGCGCGAAGATTTGGACCGTGTGATTGAACTGGCTCCTGACTTTGTGTATGCATATTATAACCGGGGTAATATCCTGGCGGTGATGAAAGACTATCGGGCTGCACTGGTAGATTACAACAAGGCCATTGAACTGGATCCCCGTTTTGCGGATGCCTATTACAATCGCGGATTGACGAATATCTTTCTTGGGAACAATCGCCAGGGTATTCAGGATTTGAGTAAGGCGGGTGAACTGGGAATATTCTCGGCCTACAATATTATCAAACGATTTACGACAATAGAGGAGAAATAATTGGATGCAATATTTTTCTTTAACTAAAAAGTTTATATTTTTGCGTCTCAATAATAGATTAATACAAAAAGACTATGGTTAAGATAACTTTTCCTGACGGCTCCGTTCGCGAGTATAACGAAGGAGTTACTGGTCTGCAGATTGCAGAAAGCATCAGTTCCCGTTTGGCACAGGATGTATTGGCTTGTGGGGTGAACGGTGAAACTGTGGATTTGAATCGTCCTATCAACGAAGATGCAAACTTCGTTCTTTATAAATGGGAAGACGAACAAGGAAAGCATGCCTTCTGGCATACAAGTGCACACTTGCTGGCTGAGGCATTGCAGGAATTGTATCCGGGCATTCAGTTCGGTATCGGTCCGGCTATCGAAAACGGATTCTATTATGACGTAGATCCGGGTGAGGCTGTGATTAAGGAAGGTGACCTGCCTGCCATTGAAAAGAAAATGGCTGAACTGGCTGCCAAGAAGGAAGAGCTGGTTCGCCAGAGTATTTCAAAGGAAGATGCCTTGAAAATGTTCGGTGACAGAGGTGAGACTTACAAGTGTGAGCTGATTTCTGAATTGGAAGATGGTCACATCAGTACATATACTCAGGGTGCGTTTACCGACCTTTGCCGTGGTCCGCACTTGTTGTCTACTGCTCCTATTAAGGCTATCAAGCTGCTGTCAGTAGCTGGTGCTTACTGGAGAGGTCAGGAAGACCGCAAGCAGATGACACGTATCTATGGTATCACTTTCCCGAAAAAGAAGATGCTGGATGAATATCTGGTAATGCTGGAAGAAGCCAAGAAACGTGACCACCGTAAGATTGGTAAGGAAATGGATTTGTTCATGTTCTCGGATACAGTCGGTAAGGGACTTCCGATGTGGTTGCCGAAAGGCACTGCTTTGCGTATCCGTCTGCAGGACTTCCTCCGTCGTATCCAGGCACGTTATGACTATCAGGAAGTAATGTGTCCGCCTATCGGTAACAAACTGTTGTATGTGACTTCAGGTCACTACGCAAAATATGGTAAAGACGCATTCCAGCCTATCCATACTCCGGAAGAAGGCGAAGAATACTTCTTGAAACCGATGAACTGTCCGCATCACTGTATGATTTACAAGAACTCTCCGCGTTCTTATCGTGACCTGCCATTGCGTATCGCTGAATTCGGTACGGTATGTCGTTACGAACAGAGTGGTGAGTTGCACGGATTGACTCGTGTACGTAGCTTTACACAGGATGATGCGCACATCTTCTGCCGTCCTGACCAGGTGAAAGATGAGTTCCTCCGCGTGATGGACATCATCTCTATCGTGTTCACTTCTATGGGTCTGGAAAACTTTGAAGCACAGATTTCTTTGCGTGACAAGGAAAACCGTGAAAAATACATCGGTAGCGATGAAAACTGGGAAAAGGCAGAACAGGCTATCGTGGAAGCTTGTGAAGAAAAGGGTTTGAAGGCGAAAGTGGAATACGGTGAAGCTGCATTCTACGGTCCGAAACTGGACTTCATGGTGAAGGATGCTATCGGTCGTCGCTGGCAGCTGGGTACCATTCAGGTGGACTACAACTTGCCAGAACGCTTCCAGTTGGAATACATGGGCTCAGATAACCAGAAACATCGTCCGGTAATGATTCACCGTGCTCCGTTTGGTTCAATGGAACGTTTCGTGGCTGTGCTGATTGAACACACTGCTGGTAAGTTCCCGTTGTGGCTGACTCCGGATCAGGTGGCTATCCTGCCTATCTCTGAGAAATTCAATGACTATGCCGATAAGGTACGCATGGAATTGAAAAAGTATGACGTACGTGCATTGGTGGATGACCGTAACGAAAAGATTGGCCGTAAGATTCGCGACAACGAAATGAAACGCATCCCTTACATGCTGATTGTGGGCGAAAAAGAAGCCGAAAATGGTGAAGTTGCCGTACGTAAGCAGGGTGAAGGAGACAAAGGAACCATGAAAATCGAAGAATTTGCAAAAAATATTGCAGAAGAAGTTCATAATATGATAAATAAATGGTAAATTTGCAGCCGTTTGCTGACAGAATCAAAATTCTGCGGCAAACGGACTTTAAAATAAATAATTTATAAATTCAAAAAACAAACAGGAAGACACTATTTTTAATGAAAAATGACACGTTAAAAGGGCAACACCGAATCAACGAACAGATTCGCGCCAAAGAAGTACGTATTGTGGGAGATGATATTGAATCGGCGGTATATCCGATTGCGCAGGCTTTGAAGCTTGCGGAAGAACACGAAGCCGACTTGGTCGAAATTTCACCTAACGCAGTTCCTCCAGTTTGTCGAATTATAGATTATTCTAAATTCCTCTATCAGCTGAAAAAACGCGCAAAGGAACAGAAAGCTAAACAGGTGAAGGTAAACGTGAAGGAAATCCGTTTTGGACCTCAGACTGACGAACACGATTACAACTTCAAACTGAAACATGCCATCGGTTTCTTGCAGGATGGAGATAAGGTAAAAGCATACGTGTTCTTTAAAGGACGTTCCATTTTGTTCAAGGAACAGGGAGAAGTGCTCTTGCTCCGTTTTGCTAACGACTTGGAAGACTATGCAAAGGTAGAGCAGATGCCGTTGCTCGAAGGAAAGAGAATGACTATATCATTGTCTCCGAAAAAGCCGGGAGCTCCGAAAAAGGCTGCAAAACTAGAACCTGCGAAGGTGGTTGAAACCAAAGAATAAAGAAAAGAAAGTGCGTAACGTGCCGGTATAGTGCGTTACCATGTGAATAATAATAATTAAAATTTTAACAAGATGCCAAAGATCAAGACTAACTCCGGTGCTAAAAAAAGATTCGCTCTTACCGGAACAGGTAAAATCAAAAGAAAGCACGCTTTTCACAGTCACATTTTGACTAAGAAGACTAAAAAGCAGAAAAGAAACCTTTGCCACATGGGCTTAGTTGACAATGCTAACTTAGCTCAGGTAAAAGAACTTCTTTGCATGAAGTAATCTTAACAAAAGCGTAAAAACGTATCATTTTAAATTATTAACCGAATGCATTAGCCTCAAGTCCGATTGAGAATATATCGGCGCTATCATTCAAAAAAGAATTAAAACTATGCCAAGATCAGTAAATCACGTTGCTTCTAGAGCAAGAAGAAAGAAAATTTTAGGTTTAACCAGAGGTTATTTTGGTGCAAGAAAGAACGTTTGGACCGTTGCTAAGAATACTTGGGAAAAAGGTCTGACTTATGCATACCGTGACCGTAAGAACAAAAAACGTAACTTCCGCGCATTGTGGATCCAGCGTATCAACGCAGCTGCTCGTCTGGAAGGTATGTCTTACTCTAAGTTGATGGGTGCATTGCACAAAGCAGGTATTGAAATCAACCGTAAGGTGTTGGCTGACTTAGCTATGAACCACCCTGAAGCATTCAAGGCTGTGGTTGCTAAAGCTAAAGCTGCTTAATCTCACCGGAGACGGAGACAATGTATAAAGGATGCCCCTAAAATGGCATCCTTTTTTTGTGCATTATTTTTGTATATTCAAATATTTGTCGTATATTTGTCATAGAAAAATTGAAGCCGTACTTGCAGAATCGGGAAACTCATCAAATCTAAAGAAATACCGAGACAAGCTTCTACTTCCAATGGCGGGCCACGCCTTCGGGTAGCATTTATGCCGGTGGATTACAAAGGAGGGGAGCACTCAAAACCTGTCATTCGGAGTTTCGTCACGCCTCGGGTACGGCTTCTCCTTTTTCATAAAAGCGAAGAATCTTGGGTTTAGCGAGTCAAGGTTCTTCGTTTTTTTATGAGTTTACTTTTGGAACGTTGTTTACTTAGATAATATAAGAACTATGAGGAAGCACATTTTAATGTCGTTGTGTGCCGGCTCTCTTTTGTTGGGGGCTTGTGCTGGAAAAGGTGAGCAGAAAATGAGTGTGTCACAAGAACCGGATACTTTGTTGATGCTGGTGGGCAGTTATGCAAGTGCAGATCAAGAAGGGATAAAGACGTATCGCTTCAATCAGGAGACGGGAGAGGCTGTGCTGGCCAGTACGTTGTCTGGGATTGAGAATCCGTCGTTTTTAGTGCCGACGGAAGACGGTACGCATGTGTATGCCGTGGGAGAGACGGAAAAAGGGTTTACGGCTAATGCGCTGGCATTGGATACGTTGACTTCGGGGCTGGCGTTGCTGAACAGCCAGTCTACGGGTGGAGCTTCACCGTGTTATATTACGGTGAGTCCGGATGGCAAGTTTGTGTTGACCGCCAATTACATGGGAGCGAATATTACGGTTTTCCCTCGTCTGGCGGATGGAAAGTTAGGAGAGGGGCATGTCATTTCCTTCCAGGGAAAAGGAGCCGATAAGGAACGGCAGGAGCAGCCTCACTTGCACTGTGTGTATTTCACTCCCGACGGGAAGTTGCTTTTGGCAAACGATTTGGGACTGGACCGTATTCACGCTTTTCCGGTAAAACAAACTCCAGGAACGAAAGGAACGGATTTATTGGATGAAGCGGCTGCTTTTGATATTGAGTTGGCTCCAGGTTCAGGTCCGCGTCATACTTGTTTTGACAAGCAGGGAAAACATGCGTATCTGTTGACGGAACTGTCTGGCGAAGTAGTGGTGTGGACGTATGATGGAAAGGCCCTGATACAGCAGCAAGTCATCAAGGCAGATACGGTGGGCGCGAAAGGTAGTGCGGATATTCATCTGTCGCCCGATGGAAAATTCCTGTATGCTTCCAACCGTCTGCAAGCAGATGGCGTGGCTATTTTCAAGGTTTCTCCTTCCGATGGTACACTGACCAAGGTGGGCTATCAGTTGACGGGCATTCATCCGCGTAATTTCACGATTACACCGAACGGCAAGTTTCTGCTGGTAGCTTGCCGGGATACCAATGAGATTCAGGTGTTTGCGCGTGATGCAGAAACCGGTCTTTTGCAGGATACTGGCAAGACTATCCATACCGATAAACCGGTTTGTCTGCAATGGGTTATGAAATAAGTAATTAAACCATATACTTATACGGCGGGGAAAGAGAGGCGGAAACGGCTTCCTTTCCCCGCTGTGCTTTGTACGCTGATTTGTCCCCCGTGCAGGCTGATAATCTGTTTACAGAGGGTAAGGCCGATACCGGAACCGTTATTCTTAGTGGTGAAGAAAGGCACGAAGATACGTTCCGTCACTTCCGGCAGCATACCTTCTCCGTTATCGCTGATTTCGAAAATGAGTTCCTGGGCATGAGTTTCTACCTGGATGCGAATGTCCGGATGGGAGCGATGGGCACATGCTTCACGGGCATTCTTCAGCAGGTTTATAAATAGCTGCTCCATCTGTGTGCGGTCAGCATACCAGGTGAGCTGGGAAGACGGGCATTTATACTGCACTTCCAGTTCCGGGTAAAGTCGTTGCAGGTCGGAAAGAAACTGTTCCAGTGGGATTTCCGTCTTCATCGGGGCCGAGATACGGGTCAGTTTCCGGTAATTTTCTACAAACTCCAGCAAGCCTTTTCCCCGGCGGTAGATGACCTGTAGCCCTTGCTGTATGTAGGTATGCGTACGTGCATCATCAGGATGCTCCTGGCTTCGTTCATTCAATGTATCTGCCAGAGAGATAATTGGGGTGATGGAATTCATGATTTCATGCGTCAGTACCCGTATCAGCTTTTGCCAAGCTTCCATTTCTTTGTACTCCAATGCGCCGTGGATGTTTTTCAAGCTAATCAGCCGGCAGGTTCGTCCTTGCAGCTGGATGTGAGTGACCGACAGGGAGAGGTCGAAAGTGGCGTTTCCTTTTTGCAGGTGAGCCACCTGCTGGTTTTCCTGAATGGCCGTGCTGATTTCTTCGGGCAGATGGGCGCAGTGTCCCAATAGTTCGCGGGCTGCCTTGTTCATCCATTCCATCCGGTTGCTTCGGTCGGTGACGAGGACGGCCGTATCTACCTTGTTCAGCAGCATTTCATAGTATTGGTGCTTTACCTCCTCATCTACTATACGGGTGCGCAGGTTCTTCAGAGCCTGTGAAAGTTCTTCTGCTAACTTCTGCATCTGCGGGTCGGCAAAAGGTGCGCAAACCCGCTGTCCCAGGTCATTCTGTTTCATGCATTCCACGAGCCGGTACATGGTTTCAGTCTGCCGGATTTGTATGCGGTACAGGCTGTAACAGATGCCAATGAGCAACAGTCCGCAGATGATGGTACAGAACCACAGTCCATGCAGCATGGCTAAAACACCTGCGATAATCAGACCTGTCAGTCCTAAAATGTGCAGTATCAGGTAGTATCCATACGTTTTCATAAGCCCCATTTTTCCAGTTTCCGATAAAGTGCAAAACGTGTAATTCCTAATAGTTCGGCGGCCTTGCTCATGTTTCCTGTGCTCACTTTCAAGGCCCGTTCGATAGCATTCTTTTCCAGTTTCTCTAAGTTGAGTTCTTCCGTCAGTGCAGGCTGGTGCGCGGCGGCATTCCCTTGTGGAAACAAGAAATCATCCGGTTTCAGGAGTCCGTTTTCGCTCAGAATGACGGCACGTTCCACGGTGTGCTGTAACTCACGCACATTACCCGGCCATTCGTATTTCAGCAGCTTGTTTTTGGCTTCACGCGTCAGTCCCTTGATTTCCTTGCGGTATTTCCGGTTGTACTGATTCAGAAAATGTGTAGCTAACAGCAGAATATCTTCTCCACGTTCCCGTAAAGGAGGGATGTGAAGTTCCACAGTATTGATGCGGTACAACAAATCCTGACGGAATTTTCCTTCTGCCACCAACTGATGCAGGTTGGCATTGGTGGCACAAATCAGCCGTACATCGATGTGTATCGGATTGACTGCCCCCAGTCGGGTGATGCACTGCTTTTCGATGGCCGTCAGCAACTTGGCCTGCATGGGCAGGGACAAGTTGCCGATTTCATCCAGAAACAACGTACCCCCTGAAGCTGTTTCCATTCTGCCGGGTTTCGCTTTCCGGGCATCCGTAAAGGCCCCCTTTTCGTACCCGAAGAGCTCACTTTCGAACAACTGCTCCGGAATACTTCCCAAGTCGATGGGAATAAAGACCTGTTCCCGGCGGGGAGAGAAGAAACGCAGCATGCGTGCAGCCAGGTCCTTCCCGGTACCATTTTCTCCCAGTATGAGCAAGTTGGCATCCGTATCAGAAAGCTTGTAGATGGTTTCTTTTACCTTCTGCATGGCGGGGGAGTTGCCAATCAGTTCCGGAATGCGATCGTCTCCCTTCAGGGCCTGTACCTCATTCTGCAACCGTCCTACTTCCTGGCGTGAACGGCTGAGTTTGACGGCAGCCGACAATGTAGCCAACAGCTTTTCCTTCTCCCATGGTTTGGAGATAAAATCAGTAGCCCCGGCTTTAATGGCCTGCACCGCTTTTCCCGTATCCGCGTAGGCCGTCATGAATACCACTACCGCTTGCGGGTCGATACGGAGGATCTGCTTCAGGTAGTCAAACCCTTCCTGCCCGCTGATGGCATCCCGCTGGAAATTCATGTCGAGCAGAATCACATCGGGATGGAAGGTAGTCATGAAATGTTCAATCCGTGTAGGCTGTGTAGTTACTCGAATCTGCTCCATATAAGGCTCTAACAGCAGGTTCAAGGCGAAGAGCACGTCTTCGTTATCGTCAATGATGAGTATTTTTCCTTTTTCTTCCATACAATATCAAGGTGTCTTTCGCAAAGATAATGCTTTTTTGCATGTGCTGTATGTGCATTTTCGCACGCTTTTTGTGCGGATGCGCACACGGTGTGAATTTGCTCGATTCCTCTATCTTCTACATAATCAGTGCGTTATCTGAATGGCACAGTTTTTGGATATAAAAAAGCAGATAACTATGCGTATGAAGATGGGAAACAAGATACTGTGGCTTATGAGTTGCCTGCTTTTTTGCGGGCAAGTTGTGTGGGGAGAGAAGCTGACGCTGCAAGAGGCTATTCAGTTGGCGCAGGCCAGCTCTCCAGAGGCAGAAGCTGCTCGGCATACCTACCGGGCAGCTTACTGGAGTTACCGTTCGTTTCGGGCAGACTACCTGCCTGAGGTAAGTTTGTCTGCATCGCCTTATCTGAACCGGCAGATTAATAAGGTAACCCAGCCTGACGGTACGGAACTGTTTCTCCGCCAGAACCAGCTGGCTACCGACCTGACGCTTTCCGTCAGCCAAAACGTCTGGTTCACGGGAGGTAACTTGTTCATGCAGACCGCCGCCCAGCGTATGGATGAACTGGGCGAGAAAAGCACGGCTTATAACACCCAGCCTTTCACGGTAGGTTACCGTCAGTCGCTTTTTGGCTATAACTCCTTGAAGTGGAACCGCCGCATTGAGCCCGTCCGTTTTCAGGAGGCTAAGAAAACATATAGTGAGACGCTGGAGCTGATTGCTTCGAAAACATGCGAGTTGTTTTTTGCACTGGCATCTGCCCAGTCCGACTTGGAGATTGCCCGAGCCAACTATGCTTCCGCTGATACCTTGTATCGCTATGCCCGCGGACGGTATCGCATCGGCAGCATTACGGAGAACGAGATGTTGCAGCTGGAAGTGAACAAACTGACCGAGGAAACCAACCTGATGAAAGCCCGTATCAGTGTGGAAGACGCGATGCTTACCTTCTGTTCTTTCTTAGGTATCCGGGAGGAAGAAGAGATAGAGGTGATTCCGCATGACAGTGTGCCGGATTTTGAAGTGCCTTTGGACAAGGCACTGGAACAGGCCCATTTTCACAGTCCGGAAATTGAGACCTACCGGCGGATGCAGTTGGAGAGTCGTAGCCAGTTGGCCTCTGCTCGTGCCAGTCGGGGACTAAAAGCGGATTTGTACCTTCAGTTCGGACTTTCGCAGACCGCTGCCCGTCTTCGGGATTCCTATCGTGACCCGCTCGACCAGCAATACGTGAGCCTGTCCGTAGTGATTCCGATACTGGACTGGGGGAGAGGCAAGGGAAAAGTGCGTGTGGCCAAATCGAACATCGAGCTGGTCAATACCCAGGTGGAACAGGGCATGAATGATTTTGAACTGAACGTGCGGCAGATGGTACGGCAGTTTAATCTTCAGGCACGGCAGGTGGAAGTAGCCTCCCGTACCGACGAAACAGCCCGCCGACGGTATGAAGTGGCACTCCGCCTTTACCTGATGGGCAAATCCTCGGTGCTCGATTTGAATGCGGCCACTACGGAGAAAGATACCTCCCGACGCAATTATATCGAGGCTCTGAAAACCTACTGGATGCTGTATTACGGACTCCGCAGCCTGACGCAATATGATTTTTACCGGAACTGTCCGCTGACTGAAACTTTACCTGAAATATAACACAAACCGATTATGGATATACAATTGAAAAAGAAACCCTGGTACGTTCGCTATCGCCTTTATCTGGCGGGCGGCGTACTCTTGCTGGCCGGACTGATTTATGTGATTATACTGGCTTCCGGCCCCCAGCGTTTACGCATTGATGCGGACTCTGTGCAATTGGCCGAGGTGAAGCAGGCCCCTTTCCGTGAATACGTGGACGTGGAAGGAGTGGTGCATCCCATTCTGACTTTGATGGTCAATGCCCGCGAGTCGGGTAATGTAGCCCGCATCGTAGCCGAGGAGGGAAGCCTTTTACAGCAGGGAGATACCATCTTGCTGCTGACCAATCCGGACCTGTTGCGCGAGATAGACGACCAGCGGGATGAATGGGAGAAGCAACGCATCTCTTATCAGGAGAAGGCCCTTGAGATGGAACAGAAAAGTCTGACCCTGAAACAACAGACACTGGAGGCTGCTTACGAGTTGAACAAGATACGGAAAAGCTTTGCCCTGGAGCAGGAAGAATACCGTATGGGCATCCGCAGCAAGGCGCAGCTGGAAGTGTCGGAAGATGAGTACCGCTATAAAACGGCTTCTACCCAGCTGAAGATGCAGAGCCTGCAGAGCGATTCGGCCATGACGGTCATTCGCAGAGAGCTGTTGCGAAACGACCGGGAACGGGAACAGAAGAAGCTGGAGCGTTCTTTGCAGCGTATGGAAGAGCTGGTGGTACGTGCACCGACCGATGGGCAGCTCAGTTTTGTGAAGGTCACATTAGGCCAGCAGGTGGCAGCCGGAGAGAATCTGGCGGAAGTGAAAGTGATGTCGCAGTTCAAGGTACATGCTTCCCTGAGCGAATACTACGTAGACCGGGTGACGGTAGGCCTGCCGGCATCCGTAACTTATCAGGGAAAACGCTATGCCTTGAAAGTCAGCAAGGTGGTGCCGGAGGTGAAAGACCGCACCTTTGATGTGGACTTAGTCTTTACGGGAGAAATGCCTGAAAACGTCCGTCTGGGAAAAAGCTTCCGGGTACAGATTGAGTTAGGGCAACCGGAACAAGCCTTGGTAATTCCGCGCGGTAATTTCTATTCGCAGACCGGCGGACAGTGGATTTACAAACTCAATGCCGACAAGACCCGGGCGAGAAGGGTTCCGGTGGTAATCGGGCGTCAGAACCCCCTGCAATACGAAATAACCGAAGGTTTGCAGCCCGGCGATTGGGTGATTACCACAGGATATAATAACTTTGGCGACGCGGAAGAGCTGGTGTTTAAGTGAATGAACCAGATGCTTTCACCTGCTTCCAGTACTTCCCCGAAAGTACCGGAGTACTGCCTAAGAAGTACTGTAGTACTTTCAGGGAAGTACTGGAGTACTGCAAAGGAAGTACTGAGAACGCTTAAAGTGAAGAATTACAGAAAGTTGGGAAATTAATAGTGAATATTGGAAACAGTGACTCTCCGGAGTATCCTATAGTCGAATATAATTATTGATTTATGAAAGGGAAAATAAAACACATAACTATTGCTTTGGGAATCTGTCTTTTATTGGCAATGATTGTACTGGGGCTTAAAAACCGTAATACTATATATACCTGGTTTTTGGGCGATGTCCAGACGCTTTATATGCAGGCAGATAGTTTGTACAGACAGAAAAGATACGAGGAGGCTGCGACTCTGTACTCAAAACTGGCGAAAATAGACACAGCAAAACGTTGCCAGTTTATTTTGGGCGATATATATTATCAGGGTAAGACAGGGGTAAGGAATTACAAAAAGGCCATGAAGTTATTCCTGGAATTGGCAGATAACGGCAATGCAGATTCTCAGAACAATCTGGGCTATATGTATGCTTATGGCATAGGAACAGACATCGACTATTCTAAAGCTAAAAAATATCTCAGTCTGGCTGCTTTGCAAGGACACTCTCAAGCGCAAGTGGGATTGGGCAGTCTTTACAGGCATGGCTGGGGAGTCACCAAGAGCTATTCGGAAGCATTCAAGCTATATAAAAAGGCTGCGGCACATGATAATACTGATGCTATGAATAATTTAGGATATATGTACACATTCGGTTACGGAACTTCAACCAGTGCGGGCGATGCTATATACTGGTTTGAAAAATCTGCTTCAAGAGACAATGTCTCCGCCTTGTTTAATCTGGCTGTGTTTCATATAGAAGGACATGGATACCCCAAAGATTTATCGAAAGGAGCTGAACTTCTTTCAAGAGCGGCTGAACTGAATTCTCCCGCAGCGCAGTTCAATTTGGGATTGATGTACTATTTCGGAAAAGGTGTTGAGAAGGATTATGCCAAGGCAAAACATTTGTTCCAACAGGCGTCCGCCCAAGGACATAACCATGCGTTGGAATTTCTCATGAAGGTGGAGAATAAGGAGAAGGTTTCTGAAACCGATTCAATCTTTGATTGGAAATTGAAGGCGATATAATGTGGTATTAAAAATACCTGATTTTATAATTGTTGACACGAATGAGTGAAAAGATATGATTGTACATTACCTGAAAATAGCCTGGCGTAACTTGCTGAAATACCGTATGCAGAGTGTGGTCAGTATTTTAGGACTGGCCGTGGGCTTGGCATGTTTTGCCCTTTCTGCCTTCTGGATACATTATGAGATGACGTACGATACGTTTCATCGTGATGCAGACCGTTTGTATCTGGTTGGAGTGAATGACGATAGTTTCGGCGGGTCTTCCGCGAGCTTCACGCCTTATGCCTTGGGACGTTACCTAAAGGAACATTATTCGGAAATTGAAGATTACTGTTTGTTTGAGGCAGAAACTTTTTTTGTGCTGAAAGACAACCGGATGCTGGAGTTGCCCATGCTTCTGCCCGATACTACTGCTTTGCGTATGCTGGACATCCGTGCTTTGGAGGGGGATGAAAGTTTTCTTCGTGCCGGTACCACAGATAACCGTATTGCTATTACGGAGAAGGCCGCAAAACAGCTGTTTGGCACTACGGATGTGATTGGCCAGACCGTGACCAATGCCAACTGGAACAAGGAATATACCATTGGTGCTGTGGTGAGCGACTGGGGAGTGCACACCAATTTCCCGTACGCCTTCCTGGGTAACGGAAGCGGACGGACAGGCTGGGACGATTACACCTACCGGACACTTGTCAAAGTGAAGCCAGGTACGGATGTCTCCCGATTACTGGAGAAGATGAATGCCCACTTCCCCGAAGAACTGACCAAAAGCAGGTATCAGGAGAACACGGGACTGACACGTTTCTACCTGGAGCCGCTGACGGGTCTTAGTGCCACGGAAGGTTTCATCCTTAAAAACAACCAGACGGTGCAGTTCCGTTATATCACCTGGTTTGCTGCTGTAGGTGGACTTATTATCGTTTGTGCTTTTATCAATTACCTGACAATCTACATCGACCGTTTCCGTACGCGCAGAAGAGAAATGGTGTTGCGGCAGGTTTGTGGGGCAGGACTGCGTTCGTTGGTTACTTTGCTTTGTACTGATTTTCTGCTGACAGTCCTGGCGGCCTTGGTCGTAGGGATGGTATTGGTAGAGTTGCTGATGCCGATTTTCCTCCGATATTCTCTGATTCAGGATGCCGACTTTTCGAACTACCGTTCAATCTTGTTCTACATTCTGTCGGTATCGGTAGTCATGATGGCTATCGTAGTGCTGTGGGTATGGCTGTTTCAAAAGCGGTCATTGCATGGAAATATGCATACGGGCAATGCGCTTTCGGGTATCGCTTGGCGGAAGGGAAGTGTCATTCTTCAGCTGACAGTCTGTATGGCTTTCATCTTCTGTACGGTGGCTATGCAGCTGCAACTGCACCATTTGCGGAATGTGGATACAGGCATGGACTATCGCGGACGGGCAGCCGTCAGCATTTGGATGAATGTGGACATGAACGTATGGGCCGAGAAAATCAAGGCCTTGCCGATGGTGACGGAAGTGATACGTCCGGCCTATTGGCCGCTGCTGGGCGAAGGGGCTTATTCGTCGTACCTGATAGATGGATATACAGGCATGGAAGGCCGGCTGGAGCAACCCCTGACCTTCGACGAAGTGCTGGCGGGTGAAGAGTTCTTCCGCTTTTACGACATGCAGCTGCTGTCTGGTGAATGGGTATCGGCCAAGTCGGAATACTGTCAGGTGAACATCATGGAGAGCACAGCCCGTCGTATGGGCTGGAATCCCGAAGAAGCTGTAGGCAAGCAACTGTTCTTCGTCAACCGCGAACAGGAGCCTATGACCGTTATCGGCGTAGTGAAAGACTGTGCCTACAAGTCGCCTACCGCTGAGCTGCCTAACACTGTATTTGTCAACACTGACCAGATGAAGTGGATGCACGCCCGTTGCTTCGTACTCTTCAAATACCGTCCGGGAACGTGGGACGAATGTCGCCGTCGCATTGAAGAGATGCAGCGTGCCGAGCTGCCCGACCGTAAGCTCTTTCTCTATAGTGAAGAAGAACGTTACAACGATTATCTGAAGTCGGAAGATGCTTTGTCGTCATTGCTTGGGTTCTCATCGCTGGTGTGTATCTTCATTTCGATATTCGGTATCTACTCGCTGGTGACACTGGCATGCGAGCGGCGCCGTAAGGAGATAGCTATCCGCAAGGTAAACGGAGCCACGGTGAGGAATATCCTTACGCTGTTTTTCAGAGAATATGCTTTGCTGCTGCTCGTTTCTTCGCTGATTGCCTTCCCAGCTGCCTGGTGGGTGATGAGACGTTGGATAGAGCATTATAACCGTCAGGTGGAAATCGGATTCCTTCCATTTCTGCTGATTTTTGTCGGCGTTGCCCTTTGCGTGGCGGCTTGTATCGGGCATCGCATTTGGAAAACGGCAAATGAGAATCCGGCAGAGGTGATAAAGAGTGAATGATATAAAAGAATGCTATAGAAATAAGAAAAGAAAACAAAACAATATGAACACACTACGCTATGCATTACGTTTCCTGCTCCGTGCACGGACGTACACACTGATTAATCTGTTGGGGCTGGCATTCAGTCTGGCTTGCTGCATCATTTTGCTCCGATACATCCATCGGGAATTGACGGTCGATACCCATTGTGTAGACCGGGAAAAAGTGTATGCCGTGCAAGTGAGTGTGTCTGGAGGTGCATATTGGGGCTCTTATGCAGCTTATCGGAATGACAGTGTACTGATTGCTCCTGAACTGATAGAAACGAAATGTAGTTTTGTTCCGTTGGAGAATGATTTTCTGGTCAGTGAGGGACACCGTTACCGTTGCGATGCCCTTGCTACGGACAGTACGTTTTTTCAACTGTTCTCTTATCCGCTGATACAGGGAGAAAAGAACCTGACCGATCCTTCTTCAGTAGTACTGACCCAATCGTATGCACGGGAGGTTTTTGGTTCGGACAACCCTGTCGGAAAGACAATCACTTATTCCAACGGACAAGAATATGTGGTGAAAGGCGTGATTGGGCTTCCTACCAACAAAACCTGGCTGAATTTCGATTTGCTTCTGGCAAATACCTCTTCCAATAGGTGGGAGAAGATGCCGCTGGATTTGTACCGTTTTGTACCTGGAGCAGATATGAATAAGCTTAATCAAGTAGGGAAACATCCACGCAGCCTGAATCCGCACTATCCGTCGGATACACGGGTGTACACCTTTCGTTTCGTACCTTTGAAAGAATGTTACTTTTCCAAGTTGGAAATAAGGGAACAATCACCTATTTATGTATGGGGAGATTGGGGACAGTTGCAGATATTTATGGGTATCTGTGCGTTGCTGCTGGTTACCGGATTGCTGAACTTCATCAACCTTTACATGATTTTTATGCTCAAACGCACGCACGAATACGGTATACGCCGGGTGTTTGGAGCAGGAAGAGGAGCTGTCTTTGCACAGATTTTTGCCGAGAACTTTCTGCTTTCCGCTCTGGCTGTGCTGCTTGCGTGGGTATGCATTGAACTGACCCGGGTGCCCGTGTCCCGCTTTTTCGGGTTTGATTTCTCTTATACAGCTTTCGATGGGTATTTGTCCTTGGTGTTACTTGTATTCCTGCCGTTGATGGCCTCGCTTTATCCGTATTTCCGTTTCACGCGTATCTTGCCTTCTGTCGGCATTCGTCTTGTGAGTACGGCCGGGCAGTCGGTACGGGCGAGGATGGGACTGTTGCAGTTGCAGTATGTACTTACCTTGATATTGGTGGTACTGGCATTTTATTTTAATCGTCAGCTTGATACTTTGTTGAATACCGAACCGGGGTATCGTACGGAGAATATTTTAGTGGCGCATCTGGCGCACGAATCGAAAGATTTTTCTTCCTATCAGAATCCGGAAGACATACAGGCACGTGTGCAGCGAGTGAAACAACTTGGTGCCAAGATGAAAGCTTGCCCTGATATAGAGTATTGGGTAGCGGATCAATCTGCGCTGACTTCCAGTGATTTTGGAATGAAGTTTATAGGAAACAACGGGCGTACGGCTTTTTTGTATATGTGGTATGCCAATCCTTCTTTCTTCCGGCTTTATGAGCTGCGTTTTGTAGAGGGAACGCTTCCCTCAATGGAAGAGGAAGAAGATTGGGACAGGGAGTATTATGTGGTGAACCGTGCGGCACTGAAGGAGTTGGGGTATGATTCCTGTCAAGGAGCTACATTGATGTATGAAGATGACAAGATGAGGGCTCAAAACCCGGAAGCGCATTCTATTGTAGCGGTTATCGATGATTATTATGACGGACATATCAGTGCGGGTGTGCATCCGATGGTATTTGTGGTGCGACGTGGCTCTTCCGGTGACCTGTATACGTTGTCATTCCGTCCGGGACGTCTGGCTGCGGTGATGGATTACTTGAAAAAAGTGGAACGTGAAATATATGGCACAGAGGAATTTGAATATACGTTGTTTTCCGACCAGGTGAAACAGATATATGCGGCAGACCGTCGGATGGCAATGCTTTACACTTCGTTTGCCTTTATCGCCATTGTCGTATCCTGTCTGGGGCTGTTCGGCATTTCCCTGTTCGACATCCGCCAGCGTTACCGGGAGATTGCCATCCGCAAGGTGAACGGTGCCATGCTGAAAGACCTGTATGTACTGTTGCTTCGTCGTTACGTGGGGATGCTGTTGCTGGCAGCCGTGGTGGCAGTGCCGCTGGCTTGGCTGGCCATCCACTACTATACCGCCGATTTGGTGGTGAAGGCTCCGGTGACGGTCGGTCTGTTCCTGACAGCCTTTCTGATAGTAGCAGTGATTTCTGTGGCTACGTTGCTCTGGCAGGTGAACAAGGCTTCCCGTATCAATCCGAGTGAAGTAATGAAAAGTGAATAATAAAAAAACAAATTTATATGAATACATTACGCTATGCATTACGTTTCCTGCTCCGTGCACGGACGTACACACTGATTAATCTGTTGGGGCTGGCATTCAGTCTGGCCTGCTGCATCATTTTGCTTCGATACATCCATCGGGAACTGACGGTCGATACCCATTGTGTGGACCGGGAAAATGTGTATGTGTCTCGTTGTCAGATTGGCGAGAACGATGCATTGGTCTCTTCCACATTGAATGGTGATACGCTGGCTGTAGACCCGTCACTGGTCATGCAACGTTCACGGGTCACACTGCTGGATCATGACATGATACGTTACAAGGACAATCGTCTGCAGGTGAATATGATAGTGGCCGATACGACCTTTCTGAAACTGTTCCGTTATCAGCTTTTGCAAGGAGAATATTCCCTTTCAAAGCCAGGGATGGCCTTGTTGAGTGAGCACCTGGCACATAAGTTGTTTGGTAAGCAGAATCCCATTGGAGAGACCTTTGTTCTGTCTACTGGGAAATCAGTGACGGTATCCGGAATCTTCGCTACTCCTGAAAACAAGTCTATCTTGCAGGTAGATGCCATTCTTTCTGAAATGCCTGGAGCACTTTGGGAAAGAATGCCCATGGAGTTTGTCCGTTTTGTGCCGGGAGCGGATATTCAGAAATTAAATGAGGCAGGCAAGATCTTGCGTCCTACGCAGGTGGGAGATGGCAGTATGTACACTTTCTCCCTCCTGTCACTGAAGGATGTATATTGGGAGTCACGCTTGTTGTACCGCACTTCTCCTACGATGTGTGTGTCGGGCAACAGGGCTCAGTTGTATGTTTTGTCGGCCATGTGTATCTTTATATTCTTTATCGGTCTGCTTAATTACATCAATTTGTATGCGGTGCTGTTGGGCAAGCGATTACGGATTTATCTACTTCATCGGGTGTGGGGAGCAGGCTTACGTCCTCTCTTCATGTTGGTGTACTGGGAAAATCTGGTGCTGTCGGTCTTGTCGTTGTTGCTGGCCTGGACAGTGGTGGAACTTGCCCAACCTTTTGTCAACCGTTTGTTTGACACGGTATTTACCGTAGGGACGTTTGACGTATGGGTGTCATTGTCTCTTTTGGTGTGGTTGCCGTTGCTCATATCATTATGCACGGTAGTTCGGTGCTGGAAATCCCCGTTGGGTATGTCGCTGGTTCGTTCGGGGAATGACAGGAAGTCAATACGCTTGCGTCAGGGATTCTTGTTCGTGCAATATACGGTAACCATTGTACTGGTTGTCCTTGCCTTGTTCTTCCATCGTCATCTCAACTTGCTGTTGAATACTCCACCGGGATTTCAGGTGGAAAATGTGATTCATGCCAACTTAGTGTATGAGTCGACTGACTATGCCTCTTATACCGATGAATCGATACAGGCCCGGAAGCAGCGTGTTGCTCAGATTGATGAGGCGTTGAGTAAATGTCCAGACATTTCATGTTGGACAGCTGGTTTGTATTCCATTTTGGATTTCGACTATACGGCGGAGTTTCAGAATGCGAAGGGAGAAACCGTTTCATTGAATCAGAATTTTGCCACTCCCGAATTCTTTACCTTGTTCAATTTGAAACTTGTGGAAGGGAAACTGCCTGTTGAAGAAGACGGGTTTGTGGTAAATCGGGCGGCTTTGCGTGCTTTGGGATACACCTCTTTGGAGGGAGCTACCGTGTTGGACCTCCGTATGAAAGAATTTGTTCCGGATTTGCAGGCCCGTCCCATTGTGGGAGTGATAGAGGATTATTATAGCGGACATATCTCCAAAGGAGTACGTCCCATGCTGTTCATGGTTTCTCCTACTATGCGGGGAGACGTGTATCAGATAGCATGTCAGCCGGGCAAACTTTCTCAGGTGATAGATTATCTGCGGAAGCTGGAAAGGGAAGTATATGGTACGGAAAACTTTCAGTATTCGTTGCTGAAGGACGATGTGCAGAAGTTGTATAAATCCGATCAGCAGGTAGCTACCATTTACTCGGCTTTTGCCTTTATTGCCATTGTCATTTCCTGTCTGGGCCTGTTGGGTATTTCCTTGTTCGACATCCGCCAGCGTTATCGGGAGATTGCTATCCGCAAGGTGAACGGTGCCATGCTGAAAGACTTGTATGTGCTGTTGCTTCGCCGTTACGTGGGGATGCTGTTGCTGGCAGCCGTGGTGGCAGTGCCGCTGGCTTGGCTGGCCATCCACTACTATACCGCCGATTTGGTGGTGAAGGCTTCGGTGACGGTCGGTCTGTTCCTGGCAGCCTTCCTGATAGTGGCAGTGATTTCCGTGGCTACGTTGCTTTGGCAGGTGAACAAGGCTTCCCGCATCAACCCGAGTGAAGTAATGAAAAATGAATAAAGAAAAGCAAGAATGAATCTATGATGATTACGCATTATTTGAAAGTAGCCTTCCGCAATTTGTGGAAATACAAGACACAGCACCTGATTGCGTTGGCTGGAGTGGGAGTGGCCTTGCTGTGTTTCAGCATTTGTTTGTATTTAGTCCGTTATGTGCATGATATAAATCATTGTTTTGAAAATTATAACCGGATTGCCGAATTGAGCCTATATGATGAGGAAGAAGAAGCTCTTATAGCTACACCCGTGACTCTGGCCGAGGAACTGCGCATCAAAAAACAGGATGAGATTGAAGCCCTTTGTGTTGTGGATCATTCATATATGGAGCGGCCCTTTAACGTAGAGGTGAGAGACGGTAAACAACTGCCCTACACTTTCAATGTGGCAGAAACAGATTCATCTTTTTTTCAGGTACTTACTCCCCAGATTTTATGCGGTTCGGCTGAAGTGGCCAAGATGATGCCAAATTCATTGGTTGTGAGTGAGAGTATGGCACGTCGGGTGTATGGAGATATTCGTCAGGCAATTGGTAAACAGCTTGTGATGACCCGCCGGTTATCCACTTCACCGGATTCTACTCCCCGTACCGGTGGCATTGTTTATACCATTCAGGCCGTCATTGCTGATATTTCGGAAAACAATAGCATTTCTTTTCTGAATTCTTTGGATATGTTTTCCATCAACGATTCGGAAGGAATTATACAGAGTGACGCACGTTATTCGATAATTGGTTCTTATACCTATGCTTTGCTTCGGGAAGGAGTGACTCCGGAACAGCTGGATGAACGATTTCGAAAGGTTAAGCAAACTCATCATTATTTTGTTACGGATTACGTTGTCCGTGCTTATCCAATGGGAGCTGCATTTGTAGAAAGAGGTGATTTGCGGGTGATGGCGTGGATAACCATGGCAGCCGGAGTCTTGATTTTACTGGTGGCTTTGCTCAATTTCTTTCATTTGCTGATAGGTTCATTTCTTACCCGTATGCGTGAATTTAGTATTCGGAGAGTGGCGGGAGCTACTGCTTCCGGAGTGTTTCTTCAGTTGTTCGTACACTCGGCTTTGCTGATTCTGTTGGCCGGATTGCTGACTTTTGTCTGCATTGAGGTGTTGACTCCCTGGCTGCAAATGGAAATGGCTGGTATATCCTTACAGATTGATTCATCTCTGTTGATGAGACAGACCTTTGACTATCTGCTCGGATTGTTGGGTGTGGGTGCTTTGATTTGTTGGTTTGTGGGGTGGAAGGTACGTCATACTCCGGTGCATGCGGGAGTGACAGGTGGTATACATCGAAGAGGAAAAAAACGCCTGAGAAATTTGTTGCTTGGTGTGCAGCTGTTCATCTGTTGGGTTTTTATCTCACTAGCAGCGGCACTTTATCTGCAATCGGATAAAACGGGACGTACCTTGTTCGGGACATTGAGCTTGGAGGAGAAAGAGCAGATTTTGAGCATTCCGATGGATTTTTCCTTTATGAACGCCGTGCAGAAGCAGGATCTGATACATCAGTTTAAAAACTTGTCGGGAGTCGAAGAGGTACTTCCGGCCGACATCAATTATTTGGGAGGTGTTTCCGGTACGGGTATGTATACGGAGAAAGATAATAAAGGCAGTTATGTGGATGTAAATGTGATGCGTATAACTTCCGGTTTCTTTCGTTTCATGCACATTCCGATGCGGTCGGGACATACGCCGCGTGAGTCGTCCGATTTGGTGATAGACGAGGCATTATCTCATCGTCTCGGAACGGACATCATGGGGAAACCGCTTTATAATTTTGACGGAGATGCCTACACGGTTAAAGGAGTGTGCCAGACATTTGTGTCTAGTGTGTATTATGATAGTGAAGGATTTATATTCCTCCTGAGCGGGTTCGACGATTATTGTGGGCATTGCTATGTGAAGTGTAAGGAAGGACAGGCGGAAACCGTCTCTCAGGAGGTCAGGAAGATACTGAAAAAGACGTTGCCGGAAAGTGTGGAAGTGAAGGTAAGCACGTTCATGGACGACATCCGTGAGTCACAGGTGCTTGAGTTCAAGCTCCGCGGAATTGTATTGTTCTTTTCGGTAGTGGTGCTGGTGATTTCGTTGTTGGGCGTGTATTCAGCCGTGACCATCGACACGGAATATCGGCGGAAGGAGATGGCTATCCGAAAGATCAACGGTGCCGGAATGCGTCAGATAGTCTGGCTGTTTGCCCGGCTTTATGTTACTTTACTGACGGTGACGGCTGTGTTGGGATTTGCGTTGGTTGAATTCTTGTTGAGGCAGTTTAGTACCTTGTATACGGTGTTCTTCCAGCATGGGGTGGCTTTCTATTTTTGCCTCTTCCTGAGTGTCTCCTTGTTCGTTGCCCTTACGGTAGCTTTCCGTATTTGGCAGGTATCCCGGGTGAATCCGGCAGAAGAAATCAAGCGGGAGTGATATAAATGTAGTATAATAACCTAAAATTGAAAATATCCATGAGAAAACAAGTATTAGCCTGTCTGCTCTTAGGTGCATTGGGAGCACAGGCACAAGAGAAATTTGTGGTGGAAGGTCAGTTGAAGAATATTCCCGACGGAACTGTGTTCTATTTGATGAAGCAAGAGGGTAACGTGGGGAGTATGGCAGCTACCGATACGCTGCAGAACGGGACATTCCGTTTTGAACTGACTATCGCCGGAAACGAGCTGGAAGGTTATGGCTTGATGGCACGTGATGATACGAAATTCCCACCCATGTTGCTTGAACTATGGGTAAATCCTGGCAGTCATCTGCTCATACAAGGAGAGAATCCTTATATTTATTCCTGGAAAGTAGAGAGTGATGTCAAGGAACAACAGTTCCAGCAGCAGCTGATACAGGCTTCCCATAAGGAATGGGAGGAATTTCAGCGGTTGACCATGCAAGAGTTTGCACTGATGAGGTCGGCTGCGCAGGGAGGAAACAAAGAACAGGCCCGTGCGCAAGCAGACAGTCTGCAACAGCTGACAGAGAAGTTGAGTGATCAGATTGCCCAGCATAATATTGCGATTATGAAACAATCGCCGATTAATGCAGCCTGGATGGGTGAATTGCATCGGATGGGGATGTCGGTTAAGTTCCGTAAAGATTATCCGTATAAAAAAGAAGTGCAGCAGTTGTACAACCTGCTGGATGACGCACAGAAAGAAACGTCCATTGGGAAGAGTGTGTATCTGGCCTTGAATCCGCCGACTGTAGTGAAAGTAGGTGAGGAAGCTGCCGATGCGGATATGTACGACTTGGAAGGAAAGGTTCATCGCTTGGCTGAGTTTCGCGGAAAATACATCTTGCTGGACTTCTGGAGTCGGGGATGCGGTCCTTGCATCATGTCGCAACCGGAACTGAAGGAAATCAGTGAAATGTACAAGGACAGCCTGGAGGTGATCAGCCTGAGCATTGAGAACCGGAAGGGATGGGAAGAGGCTTCTAAATCGCATGCCATAACTTGGAATAATTGGAACGATTTGGAAGAGAACAACGGACTGTATGCCCGTTATGGTGTCAGAGGAATTCCCCATTTTGTATTGATTTCTCCGGAAGGAAAGGTGGTTGACAGCTGGAGTGGATATGCAAAAGGTTGGCTGAAACTGAAAATTAAAGGCTCAATGGCTCCCAAGCAGCCGATGCGTATCGAATGGAAAGACGGTCACAAAGTGGTGCATCATCCGCGGAAGAAAACAGAAAAAATGGAGGTGCTGACCATCCGTCAGGTGGAACTGACTGACTCGGCTACGGTGCTTCGCGTGCATGCACGGTATATTCCAAATTACTGGATTCGGCTGGACAAAGCGACTTTTTTGATGTCGGACAAGGGGGTGAACTATCCGCTTCTGCGCAGTGAAGGTTTCGCGATAGGCGAGCAGGTGTTTATGCCTGATAGCGGAGAAATGGATTTCACGCTCTATTTTGCTCCGCTGCCGAAAGATACCCGCTGGTTTGACTTTTCGGAAGGCGAGCACGTGGAAGGGGGATACTATATCGAAGGCATCCGTCTGACAGAATAAGAAATGAACTAAAAAACGATGTGTTATGATACTGAATGTAGTATTGAAAATGATTTTGCGAAGCTGGTGGCGTAACAAGGTGTTTTTCCTTGTTTCGGTAGCCAGTCTGGCATTGGGATTGGCTTGCACCAATTTGCTGATGACATACTTCGTGCACGAGCATGGGTTGGAAGGACGTAATCCGGACCGTGACCGCATGTTTTTTCTGCGGCAGGATGACCCGATGACGGAGGGGAAACGAGTGGCCTTTGCCGGCGCAGAGATTCCTCCGCAGCTGAAGCAAAGCTATGCCGAGGTAGAGAACTTTCTTCGGTTAGGGAAACTGGATTTGCTTTACTGCAAGGTGAACGAGCAGAAGGTGGAAGGTGATTTTAAGATGTTGTCGGCCGATACAACCCTGACGAACTTTTTTGATTACCGTACGGAAGAAGGTAGTTTGAGTCAGGTACTCTGTCAACCAGGGAAGGTCGCATTAAGTGAAGCTTGTGCCCGTCGTCTGTTCGGAGGGAAACAAGCGGTAGGGAAGCAGGTGGAGGCACATTTCCGCTTTGGAGAGGTCCGTCCGTACGAAGTGGCAGCAGTGCTTAAGAAGCGCGAACAATCGCTTCTGCAGTTTGACATGTTGATAGCACACGACCCTGATTTCTTCTGGGGTGGACTTACACTGCTGAAGCTGACTCCGGGTACGGATGCGGGTCACCTGGCCGATAAGCTGAATGAGGACAAGGTACCTACACTGATGCCCGGTCAGACAAAATATTACCTGGATCCGCTGGACGCCATTTGTTTCACTACTCCTGATGATTCTTCTCAGCAGACGCTCGATTTCGTTAGTCAGACACCCGTGCAGACTCTCTATATCAGTCTGCTGGCAGCCGTGCTGATACTGATCATTGCTTGCTGCAACTATACTAACATGAGTTTGAGCCGCTTGCTGCAACAGCTGCGTATGATTCATGTGGAAAAATTGATGGGGGCTACCTTGCGCAATATCCGTCTGCAACTTTTCGGGGATGCTTTTCTGACGGTGGTGCTGGCATTCGGCTTGTCCATTCTGCTGGTCAATGACTGTCTGTCACTGTTTAATGACCTGTTGGGTTCGCGGTTGACCATGACGTTCTTCTTCAGTAGTCAGATGTTGCCGTGGTTGCTGTTATTCATTCTGTTGATGTCGGTAATACCGGCGTGGTACATCAGCTGTCGCCTGTCACGCTTGTCGTTCACGGAGTACCGTACCCTTTACAGTGGCCGACGCAAACAGCGTTTTGTAGCGGTATTGGTAACGGTGCAGTTCGTGATTTCCATCGGATTGTTATTGGCTACGCTGACAGCACGCAACCAGATGGAACTGACCCGCCAGCGGGCTTCGCGTTACGAGGGCTGCATTGAGATAGGGGATGCCTTTGGTACTCCGTTGGCTCCCTTCAAGGCGGAACTGGAGAAACGGGTGAAAGGGATTGAATCCATGACACTTTCCAAGGCTTCGGTGCTTAATGCCTGGATACGTCAGTTGAACGTGCTGCGTCCCAGTGGGAAGGAAGTACGTACCAATCTGCTGACATTGGAAGGCGACTCCACCTTGTTGCGCACCTTGCGCATTGAACAGTTGAGTGGAGAATCTCCTTCCCGTCTGTTGGAGCGTCAGGCATCTCCGGTACTGGTGAACGAGAGTTTTGTCCGCTTGTTAGTGCCTGCGGGTACGGAGGTCGTGGGGCATGCCTTGCGCGAGTTCGATACGGAAACGAAAGACAGTCTGGCTGTAATCGCAGGTGTGGTGCGCGACTTTTCCGTCAATTCGCTGGAAGAAGCGGTAACACCTCTTGTCATCACATTGTTGTCGGCAAGTGACTTGCAGAAAGGATTTTATTTGCAACTGCGTCTTCGTCCTGAAAACCGTGAAGAGACCTTGCGGCAGATAGAAGCCGTATGGAATGAAATGAACCCCAACCAACCTTTCGGTTATGCAGATATGCACCGGGATTTTATGGCACGTAACGGGAAAGTGCTTTCTTTGTCACATATTCTGACTTTCTATGCCGTGATTGGGTTGTTGCTGACAGGTTTCGGATTGTTTGGTATCGCCTGGTATGCCACCCGTCAGCGGATACGCGAAATTAGTATCCGCAAGGTGCATGGAGCAACACGGGGACAGATTATCTGGCTGCTTAACAAACCGTTCTGTATCTATGCTGTAGTGGCGTATGTAATGGCCATGCCTGTCGGCTGGTGGTTCATGCTGCATTGGCTGGAGCAGTTTGCGTACCGTGCCCCGCTTTCGGCCGGTATCTTTGTATGGCCGTTGTTGGTGGTGTGGGGCATCTCGGCGGTCATTGTCTGCCTGCAGGGTTGGATATTGAGTCGGGTAAATCCGGTAGAATGTATAAAACAAGAGTAATATCATTAAAATAAAATTTTGAAGTATGATTAAGACAGAAAATTTACAGAAAGTATTCCGCACAGATGAAGTGGAAACTTGGGCATTGAATAATGTAAGTATCGAAGTGAAGGAAGGAGAGTTCGTGGCTATCATGGGTCCTTCAGGTTGTGGAAAATCTACCTTGCTGAATATCTTGGGATTGCTGGACAATCCCACGGGAGGCAAGTATTTCTTGAACGGAACAGAAGTGGGTGGCTATACTGAATCGCAACGTACTTCCTTGCGTAAGGGAGTGATTGGTTTCGTATTCCAGAGCTTCAACCTGATTGACGAGTTGAATGTGTTTGAGAACATCGAACTGCCCTTGCTGTATTTGGGCGTACCTTCGGCAGAACGTAAGCGGAAAGTGGAGGCTGCCATGGAGCGGATGGGGATTGCACATCGTGCCAAGCACTTCCCGCAGCAGCTGTCGGGTGGACAACAGCAACGTGTGGCTATTGCCCGTGCCGTAGTATCAGAGCCGAAGCTGATTCTGGCCGATGAGCCTACCGGTAACCTGGACTCCAAGAATGGACGTGAGGTGATGGAATTACTTACCGAGCTGCATAAGGAAGGCACCACCATTGTGATGGTGACCCACTCGCAGCATGATGCCGGTTTTGCTGACCGTGTCATTAATCTCTTCGACGGACAGGTGGTAACGGAGGTGAACCTTTAAATAAGGTTTAGGCTTGTTTCTTAAACTGGCCGGGCGACATTCCGCAGTAGCGTTTGAAAAACTTGCTGAAAGAAGCCTGGTCAGAGAAACAGAGCTTTTCGGCCACGTCCTGCACGCTGTTGGCCGGATTGAGCAGACAGACTTTTGCTTCTTCTATCAGGCTTTCGCTGATGAGCTGGTTGGCTGTCTTGCCATAGAGTTTCTTTAACTTGGCCGATAACGCATCGGGGGATACGTAGAGTTGGTCGGCATACCATTTTACGGTGTGATGATAACGGCAATTGGTATGCATCAGATATAGAAAACGAGGGAGGGTATCTTTCCAGCGGAAAGAGTGCTCGAACTCGTTTTCTTGTTTATACATGCGGAGGATAATATTCCACACTTCCAGGATGAGGGAACGAAGCGTGTTTTCCAGCATTTCAAGCAGGAAATGATTCTCTTTTTGCTGAAGGGTGTGGCGTAGCATGTCCACATGTGATTGTATCCGGAGAAGATCCTGTTTCTCCAATGGAATAAACGGCTCCAATACGTGTCTGTATACATAGGCTGCCACTTTGGAACGGATGCATTCGGCTGCCTGCAAAAAAATCTCCCTTCGGGTAATGAGCAGACATCCTTCGAAATCACGGTTTGTTTTCAGGTCGCTCCATTGGTGGGGTTCGATAAACTCGATGTAGGAAGGGGCAGGAATGACGGTCCGCTTGTCGTTGGTCGGGATGCTGATTTCGCCTTTTAATACGAGCAAAGACACCGTATGCTGTGTGTCGATACTTCCTTTCTGGAATTGATTTTCTCCCCGTACGGTGAAGATGCCCATTTGTTCATTGTACACCATATCTCGCTCCGTTCCGTCTGCTTGCAGCGTCGGAACCAGCCATTTTGTAAACGCATATTCTTTCATCTTGTATCTCGTTGTTGTATTTGCGCATCTAAAATACAGACATAAATCGTAGCCTGAAAACCTTTTTGTATGTTTTAGAAATCATAAACTGAATAAATGCTAAAGCACGGATTCAGACAAATGTTCTTAGGAATGGAACAAGTAAGTAGTCTTTCCCGCCTTCTAAATTTGCATCGGCTATTACAACAGAAAGAGTCAAATCAACTAAAAAAAGAGAATAAGATGAAAAAAGCTTTTGTATCAGTTGGTGCATGTTTTTGTGCGTTGTTGGGGATGCTGACAGCCTGCACGCAGCCTGCACCTACCTCACAGGAAAGTGGGTACAAGACCATGACCGTGAAAAAAGAAAATCGCCTTCTCACTAACAGCTATTCGGCTGTAGTAAAGGGAAGACAGAGTGTGGAAATTCGTCCGCAGGTGAGTGGTACGATTACCGAGATTTGTGTGAAAGAAGGATCCAAGGTACACAAGGGACAGGTGTTGTTCGTGATTGACCAGGTTCCGTATAAAGCAGCTTTGCAGACGGCATTGGCGAATGTGAAAAGTGCGGAAGCTGCCGTGGCTACGGCCCGCCTGACGTTCGACAGCAAGGAAGAGCTCTTCAAGGAGCGTGTGGTTTCGGATTTCGACCGTCAGACGGCACAGAATTCTTTGTTGGAGGCTGAGGCTAGTCTGGCACAAGCGAAGGCCAATGAAACCAATGCCCGCAACGACCTTTCCTATACGGTAGTCCGGAGTCCGGTGGATGGAGTGGCAGGTATGTCTTCCTATCGTGTGGGGGCATTGGTCAATTCTTCCATTACTACGCCTTTACTTACTGTCTCGGACGATGAGGAAGTCTATGTATATTTTTCCATGACCGAAAATCAGATGCTGTCACTGCTCCGTCAGTATGGTAGTGTGGACAAGTCACTGGCCGGTATGCCCAAAGTATCCTTGCAGTTGAGTGACGGAGTGAAATATGCACACGAAGGGGTGATAGATGCCATCAGCGGCACCATTGATACTGGAACAGGGGCTGTCAGCCTGCGTGCCGTGTTCCCGAATCCGGAAGGAATGTTGCGAAACGGAAGTACGGCTACGCTCGTATTGCCCTATACCAAGGAGAACGCGCTGGTTGTTCCACAGGAAGCTACTTTTGAGATTCAGGACAAGGTGTATGTGTATAAGGTGAATGAGAGTGGAAAGGCCGAGTCGGCACAGGTTACTGTTTTCCCGCTGAACAACGGGCAGGAATACATTGTAGAGAGTGGCTTGCAGGAAGGGGAAGTAATTGTGGCCGAGGGTGCCGGATTGATTCAGGAGAATACCCAGATTCTTTCGTTACATACTGAAAAATAGGAGGGGACGTTATGAAACTGAAGACTTTTATCGACAGGCCCATCCTGTCGTGTGCCATTTCTGTGCTCATCCTGATATTGGGAGTAATCGGTTTGAGCAATCTTCCCATGGAGCAGTATCCTGATATCGCACCTCCTACCATTATGGTGTCTACCACCTATACGGGTGCCAATGCGGAAACAGTACTGAAGAGTGTCATCGCTCCGTTGGAAGAAGCCATTAACGGTGTGGAAAACATGACGTATATGACCTCTACCGCCACCAATACGGGTTCAGCGTCTATTACCGTGTATTTTGCACAGGGAACGGACCCGGACATGGCGACTGTCAACACGAAGAACCGTGTGTCGGAGGCGGAAGGACTGTTGCCCGCAGAAGTGACCAAGGTGGGTGTGACCGTAGAAAAACGGCAGAACAGTATGGTCAAGATTATATCGTTGTACAGTCCCGACGATAGCTACGACCAGAATTTTATCAATAACTATTTTAAAATTAATGTAGAACCTCGTCTGTCCCGTATCTCGGGAGTGGGCAATGTGAATGTCATGGGTGGGGATTATGCCATGCGTATCTGGATGAATCCTCAGAAGATGGCCCAGTATCAGCTGGTACCTGCCGATGTGATTGCCTTGCTGGATGACCAGAACGTGGAGGCGGCGACAGGTACACTGGGCGAGGATTCTGAAAATACATTTCAGTACACGTTGAAGTACCGGGGTAGATATGAGACTGCGGAAGAATTCGGCAACATGGTGCTCAAGTCTCTCCCTACGGGCGAAGTGCTCCGCCTGAAGGATGTGGCCGATGTGGAATTAGGTTCGCAGAGCTATGCCTATAACAGTGAAATTGTGGGTCACCCCGGTGCGACGTGTATGATTTCGCAGACGGCCGGATCGAATGCCAACGAGATTGTGAAGGAAGTGGACAAGCTGATGGAGGAAATCTCAAAAGACTTGCCGAAGGGGCTTGTAATGGCCGACCTGATGAGTACGAAGGACTTCCTGGATGCCTCGGTACACGAGGTGGTGAAAACCCTGATTGAGGCTATTATTTTGGTGGTGCTGGTGGTTTATTTCTTCTTGCAGAGCGTGCGTTCCACCATCATTCCTTCGGTTTCCATTATCGTGTCGCTGGTGGGTACGTTTGCCTTCTTGTATGTGGCCGGATTCAGTCTGAACCTGCTGACCCTTTTTGCACTGGTGCTGGTAATCGGTACGGTGGTGGATGATGCCATTGTGGTGGTGGAGGCCGTGCAGGCCAAGTTTGACGAAGGCTACCGTTCACCTTATAAAGCTACGGTGGCTGCCATGGATGGTATTTCTGCAGCCATTGTGACCACCTCACTGGTATTTATGGCCGTGTTTATCCCGACCTCGTTCATGGGAGGAACCAGTGGAGTGTTCTATACCCAGTTTGGTTTGACCATGGCGGTGGCAGTGGGCATTTCCGCAATCAATGCCTTGACCCTCAGTCCGGCTTTGTGTGCCCTCATTATGACTCCTCACATGGATAAGTCGACCGGTGGTAAGTTGAGTTTTTCTTCCCGTTTTCACCATGCATTTGAGGCTTCTTTCAATAGGCTGGTGTTGAAGTATAAGAATGGGGTGTCGTTCTTCCTCCGTCGTAAATGGATGGCCTGGGTTTCTTTGGCGGCAGTCTGTGCCTTGCTGGTATTTTTTATGCGGACCACTAAGACCGGACTGGTGCCGGATGAGGATATGGGAACCATATTCGTGAATGTCACGACCCCTCCGGGAAGCAGTTTGGCCCAGACGCGTAAGACGATGGAAATGATAGACGAGCGTATCCGTGAGATTCCTCAGATAAAGATTTATTCCAATGTGACAGGTTACAGCATGATGGGCGGACAGGCCGCCTCGGGAGGTATGCTGATTATCAAATTGAAACACTGGGATGAACGTCAGGAGGCACAGGATCACATCAATGCCATCATTGCGGCGATTTACCAGCATACAGCCGACATTAAATCAGCCAAGCTCTTTGCCTTTGCGCAGCCTACCATCATGGGATACGGAATGGGTAGCGGTTTCGAAATGTACGTGCAAGACCGTGCCGGAGGCAGTGTGGAGAATTTGCAGAAATATACGCAGGACTTCATTGCAGCCTTGAACCGGCGTCCGGAAATTTCGATGGCTTACACTACTTTCGATACCAAGTTCCCGCAGTATATGGTCGAGGTAGATGCGGTGAAATGTCAACGGGCAGGGGTGACCACGTCTGATGTGCTGAGCGTACTTTCCGGTTATATCGGCGGTAATTACTCGTCCAACTTGAACCGTTTTTCCAAACTGTACCGTGTGATGATTCAGGCCCGGAAGGATTACCGTCTGGATAAAGAGTCGCTCAACAACATGTTTGTACGGACCGAAAGTGGGGAAATGGCGCCCGTGGGACAGTTCATTACACTGACCAAGGTGTATGGAGCCGAAACCTTGACACGTTTCAATATGTACACCTCTATACCAGTCAACGGTATGCCGGCCGACGGATATAGTTCGGGAGATGCCATTGCAGCCATTGAGGAAGTGGCTTCACAGACACTGCCTACCGGATATGGCTATGAGTTCAGCGGTATTACCCGAGAAGAATCAAGCAGTACGGGAAATACGGTGATTATTTTTATTATCTGTATCGTATTTATCTATTTGATTCTCTGTTCGCTCTATGAAAGTATCTTTATTCCGATGGTGGTCATCCTGGCAGTGCCTTTCGGCTTGATGGGAAGCTTCTTGTTTGCCAAATGTTTTGGGCTGGAGAACAACATCTATATGCAGACCGGTTTGATTATGCTGATTGGATTGCTTTCGAAAACCGCCATCTTGCTGACTGAATATGCTTCGGCTCGTCGTCGACAGGGAATGAGTATTGCTCAGGCTGCCGTAGCTGCTGCCGGAGTTCGTTTGCGTCCGATTCTGATGACCGCCCTGACGATGATTATCGGATTGTTCCCGCTGATTGTGGCTACCGGAGCAGGAGCCAACGGAAACCGTTCGTTGGGAGTCGGTACGGTAGGGGGTATGCTTGTCGGTACAGTGGCACTTCTGTTTGTAGTGCCGGTGCTGTTCACGGTGTTTCAGGCAATTGAAGAACGTGTGATACCTCGCCGTCAGACCGATGCAGCGGAATAATCCCTTTTAGGGGAATTTTATATCAACTAAAGAAACATTCGATATGGAGAAAAATATAAGTCATTTAGTAGTTGCCGCGTGCATGGCCAGTATGCTGACCGGATGTGGTATCTACACAAAATACCGGCAGCCGGAAACGAATACCGACGGATTGTTCGGTGCTCTTCCGGAGGAGGTGGATACTACCTCCTCACTGGCCGACCTGAAATGGGAGGAACTGTTTACGGATGCATCTTTGCGGAAACTGATTACACGTGCGCTGGAGGCGAATACGGATTTGAATGTGGCCCGTTTGAAAGTGGAAGAGGCACGGGCTTCGCTGTCAGCTGCCAAGCAGGCTTACCTGCCTTCTGCTCAGTTGGACCTGGAAGGCGCTTTGAGCAGTTTTGACGGCAGTAAACCTACCAAGACCTATTCGTTGGGAGCTTCTGCCAGTTGGGAACTGGATTTTTTTGGAAAGCTGACCAACGCCAAACGGAGAGAGCGTGCGGCATTGGAGCAGAGTGAGGCGTATCGTCAGGTGGTGCAGACACAGCTTATTGCCACGGTGGCCGAGAGTTATTACACGTTGCTGATGCTCGACGAGCAGGTAGCCGTAACTACGGAAACGGTAGAAAGCTGGAAGGAGTATATACGTAGTTTGAAGGCCCTGATGCGGGCCGGACAGGCCGACCGTGCGACCGTGAACCAGGCAGAAGCTTCCCGATTGGATGCCGAAGCTTCTTTGCTGGATTTGAAGCAACAGGTGACGGAAACGGAAAACACGTTGTGTGCCCTGCTTTTCTGGACTCCGCAGCCTGTTGCGCGCGGCACACTCGGTGAAGTGGATTTTCCGGAAAGTTTGTCGGTGGGAGTGCCCCTGAATTTGTTGGCCAACCGTCCGGATGTGTGGCAGGCTGAGGCCGTGCTTAAACAGGCTTTTTATGCCACCAATCAGGCACGCTCCAGTTTTTATCCGAGCGTGACATTGAGCGGTTCGGCCGGATGGACAAACAGTGGGGGAGCCCTTGTGACCAATCCGGGTGCCTGGCTGCTTCAGGCGGTAGGCTCTCTGGTGCAACCTCTTTTTCAGCGGGGGCAGCTTATGGCAAATCTGAAAATCAGTAAGGCACAGCAGGAAGAAGCTCTGCTACAGTTCCAGCAGACCTTGTTGGATGCCGGTGCGGAGGTGAACAATGCCCTGAGCCAGTGGCAGACGGCCCGTCAGAAAACGGTGCTCGACCGCGAGCAGGTGGAGCATCTGAAAGATGCGTTGCGTGACACGGAACTGCTGATGGAACACGGTACGACGAACTACCTGGAAGTGCTGACTGCCCGTCAGTCATTACTGGTAGCGCGGCTGTCGCTTGTGGCCGACCGGAATGCGGAGATAAAAAGTGTCATTACCCTTTATCATGCGTTGGGAGGGGGAAACAATTAACATATAGGTTGATATGAAGAAGATGATGATGGTTGCTGCATGCGTGGGAGGACTCGCATGCATGCTGGCATGCAATAAAGAAGAGGTGGGTGCATATACTCCGCTTCCCAAGATTCACTTAGGAGAGACGTTCAAATATAAATGTGAGCCGGAGAATTACATCCGGCTCGAATATGATACCCTTGGTGAGGCTGCTGTCTTGAACTTTTATAAAGATGAAATCACCTCATTGGATTATCTGGAGTACGATGAAAACTCGTGTACTTTCTCCTTTCATAAAGGAGAGACGGGGCTTTATCGTATCAGCTGGGAGTATACGTCGGAAAATACTTTGCGGATACTTTACGGGCAGAATGGTATGTGGTACCGGATGAATGCAAGCGGTATCCATGAATATCTGTTAGAAGCCAATGACGGGATGGCAATAAAGGTCATAGCTTACCGCACGAACTTTGATTCTTTGCATTGCACGATAAATCGTTTTTGTATTGAAGAATACAAAAACGAGGAACAACAGGAGTGAACCGAAGTTCCGGCCTGCTTTCACCTTCCTGAAGGCAGTGCCGGAATATCGGCCTCTATTCGGTTTTCCACGTTGTCGGGGAGCTTGGAGAAGAAATCCATCCCCGTTACTTTTTCCACGGAGTCAACCGATACCATGTATTTATCCAGTGCCTGATGGTGTGCCTTGTTGTCGAACAGAAAGCCCATGGCGATGGGGCTTTTCCGGTTGTAAATCAGCACCACCTTGAAGAAACGGTCGGGCACGGCCACCTGATGCTCTCCGATGCGCTTGGGTTGTTTCTTGTCATAGATAGGTCCGCAGGCAATGTGTACCGTGCCATATTTCCGGGCCCAGCTACGGCATAATTCTTCCAAATCTCCCCAGTCGTCCCGGTTCAGTTTCTGATTCTGCGGGCAGATGTTGCTCATATAGAACGATTCCTCCATGGCTTTCTTGCTCCATTTCATGTCGGCTGCCGGAGCCATGTGTCCCCGGTCGTATCCGGAGCGCGTATAATTCGCATGCTCCACGCGGGGTTCGGGCAAATCCGGGTCGGGTACGAAGCGGTTCTTTCGCTCTTCACTTCCTTTGGTTTCCTGTCGTGTCAGTTCCCAGGCTACCCAGTTGGGTGTTTTGTAGAAATTATTGTATGAAACGGTATATCCCGTCCGCTGCAACTTGATTTCTTCCCGTTTGGTCAGCATGACGGGAATTTCCAGTTTGCTGCTGATGCGGTTGGCCGAGGGTTGTGCCGCCGTTTCGTCTTGCGACCTTTCCGGCAGGCGTTGTGCCACTTCCTTCTGTGCCTTCTCCAATGTGTGCGAAAGCTCCTTTGTCAGTTCCTTGGCTTCCGGCAGATTCTGCTGGTTCTGATAGAAATAGGCACCGCCACCCAGAATCAGCAACAGGAGTATGAAGCCTTTCAGGGAGCCGGTGGATGAACTTCTCTTTTTCTTTCCCATAATGTACGTGTATTAAACCAGTTTGAAACGCATCCGGAAGATACCGTCGTTAAAGTCGTGACTGATGATCTTGAAGGTGCCGATTTCTGATGTATTCTCTACATGTTGCCCGATGCACAAGCACTCGTCGTAGTCGCCTACGTGTACCACACGAACCGTCTCGGAAGCTCCTTCAGGCAGCCGTTTCATGTCAAAGCGTCCGGTAGCTTCTTCCTGTGTGATAAATTCCGTAGTGACAGGAAGATGGTGTGCGATTACTTCGTTGACAGTCGCCTCAATGCGTGCAATATCGTCTTCCGAAGGTGCTTGCGAAAGCGCAAAATCGAGTTTGCTTTTCTTCCGCTCGATATGGGCAGATACAGCCCGTCCGCATCCGAAAAGGTTGACCATGGTGCGGTTGATGATGTGTTCGCAGGTGTGCATAGGAGGATACTCCTGCTTGTTGTGTGCATTAAGTTGGATTTCTTGTTCCATAAATTACATTGATGAATTGTTTTTTTCTTTTTGCTTTTTTTCTATCAGCATGCTCATGAAGGCCGAGCTGATGATACCTGTAGGAATAGCAATCATGGCGATGCCAATCAGGCTGATGATGCTGCTCAACAACCGTCCCAACGGAGTAATCGGGTAAATGTCGCCGTAACCCACGGTAGTGAAGGCTACGATTGCCCACCAGAAACCGTCGCCGATATTTTCGAAGGCTTCCGGTTGTGCGATGTAGTACATCAGAATGCCTGAGAAACCTAACATGATGCCACAGGCGGTATAGGCCGTAACAAGCTCTTCTCTGACGGTCCGGAGTACGGTGCCAATCATCTGGAAGGAACGTGAATAGCGTATCAGCTTGAAGATAATCAGTACGTAGGCCAGCACTACAAGATGTACGTGCGGGGTTTCCTTGTACACATAAATCACCATGAACGGGATAATTGCCACGAAGTCGATAAGACCATAAAAGGAGAACAGGTAGCGCAGACGTGCTTTCCAGGCATGGTTGCAACTGGCATACTGCACGGGAGCAGCCACGATGCGTAATCCATATTCGATGGTGAATATAAAGGAGGCCAGGTAGTTGAATGCATACAGGATATTATGGTAGGGAGCTGATTCCTCGAAAGAGCTGTATATGATAGAGCAAATGGAACCGATGATAAAGAACAGCACAAAATATTGAAACCATTTTTTCATCAGCTGGCGATGGATCATCCGGTACTGCTTTTCGTGGCGAATTAGGTGCGGGAGCTTCTCGCGCAGCGGGTCTATCAAGTTGTGAGGTTCTATGTTCATGGTCGTGATTTTAATGAATGATTTTTCGTGTATCAGGCAAATATACTCTTTTCTTTTGCAATAAAGGAGAAAGTGGAAGAAAAAGAAATTAGAGGTACGGAAGGGAGAGCTTAAATTCTCCTGAAAATGAGCCCTAAAACTGATATTTTTCATGTCTGAAAAAACGCCTTTGCGTTCCATCCAAAACGCCCTTGCGTTTGAACTAAAACGTCCTTGCGTTTGAAGTGAAACGCACTTGTGTTTGAAGTGTACTGAAAATAGTTGTCAGTTTGAAGATTAATTCCTGACAAAGTTGACAGGTTAAACATTATATTCCTAAAAAGGTTGTCAGTTCTGCAAAACTACAACAAAAACTCAATATCCGTATATTTTCTCCCTAAAAACTCATCGCTCGGGGAGCGCCGTGCGGCAAGGGGCGGGAGCACCCGTCCCGACGAGCACATCATTCAATTATACCGATATTCCATAAGAGGGTTTCCTCCTCTGCCTGAGAAAATCTCCATAGGGGTCTTCATTCCCAGTGCCTTGTGCGGTCTGGCATTGTTGTACATCGCAACGGATTTACTGACGGCTTCCTCTGCCTGTCTGAAGTCCATATCACCTTCATTGAAGAGCCATCCGTTCTTCAGGGTGTTGTTCATCCTCTCGGCCAGGGCATTGTGAATCGGGTCTCCCGTCTGGGTCATGCTGATTCTGATGCCTTGTGAAAGCAGCAGGTCCGTGTACTGCTTCGAGGCATACTGCACGCCGCGGTCAGAGTGGTGTATCATGCCCTCCGTACTGATTCCGTAGGCACGGTAGGTCTCAAGAGCCATGTACATGGCTTTCAGCGGTCCCTCCGCATCCAGACTCCTGCTAAGGCAATATCCCACTATGTATCTGCTGTAGGCATCGGTCACCAGTGAGAGATAGGCAAAGCCTTCTCTGGTGTAGATATAGGTGATGTCCGCCACCACAAGCCGGCCATTGCCCGCAGGTGTGTACTTGGGAGAAGTGTTTACAAGATCCCTGTAAAGACGGTAACCGTGTCTGGAGTCCGTAGTACGCGGACGATACCTTGTCCGCCTGAGCATGAGCGAGTTGGAACGGAGCACATTGTAAAACCTGTCCCGTCCTATGGTAAACTTTTCCCTGAAGTATTCACGGCAGAGTGTGTAGAGTTCCCGGCAGCCCGCTTTGGGAAGACGTTCCTTCTGGCGGACGTACAGGCAGTACAATACAATGCTGGCAGAGAGTATGTCAGCCTCGTTTGAGGCATAGTCATGCTTGTAGTATCCCTGTGCTGATATGCCAAGCAATCTGCAAAGCGGACGCACGCG